>Ga0209572_1000006_pt1 | contig 759493 bp, 581 predicted proteins | sample EBPBio232012_DNA_FD_185867 | JGI IMG/M metagenome (GOLD analysis project Ga0209572, IMG submission 185867) | Wastewater treatment Type I Accumulibacter community from EBPR Bioreactor in Madison, WI, USA - Reactor 1_1/23/2012_ DNA (SPAdes)... | ecosystem: Engineered > Bioreactor > EBPR >...
TTATATCTGGCCATTGAAAATATCACGGAAAAATGGACTTCGCCGCTGCAAAACTGGTCATTGACGTTCTCTCAATTGGACATCTACTTCCGAGACCGAATACGACCACACCTTCGACCATAAACCTTAAAACCGACCATCAAAGTCCTGCTACGCCTCCGTAAACTTCGGCTCGCTTGGACATTTGATGGTCGGTTTTAAGGTCAAAAAAATAGACCTGACACAGAAATCTGAACACTACCGAGCAATCTGCCGGGCTGTTTTTTATTGTTTTTTTAATTGGGCAAGGATGTCTTTGTAGCCTTTCTCCTTTCGGATATTTTTAAGGTCGGGTTCGGTTTCGAGCCATTTGACGTCTTTAAAGCCGAGGGAGACGGCTTTTTGGAGGCTTTGGATGGCTTGTTTCTTTTCGTTTCGGAGGGCGTAATACATAGCCCAACCACGAAAGGCTGTTTCATCAGGCTTTATACTCACACTTTTACTTAAAAACATATCCGCTTTGGTATTCTCATGTGCCTTCAAGTAGGTTATTCCGAGATTGGCATAGAAACGATTCAGTAAACGATGATAAGGAGTCAAAGATTCGCCTAACTGAACAGCCTTTTGACCATATTCAATACCATGAATGTAATCGCCTAAATCTCTATATGCACATCCAAGATTGGTATAGCATGCTGCAAAGTTAGGATGGTTTTCAGGTAGGCTTTTATTAAAAACATCAAGTGATTTCAAATTGTATTCTAACTGCTTGTTATAATCTCCAAGTTTTCCATAAGATAAGCCAGTATTGCCATAAGTAATTGCGAGGCCGATATCTGACTGAGGGTTTTTTTCAAGGATTTCCAATGCCTTTAGGTTAAATTTTAGAGATTCCTCATATAAGCCAATCTTCAAATAATACCCTGCAAGATTATTGTTAGAACCAGCAATGTCAGAGTGGTTAACAGGAATAATATTTTCCCTTATGGCTAAGGCTTTTTGACAATAATAGATTGCTTTTTGAAAATCGTTTATTCTTCCATATGCCACTCCAATATTGTTGTAATTTGTACCCAACTCTGGATGATTGGGAGAGAGTTTTTTTTCTCTTATTGAGATGCTTTTTTGAATAAGGTCTATTGCTTTCTCATTTTCTCCACTATCAAGGTAGCATAACGCCATCTCGCTATAAGACTGCGCTAATTCAGGGTGGTCATAAGGCAGGGAAATTTCGCGGATGCTGAGTGCCTTCTGGTGTAAGTCAAGGGCCTTTTTATTGTTACCAAGGCTTCTGTAAATCATGGCAAGGTTGCAATATAATGTTCCTATTTCAGGGTGATCGGGTGGCAAGATACTTTCATTGATTGCCAGGCTTTTCATATAGAACTCAATTGCTTTTTCATAGTCTTTAAGATTGGAGTATATGACACCCATGTTGCTATATAATCCGGCAAGTTCGGGGTGGTTCCATCGAAGAGTTTTTTCTTGAATATTAAGAGCCTTATTATTAAACTCTTTAGCCTTTTCCAAGATGCCCAGATAAATATATAGTGAAGACATAACAAAATAAGAATGTGCTAAATCCGGGTGATTGGCTGGTAATTTTTTTTCACGAATTTCTAGACTTTTAATAGTGAATTCCTGGGCTTTTTGATAGTCTCCCACTCGCATATAGGCTGCAGCAATATTATCGTATACCGTAGTGCAATCAAGGTCATCAGGATCAAGGTGTTGAGATTGAATTTCCAAAGATCTTTGGTAAATGTCTATTGCCGCTTGATAGTTGCCCATGTCATAGGAGGCTAAACCCAAATTGCTATACACTGAAGCCCAAAATAGATTATCTTGAGGCACCTTGATTGACATAGCCTTTTCATGATATACAACAGATTTTTGATAGTCTCCAATTTTACAATAAGCACCAGCAAGGTTGCTGTAAATTATCAAGAGATCAGAACTGTCTTTAGAAAGTGGCCTTTCATTAGATGTCAATAAACGCTGGTAAAATCCAATAATTTTTTGAAACTCCCCATTGTTAGCCCAATAAACTGATGCTTTGCCAATATATTCTGACCATTGCTCCTTATCATAGTCTTCATTTTCATAAATTTTGATAATATTTTCATAGCATTCTGCAATTTCTTGATATTTAAACAGTGGCCCTAAAAAACTAATCCGAGTTTCATATGCCATTATTACTTTCTTAATTTCATCGTCTAGTTTTTTCACCGCCTTCGCAATTTGTTTCTTCAAATTACTTGATCTTAGGTATATAGAATCTATTTTTCCTACATTCAAAATCGCCAATGCCCCTTCCACATCATTTTCTTCATCCATTTTCTTCATGGCATCTTTCACCATTTCAGATGCCTGATCCAAATTAATACTCGCAATATCAAACGCCTGTTCTCTGATTTTTACAGAATCCAAAGCCGCCTGCATCTTGTCCAATTGTGCGAACAAGTCACTAATCTTCTGATAATCTTTTTCTTTCTGTGCCAGCAACCCATCCACTTCCCGTTTCTTTTTCTCCAGTTCGCGGTCGGCGGCTGTGCGCAAAATCCGATAATACTTTTGCGCGGCAATATCCCGCTGCCCGGCGGGGCACACTATGATGTCTAATACTTCATCCACGTTGGCCGGTAATTTGGCAGCCCTGATTTCTTTATCATTCACTACTTCAATTTTTTCCCCTTTTCGGGTATCCGGGCCTACTTCTATAGCCAACGTACTGCCACTGCGTTTGGTCTGGAATACGAGGCGATAATCACCATTGTCTTTGGAATAATCGCCATTGCTGTCCAGTTCTTTTATCTGAACGCCCACAGCCGGTTTGTTGCCACTGCTTTGGAATAGTACTCTTCCTTTTAAGTGGTTTTTCTGAACAGTATTCTGTGCGTTTAAAAAAGCAGGCAGTAGAAAAAATAAATAAAACAACGGAAGGCAGAGTTTTCGCATTGTGAGGGCGTTTTATGAATAAAAAATAATTCGTTTATTTTTCCAATCGGATTTCTATCGCGCCACTTTTGGGTTTGTAATATTCACTCTTAACCTTAAACCCCTCTTTTCTGATTGTCAAAGCATACGTTTCCCGCTGTTTGTCGGGTGGGAGCACCAGCCGGAATCGGCCCAGGTGATCGGTTAACGTAGTCGTATCCTGGTCTATCATCACCAGTGCCCCTTTCAAGAACTGATCACCGGAGCGGTCTTTTACAATGCCTTGAATCAGCCCCAGCGACTGGTCGCGTTGCACTTGCAGGTAGACGGCTTTGCCGTTCATTGTGTACTTTTGGCCGGGATGCAGCACTTCATATCCTACGGCTAGGAGCACTATATCGATTTCTTCGCCGCGAAATTTAGCAGGAATTTCACCCAGATTTGTACGACCGTTTTCGCCTATCACGGGGTCGCGCAAGTCGTTATCGAAGCGCACGATCACATGCCCGGTGTTTTGCAATTCGGGTATCGGTTTGCCCATGCTGTCCTGCACATACACGGTTAGTTGGAGGGAGTCATTGCGCAACCATATGTACATAAGGGCTACTAGAAGCAGGGCCAGGACGGCATACATCAAGCCACGCCTCCAGGTAGAGGCACCTGGGGTGCTGGGAATGCCGAAAGATTTGTTTCCAGGCTGTACCGACTCCAGCCCGACGGCATCCCAATGATCGCCAAGGCCGTTGACCAGTATGAGTACAGCCTCGCGGATTCGGGCCAACTCGACCAGGAATTCTGCATCGGAAACAATGCCCTTGGCTTTGCTCGACTGCAACATATGAAAGCGACTTGTCTGGGTCACCAGGACATCATCGCTTTTAATTCCTTCCCGGTCATTTACAAAATCGATGCCACGCAGCACGCGATCTATATCGCCGCTTGCCAGCCAGTTCAGCAGGGTTTGTTTAGCGTTCATGCTCATACCATAGATGGAAATGAGCGGAAAAGATAAACAATTTTAACAATGCATCCACATTTCTTCACTCCACCACCACTTTCCCGCCTACCTTCTTCCTTTCGCTCAAAATCTCGTACCCATACACCCCGGCAGGCAAATCCAGCCCTTCGATGCTCATGGGACCTTCGCCTGTTTTTTCGGCTACCAATTTTCCGGAAACCGAAAACAGGCGGAAGCGATACGGCGCGTCGTACATGGTGCGGATATGCAAGGTCTGGCCTTTGCCCATAGGGTTGGGTGATACCGTCCATTCGTCAGCCAGGGCATCCACCAGTACCGTACGAATGGCAGAATAGGAATAGGAGCCGTCGCGGCTTTCCTGCCGGAGCCGATAATAGTTGATGCCTTTTTGCGGATCGGGGTCGAGTGCTTGATAGGCGAACAGGCCATTTTCAGGCCGGGCAGGCACCGTGGCGATGGTCTGGAAATGCTGGCCGTCAGTGCTTTTTTCCACGATAAATTGTGTCACATCTTTTTGATTCACAGACCAGTACAGCCGTACCTGTCGGTTGTTTTCCAGCGCAGCCATGAAATCGAACCACTCGACGGCCAGCACCGTGGCGCTGGTGATGACGAACTGGCTGAAGGAAGCAACATTATTGCCGGTGGAGAACAACACCGAGCCATTGATACCAGGCGTCACGCCGTCGGCGTAATCGATGGCCGTGCCCCAGGTAGCGCCCTCGGCAAAACTACTGCGTTTGTACAACCGGAAATCGGCCGGAGGCGCGCCGGCATCGATGGGGCCATAGCCATTGAATTCTAGCGAAGTAAGCGGCGTAAACGTGGCATTGTTGCCATAGTTGTTCACCACCCAGTAGCCGGTGCTGTGAGGGTTGGCATCGGGCAACTGATCGGGCGCCTGGTCGATGCGGCTCACGCAGAGTTCGCCATTGGGATTGGTACCTGCCGGAAATTTCAGCGTGAGTCCCGTATTCCCAAACGTGTAGGTGCCGGTAGCATTTACCGTCACCCTTGCGCTCACGCCTTTTCCTACCGGCGCCGTGGATGTACTGCGGCCAATACTGCCGCCTGCCAGGGCCGCGTGGCGCGTACCGGCCCGGTCGAGCGCTGCGCCCGACATTTCATTGAACTGATAATACGCCAGCAAATTCGGGAACTCGGCGGGGTCTTTGGTCAGGTGTTGCAGTTCGCGGATGTCGTTCTGTGTCAGGGAGTTATTAAAAACGCAGACTTCGTCGATAGAACCTTTTACAAAGCGACCACCCCAGCCATGGAAGTTACCCAGGCGGAAACCGGAAGTGAGGTTTATGGCCGGGGCTGTGAAATTGTGCTTGGCTTTTTTACCGTTTACATACACACTTACGCCCGTAGGTTCTACGACCCAGGCCACGTGTGTCCACACATTTTGCGGCACTTCGAGGCCGCTGTCCCACCACCAGGCGCCGGTTTCACCCCAGTGGTAGCCGAGGTGGTTATTGCCGGGCACAAAATTGAAACCGGCCGCATCGCCGTCGTGCATAAAAATGGAACTGTAATCCGCCTGAATACCGTCGATTTTTATCCAGCAGGAAACGCTCATGGTGTTGGTGTTCAGGTTCAGAGCGGGCAGCGCCACGTAGTCTTCCGTGGTATTTCCGCCCAACACCACAGCATTGCCCGGTATCGTATCGGCCCGGCAGGCATCGCCGATGGTAATGGTAAGCGATTTTTGGTAACTGCCGTTCAGCGTCATGGTGGCGGTGTACGTACCGGTTTGGCCAAACATGACCTTGGGATTCCGCACGTCGGTGGCACTCACGTACTGCGGTGTGGGGCTAAAACTCCAGGCCCAGGTGGCGTCTGCGTGGTTCACCACCGAATAATCGTCGAAATACACTGTATCGCGCTGGCATTGTGTGTTCAGCGCGCTGGCAATGGGTTGCGCGATCACCTGCGAAGGTTCGTACAGGTCGGCTTCCCACACACCGAAGCCCCAGCAGCCATTGCGGATTTTCCCGTTGCGGTAAAAAGGTTTGAGGCGGTTGGTTTCGGCGCTCAGCGGCAGGTCGGTACTATAGGGCTGCCAGTTGTTGAGGGTGTTGTTTCGGTAAAACACGCCCGCATTGGTGCCCAGGTAAATACCGCCGTCGGTGCCATACTGGGCCATGATATTCGTAATGGTGATGCCGTTCAGGATGCTGGTGGTCAGGTTGGTCCACGACTGCCCGCCGTCAGTACTTTTGTATATTTTTTTACCATTGCTGCCATAGGTCACTGCCACCCAGAGCACGTCTTCGTCCTCGGCGCTCACGGCCATTTTTACCCGGTCGTTGTTGTTGGGCAGGGGCAGCGCAGTCAGTTGCGACCAGGTTTGGCCGCCATCGCTGGTGCGCCACATGGCATCGTCGGTGCCATCCCACTGGCTGCAATAGATTACATCGGGGTTGGAGCGGCTCACCTCGATGTCGTACACCGTGTTATCGGCGTTTCCGGGGAAAGAGTGCAGCGCTTCGTAGGACGTGCCACCGTCGGTACTTTTCCAGATTTTATTTTCATTGCCGATGTAAACGATGTTCCAGCAGCGCGGATCCCACACCATTTCAGAATTGGCGTAGTAGGCATAACTTTCATTGGGAAACAGTCCTACGGAAAACGCGCTCGCGCCGTCGCCGAAACCACCGTTGAGCCGGTAGCCGCCGATGTCGGAAAAGTAGGTTTTGCGCGCATCGCCGGGATTCACGTACCCCGTAGGCGATTCGGCGCCGCCCATGCGGTAAAATTTGCCTGCCGGAAAACCCTGGTGCCAGGCCATATTGCCGTTGTGGTAACGGCCGCCCACCAGCACATCTTCATTCCAGCCGCTGTCGAAGCCCCACATATCGGAACCTGATATGCCGTTCATGCGCGCTGCAATAGTGCCACCGAAATTGGAGGAATAATCCAGCCCCCCGTCAGAAGCGATCCACAGGTCGTTGCCGGAAGCCGCCAGCCCCTGAATATCCGGGTGGCTCCAACTGAGCGAGCCCACGTAACCGCCCAGGCCTGCCCAGGTTTGGCCGCCATTGGTGCTTTTAAACCAGGACGTGCCACCTGCGATGAGTTCGTTGGCATTGTTGGGATTGACAACAATTGCCATGTCGTAAAAACCCTGATCGAAGCCGCTTGCCAGACCATTGTTGCTCATGAGGTTGGTATGTGCCGGAATGCTGTATGCCGTGGGGCTGTTGCCAATGGCGTTGTTGGGGTGGGTGTTGGTCCAGGTGCTGCCATTGTCGTTGCTGACAAATACACCGATGTATCCTTTCAAATTGGAACCGCTGCCGCAGAGGTACGCGTACAGTTTGGACGGGCTGGACGGGCATACAGCAATAATGGCGCCCGTAACCGATTCGCCGCTGCCAGGCGACCACCAGCCAGTGCCACTTATCGAAAACGAGGTGCCGCCATTCGTGGAAACCAGAAATTGCGAGGTATTGCCGTTTTTCCGCACGGCAAAAAAAGTACTCGGGTCGCCGGGTTTGGCTTTCACGGTCCAGGTTTGCAGCGTATGCAGTTTGGTCCAGTTGGTGCCGCCGTCGGTGCTGCGCAGCAGACCCTGGTCGCTGGCGGCCAGCACGGTGTTGGGGTCGTCAGATCGAATGGCGAATTCATTGACCCAAAGGTTGTTTTCGCTGTAAACGGTATTCCAGGAAGCCCCGCCGTCGCTTGTTTTGATAATTTTCCCTCCGGTAGCAGCATAGGCCGTATTGGGGTCGGTCGGATGAATTTTGACCGCGCCAAACGAGCCATGCGAAACATGGGCACTCAAAAGTGTCCAGTTCAGGCCTTTATCGGTGGTTTCCCAGATACCGCCTGTTTCACCGCCGGCATACAACACATTGGGGTCGGAGGGAGCAATATCGATCGAGTAGACGTTGGTTTGCCAGGTTACTTCCGTTACGCCGTCGGTATCGTAAGTGCGTTTGGGGCCCAGGAAAGTCCAGCCGCTGCTGTTTCCGTCGCGCTCATCGAGCATGGCGCGGGTAGCCAGGAGTTGTTGTTCGCGTTGCTGTTGCTCTTGCACGGTGGGCAAGTGCAGGCTGCCATCGCCCTGTACATAGGCCCGAGCCCAGTGCATCCAGCGCTTGTAGTATTTGGTGTAGGATGTCTTTTCAAACGCATGGGTCTGAAAATACCGATCGTAGGCTTTTTGAATCGCAAAAACATTGGGATGGTCGGCCTGCATCATGCGCATCCAGTCGGGGGCGTCAGCACCAATATAGATTTCCGGGGGGGATTGTTGGGCAGATGCGGAAAGGGCCGTCAGAAGGAAGAGCAGAAGCAGCAGAGCGTTGGATTTCATCTTGTCGGATGTTTGAAAAAATGATGGCTCCAAGGTACCGCAAGGCGGATGTATCATGTTGTCTCCCGACAGAAAGAGTTCGTCTTGTGGTGACGGAATGGGTTTTTGGGGAATGGGGGCGAGAATTTCAACTTGATGTGATATTCTGGTCGGCTTCGCCTCCCGAATTGGGGGACTTGGGATTGTGCGGATATAGCGGATAACGCGGATTTTTCTCGTTTGAGACCTGTTTCCGGGTTTGCCTTTGTCCGGCGGGCAATATTTCGGAGTTCGATAGGGCTTCCTTTTCAACAACAAAACCTCTGAATTCTTCATCCATATAAATCAAAACAAGTGGCCGAAAGGCCACAAAAAATCCGCGTTATCCGCCCAATCCCAAGTCCCCTATTCGGGAGGCGAAGCCGACCAGAATATCCTGTGAGGCGAAGCCGACCAGAATATCCCATCAAAACCAAATATCTCAGTGCGGTAGCCGCGGCCGAAAATACCCATATATCCAGGTGCCGGCAATGGCGCTCAGCAGCGTGACGCCAATTACAAACGCGCCGGTGCCAATTTGTGCAAACAAAGGCCCCGGGCAAGCGCCGGTCATAGCCCAGCCGAAGCCGAACAGAAGTCCGCCATAAATTTGCCCCCGGCTGAATCGCTTGGGGTGAAATTCAATGGACTCACCATAAATCGTGCGAATCTTAAACTTTTTGATCAGCCAAACCGACACGATGCCCAGCACTACCCCCGTGCCGATGACGCCATACATGTGAAAGGATTGCAGGCGAAACATTTCCTGAATGCGAAACCAGGAGATAATCTCTGCTTTTACGAAGGCAATACCGAAAAAGATGCCTACCAGCGAGTATTTGAAATTGTACCACCAGGGGTGCTTCAGTTGCGAGTCGTTGATACACATGGTATCGATGGAACGCACTTCGAAATCGGTAGGGCCCGCCAGGATTGGATCGGGCACGACGGGCGTTTGAAATGTTTTTACCTCAGACATTTTTCTTGCCGAATATTTTTAAAATCAGGTAAATGAAAAGGACAGTCATGGCAGTTTTACAGCGCCATGATATAGGGCAAAACGAGGTTTGCCATGATAAATCCGCCGATCATAAAGCAGCAGGTAGCGATCAGCGAGGGAAATTGCAGGTCGGACAAGCCCATGATGGCGTGCCCGCTGGTGCAGCCGCCAGCATATCGGGAGCCGAAGCCTACCAACAAACCGCCTACCACCAGCATGATAAAGCCACGCAGCGAGAACAGGCTTTCCCAGGAAACGAGTTGGGCGGGCACCATGCCGCTGAAATCGGTAATGCCGTAGCCTTGTAATTCCGCCGCCAGCCCGGGCGCTACCTGTACGGGTTCCGGATTGGCCAGCACTGTAGAAGCGATGAATGCACCGGCAACGATGCCGCCGACGAAGAAAAAATTCCAGATCTCTTTTTTCCAGTCGTATTTGAAAAACTGGATATTGGCAGGCAGACAGGCGGCGCAGGCGTGGCGCAAATTGGCCGATAGCCCGAAGTGTTTATTGCCCAGAATGAGCAGCGCGGGCACCGTGAGCCCTATTACAATACCCGCCGCCCACCAGGGCCAGGGTTGAGAAAGTATTTGCATCATGCTTCGTTGATATTTATCAGCAAAGTTGATGACTGGCGTCATTGTATAAGTGTGACTTTTATCACGCCCGGTGGTTTCAGTAAGTATAATTCAAAACGAGGTTGTACTGAGACATGTTGACCCTGTTGATCACCAACTTGTCGTTGCCATACACCTCGCCCAGGCGGCCTTTCCAGACATACAGGAATTGCGCTTTCAAACCATCCAGCACACCTCCAAATGAATACCGCATATCCACATTCAATTGGTTATAGGCCGGAAATGCGTATTTATTGAAAAGGTGGTTTTTCACATCAGGAAGGTAAAAATGCCCATATGCGACCTCCAGCCTCAGTTTTTTATTGCCGGATTGCCAGGAAGTACGTCCTGTGATGGCATGTACATCGCCGCTGCCTTCGATGCGTTCGCGCGACATGAATGTGTAGAACGGCTCGCGGCCCCACTCCCGCGGCGAGAGGAAGCGCCCGTCGCGGGTGACGCGGGTGTAGCCTGCCAGCACCTGCCAGCCAGCGCGCTGCCAGCCCAGTTGTGCACTGAGGGTATTCGACTGTTCGCCTTGCTGGAAATAGGTTTTGGAAGCATCCGCATTGCCGCCATAAGCCAGCGCATGCTGGTGGATGTATTGCAAACCGCCCAGAAGTTGGTGCCCATTGGAAAGCGGGCAGGTGTAATCGGCTTGTGCCAGGGCAGTATTGAAGATATTCTCCACAAATTGATCCCAGGCTTGCACTTTCAGGCGTTTATTCATTTGTCGGGTGATGCCCAGCAAACCCACGCCCTTGCTTTTCAGGTTGTAGAAATAGCCACTGGCCGAGCCGTCCGGATTGAGCCCTTGCGGGTACAGGCCGATCGATTCGCCGATGTCATACCATTTCACCGTGCTGCGTGGTGAAATTTGCCACAACCATCCGCCTTCTATTTTTGTGTTTTTCAGGTCCTGGATGTCAAGCCAGACGCCACCTTCGGCAGTAGGGCGCATACGACCGTCTTGTGCATTGATAAATGGCGACTGTATGGCCTGACGGCCGAGTGTAATGCGCGATTTTTTCCATTGATAACGCAGCCAGAATTCTTCCATGCGGTCGAGGTCGTTGCGATTGTCGGGGTTTTGCACATCGAACAGGCCGATTTCGTACCGATTGGACGCGCCGGTGGAAGGGTCCTTCTCTTTTAAATCGGAGGATGCCAGGTTAAAATTAAAAATGCCGCCCACCCCCATGCTGAAACCATGCAAAGGCAAGGTGCTGAACCGCAGGCCGCCACCGCCAGCCAGTGCATAGTAGTCGGTCAGTGCAGCTGCATTGTCGGTTGCCATAAAAAACGAACGAAAATTTCCGCTGAATTGCCCATGTTGAAATGCTTCCCGCAGGTTTCCCGCCGAACGGCTGCCAGACTGGGCCGCGTCTTCGCGGTTTTTTTCATGTGCCGGATGAGTAGCGTGGGCCAGGGAATCTTGCGCTGCCAAAAATCGGGCAGAGAACAATGCAACAAGCAGGAACAGGGCGTTTTTCATGTAAGACAAGATGAAATTGCTTCAAAATTGTCGCAAAGTTGGGGCTGCATGCAGGTGTTCAAGTGTGACATTTGTCACTCATGTTGTTTGCCCAAAAAAAGAGGCTGCCGGCTTATCTCCGGCAACCTCCTATCGAACTAAATCCCTAATATATTCACTCTTAAAGCATGGTGCTGGGGCATACGTAATCCGACACCTTGAACTTGTTGGTTTCTTTCATGGCTTTGAATCCGCCTACTACATCCACGAGGTTGTCGTAGCCGCGTGCCCGAAGGATGCTGGCAAAAACCATGGAGCGGTAGCCGCCTGCACAATAAATATACACCGTGCGATCTTTTGGTACCCGAAGCATCGAGTCGTTGATGTAGTCGAGTGGCGCATTTTCCACATCCAGCACGTGTTCGCTCATGTATTCGCTGTTTTTACGCACATCGATCAGCGTAGTGTCGGGTTTTGCAGCCAGGATATCGGCCATTTCCTGTGCGGTAACACGCTGGATGCTGTCGGTTTCCATCCCCGCTTTTTTCCAGGCGTCGAAGCCGCCATCGAGGTAGCCGATGCAAAAGTCGTATCCGACGCGCGCCAGGCGGGTGACCACTTCTTCTTCGCGGCCAGGCTCGGTGACGAGCAGTATTTGTTGTTTGATATCGGGGATCATAGCGCCGACCCAAGGGGCAAAATTGCCGTCGAGACCGATATTAATGGAATTGGGTACGAATCCTTCCGAAAAAACCTGTGCATTGCGGGTATCCAGAATCAGGGCGCCCGTTTCGGTGGCGGCCGTTTCGAATGCGCGGGGCGACAAGGCGTGGGTGCCGCGTTCGATAACTGTATCGATGCTGTCGTAGCCGAATTTGTTCATTGCCACATTGGAAGGGAAGTAAGCAGGCGGCGGCATAAGGCCGGTGGTGACTTCTTTTACAAATTCCGCTCTGCTCATGTTCGGGCGCAGGGCATAGTTGGTAGCCTTTTGGTGGCCCAAAGAGTCGTAGGTTTCCTTGGCCATGTTTTTACCGCAGGCCGAACCGGCGCCGTGGGCCGGGTAAACGATCACCTCGTCGGACAAAGGCATGATTTTATTGCGCAGCGAATCGTACAGGGTTTCCGCCAGTTGCTCCTGGGTCATGTTGGCTGCTTTCTGAGCAAGGTCGGGGCGGCCTACATCGCCGATAAAGAGCGTATCGCCGGAGAACAGCGCGTATTCTTTGCCATTTTCATCGATCAGCAGGAAAGAAGAACTTTCCATGGTGTGGCCAGGTGTATGCAGCACACGGAATGTGACATTGCCTACCTTGAAATCTTCATCGTCTTTTGCCACATAAGCCTCGAAGGAAGGAACGGCTGTAGGGCCATACACGATGGTAGCACCCGATTTTTTGGCCAGGTCGATATGGCCGCTTACAAAGTCGGCATGGAAGTGCGTTTCAAAAACGTATTTGATTTTGGCGCCGTCTTTTTGTGCTTTTTCCAGATAAGGTTCTACCTCACGCAGCGGGTCGATTACAACAGCCTCGCCGGCACTTTCTACATAATAAGCGCCTTGTGCCAGGCATCCGGTATAAATCTGCTCAATTTTCATGGCAAAAAAATGATTGAAGGATGAAAAATGGTTGTTTGACTAAGAGCTACGAATTCATTTGACAGGTCATACGCAGCGCTGTTTTTTCAACACAAGAGAGGTAATGTTCATCCAGTATTCATACCCGTTTGGCGGGTATATGCCTGAAAATAGGTATTCAAAAACGTATCAGTGGCCCACCGCCGCCGCAGCAGCAGGATTCAGATATAATTCCTTGACGAGGATATATACGCCCATCGCCAGTACAAACCATCCAAAGGCTTTTTTGAGTTTATTGCCGTCGATGTTGCGGCTCAGGCGGTTTCCGATAAAAATGCCGGCGATGGCCAATATCGTTACGCTGCCCAGCAACAGCCAGTCGAGGTGGTATTGCGATAAATCACCCATAAATCCGAACAATGACTTGGCTGCAATGATGAGCAAAGACGTGCCTACGGCCTGTTTCATGGGCAATTTGCTGAACAGCACAAGCGCCGGAATGATCAAAAAGCCGCCACCTGCGCCTACCAGTCCCGTCAGAACCCCTACCACAGCGCCTTCCAGCAAAATCATGGGGTAATTGAAATGTTGTGGCACTTCTTCCAAAGCAGCGTCCAGCGAGCCACCTCTTTTGTCTCGTATCATCGAAATCGAGGCGAACACCATCAACGTGGCAAACAGCGCCATCATCAGCATGGCTTTTGTAACGACCAGCGTACCCACGGTAAATACCGGATTCGGAATCAGCGGTACCAGATACGCCCGGGTAGCATATACAGCCAGAATAGAGGGAATACCAAAAATCACGGCTGTTTTGAGGTTCACCAGGTGCTCACGGTATTTGGGCAAAGTGCCTACCAAACTGGTCGAGCCCACGATGAAGAGGGAATAAGCCGTTGCCAGCACCGGATCCACACCAAAAAGATACACCAGCACTGGGACGGTGAGAATACTGCCGCCGCCGCCGATGAGCCCGAGGGAAACTCCAATGAGTGCAGATGCAAAATAGCCTACAATAGCCATGATAAGATATTAGGTTGCTCGATTGCGATTGATGATACAAAGATGCGGTGGCGGGAAGGCGCTGATACGTGATAATTGTCACGAACGACGAATGATTTGAAAAAAATTACCCGCTCCCTGCCAGCATATACGAGGACCTGAAACTTTCGGGCGTGACGCCGAGGTATTTTTTGAAAAAACGGGTGAAATAGGCATTGTCTTCAAAATGCAACGACTCGGCAATCTGGCCGATCATCAGGTCGGAATTGACCAATTGACGCTTGGCCTCCAGCAAAATGCGCTCTCGGATAAGTTCGCCGGCGCTTTTACCTATCACATTGTTCACCAGCGCATTCAGGTGGTTGGGCGTGATAAACATCAGTTCGGCGTATTCCTTTGGCAGTCGTTTTTCCCGAAAATGCTGCTCGATCAGTTTTTCAAACTGCCGCATCAGTACCAGGTGGTGTTTGGAAATGTTTTCCTGTAAGGCATCCGGCATGGTACGCGACAAACGCACCAGAATGGTAATGAGCATCCCGCGAAGGATGTCCATCATGAATTCCCGCCCGTTTTCAAATTCCCTCAGCATTTGCTCAAACGTTTGTTCCACTTCCGAACAGCATATGGTATCCAGCGTGTTGACCGAACCGCCAGTGATGGTGTTGAACAGGGGAAAATCGCGCACAAAATGCGGGTTGTGGCAAATAGAGGTAAAAAACGACTCGTTGAAATTGACAATATACCCGTCTGTTTCCTCATCGAACTCCCAGGTGTGTATTTGCCCGGGGGCCATATAATACACCTGGCGGGGTAGTGCCTCATAACGCTGGAAATCGATGGAGTGGCTGCCTCCACCTTTCGTAAACAACACAATCTGATAGAAATCATGTCGGTGTGGGAACTGGATATCCCGATGGTTCTGCACAAAATCGCGCAGGCGCGTCACCACGATTTCCGTCATGCAACGGTCGGCTCCGAGCAGGTTGCAAATGCTGTATGTGGGCATTTTCTTCGTCATACGCCATGCTCGTTTTAGCGAAATGTATAAGCCACGCCGCTTACCTGGGTGAGCAGGGTGTCGGGAGCATCCAGAATTTTGGCTGCGCCGGTGGGTATAGGTGACACCGGCGAATGTGCGGCAAGGTATTCCTTCAACACAGGATGCAGGGTGTAAGGCAGGTTTTTACCCTCCGTTACGTTCGGGATGCGGCAAAGCATGGTTTCGGGGTCGCCGTCGCGTTCGCAGGCAGACACGGCGTAGGTACGTGCCGGGTCGAGCGGCTTCCCGCCCACTTTTACTTCCTGTACGCGTTTGCCTTGTTCGCCAAAAGCATTAAAGGACACTTCCATGCCCCTGAATTTGACAACCCAACCGCCGAAACGTTTGGACGCATCTTTGGAAAACACATTGTTCAGTTCTTTTTCCAGCCATTTCAGCAGTTCTGCGCCTGTTACTTTAGCAGTACGCACCGTAGCGTCTACGGGCAGCATATCGAAAATGTATCCTTCTGTGATCGGGATATTACCCGTTGCATCGGGGGTGCTGCGCGGCGGACAAAAACGGAATCCGTTGGAGAGCACGATTTCAGTGCCCGTTTTCCACGACAGCGCATCCAGAATGAGGGTGTCGATGGTGTTTTCCACCACAAAATAACGATACAATGGCACCTTGCTATAGCCCACTACTTTTTCGATGTCGCGGATATAAGGCGCTTCCATTTGTTCGATGAGATGCGACACGTCTTTCCGAGCCTTGTACTTCTTTGGGTCTACTTCCACAAGTTCGTAGCGGTGGCCGGTTATTTTCCCATCCTGCACCTCTACGTCGAGGCGGCCAACAAAAGAGCCAAAAGCGCCGGGTTCCACCACACGGGCATATTTGCACACGATGGGTTCGCGCACACGTTCGTGGGTATCGCCACCGAAAATGTAATCCACACCTTCGCATTCAGGCATATTGGCCAGGGCGATTTGTTGCGAGAGGCCGAGGTGGGCCAGTATGATCACCAGGTCGCATTGCTCCTGTTCGCGCAGCACTTTCACATAGTAGGCCAGATTTTCTTCCGGTTTGGTGTAAATAATGCCTTTGGAATAGTTGGGCGACTGCCGAATAGGCACCAGCGGATCGGTGTAGCCGAGAAAACCAATTTTTACGCCCAGGCGCGACCAGGTGTGATAGGCCGGAAAAATCAGTTCGCCTTTGGCGCCGTTTCCGGCATCGTGGTACATATTGGCGCACACTTTTGGTGCGTCGAGGCCACCCAGAAGCGTTTGCATGGCTTTTTTGTAGTACACCACTTCCCAGTTGCCTGGCAGGTACAGGTCGTATCCCAGGGCATTGAGCATGGGCGACAATGCCTGTCCGGTGGTTTTTACCGACAATTCGCTGCCCTGAAACATATCGCCCGTATCGACGATGAACGTGTTGGGGTTGCTTTTCCGCACGCGGTCGAACAGCGTGGCAATGTGCGCATAGCCCGCTGTTTTGCGAAAAACGGCGCGGTTGTTTTCCCAAAACAATTCGTCGTGCGGATGAATCTGGCAGTGCACGTCGGTGGTTTGCAGCAGGGTAAGGGTGCCACTCGTTGCCACGGCGGTAGATTCCATGTCATGTCCCTCCAGGTTTTTCTCGGCTGGATGGTTAGTGGCTGGCGTATTTCCCGAAGCGCCCAGTGGCGTTATGCTGGCGCCGATGCCTGCCAGCAGGGTGTTTTTCAGAAAATGGCGGCGCCCGTGCCCGCTATTTGGTGCATTTGATTTTTTCGACATATGCAAGATCAGTTCTTTTTTGAAGCGGATTTGTAAAACGCTACGATGGGCTCGTAAGGGCCGTATTTGTGTTGGGCTTCCGGGAACGGGTCGGCATAGGGGCCGAAAGGATGGTCGTACGGTTTCTTTTCAATTTTTGGCCAGTCGGTGCCCAGGAAGGGGTGTTTGGGGCGCGGTTGTGAGTTGACAAAAGCGGCTACATCCCAGGCTTCTTCATCGCTGAGTTGGGGGTTTTGGTAATTGGCGCCAAACGGCATATTGGCTTTCACGTAGCCTGCAAAACGCGACATGCGATACAGTCCGGCTGCCTCGTTGTAACTTTTGTCGCCCCAAAGTGCCGGGTAGTGGCGCTCGCTGCCGGGCATAGACAGCCCCTGTCCGTTGGGGCCGTGGCAGGAAGCGCATTTTTCTGAATATATCTTTTGTCCATGCGCCGGGTCGGCCGCCCGATCCATAAACGGCACCTCTACCAGTCCCGTTCCTTTGGGTTTTTCTTTTTTGGGTACACCCGTGCCCAGCCAGTGGATGTATGCCATGATGGCTTGCATTTCGCGGCTGGTGGTATCGATGGCTTGCCCGTTGAGGCTTCTTTGAAAACAGTCGTTCACACGTTTGGGGATGGTTTCCAGCGTGCCCGAGCGCGCGCGCATCTGCGGGTAAGTGCTTTCCACGGCAAAATAGTTGTTGCCATACGGTTTGCTGCCTGCGTCGAGGTGGCAACTCTGGCAATTGAGCCCGTTGATGCTGCCGGGGCGTACAAGGCCTTCGGGGCCGAAATAATCCTGCGTATGGGCAATCAGGTCGCGGCCGTAGGCAATCAGTTTTGCATCGGCATCTGTTTCGGCGAGGTATGGGTCGGGGGCTTCCCAGATTTTGTTTTTGTCGTACACTGGTACCAGCGCAGCCCGTTTTTCTGAAATGCCATGCTGCTGTACACTTTGGTCGCGCGTCCAGGCCACGGCGCCACCAGCAGTCAGGCCGAGGGCTGTCAGCCACAGAAACCAGCGGATGTTCTGGAAAAAGACCATCTGGCGTTTGCATTGTGCATTTACCCGTGCATCGGCGCCAATCCGCACCCGGTAAAAAGTGATAGCGCTGCTCACGGCAAAAATGCCCAGCACCAGCACCGCAATCAATAACCACAAAACAGGAAAGTACATGGTATCATTCATCGTTTATGCTAATCTCAAAACCGAAAATTAATTGTGGATTTTTGAAAAATTATCACTTTTTTGACGGAAAAACATTGTTTGACTGATCAAAAATATGGAAGATGAAACAAATGTCTTATATCGGTAAGAAGTACAACGTGACATTTGTCACGACAAGGGCTTAGTGGTGGCATGGGGAATAAAAAGAGAGGGTGTTTGAAGACGTTGGTCTTCAAACACCCTCTCTTTTTATTCCCCATGCCACCACTACGTTACCACTATGCCATCCCTTTCAGAATAGCGCCCCAGTACATCCTCGGCAGTACTTCGCGTTTGAGTTGATACATCGTCCAGCGTTCTTTCGACTGATCGAACGGGAAGGTTTCCATAGGTGTATTGTCGTAGTCGAACTCGGCGAGTACTAATTTGCCATAACCCGTCACCAGCGGGCAGGAGGTGTAGCCCATGTAGTTGGCAGACGGCTGTCGACCCGCCATCATATCCAGCAGGTTCTGCACCACCACGGGCGCCTGTTTGCGGATAGCAGCGCCTGTTTTGGAAATTGGCAGCCCTGCTGCATCGCCCAGCGAGAAGATATTGGCATGGCGCACGTGTTGCAGCGTGCCTTTGTCGACATCCACCCAGCCGGCACTGTTTACCAGGGTGCTGTTGCGTACAAAATCAGGCGCGCTTTGTGGCGGTGTCACGTGTATCATGTCGAAACTCACTTCCCGTACCTCGTCTTTGTTGTCTTCACCGAAACCCACGAAAGTAGCGCGTTTGTTGGGTCCGTCAATTTCCGTGAGGTTGTACATTAGGTTGAGTTTGATATTGCCGCGTTTGACCACCTGAAGAAGTGTTTTTTCGTATTTGGGTACGGCAAAGAGTTTGGCCGCGCCGCTCCAGTACTGAATATCTGCTTTGTCGAGCATGCCGTGTTTGCGGAAATAATCGGCCGCCAGGTACATGATTTTATGCGGAGCGCCGCCGCATTTCACCGGCGTGGAAGGGTTGTGGAACAGGGCCGTGCCGCCTTTGAAATTGCGGAGACATTTAAAAGTATACGGCGCAGATTCGAAGGAATAATTGCTGCAAACGTTGTTTTTTCCCAGTGTTTCCGGCAAACCTTTGATAGCGCCCCAGTTGAGTTGAATGCCGGGGCACACAATCAGATAGTCGTAGGTGAGCGGGCCACTTTCCAGGTTCACCTGATTTTGTTCAGGGGCAAATCCGGTGGCTTTTTCCTTGATCCAGGTCACCCCTTTTGGCATGACGGATGCTTCGCTGCGCACGGTTTTTTGAATGTCGAAAGCGCCGCCGCCCACGAGCGTCCAGGCAGGCTGGTAATAGTGTTTGTCTGCCGGATCGACGATAGCAATGTCGAGCGCACGGTTTTTACGCAACAGTTGGGCAGCCGTGGAAATGCCTGCATTGCCGCCGCCAATAATAACAATTTGATGATGTGCCATAGAAAGAGGAGATAGAAATGATAAACCGGATACAAATCTCTTGCAGAATGGGCACGGTGTGATTGCACTTTTCACAGGGTTATTGGCACTATTTCGATAATTTAGAATATTGACATGAATTAATATGGTGTAGTAGAATAAAATTTTGAAAATCCGGGTCGAGACAAGGCAGAAAGTGTGAGTTGTTTTTGGTTTTAGGGCCACGTTCGGGCAGAGCAGTGGTTATGTCTTCAAAATCGTTTCCGTCGTAGAGTGATTTCCCGCAGATGGCGCAGATTTACCCGCAGAACTCGCAGAACGTAGAGTACGCCTATTTTTTCAAAGCGATCAAAATGTGTACTCTAAGTGTACTCTACGTTCTGCGAGTTCTGCGGGAAAATCTGCGAGTTCTGCGGGAAACTACTCTACGGTAATACCACACTGCTTTTCATAGCCGCCATATGTTAATCTGTTTCTTCTCTACATTTTTAACAATCCACGCACGTTTGTTCCTATCTTCTTTTAAGTACAAACACGGTGTAATGATGAATGATGTATTGCTTTCCCGCCTCCTGGCAGGAGTGGGCCTGTTATTGAGCGCCTGTGGGTTTTCTTCTGCTCAAAATCTGGTCGCCAACGCACAGTTCGAAGACCCCAATACATGTGTGGAGTTCAATGCCACTTGTGCGCCGGAAGCCTGGCGGGAGGTCAATTACGGCCGTACATTTTATATAAACAGGGAAAAAGGAGGAAAAGCCGGTTTTATGCTTTCCAACAACCCGAATATGCGCACATTTCTGTTTACCGAATTGTTATGTCCCCTGGAGCCGGGCCAATCTTACAAGGTTACGTTTGACTTAAACCTGCGTGGCGCTCCGTTTTTCCCATTCGGCTTTTGGCTTTCCAAAGAAAACCTCTCGGAGCATTTTCGGCCAGATACTGTGGCGGCTACGGTCGATTTTTCAGAAGGCGCTTCTCTGAAAAAACTCAAAAAAATGGTCTGGGTGCCTTTTTCCGGCCGGTTTGAAGCCAGGGGCGGAGAGCAGTTTTTGTACATCGGAATGATGGGGCCCGCTACACCGGACAAATACGACTGGACCTCGGTTTTCTACATCGATAATATCACCCTGGAGCCTGTGCGGGGAAATGGCGACCTCTGTGCCACCGCCCCTGAAAAATTAAAAGCGTTATACGCCTACGACAGAAGGCACGTCGGCGAACCCCAGGAGGAAATCGAACAAAAGCAGGACTCCATCCCGGTTGCTGCGGAGGTGGAAGAAGAGGAAGAAGAAGCACCTGCTGTCCTTGCAGCGCCACAGCCCGACACCTTGCTGCTATCGGGCGTATGTTTTGATTTCAATAAAAGTACGCTGAATGCGCATTACGCGGCTGTGACCGATAGCCTGGCAGACAAAATCATGGCGCGCCATCCGCAAAAAATCCTCATCAACGGCCATACGGACAACATCGGAACCGATGAATTCAACCGGACCCTGTCACTCGCCCGGGCACATACGGCCGCCGGCATCCTGGTGACAAAAGGTTTCCCGGCCGATAACATTGTGTGTGATGGCAAAGGGGAAAGCCTGCCCGTGGCCACCAATGACACCGAATCCGGCAGGGCAGCCAACCGGCGTATCGAGTTCATTCTCTGGTGATTGCACAACAATTTACCAGTCAAACTCCACTACTTCCTCCAGCCCTTCCGAAATGCTGAAATGCACCGGGCAGGTACGCGCAGCATGCTCCAGCACCTTGCGCTGCCCATCGGTGTAATTGTTCCTGGGCATGGAAAACCGGATTTCAATGCGCGCAATACGCCGCGGGTCGGAAGCCATAATTTTGGTCACTTCGGCTTTGGCGCCATCGATGTTCCAGCCGTGGTTGCGCGCACTGATGCCCATAATGGTCAGCATACACGACGCCAGCGAAGTGGCGCAAAGATCGGTCGGAGAAAATGCTTCGCCACGCCCCTGGTTGTCAGGCGGCGCATCCGTGATAATTTTCTGGCCTGAAAGCAAGTGGGTGGCTTCGGTGCGAAGTTCTCCCAGGTATTCGACGATAGAGGTCATTTTAGAGGGTGAGAGGTGTGAGAGGTGTGAGAGCGTGAGAGGTGTGAGAGGGTGAGAGGGTGAGAGGGTGAGAGATGTGAGAGATGTGAGAGTTCGTAGAGTGTACCGCTTTACTACAGTGTTTGTACAAGTAAAGCGGTACACTCTACGAACTCTCACATCTCTCACCCTCTCACGCTCTCACTCTCTCACCCTCTCACGCTCTCACGCTCTCACCCTCTAAGCAGGTTGAGGGTCCACAATTTCTTCTTTATCTGCGTTTTGTTCGGCTTTGCGGCGTTCCTTGCGGGCGCGGTCTTCGGCTTCAATTTTATCGTAAGCCTTGATAATTTCCTTCACCAGGCGGTGGCGCACCACATCCTCCGTAGTCAGGTGGATGGTAGCGATACCGTCCACGCCTTCGAGGATTTCGATGGCCTGGCGCAGTCCCGATTTCTGGTTGTGCGGCAGGTCGATCTGGCTCATGTCGCCGGTGATCACGCACTTGGCAGAAGGGCCGAGGCGGGTAAGGAACATTTTCAGTTGCAGCGGCGTAGCATTTTGCGCTTCATCGAGAATGATAAAGGCGTTGTCGAGCGTACGGCCGCGCATAAAGGCCAGCGGCGCGATTTCGATGACGCGGTTTTCCATGAAAAAATTGAGTTTATCCATGGGAAGCATGTCATCCAGCGCGTCGTACAGCGGGCGCAGGTAAGGGTCAACTTTGTCTTTCAGGTCGCCGGGCAGGAAACCGAGGCTTTCGCCTGCTTCCACAGCCGGGCGGGTGAGGACAATTTTTTTGACTAATTTGTTTTTCAGCGCACGCACGGCCAGGGCCACAGCGGTGTAGGTTTTACCGGTACCGGCTGGGCCCAGTGCAAAAACGATGTCGTTGGCGTCTACCACCTCGACCATACGTTTCTGGTTGCGTGTTTTGGCCTTGATCGGCTTGCCATCGCGCCCGAACAGGATGGCGTTGCTGCCATCGCCTTGTACAGGGATGCGCACTTCAAAAGGATTTTCGCCACCCAACAGGTCTTCCACGGTTTGCACAGGCAATTCGTGGTGTTCGCGCAGGTAGCGCACCATCATTTCGAATTTGGCTTTGGCAGCCTGGGTGTCTTTTTTGTCGCCGGAAATTTTCAGGCTGTTTCCGCGGGCAGTGATGGTTACATCGGAAAATGCCTTGCGCAGAAGGTTCAACTTGGCGTTGTTTTCGCCAAACAGTGCTACGGGGTCAACGCCCTCGACGGTAAGAATGATTTCGCTCAATCGTATGTTGCGGTTTTCGGCAGCGGGAAGTTCATCGGCACGCAAAGGGTTGGTTTTCTGAAACAGAAGGGGTGCGATGGTTCCATGCCTTTTTTTACAATATCAAAACCCTTTTCCCGCCCACAAATCTAACGCAAACGGGGTCAATCTTCCAAACCAAAATGCAGCGGGATTAGTTCATTTTAATTGAGGTTGTAATTCATGCCGAAGCGGAAAAATCGACCCTGCTGCGGATTAAAGTGCAGGTCGTCGGGCGTGCCGGTGGCATCGAGGCCTGCAAAATGGCGGTTGAACATATTTTGTACGTACAGATACACTAAAAACTGTTTGCTCAAAAACAGGCGCGCACTCATGTCCCAACTCCGGAAAGTGGGGTAACGCTCCTGGGTAAATCGCAAATAAAAAGCGTCGCGATAAGCCACCGATTTGCTCAACACGGAGGTCTGCCGGTTGGAAGCAAACATCAGTTCCAGTTTGTTGATCCGGAAAAATGTCCGAAACTGTGTGTGCCAGCGCGGCTGGTTCATCACTTCGTCCAGGGGTTCGGCCAGTTCGGGCAGCCATTCCTTGCCGCGGGCATATTGCAGGTAAAATTCCAGTCGGGAGGAAACAACGTTTTTCTTGCGCGTTTCCAGGTTGCTCAATTCTATCAGATCGACGTCTTCCGAGCGCAGCAAGCCCTGAATACCCCAGATGCGTTTTCCTACGCCCCTAATTTGCTGATACCCATATAACGGTGCAATATCCGGCCGTTCTGCAAACTGATTGGGGCGAATCATATTGCTGGTTTCCTGCCAGAAAAAGGTGCCTTCCAGCCGAATATCCTTATCGAACCGGATACTGCCCTCCGCCGCACGCGTGAGTTCAGGGTAATCGAGTTCCAAGTCGTTGATGCGTTGCAATTGCCCCTGATTGTCGGAATACACATAAAAAGTATTGCTGCGATAGTAAGGCGAAACGTGCCGCAGGCCGGTAGCGTAATTTCCTCGCACTGTCCAGTGTTTCAGGAAACGATACTGAGCGGCTATGCGGGGCAAGGAACGGGCCGAGAGGTAATAACCGACGTGTAGATTGGCGCCCCATGCGCCAATAATCGTCAGGTTTTTGTCTTGCCATTTCAGTTGGCTGGTCAGTTGCAGTTCGCCGGTGCCGCTGGCAGAAAGGGCCACCGGGTCGGAATTAATGGAAGGATCAAATACCTGCGCTTCAACCGGGGTTTTATGATGGTTAAAGTACCCGATACCGTTCTGCGTAATGCTTTGTACGCCTAAATCCATGGATAGCCGCCGTCCCAGTGCTGCATTTACCCTGAATTCATACCGGATATCTATGCCGTTGGCGTAGCCAAATCGTTCATCTGCATTGTAACGCTGGTACACGGTATCCAGCCATCCCGCCACGGAGGGTTGCTGCTGCGCCAACAGCAGGTAAGCGCCGGCTGCCAGTCGGTCATACAGCAAGGTGGTTGTGGAGGTGTTGTTCACCTTGTAGCGGGTTACCACAACATTGTTGAACGATGTCCAGCGTTTGCGCTGCCGACCAAAACTGAGGGTGTACACTTCTTCTGTTTCCGCAATTCGATTGGATGAATTGGCGTATGAAATAGCCAGCGGATTCAGCCCCAGCGCACTGTGGTCGAAACGGCCCATGCGGAGGTAGCCGAACTGCATGCGCCGAAATTTGAGGTTGAGCCCAAACATCCGGCTTTCATGCATCAAGGGCGCTGTTTTGGGTATGTTGAAGGCATCAGATCGGCGGTAGTTGGGAAGGTTCCAGTAATAGCCTGATTGCATGTATTCGGGCACATAGGTGTCCATGTTGAACAGGCTCTGGTCGTAATACACGTCTGTCCGTTCCCGCACGGTGCTGCTGCCGTACAGACTGAAACGGAATATCTTTTTGTCCTTGCCGAGTTTGCCGCCAAAGGTCAGGTCGAGGTTGTTGCTGCCAAAACGGCCAAACGACAGATCTGCCTGGGTGTACACCGGGCGCTCCGATTCTTTCAAAATGATATTGACCACGCCGGCGCAGGCTTCGTTGCCATACAAAGTGCCCGAAGGACCGTACACCACTTCGATGCGCTCTGCCTGCCGGATGGGCAACTGCGCGCCGATGGGCATACCCAGCGCCGCAAACGGCTTGACAGGGACATCGTTGATCAGGATTTTTACAAACTGGTTGCCAGCCAGCCCACGCATCAGGAAGGTTTCGCCCTCCACGGCGTTGCCGGGCTGCGACACGCGTACGCCCGGCGCTGCACGCATCACGTCGCCCAGCGTGACAAATCCATTTCGCTGAATGTCTTCTGCTGTCACGACCCAGGTGCTGAAAGGCATCTGATCGGCTTCTTCGAGGCTGCGCGTGGCCGAAATCAGTTTGGTAGATTGCAGGGAAAGGTCGCGCATGACGATGTCGCGCTCGGTCAGGCGTTCCGGCAGAAGCAGCAGCGACGTATCGTTTTGCGCAGATAGCAAGCCGGCAGCGCAGGTAAAAAGGACGATGTGGAGCAGGATTTTTACGGCTACATGTTTCATGGCGCGAAAAGTAGCGAGTTTTTGGGTTGCGTGGGCATGAAATTATGCCGTTCGATGGTAGTGCGATGTGGCGGGATTGGCCAACGGATGAAACGGATTTTTTCGGATTTCAACTGATTTTTAAAAAAGCATCCTAGAAGAAGGTACACTCTACGCTTTGTGTCCTTTGTGAAACCTTAGTGCCCTTTGTGGTTAAAAAAAATACACGCTACGCCTTTGTGTTAAATTTTTTTAACCACAAAGGGCACTAAGGTTTCACAAAGGGCACTATGCGTAGAGTGTACCTGCTTTTTTCGATGTTATTTTGAAAAAATCCGTTGCCCAATCCTGCTCCGTTGCTCAAGATCGGAACATACTTTTCCCCAGCCGCAACAGCGCCGACCGTTCGCGCCGCAACCGAAAATAAGGCTGCTGCACCGCCCCGAATTGCCGCCGCACCCGCTCGATGGGCTGTATCATGCTTCCCAGAAAATCGAAAACCGGCAGTTGCAGCACTTCGGCCGAATAGCGGATCATTTCCCACAGCAACAATACGCCCGCTCCGGAAGCCCGCAATTCGGGCGCGTCGCCCGCCATGAGCAGATACGCCGAGCGGCGATCCCACACCAGGTACCCCACGGAATGAATGGCGCCGGACACCTGGTCGACCGCCATAAAAATTTCGCGCTGCCCATGCTCGGCCAGTGCCTGGTCGAGCCGCTGCAACAACGCCGTTTCCACCGGCGGTCGCATGCCTTTTCGTTCGAAACTGCTGTTGTGTACCCGGATAAATTCGGGCAAGGAACATCCCGTCTGAATTGTTACCTGCTGCTGCGCGCGCGGAATTTTCTGGTTGCGGTAATCGGCCGCCAGTCCTTTCCACACTTTATCCAAATCGTTGATTTTCAGGAGGTAGGAATAACGCGTCGTTTGCCGAAATCCTTTCCAGTAAAAAGGCAGCCAGTTGCTCACCGTGTAGGGGAAATCCTGCTCGAACGCCGACAACCCTGCCGGCAGCAGCCCGACCAATTCTTCCATCAGTCCGGGTTCTTTTTTCAGGTTCCGCCATTCTGGCACCACATACGGACCCATCATGCGTGCCAGTGGCGGCATGGCTACGTATCGCCACCAGGCCTTTTTTTTCAGAAAATACGGCCACGCAGCCACTACCTGCCCGCCTTTTTCCAGCACCACGGCCTCCCATTTGTCTGCGCCTTCGCACACGGCATCCAGGTACCAGTCCTGCATGAACAGCGGGAAGTCGGAAGGTGAGGAGGCGCAGAAGGAACGGTACATGGAAAAGTGAGAGAGTGAGAGAGTGAGAGAGTGAGAGAGTGAGAGAGTGAGAAGGGTGAGAGAGTGAGAATGTGAGAGAGGGGTTAGAAGCCGGTGTTGATGCGGATGTAGAAGCCGTTTTGGCCGAGGTCGTTGCGGCTGAATTCGAAACGCGCCGTTTTGTTGTAGTACGCCACTATATCCAGTCCGACGCCATAGCCATACATCACGCGATTGACAAAGGGGTTGTTTTCACCATAATACGGATCGTTGCTGTATCCTGCATCGTTGTTGGCTGCCAGGTAAATCTTGATAGGAATAGTTTGAAACGCCTCGATGGGCACCCATTTTCCCAGCCGATAGGTCCGGTTGAAAATTTCGAGGTGAAAGGCCGTTTTCACTACACCAAAATCCAGCCCGTCGGCCACAAAATATTCATAACCGCGCACAAAATTGTTGCCGTACCCGAGGCCCTGGTTGTTGAAATAAGGCGGCCGGCAGCGGGGCAGACTCACGCGCGCAGCCGTGTTCAGGGCAAAACTCAGTTTGGGCGTCAGTTTGAAATACCGGTCGTATTCCCCGTAAATGCGCGTCAGATGCAGGTCTTCGGAGCGCAAAAAACCGTTTTGTCGCAATTCGAAGGTGGCGCGCCAACCCTGCAAGGGGTACGGACGAATATCGAGCCGGTCGAATGAAATATTATAGGTCAGGCTGGTGTAACGCTGTATCTGCCGGCCCTGAAGGAAAAAATTCGGGTTCATTTCGGCGATGGTATCGCTGATCTGATTGCGGTGATATTCCGCCGCGAAGGTATGGCTGACAAACAGTTTGGGCCGCCAGGTAAAGCCCGTTCCGATGGCCAGCCGCTGGATCGACCAGCGATCCGGGTCGGTGTAAAACAGAATTTTATTGCCGTCGGTGCTGTAGGCTACCTCATGGTTGCGGCTGTACGTGATGGCCGTTTGCATGCCCAGCGTCTGCTTTTTATTGACATTGGGATGCCGGTACGCGAGTTCGTATTTGTTGGAATAACCGAATTGCAATTTTGTTTTCAGCAGATCGGCCTGGCCCGAAAAATTCAGCCAGTTCAGGTCGATGCCGTAGTTGACACGCCGCAGGGAGTGGTTAAATTCTTTCCACCAGACATTGAAATTCCGATCGGCCAGTTCGAACAACGGCGCCGGGTAGATGTACCAGCCTTCCTGTAGCCGGATTTGCAGCGTCACCTGGTTGCGCTCGTCCCAGGTCAGCACATTGATGTGGGCGCTGGCAAAAATGCCGAGGTTCATCAGGCGCAGGCTGTTGCGCTCTAGTGTGGTGCCGAGATCGGCCACGGTAATGGAATCGCCGGGTGCAAATTCGAGTTCGCGCAGGATCAGGTTGTCGCGCGTTTTCCGGTTGCCTTCGATGTTGATTTTTTGGATGTACACAAATGCAGGCAGCGCCGCTACTCCCTGCGCCGTGGATTTCAGCAAGGAAATAGTACAAAAAAACAGCAGTAGAAAACGCCTGATTTCCAGACAATTACTCAATCGGCAAGTCATGCGCGGCAGTTGAAAAACCTCTTTTGGGGGCGAAAATCCGTCCTAAAACGCTCAAATTGCCGCCTCGTGGGCCCAAAAAACGTCAAATCCTGCAAAAAAAGCATACAAATGAATATATTTTTATGTGTGTTGCGCTACCTTTGGACAAAAAGAGCAGGACGTGGATTTGAATGAAATGATGCAGGACCCGGTTTTTTACGGGTTGGTATGGGCCATTTTCACCGTGATAGGCGTGATTGTGGGCTGGACGCTGCGTGCCACGTACCCCGAACAGGAAGTGCGCAATTCGCTCTCCCGCGTCGAACAGGAAAAGAATACGCTCGCCCGCCTGTACACCAGCATCAAACACCAGCACGACCTGCGCGAAGCCGATTTCCGTAAAGCATCGATGGAGTTAGGTACGCTTCGCGACCAATTGGTTGCCCTGGAGGCCGATCGCTCCCGCCGCGTTCAACTCGAACAATCCTACGCGCCGCGCCTCGAAAAAGCCGAGGCCAATGCCGCGCAATACGCCCAGAAAGTGGCAGCGCTCGAAGTGCTGGCTGGCAGCCTGCGCACCCGCAACGATGAAATGAGTGCCGAACTGAAGCGCATGCAGCAGGAACTCGACGCCTGGCAGGTGCTGTACCACGACTTTCAGGCCATGCAACGCAAACTGGCGGCTTTCGAACAAAATGCTTCCTGGCTCGAAGGCGAACGCGAACAACTGCGCCGCCAATTAGAAACCGCCCGCATCGAAATCGAAAACCTGCAAATGCAACTGCTCCAGCGCCGCGCCGATGCGCCCGTTTCGGGTTCCAATAAATCGGCTGCCCAGGGCGACCGGCTTGGCGGCCCTGCTGCGCCGGAAAGTACCGACGACCTGAAAATTATCAACGGCATCAACCCCTTTGCCGAACAACAACTCATCGCGCTGGGTATCCACACCTTCGCCCAGATCAGCCGCTGGGACGACAGCGCCATTCTGGCCTTCGCCAAAGCGCTCAATATCAGTCCGGGAAAAATTTACAAGGACGACTGGGTAGGACAGGCAAGGCATTTGGTGGGAAGCCGGTAAGGGGATTTCCGATTGCCGATTACATGATGTACGATGTAAGATTGGAAGGATGAACGTGGAATTAAAGATTTTCGAGTCACCCCGCTCACCCCTCTCTATCCAAACCCCATTGGCACAAATGCTGTCCTTCTCTTACCCCGAGCAGCGCTGGCGCGGCATTTGGTGGGAAGCCGGCGAGGGGGATTTCCGATTTTCAATTACATGATGTACGATGTACGATTGGATTTGAGATTTTTGATTGAGGGCATTTCGTACTATCTTAAATCTACTATCCAATCGTATATCGTACATCATGTAATCTGAAATCATGTAATTTAAGATGTAAGATTACATGATGTAAGATGTAAGATTGGAAGGATGAACGTGGAATTAAAGATTTTCGAGTCACCCCGCCCACCCCTCTCTATCCAAACCCAATCGTATATCGTACATCATGTAATCGAAAATCGGAAATCAACATAACGCAGCCTCCCCACCCCGCCCCAAACAATCAGCATCGCCGACAGCCCCAGCGTTCCCCATTTCAGGAGTTTAAATACCTCGCAGCACAGCGCTGCCGTCATGGATTGTTGCGGAAAGGTGTACAGCAGCCACACAATGCTGGTATTTTCTGCATAATCGAACAGCAGCACTACAAATGGCAGCACATTCAGCCACGCGGCAGCGGTTTTGCGGTATAAAAAGGTAAGCAGTATGCCCAGCAGAAACGCATACACCAGCGGATACGCCACATCGGCTGTCATTTCGGTGCGGGCATACAAGGCGCGGGCGGCATCGCCGTAGTCGGCCACCATTTGCAGGGTGCGCGCCGGATGAAATCCAAACGTCAGGTCGATGATGCCGACCGTTTTTCCAGCAAGGTGGTTAATGGCGTTTTCAGCGTTTTTCAGGATAACGCCACAAAAAAAGAGGTAGGAAGCCCAAAAAAAGGCAAAGGTTTTCCAGTTGGCTATGCGGTCGAGAAAGCGAGAAAGGCTGTTCATGTTTGTATGGGTTGGATGCAATTTTGGAGGATGTGTTTTTTGAATTGCATATGTACCCAGGGAGGGAGATAACTGGCAAGGCGAAAATGCGTTAGTGGTTCTTAGGTACATGTTTATTCTGTTGTGTCCAAAGTGTATCGAAAATGAATTCTTTGTATCGTCTTTGAAAGTCTTGGTCGGTTGAGAACCTTTTAAATATCTCTGTCTGCGTAAACAGGTATTGTTGCATTAAGTCTTCCACTTTTTTATCAGATGATATTTTTGCGTTTTGCTTGTCGGGCGATGTTGTGATAGCGTCCATAACTTTCTTGTCTGCTTTCATTTCGGCAGGTAATTGTTCGGTCAAAAATTGGTTTACCTTGTCTTTGTCTGTCCAGTCAATGTCGCCAAAGCGCTGATTGAATGCTTTTAGAATGTTTTCCAAAGTGTCAAGTTCAGGTTCTGATTTTCCACCACCAACGCCAACAGGAATTGGCTCTACAAGCCCCGGTTCCTCAACCAAACTGATTTTTTCTGTCCCTTGCCTGGACGGGCGGTAACTATCCATATCAATGGATTCAATGATGCCTTGCGCCAAGTCTTCATTTTCGTCAATAGTTAGTTTTGGCAATAAATATTTTAGATACCACCAAAGTTGCTCCCAATACAGATTATTAAAGTCAAGCAGTTTGGCTAAATAACTGTACGTTCTCAAAAACGATTTTACCTTGATTTTAAAGTCAATTTGTCTGTCAATATCCAAATCGTATTTGAAAATATGTGCCGCAGAATCTATTATGGGGTCAAGAATGGTTCTATCTGCATTGCCCGAATATTTTTCAAAGAAGTCTTTTACAACGTCTTCATTGTAAACATCAAACTTCTCTAATGCGTCAAGCAAGTCATTCAGTTTGTTCGGACTGGTTTCTTCGCTTAGGATGGTGGAGGTATAATAAGGGTCGAAGGCTTCTTTTATTTCCTCGGCTGAATTGTAAAAGTCCAACACAAAGGTGTCTTTCTTATGAGGTTTAAAGGCTCTGTTCAGGCGTGAAAGCGTTTGCACTGCTTGCACATCGCGTAGTTTCTTGTCCACATACATGGTGTGCAGAAGCGGTTGGTCAAAGCCTGTTTGGTATTTGTTGGCGACAATCAAAAAACGGTATTCCTTTTTCTTGAAGTTTTTCGGAATGTCGTTTTTATAACTGTCAAAGTTGTTCATTGACGTTTCGTCATACTCCACGCCTTTGTATTCTTTCTTTCCGGAAAATGCAACAATGGCTTTGTAAGGCGATTTGATTTCTTTTAGGTATTCGTCAAAAGCCTGTTTGTATTTGATAGCGGCAATGATGCTTTTGGTAACTACCATTGTTTTGGCTTCTCCGTTTATCAGGTGTTTTACATCACGGTGGAAATGGTCTATCATTATTTTTGCTTTCTCGGCTATCGCAAATTCGTGCCCTTCTACATAAGCCCTCAATTTCTTTTGTGCCTGTTTGGTGTCAAACTCCGGGTTTTCTTCTACTGATTTGATGAGTTTGTAAAAAGAATTGTAGGTGGTGTAGTTCTGCAACACGTCCAAAATAAATTCTTCTTCAATGGCTTGTTTCATGGAATACAGATGGAAAGCATCAAAAGCCGTCTTTTCTTCTCCGTCCTTGATGTATTTGCGGGGCACACCAAAGGTTTCCAATGTTTTGTTTTTGGGGGTAGCCGTAAAGGCAAAGTAAGAACCGTTTTTAATCATCTTACGGCTTTCAACCAAAGCATTGATTTTGTCCTCCAAGGTGGGTTCGTCCTCGTCTTCCATATCTTCGCCTTTGTCGGCAAGCACGGCATTCATTTTGGCGGATGTTTCTCCGCTTTGGCTGCTGTGTGCTTCGTCAATGATGATGGCAAACTTCAAACTGCCCAAGTCCTCCATCTCTTTCAGCAAATGCGGGAAGGTCTGTATTGTACAAATAATGACTTTCTTTTTGTTGGCAATGGCCTCTCGCAAATGCGTGGTTTTACTTGCGCCATCGTTGGTAATGGCTGCTACAATGCCTTGCTTGGGGGCAAACTGTTTTATTTCTTCACTCAGTTGTTTATCCAATACCGTTCTATCCGTAATGACGATGACCGAATCGAAAATAGTATGCTCACCCGTTTTGTCAAACAAGCCGTGCAATTGATGCGAAAGCCAGGCAATGGTTTTGGTCTTGCCCGACCCTGCCGAATGTTGGATGAGGTATTTTTGTCTAATGCCGTTTTCTTTGGCATGTGCCAGTATTTGCTTGACAGATGTGAGTTGATGATATCGGGGGAAAATCATTTTCCGTTTCTTCTTGCCTGTGTCTTCGTCCGTCTCTTCGATGACAGAAGCAAACTTGTCTATGATATTGGCCAGCGAATCTTTACTCAATATGTCGCCCCACAAATAATTGGTTTTCAGTCCCTTGGGGTTTACGGGATTGCCTGCTCCGAATGGCGGCGTGGCTTTGCCATCGTTTAGTCCTTTGTTGAAAGGAATGAAGGATGATGCTTTTCCTTTGAGTTCCGAACACATATACACTTGCTCGGTGTCGGCGGCGAAATGCACCATACAACGGGCAAACGAAAAGATTTTCTCTTTCGGGTCGCGGTCGTTTTGGTATTGGCGAATGCCGTTTTGTACATATTGTCCGCTCAACGGATTTTTGAGTTCGCAGGTAATGACCGGAATGCCGTTTACAAATACAGTCAAGTCCAAGCGGTTTTCGTGGCTAAGGCTGTATTTCAACTCTTGTGTTACCGAAAACACATTGGCAGCATAGCGGGCAGCATCTTTGGGGTTGTAGCCCGATGCAGGCTTGCGGTAAAACAACTCAATGGTTTTATCAAAATGCTTCACGCCTTTGCGTAGCACTTCCACTACGCCTAATTCTTTTATTTTTTCATCCAGGCGAACCAAAAAAGGGCGTTCGCCTTTTTTCTGAATCATCTCGAAGGCGTCTTTCTGGGTTGCCTCTATAAATGCCAATACTTGTTGGGGATTGATGCAGAACTCCCGGTCAAATTCATTGGGCGTGGTTTCTACAAAACCCTGCTCTGTTACCAAGTAGTTAGTAATGAACTTTTGAAAACCTCTTTCTGATGTATCTGTAAACTGCATACGTACTATTTTTTTAAATGTAGCGTCAATAGATGCTGTAATTCTTCTTTGCTTGGCAACACCGTTTGATAACGACTCGCAAAAATCTGTTGATTGTCTTCTGGCAAGGTAATCTCTACCAAGGTTTCACTTTTGTCTTGACATAGTACAATCCCAATCGTTTTGTTTTCTTCTTCTAACTTGACAAAACGGTCGTAATAATTGACATACATCTGCATCTGTCCTAAATCTTGATGTTTGAGGTCGCCTATTTTCAAATCTATCAGCACAAAACAACGCAACAGACGATTGTAAAACACCAAATCAATATAAAAATGCCGTTCGTCAAAACTGATTCTTTTTTGGCGTGCCACAAACGTAAAACCTTTGCCCAATTCTAATAAAAAATGCTCCAATTTGTCAATCAAGGCATTTTCTAAGTCATTCTCGGTGTAACGATACTGTTCTTTGAGGCGCAAAAACTCCAAAATATAGGGGTCTTTTACGGCATCTTGCGGGCTTTGTATCACCTGACCTTCTTGCGACAATTTTCGTAGCCCTGCTTTGTCTGTACTTAGGGCAAGGCGCAAATACAACGCACTATCAAACTGGCGTTTCAATTCCCGCAAACTCCAATTATTTTGCGCCGCTTCTATTTCATAAAATGCCCGCTCTTCCTTGTTTTCAATGCGTAGCAGTACCTGATAATGCGACCAACTCAACTGAAATTCAGGCGTTTCAGAAATCCGAGACGCTGTCTCGGAAATTGGATAGGCTAAGTAAAACCGACGCATATTTTCGAGGTTATCCACCGAAAACCCTTTGCCAAACTCCTGTTGTAGCGCTGCCGAAAGGCTTTTGATAATGCCTTTGCCATAAGCGGCTTTGGCTTCGCCCTGCTGCTCTTCTTCTACAATGCGCCTGCCTACCCGCCAATATGCCTGCACCATCGCCTGATTGATGCTGCGGTAAACACTTTGCTGTGCTTGCCGTAGTATGTGGGATATGTCGCTGATGATTTGCATACTTAACTCATTTGTACTTGCGGAACACTGCGCTTGCCCGTTACCAAATCGGTGATTAAGGACTCTCGGTATTCTTTGATGGCGGAGATTTCTTTTTGGGCTTTGGTGATGGCAAGGTCAATAATTTGATGTTCCTCTTTTACGAATTTTACAATTTCTTCTTTTTCAGTATCGCTTGGATATGGAACAGAAAGATTACCTAAATCTTCCATTGCTAAATTTGGTTGAGCAGATGTAACCGCTTTTAACCAAATACTTGTCGTGATGAAATTTGAATGAAGCCAGTAATAACAAAATTCAACATCCACTTTTTTCTTTAAGCGAATGAAACTTACTGCTTGATTTGTATTGGCAGGTAGAAATTCTTTTGGAAGTATGGCTACTTTACCAATTGTTGCACCAGCAATTACAAAAAGCAAATCGTTTTCTTGCAGTTGAGAACGCTTTAATATGCGATGGGTAATTGCATCAATAAAAAATGCAGGTTCTTCTGTTACATTGGATTTAAATATATTTTCTGCTTTTATAAATCTAATTCCCTCGCTTGTCATTTCTCTGCCTTCGGTTGAAGGAGTCGAACCTTTTGAAATAATCTTTGTCAAAAACTTTAACCTTTTTAAACTCCAATTTTTTGGAAGACTCGTCAACCAGTCAATATCTGTCGCTTTAATTTCTGTATTTGGATTAAGCCCCTTAGTAAACGTTGCGTCAATGACATCCTTTTTCCGTTCTTCTAAAATCTCCACCAACCTTTCCTTATTCCGAATAAACGTATCTATTTGTTCATTCTTTTTGTCTAAGTAGGAGACAATGCTGTTTTGAACGGATAGGGGCGGGACAATGCTGTACATGCGTTTGAAGTGTGTGAAACGACAGGGTAAAAAATGCTCTCCGATTCCATATACATTTCTCCAAATGTAATTTTTATAGTATTCGGTTCTGAAAACGTAATGAAAGAATTTAGGATTAACGAGTCTATTTTTTCTCGGCTTTAATACTGTGTAAACAGGACTTACAATACCTTCATAATTTGAATAACCGACTGCACCTTTCCGAAATTCCATTCCGTAAGCAATATCATTTATCCTGACAACCTTATAGTTTGATTTATCCTGACTTGAAATATCTTTTTTGTCCATATCTGACTGACGAACAACACCTTTTGAAATGCTTACTGAGAGTAATTCCATTTCATTTTTTGGACGTTCTCGTCTTTCCTGAAAAATGGCAATATTTGGCAGCAGTTGCCAGCCATCGGGCAGTTGCGTTACATAATCGTAGGCAACGGGATAGTATTTATTGTATGGTTGTAAAGTCGCCATCAGTCGTTCACGATTTCGTTTAAGATGCCATCCGTTTCTTTTTCCAATGCAAAAATCTCAGCCGTAATTTCTTCGATGCTGCGGGGCGGCACATAGTTGTAGAAATAGCGGGTAAAGGAGATTTCGTAGCCTTTTACGGTTTTGCTTTCGTCCATCCACGCATCTGGGATATGCTGCAATACTTCCCGTTCAAAGTATTCGTGAATGTCTTGGTCGAGCGGTACATTTTCAGTGTCGCGCAGGTCGCTGTCGGCTTCGTAAGTTATGGTTCCGTCTTTTTCTATTTTCTTGATGACCCTTTCCGCCTCTTCGTTTTTCCAGGTGATGGCATCTGTGATGCTTTTTACGCCTTTGGCATCCATATCCAATTTCAATTGCTTGATGGTTTTATTGAGCAAAGGCACAAAGGTGTTGTAATCGTCAAATGGTTGGTCGCCCAATGCATCGGCCATTTTTTGAGCCGCTTGCATCAGTTCCAATTGCTTGTTCCAATGCTCGGCACTCAGCAGTTTGGTTTTGTCGGCAGGTTTGAGTTTTACCTCGTTTTTGTTCAGGTGGGCTTCAATCTTCTCCTTGTATTTTTTGATGTCTTTATACAAGTCGTCACCAAAATGAGCGTAAGCCCATTCCATTTCTTCGGCTATGCTTTTGTCAAACCGCAAGGTGGCAATGGCTTCGGGGGTGAATTGGGCAGACAGTCGTAAAGGGCGTTCGACGGTTATTTTATGGTAGCCAAAATATTCATTGGGGTAAATTTTGGAAATGTCGCTTTCCACAAAGTCCATATACAGATTGGTAATGGCATCTATGTGGCCCGGTTTCATTTCGCAGTTCTTTTGCCCCAAGTTTTTACGCAGTTTTTCATACAGTTCCATGGCGTTAATCAACTGCACTTTGCCTTTGCGTTTTGGGGCTTTCTTGTTGCTTACAATCCAGATGTAAGTAGGTATGCCTGTGTTGTAGAAAATGTTTTTAGGCAAAGCGATGATACATTCCAGCCAATCGTTTTCGATGATGTATTTGCGAATTTCGCTTTCGCCACCACCGGCATCGCCCGTAAACAAAGCCGAACCATTGTGAACGGTGGCAATGCGGCTGCCCAGTTCGGTATTGTGTTTCATCTTGCTCACCATATTCATCAGGAACAGCAATTGCCCGTCAGAAATGGAAGGCAAACCAATCTGAAAACGGGTGTCTTTGATGTTCTGACTTCCTTTTTTGCCGCGGTCATCTACGATGGCATCTTCATCTATTTTCCAGGTTTTGCCATAAGGCGGATTGGAAAGCATAAAGTCGAAATGCAAATGCGGAAAACCATCTCTGGAAAGGGTGGAACCGTAGGCAATGTTCTCCGATTTTTCGCCTTTAATCAGCATATCGCTGGTGCATATAGCGTAGGTTTCAGGATTTACTTCCTGCCCATACAGCATAAAGTCGGCTTTGTGATCGGTCACTTCCATTGCAAAATGCTCTGCTTCGGTCAGCATACCGCCACTGCCGCAGGCGGGGTCGTAAATGAGATAGGTTCCCTGTTTGATTTTGTCTTTTACGGGCGTAAACAAAATGTGCGTCATCAACTTGATGATTTCACGAGGCGTAAAGTGTTCTCCCGCTTCTTCGTTGTTTTCTTCGTTGAACTTGCGAATCAGTTCTTCAAACACATAACCCATTCCCAAATTGGTCAGCGGTGGCAAGGTTTCGCCTTTGCTGTTCTTGGCTTCGTTGGGGCTAAGGTTGATTTCTTTGTTGCAGAATTTTTCAATGAGCAGATAGGTTACACCTGCTTCTTTCATGGTCTCCAACTGATTGCGCAGTTTAAACTTGCTGATGATTTCCTGCACATTGGGGCTGAATCCGTCCAAATAGGCTTCCAAATTGGAGTCTATGTTGTCGGCATCGTTCATTAAGGTTTCAAACGTGAATTTTGAAATATTCCAAAACGGATAGCCCGATTGGTTATCCAATGCTTTTTTGTCGTCTATATGCTGCTGAATGAGAAAGGCGTTTGCTTCCAGAACCTTCTCCTTAGTCGGCACCAGCAAAGCATCCAAACGCCTTAAAACGGTGAACGGAAGAATGATGTCACGGTATTTACCTCGCACGAAAACATCTCTCAGCACATCGTCTGCAATGCTCCATATAAAACTAACGATTTGGTTATGGACTTTTTGATTCATCCTTTTTGTTCAGTTGTTTAAGAGTTTAAAAATGCTGTGATTCTTTGTATGTGTTTAGGAATACCTGTTATTTAAGTTTTTTTGGCTAACTCTGCTTTGCCGTCAACTCACCTATATAATTCTCATTACGTAAAAACCCACATTGCCGCCCTCCTGTCAGTAAATGTCAGTTGCGTCAAGCCAATCCAAGAGGTTGGCTTGACGCAACTATTCCATCAAATAAAAGAGGAAACACCAGGTTCTCAAACAGGAGTTTTAACCCCGTAAATGTACCCTACATATTCAAATTTTCATACTATCTGCCCCAGCGAAACCACAAATATCCATCAATCCCCCTCCAACCCGGTTTCTCCAACACCATACCCGGTTCACAAAACCAACTAATACGTACCCCTCACAAACAAATACGTCTCCCACCTATCCCAATACGTTCTCCCACCATCTGAATACATCCGCCATCTATCTGAACAGGTTCCTGAACCAAGCTAATACGTCCGACATCCAAACGAATACATGTGTGCACGTATTCATTTGGGTGTTGGACGTATTAGCCGGTCCAACGGACGTATTCGGCGGTGTACAATACAGGTGTAGCGCTCTGGAAGACACCGTGCACTGTGTATAAAACGTATCAGAGTGTGTAAAATACCCATCTTCTTCTATCCGCTGCCTCAACCCTCCACTTCTCAACCCATCTCAACCCCTCAACCACCTCAACCCTTCAACCATCTCAACCCTCAACTCCTCAACCCATCTCAACCCCAAAACCCCTACCCCTCCACCACAATATCATACTTCCCCAGCAGCCCCGCCAGCCCGTCCGCCGAAAACCGCGCTTTTTTGATGCGGTTCTGATCCGGATCGATGGTGTAGTGCGCAGCCGTCCGAAAATCCGCTTTTTCCAGGTTGGTGTTTTCAAACAAGGCGCCTGCCAGGTCGCAGTCGGCGAAGGTAGACCCGCTCAAATCGCAGTTTGCAAAATCCGTTTCCTGCAACTGGCAATGCTGAAACACCGTGCTTTTCAGTTTTTTGCCATAAAAAGAGGTATGTTGCAGGGCGCATGCTTCCAGGCGGATCGAAAAGCCCAGGTCGTTGCAGTCTTCGAAGCGAAGTCCCAGCATTTTGCATTCCTTAAACTGCACCTCGCGAAAAGCGGTCTGGGCCACAGTGGCCATGCTCAGGTTGCAACGCAGAAAGGTGCAGTCCGCAAATTTGTAGCCCGACAGGTCGGTGTTGGATAAGTCGAGGTCCTGAAACGTACATTGTTCGTATTCGCCGGGCGGAAGTGGCAAATCGGATGGCAGGAATGTTTGGGTTTCGAAATAAGCGTTGGACATGGGTGGGTGGATTGAATGAAGATTGACGATTACATGATGTACGATGTACGATTGGATTTTAGAATGAGGATTTATGATTGATCGAGATGTCCTCCGTTCATAATCTTCAATCGTCATTCTAAAATCCAATCGTACATCGTACATCATGTAATCGTCAATCGTCATTCAATCCACCACCACCACCACATTCCCTTTCTTATGCCCGCCATCAACATATTGGTGTGCATCGGCAATCTGATCCAGGGAAAAAGAGCGATCAATGGCGGCCGAAAGTTGGCCTTTTTTTGCCAGTTGAGCAAGCGCGCGGATATTTTCGGGCAATTCTGTGGCGACGCCGAACACCACTTTTTGTCCGGCCCGACGCCCTGTCCAGGCGCCTTGCAGCATTTCCGTCATCATAGCCGCGCCGAGCAGCAGCGTGCCGCCTTTTTTCAGCGCTGCCGAACAGGCCGATACGGAGGCTTTGTTGACGGTTTCGTACACCACGTCGTACTGGCCCACATTTTTGGAAAAATCGCTGCGGGTGTAGTCGATCACGTGGGTGGCGCCCAATGCACGCACCATATCCACATTGGCGGTGCTGCACACGCCCGTCACTTCTGCGCCCAGGGCGCGGGCAATTTGCACCGCTGCGGAGCCGACAGCGCCGGAAGCGCCATAAATCAGCACCTTTTGTCCGGGCTGGATGTTGGCTTTTTGCAGGTAGTGCCAGGCCGTGTTGCCGCCAAACGGAAGTGCCGCCGCTTCGGTGTGGCTCAGGCGGGAGGGTTTTAGCGCGATGGGAGCATTGTCGGGCAGGCACACATATTCGGCATACGCGCCGAAATGCAGGTTGGTGGCGCCGAACACCTCGTCGCCGGGGCGAAATGCCTGCACATCCGAGCCGACGGCTTCCACCGTGCCCGAGAGTACACCGCCGAGAATGGGTTTGGAGGGTTTGAACAAGCCGAAAATAAAACGCACGGCAAACGGGTCGGCCCTGCGCAGTCGGCAGTCGCCCGAATTGACGGCCGTCGCATGTATTTTGATCAGGATTTCGTTGTTTTTGGGAACGGGCTTGGCCCATTGTTTCACCTGGAGGACTTCGGGAGCGCCGTATTGTGTGTAAACGGCCGCTTTCATAGAGGAGGAGGTCATGAATGGTAGTTGTTTAATTTCGGGGCAAAGGTCAGCCCCGTCCTCCCCACAATTCATTGACTTTCGTCAAGAAAAACGAACGACGCTATTTTTTCAGGATGCGTTTGCGGATTCGGCTCAACGATTCGGCCGTGACGCCCAGGTAACTGGCCAACTGGTACTGCGGCACGCGGTCGAGCAGGTCGGGGCGCGTGTTGAGCAGGTACAGGTAGCGCTCTTCGGGGCTGCGCAAGACAAAAGAGGTGAGTTGTTCCTGGGTTTTTCCCATTTCTTCTTCCATGGCGAGATAACTGACGGCCTCCAGGCGCGGAAGTTTTTCAAAAAATGCCACCTGGTCTTCCGGCGTGCTGGTGGTCACGGTGGTGTCTTCCACGCAGGCGAGGTAAAACTTGGAAGGCGCGCGTTTGAAGGCGCCTTCATAGGGCGTTACGGGCTGCCCTTCGGTGTAGAAATTGGTGGTTTTCTCCTCTCCATCCACCAGGAAATACTGTCGAATACAACCTTTCAGTACGAAGTAGCAGAGTTTGGCTATTTGCCCTTCCTTGAGCAGAATCGTACCTTTTTTGAAGGTTTTAAACTTCACATTGCGCACGATTTCGTCGATTTCTCCCTGGCTCAATGGCGTGAACTGGGAGATGTATCGGATGATTTCCTGTTCAGGCGATTGCGTGCGGCCAGATTTGCGGGTCGATGTGGAAAGGGATGTGGACATGTATGCAAATGTAGGATTTTTTGCTAAAAAAATTGCCGGAAAATATGCGCATCTCCAACGGTTTTGACAGATAATTAGGTGAGATTTTTATGCAGCCAAAAAATGTTAAACTTTCCCCTTTGTGCTTAAAAACTCCTAACCTTGCAAAAAAAATTACAAAAAATATTCGGCAATCGCACGACATGTTTTTTGTTTAAAAAATTGATTGTCAAACATTTAAAAAGAATTTGAAATAAAAATACAAGAAAAACAGTCAGTGTAAAAACCCGGAAATGAAAGAATTGGCCCTTTTTTTGGTAGGGCCGGTTTGTCATTGCCCATCATCCCACCATTGTTAGATTAATCCCTCACCCGAAAATGGCATCGTTTGGTCCAAAACAGACTCTAACTCAAAAACTTCAACAAAAACTTTCCCCCCAGCAGATTCAGTTGATGAAACTGCTGCAAATCCCTACGGCCACCCTCGAACAACGCATACAGGAAGAACTGGAAATCAATCCCGCTCTGGAAGAAGGCGACGAAACGGCCGACCTCCTCGAAGGCATGTCGGAAATGGACCTGGCCGATGCCGATCTCAGTTATTACGAACGCGAGCAAAAAGCCGAATCAGGTGAAGATGATCGCGATGATAACATCGGTTCGGACGAGGGCAGCGGACTGGATGCGCTCGATGAAATAGAACGCGACAGCACCGACGAATACGACGATGACACCATCAGCCTCCGTGACGACGATGTGGAACTCGACGACTATATCGTCAACTTCATTGAAGACGACCCGGCGACCTACAAAACCCGCGATGAAAGCCGCGGCGGCGATGAGGAAGAAAAAAGCGCGCCCATCGTTTTTGAAAGCACTTTCCACGAATACCTCGAACAGCAACTCGGCATGCTGAGCCTGCACGACGAACGCGAGCACGCCATTGCCCTGCAAATTATCGGCTCCATCGACGACGACGGCTACCTGCGCCGCGAACCCGGCGCCATGGTCGACGACCTGCTGTTCAGCCAGAATATCAGCACCTCAGAGAAGGAAATAGACGAAATGCTGCTGAAAATCCAGCAATTCGATCCGCCGGGCATCGGTGCGCGCGACCTGCGCGAGTGCCTGCTCCTTCAACTGCACGCCCGTCTGCGCCAGGAAGAGGATACACTCACGTACGACGACCGGCAGGCGGTACAATTCGCCATCCGCATCATCGATCAGTACTTCGACGAATTTACCAAGAAACACTACCAAAAACTTTGTCGCCAACTCAGCATCGATGAAGACGAGTTGAAAATGGCCGTCGATGAAATCCTCAAACTCAACCCCAAACCGGCCAGCGGATTCGCGTCTCGCGGCGACCGCAACCTGAACTACGTATTACCCGATTTTCTGGTGAGCAACCGCGATGGCGAACTGGAACTCACCCTCAACGCCCGCAACGCGCCCGATCTGCGCATCAACGACCAGTACCGCGATATGCTCAAGGCCTTCCACGACGGCCGTAACGGGCGCCGTGCCACCAAAAAAGAGAAGGAAGCCGTGCTGTTCATCAAACAGAAGATCGACAGCGCCCGCTGGTTTATCGACGCGATCAAACAACGCCAGCAAACGATGATGCTCACCATGGGCGCCATCATGCGCCACCAGGAGGAGTATTTCCTCACCGGCGACCAGAAAAAAATCCGCCCGATGATCCTCAAGGACATCGCCGACGTGACCGGGCTCGATATTTCCACGGTATCGCGCGTGGCCAATTCCAAGTACGTGCAAACGGAGTTTGGCACCAAGCGTCTGAAGGATTTCTTCTCCGAAAGTCTCAGCACCCAGGATGGCGAAGAGGTTTCCACCCTCGAAGTGAAAAAAATTCTGTCGGACATGATTGCCGAAGAAAACAAACGCCGGCCGCTTTCCGACGAAAAACTCAAGTCCGTACTCCTGAAGAACGGCTACAACATCGCCCGCCGCACCGTTGCCAAATACCGCGAACAATTGAATATTCCGGTAGCGCGGCTGAGGAAGGGGCTGTGAGATGGTTGAGATGGTTGAGGGGTTGAGATGGTTGAGGAGTTGAGATGGTTGAGAGGTTGAGATGGTTGAGGGGCAGCCACCCGGAAAAATTTTGACCGCCTCCCTTCGTGAGGGGAATGTTCAGAAAAGTGTGTCAACCTATATTTTTCGTGTTTTTTTTCGCAGCCTGACGACGCCATGCCGCCTTGTCTTCCTGACGGGATCTGTTCACTCTACGGCGCATAACAGCATATTTTCCCTCGTAGAGTGAACATATCCCGTCAGGAAGACAAGGCGGCATGGCGTCATCAGGTTGCGAAAAAAATTGTTGAAAGCCTGCATTGACACACTTTATTGAACACTCTCTTCGTGAGTGGCTATATCTCAACCCCTCAACCATCTCAACTCCTCAACCATCTCAACCCTCTCAACTCCTCCACCACCCTCATCCTCCGCCCCTCTTCCGCTTCACTCCCTGGACCGTTTCCCGCACTTCCCGTTGCACATTTTGCCGCACGGGCGCCGGTTTTTCTTCCAGTATTTTTTCTACACGTTCGGCGGCCTGGGTGCTGCCGGCTTTTTCCAGGACAGGCAGGATGCGTTGCACTTCCTCCGTCGAGCGGGCTGATTGCATTTTTTTCACCAGCGCGCCGTCGATGGCGGGCTGGGTTTTGCGTAGCACTTCGGGTTTTGAGGCGGCGGCAGCGGCCACTTCTTCGAGGCGTTCCTGGCGCGGGAAATCGCGGAGGTAGGCTTGCACTTTGGCTTCGGTGGGCTGGGTGCGGATAGATGCCACGTAGGCATTTTCCACTTCCGGCATCAGTTCGGCGCGGTTTTGCACAGCAGATTTTAGTTCGGGCAGGCGTTCGCTTTCAGGGAAATCGCGTACAAACTGGCGAATTTTTCGTTCGTCAGGCTGGTCGCGGATAGCGGCGATGGACGCCGTTTCCAGCGTTGTAATGCGTTTTTCCACCCGCGCTTCAAATTTTCCCTGTCTGTACAGGCGCTGGTAGTCGCGCAGGTCGGCCAGTTGGCCACTTTCTTCGGCTTTGTAGAAGTAGGCTTTTTCGAGGTAAGGGCTGCCTTTGGGCGTGTATTCCTCAATATAGGCCGCGTAGGCACTCACGTCATTTTTGATGCTGGCCACCCACCAGTCGCGCGTAGCGGGCGGCGTCAGCGCCCAGGTAGCCGAAGGCGCTACCACGATGAATGCCAGAAACAAGGCCAGCGGTTTCAGGCGATTGGGCGGCGCGGATTCAGCAGGCTCCGGGGCTTTTGGGGGCTCCATAGCCTCCTTGGTTTCATAATTTACCTGAAATCCACCTGCTGCAGTGGACGAACTTTGAAACGCAAAACTTTGTCCACTAGGCTTGAAATCGGCGTTTTCGGCCGGTGCACGCACTTCCGTCACGATGGTCACGGTTTCCAGCAGCGACACGTCGCGCGGGATGGGCTCGGCAAAGCCTTCCACTTTTTCCAGGATCGACACTTTCACCAGCAGTTGATGCACGCCCTCTTTCAAGGGTGTGACGCTGAAATTCCACTCCGTAAAACCGGCATCGCGCACCAGTTGGGTACGCGCATTGAGGGCAGCAATCTGGAACGTGCCGCCTTCAGCATCAAGCAGTTCGGCGCTCATTACGTCGGAAATTTCCACTTGCCCGCGCACCTGTACGTGTTCGTCGAGCACGATATTTTCCAGAATGGCATCTTCATCCACGGCCACCCGAATGGTGCAGCGGGTAGGTTTTTGCAGCGGCATCACATCGGGCACGCGGTACAGCACGCTGCCGCGTTTTGCGGCTTTTCCCGCAGGTTTGTTGGCGGTTGCTGCTTCAAAATCCGCTTCTGTGAGCGCACCCAACAGGTCGAAAAAATCGGCCGACACCTGATCTACCAGCCTGCGGTAGTCTTCGGGCGAAATGGTATTGCGAAACCGCTCTTTGTTGGCTGCATTCAGCCGGGCCATCAAGGCCGATACGATGCGGTATTTCTCCGATCCTTCGGGCAGTTGGCCCAGCAAAGCCTGCAAGGCGCCGGGCAGGTCGGCATCGCGGATTTGTGTTTCGAGCGTATGGCGCAGGTCGGCAAGTGGTTGGGAGAGCGGCATGGCGAACGGGTTTGGCTGGGGCAAAGATAGGGGGGAGCGGGGAGTTATGAGTTATGAGTTATACCTCATAACTTCTCAACAAGGTACCTCCCCGTATAACTCTCCTTCACTTTCACCAACCCTTCCGGCACACCTTCATACACGAGGTTGCCGCCGTCCTTCCCGCCTTCGGGGCCGAGGTCGATGAGCCAGTCGGCAGATTTAATGACTTCCATGTTGTGTTCTACCACGAGTACGCTGTGGCCTTTTTCCACAAGGGCCTGAATAGCAGTGAGCAGTTTTTGAATATCGTGAAAATGGAGGCCTGTGGTAGGCTCATCGAAGATGAAAAAAATGTGTCCTTGCCCGTTTTCCCGGATCAGAAAAGACGCCAGTTTGACACGCTGCGCCTCGCCGCCTGAAAGCGTACTCGACGACTGTCCGAGGTGTACATAACCCAGGCCTACGTCATTCAGAGGCTGTATGCGCTCTGTAATTTCCTTGTTGCCCTGAAAAAATTCGAGGGCTTCTTCGACGCTCATATTGAGTACATCGAATATGTTTTTGCCTTTGTACTGCACATCGAGCACTTCCTGGCGGAAGCGCCGGCCCTTGCATTCTTCACATTCGAGGTGTACGTCGGCCAGGAACTGCATTTCCACCACCTGTTCGCCTTCACCTTTGCAGGCTTCGCAGCGCCCGCCTTCCACATTAAAACTGAAGTGTTTGGGCTGGAAGCCGCGTATTTTCGACAATTGTTGCCCTGCAAACAAGTCGCGGATGTAATCATATGCCTTGACGTACGTCACCGGGTTAGAGCGGCTGCTTTTCCCGATCGGGCTCTGATTGATAAATTCCACGCGTGTCACTTTTTTTACGGGGCCCTCCAGTCCGTCGAACAGGCCGGGCTGCTTTCCCGCCGATTCCGGCAGGTGCTGCATAAGTGCCGGGTAAAAAATATCGCGCACGAGCGTCGTTTTTCCCGAGCCGCTTACGCCGCTTACCACCGTGAGGCAATGCAGGGGAATGCGCACGTTTACATTTTTCAGGTTGTGCTGGCGCGCATTTTTGAGCAGGAGAAAATCGGCTGTCTTGCGTCGCTGTGGGGGCGTGGCAATCGACATTTTCCCTGACATGTATTTGGCCGTCAGGCTTTCTGGCGCAGCCTTGTGTATGTCGGAAAAATTACCGGCAAACACCACATTCCCTCCATGTACGCCGGCTTCGGGGCCCATGTCGACGAGGTAATCGGCGTTTTTAATCACTTCTTCCTCGTGTTCCACCACTACGACCGTGTTGCCGAGGTCGCGCAGGTCTTTGAGCACTTTTACGAGTCGCCCGGTATCGCGCGGGTGCAGGCCCACGGATGGCTCATCGAGCAGGTACATCGAAGCAGTGAGGTTGCTGCCCAGGGTGCGGGTGAGGTGAATGCGTTGCGTTTCGCCGCCGCTGAGCGTATTGGAAATGCGGTCGAGGGTGAGGTATCCCAGTCCCAGTTCGACCGTAAACCGCAGGCGGTTATTTATTTCCAGCAACAGGCGGCGCGCCACCTGCCGATCGTGTTCGGGTAGCGCGCTGTGGAGTTGTTGAAAAAACGCCAGCACCTCGTCGAGCGGCACTCCGGTAAGGTCGGAAATGTTTTTGCCGCCGATCTTCACACAAAGTGCTTCCTGCCGAAGCCGGCCCCCATCGCAGGTCGGGCACACCGTGCGGCCCCGATAACGCGCCAGCGTCACACGATTCTGTATTTTGTAGGTTTTGCTTTCCAGTTCCTTGAAAAAGGCGTCGATGCCTTCAAAATACTGGTTGCCGCTCCACAGCAGTTTGATCTGCTCTTTTGTGAGCGATTCGAAAGGCGTATGCACCGGAAAGTCGAACTTGTGGGCATTCTGGAGCAGGGGCGTCAGCCATTCACCGTATTTTTCACCTTTCCAGGCGGCAATGGCGCCATCGTACACCGATTTGGTTTTATCCGGCACCACTTTGTCGCGGTCGATCCCGAGTATTCGGCCGTATCCTTCGCAGGTAGGGCAGGCACCGTACGGGTTGTTGTAATTAAACAGTTGGGGCGTTGGTTCCGGGAATTCAATGCCATCCAGTTCGAACCGGTTGTTGAAAATTGCCGAATGAGGCTCGCCAGGGCTTACAATCTGCACGGCGCACTCTCCCTCGCTTTCATAAAAAGCAGTATTGATGGAATCGGCCAGCCGCATCCACTCCTGTTCGTCCAGATCGGGCGACAGCACAAAACGATCGATCAGGATACTGAGTTGCTGGTCGCTGTACTGAAAAGCCGGCTGTTTTACGTCAAAACGGGCGTCGGCGCCTTCCAGAATATCTTCGATGCGCAGGGTTTCGGCGCCGTATTGGAGGCGGGTGTAGCCTTTCTGGAGCAGGAGGTTGAGCGCTTGTTCGAGGCTGCGCTCGCGGTATTTTTTTTCGAGTGGAATCAGGATAAGTCCGCGTGCGCCATCGGGTTGTTTTTTGATAAAATCGATGACATCCGACACCTCGTGTTTTTTGACGATTTCACCAGAAACAGGCGAGTAAAACTTGCCGATGCGGGCGTATAGCAGGCGCAGGAAATCATATACTTCTGTCATGCTGCCCACTGTGGAGCGGGTGTTCCCGGTAGTGACGCGTTGTTCGATGGCAATGGCCGGGCAAATACCCCGGATGTAATCCACATCGGGTTTTTTCATGCGTCCGAGAAACTGGCGGGCATAACTTGACAGGCTTTCCACATAGCGGCGTTGTCCTTCAGCATACAGCGTATCCATGGTAATGCTCGATTTGCCTGATCCGGAAACACCGGTAACGACCACCAGTTTGTTTTTGGGAATACGCAGGTCGACATTCCGCAGGTTATTGGTACGGGCGCCTTTGATGTTGATATGCGAGGTGTCAACCAGATCGTATGTTGCCGCACCGTTTTCCACCATATCGGTGTTTTGATTTTTTACGCTTGCCATGTCGGTCGGTTTGAAAGCGCGAAATTAGTAAAAACTTTTTGTTTTGAAGTAGGAAGATATAAACAACAATCCTTGCTTCATAGCGCACGTTCGCTCTATGCACAGGTTTTAAATGCGCCCAAAAAGATGGCCAGCCACACCAGCCCCTTTGCCAGAAAGAATAAAAATCCGCCTACCCCAATGCGTTGCAGACAGGTTCTCCAGTCTCGTTTTTCCATGTTCAGATGCTTATTTTACGGGTTCAGTCAGTTGTTTCTGCTAATAAAAGACCTGCATGCCATCTTTGTGCGTTCATTTTATTAAAACCCACCATATTCATGCGGTCAATTCTTTTTCTGATGTTGTGCGGCGTTTTTTGTGCCGGTTTGATGTTTCCCTCATGCAAACACGATTCCGTGTTTAATGTTGAACCCGACCCTACAGATACCACAGGGACAGGTGGCAACAACGGCAATGGTGGCAACAATGGCGGCACGGGCAATGGGGTGCTTTGTAATCCTGACAGCGTATATTTTGAAAATCAGATTCTGCCTATTCTGATTTCCAACTGCACAGAGTCGGGTTGTCATAATGCACAGGACCGGGAAGATGGCGTTGTGCTTACTTCATATCAAAATCTGGTAGCCACCGTTGAAAATGCTACCTTGAACGATACACATGAAAATGATCTTTTGAAGGCATTAACAGAAGACGATCCGGAAGACCGCATGCCTTATCAAAAACCGCCGCTTCCACAGGAACAAATTAATTTGATTATACGCTGGGTGCAACAAGGCGCCAAAAATAACGGCTGCAATGAAAACGCCGGACAATGCGATGTGTCTAACGTTACGTTCAGTAATTTCGTTCAGCCACTTATCCAGACGCGTTGTCAGGGCTGCCATAGCGGCGCAGCACCGCAGGGTGGTATTAATCTTGCAGGACATGCAGCCGTCAAAACAGTGGCCGACAATGGCAAACTGTACGAAGTAATAACGCGTACTTCCAACTTTATGCCCAAAGGCGGCCAAAAACTGGATGAATGCACGACTAATAAACTGAAGGCGTGGATCGATGCGGGGGCTTTGAATAATTAGAGGTGAGAGGTGAGAAGCGAGAGGTGAGAAAGGTGGGAGTGTGAGAAAAGCGAGAGGTGCGCCCTGCATAGCCCTGAAAGGGCGTATTCAATAGCCCAGGGCAACGCCCTGGGGAAACGTGCGGGGGCAACGCCCTGGGGGAACGTGCGGGACCGACAGACACAGACGAAAAACCATTCACCATTAGTATTTGATCATTAAAAAACACATGAAAAGAACATTTTTCCTCCTGGGCCTTGCCCTTTGCCTGCTGGTAATCACATTCCCGCCAGGCTGCTACTACGACAACGAGCAGGATCTGTATGGAAATCCTGAACCCTGCGACACTGTTGGCGTCAGTTACAGCACTTTCATCGAGCCTTTATTACAGGATCACTGCTACAAATGCCACAAGGAATCGGAACCCGAGTTTTCCGGGTATATTCTGGACGGCTACGAGAACACCAAAACCTACGCACTCTCCGGGAAAGTTGCCGATCGTACCAACAATGCCGCCAACCCGATGCCGCCCCTGAGCGACGGAGGTTTGTTGCCCGATTGCGACCGGCAAAAGATACTGGCCTGGATTCGGGCCGGAGCGCCTCAGAATTAGAAGTGAGAGGTGAGAAGTGAGAGGTGAGAAGTGAGAGAGAAACTGAATTTTTTACATCATTCAACACCTAAATATTACAACAGAATGAAAAAGCAAACCATCCTCTACATACTGCTGGCCGCCGTTCTGGTTGGAGGCATTGTTGGGTACCAACTCTGGAACAAACCACACCAGGACCTCGCCGCCGCAAAAACAGATGTAGCCGTAGATGCCACTGCACTCTATAACGAATACAACACCGATGAAAATGCTGCCAACGCCAAATACCTCGACAAGGTGGTGGCCGTAACCGGCAAAGTCAAAGACGCTTCCAAAGATGCCGACGGCGCTGTAAAGGTCAACCTCGATGCCGGTAGCGAAATGGGCGTGGTTGCCTGCGAACTCAGCCCATTTGCCAAACATGCGCGCACAGAATTCCAGCCCGGCGAGCAAGTCACGTTTAAAGGCAAGTGTACGGGCCTGAACCTCGATGTGGTGTTCGTGGAATGTGTGGAGTCAAAATAAATCCGTGTTTTGGATTTGTCTGAAACACACTCATTTACAACCATTTAAAATGCAAACTATGCAAAAAATCATTGTTGCTTTTTTCGCTTTGTTCCTGTTGGGAACTACAGCGTATGCGCAAAAATATTTTACCCGCGACGCGAAGGTTAAATTCAGTTCCGAGACGCCGATGGAAAAAATCGAAGCACTGAATAAAAGCGGCACCTGCGTGCTCGACGCTGCCACGGGTAAAATGGAATGGAAGGTACTGATCAAGGGTTTTCTCTTTGAAAAAGCCCTGATGCAGGAGCACTTCAACGAAAATTACATGGAGTCTTCCACTTACCCGAATGCGCAGTTCAAAGGCCAGATTACCAACCTGAGCGACATCAATTTTGCCCAGGATGGCAAGTACAATGTCAAAACTGCCGGCAAGATGACCATTCACGGCGTAGAACGCGATGTCAACATCGAGGGCACCCTTAAAGTGTCGAAAGGCACCCTCGAAGTGCTGTCCAATTTTGTGGTAAAACCTGAAGACTACAAAATCGCCATCCCGTCTCTCGTGAAAGACAATATTGCCAAGGAGATCAAGGTCGTGGTGAGTACTACGCTGGCTCCGCTGAAATCTTAACTGTGGGGTTGATGAGGTTGATGGGGTTGATAAGGTTGATAGATGTTGATGAGGGTTGATAAGGGTTGATGAGGGTTGATATTCATCTGCTCGGGATAAGGATTGAATTTTCGTTTATCGAGTGGCTGAATATCAACCCTCATCAACCCTTATCAACCCTCATCAACATCTATCAACCTTATCAACCCCATCAACCTCATCAACCTCAAAAATACCCACTCAATGAAAAGAATCTTTACCATTCTGCTTGCCCTGCTTTTTTCCGCTTCAGGGCTACTGGCACAGGACGATCTGCTTTCCATGCTCGGAGAGGAAAAAACGACCGACTACGCCACCGCCAGTTTCAAAACCAACCGTATCATCAACGGACATTCTATTGAAAACACGGCCCCGGGCGTGCTCGATTTCAAAATATCGCACCGCTTCGGTCCCTTGCGCCAGGGTGTGTACGATATCTTCGGCCTCGACGGCGCTTCCATTCGAATCGGTTTCGATTACGGTATTACCGATCGGCTGATGGTAGGTGTAGGCCGCAACAGCAACGAAAAAATATTTGACGGTTTTTTTAAATACCGTATTCTCAGACAAAGTACCGGTAAACGGAATATGCCTGTCAGTCTCTCGTATTTGATTGACGGTCAGATCAAAACGATCAAATTCAGCGATACCGAACGCGACAATAAATTTACTTCCAGGCTGTTTTATACGCACCAGTTGCTGCTGGCACGCAAATTCAACAAGAGCCTGACGCTGCAAGTAATGCCAACGCTCGTGCACCGAAATCTGGTGCCCACGCGCGACGACAAGAACGACGTATTGGCCCTGGGCGTGGGTGGCCGGGTAAAACTGACCAAACGCGTTGCCCTCAATGCCGAATACTATTATGTGCCCGAAGGCCAGATGACCACCAATTATGCCAATGCCCTGTCGGTGGGTGTCGATATTGAAACCGGCGGACACGTGTTCCAACTCCATTTTTCCAATACCAACGATATGACCTACAAAGGTTTTATTACCGAAACACAGGAAGACTGGTTCTTCAAAAACAGCGAAGGCCGTATGCTGAGTGGCATCCGCTTCGGGTTTAATGTATCGAGGGTGTTTACAGTGAAGAAACCGAAGGGGCTGGAGTAGGAGAAAGTTGATGAGGGTTGATAAGAGTTGATGAGGGTTGATATTCATCGGCTCGATAGGGATCAATTCTTTCGTATTCCGAGTGGCTGAATATCAACCCTCATCAACCTTTATCAACCCTCATCAACCCTTCAAAAAAGATCTTTCTTTCGATACCCGTTAACGTACGGGCATCTCAAATCCCCCTTTTGCAGGTACTGTTTGCGCACAGTGCCTGCTTTTTATTTTTTATGGACTATATTTGTTGGGTGTAAAACAAAAATAGTTGGCTATGCATCCATTAAACCTCCAGCGCTCTACCCAAGGGCTACTCGCTTTTACTTTCCTGTGTATCACCCTCATGTCGGTGAGATTTGTGGTGAAAGACGAGTGGCGATTCGGTTTTTTAATATGGAATCTTTTCCTGGCCTGGGTACCTTTCTGGCTGACAAGTATTGCTGCTCAGATTCATGCCCGGACGGGCAGCAAATTGCTGGTTATTCCGGTATTGAGCGTATGGATGCTGTTTTTTCCCAATGCTCCTTACATTATCACCGATCTGTTGCACATTCGGAATTACGGCCAAAACATCATCTGGTTCGACAGTGCACTGATATTTCTGTTTGCATTTACGGGATTGATCATCGGGGTGCAGTCGCTGCAAAAAGCCCATGAGTTGTTCAGGCGACAATTCAACTTCGTATGGGCCTGGCTGCTGGTGCTCGGCTGTACGCTGCTATCCGGTTTTGGAATTTACCTGGGCCGATATTGCCGACTGAACAGTTGGGATCTTTTTCATAATCCGTTCCGCTTGGCGGGCAGGGTGGCCGATCAATTAGACAACCCGCTTTCGCTAAAAATAACCCTGATGTTCGGGTTTATTCTGTTTGGAGTGTATGTCATCTTTCACCGGTTTTATACGCCAGAAGAAGATGCTGCCGTGCCACAAAGGGGTTAAAACAACTGGGTCGAGGCATTATAAGCATCTAGTGCTTCCTGTACTTCTGATTCCAGTGGCTCCAAAACCTCCATATTCAGTTGCCTGTTTTTCGGCAACGCCATGCGCACACTTCCTGCCTTGTTTTTTTTGTCTTGCAGCATAGTTTGCCATATTTCCGAAACAATGCCCGTCGGAATGGCCTGTTTTGGAAAAATGCGCAACAGCAACGCTACCCACTCCTCCGGTAAGGGCTGGGCCATGCGCCGGTGCTGAATCCAACTTTCCGTCAGCATACCGATGGCGATGGCTTCCCCGTGTGTCAGCGGGTGTTCGGTTTCCAGAAAATAACTTTCCAGCGCGTGGCCGATGGTATGTCCGTAGTTGAGCAGCATGCGGATGCCTTTTTCATGTGGATCTTCGGTTACGACCTGCACTTTGACATCGATAGACAGGCGTAGTATATGGTGCCAGTCTTCGTAGGAGCAGGCTTCCAATTGTGTGGGGTCGAAGTGGCGGATCATTTCCCAGAGTTCGGCCGAGCCGATGAGGGCATGTTTGATCACTTCGGCAAAACCGCTGCGCAGTTCGCGTTCGGACAGGGTTTTTAAAAAAACAGGGTCGACAAACACGGCAGCAGGGTTTTGGAATACGCCGATGGTATTTTTCACCTGCTGAAAATCGATGCCCAGTTTGCCACCTATCGCCGCATCGGTCATGGAAAGCAGGGTAGTTGGCACCTGCACGAAATCGACGCCGCGTTTCCAGGTAGCGGCACAAAATCCGCCCATATCGCCAATTACGCCTCCGCCAAGATTGATTACCAGGGCATGCCGGTCGAGTTGTGCCGCAAGCATGTGTTCCCAGATGGCGGTGCAGGTAGCCAGGTGTTTGTGGGTTTCTCCAGATGGAATTTCCACAACGGGCGTATCCGCAGACAAGCCGGAGGCTTGCAGGAAAGCGGGCAGGCAATGTTGGCGCGTATTGGAATCGGTGAGCAGCAAAACACCCGAAGGCTTGCGCTGGGCCATCCATTGCGGAAAGGTTTCGGCCAGTGGGCCAAGCAGAACGGGATACTGGTTTCCGGGCTGAAAAACGGTGGTCATTTCGCTTGTGGCATTCGGATGGTGATGGTAGTACCCTTGTTGGGCTCGCTGTGCAGGTCGAGTTTCCATTTATGCTCCTTGCACATGGTTTTTACATAAAAAAGCCCCAGTCCGAATCCTTTTACGTTATGCACATTGCCCGTAGGCACGCGGTAAAACTTGTCGAATACGTGTTTCTGATGCTCCCGTGGGATGCCAATGCCATTGTCCTGCACGCTGAGCGCCAGGCTGTTGCCTTCGTTGTGCAGGCGGATGTGGATGTCGGGCGTTTCGCGGGAGTATTTTACGGCATTGTCGATCAGGTTGTGCAGGATATTCGTGAGGTGCAGCCGATCGGCGCGCACCACCGGATTGGCAGCGTTGAGGTCGAGGTGCAACACGCCTTTTTTGTCGTTCACCTTGAGTTCGATAGACGGCGATATACTGTTGATCAGTTCGGTCAGATCGACATTTTCCACGTGCAGTTCGATGTTGTCGCGTTCGATTTTGGCGAGTTGCAGCACTTTTTCCACCTGTGTATTGAGGCGCAGCACCTGTTCCTTGATGATGCCGGAGTAGCGGTTGAGGCGCTGGTCTTCCTTTACTTTTTCATTTTGCAGAAAAACGTCGGTAGAAATATTGATGGTGGAAATGGGCGTTTTGAACTCGTGGGTCATATTGTTGATGAAATCCCGCTGCAACTCCGACAGTTGTTTCTGGCGCAGGATAACGATCATGGTATAGATAAAAAAGGCGACCGTGATGAGCATGAGCCCTGTGAAAAAAATCACGATCCACATATTGGTCAGGATATTGGAGTTTTTGTGCGGAAACTCCACCCCGAAATAATAGATAAAATCGGAGTCGTAGTGTTTTTGCAGCGGTTCGGCCAGCGGCTCGGCCGAAGCGGAGTATTTGATAAACTTGCCGCTCACCATCTGGTCGCTCGAGCAGTCAAAAATGCCGTATTTGTAATCTTCTTTCAGGTTTTGGGCTTGAAATGCCTTGGCGAGGCTGTATTCCAGGTCGTCGGCCTGAAAGATGTTTTCGATGTTCACTACCCAGTAATTCGACGACAACTGGCGTACGAAGTTGTTGGCGGGCAGGGTAAAATCATTCAGTTTGCCCAGGTCGATGGCAGCGTCGAGCATGGCCTGGCTCACCTTGCGGTTGAACTCCCGCTCCTGAATATCCCAGGTGCGCAATACCCAGTAGGTTTGCACCGTGAGCAGGCTGAGGATGGAAATGGCGCCAAGTACAATGACGCGGCGGATGATGTTGTTGTTCATTGCTGCTTAAACGAGAATGAAGGGGTTTGGTGTTTTTGTGTTTTTGGGGGCTTCGCTCATGGTATTTGGATGAAATGGGGCATATTCATTTCAAAAGCCGGGAATAACGCTCTCCAAAACACCAAAACACCAAAACACTAAAACACTAAAACACTAAAACCCACGCAAAATTCGGGTATAAAAAAAAGCAAAACCCACCATACAGCGGGTTTTGCTTTTTGTTATGCTTTGACCACGCGTAACGTGGCCGGGAAAGTTATGCTTCTTCAGCCACCACGTCGAATGCTACGTCCTGGTGTACTTCCGGGTGGAATTTCACCGTAGCCGTGTAGGAACCCAGTTCTTTTACCTCTTCCGGCATTTCGATGATGCGTTTGTCGGCGTCGATACCCAGTTCTTTCAGCGCAGCCGAAATGTTTTGAGCGGAAACGGAACCGAACAGGCGGCCGCTTTCGCCGGCTTTGGCAGCGATAGACAGTTTGGCGCCAGCCAGTTTGGCAGCCACTTCTTTAAAGGCAGCGATAATAGCGCCCTCTTTTTTGGCAGCCTGTTTTTTCAGGCCTTCGAGGCGGGCAAGGTTGGGCTTGTTGGCCACAATTGCCAAACCTTTCGGGATCAGGTAGTTGCGTCCGTAGCCGTCTTTTACTTTTACGACATCGTGTTTGGCGCCTACCTTTTCGATATGTTCGAGCAGAATGATATTCATTGCTGTGAAATTGTAATGCGTTTTAAGTGTGCGGTGTGGAGCAGGCTCCGCACCAGATTTATTTCATCAGGTCGGCCACGAATGGCAACATGCCCAGTACACGGGCGCGTTTCACGGCAGTAGCCACGCGGCGCTGGTATTTCAGGCTGTTGCCTGTGATACGGCGTGGCAGCAGTTTGCCTTGCTCATTGATGAACTGAAGAAGGAAGTCGGCATCTTTATAATCGATGTATTTGATGCCAAATTTGCGGAAGCGGCAGTATTTTTTGCGGCGCAGTCCGATTTTAGGATTGCTGAGAAACTTTACGTCTTCTCTGGTAGCAGCCATAATATATGCTAATTAGTGCGTTAGACAAATGGGTGGGAAACGGTTATGCGTCGAGGTCTACAACTTCCGGAGCGCTCACGTCGGTGTTGGCAGCATCGGCAGCAGCGGCTGCTTCCTTACGCTTTTTGGCGCCAATACGACCGTTGCGTTTGTCGTCGTTGTATTTGATACCGTACTTGTCGAGTTTAACCGTCAGGAAACGGAGCAGGCGCTCATTGCGTTTCATGTTCAGTTCAAATTTGCCCAGCCAGTCAGCCGAATCGCAGCTGAATTCGATGCAGAAATAAACGCCCGAAGAGCGTCTGTTGATTTGGTAGGCCAGTTGGCGCAGGCCCAGCTCATCCACGGCAACGATCGTTGCGCCGAAACCTTTCAGTTCCTTCTGGATGTGCTCCGCTGTCGACTTAACTTCATCGCCCGACAGCACTGGATCCACGATGAAATTGACTTCGTAATGTCTCATTATCAGTCAGTTGTGAAAAAAATAGTGAATAATTTTAAAAAATGGCTGCAAAAGTAGTGACAATGAGTGGTTTGTGCAAGCATTTGACGTCTTTTATATCATAAGAACCTGTTTTGTTGCCTGCTATCTCTGTGGAATGTTGCTGTCGGGTTGCTGAAAGGTGTGAAAAATACACGAAGTTCGCTGAAAAGGCCATACCTTTGCCATCTGTTTTCTGAAACAACTGCCCCTGTATACCAAAGATGACTATCTTTCGATCGTTATTCTATTTGACTACTAACTCATTTTGCACATATCATGGTTGGGAATCTTACCCAGAACGGCGCCAAACTGAAGCGCATTTTTATTGAACCTACTTTGCCGGAAGGCCTTGCTCCGCTGGCCGAACTCTCGCAAAACCTGTGGTGGTCGTGGCAGCACGATGCCATCGAACTGTTCAAAAGCATCGATCCGCAAAAATTCGAAGCACTCAACTACAATCCGGTAGCGCTGCTCGACGAACTCAGCATAGAAAAAGCCCAGGAACTCCAGGGCAACGCCGAATTCATGGCATCCATGAAGCGCCTGCACAAGGAATTTCGCGATTACATCGACAAGGCGCCTGCACTTTCCAGCCCAAAAGTCGGCTATTTCTGTATGGAATACGGCCTTCACCAGAGCATGCGCCTGTATTCGGGCGGCCTGGGTATTTTGGCTGGCGACTACCTGAAAGAAGTGAGTGACCGCAATTTCAACCTGTTTGCAGTGGGCCTGCTGTATCGCTACGGCTATTTCCAGCAGGGCATTTCCATGCATGGCGAGCAAATACACAACGTGGAACCCGCCAAATTTACCCAACTCCCGCTGCAGCCTGTACGCGACGAGCGGGGCGAATGGGTGAAAACGCACGTCAACCTCGCCGGCCGTACAGTGTGGGCCAAAGTATGGTTGCTGCCGGTGGGCCGGGTGTCGCTCTACCTGCTCGATACGGACATCGACGACAATACCTGGGAAGACCGCTCCATCACACACCAACTCTATGGCGGCGACAACGAGAACCGCCTGCGGCAGGAACTCCTGCTCGGTGTGGGAGGCCTGCGCGTACTGAAAACCCTGGGCATTTCGCCCGATATTTACCACCTGAATGAAGGCCACGCGGCTTTCCTGGGTCTTGAGCGCATTCGCAACTACATGAAAGACAAGGGTTTGTCGTTCCAGGAGGCTCTGGAAGTAGTACGCGCCACCCAATTGTTTACAACCCACACACCGGTACCTGCCGGCCACGATACCTTTTCCGAAAATCTCCTGCGCGATTATCTGTATGAGTACACCTATGCGCTCGACATTTCCTGGCGCGATCTGGTAGGCCTGGGGCGCATAGACCCCGACAGCAGCACGGAACTGTTCAATGTGAGCCACCTGGCTATTCGTACTTCCGAGGAAATAAATGGCGTCAGTCGCCTGCACGGGGAAGTGAGCCAGAAAATGTTCGTCGAACTCAATCCGGACTACAGTTATGCCGAAAGCAATATCGGCTATGTTACCAACAGTGTACACCTTCCCACCTGGGTGGCAGCAGAATGGCTCGATCTGTACAAAAAGGAACTGGGCAAAAACATTCTGAACGACCAGACCAACCTCAAACTCTGGGCAAAAATCCAGCAGGTGCCGGCTGCTCAAATCATGCAGGTGCGCAAGACGCTCAAAAAGCGCCTCTTCTCCTGGGTGCGTCATTCCTTGCAGGAAGACCTTACCCGCCGGGGCGAGAACCCACGCAATACATTTGAAATCATCAATTCCCTGCGGGAAGATGCGCTGGTAATTGGTTTTGCCCGCCGTTTTGCTACATACAAACGCGCGACCCTGCTGTTTTCCAATGAAAAACGCCTGGCAGAAATCGTCAACAATGCCGACCGCCCGGTTATTTTCCTATTCGCCGGTAAAGCGCATCCAGCCGACAAGGCAGGCCAGGAATTTATACGCCTGATTTACAATACCACTAAAAATCCCGCTTTCCGTGGCAAGGTGTTGTTTCTGGAAAACTACAGCATGGAAATGGCCAAATTGCTCGTGCAAGGCGTCGACATCTGGCTCAATAACCCCACGCGTCCGAAAGAAGCCTCGGGTACCAGCGGTATGAAAGCCGTAATGAACGGCGTGATGAATTTCTCCGTGCTCGACGGCTGGTGGTGCGAAGGCTACAAACCCGGTGCTGGCTGGGCATTGCCGGAAAAGGAAACCTTCCACGATGCTGCCATGCAAAACGAACTCGACGCGGAAACCATTTACAATACGCTCGAAAACGACATCGTGCCCACCTACTACGATCAGGATGCCAACGGTATCTCGGAACGCTGGGTAAGCCATATCAAAAATACCATCGCACAGATTGCCCCCGAATTTGTCATGGGGCGTATGCTCGACGACTATCAGGAGCGTTTTTATTCCAAACTTTGGGAGCGCAGCAAAAAAATCAAGCAAAGCAACTACAAGGCTGCGCGTGAACTCACCGAGTGGAAAAACCGTATCCGCCAGTCGTGGGAAACCATCGAACTCGTAGAACTTGATGCGCCCGATACCTTCAACCGCTCTTTTGCCATGGGCGAACACTTCAAGGTGTCGGCAACCCTCCAGTTGAACGATCTGAGGGCGGAAGACCTGGGATTGGAAGCCGTGTTCTACAAACGGCACTCTGAAACCGAACTGGAATTGATTGCTACCTATCCTTTGTCGCTGGAATCACAAAAAGGTGCGCAGGCTACCTACTCCTGCGATGTAATACCGCCTATGGCCGGCGTGTTTGAATATGGATTCCGCTTGTATCCCAAGCATCAACTGCTGGCACACCGGCAGGATTTTGGGCTGGTGAAATGGATATGAGTCCTGAGTCGTAAGTCCTGAGTCCTGAGTCTGTAGAGTACACCTTATTACCCTTGGTATCCATTTATGGGAATATCAAGGGTAATAAGGTGTACTCTACAGACTCAGGACTCAGGACTTACGACTCAGGACTTCACAGTAAGTCTGCTTTTCACCAACTTCTTCACCTCCTTAATCGGAATAGCCGTACATTTTTTCTCCATGTAGGCCATCATTTCCATCACGAGGGCTTGGGCTTGCGGGTCGAGGGCAGCGAATTCCTTGCCATATACCTGGTACAGGGCGCGCTCCTTGACCGCGCGAACTTCTGCAGGAATATGGGCCATGGAGCGTTCTACCTGGCGCTCGTGCCATTGTTCGCGGTAAACAAACAGGCGCTCGGTAATCATTGATTCGGCTTTTCTGCGCTCGTTTTCGCGATAGGCGAGGTGTTCGTTGGCGATTTGCTTCAGGCCTTCAATTTCAATAAATTGTAGCGGGAACGCAGGTAAAATGCGTTTGTCTACATTGTTGGGTACAGACAAATCGACCACGGTTTTTACATCTTGTTCGCCCTGAAGGAGATGCTGGTAAATTTCAGGCGTTACCACAGGTTCGGTAGCGCCGGTACATACGACGAGGCAGTCGAAGCCCTCGGTGTAGTGTGCGAGTGCGTCGAGCGGAAGAGCTCGGCCCTGAAGTGTTTGAGCGAGTTTTTCGGCATTTTCAAAACTCCGGTTGAATACCATGACGTTTTGATAACCGTATTTCAGCAAAAATTTTGCGAAGAGGGTATTGGTCTGGCCTGCGCCGATCATCAGGATGCGGCTGTTGCGGTCGGGTACAGCCGTCAGCATTTCCTGAAAAGCAAGTGCCACAACGGAAACAGCCTTTTCGCCAATGCCCGTCTGGCTGTAAATTTCCTTGGCTGTTTCGATGGTAAAACGCATCAGCAGACGCAAGTGGTCGCCCGTGAGCCCGGCGTCGCGACTGCGTTCGTATTGTTCGCGAAGTTGGCGGATAATTTCACGCTCGCCAATCACCAGGCTGTCCATGGAAGCCGCCACTTCCAGCCAGTGCCGGATGGCTTCGGTGCCGTGCAGCAGGCGCATTTGCGCACTGATAGTGTCTTGCTCTTCGAAAGAAAGATTGGGGCGGATCACATTTACCACATCCTGCGCAATGCTGTCGGACACAGGGCCGTGTTTGTAAAACAGAAAAACCACCCGATTGCAGGTTGCCAGGTACATCATTTCTTCCCACTCAAAGCGGTCTTTCAAATGTTGCAACACTGGAGATGCATGGTCTGATACCACCATTTTACCAATGGTTTCAAGGGGCGCATGGCGGTGGGTGAGGGTAAGCAGGTGATAGCCGTCGAGCATGGCAGAAGGTAACTAAGATTGGAATGTCCGTGTATTATAGACACCTGCAAAAGTAAAAAGGTCGTCGCCGGGCTCTGTCATGCCTTTGTAAAGGGGCAGGCTCAATGAAAATTTGGAAGTTGTCTAAACAAACCCGGCGTACCTTTGCAGCATGAGTGACAAACTTCGGGCATATTTGGCTCTCCATTTTTGTGTTTTGATCTGGGGATTTACGGCTATACTGGGCAAACTGATCACCTTGCCTACCCTTCCGCTGGTGTGGTGGCGGGTGCTGATATGCTGTGGCATCTTGCTGGCGTTTGTGCCGATGGCCCAGATAAAAAACCTGGGAAGGTATCGATTTTGGAGCCTGTTCGGGGTGGGTTTGCTGGTCGGTATACACTGGTTGTGTTTTTATGGCGCCGTGAAAATTGCCAATGCCTCGGTCGGCGTAGCCTCTATGGCCACCACCTCGTTTTTTGCCGCTATTGCCGAACCCGTCATTCTGAAACAACGGGTAAAGTGGTACGAACTCCTGTTGGGTATACTCATCTTGCCGGGCATGGCACTGGTAGTAGGCACCATCGACTGGACGATGCGCGCCGGACTGGCTGTGGGTATTGTAGGTGCTTTACTGGCAGCCGTTTTTACCGCCTTGAATAAAAAAGTGCTGGAAAATAATCCGCCGCCACCGCTGGCCATGAGCCTGGTAGAATTGTCGGGTGCCCTGGGTGTTACGTCCCTGGTGTTGTTGCCCATGCTGTGGTATGCTCCGGATATGCGCCTGGCGCTGGAAGGCTGGGACTGGCTGTGGATAATGGTGCTTTCGCTGGTGTGCACCCTGCTGCCGTATTACCTTACCTTGCTGGCTATGCGGCACCTGACGGCTTTCGCCACCAACCTGACCATCAACCTTGAGCCCATTTATGGTGTTTTGCTGGCGGCGGTACTGTTTCGGGAAGATAAAGTGCTGGGGCCTCATTTTTACCTTGGCATGGTCATCATCCTGATTGCAGTATTCAGCCACCCGTTTCTGAAAAAAATATTTGAAAAAAAAGCACCGGCTCCTGCTCCGGTTTCCTGAATTATGCTGCTCAAATGGCTTTTTACCCTGCTGGCTTTGATCTGGCTTTACCAGGCCCTGCGCCCGATGTTTACCATTCAACAGCCCGCACCACCGCCATCACGACCGCCTGAAAACGATTCCTCTAGCGGAGATATGGGAGGGGAATATATTGATTATGAGGAAATTAAATAGTTATCAGTTATCCGTTATTGGTTATCAGGGTGGTAAGGGAACATTTGTACGAATGTTTGGCACCTCAATAGGGAATGCCTTGAATTCGTACAGATGGTACCTTACCACCCTGATAACCAATAACGGATAACTGATAACCAATAACCAAACCACGGCACATGAAAAAACTTCACGACGATCCGTTTCTTGTCATTTACAACAAACCGCCGGGCATACCCGTACAGGCCGACAAAACGGGCGATACGCCGCTGCTGGAAATAGCGGAAAAATATGCCAAACGCACTTTGCACCTTGTGCATCGGATGGATCGTCCGGTAAGCGGCGCCATATTGCTGGCCAAAACCAAAGCCGTAATGACGGCCCTGACCGAGCAGTTTAAAAACCGGGAAATCAGCAAGGAATACCTGGCCATCGTAGGGCAATTGCCACCGCAACAGGAAGGCACTCTGGTGCATTTCCTGCGCAAAAACGAAGCGAAAAATATTTCCGTAGCCTACGCTGAAGAAACGCCCGGCGCCGAACGCGCCGAATTAAAATACCGCGTGCTGGGCAGTAGCGATCGCTACCATTTGCTTCATATTCAATTGCTTACAGGCCGCCACCACCAGATTCGGGCTCAACTTTCCGCCATCGGATGCCCTATCCGTGGCGATGTAAAATACGGATTCAAACGCGCCAATAAAAACCGTTCGATCGACCTGCATGCCTGGAAACTTTCTTTCGAACATCCACACAGCGGTGAAACTTTATCGGTGACGGCTCCGTTACCGGATGAAGTGGTGTGGAAGGCTTTTGGAGAGGTGAGAAGTGAGATGTGAGAAGCGAGATACAATAACCCCTGATATATGATGACCGAAAAAGAAACAATTCGAACAAGCAAATTCCTTAGTCTGGTGCTTCGCCACCAGCCAGAAAAAATAGGCATTCAACTCGACGAAAACGGGTGGACAGAAGTATCCACCCTGCTGAACGCCCTCCGCAGCCATGGCGTGGTGCTTTCACTGGAAAATCTGCGGCATGTTGTCGAAACCAACAACAAAAAACGTTTTGCATTCGACGATTCGGGCCTGAAAATTCGCGCCAGCCAAGGCCATTCCATCGACATTGATCTGGACTATGTGCCAAAAATGCCACCGGAAATCCTGTACCATGGTACTGCACACACTTTTCTTGCCTCCATTCTTAATACTGGCCTCGATAAACGCAAGCGACACCATGTTCACCTGAGTAAAGATGTGGAGACCGCCCTGCAGGTAGGAGGTCGCCACGGTAAACCCGTGGTACTGACTATTCTGGCTGGTAAAATGGCTGCACAAGGCTTCGCTTTTTTCCAGTCCGAAAATGGGGTATGGCTCACGGAACACGTGCCGACCGAATTTATTGAAGTTCCGAGATAGATCCGGCATGTTTCCGCAGCGAATTATGAGTACTGCATGTTAAAAAAACATTTTATGTCATATAGACAAACTATTTGTTGTTTGGTCTAAAAAAACAACGTGCCTGCCGACCTGCCCCGACATTTGCAGCGTATTATCTATTGCGCTGCACTCCTTATGAAATTTTTGACCACCCTCTTGTTGTTGGGCTCCCTCCAGGCCTTGCAGGCTCAATCTGCGACCGTAAAAGGTTTTTTAAAATCGCCCGAAAATGAGGCTATCTCCTTTGCGCAGGTTGCCTTGTTCCATCTTTCCGACAGTACCCTAGCCAAAGCCGCACTGAGCAATGAATCGGGCGTTTTCGACCTGGTGGGGCTGCGCCCCGGTCGCTATTTTCTGAAAGCCGTTTACCTCGGCATGCAGGACCTTTACAGCCGGGAAATAAGCCTTGCTGAAAACCAGCAACTCGATCTAGGCGCCCTTTCCTTTACAACGGCTTCCATGAGCCTGAACGAAACCCTCATCGTCGCATCGCGCCCACTGGTGGAAGTAAAACCTGATCGCCTGGTTTTTAATGTTACCGGAACCATCAACAGCGCAGGTACCGACGCACTTTCTCTGTTGCGAAAAGCACCCAGCATAACGGTTGACAACAACAACAATGTGAGTGTACTGGGCAGGGCGGGCGTACTGTTGTATGTCGATGGCAAACGCCTTCCGCTCACGGGGGAAGAACTGACCAATTACCTGCAAAGCCTGCCTGCCGATCTGATCGATCGCTTCGACATTATTTCCAATCCGGGCGCCAAATACGAAGCAGAGGGAAATGCCGGGATCATTGATATTCGCCTGAAAAAAGATAAAAATATGGGCGCCAACGGCTCCCTGAATGGCACTTTCAGCCAGGGTAAATTCCATCGCAGCAACCTGAGCGGAAACGGGAACTACCGAAACAAACGATTGAATGTATTCGGTACAGCCGGGATCAATGAAGGGACCTGGATCGATGATATGCGATTTTATAGTTTCCTGAACGGCATCGTACAGGATGAAATCAATAACAACCGCAATAATTTCACTGGAAACAATTACCGCATCGGCGCTGATTTTTTTATGGCTAAAAACCATACCCTGGGGGTGTTGGCAACAGGTGGCGCCAATCACTGGGACCGGAGCGGATACAACCGCATAACCCTGGCACAGGAAATTACACCTCAAAATATTGACAGCATCCTGATAGCCGGAAATACTGCCGACGCACGCCGTATAAACCAAACCTACAACCTCAATTACAGGTTCGACAATGCTAAAGGCCGCACGCTCAACCTCGACCTCGACTACGGCAATTACGAAAACCGCACCTATCGTTTACAGCCGAATCGTTATTACGACGCTACCGAAACCATCCTGAAGACGGAAGTCCTCACCCGTTTTGATACGCCTACCGATATCGACATTTATACTGCGCAGGTCGATTATGAAGACGATCTGTTGGGGGGCAAACTGGGTCTGGGCTCCAAAATGAGCAAGGTGGTGTCTGATAACACCTTCCTGTATTTTGATGAGGTAGATGGTATTGTAACCCGCAATGACAGTTTTTCCAACCGATTCAAGTACGACGAACAGGTGTTTGCTGCCTATATTAGTTACAGCCGGTCATTGGGAGCAAAAACCAATCTGTCGGCAGGTCTTCGTACCGAACACACCGACGCCGATGGAAAATTAGAGGCATTTCGCCCCGAATTGCAAAAGCCGCCCGTATTGCTCAATTACTGGAGTTGGTTCCCCACTGTTGGTTTTATGCACCAGTTTTCACCCAAATATGCCCTGGCCTTCAATGCCGGACGCCGTATTAACCGTCCCGACTACAACGTATTGAACCCTTTTGACAACCGTATGAGTGAACTGTCCTACGAAAAGGGCAACCCTAACCTTCAGCCTGAAATTGTAAACAATTTAGAACTTGGCCTTACTGTAGCCCAGCGTTACAATTTCAAAATCGGCTACAGTCGTACGCAGGATCAAATTACACGCCTGATCGCGCCTGCGGATGATGACCCCCGAGCCGGCTATATTACCTGGGCAAATCTGGCCAGCCAGACCGTTTTCAGTTTCAATGCCAGCGTGCCGGTGCAAATTCTCAAAAAATGGCATGCCTATTTTAATGCCAGCGCTTCCCACCTCGACAACCAGGCGGATTATGGCGATGGCGGTGTCGTAGACCTGCAGGCTTTTACCTACAGCATTTATCAACAACATACATTTGATATGCCCTGGAAATTGCAAGGCGAAATTTCCGGCTATTACTCCGGCCCCGGCATCTGGGGTGGTGTGTTCGTGTACGAATCGAGTTGGAGCCTCGATATGGGCCTGCAACGCAAATTCATGCACGACCGCCTGAACGTACGCATCAGCGTCAGCGATATTTTTTTCGAATCGGGCTGGAACGGCGTGTCTGACTTTGACGGGCTGAAATCCTATGGCCTGGGCCGAAACGACAGCCGGCGCGGCAGTATCAGCGTTGGCTACCGCTTCGGAAATGAGAATGTAAAATCACGCCGCCGTCAGACGAGTATTGAAGCGGAAGAGAACCGGGTAGGAGGATAGGATAAGGGGCAATTGCCAAGGGGCAAGGGGCAAAGGGCAAGGGGCAAGGGGCAAGAAGCAAGGGGCAAAGGGCAAAAAACAAAGAGCAAAGGTTTTTTGCCTTTTGCCCTTTGCCTCTTGCCCTTTGCTTCTTGCCCTTTGCCTCTTGCCCTTTGCCTCTTGCCCTTTGCCCCTTGCCTCTTGTTTTTTGTTTCTTAAAAAACTCCCGCTTTTCAAAAAAAGACCTTTTGTTTTTCCCAAATTCACAGTACCTTTGCGCCCGCTTTTAAGAAAAGCGCGGACACCGATCCCGTCCGGCAAGTGGGCTCATAACATTTTACCAAACTCGATCCCCAAACGACCAGTCCTTATTTATCATGTTAGAAGAAGAAAAAGAACTCAACAACGAGCAGGAAGAGGTAAACACTCCCGCTGAAGAAACAGTGGAAACGCCTGCGGTAACGGAAGTACCGGAAGTTGTTGCAGCAGCAACGGAAGAAGTGGCTGAAGAAGAAGCACCAGAGGTAGTTGCAGAAGCAGTTGTAGAACCAGTTGTGGCAGCAGCAGAAACTCCGGCAGCCAAAGTAGCCGAAGAACCCGTAGAAGAAGAGGAAGAAGAAGTGGAACTGCCTGAATTCGAACCGGTAGTAACCGGCGGCGCCCACGACGATTTCAACTGGAGCATGGACAAGCGCGGCGCTATTGCTTACACACAAGCAGAAAAAGCGACCTTGCTGAAACAGTACGACGAAACGCTGAAAAGTGTTGCTGAAAATGAAATCATCCGCGGCCGCGTGAGTGCAATCAGCGGCGGCGACGTAGTACTCGACATCAACTACAAAAGCGACGGTCTCATCCCGATGAGCGAATTCCGCGATACGCCAGGTCTTGCACAGGGCGACGAAGTGGAAGTGTATGTAGAAAGCCAGGAAGACAGCCAGGGCCAACTGGGCCTGTCGCGCCGCAAAGCGAAAATCCTGCGCGCATGGGAAAGCATCGTCGATTCGTTTAAAAACGGCACGATCATCCGCGGTACTGTCATCAGCAAAACCAAAGGCGGTCTGATCGTTGACTGCAACGGTCTGGAAACCTTCTTGCCTGGTTCGCAAATCGACATCAAACCGGTTATCGACTACGATCAGTATGTAGGCAAAGTGATGGAGTTCAAAGTGGTGAAAGTCAACGAGCAAATCAAAAACGCCGTTGTCAGCCACAAGGCCCTCATTGAAAGCGATCTGGCAGAACAGCGTGAACAAATCCTCGGCAGCCTCGACAAAGGTCAGGTACTCGAAGGTATCGTGAAGAACATCACCGACTTCGGTGCGTTCCTCGACCTGGGTGGCGTCGACGGTCTGCTCTACATCACCGATATCAGCTGGGGCCGCATCGGCCACCCGAGCGAAATGCTGTCGCTCAACCAGCGTATCAATGTGGTGGTGCTCGACTTCGACGAAAACAAAAAACGTATCAGCCTCGGCCTGAAACAACTGACGCCGCACCCTTGGGAAGTTCTGTCTTCGGATGTAGTGGAAGGCTCCGTGGTGAAAGGCAAAATTGTTAACATCGAAGATTACGGCGCTTTCGTGGAAATCCAGCCGGGCGTAGAAGGCCTGATCCACATCAGCGAAATTACCTGGGGCAACCAGAGCATCAACGCCAAGGAATACTTCAAAATGGGCCAGGAAGTGGAAGCCCGCGTCGTAACCATCGACCGCGCCGACCGCAAAATGTCGCTCTCAATCAAACAACTCACGGCCGACCCATGGAGCGAAATCTCCGATCGTTTCCCGATCGGCAGCCGCTACACCGGCACGGTGAAAAACATCACCAACTACGGTATCTTCGTTGAACTCAGCGAAGGCGTAGGCGGTATGGTTCACATCAGCGACCTGAGTTGGACCAAGCGTTACGCACACCCAAGCGAGTTTACGAAAGTAGGCAGCCCGCTGGAAGTAGTGGTACTCGACATCGACAAGGAAAAACGCCAGATCAGCCTCGGCCACAAGCAAACGCAGGAAAACCCATGGGATGGTTTTGAAGAACTCTTCCCCGTAGGTTCCTACCACGAAGCAACGGCTATGAAGCGCGACGACAAAGGCGCTACTTTCCAATTGCCGCACGGCCTTGAAGCATTCGCACCTGCCAAACACATCCGCAAGGAAGACGGCCAGCCTGTCAACCCGGGCGATGTGGTAACGGTGAAGGTGATCGAATTCAACAAGGAAGATCGCCGCATCCTGGTGTCGCACACACGCTACCTCGAGGATTTGAAGTACAAGGCTGAAAACGCCGTACGCGCTGAACGCTCCAAAGAAGAAGGTGAAGAAAAAGCCGCTATCGCCGACGTTCAGAAAAAAGTAGAAAAAGAAACACTGGGCGATCTCGCTGCCCTGGCTGCTCTGAAAGAGTCGCTGGAGAAATAACTGCAACGCGGATTCCGCAGATTTTTAAAGCGGATTTGCGCGGATAGCAGAAGTCTCAGTGTTTTGATGGAATATATGCCGGCCGCTCCGAGTTTTCGGGGCGGCCGGTTTGTTTTTGCCCCGGCCACGTCATTTAATAACTGTTTGGGGAATCCTGTGTACTCTACGCATAGTGTCCTTTGTGAAACCTTTGTGAACTTGGTGGTTAAAATTTTTTACCACGAAGAACACGAAGGTTTCACAAAGGACACTATGCGTAGAGTACACATCAGGATCATAGACGGAAAGTGTGATAATACGATGATATTCTATTTATTCTTTGACATCAGGCAAGTGAAATTAAACAATTTTTGACTTTCATTCGAAAATTTAAAATCAAATAAAATTCTTACAAATCATCTTATAACATATCCAACGCCTCCAAAATAACCCCGCACGCTTCCCGAATCTCATTTTCCTCTATCGTCAAGGGCGGCGCAATCCGCAAACTCCGGTCGTTGAACAAAAACCAGTCGGTAATTACGCCGTGTTCAATGCAATAGCGAATCACACGTTGCACCCTTTCAAAACTGCCCAGGTCTACCGCAAACCACAGTCCTGCGCTGCGAATTTCCCGAATGGCAGGATGTACCAGCATCTGATGGAAAATAACCGACTTCTCCGGCACCCGGACCAGTAAATCGCTCTGCGTCAGCACCTGCAAAGTAGCCAGTCCTGCTGCACAACACACCGGGTGTCCGCCAAAAGTGGTGATATGACCCAGCACCGGATCGTGCGTCAACACCTGCATTACCTCGCGCCGTGCGATAAAAGCGCCTAAGGGCATGCCACCGCCGAACCCCTTGGCCAACAGCAGCACATCGGGCACAATGCCGTATTGTTCGAAAGCGAAGAGCGTGCCCGTGCGGCCAAATCCCGCCTGAATTTCATCGAGTATCAGCAACGCGCCTGTTTCCGTACAACGCTGCCGCAACGCGGCAAGCCAGGCCGGATCGGGCGGGTACACGCCGGCTTCGCCCTGCACGGTTTCGACGATGACGGCGGCGGTGGAGGAACTGATCTGCGCCAGGTCGGCCATATTGTTGAAATCAATATTCCGGATGCCGGGAAGCAAGGGCTGAAATGCCGCCGTAAAATCGGTCGGGTTCATCAGGCTGGCTGCGCCTTGCGTACTGCCGTGGTAAGCATTTCGGCAGGCAAGGAACTCGTAGCGCCCGGTAAAACGTTTGGCCAATTTCATGGCGCCTTCGGTGGCTTCGGCTCCCGAATTGACAAAATACACCGAATCGAGTCCGGGCAGGTGTGCCGACAGCAGGCGGGCAAATTCTACTTGTGGCGCCAGTACATACTCTCCGTACACCAGCGTGTGCCAGTAAGTATTGAGTTGCTGCTCCACAGAAGCCTGCACCAGCGGATGCCGATGCCCCAATACGCTGGGGCCGATGCCTGCAATGAGGTCGAGATACTTTTTTCCCGACCGATCGTATAAATAGCAACCCTCTGCCCGCACAATATCGAGCGCCAGGGGCGCCGGAGAAGTTTGCGCCACATGCTGCAGGAAAAGAGATCGAAGTGAAATGCCCGTGGCGTCGGAAGTAGCGTTTGGCATGAATTTTTTATTAAGAGAACGGAAAGGGAATTTTGCCTGTTTTTTTACCAATCCGTTAATTATTTTTGGAAAAGAACTTTTTAGGTCAATATTTGTGCCGTTGGCATGCTTTTCATCATCTGATATGAAGCAACATACGTGCAAAAATGTTGTTTAAGGCTGCAAATGTCCCGGTTTTCATGCTCCGGAACAAGCCGACAAAAACTATTGTAGAACATGACCGCTCACAATTTAATTGCATACGATATTCCTGCACTGACTGTCGAACAGACAGGGCGCGACGCATTTCACATGCTGAACGATTACCACGTCAAACATTTGCCTGTGCTGGAAGACGGGAAACTGGTGGGTATTTTATCCGAAGAAGACGTTTTCAACCACAAACTGTACGAACCGATTAGTTCTTATGACTTCTCGTTGCTGCGTCGCTTTGCGGTGATGGAAAATGAACACATTTTTGAAGTTATGCGCGTCATGGGCGACCATCGCCTGACTGTCATTCCGGTAACAGATGCCGAAGGAAACTACCTGGGCCTGATTTCTCAAAATGACCTGCTCCGCTATTTTGCCAGCACGGCCTCCTTTACCGACCCCGGCGCTGTGATGGTGCTGGAAATGAACCGCCGCGACTACTCGCTGGGTACCATTGCTCATATCATCGAATCGGAAGATGTAATAATACTGAGCAGTTTCGTGACGTCCTCCAATGACGACCCCGAAATGGTGGAAGTTACCATCAAAGTAAATCGCCACGACATCAGCCGCGTCATCGCTTCCCTCGAGCGCCACGAATACGAGGTGAAACATACTTTCAGCAACATTGAAAATGCCAATGTGATGACGGAACGGTATGAGTCGCTGATGAATTATTTGAACATGTGAGTAGTGAGTAGTGAGTGGTGAGTGGGGTAACAAATTTTGCATTGTTGGTTCTCTACTATATCGAATGATGAAAAACACACTACTACTGGCTATTCACTATTCACTACTCACTATTCACTATTCACTACTTGCCTGCCCGGTAAATGCCGCACTGCCGCTATTGGCCCTCAGCAATCCGGATAATTGCGGCACAGCCCCGGATATTTCTGCTTTTTTTAATGCTCCTGTAGGTGTCGTACAAATGTCGGGCACCTACGATAACACCTTGGCTACGTCCGATCCGGATGATCCTGCACCGGGTTGTTTTGCCGAAACGGGGGGCGTTGCGCCGGTCAACAACAGCCTTTGGTTCACTTTCACCACCAACGGAGGCTTGTTTCACCTGGAAACCATTCCCTGCAACACAGGCGGACAGTATATCTCGGGTGGCGATACCCAAATGGCCGTGTTTCAGGGCCCCGACTGCCACAGTCTTACGCAAGTATCCTGCAACGAAGACCTGTATGCAGACAGCGACCCGGCTACCGATTACAGGGCCGGTCTCAATTTGTTTACAGTAGCCGGACAAACCTATTACCTGCTGATCGACGGTTTTGCATCGGGCACGACGGTGGCTTCCGGCCAGTTCTGTATTCAAATAGAACGGGTTGCGACCATTTCCTGCGCACAGGCAGCAGCCGGGAATTATGAGATCGAAAACAATGGCTTTTTGTGCAAAGGCCAGAATCTGCTGAATGCCCTGAGTTTTGATGCTGCCTCTTTTGTTATTCCCAACGAACAGGCTTTGTCAGGGATGAGTTGGGCCCTTACCAACCAACCAATTCCTTCCGGGATGTGGCCGGGGAGCATTCCTGGAATCATCAGTACAACATTGAGTACCCAGGTCTTGCCGGTGAATCTCCAGAACAACATCACCAGTTCGGAACCGATGGTGTTCTATTTCACACCTGTTGTAGTAGGCGGGGCAACGCTTATCAATTCGGAAGCACCCGCCAAACTCCCCAACCTGGATATATCTTCAGGGTGTTATGCACTGGGCGCTACGCAGGTACTCACCCTGGTGCCTGTGCTGGAACCCTTGCAGGGACAGGCCATCGCCATACCAGCCACAGCCGGACAACAAAACGGAGCCGTGACACTTGTGCTCAATGGCGGTTATCCGGCTACCGTAGCCAATCCGGCCTTGTATCAGTTTGAATGGAGTACCGGCGCCACAACAGCCAGTCTCAACAACCTCTCGGCTGGAGTCTACACGGTAGTCGTTTCCGATCCAAGTGCCTGTGTATCAAGCATTATGCTCACCGCGGATGTCGTCGTGCCAAGCAAGGAGCCGTACGAAGGCTGGGATTTTCAGATTTCACCCAACCCTGCCGCCGACAAGGTGCTGTTGAACCTGCAACTCCCCGAAGCGAAGGATGTGGAGATACGCCTGCTGGATATTTACGGACAAGTTTGGCAGCACCTGGAGGAAAACAACATTCAGCACCTCGAACGAGCGATATACCTGGACAAGTGTCCACAAGGCCTGTATTTCGTACAGGTGAAATCGGGCGAGCGCGTGGGGCTGAAAAAGATTCTGGTGCAACGATGATTTTTTACAGGGTAAGGCATGGACGTATGTTGATTTATACATAAAAAAATGCCCGTTCCAGAACAACAAACCCTATTGTTTTGTCACATTTGCATCTTTCATCATCCACTGCAAGATGCCATGTACGAACTCAAGAAAACAGCCTTCGGAAAATATACCCGTTACGAATTGTCGCACGATGCTACAGGAAATTCCTTCAGCATCGTGCCCGAGCGCGGCGCCAATGTGCTGAATATCTTTTTCGGTAAAAAAAATATCCTCGACGGCTACAACACCCCCGAGGAACTCGAAGCCGCCAAATGGGGCAAAAGTGTGCTCCTGTTCCCATTCCCCAACCGGCTCGACCACGGGCGTTACGAATGGCTGGGCAAACAATATGAATTTCCGCTCAACAATGCCGCTACCGAAAATGCCATTCACGGGTTCGTGCGCGACGAAGCATTTGAAGTGGAATATGTATTTCTGGCAAAAGACCACGCCAGCATTTTGTGCAGTTATGCCTACGACGGCTCTCGCCCCTACTACCCTTTTCCGTTTTCGTTGGAAGTGGAATTTATGATCCATGACAACGGCACGTTTTCCCTCGACATGGCGGTCCACAACCTGCACAGCGAGGCCATTCCGGTGGGTTTCGGCTGGCACCCATATTTCAAACTGGCCGACACTGCCAATCAGCATCGCATGAAACTGCCTTCCTGCGAACAGGTGGCCATCAACGACCGCATGATCCCGACCGGCGAGCGCACGGTTTATCTCGGTTTTCAGAAAAAAACGACGGTGGGCGATACCTTCCTCGACAACTGTTTTTTCAATTCAAAAACGGCCGGCACCGCCCGCATGCTCCTGGAAGGAGCAGATGGCGCCCTCGAAGTGTCGGCTTCGATCCGGCAGTTCCCGTTCTTCCAGGTATTCACGCCGCCGCACCGCGAAAGCATCGCGCTGGAGCCCATGAGTTGCAATGTCGATGCCTTCAACAACGGCCAGGGACTGGTGTCGCTCGCGCCTGATTCGGAATGGAAGAGCCGAATGGAGGTGAAAATGAAGGAATAAGAGCGTGTTTTTGTCTCCATCCGACCATTTCATGCAGGGTTTTTGCTGAAAGCGGCAGCGGCATTCTACCTTTGTCCAAACATCTTTCGGACTTTCCGCATGAAGCACTTTTACCTGTTACTAACTCTGTTGGTTGGGGCATCCGTTTTGTCGGCCCAGAATGGTGGCCGCATTACTGGCAACCTGCAATCCAACGGCAACTTTTTTATCGCCGATTCCGTCATCGGCGCAAGCAACACACCACAGTACGATTACCAGAAATTTGGCGCCGAGAGTTGGCTCAACCTGAACTACTCCAATTGGGGTTTCGACATCGGCGTGCGTTTCGACGTGTTCAACAATTCCAACCTGCTCAATCCGAACGGCTCCTACACCGACGAGGGCATTGGTCGCTGGTACGTGCACAAAAAGGTAGACAAATTCGATCTGTCGGGCGGCTACCTGTACGACCAGATCGGCTCCGGCATCATTTTTCGGGCCTATGAAGAACGCGCGCTGCTGATCGACAACGCGCTGTACGGCGTGCGACTGGGCTACGACCTGACACCCAACTGGAAAGTACGGGCGTTCACAGGTCGCCAGAAACGGCAGTTTACCCGCTACGGCACCACAGTGCGCGGGGCTGTGCTGGAAGGATTTGTTCAGCCCGACTCTACCAAAAATCTGACGTTCGCACCCGGCATCGGCGTGGTGGGCCGCACCTACGACGACGAAACGGTAAACCAGATTGTGAACACCATTGCTACCTACGCCCCGCGCGACAGCACCGGCGCGCAGTACAATACTTATGCCGCCACGGTGTTCAATACGCTTTCGGCAGGCGCGTTTACCTGGTATGTGGAAGGCGCTGCCAAAACCTACGATGTGGTGTATGATCCGCTGGCCGTAACCGCCACCGGTAGCCGTGGCAAACTCAGCAACCGCCGAGGATACACCGTGTATTCCAGTTTTGCATATGCAAAAAGCGGCCTGGGTGCTACACTCGAATTGAAACGTACCAAGGACTTTTCTTTCCGCTCCAATCCGTTTGTGGTGGGCGTACAGGGCGCGCTCAATTTCCTGCCGCCAATGGCCAAGCAGAACACCTACCGCCTCACGGCCCGTTTTTCGCCTGCTACGCAGGAACTGGGCGAGCAGGCTGTTCAACTCGATGTCAAATACAAAATCAACAAAGCCTTGTCGCTGGGTGTCAATTTTTCCGACATCACACAAATCGACGGCGACGGCTTCCTGAATCTCGACGGCGCTACGCAATTGTACCGGGAAATTACACCCGAATTTACCTACAAATACAAGCGGAAATGGCAACTCATCGGCGGTGTGCAGGTGTTGAAATACAACATCTTCGTGTACCAGGGCAAGGATAATTTCGTGAATGCCGTGACGCCTTACACTGAATTTCTGTACCGCTTCAATCCGCGCAAATCGATTCGTTTTGAGGCCCAATACCTGTCGACGAAAGACGAATTCGGTTCCTGGGTGAATGCACTGGCCGAATTCGGCTGGGCGCCGCACTGGATTATGTATGTGTCGGATATGTACAAAATTCCGCACCACAATCCGGACGAATACCCGGTAGAAAAAACGAAATTTGACGGCCTGCACTACCCCAGCGTTGGCCTCGTGTACACGCACAAAGCCAGCCGTTTCTCGCTGGCCTACGTCAAGCAGGTGGAAGGTATCAACTGCGCCGGTGGTATTTGCCGACTGGAGCCTACGTTCCACGGGGTGCGGCTGAATGTGAGTTCGTCCTTTTGATGGGGTTGATAAGTGTTGATGAGGGTTGATAAGTGTTGATATTCAATTACTCGATGAATGTAAAATACAACCCTTACCCCGAGCCGCCATTTATCAACCTCATCAACCCTAACAACCTCATCAACCAACAACCCAAATCTTTTCCTAGTCATGAAAAACATACTGATCTGCACATTTCTCTCCCTCGTTTTCCTGTCGGGTTGTGAGGAAAAACCCATTGTTATCCCGGATTTGCAGGCAGGCGCCCGCAAGGTGCTGGTGGAAGAATTGACAGGCGTACGCTGTCAGAACTGTCCGGACGGCACGCGCGACCTGACGGCTTTGCAACAGACCTATGGCGCGGAGAACCTTGTCGTGGTGGCGATTCACGCAGCCATCGGTTTTTCGGCGCCTTACACGAGCAATCCGCCCAATCTGTACGATTTTCGCATTGAAGGCGCTTCCGAACTGGCCGACTACATCGGTTTTGCGGAAGGCTACCCCACCGCGTCGGTCAACCGGCAACTGCCTCCGGGCAATACCTCGCTGTTTTTGCCGCGTTCGGCCTGGCCGGGCGTCATTGCCGACGAGTTCAGCCAGGATTACGGGCTTGATTTGTTTATGAATACCGACTACAATGAAAGCACGCGCGAATTCAAACTCGACCTCAATATTGCGCCCTCCATCTCCCTGCCTGGCGAACACCGCCTCAATGTGATGATTACGCAGGACAGCATCGTGGACGTTCAGTTGGATGGCAATGCGCGCAACCCCAACTACATTCACCGCCACGTGCTGCGCAAAATCGTATCCAAACCCGATGGCGATGTCCTGACCGAAGCATTCAATGCAGGTGCACTCATAACACGCTCCTACAATATTGCCATCGATCCTTCCTGGGATGCCAAACATTGCAGCGTGGTCGTGTTTGTGTCGCGCAGCGGTAATCCGGACAAGGAGGTGCTGCAGGTGGCGGAGCAGCATGTCGAGTAGTTATTGAGTTGGTTATTAAGTTATTGGTTATTAAGTTATTGGGGGTGATAGGGGACCATCTGTACAAATGTCTGGCTTCACAAAAAGGAATGCCCAATATTTGTACAGATGGTCCCCTATCACCCCCAATAACTTAATAACCAATAACTTAATAACCAACTCAATAACTAATTTGCTCCAGAAACAACCCCGACGGTGGCGCGGTCAGGCGCGCGGGTTCGCGCGAGGGATTTTCCAGAAAATCTTCTACGGTTTGGCCGCTCATGCGGCCGCGGCCCACTTCCACCAGCACGCCGACGATGCGGCGCACCATTTTCCACAGAAAATGCGAGCCGGTGAGGTGGATGTAAATGCGGTCGGCGTCTTCGCGCACTTCCACACGCGTCATTTCCACCATGGTGCTTTGCCCTTCCTTTTCCACATCGCCGAAAGAGGCAAAATCGTGGAAACCTTCCAGCCGCGCGGCCGCGGCAGACATGGCCTTTACGTCGAGTCGGTCGCGCACCCACCACACGTATTTTTTGGCGAATGCATCGCGGCGCTTCGAAATCTGGTACACATAACTGCGGCTGCGTGCGTCGTGGCGGGCATGAAAACGCGGCGGCGCTTTTTCTATGCGCAGGATGTTGATGTCGTGTGGCAGCAGTTCGTTGAAACGGATCAGCAGTTGATCGGGCGCCATGCGTTCTACCGGTGCTTCGAGGTGCGCCACCTGTCCGCGGGCGTGCACGCCGGCATCGGTGCGGCCTGCGCCGTAGATTTCGACGTCCTGTGTTTCGAAAATTTTGAATGCGGCTTCCAGCAGTTCGCCCTGAATGGAGCGTTCGTTGCGTTGAAACTGCCAGCCGGCATATCGGGCGCCGTCGTATTCCAGTGTGAGTTTAAATCTTGCCATTTTTGATTCGTCGGGCGGAATGTCGACCTTTGCGCACCCGTTTTGCTGCAAAGGTCGACATCCTTTCAGGAAATTTGAATTTAAAAACTGCTTATCTCCATGCCGCCCGATTTCCACACCCGCGCCTACGGCAAACTCCTGCTCACTGGCGAATATTTTGTGCTCGATGGCGCAGTAGCCCTTGCCATGCCGGTGCGTTTCGGGCAAACGCTGGAAGTGAGGGGCGCTTCCGGACATGCATTGCAGTGGCGCAGCCTCGACGACAGCGGGCAGCCGTGGTTTGAAGCGACATTCAGCCTTCCCACGCTCGATATTATAGATGCTTCCGACGCCGATACCGCCCGCACCCTGCAATCGATGTTGCTGGCGTGTCGGGCACAGAATCCCTTGTTTTTGAATGAAAATACAGGCATGGAGGCGACTACGGCCGTCGATTTTGCGCGCCACTGGGGATTAGGCACCAGCAGCACGCTTATTGCGGCGCTGGGCCGCTGGGCCGACGTCGATCCTTACCGGGTGCTGGCCGATACGCTGGGCGGCTCGGGCTACGATATTGCCTGTGCCTACGCCGAAGGGCCGCTGCTGTATCAGCGTGGCAAAACGAGTCCGGTGGTGCAGCCGGTCGATTTTCGACCTGTTTTTTCCCAAAACCTCTGGTTTGTGTACCTCGGCAAAAAACAGGACAGCCGCGAAGGCATCCGCCGCTACCGCGCGCTCACCAAAAGCCTGCGCCCGGTGCTGGCCCGGGTCGACCGCCTCACCGAACGCTGTTTGTCGGCGGCCACACTGAGCGATTTTCAGCAGGTACTGGAAGAACACGAGGCCCTCGTAAGCAATACGCTGGAACTGTCCACGGTGAAATCCCAATATTTCTCCGATTTTCCCGGCGCGGTGAAAAGCCTCGGCGCCTGGGGCGGCGATTTTGTGCTGGCTGCAAGCGCTGAGCCGGAAGCGGCCACGCGGGCTTATTTTCGGGGAAAAGGTATGGAAACGGTGCTGGGATGGGGGGAGATGAGGGGGTTATGACTACCGTTTTTTCAAAATATTTTGTTTGAAAACCCCTTACCTTCGCTCCCCAGAACCTGTCCAAATCCTATGTCAAAAAAACTCTTCCTCCTCGACGGGCATGCCCTGGTGTACCGCGCCCATTTTGCCTTTATCACCCGCCCGCTGATGAACTCCAAAGGCTGGAACGTATCGGCCGTGCAGGGCTTTATGCGAACGATGTGGGACATGATGATGAAAGAAAAACCGACGCACATCGCCGTCATGTTCGACCCCAAGGGCGGCACGTTCCGGCATGAGCAATTCGAGGCCTACAAAGCCAACCGCGAGGCGCAACCCGAAGACATCACCTTCGCTATTCCGTGGATCATCAAAATCCTGGAAGCCATGCGTGTGCCTATGGTGATGGTGAGCAACTACGAGGCCGACGACGTGATCGGCACCGTGGCCAAACAGGCGGAAAAGGAAGGTTTTACGACCTATATGGTGACGCCCGACAAGGACTACGGCCAGTTGGTGTCCGAACACATTTACCTCTACAAACCCGGCCGCGTGGGCAATGAAATCGAAATATGGGGCCCCAAGGAAGTGTGCGAACGCTGGGGCATCCGCCGCGTCGATCAGGTGATCGATATGCTCGGGCTCATGGGCGACAGCGTCGACAACATACCCGGACTGCCGGGTATCGGCGAAAAAACGGCCGCCAAACTGCTCGAAGAATACGACAACATCGAAAACCTGCTGGCCAATGTGGACCAACTCAAAGGCAAGCAGCAGGAAATCGTGCGCACCCATGGCGAAAAAGCCACCCTGTCGAAATGGCTGGCTACCATCGACGTGAATGTGCCGATTCAGTTCGACGCCACAGCTTACGAAATCGAACCTTTCGACCGGGAAAAACTGCTCGAAATATTCAAGGAACTGGAATTCCGCACCCTGGCCGACGCTATTTTGAGAAGCCCCTGGGCGGGAAATGTTGAATCTACCACCTCGGATGCCAAAGCGGGAAAAGCCGCAAAAAGCACCCAAGCAAGCACCTCGGGCGGCACCCAGGGCAGTCTTTTTGGCGACGACCCGGCCGCACAGCCCATCGAATCGCCCGCTGATGCCCTGCCGCAACACCGCATCGCCGACAAGAACATCCACAATGTAGAACACACCTACCACGTGGCCGATACGCCTGATACCCGCGCTGCGCTGCTGCGCCAGTTGATGGCCGCGCCTGCTGTGTGCTACGACTCCGAAACAACGGCGCTGGATGCCACACAAGCCGAACTGGTGGGCTTTTCCTTTGCCCTGAAACCCCACGAAGCCTGGTACGTGCCCGTGCCTGCCGAACGAAGCGAAGCAGAAAAAATCGTGCAGGAGTTTCGGCCGCTGTTTGAAAATGAAAGCATTGAAAAAATAGGCCAGAACCTGAAATACGACGCCATTGTGCTGAAAAACTACGGCGTCGATTTGCGCGGCAATTTCTGGGATACCATGCTGGCACACTACCTCTGGGAGCCTGAACTGCGCCACAACATGAATTTCCTCTCAGAAACCTACCTGAGTTATGCGCCGGTAAAAATTGAGGAGTTGATTGGCAAAAAAGGGGCCGGACAGGGCAATATGCGCGATGTGCCGCTGGAAAAAATCAAGGAATACGCCGCCGAAGATGCCGACATCACCATTCAGTTGTTCGAGTTTCTGGCGCCCAAACTCAAGGAAAACAATCTGGAAAAACTCTTCCGCGAAGTGGAAACGCCCCTCGTAAAAGTCCTGGCCGACGTGGAATACGCCGGGGTGCGCATCGACCCGCACTTCCTGACGGGCTACTCGGCGGAACTGGCTACCAAAATCGTGGCGCTGGAAGAAAAAATCCTGGGTGAGGCCGGTTTTACGTTCAATATCGCCAGCCCGCGCCAGGTAGGTGAGGCGCTGTTCGACCGATTGAACCTGCCGTATCCGGGCAAAAAAATGAAATCGGGGCAATACAGCACCGACGAGGAAATTTTATCCGACCTGTCAGCGGAGTACCCCATTTGCACCGACATCCTGGCGCACAGGGGCTTGATGAAACTGAAAAGCACCTACGTCGATGCGCTGCCGAACATGATCAACCCGAAAACCGGGCGTGTTCACTCGCAATTCAACCAGACCATCGCCGCTACCGGGCGTTTGAGCAGCCAGAACCCCAACCTGCAAAACATTCCAATCCGTACGGTAGAAGGCCGGGAAGTGCGCAAGGCTTTCATTCCGCGCGACAACGACCATATCCTGTTGTCGGCCGACTACTCTCAGATCGAATTGCGCCTGATTGCCGAAATCAGCGGCGATGAAGCCATGCTCGACGCTTTTCAGAAAAACCTCGACATCCACACGGCCACGGCCGCGGGCGTGTACGGCGTGCCGCTCGATCAGGTGACCAGCGAACAGCGCCGCGCTGCCAAAACGGTCAATTTCAGCATTATTTATGGCGCAGGCGCCAGCAACCTGTCGCAACAACTCGGTATCAAACGCACGGAAGCCAAGGAATTGATTGAAAATTACTTCAAGCAGTACAACGGCCTCAAACGTTACATGACCGACATCGTAGAATTTGCTCGTACCAATGGCTATGTAGAAACCCTGCTCGGCCGCCGCCGCAAACTCCGCGACATCGACAGCCGCAACGGCATGATGCGTTCCATGGCCGAACGCATCGCCATCAACACACCCATCCAGGGCACGGCGGCCGACCTGATCAAAGTAGCCATGATCCAGATATGGGAAGCCATGCGCGCTGGCGGTTTTCAGTCCAACATGATTCTGCAGGTACACGATGAATTGGTGTTCGACGTCCACAAAGACGAACTCGAACGCCTCAAACCCATCGTGTATGAAAAAATGACCACAGCCCTCCCCAACCTGAAAGTGCCTATTCTGGTAGAAATGGGGACAGGCGGGAACTGGCTGGAAGCGCATTAGGTTATCGGTTGATTAGGTTGATGAGGGTTGATAAATGTTGATGAGGGTTGATATTCATCCACTCACAGAATGCGGCATCTTTTCTTTATTGAGTGGATGAATATCAACCCTCATCAACATTTATCAACCCTCATCAACCCTTCACAACAATGGACGGTAAAGAAAAAAGCCTCTTGTTTACCCTTGCTGCGGTCAATTTCACCCATATCATGGATTTTATGATCATGATGCCGCTGGGGCCGCAGTTGATGCAATTGTTTCAGATTTCTCCGCAACAATTCGGATTTGCGGTATCTTCCTATAGCATTACGGCAGGGATTTCGGGGTTCGCCGCTGCATTTTTTGTCGACCGCTACGATCGAAAAAAGGTGCTTCTATTTGCCTACATCGGATTTGTGATAGGCACGTATGCGTGTGCCTGGGCGCCGAATTACTACCTGTTGGTGGGTGCGCGCATTCTGGCAGGACTATTCGGCGGCATGATCGGCGCGCAGGTGCTTTCGATTGTGAGCGACACCTTCGGTTATGAGCGGCGGGCCAGTGCCATGGGCATTCTAATGACGGCTTTTTCGCTGGCGTCGGTGGCAGGTGTTCCGGCTGGATTGTGGCTGGCAGCGCATTACAGTTGGCACATGCCGTTTGTGGCTATTGGAAGCATTGGGCTAGCCGTCATTTTGGCAATCATTTTTCTGGTACCGCCTGTAAACGGGCATTTGAAAGACGGGCGCCCGCAAGGAAACCCGTTGCATGTGCTGACTGATATTTTCAAGACGCCCAATCAGATGCGTGCCCTTACCTTGAGCATCACGCTGATGATGGGGCATTTTTGTATCATTCCGTATGTAGCGCCTTCGCTGGTGGGAAATGCGGGGTATCGGCAGGATCAGATTTTCCTGATTTATTTGGTTGGTGGCGCGCTCACGATTTTTACCTCTCCACTAGTGGGCAGGCTGGCCGACCGGAAAGGGAAGTATCCAGTTTTTGTGGGAATGGCCTTGTTGTCGCTGGTGCCCATTTTGCTGATAACCAATTTGCAACCCACCCCTTTGTGGGTCGTTCTGATCATAGCGGGCCTGTTTTTTATCACAGCCAACGGGCGCATGATTCCTACGCAAGCCATCGTGTCGGGAGTAGTGACGCCCAGGCAGCGCGGCGGTTTTATGAGCATCAACTCATCGGTGCAGCAATTGGCGAGCGGAATTGCTGCCAATATTGCCGGGGCCATTATCGTGGAGGGCCCGAATGGCCGCATCGAGCATTACAATTGGGTGGGCTATTTTTCAGTAACGCTGATTGGGGCGTGTATTTTTTTGGCAAAAAGAGTGAAACCGATAAAGTCCGAAGTCCTGAGTCCTGAGTCCTGAGTCTGTAGAGTACACCTATGTAATCTTGGCCTCTAACATATTGAAAGCCACAATTATGTACGTGTACTTTACAGACTCAGGACTCAGGACTTACGACTCAGGACTTAATCAGTTCCACATGGCTGTGAATCTTCACAGCGTCGCTCACCACCACACCACCGGCTTCGGTTACGGCACTCCAGTTGAGGCCGAAGTCTTTGCGGTTGATTTCGCCGTTGATTTCAAAACCGGCGCGCAGATTACCCCATGGATCGGTGGCCACGCCGCCAAATTCTACGTCGAGGCTGACGGGTTTGGTGACGCCGCGGATCGTCAGGTCGCCACTCAGTACGTATTGGTCGCCGCTGCCTTTTTTCTCGAAGCCGCTGGCTTTGAAAGTCATTTTCGGGAAGTTTTCGGAGTCGAAAAACTCACCGCTGCGCAGGTGGTTGTCGCGCATTTCATTGCGGGTATTGATAGACGTAGTATCGGCGCTGAAATTGATTTTTGCTCCTGTAAAATCGTCGTTTTCCGTTTCTGCATCTGCTTCAAAAGATTCGAACCAGCCCGTTACCGTGCTGATCATCATGTGTTTTACGCGGAAGGAGATTTCGGAGTGTGTTGGGTCGATGCCCCATTTTGTCGTTGCCATATCGATGTTGCTTTGAATTGAAATGATGTTTTAAATTTAAGTGTTTAAACATCGATATTTTCAAAAGGTTTTGGAAAAGTTGATAAAAGTTGATGAGGGTTGATAAAGGTTGATGAGGGTTGATATTCATCGGCTCGGTGAAGAGAAAAAATTCTCCTACCCGAGCCTATGAATATCAACCCTCATCAACCTTTATCAACCCTCATCAACCCCTTTCAATCAAACATCTGATCGTACGGGTTGCCCGGTTTCTTTTCTTCGCTGCTGCCGGGCGGCGTTTCTTTTTCTGGCAGTTCTGGCGGCTCTATGGGCTCCGGCTTTCGGGTATCCGTTTTTGGGGTGCTTTCTATTTCCTCAAATTCGGTAAACTCGCCTTCAGAGCGCGGGTTGCCTTGTTGCCCAAAGGTTTGATTGCCCATGCGTTCCAGTTGTTTCATGCCAACGGCTTTTAGCAGGATGTATAGACTGAAAAAGGGAAACAGGAGAATGGCCATTGCCAGGTATACCAGAGAAACAATCGGATTGGTTTGCAGGCCTTTAAACCAGTTTTGGATGGTTTGTGGAAAAACCCGCCAGTTGATAATGAGTGCCAGCACCAGCAAGCCCGGCGAAAGCCAATAGAGCAGCCAGTACAAGCCTTTCAGTACAAAGTAAACCAGGGCAAAGCCCAATATGGTAAAAAGCAGACAGCCGAATCCGCCGCCGGGCATACGTTGACCATTGGCATTGAACTGGCTGGAAGAGACGAATATCATAGTTCAAAAAGTTGGGATCAAAGTTGTGTCTCCCCCAGTTGAAGCAGGGTTGAAAATTCGTCGAAAGTAAGCGGCATTACCGACAAACGGCCGTTTCTTACCAAAGCAATGTTTTGCAAATCGGGGTGCGATTTGATTTCCGTCAATGGCACAGGGCGTTCGAATGTCTTGTAAGGGGCCAGATCGACGCAGGACCAGTCGCCTTTTTCGGCCGTTGGGTCGGGGTAATGCGTACGCACAACCCGGGCAACTCCTACCACTTCCAGACCTATATTGCTGTGGTAAAACAGGCAGAGTTCGTCGAGTTGCATGGCGCGCAGGTTGTTGCGTGCCTGATAATTGCGCACGCCATCCCAGCGGGTAAGTTTATCGCGCACAAGGTCGTCGAAACTGAACGTGTCGGGTTCGGATTTTACAAGCCAGTATGATTTTCCGTTGTTTTCCATTTTTTACATTTTCATCCTCGGATGGTAAAGGTAAATCGTCTCCTTGAGGTACTCGGTGTCGAGGTGGGTGTAAATTTCCGTGGTAGTGATGCTTTCATGCCCCAGCATATCCTGCACGGCCTTCAGATCGGCGCCGCCTTCCACCAGGTGTGTGGCGAAAGAGTGCCGGAACGTGTGCGGACTGATATTTTTGGAAATGCCAGCCAGTTCAGCCAGTTCTTTGACGATCAGAAACACCATGACTCTGCTGAGGCGGGCGCCGCGGTTGTTGAGGAATACGATGTTTTCCTCACCAGGCTGGATATGCTCCTGCTTTGCGCGAATATGATCCAAGTACATACGAATGTACTTCACCGCATCGCCACCGATAGGTACGAGCCGCTCCTTGTTGTTTTTACCCAGCACTTTCAGGAAACCTGCCTCCAAATACAGATCGGTGATACGCAGGTGTACCAGTTCGCTTACTCGAAGCCCGCAGGCGTACAGGGTTTCAATGATGGCGCGATTGCGTACGCCCTGGGGCTGCGACAGGTCGATGACAGCCAGCATTTTTTGAATGTCGTGAACGGAAAGCACATCCGGCATTTTCCGATGCAGGCGCGGGCTTTCCAGCATCTCGGTAGGGTCTTCATCGAGCAGATCCTCTACCAGCAGGAATTTGTAAAAAGCACGTAATCCGGAAATCAGGCGGGCTTGTGAACTGGCTTCCAGGCCCAGTTTATTGGCCCACATGATAAATTGCTCCAGGTGCGAACGCCGAATCTGCAAAGGCCCGACAGCAATTTGTTCCAGTTCGAGGTACTGCACAAATTTTTGCACATCGTTCAGGTATGCCTCCAGGGTGTTGGGGCTGAGAGAACGTTCGTACAAAAGATACGCCCGAAATTGTTGGAGGGCGGCTGGCCAGGTCATGTGGCAAAGATAGAAAAAAAGGGCAAGGGGCAAGAAGCAAAGGGCAAGAGGCAAGGAGCAAAAAACAAGGGGCAAAAAACAAGGGGCAAATTTTACAACTCAAGGCAAGAGACCTTGCCTCTTGCCTCTTGCCCCTTGCCTCTTGCCCCTTGCTTCCTAATCCTTCAGCCTCAAAATCTTGATCTCCACCCGTTGGTTGGTTTTTCGGCCTTCCGCAGAAGTATTGGGTACGAGCGGGAAACGTTTGCCATAACCTTTGTACACGACGCGTTTGGGGTCGATGCCTTTTGCAAACAGGTAATCAGCCACGGTTTTGGCGCGGGCAGTGGAGAGTTTGTCGGCAAATTCATCGGGCGGGACGTTGTTAGTGTGGCCACCTATTTCGATGACAACCGAGCCATTTTCAGTCATAAAGTCGTACAACTCATCGAGCATGGGCAGTGATTCCGATTTCAGGCTGGCGCTGTCGGTATCGAAATTGAGCAGGCGCATGCGAATGGTTTGTCCACTTTCCAGGTTGCCGGTGAGTTCGGGCAGGATGCGTTTTTCTGTTTCGAAATCCACTTTTTGCGTACAGCCATTGGCATCGGTCACGACGACACTATGCTTGCCCAGGGCGAGTTTGGGCGCCGACAGGCCGGTTTGTTTGGTGTCCCACACGATGCTGTATTTGGGAGAGCCGCCTTTCACGGTCAGTTCTGCCTTGCCGTCATTGCTCCGATCGGTGGTAGCGCCGATGTTGCGCACAAGTGTAACTTCCAGGGGCGCAGGTGTTTTCACTTCAACGGATACTGTTTGAGAGGTGCCTTTGGCATCTGTGACGGTTAGTTCGTATGCGCCGGCATCCACGCCTGATGGTTGCCCGCCGCTCAGAGCAGGGTTGTTCCAGGTAAACGTAAAGGGTGTTTTGCCGCCACTCACCTGCACCTGAAGGGTTGCTTTTTCGCCAGCGCATTTGATGGCTGTTTTTTCAGACACCTTTACGGACAGTGGCTGTACATTTTCCGAAATTTCTACAGTCACACTGTTGTAACAGCCATTGGCATCGGTGGCGGTCACACTATGGCGGCCTGGCGCCAGTTTGACGGCCAGTGCGGTGGTTTCGCCATTGTCCCATTTGAATGAAACTGTACCTGTACCTCCTCCTACTTCTGCCTGTGCTTTACCGTCAGCATTGCCGGTGCTGGCAGGCGCCTGTACGGTAGCGGTCAGCACGATGGGTTGCGGTTGCGAAACCGTGATGCTGGCGCTGATGGTTTTGCCGGTCACGTCCACAACCGTAACGGAGTAAGTACCCGCCACCACATCCGAGGGCTGATCTCCGCTGAGGGTCGGAGCGCTCCATTGGTATTTGAAGGGTGCTTTGCCACCACTGGCTTGAGCGAACAGGGCGGCTTTTTCGCCGGCGCATTTGATGCTCGTTTTTTCGGTCAGTTTTACAGCAAGCGGCTGAATGTTTTCAAAAATATTGACTGAAGTGGTGGCCACACAGCCATTGGCATCGGTCACGACTACGGAGTGCTGCCCGGGAGCCAGTTGGACGGCTGCTGCGGTAGATTCGCCATTGTCCCATTTGAATGTTTGTGCGCCGGTGCCTCCAGTAACCTGTACAAGTGCTTTCCCATCGGCGTTGCCGGTACTGGCAGGGCCTTGCACGGAAGCGTTGACGAGCAGGGGTTTGGGTTGCACCACACTGATGCGTGCCGTGCTGCTATTGCCTGCTGCATCGGTTACGGTAACAAGATAATCACCATTGGGCTGCCCGGTGAGTTGTGCGCCGTTGAGTGTCGGGTTGTTCCATTGGTAATCGAATGGTGGTTTGCCGCCGGTCACGTCCACAGCGATGGTGGCTGTTTTGTCGCCCGCACACTTGATGCCTGTTTTTTCAGAAATGCTGACAGAAAGCGGCTGTATATTTTCCGAAACAGAAACCGTGGCAGAAGCAGTACAACCATTGGCATCAGTGACGGTCACGCCGTTGTTGCCAGGAGCAAGGCGGGTGGCGGCACTGCCACTTTCACCGCTTGTCCATTGGAAAATGTAATTGCCTGCGCCTCCAGCGGGTTGCGCCAGTGCTTTACCGTCGCGATTGCCCGTGCTGGCGGGTGCTTCGAGGGTTGCTTTCAGCGTGAGTTTTTCCGGTTGTTTCAGGGAAATGGCTGCGATGCTTGTTACGCCCAATGCATCGGTGACGGTCAGTTGGTAATCGCCGCCTGCAATACCCGTGGGTTGGTCGCCGGTCAGCGCCGGATTGCTCCATTTGTATACGAACGGGCCTTTGCCGCCACTCACAACAACGCCCAACGATGCCTTTTCACCAAAGCATTTGATCGATGTTTTTTCAGAAATAACAATCGACAGCGGTTGAATATTTTCCAGAATCCGAACCGTAGCAGTGGCTGTGCAGCCGCTCGGGTTGGTCGCTGTGACGCTATGCTGTCCGGGCGATAAACGCGTGGCTACTGCGGTGGTTTCGCCATTGTCCCACGTAAAACTTTTCGCTACCACGCCACCCGTGGTTTGTGCCTGTGCCTTACCATCGGCGCCACCGGGTGTAGCCGGCGACTGTGCCAGTGCAATCACTGCAAACGGCTCGGGCTGAGGCACCACAACAGCTGCAAAAGCCGTTGTTCCGGCCGCGTCGGTCACCGTCACCTGATAGCCACCCGCTGCCAGGCCCGAAGCGCCCTCGCCCGAAAGGCTCGGGTTGTTCCATTTGTATTGGAATGGGGCTTTACCACCGGTTACTTTTACGGCAACGGCGGCTGTTTTTTCACCAGCGCATTTGATGGATTCCGTTTCGGAAATGCTGATCACCAGCGGATCTACCTTTTCCGTGATATTTACTTTGGCCGTAGCCGTGCATCCTTTCGGGTCGGTAACAGTTACGGTGTGCTCGCCGCCGCTGAGTTTGGTGGCTGTAGCCAGGATTTCACCATTGTCCCACAGTATTTGCAGGCCCGATGCATTGCCCTCGATATCGACTTCCGCCACGGCGTCCGATTTGCCGGGGCCGGTAAGCGCCTTGCGCTGGCGGGCGCTGATACGCAGGCGGGCATCGGGCACCGGCACCTGTACTGTGCGCGCCTTGCCTTTGCTGTCGGTCACCGTAGCACTGTAATTTCCGGAAGGTACGTTGTGCGGGTTTTCGCCGCTGAGGCCGCCGCTCCATTCAATTTTATAGGGTGGAACGCCGCCTGTTATTTTCAGGCGCAATTCTGCGTCTTTGCCATTTCCTGTGCAACTGATGGGCTGTTCAATCAGGAAATTCACGGTCATGGAAGATGCCTTGTCGACAATATACAGGCCTTTGTCTTCCGTGCCCACCCACACAGCGCCGTCGCTGTCGATGGCCATGTTGGAACCATACTGGCTGGTATAATATTCGGGGCCGCTGAAGGTGGTATAGGTGCCGTCGAGCAGGTCGAACCGGGTGAGAATACCCGAAACAAGCCACATTTTACCCGTAGCATCGATGTCGAAATCAGCAATTTGCCCTTCCAGATTCTTTTTTTCCAGATCGAGGTCGGACCACTTGTCGCCATTGGGCGCCTTGCTCAGTTCGCCGTCGGCCAAAACATAAGTCACGGTGCCGTACTCGCGAATACGCTGCACGGTGTATCCCGAAAATTCGGATTTCCAGCGACCCGGAGGTCCGTACATCAGTCCATCGTCGGTGCCCACCCAGAGGCGGTTGCTTTTATCCTGAAAAATGATGGTGATGTTGTTGGAGCGCAGTTTGGAATTGACGGTTTTGTACTGTTGCACCAATTGCAACTGCGGGTTCGTTTTCAATTGAAACAAACCCGCCTGATCGGTACCCAGCCAGAGCGTGCCGGAAGCCGCATCGTACCAGGCTGCGGTAACTACTGCATCGTTGCCTGCAATTTTTTTAAAATCGGCATCCAGCCACACATAATCTGCATTGCCGCCGCGGTACGAAAGCACGGAGCGTTCGCCTTCTTTCAGGATGCGTGGTGTGGAAAAATCGGCGGCCTTGATTTGAAACACACCTTTGTTGTTGGAGGCCCATTTGCGGCCGTCTGCATCGATCGTTACATTCAGTACCGGTATGGTGCGGTCGATGGCCGAACTGCGGGTTACTTCAAGACCGGCTTTCTGGGCAACATTTTCAGAGAGAACAAACAGACAGAACGTCAGGGTAAACGCCCATCGCAGGCGGGAAAAAAAACTATTCATCATTTAAAAAATGGTGTTCGACGTCGAACACGTTAAAAGGCTATAAACGCTGGAAGTTTGGAAGTTAGTACGCCGGATGGAAGTCCTGAGTCGTAAGTCCTGAGTCCTAAGTCTGTAGAGTTGACCACATTGGTTTCGGCGACTTCATAAATAAAGGCAAAAAAGTAACGTGGTCAACTCTACAGACTTAGGACTCAGGACTTACGACTCAGGACTCTCCTACTGTCTCACCAATTTCGCACTCAACCATTTCTGGCCGGCTTTTTTTACTTTGACGACATACACGCCTTTGGGCAGGTCGCCGGTCCAGATCGGGTCGCTTCCTGTAACGGTGCTATTGCGCCACACCTTGCCATCGGCGCCAATGATCTGGAGTTTGATTTTTTCGCTGGTTTTTACACTCGTCAGGCGCACCCAGGAGCCTGCAGGATTGGGATACACGCCAAACTCTTCCGAAGGGGCTTCATGTCCGGCAGACACCGCACCGGCAAACAGCCACTGATAGGCTTCCGGGAACTCGCGCGCCCAGAACCACTCGGAGTGCTCGCCGTCGGAAGGTAACTTGACAAACCGCTCGGAAGCCGTAAAGCCAGCCGTATTCATGGCGTTCGACACCTGTAGAATGTCATCTGTCACGTATTGCGGTTCGTCGCCACCGGCCAGGAAATACACGCGTGCCGGGCCTTGTTTGGGATGCGATGCTACGTGGTTGGCCGGGTTGTTGTCGGCAAACCAGAAGGCGGGAGAGAAGACCCCTGCTTTGGAAAATACGTCCTGGCGCTCGGAAAAACCGTACATTGAAATCAGTCCGCCCATGCTGCTGCCCATGATGCCGGTAGTGAGGCGGCCGGGCAAGGTACGGTAATTGGCATCGATATAGGGTTTGAGGGTATTCACCAGAAAATCGACGTATTCATCGCCCTGGCCGCCGCCGTATTGCGGATTGACCCAGGGAGAGTATTCATTGAGGCGTTCGCCTTCACCGTTGTCGATACCTACCACGATACAACCGTAGTCGCCTTGCTGGAAGAGGTTGTTCAGCGATTCATCCACTTCCCATTCGCCGGAAAAACTGGTTTGCACGTCGAACACGTTCTGTGCATCGTGCACGTACAGCACCGGATAATTTTTGGTGCTGGTGGCGTAATCGGGCGGCAGATACAGCCAGATGCGGCGGTGGCGGTTGAGTTGCGGGATGTAAAAATCATCATCGAGGATTTGTACGTTGGAGGCTGCAGTGGAATTGCCGCTGCTGCCACCGCCCAGGTCTTCCCAGGAAAGAATGGCTACCTGTACGGTTTTGGGCTGTCCGTTGTAGGTCGTTTCATGGTCGGGCTGGAAGCCGCCGGAGGCATTTCCTTCCACGGTAGACCAGCCGCCACGCGTGAATTTGTATTTCACGGTACCAACCGGCGGGTTCAGGGTAATGCTGAACTGGCCATTGCCTTGGGGCGCCAGTATCTTGGTGGCGTCGCTGGAATTCCAGTTGTTAAAGGTACCTGCGATGTAAATGCTCGATCCGGGTGGTGTGTTGCCGGGAATAGCCGTTACAACGATGGTGAGTTGGGAAAACAAAACAGCCGGCGCCAGCAGCAGCAACAGGCAAATGCTTGAAAACAGTTTTTTCATTTTTTAAAATCGGATAGGGAGAAAGAAAGGGCAAGGGACAATTTGCAACAGGCAAGGAGCGTCAAATGCACAAGGCAACTCGTTGTCTGATCGTTCAAATGGCTGAGAGATGTTTAAAATTTTCCGCAAATGTCTTAAGATTTAAGCAATTTTCGGGCATAACATCCATTATTTCGAATGCTTTTCGTGCTTTCCAAAATTGTTGGGCTCTTTTTAAAGCCGCTCAACCTGATCGTGCTGACGCTGTTGTTAGCGTACCTGACCAAACGACCGCGACTGCGCAGAAGAGCCCTGCGCGTGGCGTTGGCACTATTTCTTGTTTTCAGTAATCCCTGGCTCATCAGCGTTCTTTGTGGGTGGTGGGAAACAGGGCAAAAATCTCCATCCTCCATCTCCGAACCCTATGAAGCAGGTATCGTGTTGGGAGGATACATGGAAACACGGGTGGCAGCGCCGGAAGGCGTACCAACGTTCAGTCGCTCAGGCAACCGCCTGTCCGCGGCTTTGTTACTCTACCAAACCGGTAAGGTCCGGCACCTGCTGCTTTCCGGCGGCTCAGGACGCCTGATCGGACATGAAAGCATTGAAGCGCACGAGGCCCGTGCATACCTGCTTAAATTGGGTGTGCCGGATACAGCGATCTGGGTAGAAGATCGCTCGCGCAACACCCGCGAAAATGCCTTGTACTCCAAAATGATAGTTGACAGCCTGGCTCCCGGCGCACGTTGTCTGCTCATCAGTTCGGCCTGGCACCTGCGGCGCGCTGATCTGTGTTTTCAGCGAGCCGGACTACCTTGCGACCTGTTCGGCACCGATTTTTTTGAGGAAAAAAGCCAGGGGAATCCGCTTCGATGGCTCGAACCCGACTGGAAAGCCTTGATGAAATGGGAATGTATGATGAAGGAATGGGTGGGGTCACTTGTGTTTTAGTGTTTTGGTTTTTTAGTGTTTTGGTGGTGCTTCGCGCTTGGCACAGGTGTTTATCCAGTGAAAGCCTCTAAGCATACTGAACCCAACATACCAAGCGCGAAGCACCACCAAAACACCAAAACCCAAAAACACTAAAACACACAAAAAAATGTTTCAATTCAAAAAGCAGCATCCCGACGACGCCACCAACCCCTGGAAAACCCACTCAGTGGAAGAGCCCTACAAAAATCCCTGGATTCGGATTACGCATCGGCAGGTAACCAATCCTTCCGGCGGGCCAGGTATTTACGGCGTCGTGCATTTCAAAAATGTAGCCGTAGGCATTGTGCCGCTCGACCGCGAAGGATACACCTGGCTGGTGGGGCAGTACCGCTACACGCTGGAGCAGTATTCCTGGGAAATTCCCGAAGGCGGCGCGCCGCAAGGCTCCTCTACCCTTGCATCTGCACAGCGCGAATTGCTGGAAGAAACCGGCATTTCAGCGCAGAAATGGACACCCTTGCTCGAACTGCATACCTCCAATTCCGTAACCGACGAATACGGCGTAGCCTATGTAGCCCAGGATTTGTCGTTCGGCGAAGCAGAACCCGAGGACACCGAAGACCTGCACGTTCGGCGTGTGCCATTTCAGGAGGCCGTCGACATGGTGCTGCGCGGCGACATCACGGATGCCCTGTCGATGGTGGCTATTTTAAAAACCAATGAATGGCTGCGCAACGGCACGCTCGTATTGTAGCCGTATCTTTGTCGCTCAAAATGCCTGCAAAATATGGAACCACCTATGCCAACCCATGACCAGACGCCCCTCGATAGTTTTCGGAAAGAAGAACTGGAAATATTTCAATCTTTTGAAAATCAGACTCTTGTAGACATCAACTATTACCTCTGGCTCAACCAGGCGGAACAAGAGGAAGAAGCACCGCTGCGGTTTTTATATGCACTGGAACTGATATTTGAATCCAGCGAAGCCCTGATACTCTCTTCCGGTGAAGACACTGAGGCTATCCGCGTCATCGATGCCCAGTCGCTGGTAGATACGGCCCGGCAATTGCAGTCGCTACACGGGAAAGTGCTGATTCAGCGTATTTCAGCCCTTGCACAACCCTTGTGGCAAGGTGCTACCGGAAAAACGCTGGAAGCCATACGCCTTTCGCGCAATGAGCAGGGCCTTTACCAAAATGACGCTGTACTGTTCGATTTTGGAAACAAACAGATTTTACTCCAACTGAGCGAACGGGAAGGCCTGGAACTCGGAAGGTGGGAAGAGAATTAGAAAGAAAAATATGGCCTAACAGGCTATTTTTGCGCAAAAAATAATACCTGCATGGGATTTCGCTCTATCCTCACCCGCCCCTTTGCACACCTGATTGCCCGTTCTATCGATCGCTGGTCGGCCAGCGCTGTAGACCGGCAGGCGAATACCCTGCACCAGTTGGTAGCGCAAGCGAAGAACACCGCCTTTGGCCGCGACCACGGCTTTTCAGATATACGCGATTACGAGGATTTCAAAAAAGCCGTTCCCATTCGTGATTACGAAGACCTGAAACATTACATCGAACGCATCAAAAACGGTGAAAACGATGTACTCTGGCCCGGGAAGCCTGCCTATTTTGCCAAAACATCGGGCACCACTTCCGGGGTAAAATACATTCCGATGAGCAAGGAAAGCACACCGCTGCACTTCGGAACCGCCCGAAATGCCGTGTTCAACTACTTCGCTCGTACGGGAAAGGGCCAATGGATGGACGGTAAAATGATTTTCCTGTCGGGCAGCCCCGAACTCGACGACATAGCAGGTATTCCCACAGGCCGGCTTAGCGGCATTTCCAACCACCTGGTACCCGCCTGGCTGCGCACCAACCAGTTGCCTTCCTGGCAAACCAATTGCATCGACGACTGGGAAGAAAAACTCGAACACATCGTTCGGGAGACCAAAGACGCCGATATGCGCCTCATTTCCGGCATTCCGCCCTGGGTACAGATGTACTACGAGCGCCTGCTGGAACGCACGGGCAAACGCACGATCAAGGAAATATTCCCGAACTACTCCGTATTTGTGTACGGCGGCGTCAATTTCGAACCTTACCGCGCCAAACTCGAAGAACTCGTGGGCGGCCCCATCGATAGCGTGGAAACCTACCCTGCTTCGGAGGGATTTATCGCTTTTCAGGATTGTTTTCCCAGCCAGGGACTGCTGCTGAATGCTGATGCGGGTATGTTCTTTGAATTTGTGCCCGTGGATGAAATTTTTAATAAAAACCCTACGCGCCTCTGGCTGAAAGACGTGGAAATTGGCGTGAATTACGCACTGATTCTGCACACCAATGCCGGACTTTGGGGCTACAACATCGGCGATACAGTGCAGTTTGTAAGCAAAGACCCCTATCGCCTTGTCGTGAGCGGCCGTGTGAAACACTTCATTTCTGCTTTCGGCGAGCATGTAATTGGCAAGGAGGTAGAAGAAGCGCTGCTGCCTGTGGCCAATGCTGCCGGCGTTCGCATTGTGGAGTTTACCGTAGCGCCGCAAGTAACGCCCCCGGAAGGTGGCATGCCGTACCATGAGTGGTGGATCGAATTTGACAACCCGCCCGCCGATTTACCGGCTTTCGAACTGGCCGTAGATGCGGCCATGCGCCAGCAAAATATTTACTACGACGACCTCATTACAGGAAATATCCTCCGTACCCTGCGCATTCGGCCGCTTCGGCGCGATGCTTTCCGGGAATACATGAAATCGCAGGGAAAACTCGGGGGCCAAAACAAGGTGCCGAGGCTCTCCAACGACCGTAAAATTGCGGATTGGCTGGATAACTGGAACAAATGATCACATGATGAATAAAATAATCGCCCTCCTGCTTTTTTGCTCTTCGGGTTTGCTGGCACAGCAAACACCCGTATTCGTAGCCGATCAAACTTTCCGGCTCGACGGTACCAGCGAATATGTGTATGCCTTTGCAGAAGGCGATCAGGTCGATTTGTACGTGCAGGAACTGAGCGGGCGAAAAATTCGATCCGTTGAGTTTTTGCAGCACCCGGACTATCCCCTGTTTCGGGCGTACGACCTCGATTCAGTGTTGAAAAAAACGATCCTGATTCCCCAAACCGGTATTTACCTGCTGCGCTTCGAAGAGGTAGGGATCAACCGGAAAATTTGCCGTTTCACCGTCCATCGCACCCCTGCCAGCGTCGAGTCGGCTCGCCTCAACACCCGCGTCGGCTGGGATATCCACGAATTTCCGCAATTCAGAGCCGGGAAACGCAGCGTGCAAACCGGAAAACGAACCGAAGTAGTGTCGCTGGGTGGCCAGGTGACCGTTGCCGCCAGCAAGTTTTACACAAAAAAACCGGTGAATGCCTATCAATTTACCTTGCCGCCCAATACCGTGCAATGGGCATATCGCATTGCTGTAGGCCAGGCTGTTTCAGACGCGCGCCGACAGGATGCCGACAAACTGAAATCGGCGCTGCAATCGGGCGCCGTAAAAATTATGGGTGTTCAACCCGAAACAGCGCTGGCCGCTTTCGCCCTCGGTATGGCCATCGATATGACCGTGTCGACCAGTGGCGAAGATGTGGAATACGCGCTGGTGGACTGGGACAACTGGCAGCAATTTGCCAAATACAAAGATTATCAGGCATTTATCAATCAGGGAGGCATCAGCGTGGATGCGCAGCGGCGTTATTCGCCGTTGCAGGGCACATATTTTTTCGCTTTAAAAAGCAACAACTGGGTCGACGACATCAATGTCACCATCGACATCGAGGCGGTGACGGAAGTGCCATTGTTTGGAACAGAAATTTATCTGGAGCCGGTGCGGCCGTGAAAAAAAAACATATCTTCGCACAAAACATCCACTACGCTTCACCTTAATCCTTCATTTCTATGTCTCTCCAGTCGAACCCGCAACTCGAACTTGCTTTCGATTACGTGCGCCATACGCGCAAGAACATTTTCCTGACCGGCAAGGCAGGCACGGGTAAAACCACTTTTCTGCAACGCATTAAACAGGACACCCCCAAACGCATGGTCGTGGTAGCGCCCACGGGCGTAGCGGCTATCAATGCGGGCGGGATGACCATTCACTCGTTTTTTCAGTTGCCTTTCGGGCCGTTTCTGCCGGGCAGCAATACCTTCGATCCTTCGCGGATGCGGCGTTTTTCGGGCGAAAAAATCCGCCTGATTCAAAGCATCGACCTGCTGGTGATAGATGAAATCAGTATGGTGCGGGCCGATGTGCTTGACGGCATCGACGACGTGCTGCGCCGCTTTCGCGACCGCTCCAAACCCTTCGGCGGGGTGCAATTGCTCATGATCGGCGACCTGCATCAGTTGCCGCCCGTAGTGAAAGACGAGGAGTGGAACCTCCTGCGTGAGCACTACCAAACCATGTATTTCTTCGGAAGTCATGCCTTGCAAAACACCGATCCGGTGTCGATTGAACTGAAACACATCTATCGCCAGTCTGATACTGCTTTCATCGACCTGCTCAATCGCGTGCGCGACAACCGCATGGATGCCGAAGTACTCGAAGCGCTGAACAAACGGTTCGTAGCCAATTTTCAGCCACCTGCCGACCAACCCTACATCACCCTCACTGCGCACAACAACTCTGCGCAGGCCATCAACGCTGAAAAACTGGCAGAACTCAACGTGCCGCTGCAGACATTCAAAGCCAAAGTAGAAGGCGATTTTCCCAATTTTTCTTTCCCTGCCGACGAGGTCTTTGAATGCAAACAAGGCGCGCAGGTGATGTTTGTAAAAAACGATATTACGCGGGAAAAACGCTTTTACAACGGCAAAATCGGGCAAATCACCCGTTTCGGTGAAAATACCATTTATGTACGCTGCCCCGGCGAAACGCAGGACATAGAAGTGACGCCCGCTGAGTGGACGAATGTGAAATACACCCTCAACGAACAAACCAAAGAAGTGGCCGAAGAACAACTCGGCACTTTTACGCAGTACCCGCTCAAATTAGCCTGGGCCATCACCATCCACAAAAGCCAGGGCCTTACCTTCGAGCGCGCCATCATCGATGCGCAGGCCGCCTTCGCGCATGGGCAGGTGTACGTGGCGCTCAGCCGATGCAAAAGCCTGGAAGGTATTGTGCTGCGCTCCCGCATTGTGTCGTCCAGCGTTCGCACCGACTATGTGGTGCAAAACTACACAGAGGAGGCCGAGCGCAACACCCCCGACGAACAACACCTGCATCGCTCGAAAGCCGACTTTCAGCAGTCGCTTCTGCTCGAACTGTTTGACTTTGGCAAGGTAAAACGGCGTTTTGCCCAACTCAACCGGCTGATGTACGAGCACGACAACACGTTACATCCGGAATCCTGGCAACAACTGAAAGCCATCGAAGCGCAAATGCAGGAACAGGTATTTGCCATGGCCGAGCGTTTTATTCCGCAAATTCAGTATTATTTTTCTCAGGAATGGCTGCCGGAAGAAAATTCCGAATTGCAACAAAGAATGGAAAAAGCGGGCCCTTATTTTGAAGAGAAAATGGGCAAAACCCTGTTGCCAGCCCTTCAAAATATTCAGGTGCTCACGGACAACAAAAGCGTAAAAAAAGCAGTGCAGGAAGCACTGGAAGAACTGCAGAAGGATGTTTTTTCCAAAAATGCCTGCTTTTCGAAAATAGTGAACGGTTTTTCTGCCACCCAATACCTGCGTACGCTCGCCGATGCCGAACTGGATTTCAAAGCCGCCAAACCCTCCGCCGCACCGTCTACCGGCGCGCCCAAAAACGTGCCGCACCCCGCGTTGTATGTGCGCCTGAAAAAATGGCGCGAAGACACCGCCGAAATCCACAACGTCGAACTCTACGCCGTGATGCGCACCCACTCCCTACTGGAAATTGTGGAAACACTGCCGCTGAACCTGTCCATGCTGAAAAAAATCAAGGGCATCGGCGCGGTGAAAGTGCAGCAGTTCGGTCCCGAACTTATCTCCATCGTGCAGCAGTATTGCACGGAATTCAAGGTGCCTACCGATCATTTGCTTGAACTGGCCGCCGAGGCCCTGGCTGCTGACAAACCCAAAGTCGACACGAAGGTTCAGACCTTTGAACTTTTCAAAGCGGGTAAAACCATCGACGAAATTGCCGCTGAACGCAACTTCGTGCGCGCTACCATCGAAGGGCACCTGGCGCATTTTATCGGCAAAGGCGAACTGGACATTTTTGCCGTTCTGCCAAACGCCGATGTGGAGGAAATCGAAGCCTTTTTCCGCGGAAAAGACAGTATTGCACTGGGTGAGGCCAAAGCCCATTTTGGAGAAAAATACTCGTATGGGCAGTTGAAAATGGTGCTGGAGTATATGGGGGTGTAGGTAAAGGGCAAGAGGCAAAGGGCAAAGGGCAAAGGGCAAGGGGCAAGAGGCAAAGGGCAAATTTGGCCACCCACAAAGCAACCCTTTGCCTCTTGCCTCTTGCCCTTTGCCCTTTGCCCTTTGCCCCTTGCCTCTTGCCCCTTGCCCCTTGCCTCTTGCCCCTTGCCCTTTGCCTCTTGCCCCTTGCCCTTTGCCCCTTGCCCCAAATCCTCCCCCATTCCCTACACTTACTCATTTCCAGCCGTCCAATAATAACAGGCCACTACGCCCGGTTTTTTTACCCCACACATTTGCAGCATTCAACCACCCAATCGATTTGCTGCAATATGAAAAATCAATTTCTGTTCCTGCTGTTCTGCTGCCTGCCACTGGGCCTGTTTGGCCAATCTGAAATGGCCGACAAAACCCTCGCGCCTTATTTTATGGTGAGCGGCGCCATGCCCGGCGTCGATGCCCTGCCGCTAAAAAACACAGCGGCAGATGTCAATATTTCGGGCGTCATTGCCGATGTGGTGATCACACAGACCTACGTCAACAACGGCAAAACACCGCTGGAAGCCACGTATGTGTTTCCGGCATCCACGCAGGCTGCTGTGTACGGACTCACCATGACCATTGGCAACCGCCGCGTAGTAGCGCGCATTGCAGAGCGGGAAAAAGCGCGCGCCGACTACGAGAAAGCGCGCAGTGAAGGCAAACGCGCCACCCTGCTCGAAGAGCAGCGCCCCAATGTGTTTCAGATGAACCTGGCCAACATCATGCCCGGCGACACCATCGAAGTGGCCCTGCGCTACACCGAATTGCTGCGGCCCGAGTCCGGTCGTTACGAGTTTGTGTTCCCGACGGTGGTAGGGCCACGTTACACCAACGGAAAGTCGGCCCAAAACGACGGCTTTACCCACCTGATGTACCAACACAGCGGACTGGAACCGACCTATGCCTTTCAACTGTCGGCCCACCTGGCAGCAGGTATGCCCCTGCGCGAGATACACTCTACCACACACCGCATCCAGGTAGAAAACCATGGTGCGGAAGGTGCCGACGTACGCCTCGACGACCAGGAGTCGGGCGGCGCCAACCGCGATTTTATCCTGCGTTATTCCCTGAAACAGGAAAAAACCGAGGCAGGCGTGTTACTGTACGACGACGGAAAAGAAAAGTTTTTCCTGTGCATGGCCCAGCCGCCGCGCCAGCCTCAACGTTCCGAGATTCCAGCGCGGGAGTACATTTTTGTGGTCGACGTATCAGGTTCGATGAACGGATTTCCGCTGGATGTTTCCAAAAAACTGCTGGCAGATCTGATTGGCAGTCTGCGCCCGGATGATCGTTTTAATGTAATCCTTTTTGCCGGCACCAGCAACATTTTGTCGAACAACTCCCTGCCCGCCAATGCCGAAAACGTGCAGCAAGCCCGGCAGTTTATCGACCGGCAGGAAGGCAGCGGCGGCACCGAACTCCTGCCCGCACTGGAACGCGCCCTGAAACTTCCGCGCAACGCTGAAGCGCTTTCCCGCTCGATCGTGGTGGTGACAGACGGCTACATCGATGTGGAAGCAGAATCGTACGAACTGGTACGCCAGCACCTCGACGAAGCCAATCTGTTTGCCTTTGGCATCGGTAGCAGCGTCAACCGTTTCCTGCTGGAAGGACTGGCGCATGTGGGTGGCGGCGTTCCGTTTTTCGTGACCGACCCGGCCGAAGCGGAAAAAGTGGCCCCGCGTTTCCGCGAATACATTGAAAAGCCGGTTTTTTCACAGGTAAAAGTAAATTTTGCCGGTTTTGACGCCTACGACCTCGAACCCTCGCATGTGCCCGATGTATTTGCCCAACGCCCCATTTTTATCATGGGTAAATGGCGCGGCGATGCAAAAGGTGAAATCATTATTAAAGGTTATGCAGGCAAAAAATCGAAAGACATCCACGTTTCCCTCAAAAACGTATCCTCCGACCCGCGCAACGCTGCCCTGAAATACCTCTGGGCGCGCGAACGCATCAAAGTGCTGAGCGACTACAACGGCTATGGCCCCAATGAACAACGCGATCAGGCCGTCACTCAACTGGGCCTGCAATACAACCTGCTGACGGCCTTCACTTCGTTCATCGCGATCGATGAAGTGATTGCCAACAAAGACGGACAGTGGACGAATGTAAAACAACCCTTGCCCCTGCCGCAGGGCGTTTCCGACCTGGCCGTTGGTTTCGATCTGGGCATCAGCGGTATCAGCGGGCTGGAAAATGTGGGGAACAGCAGCGCAATGGCGTGGTTGCTGCTGGCCGCAGGGCTACTGCTGGTAGCGGTGATGGTGTTTTTTCGCAAAAAAATTCATGTGTTCACCCTGTTCGGTGCATGGGCACTGGTGCTGAGTCTGGGCAGTTGTGCCCCGCAGGAAACCGTCACGTATTGTTCCGAACAAAATGTGGCCATGCTGCTCGGACAGGATAGAGGGCCGCGCAACCCGTATTTTATCAGCGCGGCCGACTATTATCAGGCCGATACGAGCAAGCCCACGGAAGTGACGTCTTGTGCCAACTTGCAGGCCGCCTGCCAGTACCTGCGCACCCACCGCCCGGTAATGGGGCCCTGGAAGGAAATCCGCCTGGTGGTACACAGCAATGCCTGGACGGGTTTGCGGACGCCCATTGACGCCGACAGCCCGGACCGCACCTGCGCCGAAGCCCTTGACAACGCCTTGCAGGCAGGTGTTTTCAAGGCAATCCCGGCCGATCACATCGACTCGAATACGCACATCATCGTAGATGGGTGCAATGCAGGCCAGGATACAGCACTGTTGGATGCTTTGAGTAAATGTTTCAGTAACATACAGGTGAGCGCAGCGCCGTACTCCAATGTGTTTGAAAAACAGGAAGACCGCTCCGGTATATTGCATTACCTGGCCGATTTCCGCTTTGTCGTTTTCCCACATGGCGACTACCCCGGGAATCCATCCATCGCACGCCAACTGGCTGTCAAATACCCTTCGGATACTACTCGCTGGCAGGCAGCGCTGGAACGCCTGCATCCGCGTTTTACCGGCGACTCGTATGTGCATTATTTCAGCATTCCTGTAAACTGGACCACCCTGTATAACGACCCAAACCAACGTCCGCAACCCGCTACCGAAGCAGAAAAACTCGACTGGGTGCGCAGCCAGCCCGAACTGATGCAGCAACTTTCCCGCATGCGCCTTCGCCCGGAAGATTTTCGATGGACGCTCTCGCCTACAGATTACCCTGTGGATGATGCCTTCCAACCGGCCATTCAGGCAGAAGGCTGGGCAAAAATTTACGGCGTGATGCTACCTTTGAAAACGCCGGAGGGAAATCTGGCGGGGGCGAATGGGCAGGATGGCAGGTATTTTAACCGGAGCAAGGTGTAGGGCCAAAAAAATCAACACAAATTAACTTTTCAAATTGTAACAACATGAAAACCCCGCTTTTTGTATGTTTTTTCCTCGTATGGGCCCCAATGCTCCTTGCCCAAACCGAACCCGAATACCTCATTCGGGCCGGCGAAGGCAACCCCGATCTCCAGCAGTGTCGGGCGATTGTGCTGGCCCCGTCCGGGCTGAAATTAAGAAGCAAGCCGGATTTCAAAGCCTCGGTAATTGCTGTCATTCCATACACGAAAGAAGTGTCGTATTCCTGTAAAAGTCTGTCATATGATGATTCATTTACGATCTACGATGCCGATTCGATACCGGGTATCTGGCTGCCGATTTTTTGGAGGGGCTACAATGGATATGCCTTTTCGGCCTATTTGGGCAACGGTATTTTTAAAATGGATCGCCCGTTCTACCTGCTGTCTGAAAATGTGGGCGGGTGCTGGGATGATTCGTATATTTCTTCAGAGTACCAGTACTATGGCGTATATTTTAACAAAGACTCCTCGGCTTTCGTAATACAAAAACGCAAGCCGACTTTTTACAGTTACCTGGAATTTGGAACCTTCAATACCACATTTTCTTTTAAACAGCCCAAAGGCTCCGAGTTTGCTTTTGCCAGCCGGGAGCCGTTCAAAGAAGGTTTGTTTTCTATAGTAAAGTCGACGGAGGAGTTAAAATATGAATGGGGTGGTAACATGCCTACCCAAGGCATTCGAATCCCCAAAACCACCTGGGAGGTAAAGATGAAACTGGAACACACCGAAACGGAAGGTGACCGGCTGCGATTGATGATACGCGACCGGAACAGCGGCGCCTGGCATTATCTGATGGATAAAGACACCTATTTTTCACACGTTTCACTGCGCTGGGCAGGCGACATGGATAGCGACGGGATACAGGATTTTATGCTGGATGTCGGCTCGGAACACGACGGTGGCATGGTGCTTTTCCTTTCCAAAAATCGGGGCAAAAATGAATTGATCCGGATGGCCGGCAAATACTTTTGGGGTGACTGCTGCTGATCCTCCACTAAAACAGTTTTACCAGGCCAAAAATCATCCAATCAACATCTACCCATGAACATCCACCTCCGCCCCATGACACTCGCCGATGCCGACGCCGTGTGCCTGCTCACGGGCCAATTGGGCTACCCTTCCGGCGCCGTGGCCATGCAACAACGCATCGCAGCGGTGCTCGACCACCCCGACCACTGCCTGTATGTGGCCTTGGCCGACGAACGCGTGGTGGGCTGGATTCACGGATTTTATACCCTGACGCTCGAATCGGGGCCGTTTGTAGCCATTGCCGGACTGGTGGTGGATGAAAACTGCCGCCGCTCGGGCGTCGGCAAGGCACTGGTGCGGCAAGTAGCAGCATGGCCTGCGGCACAGCGTTGTGGTCGCGTGCGCGTGCGCTGCAATGCCGTGCGGACGGAGTCGCATTGGTTTTACCAGGCGCTGGGCTTCCGGGAGGTAAAAGAGCAGAAGGTGTTTGATTGGGCGCTGGGGGCAAGTTGACCATTTCGGGAAACGCCAGAGTGTATGTTTTTTGCATCTTTCTGTGCATATTTGACGCAAACTGGCCTATAACATGCAAAAACTGAAATTCTTCACAACATACCTGTGTTTGCTGGTGCTCGCTCCGGGTATTCTATTTTCCCAAACCTGGATAGCAAAAGACGGCCAATATGAATTCGTAAATGCCGCAGGTAAAAACATACTGCCTTCAGCAGAGAAATATCCATTGCCATACACGGAAGTCTGCAGTGGCATTTTCAGGATGGAGCGCTACGCATTCGAGGCAACTTCGGAGCAAGAAGAAGAAAAGGCCATGGAAGAGTTGCGCAACAGAATCATTTTCAGGCCGGTAGCCTATTTTGATTCTTTGTGGAATCCGCTGGTAGAGCCTTTCCAATATGAAAATCGAATTGACAAGAATCGATATTTCTGTGATGTGGTGGGTGATATACCGTCCACTCCGGATTCAATAGAGAAACAAATTGCCTACTATCAAGACGTATGGCAATCCGGCAAAGTCGGGCTGCTCAACCTCCACACAGGGCAGATGTTGCTGCCAACTGATTACATATACATCAACAAATCTCCCCGGATAGCACACGCCGTATATGGCTACAATACCACCGATTTTAGCCTGAAGAGCGTATTAATAGACTTCTCATCGGGGAATAAATGGATAGTCCCGGACAGTATTCGCTTGTCGTTTTATCCATTTTCTTCCGATTTGATTCTTGCAGAAAATACCCGAACCCACCTTTACGGATTTATCTCGCCTTTGGGCAAAACCATCATACCATTGGAGTATCTGTATGCATTTCCATTTTGGGTGGATAAACAAGCAAAAGTCCAGGACAAGGATGAAATATGGTACGTCATTGGCCCCAAGGGCAAAAAAATCAGGAGATTAGGCAAAACCTATGAGGAATACGCGGACAGCCGTGGCCGGATTTGGGCGCCTTCGGATGAGGATGGCCAATATCGAATTCGCCAGGCGCCGCCCGATCTGTTGCTCGGGCATATTGGGCTGAATTTCGTTCCCGAAGAAGTCAAAGGTTATGGCAAAACATACTGGCACGCACGCAAAAATTTCAAATCAGGTTTACTAGACGAAAAAGGCCGCATCTTGTTGCCCTTTGAATACGATTACATCGATTTCGATTTCACTAAATATGGAACGGAGTCGGATGAATGGGTATTTAAAAAGTATTTTTCCGTGACCAAAAATGGCAAAAAATGGCTGTTTGATGTGAAAACCCAAAAACCAATTCGCCCCAAACTCCAAAAAGGCAATGGCCTGGTACCGGGAGTAACATTCGATCAGGGAAATTTCAGCCTGATCACCCACGTATCCGGCGACAGCCTGTTTCAGATTCAGGTAGAGAACAAGGAATACGATATTCTGAACATTCGTACCGGACGCAGGTGGAATATCAACAATGCGCAGAATCTTCAGATGGGGTATCCGGGCGAGTCTGGTGGCCCGTACCTGTATGTGTATATCGGGGGAGACAAGCGGGAGCGGTATCGTTTGGATGGAACCAGGGCGGAGAAATAAATTTAAATACTCTGAGTTCGGGATAACTAAACCCCTGACAGGTTGACAAATTGACGAACGAATACTCTACGAATACCCAGGGCGTTGCCCTGGGCTATTGGATACGCCCTTTCAGGGCTTTTTTGTACCAAAAACCTGCCTGTTGCCCCTTGCTTTTTGCCGCTTGCCTGTTGCCTCTTGCCTTTTTAAAATTTGCCTCTCACTCTCTCACTCTCTCTTCATGCGCCTCCTCCTCCTCCTCCTCCCTTGCTTCCTCGCCGCCCAGTCCCCGCAATTCACGGCCTGGTCGCTCGAAGCAGGGCTGCCGCAGTCGCAGGTGTACGCCATGTGCGAAGACCTGCACGGCTACCTGTGGATTGGTACGCAGGGCGGCGGCGTATGCCGGTTTGATGGCATGGGCTTCGAGGTGTTCACCACGCAGGAGGGGTTGCCGTCCAACTTTATTTCTGCGCTTTGCGAAGACCAGTCGGGGCGCATTTGGGTGGGGGCCAATGAAGGCGCTGCGGTGTGGGACGGGCGGCAGTTTCAGAAAATTTCTTTCCCGGAGCCGCTCACAGTGTACGCTTTTTTACAAGCCGGAACAGAACACCTCCTGTTTGGTACCAGCCGCGGACTCTGGCAATACACCTTCAAAACCCGGCAGGTATCGAAAATTTCACTGCATCCGCTGCTCGATAAAAGCCCCGTGTATTGCCTGACCTATTTCGTGCAAAACCGCACGGTTTGGCTCGGCACGCTTCAGGGATTGTGGTATTTCCCTCTGCAAAACAGGCAGGTAACGCATTTCAACAAAAAAGCGAAAATAGCCGTCCTGCCTGTGGCGGCCATGACACATACCAACACGTTTCTATGGGCTTCCCAAACCGGAGGCCCCTTGCTGGGTGTCGATCGGTCGCAGCAAACCCTGAAAACCACCCAGACCCTGCCGCCTGTAGGAAGCGTCACCTGTCTGCTGGGCGATGCCGATCAGTCGCTGTGGGTGGGCACACTTACGCTTGGGCTCTTGCATATTCAGCCCGGCAACGACTCTTCTGCCACCCAACTCACCGAAGCCGACGGCCTCCCCCACAACCACCTGCGTGTGCTGTTGCGCGACCATGCCGGTCGCATGTGGATCGGCACATCCGGTGGGGGATTTGCCTGCATGGTGGCACAGGCGTTCCGACGCTACGACCGCGACGACGGCCTGCCGGGCAACCGCATTTACGCCGTACACGAAACCCGCGCGGGCGAAATCTGGATGGCTGTATCACAAAATGGCCTGGCACGCATCGACTCGCTGGGGCGGGTGCATCGCTTCGCCGCCGACAGCAGTTATCTGCAAGGCGTGAAATGCAGAACCCTCGATACCGACCCGTTCGGCAATACCTGGGTAGGCACCGAAGGCAAAGGCGCGCTGGTGATGATGCCCGGTCGCTGGCGACTTTTCCGCAAAGACAATGGTATGCTGCCTTCCGACTGGGTGCAAAAAATTGTTTGCCAGCCAGATGGCAGCGTATGGCTGGCTACCGAAAAAGGTGTTGTTTCCCTGAAATGGAATCCGGCCGACAGCATCTTTTTCAAAAGATGGTACGATACCGCAGATGGTCTGCCAGCAGGCACCACCACAGCACTTCAGGCAGATGCTCAAAACCTTTTGTGGTTTGGCACGCAATACGGTAAAATAGGCCGCATCCGGAATGGCAATGTAGAGGTGTTGCCCGCCAACATCCCCAATTTGCCTATCACTTCTATTGCTTTTGACGGGTCCGGGCAATGCTACGTGGGCACCAAAGGCGCCGGAATATTTGCAGCAGATACGCGGAAAAGCGGCGCCTTTGCAGCATTGTCCACGCCGACACCTTTATCCTCACAAAACATTTACCTGCTGGTATTCGACCGAAATGGCCGTTTGTGGGCGGGCACGGAAACGGGCGTCGACCTTATAGAACAGGAAAAAGGCCGGGTGAGTGCAGTGAGCCACTTTGGCAAGCAGGAAGGTTTTTCGGGTATCGAAACCTGCCAGGATGCCGCCCTCTGCGACCGCAGCGGGCGCATGTGGTTTGGCACCATGAACGGGTTGATGCGCTACATTCCCAATGCTGCTACCCGCAAAAGTGCACCCCCGGTGTTGCATTTCGAACAGGTATCGTTGTTTTACAAACCCATTACGGAAACCAGATACGGCGCCGATGCGGCCCTGCTGTTCAACGGCACGGAAGGCGGCCTGCCCCTGCCCTGGAACCAGAACCACCTGAGTTTTTCGTTTCGGGCCATCGAACTCATGCACAGCGAGCCGCTACAATACCGCTGGCGGCTGGAAGGCCCGGATGCCGACTGGTCGCCCTGGTCGGAGCAAACGCAGGTGAACTATGCCAACCTCGCGCCGGGCACTTACCGTTTGTGGATACAGGCCGGCAGCGGCCCTGATGCGCTGAGCCCGCCCATGTCGGCGGCTTTCACCATCCGCAAACCGTTTTGGGAATCCTGGTATTTCCGGCTGGCAGCACTGTTACTCCTGGGCGCGGGGGTGTATACGGGCGTACGCACGTACGTGGGACGCATTCGGGAAGAAGAACAACGCCGCCGCGAACAACTGGAAATGCAAAATCGCCTGCTGCAACTCGAACAAAAGGCGCTGCAACTCCAGATGAACCCGCATTTTATTTTTAATGCGCTCAACAGTATTCAGTCACTCATTGCCACGCGCGACTACGAAGTGGCGCGGCAGGAAATCAATCGCTTCGCCAAACTGATGCGAGGTATTCTCCACAACTCCCGCAAGGCCTCCATTACCTTGCAGGAGGAAATAGATACCCTCGAACAATACCTGTCAGTGGAGCAGTTTTGCCAGCAAAATCCTTTTACATTTGCCATACAAGTGGCTGAAAACATCGATACCGGGTTCATTGATATTCCACCGATGCTCTTGCAGCCTTTTGTGGAAAATGCCGTTGTACATGGCGTGTCGCACCTGAATTATCCGGGCCGCATCGATCTTTTTTTCGAACTTGTCGGTGAAATGCTGGTATGCCGTATCACCGACAATGGCGCTGGCCGCGAACAGGCGGCCTTGCTGCGCGAAGCCCGCAAACCCGGCCACCAGTCAATCGCCGTTTCCGTCACGCAGGAACGCCTGGCAGCCATCGGCGGAAATATCCGGTACCGCGATTTGCAACAGGGTACCGAGGTGGACATTGAAGTGCCGGTGGGGAGGGAGTAGAGCAAGGGGCAAGAGGCAAAGGACAAGAGGCAAAGGGCAAGGGACAAGAAGCAAGAAGGGCAAGAAGCAAGAAGCAAAAGGGCAAAAAATCAATTAAATCCTTCCAATTTCAACATCATAGCATGTATCCTTCTAATCCCCTAAAATCCAAAAAATCCTGATCCATCCACACACTACTCACTACTCACCACTCACCACTCACTTGACCGCTCTCATCGTAGAAGACATGCCCCAGGCCGTCGCGCTGCTCGAAGCCGACCTCGCTGCCCACTGCCCGGAAGTGCAGGTAGCAGGTGTGGCGCATTCTGTGGTAAGTGCCGCCAAATTTTTAAGACAGCAGCAGCCCGACCTGATTTTTCTGGATATTTTGCTGGGCGACGGCACTGGATTCGACCTGCTGGAAATATTTCCGGGGCTAAACGCACGGATCATTTTTGTGACGGCATCTGATGAGTTTGCACTGCGCGCTTTCCGTTTTGCTGCAGTCGACTACCTGCTCAAACCCATAGACCCCGAGCAACTCAAAAGTGCTGTTCAGCGCGCCCGCAGGCAAATGGCAGGGGCGCGGGAAAGCCTCAGCGTGTTGCAGGAGGCCATTTCCAAACCCGACGCGCTGCCTTCGCGCATTTCCCTGCACACCCAGGAGCGCATTCTGGTGGTCGAAGTAGACCAGATTGTACGTTGCGAAGCCGACGACAACAATACCCGCTTTTTACTTTCCGGAGGCGAAAAAGTATTCGTCACCCGCACCCTCAAACACTTCGAACAACTGCTCGAAGGGCATGATTTTATTCGGGTACACCAGTCGCACCTGGTTAATTTCCGCTATGTACGCGGGCTGGAAAAAAAAGAAGGCGGCTACCTGCTGCTCAAAAACGGTGAAATGATTCCGGTGTCGGTGCGCAAAAAAGCCGAGGTGCTGGCGAGGCTGACAGGAGGATAAAATACCGACCTCCAAATTTCCACTCGAAGCACTATTTTTACCCTTGCTCGGGCCATATGGCTCGATACAGGTTTTTATATGAAAAAAACAATCCTCCTGTGCTTCGGCCTTTGCCTGACGCTGGCACTGCATGCACAAAAAGAAAAATGGAAACCCCTTTTCGACGGCAAAACCCTCAAAGGCTGGAACCAGAAAAACGGCCAGGCCAAATACACCGTGGAAAACGGCCAGATCGTGGGAACGGTGGTTGCCAATACCCCCAATTCTTTCCTGTGTACCAATGAAGAATACGGCGATTTCATCCTCGAACTGGATCTCAAGGTAGACGAGGGTATGAATTCGGGCGTACAGTTTCGCAGCCTCTCCAGGCCCGAGTACAAGGAAGGCCGCGTGCATGGGTATCAAATGGAGGTCGATCCCTCGGCACGCGCCTGGTCGGGCGGTATTTACGACGAAAGCCGCCGCGACTGGCTGTATATTCCCAATATCAATCCGGCCGGTAAACGCGCGTTTCGCAATGGCCAGTGGAACAAATACCGCATCGAAGCCATCGGCCCGGTCATTCGGACCTGGGTGAACGGCATTCCGGTCGCCTGCCTGATCGACGATATGACCGCGCGGGGCTTTATTGCCTTGCAGGTACACGCCATTTACGCGGATATGAAAGAGGGCATGAAAATCCGCTGGAAAAATATCCGCATTCAAACCGAAGCCTTGAAACCCAGCCCGCCCGACAAAACGCCGGTGGTCAATCTGATTCCCAACGACCTCTCCGCACAGGAAAAAGCCCAGGGATTTCAATTGCTGTTCAACGGAAAAGACTTCAGCGGCTGGCGTGGCGTACACGACGACAAAATGCCTGAAAAACACTGGTCGGTGGTGGACGGCGAAATACGGGTAAGCGCTTCCGATGGTTCCGAAACCGGCAACGACATCGTGACGACGGAGCAATACGGCGCGTTCGAACTGGTGTTTGATTTTCAATTGTCGGAAGGCGCTAATTCGGGCGTCAAGTATTTCGTCAACGAACAATTTGAAACTGGCGGCAAATCGGGCATCGGACTGGAATACCAGATCCTCGACGACGAGCGCCACCCTGATGCCAAAATGGGCGTGGTGGGCAACCGCACCCTCGCCAGTTTGTACGACCTCATTCCTTCGGAAAAACTGGAAAAACGGTTCCAACGCCCCATTGGCGACTGGAACCAGGGCCGCATCATCGCCTATCCCAGCAACACGATTCAGTATTGGCTCAACGGGTTTAAAGTGCTGGAATACGAACGCAAGTCCAACATTTTCAAGGCATTGGTGGCCCGCAGCAAGTACGAAAAGTTTGATGGTTTCGGGATGAACGACGCTGGCCCGATCCTTTTGCAGGACCACGGCAATGCCGTTCGGTTTCGCAGCCTGAAAATTCGGGTTTTGACGGAGTCGCCGGCATCCTGCAACGAATGATTAGTTTCACCACCCCATTTCATAAAAAATCCGATATGAAAAGAAGAAAATTCATCAAAAACACCGCCATGGCTTCTGCGGCTATGGCATTCAGCGCCCAGTCGTATGCCCGCATCATGGGCGCCAACGACCGCGTGCGCGTCGGGGTGGTCGGCTTTTCCGATCGTTTTAAAAGTTCGCTGCTACCGCCTTTTCTCAGCCTGCAAAAAGAACTGAACTTCGACATTGTGGCGCTTTCCGATACCTGGAATCGCCGCCGCGACGAAGGACGTGCCCACCTGAAAGAAAAACTCGGGCACGACATCAGCGTTTTTCCCAACAATGAAGCACTCTACGACTCCAAAAGCGTGGATGCAGTGTTTATCAGCACCGCCGATTTCCAGCATGCCGTGCATACCATCGAGGCAGTGCGGGCCGGTTGCGACACCTACACGGAAAAACCCCTGGCAGAAACCATGGCCGATGCCAGGGCTGTTCTGAAAGCCGTAAAGGAAACAGGCCGCATCGTACAGATTGGTTCCCAGCGGCGCAGCGGCGAAAACTACCGTGCAGCCGCCGAATTTATCCAGTCGGGGCAGTTTGGGCCGATTGTTATGGTCGAATTGATCTGGAATGTCAACCAGCCCGGCCGCTGGCGCCGCCCTCAACTGGTAGCAAACCTCCAAGAATCGGATGTAGACTGGAAGCGCTTCCTGATCAATCGCCCTTACGAGGATTTTGACCCGCGCAAATACATCGAATATCGCCTGTTCTGGCCCTATTCTTCGGGTATTCCCGGCCAGTGGATGAGCCACCAGATCGATACGGTACATTGGTTTTCGGGCTTGCAACACCCACGCAGTGTGGTGGCCAACGGCGGCATTTACCAATGGAAAGATGGCCGGAAAAATGCAGACACGCTCACAGTAGTGTTCGACTACGGCCCGCAAAACGACCCGACATCGGGCTTTCAGGTGCAGTTTACCTCGCGATTTTCCAATTCGGCGGGCGATACCAAAGAACTGTACTACTCCAATGGCGGCATGATCAACCTCGACACCAACGAGATCAGTGCCAACGGTGGTTTGCAGGAAAGAGAAGCGTCGGCCATGGGCATGAAACCCAATCTGCTCATCCCGCGAAAAATTGAAGGGCCCAGCGTGGTGTACGACGCCAATACCGGTTCCGATTCGCACACTTTCAACCATGTAAAAAACTGGATGGAATGTGTGCGCAGCCGCAAACAACCCCATGCGCCCATCGAAGCCGGCTATCAACATTCCATCGCCAATATGATGGCCAATGCGGCCTACCGAACGGGCCTGAAAATTACTTTCGACGAACAAAAACAGGAAATAATGGCCGGCGGAAAGGCCTGGAAGCCATTTAAAAAATAACAGAGCACCCCATGATAAAAATGCACCAGACCATGCGCTGGTACGGCCCGCACGACCCCGTGAGCCTGCGCGACATCCGGCAGGCAGGCTGTGCAGGTGTGGTCACAGCATTGCACCATATTCCGTATGGCGAAGTGTGGCCCGTTTCGGAAATTGAACAACGCAAACAACAGGTAGAAGCCGCAGGCATGACCTGGACGGTGATCGAAAGCCTGCCGGTACACGACGATATCAAACGCCAAACCGGGAACTGGAAACAATACATCGAAAACTACAAAACCAGTTTGCGCAATGTCGCGGCATGTGGGCTGAAAGTGGTCACCTACAATTTTATGCCCGTGCTCGACTGGCTGCGTACCGACATCGAATATGAAATGCCCGATGGAAGCCGCGCCCTGTATTTTGAAAAAGCGGCCTTTGCCGCGTTCGACCTGTTTCTGTTGAAACGCCCAAATGCGGAAAATGACTACTCAGAGGCTGAAATTGAAACAGCCCGCAAGAAACTGTCGGGTATGTCAGAGGCAGAAAAGGAGCGGGTTTTTCGCAACCTCCTGCTCGGCTTGCCCGGCAGCGACGATGCCTTCACACCCGAACTCGTGCTGGCCGAACTTGAAAAATACCGGAACATCGACGCCGATAAACTCCGGCAGCACCTCATCGATTTTTTGCGGGAAGTGGCGCCTGTGGCGGAGGCTTCCGGCCTGAAGATGGCCATTCACCCCGACGACCCGCCATACCCGGTGCTGGGGCTGCCACGTATTGTGAGTACCGAACAAGACCTGGCTGATTTGCTGGAAGCCGTGCCCTCCGAGGCAAACGGCCTTTGTTTCTGCACCGGCTCGCTGGGAGCCCGCGCCGACAACCTGATACCACAAATGCTTCGACGTTTTGGCGACTGCATTCATTTCCTGCACTTGCGCAATACCCGCCGCGATGCTGCCGGCAATTTTTACGAAGCCGATCACCTCGATGGAGATACCGATATGGCCGCCGTCATGCAGGAAATTGTACAACTGATGCAACGCACGGGTATTGCTATACCCATGCGCCCCGACCACGGCCATCAGATGCTCGACGACTTGAATAAAAAAACCTATCCGGGATATTCGGCCATCGGGCGCCTGCGCGGGCTAGCGGAATTGCGCGGGCTGGAGTTGGGGATCGGGTACAGGTGAAAAGGGAGAAAAGGCAAAAAACAAGAGGCAAGGGGCAAAAGGCAAAGGGCAATTTCTTGAACATTTAGGTGAATCAGGGGTTAAAGACCCTTTTGAACCCTCGCAAAAGACCTGTTACCTTTACCGCATCAACATTCATGTCAGAAGATATCGTCATTCGGGTTTTGCTGTTGCCATTTTCCCTGTTGTATGGAATAGGCATTGGGCTCCGCGACCTGCTTTACCGCGTCGGAGTGCTGCGCAGCGTCCGATTTGATATTCCAGTCATTTCGGTGGGCAATCTGTCGGTTGGCGGGGCGGGCAAATCGCCCCACATCGAATACCTGTTGGGATGGCTGGGACAATACATCGATGTAGCCGTGCTGAGCCGGGGATACGGGCGCAAAACGATGGGGTATCGGGCTGTGAGCACGATCGATACCGCCGAACAAGCGGGAGACGAACCCTTGCAATTCAAAAGAAAATTTCCGGATGCTGCCATCAGCGTGAGCGAAAGCAGGGCGCTGGGAGTGCCGGAATTGGTGAAATACAACCCGGGCCTGCAATGCGTATTGCTCGACGATGCGTTTCAGCACTTGGCTGTCACACCGGGGCTCAATATTATGCTGACGGAATACAGCCGGCCTTTCACCCGCGATTGGCTATTGCCTTCCGGCCGGCTTCGTGAATGGCGCTACGGATACCGCCGCGCCGATGTTATTGTGGTAAGCAAATGCCCCCCGGAAATGACCAATCGCCAGCGGCGCGAAATGCTGGCAGAAATAGACCCTTATTCACACCAAAAAGTGTTCTTTTCCCGCTATGAATACGGACAACCGTATCACATACTACATCCGGAAGACAAACGCCCTTTTGATCTTCAAACCGACATGCTGCTGCTCAGCGCTATTGCCAATACCGACTATTTGCTGGCGTACCTCGGCGAACAGGCCAAATCCGTACAAACCCTCGAGTTTGTAGACCATCATTATTTCAAGGAAGAGGACTTGATAGAGATGAAACGTCGTTTTGAACGCATGGACTCGAAAAACAAGATCATTGTAACAACCGAAAAGGATGCTGCTCGACTGGAGTTGCACCGTGATTTTTTCCTCGAACACCGCCTTCCGGTATATGTATTACCTGTACAGGTCGCTTTTTGCGACGACGATGAAGCCGGTTTTCAGGAAGCAGTGAAGTCTTTTATGCTGGGGTTTAAAGTGTGAAACACGGATTACGCGGAGAAAGGCGGATTGCACGGATTGGATTTGGAAGAAAGAAGAAATGGTTCCATACCAGAAATCCAATCCGTGCAATCCGCAACTATCTGTGTAATCCGTGTTCCCTATTTATGCATTTCCACCGCAGCCGGCCCTGAAGTCTGGGCGGGCACTACACTTGCTGCCTGTTTATCGGTGGGCAAGAACACCTGCATCGGTCGCATGTGTATACCATTCGACCAGCAACCGAGGTAGCATTGCTCGGGTGTGTTGCCGAAGGCAATGTGTTCGTTGCAGCCGTTGCGCGTATAATCCATCAGCGCATCGCCGAATTTCCAGTAGCAGTTAAAATCCACTTCGTTGAGTCGGGAAGTCATGAGTACCCGTTTGGCCGTGTAGTTGCGTACGCCGGTATCAAAGTCGAGGTCGTAGCAGTACGGCTCGGAATGCGAGGCCAGCACCCAGCGGTGACCGGTGGTGTCGCGGTCGCGGCGTTGGAGGACCAGGTTGCGCTGGGGCGTGTTGACGGCCGTTTCAAAAACCAGGCGGCCAAATTCCTGGCCCACCACGTAGTCGTCTTCTCCTACTACTACTACCATCGCCATATCGGAAGGCATATGGCAGTAATCGCTCAGTCGGGCGCCTTTGAACGGCCCGCTTCCAGGCTCGCAGAGCAACACGGATGCCGGCTTGGGGATGCGGTATTTTTCCCAGTGACAGGCCAGGTTGCTGACGATGACGCCACCATAAGAATGTCCGATATAGGCCACCTTGTCAGTACGGGGCTTCACATGGCCGTCTTTTTCCAGTGCTTTCAGCGCATCGCGGATGCCTTTTGCGGCATTTTGCGGGAAGCCGTCGGGGCGGGGCCACACCAGGTTTTTCTGATAGCGGGGGTAAATGACAATATTACCTTTGGCGACGAGGTGTTTGATCCATTTGCCATAAGCCATGGGGTTGTAGGCGCCATAGCCGTGCATAAAGACCACGACTTCGGCAGAATCGGGTTGCGGGTCACGCGGCTCGAACAGCCAGTAACCGTCGGCTGCTGTAGCATGGTCGAAAAAGGCCACCGACTGGTGCGTGTACTCTGCACCACCGGGCCCGTAAGCAGGCTGTCCGGGATATGGCGTCGATTGTGCAGCGGCGAATATGCCCCTCAACAGCAATGGAGACATAGGGAACACCGTTCTCAAAAATTGTCTGAAACTACGCCCTTTTTTGTACGGGCGTTCTATAAATTGACTTGTACTCATCATCATAATTAAAGAGACGTTTAAACGCTCAAAATGCCTCTTTCGTTTACAAAAAATCGATAAAAGCCCGGAAAGGAAGGACGTATCTTTGTCCGGCAACTGAAATAAGAACCGGATCGGCACGTTTTCCCGGCCTGCCATGAAACACAACACATTACCATGAAAATACTGCCCGTACTTTTATTCCTGTCACTTCCATTGTTTGCCTGCCAGTCGGAGCAGCCAAAGCCGCCGGCCAATCCCATCGCTGCTTTACCACAAGAGACGGCGTCCATCGATACCATCGCTCCTCCCAAGCCCTCGCCCAATCCGGAAGCGAGTCCGCAGTCGGAAACGCAGCAAAAGGATGCCAACGCCGGGTACAAATCTGGCAGTAGCGCTGCCACAGGCATTGCACAGGGCGGATTTTCGGATGTGGCTGTGCTCGACCCTGGCATTCGGCTGGATATCCGATATGCTACGGCCAATAATTTCACCAAGTCGAAAATATATGATTGCCCCCGCTGCCTCTTGAGGCCGGAAGCAGCAGAAGCCCTTGTAAAAGCGAACAAGGCACTCAAAGCAAAAGGATATGCACTAAAAATGTTCGATTGCTACCGCCCCAGGCCTTATCAGCAACGCCTTTGGGACAAGGTACCCGACCCTGATTACGTGACGCCTCCCACGAAAGGCTCCATGCACAGCCGTGGGGCGGCCGTCGACCTGACCATTGTGGATATGCAGGGCCGTGAACTGGAAATGGGTACGCCCTACGATTTCTTTGGAAAGGAAGCACATACCGACTACAAAGGTTTGTCGGCCAGGGTGCAGGCCAACCGCGATTTGTTGCGCACTACACTGGAAGCCGTAGGATTCAAAGGCATTCGCACAGAATGGTGGCATTTTTCCTATCAAAAACGCAGTTACCCTTTGTCGGACTACGTGTGGCCCTGCCCCGATGACAAATAGACGCTTTTTCTTCCGTTGTTATGGATATTATTTTTGAAGACTATTACCTGCTTGCCATCAATAAACCGGCGGGCCTTTCTTCCGAAAGCGGTAAAGAGCGGCACCCTTCGGCCGAGCAGGAGGCTTTGCTTTATTTTACAAAGGCACTGCAACAGCATTCGACCTCGAAACGGCTCAAGGAGACACCGTATTTGCGTGCGGTACATCGACTCGACCGGGTGTCCAGTGGCGTACTGCTTTTTGCAAAAACAAAACAGGCATTGCAGGCGCTGATGCAACAATTCGAGCAACGCAGTGTACAAAAAGTGTATCATGCAGTACTGGAAAAACAGCCACCCTCGCCATCGGGCCAGTTGCTTCACTGGCTGCTGAAAGACGATACCGGCCGAAAGGCGCTGGTGTCGGACGTGCAGGTACGCAACAGCCAACAGGCGCTGTTGGAATACAAAACCCTCTCGGTCGGCCCCCAATCGGTTTTGGTGGAAGTGTACCCCTCCACCGGTCGTTTTCACCAGATACGCGCGCAGTTTGCGCATGTAGGATGTCCCATTGCAGGAGATATTGCCTATGGTGGCCGCCCCTGGAAAGAGTATCAAATAAAACTCCATGCGCAGCGGCTGACCTTTCATCATCCAAAAACCGGTACTCCAATGACCCTGGAAGCCCCGGCGCCCGAGGGATTTTGAACGAACAGGCAAGAAATGAGACCTTTATACGTTTATGACGTCTTTTACACTATGAAAACGCGATTATTACAGTCTTTTTTCTGTTTGTTGCCTCTCTTTCTGAGTGCGCAAAACGAAACGGAAAACAATATTTTTGATGAAGATATTCGGACAGTACAGTTCCAGTTGACCAACTCTCCGCTATCGCTCCCAATGGTCGATTACCCTACGCGCCCCAGTGCGTTGATGCTTGAATTCGACCACATGGGAGAAGACATCAAAGATTACAAATACACGCTGGTGCATTGCAACAGCGACTGGCAACCCTCCGATCTGGTTGACAACCAATACCTCGACGGGTTTTTGGAAGACCGAATCACCAACATCCAGAGTTCGTTCAATACGCTCAAACAATACACCCATTACATGTTGCCGCTGCCCAACGGCAATATGCGCTGGAGTAAATCGGGCAACTACCTGCTGAAAGTGTTCGATGTAGATGAAGGCGATGAACTGGTGTTGGTGCGCCGATTTATGGTAGTAGAACCTACCTGGCGTATCGCTGCGCAATTTGTCCGCACAGCCAAGGTGAGCAAGTACAATACGCACCACGAAATTGATTTCAGTGTAAAACCCAAGGGCGAACGCATTTCAAATCCTCAAAACGACGTAAAAGCGTTTGTGCTGCAAAACGGCCGTTGGGACAATGCGATCGGACCCATCAAACCCTACATCACCCGCGGCGAGGATATTGTGTACGACTATCAGGATGAGATCGTATTCCCGGCGGGAAAGGAATTTCGTTTTTTCGATATGCGCACCTTCGATGTGCGCGGCGAACGTGTAAAAGGCATTGCCGAAAAATATGACTATTACGAAGTAACCCTGCAACGCGACGAATCGCGATTCGACCGGGCCGCTACATTTCGGGAAGATGCAGACGGGCGATTTGTGATCGATAACCGCAATTACAACCAGACGCTCCTGCAATGTGATTATGCCAAAGTGCTGTTCTCGCTCGACCGCAATGCACCCCTGGAAGATGAAGATGTATATGTTTTCGGAGAATTGTCGGATTGGCAACTGAAACCCGAATTCAAAATGGAGTACAGTGCCGAGGCAAAAGCCTACTATTGCGAGCCGTTTCTGAAACAGGGCTATTACAACTATCAGTATATCGTGGTAGACCGCAAAACAGGCGTGGAAGACACCGATGGATTCGAAGGCAACTGGTATGAAACGGGAAATCAGTACACTATTCTGGTTTATTTCCGACCTTTCGGCGCCCGATACGACCGGCTCATGGGTGCGGCCACGCTTAAAAGCGGCCGCCAGTGAACGCCGGACGGTTTATTCTGTTTATCAAATGACTGTCGAGCAACAATCGCCTACCAACTGACGACTGTTGACTGTTGACTGACGACTCTACATTATGATTCGCATTTTTATAGCCGACGATCACGTCATGTTTGCTGAAGGCGTGGAAAGTTTGTTGGTAGGTGAGCCCGACTTTTTACTCACAGGTAAAGCCGGTACGGCCGCCGATACGCTCAAACACGTGCGCCTCAACCCGCCCGATGTGCTTTTGCTCGACATCAACCTGCCCGACCAATCGGGTATGGAGGTATGTAAAATACTCCGGGAAGAGCAGCCCGACCTGAAAATTCTGGTGCTTTCCATGTTCAGCGAGGAAAGTTACATCACGGCCATGCTGGGCCTGGGCGCCCAAGGCTACCTGCTCAAAAACACAGGCAAAGTAGAACTATGCAACGCCATACGCACCCTGGTGACCGGGAAAACATATTTCTGCCAGGAAGTAACCGATGTGGTCATGCGAGGCCTTATGCACAGCCGTACCGCTTCTACTTCCAAGGAAAATCCGAAAATCAGCCGTCGGGAAAAAGAAGTACTGCGTTTGATCGTTGAAGAGAAAACGACGCAGGAAATTGCTTCCGAACTGTTCATTTCTGAAAAAACCGTGGAAAGCCACCGCGCTGCCCTGCTGGCCAAACTGGGCGTTCGAAACACTGCTGGCCTGGTAAAATCGGCCCTGCAACTCAAACTTCTGGAAGGCGAATAAACCTCTTTCTACCCAACCGATACAAATCCTCGTTCATGCAAAAATCCCCCGACCGACAAACGTTTTTGGGCTGTCTGCGCCCGCTCTTGTTTGTATGGCTGCTGATATGCTGCGGTTCGGCTACTCGTTTGCATGCCCAGGCTGAATTTGAGCAACGCCTGACCCTCGATCAGATTCAGGCATTGATGAATGAAGGTATTTTTCAGCCCGATCTGCGCAAACAGGCGCTTGCCTGGTACCATTGGGCCATTTACGATGAAACCCAGACCGGCATTACCGATTCTGCTTTCCAATATCTGGCCAAGAGTATGGATAAGTTCGGGAAGGCAAAGGATTCCCTGGGGTATTACAGAGCCGGCATGGAACTGGCCGATCGCCTTGCTGACCGTGGTTTTAGCGATGAAGCGATTCGGATGCATCAGGCGGCACTGGGGTATTTTCAACGTTCCAATAACCTGTATCTCGAAACGCATACGCTGGCCCGCCTGAGCAAAATTTATCTCGCCAACGGGAATGCCGACCTGGCATTGATTGCCAAAAGAAAATTCGTTGACAAGAACAAGGTGTTGAAAGACAGCGTGCTGGAGGTAAAACTGCTGATGGACGAGGCCATGCAGTCTTTTTACCAGAAAAAATACAGCAACGCCCGCTACACGGCATCGCGTGCCCTGCGCCTCGCCGAACAGTGCAATTATACCTACCTGGCCAACGACGCGCGCACAGCCATCGGTCGCTTTTGTGTACTGGAAGGCGATTTCAAGACAGCCATTTTTTTTCTGAAAAAGGCCGAAGCCGAAGCCCAACGGGCCAATGAACCACAGCGCCACGATATTTATCATTATCTCTCCAAGGCGTATGCTGCCCTCGACAGCATCCCGCTGGCGTATGAATATGGGCTCCGATACGGAGAACTGACCGATACGCTCCTGAAACGGGAAAAGGAAATGACCCTCCAGCGCCTGGCGCTTCAGTTTGATACCCGTCAGAAACGGGCACAGATACAAAGCCTCGAACAGGAGAAACGAGCCGTGGAAAGTCGCGCCCAGGGCCATCGCCTCACCGCGGCTGCTTTGGCTGTAGCCCTGTTCGCCGTGTCGCTGGCTATGTTTTTTATCATCCGCGACTATCGCCACCGCCTGCATACCGACCGCGTGATCGCGTCCCAGAATGAAGAATTGAACAAACGCATCATCCGCGAACTGGAAGACAGCCTGCAAATCGAAACCATGCGGAGCATGCTGGCAGGGCAGGAAGGCGAACGAAGGCGCATCGCACAGGATTTGCACGACAGCGTAGGGGGCATGCTGGCGGCTACCCGTATTCAGGTAGAAAGTGTATTGGCTAAATACGCTCAGTTGAACGATAATGCCGATCTGATCAAGGTAAAAACCCTGTTGGACGACACGGTATCCGAAACGCGCAACATTGCCCGGAATATGCAACCCGGCGCGCTGATGGAATTTGGCCTGGCAAAAGCCGTGCAAGACCTTACCAGCCGTATTTATGGCGAGAGCGCGCCGAATATCACATTCGAACACTTTGGCGATACGCGCGATCTCGATCAGACCGTAGCGCTGAATTCGTACCGCATCATTCAGGAATTGATTCAAAACAGCCTGAAATATGCAAAATCAAAGGAAATTCTGGTACAAATCACTCGTACCGAGGGCCAACTTGCCCTGTTGGTAGAAGACGATGGCATTGGCTACGACCCGGACACCGTACGCAAAGGAATGGGTACCGACAATATTGCCAACCGTATACAGTTTTTACGCGGCGAACTCAATATTCAAACCGCGCCAGGAAAGGGCGTCAGCACACTGGTAACTATTCCTTTGGAACATCAGGGAAAACCCTGAAAAAAAATCCCGGTTTTCCACGGATGCTTGAAGGATGTGCATGGGGCTAACTTTGCACCACATTGCAAAAACCGGTTTTTGCGTGCTCCTGTACGCATTTTCAGAATTTTGCAAATGCTCCCCAAGTTGAGATCCCACTCAAGTATATTCCCTGACAACCAAAGTGTGTTGTGTCGGCCGTGTCAAATTCGATGCCGATAACATAGATGCTATTTCAATCTCCCGCAACCTGAAAAGACAGGTTGTTATTCCCCCCCCTGTTTAATCCGCTATACTTCCTAGCCGGCATATCCGGTTTTGACCGGCCGTCGAGTTAGAATTAATTGTGCATACTATGTCAGAACAAGGCGCCCGTCGTTCGTGAGAACGGCGAGCGCCTATTTTTTTTATGTGCCCGGTCAATATGATACCTGTATTCTGAACATCTTACTTTGCAGCCTGTTCTACCCACATCACAACCGTGCTACACCATTTAACAACACAGAAATATGGCATTTACACTTCCCAACCTTCCTTACGAATTTGCTGCCCTTGAACCGCATATCGATGCCCGCACCATGGAAATCCACCACGACAAACACCATGCTGCTTACGTCAACAATCTGAATGCTGCGCTGCAAGGCACCGAGCATGAAGGCAAATCATTGGAAGAACTACTCGCTAACATATCCAAACTGCCAGCTGCTGTGCGCAACAACGGCGGCGGACACTGGAACCACTCCCTGTTCTGGACGATTATGGCCCCCAATGCCGGTGGCGCTCCTACGGGCGATCTGGCAGCAGCCATCGATCAGGCGTTCGGATCTTTTGATGAATTCAAAAAATTGTTTGCACAAGCCGCTACTACGCGCTTCGGCTCCGGCTGGGCCTGGCTGAGCGTAGGCGCCGATGGCAAGTTGTTCATTTCATCCACACCCAATCAGGACAATCCGCTGATGGATGTTGCCGAGCAAAAAGGTACACCCATTCTCGGCCTCGACGTGTGGGAACACGCCTACTACCTGCACTACCAGAACCGCCGTCCGGATTATATCACTTCCTGGTGGAATACGGTGAATTGGGCGGAAGTAAGCAGACTGTTTAGTCAGGTATGAGTTATGAGTTATAAAGTTATGAGTTATGAGTTATGAGTTATACTCACTTTGCTCTCGGCTATCCTAATGAAGAAGCCAAAAGCAAAGTGAGTATAACTCATAACTTTATAACTCATAACTCTATTCCGGCATCTTCGTTCGGATGGCCTGCAAAAACTCCTGGCGGGCAGTATCCTGCAAAAATTTTCCACTATATTCGGCTGTAATGGTACTGGCGCCGTGGTGTTCAACGCCCCGGGCCTGTACACACATGTGCCGTGCGTCGATGTAGACGGCCACATCTTCGGTGTGCAGCACTTTCTTCAGTTCTTCTGCAATTTGTACCACCAATCGTTCCTGCACCTGAGGGCGGCGAGCGAAAAAGTCGACGATGCGGTTGAGTTTCGACAGGCCGATCACCCGGCCATTAGGAACATAGGCTACGTGTGCCACGCCGAAAATGGGCTGGAAGTGGTGCTCGCAGGTGCTTTGCACGGGGATATTGCGTTCGATGACCAGCCCGGCGTACTGGTATTTGTTTTCAAAGGTAGTAATGGCAGGTTTGTTGGCCGGGTTGAGGCCGCGAAAAATTTCATTTACATACATTTTGGCCACCCGCTGCGGCGTACCGCTGAGACTGTCGTCTTTCAGATCGAGCCCCAGGATGTGCATAATCTGGCTGAAATGCTCGCTGATCCGTTTGATTTTCTGTTCATCCGGCATTTCAAAGGCTTCCGGCCGCATAGGCGTATGGGCAGAAGTGGCAATGTGCGCATCGCCCAGGTCGTCGGTGTGGCTGAGGCCGTTGGAATGACCGTTCAAATTCAGGTGTACCATGTTTAATTGGTTTAGCATGAAGAAGGGAAACAAGTAGCGGAGAAGTTATGTTTAACAAAACGATCCTTTTAATTAAAAAACTTTAAACAAAAAAAGGAGGCTGTATCCCTGTTGAAGAGATACAGCCTCCTGCTATTGTATGTTTTCTGTGAGACTTGGGTTTATTTGCCCTGTGTACCGCCTTTGAGGTATTCTTCTACCAGTTGTTTGTAGTAGGGTTTGAGTGCGGGCGACACGGTGCGGAACTGCTCGACTTCGGCCCGGCGCTTTTTGAGGTATTCTTCCAGGGCCGGCGGCATTTTTGGTTGTTGCTGACGCGCTGATTCAGCCTGGCGTTGCTCGTCCTGTTCGCGTTCGCGTTCGGCGCGTTCTTCTTCGAGCAGGCGGGTCAGGATTTGTTCCTGGCGTTTCATCATGTCATTGGTCAGGCGTTTGTTCACCAGGTCTGTCTCGATTTTATTCATGTCTTCCATGATTTCGTCGAGCGCCTTGCTGCCTTTGCCCTGCTCCTGTTTTTCTTTTTGCATCTGGCGCAGGGCATTGCGCAGAGCGGCTTGTTTGGCAGCCATTTGAGCAAACTCTTTGCTGTTGCTGCCGGGTTGTCCTCCGGAAGCGCCCTTGCCCTGTTTTTCCATGCGTTCCTTGAGGTCTTTCATGATCTTGTTCAGGTCTTCCTGCCCTTTGCTGATCTTGTCTTTGGGTTCGCCCTGTTTGCCTTTGCCTTGTCCTTTCCCGCTGCCCGGTTTTTGGCACGACTGGCTTCCCGGCATACCTTCGGCCATTTGCTGTTGCATGTTCTGCATGGCATCGGCCAGAAGCAGGGCCAGGTCGTTGAGGCTTTTCATGCTGCGCTGCTGCTGTTCGGTAGCGGTATTGAGGCGGCGTTCTTCGAGTTCGTCAATGCTGTATTTGAGCGAGGACTTGATTTCAGACACTTTTTCGGTGATGATGCTCTCGATCTGGAACTGGCGGCTGGCCAGGGCCTGCAGGCTGTCTTCCACGAGTTTGAAATCGTCCTTGATTTTGAATTGTTGTTGCGTCAACTCGACATACCGCGGGGTATTGATGGTCGAATTGGTAACGTCTTTCATGTTTTGCTCCTGTGCGAAGGACAGGCCCACCAGGTTTTCGAGCAACTGACGGATGGCTTTGATGTCTTCCTCCATTTGCTTCTGGTCGCCGGACTCCTTGTTTTGCTTCATCTTGTTCGCCATGTTTTTCATTTTATTGGCGGCAGATTTCTGCTTTTTACCGGCGCTTTTGTTTTGCTGCTTGCCGATGTCCTGCTTGGCATCCTTCATCTCTTCCTTCGTGTCCTGCATGTCCTGCTTATTGTTCTCGATATTTTGCGGACGTTTCAGGTCTTCGTTTTTCTTGAGCAACTCATCCATTTTTTTGATGAGGTCTTCCATTTTCTCATTGAGTTGCTGTTGTTCTTTTTCCAGTTGCTGGTTGTCTTTTTGTTGCTCCTCGGTTTCTTTGGCCAGTTGTTCCTGTTCTTTGGCCATTTCTTCGAGTTGGTCGATCTGTTGATCGAGCATTTGCTCCACTTCGAGTTGTTTGTAGAGTTCCTGCAGGCGTTCGAGTTCCTTGTTCAGGTCTTCGGTATTTTGCTGCATATCTTCCATTTGCTCGAGCGCCTGATCCTTGTTCTGCTCTTCCATGAGTTTTTGCAGGTCTTCCATGAGTTGTTTCATCTCATCGGAAAGGGTTTCATCGAGCATTTCCTCGAGTTTTTCCTGCTTTTCCTGCATGTTTTCGTCAGATTTCTGGAATTCCTGCTGTTGCTTGTTGTTTTGCTCCAGGGTTTGTTTGGCTTCCTCCATCTGGGTTTGCAGTTCTTTCTGGCGTTGCATCAGGCGTTCCATTTCCTTGCGCGTTTGCCAGTCGAGTTCTTTTTTCTGCAACACCTTGTCGCGGAGTTTTTTGAGTTCTTCCTGGATTTTCAGGCTCTCCTTCACGGCTTTTTCGAGGTCTTTTTTGATCTCGGCGGAGTTGTCGGCCTGTTGCTGGCGGAATTCGTCGAGCGTCGGCATGCGGTATTGCATGATGCCGGTGCGGGCGCTTTTCGAGCCATTTACGCCGTCGTTGTCGAACACTTCGAAGTAGTAAGATACTTCATCGCCCGGTTCGAGGTTCAGGTTGGCCACATCCCAGGAGTATTCGTATTGTACTTGTTTGCCGGCCGGTTTTTCCACCTTCACAGTGGTCATGGGCATCTGACCGCCCTTGCCTTTTTTAATTTGGTAATTGAACGTCAGGTTTTGCAGGCCATAGTCGTCGGAAGCGTCGCCAGCAAAAAACGATTGTTTCAGGTTGCTGCTGTCTTTGAATTCTTCTACAGAAATCTGCGGATGCAGGTCGGGAATAACGGTGATGGTATAGGCTACCGAATCGCCGCCGACCAATAGGGCATTGCTCAGGAAAACCTTGTACGTTTCATCTTTAAGGGCCCGGCGGCTGTATTGAAACAATTCGTCGTCGAAGCGCTTGGCTTCCGAACCCGCTTCGTTGCCAAAGCGCAACTGGAGATTGTCCGTGTGTTGTGCATTGAACACCCAGCCAATATTGGTGCCTTGGGGAATGACCAGATCGCCCACATTGGACAATTCTTCGGCGTTGCGACCGATATAGGAAGGGAAATTCAGTTTGGTTGTAAACGACAAAATGCTCGGTTTGCGCAGCACCTCCAGGGTGTAGTCGCGGCTTTCAAAACCACCCGAGAACAGGTTAAAATCGGTGTTTTGCTGAACGTTTACGAATTTGTAGGAAAATTCGTTGGCAGCCTCCTTGTTGAGTCGGTATTGCACATTGCCCAGGTTGATAAACACCTCGTTGGGCAGGGCATTGCCTTCCACTTTTACTTTCAGGGTAAAATCGGAAAACTGTACAGCCCGCAGTGTATCGGTATCGATGATAAACTTGAACGGCGCGGGTTTTTCAAATTTGGTGTTGCTGTGCCACAGGCGGTTGGTGCCTTCGCGAATGATATTGGGTGCACCCAGCAGCAGGAACAGCAGCAGCAAAACCGGCGGCAGGGCATAGCGCAGGTATTTGCGGTTTTTGGTGAGGTCGATGGCCGACTGGAAAGGCACCAGGCGAATTTCGTTGCTTTTCTGGTTGATACTGGCCGTGATCAGTTCGGCATAAATAGCATTGTTGCTTTGCTGGCGCAGTTGCAGAATATTGAGCAACTTGTCTTTTACATCCGTAAAGTGCTCGCCGATAATCACAGCGGCCTGCTCGTGGCTGATCACTTTGCCGAGGTGAAAATAGTGCATCAGCGGCAAGGCCACCCATTGGTACAGCGCCACACCGCTCAGGCCCAGGAAGCCCCACAACATCACCGAGCGCACGCCGGTACCGAAGTAGAAATAATACTCCAGCAGGTTGAGCAGGATAAACATGCCCAGCACTGCACCTACGGTGTACAGCGCTCCGCGCAACAATTGATTGATATAAAACCGGCGAATAAACGCATCGAGTTTTTCAATAAGCAGACTGTAATTATCTTTCACCATCGCGAATCTGATAGAAATGCTGAAATGTCATCTCCCAAAGTTCCTTTACCATGGAAAAGGTTGCAAAGAGGGAGCAAAATAAACGGTATTTTAGATGAAAAGTTGGGGCTGCTGCCTTTTTAACGGCAATGTGACATTTTTGAAAACATGAAACCGCGAAAGTAAGCAAAAAAACAACGTTGCAAATTGCCCAGGGCAATGATAAACAAGGGTTTGCAAAAGCCCGAAGGCAAAGTATTTTTGCCTTTTTACACACCACAAATTATGCGACTATTCGGCCTGATCGGTTATCCGCTTGGACATTCTTTCTCGCAAAAATACTTTACAGAAAAATTCGCCCGGGAAGGTATTCTGGACGCGCGCTATGAACTGTTTCCGATTCCAGAAATAGCGCAACTGCCAGATATTCTCCGCATGCACCCCGATCTGCATGGCCTAAATGTAACGATCCCGTATAAGGAGTCTGTACTGCCCTTTTTGCACGACCTCGACGAAACAGCCCGCGCAGTAGGCGCTGTCAATTGCATTCGGGTACGGGATGGACGGCTTACAGGCTACAATACGGATGTGTACGGGTTCGAGCAATCGCTGCGCAACAGCATGGACGAAGCCGCCATGCTACACCAGGCGCTCATTCTGGGCACGGGTGGCGCCTCCAAGGCAGTGGCCTACGTATTACGGCGCATCGGCATTGATTATCAATTCGTTTCGCGCCAGGCAGATGCTGAAAAAGGCTGGCTGAATTACGAAGATTTACGCCATGTTGACTGGTCGGCATATGCGCTGGTGGTCAACACTACCCCGCTGGGTACCTACCCGAATACCGAAGGCTGCCCCGACCTGCCATTTGAAAAACTTTCCGCGCAGCATCTGGTATTTGACCTGGTGTACAATCCGCCACAAACCGTACTTTTGCGCAACGCTTTGGAGCAGCATGCGCGTGTGCAGAACGGACTCGATATGTTGCACCTCCAGGCCGAAAAAGCCTGGGAAGTGTGGCAACAGTAAAACCTAACCAATTTATGGCCACAATAGATTTTTCCAATACAGAAATTGCCTTCTCCCACCTGACCGATACCGAACTCAGAAAAACCGCCTGGCTCTTCAAACTTATGAGCCATTCCTGGCTGGTGAAATACGGTTCCAGCCTCGGGTTGTGGGCAGTGGAAAACGGGATGCCATTTGCGGAAGTCATCGTGAAAAAAACCATTTTCGAACAATTCTGCGGAGGCACCACGCTGCTGGATTGTCAGGGAAATATCGATCGACTGGCAGCCAATCATACACTTACCATTCTTGATTATGGCGTGGAAGCCAAGGAGTCGGAAATCGATTTCAACCTCACCATGAACGAGAATATTCGCGCCATCGATTTTGCCTGTCGTTCCAAACACATTCCCGTAGTGGTATCGAAAGTAACCGGTATTGCGCGTTTCGGATTGCTGGAGCGCATGCAGAGCGGCTCGGAACTGACCAAAACCGAACTGGCCGAATACCGCAATGTACTCAAGCGCCTGGATGCCGTTTGTTACCATGCTGCCAACAAAGGTGTGTCTATTTTTATCGACGCGGAAGAATCGTGGATTCAGGATTCAATCGACCATCTCGTATGGCTCATGATGAAACGGTACAACAAAACCCGCGTGGTGGTGTACAATACTTTCCAGATGTATCGAAAAGACCGGCTTCAGTTTTTGCTGGAAAGTTATGACCGTGCACAAAGCGCAGGCTTCCTGCTCGGCGCCAAACTCGTGCGCGGCGCCTACATGGAAAAGGAACAACTGCGTGCGGCTGAAATGGGCTATGAAAATCCGATCAACCCGGACAAGGATACCACCGACGATCATTACAATACGGCCCTCCGCTTCTGCATCGATCATGTCGACACGATGGCTTTCTGCAATGCCAGCCACAACACCGAAAGCACCCGCTTGCAGGTAGAATTGATGGACAAAAAAGGGATCGCGCACGATCACCAGCACTGCATGTTCAGCCAGTTGTTTGGTATGGGAGATATTCTCACATTCAACCTGGCGCATGCTGGCTTCCGCGTGGCCAAATACATGCCTTATGGGCAGGTGGCCGATGTGATTCCTTACCTGATTCGCCGTGCCCAGGAAAATTCGACGGTGACGGGCGACGTGGGCCGCGAGTTGTCTTTTATTCAGCAGGAAATAAGCCGCCGGGGTATTGATTAAGAACAGAAATCAACCAAACACCCCTTCCATCTGTTCTCGCTTCTCACCTCCCACTTCTCGCTTCTCACCTCTCACCTCTCACCTCTGCCATGACCGCTCCACGCAACGAACAGGAAATTATCCAGCAGGTACTCAATATTTTTTCCTCCCAACTGGAAAAAAACGGGTTTCGCAAAACGCCCGAGCGATTTGCCATTCTGGAAGAGATATACAAACGCACCGATCACTTCGATGCGGAGGCTTTGTACATCCATATGAAAAACCGCAATTACCGCGTGAGCCGCGCTACGGTGTACAATACGCTGGAATTGCTGGTGGCCTGCGATCTGGTAAAAAAGCACCAGTTTGGCAAAAACCTGGCGCAGTATGAGAAGTCGTACGGTTACAAACAGCACGATCACATGATCTGCGCCAATTGTGGGAAGGTGGTGGAGTTTTGCGACCCGCGTGTACAGCAAATCAAGGATATGGTGGGCGAATTGCTCAATTTCAAGGTGACGCACCACTCGCTCAACCTGTACGGTATTTGCGGCTCCTGCCAAAAAGAAATCGAATACGGTATCGTGCGCAAGCAGCCGAAAGTAGTGGAAGACGAGCCGGGCTGGGGAGATTGAGATGTACGATTTCCGATTACATGATGTACGATTTCCGATTGGATGGAAGATTTGAGAATGTTGATTGATAGCATCTCGATCAATCCTAAATCATATTTCTTCCATCCAATCGGAAATCGTACATCATGTAATCGGAAATCGTACATCCTAGTACTGCTTCACCGCTGTCACATAATACATATCCATGGCGCCCTTGTTTTTGGCGGCAATTTTTCCGCGGTAGTTCCATTCAAATTCATAGCGGGCGAAATCGTACACGTTTTCGCTCACATTGACGCGGCCTGGTTCGCAGGCTTCCTCGAATCGGGCTGCCACGTTTACGGTATCGCCCCAGATGTCGTAGGCGAATTTTTTCGCGCCTACCACACCGGCTACCACCGGGCCAATGTGAATACCTACACGTGCTTCAAAGTAGGGCATGCTGCGATCCATGCGTTCGGCTTTGAGGGCCAGCAGGAAGTCCTGAATTTCGAGGGCCGCCCGAATAATATCGGAAGGGCTGGCATTCATGTCCGAGAGGCCGCTGGCGCAGAGGTAGGCATCGCCGATGGTTTTGATTTTTTCGATGCGATACTGGCTGATAATGCGGTCGAAATTGGAAAAACAGTAGTCGAGTTCTTCCACCAGCATTTCCGGACTCAGGCGTTCGGCTACCTGCGTAAAGCCTGTAAAGTCGATAAACATTACTGTGGCCTGGTCGTATTTGCGGGCGGCTACCTTGTTGCGTGTTTTCAATTCCTGGGCAATGGCCGGGGGAAGGATATTGAGCAGGAGGTTGTCGCTACGTTTTTTTTCGGCTTCCACCAGCGCATTTTTCTCGGCCAGTTCGTTGGCGGCCCGGCGTTTGGCGCGGAATCGGAAATAAAAAAGCATGGCCATCACCAGTACGAATGCTGCTACGAGTCCCAGCAAATTGCGCATGTTCTCGCTTTGTTGTTTACCCAGTTCGGCTTCGGCTACCAGCGTTTTTTGCAGTTGAAGTTCTTTTTCCTGTTGGGCACGCACGATGGCGTCGGCCATTTGTTCCTTGGTAAGGGTTTCCACCATGCGGCTTTTTGAACTGGCCAGCGAGTCGAGCCGCTGCCGTGCCTGTTCAATCTGGGTGATGGTTTGGTCTTTCTCGGTGATTTCCTGTTTGCTTTTTTCCTGAACCTCTTTCAGTTGGCTCTGGTAAGTAGTCTCCAGCACCTGGGTTTGTCCGGTAATTTGCGCCAGTTGTTCGCGCAAGGCCCGGTTGTTGGCTTCTGCTGTAGCCAGTTGGTTTTCGAGTCGGCGCTGGGCATCACCGCCGCCGCGCACACCGCCGCCGGAATCCTTGAGGTAATTGACCGTTTCGCGGCTCCATTTAAGTGCTTCGCGGTAGTCGTTTTGTTTGAGCGCAATGTCTTGCAATTTTTCTGTTGAACTCAGGGCCACATCGCGCAAGCCATAGTTGCGCGCAGCATTCCAGGAGTGCATAAAACGACTGGAGGCTTCCTTGAAATTTCGCAGGCGATACTCGGCTTCTGCCGAAAGGAAAGTGGCATCGGCTTCGCGGCGTTTGTCGCCGATTTCCGTTGCCAACTGGCTGGCACGGTTGGCAAAATCCGATGCTTTTTTGGCATTGCTGGCACTCAGGCTTTTTTCAGCAATCTGATAGGCAAGGTTCATCCGCTCGCTTTTGGAGCCGGACTTGTTGTATTTGGCTTCCAGTTCGGAAATGGACTGGGCATTTGCCGGCAACCATCCGGCAAGGATAAAGAGTAAAAAAAAGGCGGTTAGGTACTTCATAGGTGCAAAGTCGGCAGGGCGAAGTGCGAAGTCAAATGGTGTAACGGTTTTCGGAAAGGATTAATGCACAAGGCATATTAATCGCAAAAATTCAAAATTTATTGATTCTGACCCAAAGAATGTTCTGCTGGAACCATAAATCAGCCGCGAAGGTCGAAGATTTTGGCACAAAAACGACAGAATCCGGATGCGGTTTGAAAAAGCATTATTTTTGCCCGGCCTTGCAGACGAGAAGCATGTTGCCTTCCAACGAAACTTGTTTGCTCAACCGATCGTGCCGATATGAAAATTAAACCTTTTCAGGCCTTGTTCCCTGATTTCAGTAAAATCGGTTCGCCGGATGTGTTCTGCGAAACAGCAAAGGAGGCATTCCCGGAATTCAGAAAGCAAGGATTATACCGGGAATTTCCACAGGCAGCCTTTTACGTCTACCAAATAGAGGACGGCCACCGCAAGCACACCGGCCTGATTGCCCTCAACGAGGTGTCTGATTTGAAGGATGGAAAAATAAAAAAGCATGAGCACACCATCCACGTCAAGGAACGCCAGCAGATGGACTTGTTTCTGGAATGGGGAGCCATGCTGAAGCCTGTGTTGCTCACGTATTCTTCCGTGCCCGACATCGAGCAATGGTTGCAGACATACATCCGACAGATACCTGCGTTTTTCACCACACGGTTTCAAAAAGACGGGCAAATCCATCGGATGTGGCCTGTGAGCGCTCCTGATGACATATCATTGCTGAAAAACCTGTTTGCACAACACATACACGCTGCCTACATTGCAGATGGTCACCATCGTACGACATCGGTAGCACTCTTGCAGGAACAGTTTGAAGGGCAAAAGCACTCGTATGATTTCGAGCACCTGTTTTGCATTTTCATTGGCGCCGATGAACTCGATATACTCGATTTTAACCGTGTGGTGGATTTGCCGGATTCCTGGCAAGCAGAAACATTTCCCGAAAAGTTGAACGAACTCTTCGATGTCGACCCCTTGGACGAACCTTGCCGACCTGCGCACAAATATGAACTGGTACTATTTGCAGGGGGGCGATGGTACGCGCTTCGCTGGAAACAAACATTGTTGGAAAGTTTTCCGCCAGAACAGGTGCTGCTGGATGTGTCGCTGCTCAATCAATTTGTATTGCACGATCTTTTGGGTATCCATGACGTCCGCACTGACCGACGCATCGCTTATGTAGACGGCAGCAAGGGTATTCATGGCCTTCAAAACGCCGTAGGCGCAGGTAGCAACCGCATTGGTTTTATGTTGTTTCCGGTAAAATTGGAAGATATGATGCGCATAGCCGACACAGGTGAAAGCCTGCCCCCCAAAAGCACGTATTTTGAACCTCGTATCAGGACGGGGGTGATGGTGAAGGGGCTTTGAAAGGGTTGATGAGGGTTGATAAAGGTTGATGAGGGTTGATATTCATCCACTCGATGAATGTGAAATACAATCCTTACCCCGAGCAGATGATTATCAACCCTCATCAACCTTTATCAACCTCATCAACCTTTATCAACCCTCATCAACCACAAACATGCAAACAATAAACAACTTCATCAATGGCCAGTACGTGCCGCCGCTGAGTGGCGAGTACCTCGATAATTTCGCGCCCGCCACGGGGACTGTGAGCGGTAAAATTGCACGCTCCGGCACCGCCGACGTCGACCGCGCTGTGCAGGCTGCATGGGCTGCTTTTCCGGCATGGTCGGGCCTGTCGCTCGATCAGCGCCACGATATTCTGCGTGCGGTAGCCGATGGTATTCTGCAAAACCTCAATCGTTTGGCAGAAGCGGAAAGCGCCGATTCAGGCAAAACGATTACGACAGCCCGCACGATTGACATCCCAAGAGCAGCACAGAATTTCAAATTTTTTGCTACAGCCCTTCTTCATTTTTCTTCTGAAAGCCACCAGCGGCCCGATGCGCTAAGTTATACGCTTCGGCAACCGCTGGGCGTGGTAGGCTGCATTTCGCCCTGGAATCTTCCCCTGTACCTGTTTACCTGGAAAATAGCGCCTGCCCTGGCAGCAGGCAACTGCGTGGTGGGCAAGCCCTCAGAAATTACGCCGCTGACCGCTGCACTTTTAGGCGAAATTTGCAATGATGCCGGGCTGCCCCCCGGGGTGCTCAATATCCTGCACGGGCTGGGCCCGGAAGTGGGCGCCGCCATCGTGGAGCACCCGCAGATAAAAGCCATTTCCTTCACCGGCAGCACACGAGCGGGGGCAGAAATTGCCCGGGTGGCTGCCCCGAAGTTTAAAAAACTCAGCCTCGAACTGGGCGGCAAAAACCCCAACCTCATTTTTGCCGACTGCGACTATGATAAGATGCTGGAAACGACAGTTCGATCCTCTTTTAACAACCAGGGACAGATTTGTCTGTGCGGCTCCCGCATTTATGTAGAAAAAAGCCTGTACGAGCGTTTCAAAAAGGATTTTGTAGCGCAAGTGCGTCAGATTCGTGTGGGCGACCCCGCTGCCCCTGACAGCCGCCTCGGAGCGGTCGTATCGAAAATGCATTTTGAAAAAGTATTGTCCTACATCCAACTGGCGCGCGAAGAAGGTGGCGCCGTACTTTGCGGCGGCGAGGCGATTCAGTTGCCAACGCCCCATGAAAATGGCTGGTTTATAGCGCCAACGGTTATTGAAGGTCTGCCCACGAAGTGCCGCACCAATCAGGAGGAAATTTTTGGCCCGGTGGTCACTATTCAGTCCTTTGATGACGAGGCGGATGCCCTGCAACAGGCCAATGATTCGCCGTACGGCCTCAGTGCCACCATCTGGACCAGCGATCTCAATCGGACGCATCGGCTGGCTTCGGCCCTGCAATGCGGCATCGTCTGGGTAAATACCTGGATGCTGCGCGACTTGCGTACACCGTTTGGAGGCGTAAAAAACTCCGGCATGGGACGCGAAGGCGGCTGGGATGCCCTGCGTTTTTTCACCGAATCCAAAAATGTAACCATCGAATTTTAAGAGCGCAACATGCGGCTGTCTATTGTAATTGTCAACTACAACGTGCGCTATTTCCTCGAACAGGCGCTCGGTTCGGTACGGCGTGCCCTGCGCCACATCGACGCGGAAGTATGGGTGGTCGACAACAATTCGGTAGACGATTCAGTGCGCATGGTGGAAGAAAAGTTTCCGGAGGTAAAACTCATCGTCAACCACGATAATCCAGGTTTTGCAAAAGCCAACAACCAGGCGATTCGGCAAAGCAGCGGTGAATACGTATTGCTGCTCAATCCCGACACGCTGGTGGAGGAAGATACCTTTGAAAAATGCCTGGCTTTTATGGACACACACACCGACGCCGGCGCACTGGGCTGTAAACTGATCGATGGCAGTGGCAAATTCCTGCCTGAAAGCAAACGAGGGTTCCCATCGCCCTGGGTTGCCTTTTGTAAAACTTTTGGTCTATCGGCCATTTTCCCTCGAAGCAAAACCTTCAACCGATACTACCTGGGCTACCTCGATGCCGACCAGACCAACGAGGTGGATGTGCTGGCAGGCTGTTTTATGTTTATCCGGCGCAGCGCACTCGACCGGGCCGGACTGCTCGACGAGGCATTCTTCATGTATGGGGAAGATATAGACCTGTCGTACCGCATCATTCAGGCGGGGTACAGAAACTACTATTTCCCTGAAACAAAAATCATTCATTACAAGGGAGAAAGCACCAAAAAAGGCAGCCTGAATTACGTACGGACGTTTTATCAGGCCATGATCATTTTTACCCAAAAACATTTTTCAGGTAGAAAAGCGGGCTTGTTTGTTTCCATGTTGCAAGCCGCCATCTGGCTCCGCGCGGGTATGACGCTGGCGAAGAATTTCTGGGATAAAATCTGGCTGCCTGCGCTGGATGCGGGCCTGATATATGCGGGGCTGGTGGTGCTAAAAAACTTCTGGGCCAATTATTACTACAAAGACCCTGAATGGTTTAAAACCAATGTCCTTTGGTTTAATTTTCCCTTGTATATCCTGATCTGGCTCGGAACCGCCTGGCTCAATGGCGGCTACGACCGACGCTATGATATCAGGCGACTGGCGCGGGGGCTGGCTTTCGGCACGGTGGTGCTCGCAGCCGTGTACGGGTTTCTCGACCTCGACTACCGGCCTTCCCGGGCACTGGTGTTGATGGGCGCCGTGTGGGCAGTGCTGGCAACGCTGGGGTTGCGCGCAGCAGCCCACTTCATTGAATTCAGAAATTTCCGATTGGGGCTTGACAAGATCCGCAACCTGCTTATCATTGGTTCCAACTCCGAAGCGGATCGGGTTTCGGGACTGTTGAGGCAAGTGGGTATTTCACAGAATATGATCGGCGTCATTGCACCGCCTTCGGAGCCCGACCCACGTGAATACCTGAGTGCCTTCAACCAGATGGACGAAGTGGTGCGGATTTACAGGGTCAATGAAATCATTTTTTGTTCCCGGGATATTCGCAGCCAGGATATTATGGCCTGCATGACCAGCCTTGGCCCGGGAATTTCCTATAAAATTGTGCCCGAAGAAAGCCTCAGCATTATCGGGAGCAGCAACAAGGATGAACCGGGTGAATTGTACACCATTACCATTCGTTACAACATCGCTCAGTCGGGGCAGCGCCGCAACAAACGTGTTTTTGATTTGCTGTTGTGCCTGAGTCTTATTCCAACAGCCCCATTGTGGCTTCTTTTTTCAGGCCGTCGAAAAACATGGCTAGCCAGTTGGTGGGCCGTTTTAAGCGGGCAGAAAACATGGATCGGATATGTGCCACAAGGAAATATTGCCAGCCTGCCACCCCTGAAACCAGGCGTTTTTTCACCCATAGATGATCTCCAAAACCTGCACCCCACGGCCCAAATGATTGAAAGACTTAATTTTTTATATGCCAAAGACTGGAATGTGTGGAGAGATATGGCGCTGGCTGGAAGAATGCTATATCGGGGGGAGGGTTGAAAAGTTGATGAGGGTTGATAAAAGTTGATGAGGGTTGATAAAGGTTGATGAGGGTTGATATTCATCGGCTCGATAGGGATCAATTCTTTCGTATTTCGAGTGTCCAATCATCAACCTTTATCAACCTTTATCAACCTTTATCAACCTTTATCAACCTTTATCAACCTTTATCAACCCTAATCAACCTTTATCAACCCTCATCAACTTTTATCAACCTCATCAACCCTCATCATCAACATGCTCAACGACAAACATATCTATTCCAATCTCCTAGCGGCCAAACAGCGTGGCGAAAAAAAACTTGCCATTCTGTTCGATCCCGACAAATTGCGGCTCCAGAAAATGGAACAAGCCCTCGAACTCGCTGTCGATTGCGGGGTCGATTACTTTTTCATTGGCGGGAGTCTCGTTGTCAACAACATGCTCGATGCCGTGCTGACGCGCATTCGGGAGCAGTGTTCTATTCCCATGATACTGTTCCCGGGAAATTCATTCCAATTGAGTTACCGGGCAGATGCCATTCTGTTTCTATCGCTCATCAGCGGCAGAAACCCCGAATTGCTAATCGGGCAGCACGTCATTTCAGCGCCGTTTTTAAAAATGTCGCCACTGGAAATCATCAGTACCGGATATATGCTCATTGATGGCGGCGTACAAACATCGGTGCAATACATGTCGAACACCTACCCTATCCCGGCACACAAAGACGATATTGCTGTCTGTACGGCGCTGGCAGGCGAAATGCTCGGACTCAAAATGATCTACCTCGACGCTGGTTCGGGCGCAAAAAATCCGGTACAGGAAAGTATGATCGAGGCCGTTTCCGGGGCTGTTTCTCTTCCTCTTATTGTAGGCGGCGGCATTCGGACACCCGAAAAAGTAGCCGCCAACCTCGACGCTGGCGCCGATGTCGTGGTGGTTGGCAATGCAGTGGAAAAGGACCCGGGTTTGATCCGGGAAATGGCTAAAGAAGTCCACAGTCGTCAGTCCTGAACAGTCGTCAGTCGACAGTTGTCAGTCCTCAGTCCGTAGAGTAATCCTAGATACGCTTGGTGCCTTTGCTATTCAGCCCATGAATACAAATGTGTACTCTACGGACTGAGGACTTAGGACTGTCGACTGAGGACTGAATTCATCCTCCCAACCAGGCTTTAAACTCGTTTACCCTTTCCCGGCTCACAAAAATTTCTTCGGGCGCGGCGGGGCTGGTTTCCAGTTTGAGCCGGCCGTTGAGGTGGGGCATGATTTTGGCGATGGCATCGATGCGGAGGGTCATGCTTCGGCTGATGCGGAAATAGTCGCGCGGGTTGAGCAGGCGCTCCAGTTCTTCGAGCGTATTTTCCACAAAATACTTTTTGCCGCTGCTGGTAAACGCCTGCGTTAGTCCGTCGGAAGAGCGGAAAAAAGAGATGTCGCTGGTATTTATAAAAGCCAGTTGCTGGCCGGATTTCACCAGAAAACGATCCTTGAACTGTTCTTTTTTGAAATACTGGGCCAGCATTTCATATTCGAATGCCGGGGCAGGCGTGCGGCGATTTTCCATTTTTTGCAAGGCATTCGACAGATCCTGCGGGTCGATGGGTTTGAGCAGGTAGTCGATTGCATTGACTTTGAAGGCCTGAACTGCGTAATGATCGAATGCCGTGGTAAATATAACAGGCGCTGGCACCGACACCTGTTTAAAAATATCGAAACTCAAGCCGTCGGCAATCTGAATATCCATAAACATCAGATCGGGTGCAGGGAAAGTGCGCAACCACTGCACGGCGCTTTCCACAGAATCAAGCGTGTCTAATATCTGCAAGGAAGGGCGTTGTTCCAGCAAGAGTTTGCTCAATTGGCGCGCCGCGGGTATTTCGTCTTCTATGAGGAGTACTTTCATGTTATTTCATCTTATGCCATGGCGGCAACGGTAATTTCGGGCAATATCACCGTAAAATACTGCTGGGAAGCGATCACTTCCACGCTCTGATCGGTCAGCATGCGGTAGCGATCGCGGATATTTTGTAGCCCGACGCCGGTAGAGTCCATCACCTGATTTTTTTTCTGGAGCGTGTTGCGCACAATCAAATGGCCGTTTTCCATAAAAACTTCAACTTTCAAGGGTTTTTGTGTGGAAATGACATTGTGTTTGATGGCATTTTCAAACAGCATTTGCAAGGTGAGTGGCACGATGGCCGCGTTTTCATCCATTTTTTTCCCAATATCTACCTGCAAATTTTCCCCAAAACGTTCGCGCAGGAGAAAAATATAGGACTGCAAAAATTCCAGTTCGGTTTGCAGTGGAATCACCCGGTCGTCGCGGCTTTCCAGCACATATCGGTACACTTTGCTGAGTTGTTGTACAAAGCGTACGGCTTTATCGGGCGCTTCCGGGATGAGGTAGGTCAGCGTATTGAGGCTGTTAAACAGGAAATGAGGATTCACCTGATTGCGCAGGCCTTCCAGTTGGCTGGCGATGTGCGCGCGTTCGAGTTGTTCTTTTTCCACCGCGGTGGTTTTCCAAAGTTGGAAAAAACGAATGCTTTCATAAATAGATCCCAGTGCCAGCAACATCATGTAAGAAGCACCGAAGCCTGCTAGTGTGTCGGGCACCAGGGTGGCGTCGCGTTGTACGGAAAAGAGCAGCCCCACTTTTGTAATGAGGGTACATACAACACCTGTATACGCCACAGATAGCACAACCAGCCAACGCATTCTTTTTTTCCAGTCCTTCCAGTCGGGAAAGCGCCGCGACAAGGCCTTGAAGATAGCCCGCACGCCTTGCCAGGTAGCAGCCGTATGTATCAGCCCGAATCCTGCAATTTGCCAGTAACTCGGCATATCGCGCACAATACCCCTGAAAAACAGCAGCGGAATCACCATTGCCACAACAGGTATGCCGATAAGCCGGAACAGGCGATCGTCGAAACCCAGCAGGGTGCAGTCTTTTTGTGAATTGGTCATGGCAAATGTGATGGGTTGGAACAGGATTATCAGGATTAGAAGGACAAAAATTTATTGAATCAATCCTTCTAATCCCAATAAATCCGGATAATCCTGTTCCAACCGCTCTTTAAAACTCTACGCGGTACAACACATCCGGGAAAAATCCGATCTGGTAAATTTTGCCCACATCGCCTTTCACTTCATTGTAGCGCATGGCGAATATATTCTGGTGGTTGGTCACATTCTGGAAATCCAGAAAAAAAGTTTGCGACAGTTTGCGGCGCGGGCTGTTGGTGCGGAACCCGATTTTCACATCCCAGCGGAAGTAATCATCCAGTTTTTCACTGAAAGCCAGGTTGTCGTACAATACTTCCTTGCCGGCAGCGCGGCTGGCTTCGAGGTTGACGGGGGTGTAAGGGCGTCCTCCGGCAAAGGAAGCCTTGGTGTCGAGGGTAAGGAAACGGCGGCCGGTGCTGCCAAGTTTAAACTCCTTGCCTGCCAGCACATTGGCAACGTAATTTCCGTTAAAAGCCGTGTTGCGTTCTACGCCGTCGGAGCCTTTGTATTTGGAATCAAACAGGCTGACGGTGACCATGGCGTAGTAGCCCTGCGAAAAGAACTTTTCAGCAGTCAGTTCCAGCCCGAGGTTGGTGCCGGTTCCTTCGTTTACGAGTGAACCTTTATCCGGGAAAATGAAATCGGCGCCCGTGTTCAGCAGCGAGAAACTGGAAGAAAATGTTTCCACCGGCACCTTGCTCAGCCATTGGTAATAGGATTCTACTTTCAGGTGCCAGTCGGTGGCTGGTTTGAAGTCGTAACCCAATACGAGGTGCTGGTTTCGGGTAAATCCGAGGTTTTCGTTGTTGTTCAGGTAAGAGCCGTCGGGCTGGCGTTCGCGGAAAAAGAAAACGGGTAGCGGTTGTTGCTGACTGTGCATGCCGTAGCCGAAATTGAGCGACTGTCGGGGCGAAAACTTCCAGTTGATGGCAGCGCGGGGTTCCAGCACAAAATCTTCCGTTTTATCAAAATACTGGCTGTGCAAGCCGGCATTGAGCGTGAGTTTTTCGGTGAGGCGGTACTGCGTTTGGGCATACACTTCCAGCAGGTTGAATGCGCCGTTGAAATCACGTTGGGTTACCCAGTCAGGACTACCATCTCCATTGTAATCCAATTGGTTCTGGCGCGTGTTGATATAGGTATCCAGGTGCTGGTTTTGCAGCAACAAACCTGTGCGCAGGGTAAGCCGGCTGTTGATTTTGTTGTTGTAAAACGACGACAGCCGATAGGTTGCCAGAGCGTCTTTTACGTCGTTGAGTTGGAAAGGTTTGCCGTCTTCCAGTATTGTTTCATCTTCGCTCTTATAGGTATTGCCGGTGTAAGACGCGCTGAGCACCGTGCGCAGGAAAGCGTGGTCGTTGAGCAAGAGGTTGTGTTTCACGCCCACCACACCGAATTTCGAAACATTGAAAGCGTTTTGAGTAGGGTCGGCAAAAAGGTCGGTGGTGTCGATTTCGGCCCCCAGGAAGTCGATGGCACTCCAGCCGCCAATGCCGAACACCGAAAATTTGCCGGCTTTGGTATTGCCCAGATCGGCATTGAACGAAAGGTCTTTGTAGCGTGGCGTGGCAGTAGTACCCACATTAATGCCGGCAGCCGAAGCCAGTTCTACAAAAGAGTGGCGGTAGGCTACCACGAACGAACCATTGTCTTTTTTATTCAGCGGGCCTTCGACCAGGGCTTCCATGCCCGAAAAAGCACCCAGTTGGCCCATGAATTCAAATTTTTCCTTGTTGCCTGTGCGCAGGTTGATATCGAATACGCCTGCCGTGGCATTGCCATATTCTGCTGGAAAGGCGCCTGTGAGGAAATCGGAATTGGCGATCATATTCGGGTTGAGTGCCGATACCGGGCCGCCGGTAGTGCCGAGCGTGGAAAAGTGGTTGGGGTTGGGGATCGGAGTGCCTTCGAGGCGCCATAGTACGCCGGTGGGTGAATTCCCCCGGATAATGATGTCGTTGCGGGCGTCGTTGTTGGCTGCCACGCCGGCGAAACTGGCCACCATTTTGGCCACGTCGTTGCGGCCGCCGGAATAACGCATCACTTCTTCGGTATTGAACTGACGCGCCGAAATGGTGGCCAGTTCGTTCATCGGACGGTCTTTGTCGCGGCGGGCAGTAACAGTTATTTCATTCAATTTGGAATAGGATTCCTGCATGCGTACATCGAGCAGTACTTCCTTGCCGGCAGTTACCAGCAGGTTGCTGACGGTTTGGGGTTCGTAGCCCAGGTACGTAATACGCAGTGCCTGCCTGCCGACAGGTACATTTTTGAGCGTAAAAATGCCGTTTACATCTGTTGTGGCGCCGTTGGACTGGCCATCCGTCATAAGTTGAACGGTAGCGCCGATCAAGGGTGTTTCGGATTGTTGATCATACACCGTGCCACGGAGGGTTTGGGTTTGCGCGGCCGCAAAAAACGGCAGTAGTGCAACGAGGAGGGTAAAGAGTTGTCTAGTATTCATAATTCAGAGGTGTGATAACTTTTATTTGTCAGAGGACACACAAATGTGTCGGATACCCTGACTTGTAAAGAAGTCAAAACCTGTGAACTGTAGAATGAGGCGGCTGAACTGTAGAAAATGATGCCAGTACTTCGTCGACAGATTTCCGCTTTTCAGGCTGAACTTTGGGCTATTGGCCGCTGCACAGGTAAACAAGCCTTGATTTTTCCCGTTTTTTCTGCTTATGAAACAGATATTGTTGATTGCGCTGCTCTTAAATACCGCATTCTTGCAGGCCCAGGAACTTCCATTTATCAAGGCCGATCAAATAGACCGATGGAAGGAAGCCGACACGGATACGGTATGGGTACTTAATTTCTGGGCTACCTGGTGCGGCCCTTGCGTGGCGGAGTTGCCTTCTTTTGAAAAATTGAATAAGGAATATGCCGACCAAAAAGTGCAGGTAATACTGGTGAGCAATGACTTTAAAAAACAGGTCGAAACCAAAGTAAAACCCTTTGTGGCTAAAAAAAAACTCAAAAGCAAGGTGGTTTTTATGGATGAATCCAACCCCAATACCTGGATCGACCGCGTCAGCCCCGAATGGTCGGGGGCTATTCCGGCTACTCTGATTATTTCCAAAAAAAAGAATCAATACCTGTTTTTTGAAAAACAACTCTCGTATGAGGAACTGGAAACAGCGGTGAAGAAGGTTTTAGAGCGGTGAGTGGAGAGAAGTAAGAGGCGAGAAGTGAGAAGTGAGAGGCGAGAAATTTTAGCCAATCAGGGATTGGCAATACCCATATGTTCATCATTAAATATTTTCATCACCATGAAAAAACTCCTTGCATTGTGTACGCTTGCAACAGTATTGATTGCTTTTTCCTTTACACAGAAAGACCCCGGAACCGGGTACCTGGTGGGCGATACGGCCCGCGATTTCAGCCTGAAAAATGTGGATGGTAAAATGGTGTCGCTGGCCGACATCAAGGACGCCAAGGGCTATATCGTTGTGTTTACCTGCAACCAGTGTCCGTACGCCATCGCGTATGAAGATCGGATCATCGAACTGCACAAAAAATACGCCCCGCTGGGCTATCCGGTTATTGCTATCAATTCGAACGATAAAGTAAGACAGCCGGGCGACAGTTACGATAACATGCAAAAACGGGTAAAAGAGAAAAGCATTCCTTACGCGTACCTATATGACGAAACGCAGGAAATAGCACAGACCTATGGCGCTACCCGTACGCCGCATGTTTTCCTGCTCGATAAAGACCGTGTAGTGCGCTATATCGGCGCCATCGACGACAACTCGGAAGAGGCTTCGGAAGCCAAAGAAAAATATGTGGAAAATGCGATTGACGCGCTACGTGCCGGAAAAGAAGTGCCGGTAAAACAAACCAAAGCCATCGGCTGCGGCATTAAGTGGAAAGCGTAGTTTTTTTAAAAAAACCTGAGTTCGGCTATAATTTGATTGTAATGAAACTGAAAAAGAGATTCTGAAAGTGGAATCATCGTGCTATACTGTACTTTTCCTTGATGAAAAAGTACCAAAAAATCAAGGCCTTATTCAAATCCTACGATTTTGCTCTCCTTGGAAGCGGGTTCACACCCAAACTCGTCCCGCCTGCGGCGGGCCTCAAACATGGGTGCTCACTGCCGCTTCCAAGGAGAGCAAAATCGGGATTTGAATAAGGCCCTCCGAACAAGGCTTGGTCAATGCATTGATTTTCAAATGTTTACACTGACTGAAGCGGGCGTATAATCCCGAACTCACGTTAAAAAAACAAGAAAGAGGGAAAGGGGAAAAACAAGAGGCAAAGGGCAAGAGGCAAAAAAACAAGAGGCAAAGGGCAAGAGGCAAAGGGCAAGAGGCAAGAGGCAAAAAAACAAGAGGCAATGGGCAAGAGGCGAATACGCACACTCCTTGCATAAGTGCCAAATTTGCTTTTTGCCTCTTGCCCTTTGCCCTTTGCCCTTTGCCTCTTGCTCCTTACTTCTTCCTTTTCCGGTAATTCCCGCCGCCGCCACCGCTATTGCGCTGGTTATTGTTGCGATTGCGCTGGTTGCCGCCGCCGTTGCGTTGTTTGCGGTTGCGCTGGTTATTGTTGTTTCGATTGCGCTGGTTGTCGAGTTTGCCAGCGCCTGCTGCCAGTTTATCCAGCGAATCGTGGCCTTCATGCAGCGCCAATTGGCCATCAGACAGACTTTCAAGGTCTTCCTTCACAATGTCATCGCTCACGTAGTGTTCCTTGTTCCAGGTTTTGTAAGCCAGTTTCATGTAGGAAGCGATTACTTCTACAAAACCTTCCTTTTTAGAGCCTTCCGGCATATCGATGGCTTTTTTGATAAGCGCCTGTATGCTGTTGCCATAATGACGGAAACGCGTAGCAGAAGCCGGGTAGCCCAGCGGCTCTGCTTTGGGGCGCTCTTCGGCCCGGCGGATGAGGATGCCGGGCGGCGGCGTCACATCCAGTTCGTAGTTGGCAATTTCAAACACATGGTTCCAGAGTTTTTCCCGGTAGTCGTCCATGTTTTTGTTGCCGGAAGGGCCCAACTGGATCATCAATCCTACGATGGATTCAACCGTTTTTTGCCGCAATCCCGGATTTTCAATGGTTTTGGCATGCTGGATCATTTCCTGTATAGAGCGTCCGTATTCTGGGAACTGAATTTGGGAGCGCTCGGTATTGTATTCTATATCTAGTCTGTTCATAAAGCAGGTTATTCAAATGATGTTACCCTGAACGTCGGCAAGGTTAACGTCAGCAGGGTTTCAAACCCTGCCGACGTTAACCTTGCCGACGTTAAAAGGTTTATTCCACCGTGACCGATTTAGCCAGATTGCGTGGCTGATCCACATTGCAGCCGCGCAATACGGCGATGTGGTAGGCCAGCAACTGAAGCGGGATAACCGACAGCAGCGGGGTAAACGGTTCTTCCGTTTCCGGTATTTCAATGGCAAAATCAGCCAGTGATTTGATGGTTTCGTCGCCTTCTGTGATTACAGCAATCACCACACCTTTGCGCGCTTTCACCTCCTGAATATTGGAGGCTACTTTTTCGTGGGCGCTTTTGTTGGTAGCAATAACGAAGACAGGCATATTTTCGTCGATCAGCGCAATCGGGCCATGCTTCATTTCAGCGGCCGGATAGCCTTCGGCGTGTATGTAACTGATTTCTTTCAGTTTTAGTGCGCCTTCCAGCGCTACCGGGAAATTGTATCCCCGGCCCAGGTACAGTGCATTGGGGGCGTTTTTGAACTCTCCGGCAATGTACTCGACCTGTTTTTGGCAATTTTGAAGCAGTTCTTCCACTTTTTGTGGAATGCGTGCCAGTTCCTGCACCAGTTTCTGATACTGCGATTTGGGCAAAAATCCACGCTCGTAGCCCAGCACCAGCGCCATCATGGTGAGCATGGTTACCTGCCCCGTAAATGCTTTGGTGGATGCCACGCCAATTTCAGGGCCCACGTGAATATACGAACCACTGTGTGTCAGGCGGGCAATGGAGGAGCCCACCACATTGACGATGCCGTAGGTGAGGGCGCCGCGTTCCTTGGCCAGTTCGAGTGCTGCGAAAGTGTCGGCTGTTTCGCCCGATTGGGAAATGGCGAGTACAACGTCATTTTCGCGCACAACAGGGTTGCGATAGCGGAATTCCGAAGCGTATTCGACTTCCACCGGCAAGCGGGCAATTTCTTCAAACAAATATTCGGCAATCATACCGGCATGCCAGGAAGTGCCACAGCCCAGAATGATCATGCGCTGGGCATTGATGATGCGCTTCATGTGCTCTTCCATGCCGCCGAGGCGCACCCAGCCTTCTTCGGCATCCATACGACCACGCATACATTCGGCAATGGTGATGGGCTGCTCGTAAATTTCCTTGAGCATGAAATAATCGTACCCGCCTTTCTCCAGTTGTTCTATTTCGAGTTCAATCTGGTGGGTGGTCGGCGTCATCACCTCATTGCGCAGGGTTTTGATGGTGAGGTCGCCATCGAGGGTGCAGGTGGCTACTTCCTCGTCGTTGAGGTACACCACTTTTTTGGTGTGTTCAACAATCGGCGTGGCATCCGACCCGATAAAATATTCTCCTTTGCCAATACCGATTACCAGCGGGCTGGCGCGGCGGGCGGCTACGATTTTGTAGGGGTCCTGGCGATCCATCACCACAATGGCGTAGGCGCCATGCACCTGCGTGAGCGCCTGGCGTACGGCTTCCTCAATCGGCAGGTTTTCCTGTTGTTGTACTTCTTCAATGAGGTGCACCAGCACTTCGGTATCGGTTTCACTTTTGAAGGTGTGGCCGAGTTTGAGCAAAGCACTTTTGATGACGGCATAGTTTTCAATGATGCCGTTGTGGATAATCAGCAGGCGCCCGTTGCCGCTGGCATGCGGGTGTGCGTTCGTATCGTCGGGCTTCCCGTGGGTAGCCCAGCGAGTATGGCCCATACCGATACTGCCGTCGATGTTTTTGCCTTTCGTGAACTCGACCAGGTCGGCTACTTTGCCTTTCTTTTTATACACATTCAGTTCACCGTTCTGCAAGGCAATACCGGCGCTGTCATACCCTCTGTATTCGAGACGGGCCAATCCTTTGATCAGGATCGGATAGGCTTTTTTGGAACCGATGTATGCAACAATTCCGCACATAGGCGAGGAGTAAGTTGGTTTGGATGTTGATGAGGGATGATGAAGGAGTTGAGAGGTTGAAGGGTTGAGAGGTTGAGATTGGGCTATTAAAAAAAGGAGCCCGGCAGGCGTTTGCTTAGGGCCTATCTCCACTTTCAACCCCTCTCAACATCTCAACCCCTCTCAACCCCTCAACCTGCTTCACTTCACTCTCGAATACTTCAACAACAATTTCGCCGGGTAGGTTGTACTTCCCGGGCCATACAAAATGGAACGCATGGCAGTCCGGCTTTGAAGATTGAGGTTGAGGTAAACGGTTTTCTTTTTGATATCGCTTCCGGCCGGCAAGTCGACCAGGCCTTGTAAATAATCGGACATATTGAGGTGATACCTCGTAACGATGCCTCCAGGCTCGGTTTCCTTGTTGGGTGCTCCCCCGAATCTTGAATAATTGTTGAGGGAGTTGATCGAGTTGGACACATCGGACGTGACGTCAAAAATAGTATCTCCGACAGAACGGGACAACACCAACTGAGTTGCAGGCTTTAAAAGGCCAGGCAGGTCATTGGCCAATTGGTCGTTGACGGTCAGCAGCAGGTCGGCTTCGTTCACGGCAATATTCTCCAACTGATCTACAAATGGAAACTCGATTTTTACCTTGATGCCTTCGGCGCCCTGCACGTACAGCAGGTCGCTGGCGCTATGGCCAAGCAGTGGTCCAACGACAGAGCCGGTGTAATCATGTTTGAAATTGGAAAACTTGTTGCTACCCTGGAAGAAGTAATCGAAGGTGCCATGTATGGTATCCTGACGCGTGTAGTATAGCCGGATGCGGCTGAAATTCTGGTCGTTCAGGTTGAGGGGCAGAATCAGACCGGGCGTGGCTCCGGAAGACGTGCTGGTAATTTTGATCCCGCGGAGTTTCTGATAAAACACGGAATCTTCAGCCAGGGTGGCGCTATCGAGCGCCATCAGTTCGCGCCCGAAGTCATCATTGAGGCGGATTTTAATGTAAGCGCCCCGGGCAGTTGTAGAAAAAAGGCTGTCCTGATTGCCCGGATGTGGTACAAAATTGTCGAGTCGGCCAATTTCGGTGGTAGCAGGCAACGACGAAGTGGAATAGTACACAGTAGTGGAACCGATGGAATAGCCTTCATCGACCCGTTGCACCAGGATGTTTTGCGGTTGCATGGTGTCGCCGTACAAACCAGTGTTTCCGTATCGCATGAACAGCATGATGGAGTCGAAACGAAGGGAGTTTTCCAGTGCAGTAGGTACGCTGGGCTGGAAGAGCGCATAAATATCGGCCTTTGTTTTGCCAAAATACGGGTCGGTCATGTCGCCGCACAAAAAGTAGGCGGCAGTAGAAATGCGATCTGAGGTAACCAGGCTGTCCTCGCGTTCGAGGCTGCAACGGATCGTAAGCGTGTCGGTAAAATCGTAGTCGGCTAACTGGTCGCCCAGCAGGTCGGCGCCAAACGGGCTGGTGCGTGTGCAGGCAGTCCAAAACAGGATCGCCAGGACAAAGAATGCGGCGAATAGGGGGAATTTTTGTTTCATATTTTTTTACAAGACGAGGGAACCGGAGCATACATCGCTCCGGGCTCCCTCGCCGTCATACTGGAAATGAATTTGTTGAAAGTACGTCCGAAAGCCTATTGCGGCACTTCGGCTTCGAGCAGGCTGCGGAAAAACTCACCATAACTGGTCAGCATATCCTCCGTTCCCTTCCAGGGGAGTACGGGTTTGTCCTGCGCGACGGACAGGTAATCAACGTTGGTGTCTGCCGATTCGCTGCCGATGATCAAAGCATCCGAGTAAGCAGCCGCACCTTTGTGCATGGAAACACCCTCGCCATCCCGGAATACCTCGAGGTCTTTTTTCGACAGGTTGTTGATGGCTGCTTTTTCCATAAAACGGTCGCTGCCTTCGCGTTCGTGGGGCGTGCCGTACACAGAATATACGATTTGAGAATTGGCAAAAATTGGCTCCGTTTTGTAGGCTGTGCGCAGGTACAGCGGTACGAGGCTCGTCATCCAGCCGATACACAACACAATATCCGGGGCCCAACCAAATTTTTTCACCGTTTCGATAGCGCCTTTACAAAAGAAAGCCGCGCGGTCGGGATTGTCTTCAAAAGCATTGCCCGATTCGTCTTCAAAAATGGCTTTACGCTTGAAAAAATCTTCGTTGTCGAGGAAATAAACCTGCAAACGGGAATTAGGCAAAGACGCAACTTTGATGATGAGCGGGTAATCGTCGTCGTCGACAATGATATTCATTCCGGAAAGACGTACCACCTCGTGCAGTCGGTGGCGCCGTTCATTTACTACGCCGTAACGCGGCATCAAAATCCGCAATTCATACCCCGTATCCTGTAAAAATTTGGGCAATTTTGCCACCAGCGATGATATTTCGGGGCCTTCCGTATAAGGCTCCAACTCCTGGGTGATAATAAGCAAACGCTTCTTTTCCATGTTATCAGATAACCAGACTTGATTGGTGTGTAGAAATCCCTGTAAGCATAGTCGCCGATTTTACATAAACGCTGCGGTGTGTGTAAAAAATTTGTCGGACGACTTTGGGCTTTTGACAAAACCTTTGTTCTGACAAAGCCGGTGCAAAAGTATAAAAAATTGCGGGTTATTTTTGTATCCACATGGCAGGATAAAATTATTGGGGGCGGATTTAACTAAATTGGGTTATAAAGGTTGATGAGGGTTGATAAGGGTTGATAAGGTTGATATTCATCCACTCGATGAATGTGAAATACAATCCTTACCTCGAGCCGTCATTCATCAACCCTCATCAACCCTCATCAACCCTCATCAACCTTTATCAACCTTTATCAACCTTTATCAACCCTATCAACCCCAACTAAACCCTCTCCAGCACCCTAAACACATACGCCCACTCATTCTTTTCGTCGGGCGCATGGGATTCCCGCGAGATTTCCCGCCATTCGGCCGGATTGATGTCTGGAAAAAACACATCACCCTCCACTGTTACATCCACTTCTGTCAGGTAAATTTTATCCCACAAATGGCTGCTTTCCCTGTAAATGGCGCCGCCACCAATGATAAACGCCTCCGTTTCGCCATTGTCGTGGGCAATTTCCAACGCCTCTTCCAGTGAATGCGCTACCAACACGCCTTCCGCAGTAAAAAACGGGTCGCGGGTAATCACAATATTGGTGCGTTTGGGCAATGGGCGTCCGATACTGTGAAAGGAATTGCGCCCCATGATGACATGGTGTTCCAGCGTGGTGCGTTTGAAATACTTCAGGTCGGCAGGCAGGTACCATGGGATCTGGTTGTCTTTCCCGATTACATTTTGGTGAGCAACGGCAACAATAGCGGAAACGAGCATAAACAGAGGTGAGAGGTGAGAGACGAGAAGTGAGAGGTGTGGGCTGCCCGCGGGTTTTAAAACAGTTTCTTACCTTCGCGGTTTCGACAAACAAAGGTACGACGTGCAATTCGACGATTTGATCGGTCAGGAAAGAACCAAACATTTTCTGCTGCAACTGGCGGCCGGTGACCGCATACCGCATGCCCTGCTGTTTCTGGGCCCTACCGGAAGTGGCAACCTGGCCCTGGCCCTGGCATTTGCCCAGTTGCTGCAATGCGAAAACCCCGGCCCTCGTGGCGCCTGTGGCCAATGCAATGCCTGCCACAAATCGGCGGCGTTCGTACACCCCGACATCCATTTTTCTTTCCCGTCAGTAGGCGCCAATGCTGTCAGCACCAATTACCTGAAAGAATGGCGCGCATTTCTCGAAAACAACCCGTACAGCGACGTCAATGCCTGGCTCCAGCAACTCGGCGCCGACAACAAGCAGGGCAATATCACCAAGGACGAGTGCAATGCCATTATCAAAAAACTGAGCCTCGCTATTTTTGAAGGCAAATACAAAATCCTGCTGATGTGGCTACCCGAGTACCTGGGCAAAGAAGGCAATCGCCTCCTGAAACTCATTGAAGAGCCACCCGAACAAACCATTTTCCTGCTGGCTGCCGAAAACCAGGAAGCCATACTCAATACCATCCTCTCCCGCTGCCAACTGGTAAAAACCGATTTGCTCAGCGACGAGGAGGTAGCATGGGGGCTGCAACAGCGCCGGGGCCTCGATGCCACCCGCGCCCGGCAGGTGGCGTTTCTGGCAGGCGGCGATTTCGGCATCGCACTCGGCCTGGCCGACAATCCTGAAAACGACGACGCACACCTGCTGCTCGACTGGCTACGCAAATGCTGGCGCGGCCATCCGGTAGAATTGGTGAAATGGACCGAAAATTTTGCCCAATTGGGCCGGGAGAACCAGAAACAGTTTTTACAGTACGGCCTGCATTTTCTCCGCGAAATGCTGTTTTTGCTCACCACCCGGGATACCAACCTGCGGCTTCGCCCTGAAGAACTCAGTACGGCTCAAAATATGGCAAAAGTGCTTGATTTTGATAAAATTGCACAACTTGTCAGCCTGCTCAACGACAATATTTACTATATAGAACGCAACGCCAACCCCAAAACACTGTTCCTGGATACCTCTATTTCCATGCACAGCATCTTTAAAAGTTGAACCCATGAAAAAACTGAGCCGCGCCCTCGGCGTCGTACTGCTCACCTTGCTCATCGGAGCAGGAATTCTTGCAACAGCCTACCAGTTCAATGATGGAAAAATCAATCAGGCTGTGATTGGTACGATCTTTATCGGAATGGCTTTTCCCAATTTTTTTATTGCAGGAGTCATGCGCATGTTCAGGCACAGGGCCGGTTTTTACTTCCTGTGGACGGGGTTGGCGTGTGCCATCATTGGCCTGCTCATTCTTGCTTTCAGGTAAAAAATGCAGGAGAAAGAGACCTTTTTCTACATCTCGTGCCCCCGGCATGCAGTTCCTGCTTCTCACTTCTAATCTTTCGCTTATCTTTACTGCCTTTAAACTGATTATTCTCTCTTGAAATCAAAATAATATGGGATGTGTTGGATGTTCCTGCTCGACCGGTAAGGATGCAGTGAGCGGGTGTAATAGCAACGGCGGTTGCGCAACAGGCGGCTGTAACCGCCACAATACGTACGACTGGATTACGGCGCAAGGCATCAGCGATGCCCGCCCTTTCGATATGGTGGAGGTGAGTTTTAAAAATGGCTCCCGCAAGGAGTTTTACAAAAACCCGCCTTTCACCCGTGCCACTACGGGCGACTGGGTTATTGTAGAATCGCAGTCGGGCGGATTCGATGTGGGCAAGGTGTCGCTGTCCGGCGAACTGGTGCGCCTGCAAATGAAACGCAAGCGCGTACGCTCCGATGCGCGCCTCTCCAGCGTGGTGCGCAAAGCCCACGAACGCGACCTGGAACGCCTCGACGAAGTGCGCCAGGAAGAAAAAAAAGTGCTGATTCAGGCACGCGCTATCGCTCGCACGCTCGACCTGGATATGAAAATCGGCGACGTGGAATTTCAGGGCGACGGCCGTAAATGCACGTTTTATTACACTGCCGACGGCCGTGTCGACTTCCGGGAACTGATTCGCCACTACGCCCGCGATTTCAAAGTGAAAATTGAAATGCGCCAGATTGGCGCCCGGCAGGAGTCGGCCCGCATCGGCGGACTGGGCAATTGCGGCCGCGAACTGTGCTGCTCTACCTGGCTTACCGAGTTTAAAAGTGTAAATACTGCCGCAGCGCGCTATCAAAATCTGGCCATTAACCAGACCAAACTTTCGGGAATGTGCGGCCGCCTGAAATGCTGCCTCAACTACGAACTCGATACATACATCGATGCGCTGGAAGATTTCCCGGATCGTGCCGAACGCCTCAAAACCGGCGCCGGGCTTGCGATCCTGATCAAGACGGACGTTTTCAAGCGCCTCATGTACTACACTTATGCCGATGATCGGAGCAAATTCCTGGCCGTACACGTCGACCAGATATGGGAGGCGCTCGACATGCTTAAATCAGGCAAAGTGCCCGGCAGCCTTGAAGATATTCTCGCCATGGCACCCCAGGTGGAAGCCGACGAGCCCGAGGAAGTAGAACCGGATTTCGAAAACGTGCAGGATGTAATCCAGTTGCCGATCGAAAAACGCAAAAAGAAAAAGAAGAAAAACAAGGGCAATCGCGACCGCTCCCAAAGCGCAGCAGCAGCGGTGGAAAAAGCGGCTCAACAAGACGACCTTTCGCAGAAACAACCGCCTCGGCGCGATGATCGGCAGCGCAGGCCCGATAATCGTTCGAATCAACGGCCTCCTCAACAGCAGCAACAAAGAAAGGAAAGTGGCCCCCCACAGGCCAAACAAATGCCTCCAGGCCCTAAACCGCCTCAGAATCAGGGCGATAAAAGACCGCCCCAACAGCAGCAGCCCAGAAAAGAAGGCGAACAACGCCCACCTGATAGCGGCACGGGTGGCGACAATAACAACAAAGGGAATAATTTTAAAGGCAATAACCGCCGCCGCGACAAGCGAAACTTTAAAGGTAAAGAGTAACATGAGTCATCCCGAATTTTTGGGAGACAAGCATTCAGGATGACTCATGTTAAAAGCGACGTAATATACCCGATGCCCGATTCAAGATGCATGACCTTTCATACTTCTTCAATCGGGCGTCGGATCAATCCTGTCAATTGTGTACTTCCAAAGTATAATTATCTCTCTTTTCCATACGCTTGCCGGTGAAGCGTTCGTACAGTTCCATGTATTTTTTGTGTGCCTCATCCGACTGTTTTTTGCCATTCACTTTCAATGACTTCGGATTAAGGTTGAAGGAAAAGTCGTTCGGATCACTGATTAATTTTTCCTGAAGCAGTTGGGCTCTCAATGCCGCCTGGAATTCCATACCACGGTTGTTGCGTTCCTGATTGCGGAGATCTTCCCGAAGTTGATGTTGATGTTCGCGAAAATCGCTCTGGTGCGCTTTCCAGTTTTCCATCTCTTTTTTCCATTCCTCCTGACCGGATTTCCATTCTTCCTCAAACTCTTTCAAATCTTTTTCGAGGTCTTTTCGGTCTTCATCGCTCATGTTGTGGTAACTTTCGCGCAAGGCATTGTAGTGATCGCGAAATTCGTCGGCATGTTTTCTCCATTCCTCCATTTGCTCTTCCCATTGGGCACGGTCTTCATCGGAAAAAGAGTAAGACATGCCGCCGCCGCTGCTGTTGCCCCATCCAAAATTCATATCCGGCTGAGGCGTTGCGAAATGGAAACCCATTCCGGGCAAGTCAATTTTTTCGCCTTTTTCCAGTTTTTTGCCATTCATCCATACTTCACCTTTTTCCACCTTGATTTCCATGGGTTTACCATCTTTTTCCAGGGTGATAATGACATTTCCATCCGGGTCGGTGATGGTACTTAATTTTGGATTGACAAACCCGAAACTGGGCACAGGAGGCACCGGTGGTACGGGTGGTACGGGAGGCACACCCGGCACAGGAGGCATGGGAGGAACCGGAGGCACTGGAGGTGCAATGTTTCGCTGAAGTTCCTGGGCCAGTTCGCCGTATTGAGCGAATTCATTGCTTGGAATTTCCTTGTCGTCTACTTTGAGGCGGGTAATCTGCCCGTTTTCCAGTTCCATTTCCACTTTGCCATTGTCATCTTCGCGGGTAATCTTCTGTATACTTTTGGATTTGGACTTAGGCACGCTGTCTTGTGGCATTTGGTGATGGTCGGTGCTCGAGAGCAGTCCGTCAGACCAGTCTGTAATTTGTGCGAAAGCAGCGGCCACCGTAGGCGGCGTATTTGCGCGCAGGCCGATGAAAGTCAACAAGGCAAGCAGAATAACTGTTGCTGTGAGTTTTTCCATAACTTGAGATTTTTGTTGTGGTTGATTCAGAATTCGCCGGACGCGTTCCAGCAGGAGCGGGCGGCGCGATGAACCGCCGATGCCCAGCGCCAGGCGCGGAGCAGGAATGGCCAGTTCCTGCACCTGTACCAGTGCTTTGGCAAAAATCAGCGGGTTGCCGGTGGCGGCCAGCGCAGCATCGTCGCAGCAGTTTTCCCGCTCGCGCCGAATGACGGCCGATACCCACCATACAGCAGGGTGATAGTAAAATACAGCCTCTACAAATGCTTGCAAAAGGTTGAAAAGCCAGTCGCGACGGGCAATGTGTGCCAATTCATGCGCCAAAACGGCTTCTACCTCGGCAAGGCTGAGGCGATTGATCAAACCGATGGGAAACAAAACGACGGGCTTCAACCAGCCGATCGCCACGGGTGAGTACACCAGTGCCGATTCGAACAGTTTCACAGTAGCCACGAGCCCAAGCCGATGGCTCAGTTCGCCTACTTTTTGTTGCCAGTGATCTTCCACCGGTTTCAAGCGTTGCGTTTGTAGTTGATGAACCTGCCAAAGTCCGGTACTCAGGCGGATCATGAAAAAAAGAAATCCCATCAGCCACACCAGCACAATGGACACATAGTGGCTTTCCAGCCAGTCGGTCAGGCGGTCTGTCCACATGGTCTGCGTGTATGCCTGCTGCTGTGTGAGAAGGAACGGCCCGAAGGTCGGCGCCCCGTTTGAGGTGATGGTTACCGTTGTTTCAGGTTCGAAAACCCAGAAAAACGTAGCGGCAGATACTGCAAAAACAGCCATCAGAGCACCGTAGGCAGCCAGGTAACGTTGGCGCGCCTTCGGTAGCCTTGGCAGCAGGATCAGCAGCAACAATGCGAATGCAGCACCTTGCCAAATGGAGTGCGTGAGCGTCCAGCCCAGGGCCCGAACCACAGCGTCGGAAATAGCGAAACGATCGTTCATGGCTTGGGCGGGTTGTTTTCCAGTTGAGCAATAAGTGCTTTGATCTCGTCGAGTTCGTCGGCACTGGCTTCGTGGTTGCCCAGGGCCTGCATGACCAGCCGGGCTGCATTGCCCCGAAACGTGTTGTCTACAAATTCCTGAAGCAGGAGTGACTGGGTGTCGCCTTCCTGGACGGCTGCCTTGTACAGGTGGGTACGCCCATCCTCTTCACGGGTCACCATGCCCTTTTCAAACATGATTTGCATCATTTTCAGGGTCGTGGTGTAGCCGATGACTTCTTTCGTCCGGGCAGTGTTGCGCGTTGCTGCCTGACTACTTTTGCGTTGCTCGTTCAGCAGATCGTTCACTGTGCGCACAGTGCTCGCACCTTGCTGCCAGAGTATTTGCAGAATCTCCAGTTCCGAATCGGTAGGTTTCATAAATAAACAGGTGGTTCGAATTCGAGACACAAACATCTACGATTAATTTCGTAGATGCAAATTTTTTCTACGATTTTTTTCGTAGATGGGGAATTGTCGAATAGGTAGGGCGTTGTGCGTATCGAATACGTGCGTATCAAATACATGCGTATCGAATACGTAGGGCGTTGCCCTACGCTATTGGAGACGCCCTTTCAGGGCTATGCCGTGATTCTCACCCTCTCACCTCTCACCTCTCTCACCTCTAATTATCCTCTCCACCGCAGGATTATCCATCCAGTTATCTTCAATACCCGGCAGGTTGAGAATATCGGCGAAGAGGCGGTTTTGTGCGTCGTCTTCTTTCAGAGCGATGTGATACGGCGTATTGCTGAACGTAACCATCGAATAGACAGGTAAAAAATCGGGGTGTTGCGCGTGCAGGTGGGCGGCAATTTTTTTGCGCAGCAGGAATTTCGGATCGGCCACGAGGTCGCGCATTTCTATGAAATTGCGTTGAGCAAGTTCCGCAATAGCATCGCCATCGGCTACTCGTTGAGCGGCAAAATGCGGGATCATTTTCGACCAGTCGCCGCCGAATTGATCGTGCAAACCATCCAGAATGGTACAATCTTCAAAACCGGCATTCATACCCTGTCCATAAAACGGCACAATCGCATGTGCGGCATCGCCCAGCAACAGGATCCGATTTTGCCATTGCCAGGGGCGGCATTTTACCGTAATAAGCGAGGAGGTAGGGTTATTTTTGAAATCCTCCAGCAAGGTCGGCATCAGATCAAGCGTATCGGGGAAATAACGCTGGAAAAAAGACGTCACATTTGCATTGGTTGTCAGGTGCTGGAAAGACACCTCGCCTTCAAATGGCAGAAACAGCGTACAGGTAAAACTCCGGTCGGCATTGGGCAGCGCAATGAGCATAAAATTGCCGCGCGGCCAGATGTGCAGCGCCTTTGGGTCCATCCGATAACCACCATCGGCAGCAGGCGGGATAGTGAGTTCCTTGTACCCGTGATCGAGGTAAAACTGTGTGTACTGAAACCGGTCGGTTTTTTGCAACGCATATCGAACAGCAGAAAAAGCGCCATCGGTACCAAAAATCAGCGGCGCCTCCACCTGCTGCGTATCACCGGTTTGCATATTTTCAAATGTGATGTAGGGCAAATCTAGGTCGACATCCACGCAGCGGTGTTCAAAAAAGAACTCCACATTGGGAAAACTGTCCGCAATTTCCAACAAAGCAAGGTTCAGGCCGCCCCTGGATACCGAATAAATGGCTTCTCCTTCTTTGCCATAGGGCTGAAAAGTTAGTTCACCCGTTACGGAATGCATCATTCGGCCGGGCATGGGCAGCGCAGTTTTGGACAATTGCTCGCGAATGCCCGCCATTTCCACGGCTTTCCAGCCGCGTTCGCTCATAGCCAGGTTGATAGAACGGCCGCCACGGTAGCCGGCAGCACGCATGTCGGGCCGACGCTCGTACACTTTCACCTGGTAGCCACGGCGTGCCAGAAATACAGCCCAAAGGGAGCCGACCAGTCCGGCTCCGACGATGATAACAGAAGATGGTTGTTGCATGATAAAATGGTTAGGCAAATGTTGCTCAAACCTACGCTGAATCCCCGAAGCCACTCTTACTTTTGCTCAAAAAAGCGGGATGAGAAAAATTTGGTTCCTTGTTTTGTGGCTCTGCCTATATACTGTTTTGGATGCCCAAACGCCTGAGTTGCCGCTCACCAAAGGCATGCATATCACTTCCTCCTGCTCCATTCGGCCGGGAGCGTACCTTTTGGCAGCCGATTCGGCTTCACAAATGGTGGTTTGTACCATCGAGGGAAATGACATGGAAGTGGATTTTCAAAATGCCGAACTGCGCGGGGCAGAGGAAGGTGTGCTGCCTGATCGTTTTGCAGGCTACGGGCTTGTTGTCAAAGGCAACAACATTCGGGTAAAAAATGCCTGGATACGAGGATTTAAAGTTGCCATATACGCCGAAAATGCCCGCCATCTTACCCTTGAAAATTGCGATGTATCCTACAATTATCGCCCTCGCTTGCTGTCGACACGCCTGAAAGAAAACGAAAGCGACTGGCTAAGTTATCACCACAATGAAGCCGATGAGTGGCTGCGATACGGTGCTGGCATTTACCTGAAAAATTGCCCGGAAGCGACTGTGCGCGGTTGCCGCGCTACGGGCAACCAGAACGCACTGCTCATGAGCGACTGCAACGACGGGCTGGTGTACAACAATACCTTTCATTTCAATTCCGGCCTGGGCGTTGGCATGTACCGAAGTAGCCGCAATCGAATCATGCACAACCTGCTCGACTGGAATGTGCGCGGATATTCTCACCGAATATATGCTCGCGGGCAGGATTCGGCAGGTATTCTGTTGTATGAGCAAAGCAGCGGCAATACCATTGCTTACAACTCCGCCACGCATTCGGGTGACGGCTTTTTTTTATGGGCCGGACAAAGCACCATGGACAGCGGCGAGGGCGGCTGCAACGACAACGTGATTTTTGGCAATGACTTCAGCCATGCTCCTACAAATGGCGTGGAAGTGACTTTTTCCCGCAACCGGATTCAGGGAAACATTATTCGGGAGTGTACCTATGGTATTTGGGGCGGATATAGTTATGGTTCGCGTATTTTGGGTAATTACCTGGCCGACTGCAAAACCGGTATTGCCATCGAACATGGCCAGCACGACACCATACGGCAAAACCTGTTTCAGGACGACAGTGTGGGTGTTCGGCTTTGGGCGCGTGATGAGCAACCGGCCGACTGGGGCTATAGCCAACACCGCGATGTACGCAGCCTGGGACACAACATCGACAGAAATGTGTTTATCGCCGTCCGAAAACCCCTTGTCATCAGTGCTTCCCAAAACGTGTCGATCAATGGTGAAAACCTGTTCCTCGAATTTGACAAACTACTGGAAACACCCAAACCGAACGACAGCCTGCGCTTTTTACGCAATGATATTTACGGCAACACCGCCCAAATTGCTTTTGTATGGCAAAACCCTGTGCTGGCGCCGTTTAAAGGCCTGAATTTTACGCACCCGGGCCAACCCCAGAACCCGTATGCGCCGCTGGATATTCCGTATGGAGAACTGCACGAGCCCGACAGCCTGCCGGGGGGAATGCTGGCCGTTTTGCCCGACGGTTTTCCGCGTGGCCGCCGGTTTATTATTATGGGCGAATGGGGGCCATTCGATTTCAGCCGCCCTGTTGCAACCGTAGATACCGTAGCGGGGCGGCAGTATGCGCTTGTACTCGTGGGCCCGTCGGGCGACTGGAAAATAACCGAAAGCAAAGGCGTAAAAAACATCAGTGTCATGAAAGGACGCGTACCGGCCCAACTTACCTTCGAGCGGGAGCCTGGCGCACCAACCTGTTTGATCCGCTTTGAGTACAGCGGCGCCAAAACAATCGTCACTGAATTTGGAAAAAAAATACCGCCCGGAGAACGCTACATGTTTACATTTACAGAGTAAATAACTGCCAAACACGCCGTATCCCTTGCATACCTGCAATTTGTAAACCACCAAACACCTTGGTATATGGCAAGAACTCCTAAAGAAAAACGCTACCAAGCCATCGTCAACGCCGGGCTTAAACGTTTGTACGAACAACTGGGCTATCTTCAGAGCGATGTTCTCGGAAAACTTCGTACGCTTCGGCACGAAATTTCATCGGCCTCTCTTTCGAATATCAAGAACGACAAGACCGTGGGTGTCGCTACGCTCGAAACAGCAGCCAAAGGCGTTTTATTGCTCATGGAGCAGGAACTTGACATGGCTTATGATGATACTACCAGCGATTTTATTTCCAGAAACACCCCTGAATGGAAGCCGATTATAGTGCCCGAGAAACAGGACCCTGCCAACCAAGGCATCAAAGTGTATGCAGAAGGCAGGGCTACGGTGGCCCAAAAAACGGCATTTTTTGCCGACGCAAAACAGGAGTTAGTGGAAGTTGGTATTCGCCTCAACTCCTTTTCTACGTATTTCATTTCGCAAAGTGACAGTGCGTATAAACAGCACATTCTCAATTTACTGCAAAGAGGTGTACACATAAAGGGATACCTGCTCGATCCGGATTGCGAACAGGCGCGCATATATTTTGAAGACCGGGCCGGAACACTGGATACCGAAAACAGATCATTGGATAAAATACGGGAAGTGATGGCGGATTTGCGCCATTTGTGTGCACAGTTCAAGTTGATGAACCTCCCCGGCACGTTTGAAATTTACGTTTACCAACATATTCCTTACAGCCTGTACCTGATTGTAGATGGCGATTCGGATGACGGTAAAATGATGGTTTCGCCATATTTGTATGGCATTCGAAGAGCCAATTGTCCGGTATTGGAGTTTTCCAAAAAGGACCAGGAAACCATGTACAACCGCTACCTGGAAGCATATAAGGCTTTTACGCAAAGTGCCCGCCTGCTCGTGTAGTTATCAGTTAATGGTTATTGGTTATCAGGGTGATAGGGGGCCATTTGCACAATTGTTTCGCATCTTAATAAAGAATAACAAACAATTGTGCAAATGGCCCCCTATCACCCTGATAACCAATAACCATTAACTGATAACTACACGAGCAGGCGGGCACTTTGCGTCGTTTGTGAATTTACATAAAATTCACATGTTGTTCATGTAAAACACTGTATTTCAATCACTTAAGAATTTATTTGCTTGTTTGCCCCCTACCTTTGTATCAACAAACCGGATGGCAGTCAGGTATAGTAGTAGCAGCCAGGTCTACGGGTATGCTACCGCTGTAACAATCTGCAAAAGGTTGTAAGCGCTTTCCCCTTTTTTATTGCAACGAGCACCGGCTGGTACGGCTTTGATGACTGCGTATATGCGCCTTCAGGCCTTGCTCTCTCTATGCTCCTGCAGCAGGTTTCTGCCCTGCCATCCAACTTTTTTCACTTAACAATTTCAGACAATGAAAAACAAAGTCAAAATGGTTTGGCAACAGGGAGCGCAAATATGTTTGCTGGTACTGTTGCTTTTGCCTGCAGGAGTTGGCTTGTCAGCCTCCTCTTTACACATCACAAGCGGAGAACCTGCTGTGACACTTGCTTCACAGACCAGCAATTCTGCAACATTTTCCTGGGCTGCCGTGGCAGAAGCCAGTTCGTACCAATCGTACTACGTAAGAGCAGAAAATGGGTACACCAGTGGCTTGGTTGGCACGACCGCTACAAGCCTGACCCACTCAGGTCTTGTTTCCGGCACCTACAAGTTTTACTTCAGAAGCGTCCTCAAAGACGGCTCTTATTCCAGTTACATCATCATCGATGAAATAGTAATTGCGAATTAATGTGGAATACAGGCTCCTGTGCATGGTGTACAGGAGCCATTTTTATTTGTAGGATAGACTTTTATTCTCTGTATTTGGCCAATTCCCGGTACTTCCAATACGTTTCCAGCGCTGAAATCCTGCAAATTGTCCAGCCGGCGCGGCCATCCAGAAAGCCTGCTTTCAGGATATAATTCCGGATAAACTTAAAGACAGGGCTAAACCACATACGCCACCAGGCGCCCCTTTTACCCTGTTGGTGCATGGCCCGTGCTGCAATGACCGCATATTTCCGGGCACGCTCCAGGTGCTCTTCCACCGTATAGTAACTGTAGTGCAGCAGGTCGCCATCAAGGCGTGCGATGCTTGTTCCGACGTTCATTTCCACCTTGTCGTGCGGGTTGGTACCACCCCAGTGGCCCAGGCGTTTGTCGAACAAACGCAGTTTGCGGTCGGGGTACCAGCCAGAGTGTGCAATCCATTGGCCACAATAGTTGGTACGGCGATTCATCATAAAAGCATCGAAGCCAGGAGACTTTTTCACACCCAGAATAGACTGGCGGAGGCGCTCGCTCAGGGCTTCGTCGGCGTCCAGCGACAATACCAGCGGGTGGGTTGCCAATCCGAGTGCCCGGTTTTTTTGTTCGATGTGCCCGTCGAAGGCATGTTGTTCGAAGCGTACGCCATATGTGCGACAAATCTGCTCCGTGCCATCACTGGAAAATGAATCGAGCACCACAATTTCGTCGGCCACGCCTGCCAGCGATTCCAGGCAACGAGCAATGTTACGTTCCTCATTGAATGTGATGATGACAGCAGAAATGGGTGGCATCCCGCAAAGATAATCGGTTATCAGTTATTGGTTATCAGGGTGGGTAGAACCAGGATTTGTGCGATTTAAAGGATTAGAAGAATTCCCAATGAGATGTCGAAATTCCAATGATTAATTCAAGTGAATGAGGTGGTAATCTTTCAGCCTGATTTTTTTAATTTCGACATCCCGTTGGGAATTCTTCTAATCCTTTAAATCGCACAAATCCTGGTTCAACTCACCCCTGATAACCAATAACTGATAACCGATAACTACCGTATCAGCGCCACATCTCCCTGCTTCCTGATCTGCACCACCCTTCCGCAGAAATCAATATCCGCTTCGAGTGTCCACACCCAAACGCCGGGGCGAAGTTTGGAGCCTTTGAAGGTGCCATTCCAACTGTCGGCGGGGTTTTCGCTTTGGAAAACTTGTGTTCCCCAGCGATCGAATACGGCGAAATTGTATTTCAGGATGGTCATGCCACTGGCGAAGTGTGGGCGGAAAGCGGCATTCTCAGGATCGGAGGCTTCCGTACTGATTACGTTGGGCATATACACGAGACCTTGCTCGGCACTCAGTTCGGCCCATTCCACCTGGATGGTACCAGGCACGGTCAGGCACTGCCCGTCAATTCGCTGCACTGTAAAAGTGTATATACCTGCTTCCGATACCTTGATGCTGCGGGTAGAGTCGCCCGTCGACCAGAGGAACTTATATTCGTTCGGATTACCAACAGTAATTTCCGGCGCCAGGGTAATTTCCGTGGAATCGCAAGGGATAATACCGCCAACTGTCACGATCGAAACTGCTGGAAGGGCGCTTATTTCAAGACTTTCCTCTACAACACAATTGGAGGCGTCGCGCAACTGAACCGTGTATTGCCCGGCTGCGAGGTCGCCGAACAAGGTTTCGCTTTGCCAGTTGCCGGAGTTGTTCAAATCGTATTCGTAGGGCGGAGTCCCTCCGCTGGCGCCTGCAATTTCCAGGCTACCATTCGTTTCGTTCGGACAACTTTCTGTGCCCGACAGTGAAAACGAAGCCGCTGGAAGCCCGCTCACGGTTACCATCACGATGGAGTCGCAGCCATTGGCACTGGTCAGGTGTATGGTTTCGGTGGTTCCAATCTGGATTTGCTGACCATTGTAATTGTATGCCGTGCCCTGACAAACGGACACCTGCAAACTGCTCGAAGCGGAAGCATAAGCATGTACAACAAGCGTGACAATCGAATCGCAACCTACAGAATTGATGAGGGTGAAATTTTGCGTCTGGCCAGCAGGAACGGATACTCCCTGATAAACATATACCTCACCCGGGCAAACATACACATCCAGCGTCGAAGCCGATGGAGACAAGGTCATTACGGTAACGACCACTGTGGAATCGCAGCCATTGGCAGTCGTAACCATGAAATTCTGTGTAGTACCAGCCGGCACATCAACACCATTGTATTGTGCAGATTCCCCTGCACATGCCTGAAGTGTTACTGCGCCGGTACCGACCACATAAGGCTCTACGGTTACAACGGTTGTAGAGATACATCCAAACTGGTTGGTGTAGGTGAAGTAATTTTCACCAATCGGTACAGGCGTGCCTTGATAATCGGCCATACCGCCCGGGCAGGCATACAAAGTCAGATAATCAGTGAATGAAGGCAGCGGGTATACCGTAACCATGGTAAACACATCGCAGCCATGCACATCAGTGGATTGAAACACCTGACTGAAGCCTGCCGGAATAGGCGTATTGTTGTAAACCGCAAAACTACCTTCGCATGCAGATAAATCTACCGATTCCATGATCGGTACACAGTCGAAGTCCATCAACAGATCAATGGGGACAAACCCTTCTCCGCAGCCGCTTACGTACACGGAATCTTTTCCAATCACGGATGACCAACCCGGTTCGAATGTGGTAGAATCGAGCATGACCACATACCATCCTGCCGTAATGTTGGAGAACTGGAATACGCCATTGGCATCGCTCAAGGTAGTATCAATCGGCACGCCATCTTTGAATAGCATCACTGTAATGCCAGCCAGGGTGGTGTCGGAAGTATAGCCTACTGCATCATCGTGGTTTACATCGGACCAGACAGTACCTTGCAGGTCGCCGGTTCCGCCGGTCAGTTGCACGTTGAGCGGGTCGCTCTGGGCCGAGCAACCACTCGCGTCGGTCAGCACTGCATAGTAACTACCATTTTCAGTAACAATTAGTTCAGGCGTGGTAGCGCCTGCGATCGGGCTACCATTCTGATACCATTGCCAACTGGTTACACCCGGCAAATTAGGCACGCACAAGGTGTCGGGGGCGCAGCGTTCATGGCAGCCAGAAGGAATGGCCGACACCTGTGGGCCGGGCAGCACCGTTACAACATTACTCTTTGCCTCGCATCCAAATTCATTGATGACACGGATATAAAAACCGCCATAGTCTTCGGTCGTAAGCGTAGTGCCCGTGGCGCCGGTACTCCAGATAAACTGCCAGTTGGCAGGCTGCGGGCCTGTGTAACTCAGCACATTGGCCGGGCTGGCGCAACTGCTGCTACTGCTGATACTGAAACCGCTGGGGTTGGGATGCACAGTTATTACAAACGGATCGGTCACGGCTGTGCAACCATTGGCCGGGTTGGTTACGGTTACATTATAGGTGTGTGTGCCTACGGGCAGCAGGTTGCCCCTGTTTTCAGAAAACTCGATTTCATCGGTCATGCCATTGCCACCGGACCATACATAATTATATATGCCGTCGCCCTGTACTTGCAAGAACACGTCTTCTCCGCTGCAAGTGCTCAGAGTAGGATAGGAAGTACCTACTATTTGCCCCAACTGGTTTTTCAGCAAGGCTTTGATCAGTGCATCCGGCGCAGGGGCCACGTCGATTTTTACAGGAGCTGGCACAAACGTACATCCATTGGCATCCGTAAGGGTTACCTGATACACGCCAGCCTCGGTCACTGTCAGGGTTTGGGTGCTGGTCATGGCCGCATCCGACCACAAGTAACTGGCAGCACCGGCGGGCGCCGTAAGTATCATCGTAGCGCCTTCACACAGAATACCCGGGTTGGCGGGCGAAATCGCACCGCTCAACGGATTGGGTTCTACCGTAACAGGCAACGAATAAGAGGCCGAGCAACCGTACACGTTGGTGGCTGTTGCGCTTACAGTATATGTATTAGGTGTGCTGTAATGGTGATACACGGTAATTCCCAGCGCATCGTTGGCGCTACCGGACGATGGATCGCCAAAATCCCAGGATACATCCAGCAAATCGCCGGGCATGCTGGAAGGCTGGAAAAGCAGGGCATTCCCTGCACATCGGGCGGCTGGTGCGGCAAAGGTAGCATCCGGCAGTGGGAATACTTCCACGGGTGCTGTAGCACTGGTAGTACATCCGCTATTGCCTGTGACGGTGAGTTTCACCTGATAAATACCGGATGTAGCGTAGTTGTGTGTGGGATCGGCTATATTATCGGTATTGGCAGCGCCGGAAGCCGGATCGCCGAAATCCCACGCATATGTGGTGATACTGTTGCCAGGCAGCAGTTCGCTCACGTCTTCAAACGTTGTTCCGTTGCCGGGGCAATCGGCTTCTGCATCGAAGCGCGCCACCAGTTCCACTTTTACCGAATCGAGGAATTTACAGGTGCTGCCATCCTGCAATTGTACGGTTGTGAACGACAGGTATTTACCGGCATTATTGAACACAAAATTGGGGTTGTCGCCTGTCGCCGTTCCCAGCACCTGCCCGCCCGATATGAAAAACAGCCAGGTGGCGCTGCCAGGCACATATTGGCCGGTATTGTCGACAATATGAAACTGGAATGAATCGCAGCGAACATTGGGGTCGAAAGTGGCGTCAAAAGCACCAGGCGGGCACAGTGCAGCACCGCCAGGTACGCCTACGCCACCACTACCGCCACCGCAGTAGTTAAAAATATTGATTGGCCCGGCCACATGGGTGCATCCATATTGATTGGTAGCCTGAACGGTATAAAATCCATACTGATTGGTGGCATAATCTACAGACGTAGCACCGGCAATGGCCGTTCCGTTTACTGCCCATTGATAGGTGTAATTGGCATCCGCATTGGTGAGCGCGGTCAGCAGCACATACATGGAGTTGTTGCAAAATCCGGTAGGATCGGCTGTCGTAAGCGATACGTCCGGCGCATCGTAACTGAGTATGGTAAATTCCGATTTTCCTACGCAGCCATTGGCGTCGGTTACCTGAACGGCGTAGGTGCCAAAACCCAGATTTGGATTGGCCGCAGTAGATAACACAGCGCCGTTGTCGTCTTTCCAGGAATAACCTGCAAAAGCCACACTCGTCTGGATAGCCGCCGTGCTGCCCGGGCAGAGTCCAGTTGGATGCTGCACCATGGGGTCAGGGTTGGCCCACACCGTGACAGGGAAAGAAGCCGTTTGGCCACACACAGCCACATTCACGGTATGGTTACCGGGTTGTGTCCAGAAAATATCGGCAGCACTGGTGCCCTGGCCATCAGACACAGCCCCTGCGCCCGCAGGTGAAATCGTCCACTGCACGTCAATGTTTTGTGGAATAATGGAATAACTGCCCACGGCATCTTCGCAGGATGTTGCAGTGCCCGCAATGGCCGGAATGCCGATGGCTGCCGGATGGATGCGCACGGTATCGCTGGCGCAATTCAGTCCGTTGGTGCTCACGCTGGCGGCGGCCAGTTCGTAGGGGCCGGTGGCTGCCCAGGTCACATTGATCGGGTTACCATACACCGTTTGGGCTGCGCCGGCGCCATTGGTGACTGTCCAGCGTACTTTGGTGCCCGGCGTCACGCCTTGTGCCTCATAAGTGTAGGCACTACCAGGGCAAATATTGGGTTCTCCTGTAATGCCAGTGGGTTCGGTGGGCAATCCGGATACGCTCACACCCCATTCCTGTTCGTCGGTGCAGGTTTGTGCGGGGTTGGTTGGTATTGCGAGGATGCGGTATTTGCCTGCACCGTTGAGAAAATCGGGCATAACGGTAGCAGCGCCTGTTGCCGACCAGACGGAAGCGCCCGAAGGGTCGAACAGCGTCCAGTTGGAATTCAGGTTCTGGTTGGTGGCAAGCAATTTGGTCATCAGCATCACATTTCCGTTTTCGCAGGCTTCTACCGCCCCAGTAATAGCAAATGGCGACAAAATGTGCACTTGAAGCGAAGAAGAGCCACCACAACCCAGGTAACAATTTTCATAATCGACACTAATCGTATAGGCTGCAGCACTGGCAAAGGATGCCCATGCTACGGTAATACGATTGGTGCCCTGGCCTTCCATAATAGTGCCGCCTCCGGAAATACTCCAGTTGAAACTGGTGCCTCCATATGGAGTAATGCTATACACCTCTACGGCCGAAGGGCATACCCGTTCGCGGCCCTGAATGGGCGCATTGTTGTCGATCACCGGAATTTCTATCACAGCCGGTGTGGGGCACAGCATGCCGCTGCAAGGTTGCGAGCCTAGTGTAATGGTTCCGACAGGCCCACTATTCCACGTAACAGCAATGGTATCCGATGTAGATGTGCCGCCGCCGGTAATGGTACCGTTGGCCGACACTGACCAGGTGAAAGGCTGGCAACCATTGGAGGCGGTGTAGGTGATAGCCTCTCCGGGACATACGGTGCCTATACAGTCCAGCGTAGGCGAACTGGCATCCAGCACTTCGATGGTCATTTGTGTCGTGTCGGAACACAGGCAGTTGCTGGCGGCTACCAGCGTGACGGTATAAGTGCCCGGATTGACAAATGTGTGTTGAGGACTGGTTTCGGTAGTGGTTGTTTGATCGTCGCTAAAAGTCCATTCGTACGTATCAGCGCCGCTGCTTTGATTCTGGAAATAAACGGGCTGGTTTTTACATACCACCAGATTGCCAGTGGTCGGCGGAGGTGGGTTGGTGGTGAAGGCCGCTTCTGGTGCTTCAATAATATTTACACAAATGGAAGACTCGCCAGCACATCCGGAGATGCCATCTGCGAATACGGATACCGATCCCGTCCCTGTATTTCCCCAGGTAACAGTGACAGAAGATCCCTGGTTTGACCCTCCACCCGGGTTGTTCACATGCCATTCGCTGGCGCCCGATACTTGCCAAGTGACAAATGTCTGACCAGTAGGGGTTTGTGGGAAAACGGAATACGTCACAGTAGTTCCGGGGCACACTTTTTCGCAAATTGAACTGTCTGCCTGGTTGCAAGGCGCCTCGTTGGAAGAAATGATGTGCAAGGGTTGGAAAGGAATAACATACACGACCATTGTATCCGTAGCAACTTGGCCATTGGCGCCCAACACTTGAGCCATAAGGACAGACTGGCCCGGCCCGGTATTGTACTGAGAAGGGCAAAAAACAAGGAAATTGGTATTCGGACTCGTCGTTACGGGAAATCCATTGATGCTCCATTGCACAGATGACGTTTGTGTAGAGCCGGGTGTAACGGTTACAGCGTAGGTTCCACAGGAAAACTCACAAATGATATCAGGCCCTCCAATCTGAACCATCAGATCCTGCTGGGCTTTCAGCAAAGTAGACAAACAAAGGAGCATACAGCCGGACAATATCACTCGGCAGAAGGTCGGAAGGCGTAGTCGGTTTCCCATTTTTGAATTTTTTTGAAACGGAAGGAATGCAGAAGAGATACGGCATGTTGGGAAAATGCTGCCGGAAGATAGGGCGTAGCAAGGAGTCACCCTCTAAAAAAAGGAGATTTTACCTCTATATAATAACAATACTATATCATTAATAAAATTCTATATTAGTGTAAATTATTAGCATAAAAAATTTAAATTATTGCTATTTTAAGAATATTAAAATAAATAAGATCGAAATTATTACATTTTTAAAAAACATTGGAACGCGTAAAAAAATTGTTTCTTTTCACGTCCTTCATCGCCTGTCGCGGCCTGACGACTGTAGACTGACGACTGCTGACTGTAGACTGACCACTGCTGCCTATCTTTGCGCCCTGCCATAACCAGACATTCCGTTTATGAAACAACTTATCGAATGCGTGCCCAATTTTTCCGAAGGGCGCGACCCCGCTGTGATCAAACAAATCACCGATGTTATTGAAACTGTAGAAGGCGTTACCCTGCTCGATGTAGACCCCGGCAAGGCCACCAACCGCACCGTCGTCACCTTTGTCGGCGAACCCGCGGCCGTCGTGGAAGCCGCTTTCCAGGCCATCAAAAAAGCCTGTGAAGTAATCGATATGAGCAAACACAGCGGCGAACACCCACGTATGGGCGCTACCGACGTATGTCCACTCATTCCGATTGCCCATATTTCCATGCAGGAAACAGCGGAATGGGCGCGCCGCCTGGGCGAACGCGTCGGCCGCGAACTCGATCTGCCTATTTACCTGTACGAGGCTGCAGCAAGCCGCCCCGAGCGCAAAAACCTGGCGGTCATCCGTGCCGGCGAATACGAAGCCTTGCCCGAAAAACTGGTACAACCCGAGTGGAAACCCGACTTTGGCCCGGCCCGATTCAATGCGAAAAGTGGCGCCACAGTGATCGGCGCCCGCGATTTTCTGATCGCCTACAACGTCAACCTGAACACTACCTCTGTGCGCCGCGCCAACTCCGTAGCATTCGACGTGCGGGAAAAAGGCCGCGTGCTCAATGACCCAAACACAGGCAAACCCATGAAGGATGAATCAGGCGAACCCATGCGCCAGCCCGGCATCCTGCAAGGCGTAAAAGCCATCGGGTGGTACATCGAGGAATACGGGATCGCACAGATTTCGATGAACATCACCGACATTGCTGCCACGCCGCTGCACAAGGCTTTCGAGGCCTGCTGCAAAAGTGCCGACCAGCGTGGCATGCGCGTCTCGGGCTCCGAACTGGTAGGCCTGGTGCCCTTGAATGTGATGCTGGAGGCAGGTAAATATTTCCTCCGGAAGCAACAGCGCAGCGTTGGAGTAAGCGATTCCGAACTGATCAAAATTGCTGTAAAATCGATGGGGCTCGACGAACTCGCGCCGTTTGACCCGCAGCAAAAAATCATTGAATACAACCTCGAAAAAGGAAATGCCGCTGCGCAGAAAGCGCTGATAAACAAAACCTTGCGTGGGTTTGCCGACGAAACGGCTTCCGAAAGCCCGGCGCCGGGCGGCGGCTCCGTGAGCGCCTATGTCGGCGCGCTCGGTGTATCGCTTGCGACCATGGTAGCCAACCTTAGCAGCCACAAACGCGGCTGGGACGAGCGCTGGGAAGAGTTTTCCAATGCTGCCGAAATAGGCCAGCAACTGAAGGATGCGCTGATCCGGTCGGTCGATGAAGATACCGATGCCTTTAATGAAATCATGACGGCATTCGGGATGCCCAACAGCACGCCGGAAGAAAAAACGGCGCGTAAAGCAGCCATACAGGCGGCTACCAAAAAAGCCATCGAAGTGCCGCTAAAAGTCATGCGCCTGAGCATGGATTCCTTCCCGTTGATTCGGCAAATGGTGGAAACCGGCAACCCTAATTCCGTGACAGATGCAGGAGTAGGCGCCTTGTGTGCCCGCGCTGCCGTGTATGGGGCTTTCCTGAATGTAAAAGTGAATGCTACAGGCCTCGACGACAAGAACTACGCCACTCAGGTAGTAGCCGAAGCCGAAAAAATGGCACAGGCCGCAGATGCTGAAGAACGCGCTATTGTAGCCCTGGTACACGAAAAAATTTAATGATGTATTGCTACTTGTGATACAGCCTTTCGATTTTGAAAAAACGACATCCTGTGATATTTTTATTTAAAAATAAATGTCTTGGGTTTCATATATTTTGTTTTTTAATTTTGAAAGGCTGTATTACATCTTTCTAACACCTTGACAACCAGGGCGAAGACTTCTTTTCTTGTACGTGCATCTTATCTTCGCGCTTATGTCTCGCAAGAATAAATACGTCTGTATACACGGCCACTTTTACCAGCCGCCGCGTGAAAATGCCTGGCTGGAAGTAGTAGAACGCCAGGAGTCGGCCCGCCCTTTTCACGACTGGAATACGCGCATCAATTTTGAATGCTACGCCCCGAATGCCTCGGCCCGTATTCTCGACGACAAAGGCTGGATTGTGAAAATCCGCAACAACTACAACCGCATTTCCTGGAACTTCGGGCCTACCCTGTTGTCGTGGTTACAAGAAAACGACCCGGATGCCTACCACCTGCTGCAAACAGCCGACCATCGGAGCATGGAACGCTTCGGCGGACACGGTTCGGCACTGGCACAGGTGCACAGCCACCTCATCATGCCGCTCTGCAACTACCGCGACAAGGTAACGCAGGTAACCTGGGGCATCCGCGATTTCGAGCATCGCTTCGGGCGCTATCCGGAAGGTATCTGGCTGGCTGAAACGGCTGCCGATACACAAACACTGGAAGTGCTGGCTTCACACGGCATCCAGTTTACCATCCTGGCGCCCCGACAAGCGAAGGCTATCCGGTCAATGGGCAGCGGCGATGAATGGCAAGGTGTAAGTGCCGACACCATCGATACCCGACAGCCCTACTGGTGTGTGCTTCCAAGCGGCCGCCGTATCGCACTGTTTTTTTACCACGGCGGTATTGCACAGGAGGTGGCGTTCAACGGGCTGCTCAACAGCGGCCGAAATTTTGCCAACCGGCTGAGTGGTATTTTCGACAATAGCGACGAACCGCAACTGGCACATATCGCTACAGATGGCGAAAGTTACGGTCACCACCACCGCTTCGGCGAAATGGCCCTGGCCGACTGCCTCAACCTCATCGAGGACAACGAAACGGCTACCCTGACCAATTACGGACAGTTTCTCGAGATGTTTCCGCCCAAATGGGAAGTGCAAATTCACGAAAACTCTTCCTGGAGTTGTGTGCATGGTGTGGAGCGCTGGAGGGCCGATTGCGGCTGCAATTCAGGCCGTGCAGGCTGGCATCAGCGCTGGCGAAAACCCCTGCGCGAAACACTCGACTGGCTGCGCGACCGACTGGCGCCTCTGTATGAAAAGGAGGCCGCCCGATTTCTGCAAGACCCCTGGGCTGCCCGCAACGACTACATTGACGTTACGCTCAATCGCTCTGATGCCGTTGTAAATGGTTTTCTGAAAAAACATGCCCGCCGCGAACTCAGCCATCTCGAACAGGTGGTCACCCTGCGCCTGCTCGAAATGCAGCGCCATGCAGTGCTTATGTACACCAGTTGCGGCTGGTTTTTTGATGAAATTTCGGGTATTGAAACCAATCAGATTTTGCAGTATGCCCTGCGTGCCATGGACTATGCGAACGATGCTGCGGGTCTCGATTTGTACCCGGAATTTGTACGGCGACTGAGCGAAGCGCCCAGCAATGTTTTCCCCAACGGCGCCGCCAGTTTTTTACAAAATGTGGTGCCCACCCGCGTTACGCTCGAACGGGTAGCCATGCATTTTGCCGTAGCCTCCCTTTTTGAAGAACATCCGGAAGGGCTCAACCTGTTTAATTATACCGCGGCGGTCGAGTTTTTTGAAAAAATAGAAGCAGGAACGCCTCAGTTTGCCGCCGGCAGGCTGGTGATTCGCTCCCGCCTGAGCCGCGCCGAACGCCCTTTTTGTTTTGCCGTGTTGTACCTCGGTCAGCAACACATCATCGGCAACATCAGCGGCACGATGAACAAAACGACCTTCGAGGAAATGTTTGCCCGTACCGGCAAGGCATTTCACAATGCCAACCTGGGCGAAGTGATCGGTACCTTGCAGGAATATTTCGGTCCCGAAAAATTTACCCTGTCGAGCCTTTTTGCCGATGAAAAAATAAAAATCATCAGTGGCATCACCGACCACAGCCTTTCTGTGGCCGAGTCGAGTTTCCGGAATGTATTCAACGATAATTATCAGTTGATGACCGGGCTTCAGGAGGCCGGATTGCCCTTGCCGGATGCCTGGCGAAATATTGCATCGTATGTTCTTAATTCCGATCTGCTCGATTTTTTCAGAAATGACCAGCCGACGGAAACACGTGTGCTGAATCGTATTGCCGGCGACTTGAAACAGTGGGGCATCAAACTCAATGATGAGGAAGCGATTCGCCACGCCATCAGTGAGCGGGTGTACCGGGAAATTGAAAAAATCAACCTCGGCGAATCTTCCGTTTCGAGGGTGGAATGGCTCAATCGCGTGCTCACCGCTGTGGCCGATATGGGTATCAAACCCAGTATCTGGCGCAGCCAAAACGTGTTTTACCTGTTTACCAAAGGATATAGAAAAGGGCAATGGGTATTTGTCAATGAAGGCTGGAAAAAGGCGTTCGAACAATTGGCGCAGTTGCTGAAGGTCAGGCTGGGGTAGTTATCGGTTATCTGTTATTGGTTATCAGGGAGGGGTAAGGGTGGATGGGTGTTTCAGGCCAGGGATTAGTTGAGGGGTTGAGTAGTTGAGGGGTTGAGTAGTTGAATGGTTGAGATTCAGCCACTCTAGAGGAAGAGATTTTGCATTACACGAGTAAATGAATCTCAACCATTCAACTACTCAACCCCTCAACTACTCAACCCCTCAACTAATCCCTGGCCTGAAACACCCATCCACCCTTACCCCTCCCTGATAACCAATAACAGATAACCAATAACTAAACACAGATAACTATTTTTTCCCCTATCCATTGATTTTTCCAATTTTTAATGCAAAACTTTGCAGTTCGGTTCGAAAAAGCCTGTCGCAATCCTCTGCGGCGGGCTTTTTTGTCCTGTATTCACATGCCTAACCTGTAACTTTTTTATATCATGGATGAAAATAAGATAATCGAACCCGCTGTTCCGGAAATTCCGTCGAGCAACGGTACCGCACGCAAGAAAAAAGAGTGGACAAAAAAACCAGGCGATAATTCCTGGACGATGTTCAAGGTAATGGCCGAGTTTGTAGACGGTTTTGAGACCCTCAACAAAATCGGCCCTTGTATCTCTATCTTCGGCTCAGCACGCACCAAACCCGGCACATATTACTACGATATGGCCGTCAAAATTGCCAATAAACTCACCGAAGAAGGCTACGGCATCATCACCGGTGGCGGCCCCGGCATTATGGAAGCCGGCAACAAGGGCGCCTGGATGAGAGGCGGCTCTTCGGTCGGACTCAATATCGAATTGCCGTTCGAACAACACCACAACCCTTTTATTGCACCCGATAAAAACCTGCACCACCGCTACTTTTTTGTTCGCAAAGTGATGTTTGTCAAGTATGCGCAGGGCTTTGTTGTCATGCCCGGCGGTTTTGGTACGCTCGACGAACTGTTCGAGGTATTGACGCTGGTGCAAACCAAAAAAATCACGCCTGTTCCGATTATTCTCGTTGGAAGAGAATTTTGGGAAGGTCTGAAAAACTGGATCGTGGAAGTCATGCTCGAACGCCACCACAACATCAATGCGGAAGACCTGAACCTGTTCCATATTACCGATGATCCGGACGAAGTGCCGCATATCATCAATCAGTTCTACAAGGAACGCCCGGAAGAACTGTCGCAGAATTTTGGATTGTAATTTTTTGGAGTTGATGAGGGTTGATAAATGTTGATAAGTGTTGATATTTGTGTGCTCGAAAATGGAGAAAATTTTCCCTCCCCGAGCCGCTTAATATCAACCCTCATCAACCCTCATCAACCCTCATCAACCCTCATCAACCTCATCAACCTCATCAACCTTATCAACCCTCATCAACCCCATCCCCCTCATCAACATTTTTCCATGCAAAAGCCATCTATCCCTGAGGGAACCCGTGATTTCGGACCAGAACAGGTACGCCGACGAACCTTTATTTTTGATACGATCCGCCAGGTATTTACCCGTTTCGGGTTTCAGCCGCTGGAAACACCTGCGATGGAAAACCTGAGCACCCTCACCGGAAAATATGGCGAAGAGGGCGATAAACTCCTGTTTAAAATTCTCAACAACGGGGATTATTTGAAAGATGTCGATGCCGATGCTCTGGCTGCACGCGATTCGAACCGACTGCTCAAAGGCATTTCCAAACGCGGCTTGCGCTACGACCTGACCGTGCCGTTTGCCCGGTATGTGGTCATGAACCGGGGCACGCTTACATTCCCTTTCAAACGCTATCAGATTCAACCGGTCTGGCGTGCCGACCGGCCGCAACGAGGCCGCTACCGCGAGTTTTTCCAATGCGATGCGGATGTGATCGGCTCGGACAGCCTCTTGTATGAAGCCGAACTCACCCAGATTTATGACGAGTCATTTGCCCAACTCCGCGTGCCGGTTGTTATCAAAATAAACAACAGAAAGATATTGTTCGGCATTGCCGAAGCCGCAGGCATCCCCGACAAGTTTATGGACATGACTGTGGCCATCGACAAACTCGATAAAATCGGTATCGATGGCGTGCGGAAAGAACTGACCGAAAGAGGTATTTCCGAGCAGGCCATTTCCACCATTGAAAAAATATTGCAGGCGCCTGATTTGAAGGCCCTTCGCCCGATTTTCGCTGGTAGCGAGACAGGTCTGAAAGGTCTGGACGAATTGCAACGCGTATTCGATCTGCTGGCTTCCACTACACTGAAAAACGACCTGCGATTCGATATTACCCTGGCTCGCGGCCTGAGTTACTACACCGGCTGCATTTTTGAAGTGGCTGCCAAAGACTTCCAGATGGGCAGCATCGGCGGTGGCGGGCGTTATGCCGACCTTACGGGCGTGTTTGGCGTGCCCGGGCTGTCGGGGGTGGGCATTTCCTTTGGCGCCGACCGCATTTATGATGTGATGGACGGCATGGGGCTGTTTCCAGAAACACTGACAGAAAGTGTGAAAGTTCTGTTCGCTACGATGGACGAGCCCTCTTTTGAATATGCATTTACCTGTATTTCAAAATTGCGTGCAGCAGGCGTAGCCGCCGAACTATACCCGGAACCGGGCAAATTGAAAAAACAATTTGAATACGCTGCCAAACGAAACGTTCCTTTTGTCGCCATTGTAGGGGAATCGGAAATGCAAAACGGTACTCTGATGGTGAAAGACCAGAAAACGGGCGAACAAAAAGCGATGACTGTGGAAGAACTGCAACACGGATTGCGCGGATAAGAACGGATTTTCACGGATCGGGCCAGGTATAGGGAATGCACATGAAAACACTGCTCTGAAAGCCTTCAAAATGTTGAGGTAATCTGCGAAAATCCGCTCCATTTCTGTGCAATCCGTGTAACTTTGCGACGGAATTCACCACATTTCCGTTTTTCAAAACAATTTACTGACCTATCCATGTTCAACCTGACCGAAGAGCACCTGGCCGTACAGCAGGCAGCCCGTGATTTTGCACAAAATGAATTGAAACCCGGCGTGATCGAACGCGACAGCAAGGGCATTTACCCGACCGAACAGGTTCGTAAAATGGGCGAACTCGGCTTTCTGGGCATGATGGTATCGCCTGAATATGGCGGCGGCGGGATGGATACACTTTCCTATGTACTGGCAATGGAAGAAATCAGCAAGGTCGACAACTCCTGCTCGGTCATCATGTCGGTCAACAACTCCCTCGTATGCTGGGGCCTTGAAAAATTCGGCACCGAGGAACAACGCCGCAAATACCTGCCCAAACTTACCAGTGGCGAATGGATCGGCTCCTTCTGCCTCTCCGAGCCGGAAGCCGGCTCCGACGCAACCAGCCAACGCACCACGGCCGTAGATATGGGCGACCACTACGTGCTGAACGGGACCAAAAACTGGATTACCAACGGCGCTACGTCCAAACTGCACCTCGTCATGGCCCAAACCGATGTCGAAAAAGGCCATCGCGGTATCAATTGCCTGCTCGTGGAAGCCGACTGGAAAGGGGTGACCATCGGCGCCAAGGAAGACAAACTCGGCATCCGCTCCTCCGATACCACCTCGATCATGTACAACGACGTCATCGTGCCCAAGGAAAACCGCATCGGTGAGGATGGCTTCGGTTTCAAATTTGCTATGAAGGTGCTTTCCGGAGGAAGAATCGGAATAGCCTCGCAAGCCCTGGGTATTGCAGCCGGCGCTTACGAACTCGCCGTAGCCTATTCAAAAGAACGCAGCGCCTTTGGCAAACCCATCAGTGGCCACCAGGCTATTGCCTTCAAAATTGCCGACATGGCTACCGACATAGAAGCCGCGCGCCTGCTGGTGTACCGCGCTGCCTTGTTGAAAGACCAGAACAAGGATTTCGATCAGGCTGCTGCTATGGCGAAAGTGTATGCTTCCGAAGTGGCCATGCGCCATACCGTGGAAGCCGTACAAATACATGGTGGCTACGGTTTTGTGAAAGAATACCACGTAGAACGCCTGATGCGCGACGCCAAAATCACTCAGATTTACGAAGGCACTTCCGAAGTGCAGCGCATCGTTATTTCCAGAAATGTGCTGAACGGTGATTTGTACGTGCCGTTTTAAACCATAATTAATTTCCTGTAGTAAATACGAGGGCTCTACACTCTTTGTGTTCTCCGTGCACTTCGTGGTTTATTATTCAACCACGAAGTGCACAGAGAACACAAAGAGCGTAGAGCCCTCGTAGTATTTCAAGTCGTATTTAAAAAATTGATTGTCAATTGCTTGTGTTTTATAACGTAAAAATACGTTATAAAACTAAAAAAATAGTTGCGAAACTAAAAAACACGTTTTACATTTGTCTTATCGAACGTACAAATACCGGCAATGTGGCGTTTTCGCTAAATGAGGGAGGGCGCCGCATTGCTACCACAGCACCTGTTACATTGATCCTGTTTGATATGCAGAAACTGACCAAAGCGGAAGAAGAAGTCATGCACCTTATTTGGGAGATCGGGCGTGGCACTGTGAGCGACCTGCTGGAAAAATTTCCGGAACCCAAGCCGCCACACAGCACCATCTCCAGCGTAGTGCGTATTCTGGAAAAAAAAGGATTTGTCGACCATAAAGCCTATGGCAAAACCCACGACTATTTTCCTGTCGTATCCAAGGAGGAATATGGCAGCCGTACGCTCGGCGATGTTTTGCGCGACTATTTCGATGGCTCGGTATCGCGCCTCGTGTCGCACCTGACGGAGGAGGAGAAGTTGAGCCCGGAAGAACTGGATGCTTTACGGAAATTGCTGGAATAGTCCTGAGTCCTGAGTCGTAAGTCCCGAGTCTGTAGAGTACACCTACTTACTCTTGACTTTTGCTGATAACTATTGCCAAGAATAAGCAGGTGTACTCTACAGACTCAGGACTTAGGACTCTGGACTTAAGACTATTATTATGCTGATACTAAAACTCACCATCTGCTGGGGCTTTTTTGCATTGCTCTACGCTCTGTTGCTGCGCAAGGAAACATTTTTCCGCGCTAATCGCCTGTACCTGCTGGGAACCCTTCTGGGAGGCGTGTTGCTGGCTGCATACAGTGATCTGCTGCCTGCGCCGGCGCCTGTTGCGGGGTTTTATACCACCGCCTTGCCTGCCATTCAGGTAGGGGTACAACAGGCAGAGGCCATTTCCAGTCGATTTGATGCATGGGATGGGTTGTGGGTAATATATTTCATAGGAGTAGCCTGTATGTTGTTGCGCACCGGATGGGGCATTGCCGGTTTGTTGAAAATGGTAGCCACGGGCAATTCTGAGAGCAGTGAAGGAGGCATCGTTTTGGTGCAACATGCGGGCATCAGCACCCCGTTTTCATTTTTCAAATGGGTTTTTATCCCTATTGATGGAAGGGAAGCGCCTGGTATGCAGCACATCCTCGCCCATGAGCGCGCGCATGCCCGGGGTTGGCACAGCCTCGATATCATGCTGGTCGAACTGATCAGCGCTGCCTGCTGGTTTCACCCGCTGGTGTACTGGTACCGTCGCTCCCTGCGCACTGTGCACGAATACCTGGCCGATGCACACGCATCGGGCCTCACAGATAAAAAACAATATGGCCTGTTGTTAATACGGCAATCGCAGTCCGGAATGCCGGTTGCCTTCGCAAACCATTTTTTTCAGTCACCACTCAAACAACGACTAATTATGTTGATGAAACAACACTCTGCACCTGTACGCGCACTCCGGTATGCGCTGGTATTGCCCCTGACGGCATTGTTTATTGTGCTTTTTCAGAAAGCGCCTGTTGTGGCGCAAAGCGTACAAACGAAGCAGTTTGCCGAGGTTCCGGCTGCTGTAATCGCAAAAAGCGACGTGCCAGCCGAAACCCCTTGTGATAAATCGCCCTCTTTTGAAGGTGGCATGGAAGCCATGTTTACTTTTTTTGGCAAAAACCTGGTGTATCCGGCTGCTGTGGATGGGAAATTCAGCGAAGGAACCGTGGCAGTTTCCTTTACGGTAAAAGAAGACGGTTACATCCGCGATGTACATCTTTCAGAAGCAGATGGCGCCAGAATGCCCGCGGCATATGAGGCAGAAGCCCTGCGCGTGGTGAGCCAGTTGCCCAGGTTCAACCCGGGTATGAAATCCTGCAAACCTGCGGCATTTGAATTGTGTATCCCCATCCGTTTCAAGGCAGGTAATGAAAAAAACAGTGCGCCGGAAAAGCCAAAAGAATTAATGGATGTAGAAGCAGCCCCTGTTTTCCCGGGAGGAGAATCAGCGTTGATGCAATACCTTGCAAAAAATATTGTCATCCCCGATGCGGATAAAAAAACGACGCCTGTCGGTCTGGTGGTGATCCGGTTTATCGTAGGGCAGGATGGCCGTGTGGGCAGTGCAGAAATTATAAAAGATGGAGGCGTGGGAAAAGCCACGCAGGAGCATCTGCTTGAGATAGTCACTAACATGCCCCGCTGGACGCCCGCCCAAAAAGAAGGCAAAGCAGTGAGCACCTATTTCACACTGCCGGTAAGAATTGCTATTGATTGATCTTGCTGAACAGGTATTTCAACGCAACAACACATAATTACGGTACTCTCCCGGCCGCCAGCCTGTCAGGCGTTCTACCTGATTCGACAAAAGGTCTTTCCACGACCAGCGTGCACCCAACGGGTCGCCGGCAAACCGCCAATTGATCGCCTGAATGCGGGGAAGCATCACGGCCGGGTGGGTACCTTCATACTTGAGAAGAGGCTCCGAACCGTCGTAGTCGTATTGTTCCGCCTGCCCTACGCGTGCTTCCACCACCTCGTCGGAGTGCCACAAACGGTTGAAATTCTGCTGTTTGCGTTGCTGTGCAGCCGGGTGTTTCACCCAGCCATAGTGGTAAATATGTGCCGGGATGAGCCGCACATTCAACTTTCGGCCGGTATCCATCCGGAAGCCCTGGGCGTCGCGGTAAGAGCGGATTTGTTTGTTGTTGCGGATAATACGCACCTCGCGGCGGTACCATTTGCGGCCAGCACCTGTAAAATCGTAGGAACCGTAAAAATGCCGGTAGTTGAATAATAGACCTTCTGTTTGCGGGTCATCCAGATACTGTTGCATGCCTGCCCGGATGGCAGCATAGTCGGCCTCGTGCACACATTCGTCGGCCTGGATATAGAAGCACCAGTCGTATTCTGCCGGAATAGCCTGAAAAGCCTTGTCGGTCTCCACAGCCAGCACCCTGCCGCCTTCGCGCAGGCTGTCGTCCCATTCCGTTTCCAGGATATGGATTTTTGGATCACCGATGCTCCGCACCAGATCCAGCGTTTCATCGTCTGAACGGCCCACTGCCACCACAAAATAATCGCACAGCGGCAAAACAGACGTAATAGCCTCTACAACCGGATAGTCGTAGCGGATGGCATTGCGGATGAAAGTGAAGCCGGAAACGAGCAATTCAAAAGAGGTGAGAAGTGAGAGGTGCTGAATTAGGATTTTTGGGGATTTAAACGATTAGAAGGATTCCCTTTATGATGTTGAAATTTTTAAAATTAGAATTCAATTTCAACATCACAAAGGGAATCCTTCTAATCCATTAAATTTCCCCAAATCCTAATTCACCTATACCGTTACGCTTTCGTACAACGGGAATTTTTGCATAAACTGATTCACAGCCGTGCGCACTTTTGCATGCACTTGTTCATCGGTGGCATGTGTAATCACTTCGTCGATCCATTCCACCACCTGGCGGCAGTCGTCTTCTTTCATGCCGCGGGTAGTGATGGCTGCCGAGCCGACGCGGATACCGGAAGTGGTCATGGGTGGCTGCGGATCGAACGGAATCATGTTTTTGTTTACAGTAATATCGGCTGCGCCCAGTGCATTTTCAGCCGCTTTACCCGTCACATTTTTCGATTGCAGGTCGAGCAGCATCAGGTGGTTGTCGGTACCGCCTGAAATGATGCGATAACCGCGGGAAACAAACTCATCGGCCATGGCCTGTGCATTGCGAATCACCTGTAAGCCATATGTTTTGAAATCGGATTGCAAGGCCTCGCCGAAAGCCACTGCTTTGGCTGCAATCACGTGTTCCAGCGGCCCACCCTGCATACCCGGGAATACGCCGCTATCGAGGATGCTCGACATCTGAATTGGCGCGCCTTTTTTAGTGGTACGGCCCCAGGGGTTGTCGAAATCCTTGCCCATGAGGATAATGCCGCCGCGCGGCCCGCGCAGGGTTTTGTGCGTGGTGCTCGTCACAATATGACAGTGCGGCATCGGATTGTTGAGCAATTGTGTGGCAATCAGACCGGCCGGGTGAGCAATATCCGCCAGCAACAGAGCGCCTACCGAATCTGCAATTTGCCGAAAACGCGCATAGTCCCAGTCGCGTGCATACGCCGAAGCGCCGCAGATAATGAGTTTGGGTCGCTCTGCATGCGCGAGGGCTTCCACTTTATTCATGTCGATGCGGCCAGTCTCTTCTTCCACGCCGTAAAAGACGGGCTGGTACACCTTCCCGGAGTAGTTGACTGGCGAGCCGTGCGACAGGTGGCCTCCATGTGCCAGGTTAAAACCCAGAATTTTATCGCCGGGCTGCAGGCATGCCAGAAAAACGGCTGCATTGGCCTGTGCACCCGAGTGCGGCTGTACGTTGGCCCAGGCGGCGCCAAACAGGCGTTTGATACGATCGATGGCGATCTGCTCCACTTCGTCGACCACCTCGCAACCACCGTAATAACGGCGACCCGGATAACCTTCGGCGTATTTATTGGTCAGGCAGGTGCCCATGGCATCCATCACGGCCTGGCTGGTAAAGTTCTCGGAAGCAATCAGTTCGATGCCGCGGCGCTGCCGGTCGAGTTCCTTGTTGATAAGGGAAAAAATTATATCGGACATGAAAAGGGAAAGTGGTTGAAAACTGGCGCAAATATAGTGAATGCCCCGGAGCCGGTCTTTTTTTTCACCTGCTTATCGTTTTGCTAAAAATGGCGCTCCATTTGTCGTCCCCTGACATTTGAACCCGCGTTTGGCATTGCATGGGGGCTTATTTTTGGGCAAACAAATCCAACTTTCACCACCAACTTTTCTGCCATGCGAAAAACCTTCTTTTTCTGTTGCTGCCTGCTGGCGGCGGTGCCGCCCTTGCGCGCACAAATTTTTTATCACAATTTTTTCAGCGTTGTTCCACAAAGTTGCCCCTTCAATCCCGACGTGCAGGTAACCCAACCGCCCGGCTGGATTATTTACCAAACCCTGGACAGCAGATGGGACGGCCCAGTCGACACCAGCCGCTGTATTTCAGCAGTGATGACAGATAACAATTGCCTGATCGATCTGGAACAAATTGATCCGTCCCGTCCCCTGTTTGTACGCGCGCTAACACTCGGTAATCAAATGGAACTCCCCGTCAATGCATTGCTATCATGCCTGTTTTCGTGGTATATCGTCAATGCTGCGCAAGGGGATTTGCTGACAGATGTCAATTGCGTCGAGGACGTCTGTAGTGGCGTTTTTATAGGCATAGGAGTTCCTCCTCCACACCCGTTGCGGGTACATACGGGTTTGTACGGGGAAGAAATTTCGGGTGGCTTCTGTTTCCCTACTGAGTATTTCCCTGGGCAGTTTTTAAAGGAGGTTGTCCTGAAAGTTACGTTGTCGCCGCAAGCCAACCTTTCTGGCAAGTACCTGCAATTGTATAGCGTACAAATATTTCCGACGGGCCTGGAACCAGGCCTTGTTACCTCCGTAGACGCGCAGGAATGGCATTACAACAATGCCACCGAGGAATACGATGTCAATATTTTTGAAACGGTGCAAACCGGTGGCTGGAGTGGTAATTATCTGTTACAGTACACGGAGCCCACTTTCCCCAGTGCTGCCGATCCTTCCTACGTGGAGGGAACTGTCACACCTGCTTCGGCGCAACAGGAAACCATTAATTTGATTGTGGATGATTGGGAAAACCTTGAAATTCAGCCCTTTACGCACCTGCGCGGCGCACTCGTAGAAGGCAGCGACTCCTTGCGGCATGTGGTCAATCTGGTGAACAATGGCGGGCAGTTCTGCCTGAATTTCGTCGATTTGATTTTTTCCGGTGGCAACCAGTACCGGCACGGCAAAGGCGGCGCCATCGACGTGCACAATCCCTTTTCCTGCTTTCAGTTTCGCAAGGGCAGCGCCCTCCGTGTCATGGAAGATGCCACACTGCACTATGGTACCGATGGCGCGGGTATGCTGGCTTTTTGCGCTACGGGCACCATTCAATTGGAAAAAAATGCTACGCTTGTTGTGGATGGTGTCATGAACATTGCGGAGTGCGACGAATCGGCCGAACCGACGCACATTTATATGGATTTACCCAAAACGGCCAGCCTGATTTTTACGGAAAAAGCACACCTGACCAATCGTTTCAGCCACGGACAGCAAATGGAATTGCGCGTGCGCATGCTGGGCGGCACGCTCGACGACAGTCGCCTGCCGGCTGCCGACCGTGCCCTGATCCGACGAATATACCTGGAACCTGTTCCCAAATTTTCAGACAACTTTTCCTTCAATCCCAATCCGTTCCAAAGCACCTCCGTCTTGTCGTACATTAGTCCCGGCACAGAAAACCTGAGGGCCACCTGGTTTTCAGCAGACGGGAAAAGGTTGCTGGAAACATCGCTTCAAGCCGTGCAGGGTATCAACGAATGGGCGCTCGAAAACGTGCCGGAAACGCCGGGTTTGTATTGGTTGCACCTCAACAATGGTCGGGAAAATACCACGATAAAAGTTGTACGCATGGAATAGCAAAATGCAGTGTTGGAGCGTTTGACAAATGTGCGTTTCTTGCGTGCAGTTTCATTCAATCTTCTTCAGCATGATACCGGGCTCGATTTTTAACCTGACTGAAAAAAACTCTGTTGCCAATAGTTTTCTGGCCGAGTTGAGAAACATCAACGTCCAAAAAGACCGGATGCGGTTTCGGCGCAACCTCGAACGGGTAGGCGAAGTACTTGCCTACGAGATTTCGCAAACCCTCCGCTATGCTGGTGCGGACATAGAAACCCCGCTCGGAATTTCCAGCACAGCATTGCCTGCACAGCGTATCGTGCTGGCTACCATTCTCCGGGCGGGCTTGCCATTGCACCAGGGCCTGCTCAACTACTTCGATCAGGCAGATAACGCCTTTGTGTCGGCATACCGCCGGCAGCACAAAGACGGCTCATTTACCATTCAACTCGACTATATCAGCACACCCGATCTGGATAATTCAGTGTTGATTCTGGCCGATCCTATGTTGGCAACCGGCGCTTCGGTCAATCTGGCACTCAAGGAAATGGCACGCTTCGGAAAACCCGATACCATCCATGTCGTGACGGTCATTGCCAGCGTGGCAGGCATCGACGCCGTGCGCCGCCAGCACCCCGACGCACACATATGGGCAGGCGCGATCGATGAAGAACTGACGGCCAAATCGTATATCGTGCCCGGCTTGGGCGATGCAGGCGACCTGGCGTACGGAGAAAAAAGATAGGTTAATTTACTCGTACCGCAGCGATTCAATCGGATCTAGCCGTGCGGCTTTCATGGCCGGGTAGAATCCGGACACCACGCCGACTACCATACACAGCGCAAATCCGAGAAACATCCAGCCCCAGGGAATGAGGAAACTGCCGCCCAGGAGGGGCGTAACAATGTTTCCGATCAGAATGCCGAGGAAAATGCCCACCAAACCGCCAATCTGGCAGATGACAATGGCTTCCGCAAGAAATTGAAGCAAAATACTGCGGCGTGTAGCGCCCAGGGCCTTGTAAATACCGATTTCGCGGGTGCGTTCGGTCACGCTCACCAACATGATATTCATGAGGCCGATGGCTGCGCCAAGCAGCGTCATGAGGCCGATGGCAATGGTGGCAAGGCGGAGATTGGTTGTATTCTCTTTCAAAATAGCCACGAGTCCATCGCTGGCAAATACTTCAAAATCGTCTTCTTCACCCGGGCGCAGGCCACGAATCTGACGGAACAAGCCGGTGGCTTCCGATTGAGCCGCATCCATATCCGTAGGATTCATGACGGCCACCAACAGGAAATAGTCGCGATCGACGCCGCTGCCATACAGAGATTTGACAGTCACCAGCGGCGCGTACACCCTGCGGTCGCTCGATTCGTTCATCGTAGAGCCTTTGGAGGCCATGATGCCCACCACCCGATAGCGGCGACTGTTGACAGTAATGATCTGGTCGATGGCCTTTTCATTTTTTCCGTCAAAGAGTTTTTTTACGATATCGGCGCCGATGATGACGTTGGGTGCGCCGGATTCTACTTCCGTTTTTGAAAAATTACGGCCCAGCGCAATGTCTATACCTTTGATGTCGAGGAAGTTTTCGTCAGCGCCATTGAACGTGACATTCGGGTTGGTTTCTTTTTCGCCAAATTTTACCGTTGCCTGGCCTGTGCCATAACACCCCACTGCTACCTTGGCCGGAAAGTCGAAACGCTCCTTGAACTCCATGGCCTGGCGAAAATTGACGGCTTCGGCCACTTTTTGCGCCTTGCCACGGCGATTGCTTTTTACTTCGCCCCACTTGCGCTCGATGCTGAACGAATTGGCGCCGAGGCCCGAAAAATTGTCATTCAGCGAATAGGCGATTGCGTCGATGGCCGTTAGAATGCCCACCAGCGCCATGATGCCGAATGCAATGATGAGCAAGGTGAGTACCGCTCGCAACATATTGGCGCGGATGCTCTGAAATGCCATGCTGAGTATTTCGGAAAAAGGCATAGTCGGAATGGTTGCTGAAAAAGTGTTTCAAAGGTAACCGCTGATTCGACCCCTGTGCGCGTTAATAGAGGCAGGATTTTTAAAATTCGATAAAAAGCGTTGTTTTACGGATAAGGGATTTTTAAATTGGAATTTTGAAGTAAAAAAGTCAAGCCTATCATCCTACTCTTGAGTTAAGCAGGATAGGGTATAATAAGGCCGCTCTACCAAAGGCTTGGCCATTTTTTGATTTTCAGTGTTTATATTTTTTTGAAGAATGTCGCCCAAAATTCATATTTAAATGAGCATACACTGCGATTTTTGAAAACTGACAAGTGATATTTTCCTGACACCCTCTACATGAACACCTTATTTATTACTCCACACATTTTCCAGCCGTACCCGCAAGTGTTGGCTGCACAAAGCACACGGCACGGCGGCGTGAGCCCGGCACCTTTTCATTCGCTGAACCTTGGGAAAAGCACGGCCGACCAGCCCGAAAATGTGGCCGAAAACAGGCGCCGATTCTGCGCTGCGCTCGGTATTGAAACCGGCCAACTTGCCTGGTCGAAACAGGTGCATGGCACAGAAATTCGCCACGTGACGGCCCCTGGTGGCGCCGAGGGTTTCGATGCCCTGATCTGTGCAACGCCGGGGGTTGCACTGGCTGTTTCGGTGGCCGACTGCACACCGATTTTGATATATGATACACAAAATCAGGCAGTTGCGGCAGTTCATGCAGGCTGGCGCGGCACGGCAGCGGGGATTGTGCGACAAACGCTGGAGCGTATGCAGCAGGCATTTGGTACTTCAGGCGCACATTGCCGTGCGTTCATCGGGGCTTGTATCGATGAGTGTTCATTTGAAGTAGGCGACGAGGTGGCTGAGGCATTTGATCCCGCGTTCAAAAGATGGGATGCCGGAAGACAGAAATTTTTTGTCGATCTGAAAAATGCCAACGCTGCGCAATTACTAGAAGCGGGTGTACCCGCAGCGCATGTGGAAATCTCCACCTTTTCAACCGTGCTGCACAACTACGATTTTTTTTCCCACCGCCTCGAAAAGGGCACGACAGGCCGCATGATGGCCGTTATCGGAATGCAATAGGGAACTTACCTGAAAGGTTCATGGTTGGATGTCGCGCAGTCGACGTACCTTTGGCGTCCGTTTGGTGCCCAATATGAGCAAAGAGAAGAAAAAACAAAAAATCGAGATCGTCAATCGGAAGGCTACTTTCGAGTACTACTTCGTACAGGAGTATGATGCAGGTATTATGCTGACCGGTTCGGAAATAAAAAGTATTCGGGCCGGCAATGCCAACCTGACCGATGCCTATTGCATATTTGAAAACGGCGAATTATGGGTGCGTAACCTCTATATTGCTGAATATGAATACGGTACGGACAGCAATCACCTGCCGAGGCGCAATCGAAAACTCCTGCTTCGCAAACCTGAAATGCGCAAACTGGAGCGCGGCGTGCGCGAAAAAGGCTCCACCATTGTGCCGTATAAAATCTTCATCAGCGACCGCGGTTTTGCCAAAGTCACTATTGCCCTTGCGCGTGGTAAAAAGATGTTCGACAAGCGGGAAACCATCAAGGAACGCGAAGGCAAGCGTGACCTCGATCGCATCAACAAAGCCTATAAAATCAGGTAAATGAACGCTACGCTCGCCCGTGTCCTGTCGTATGCAGGTCATCCGCTCCTCATCCTGACCTACATCCTGTTGCTGCTGATGAGCATCAATCCGTATGCTTTCAGTGTACGGAGCCTCGACGACCAGCGGGCCATTCTCTTGTTACTTTCTGTGTTCAGCACTACGTTTCTGATACCCGGTTTTGGCGTGGCTTTACTCAAACCGCTGGGTTTTATCAGAAGCCTGGAAATGGAAGACAAGCAGGAACGCATCGGGCCATATATCATTACCGGAATTTTTTACCTGTGGCTGTTTAAAAACCTGTTTTCCGTAACGCAGGTGCCTGCTTTATACGCCGTTTGTGTGCTGGGCGCTACAATAGGACTGTTTTTTGCTTTTTTCCTCAATATTTTCACCAAAGTAAGCGCGCATGCTACCGGAATGGGCGGCCTGATTGCTATGGTGCTGCTTACCGCCTTTGAATGGCGCGGCGCCAGCCTTGCTTTTCCCGTGTTTGGCGGCTGGGTGAGTTTCAGCATGACTTCCGTACTGGCTTGCACCGTACTATTTGCCGGGCTGATCGGGGTAGCGCGACTGGCATTGAGGGCACATGTACCCGTCGATTTGTATCGCGGGTATGTGGCGGGTTTTGTAGCGGTAATGATTGCGAATGTGTTGATCCGATAACTTGCAACACGGATTGCGCAGATGGGGAGCGGATTTTCACGAATTTTTTAGAACGGAGGTCAGGGAAGGGGCTTTGTTTAATCCCTGATGCGTGCGCCCATGGCTCGAAGCATGGCATTGAGTTTTATCAGACACTCTTCATATTCGGCATCAGGCTCCGAATCATATACGATAGCGCCGCCCACCTGCGTGGAAACATATCCGGTAGAAGCATTGTATAAAATGCTGCGAATCACCACATTAAAGTCGAAATTTCCTTCAGGATCGAAATAACCCACAGCGCCAGAATAGAGGCCGCGACGGCTGCGTTCGTATTGTTCGATCAGTTGCATGGCCATTACTTTGGGCGCGCCAGTCATACTTCCCATGGGAAAGGCGTCGCGCAAGGCATCTACCGGATGGATGCCCGGGCGCAGGATACCACTCACCGTGGAAATCATCTGATGTACTGTTTCGAAAGTGTGGATGCCGAAAAGTTCGTCTACCCGTACTGAGCCGGGCAGGCAGTTGCGCGCCAGATCGTTGCGCACCAGATCGACAATCATAATATTCTCTGCACGGTCTTTTTCATTGGCAGCGAGTTCGGCCCTTATGCCGGCGTCTTCAGCAGCCGTAGCGCCGCGCCGGCGGGTGCCTTTGATGGGTTGAGAAACGAGCCTGTTTCCATGTTTTTGTAAAAAACGCTCGGGGCTTGCACTCATCAGATACCGATTTTCCCAACGCATGAATGCAGAAGAAGGCGCCATACCGATTTTGTTCAGGTTGGCGAACACACGTATAGGATCGAGGTCGATTTTTTCTGCATAAAACTCCTGACACAGGTTCATTTCATACAAATCGCCCGCAGAAATATGGTTTTTTATGCTTAAAACTGTTTTTTTATACTTTTCCTTCTCAATCTTGTTTTTTAGGTAAAAATCGATCTTTATTTTTGATAAATTATCTTTTTGAACATAATTGTCAAATGTTTTAAAATAGTCAAAAATATCTATAATATCCTGTTTTATAAAATACACTTCCAGATAACCGCCACGAATCCCTGCAACGATTTCCGGTTGGAAAAAACCCATGTCTGGTAGCCCGATTCCATCCGGATGCTGCGACTCCAGCCGCTCCGTTTCATTCTTTAAATCGTAGGAAAGGTAGCCAAACAGCCAGTCGTGCGTAGCCGTTTGCCATGCTTTCAGGCGTTCAAACGCATGTCCGCTGTTGCATTCCAGCAATTGCAGTACGCCGCCTGCGGCCAGACATTCCCAGCCTCCAGCCGCAAAGGGGCTCTCTTCATGCCCGTTGCTATCGAGGTACACTCCGCGCTCCTGGGCGGCGGCCCAATGCAACAAACGTGTTTTCCACAATGGAATATTCTCAATAGAAAAAACAGCATGCCTGCGCATAGAAATGCTTGACAAAGAAAAGATTAGGAATTTGTACTAACAGAAATATATCCTATGCAAGGCGTTTTGTTGTCCATTTTCTCACTCTCTCACTCTCTCACCTCTCACTCTCTCACTCTCTCACTCTCTATCCCCTTCGGCCATTCCAGCCCGGCTGCTTCTTCTTCCGAAACTTTCCACACGGCGGCTTTGAGTTTCAGCAGTTGGGCATCGACTTCCGACTGGCGGATGGCAACTTCGATCTGGCCGGATTCATCGAACTGCTGGCGCACAATTTCTATGTCCAGTTTTTTCAGTCCATTCATGAGATCGGGCATCCAGGCATAGTCAAAATCGAATATAAAGTGTTCTTTTACAAGCACTTCTATTTTTTCAGCATTTTTCAGAGCTTCAGCCGCGGCTTCCCTATAGGCCTGTATCAGTCCGGAAGTACCGAGCAAAGTGCCGCCAAAATAGCGCACTACGACAATAAAAACATAGGCTAGTCCGGCAGCATCTATCTGTCCGAGTATGGGCCGTCCGGCTGTACCGCTGGGCTCTCCATCGTCGTTGGCTCGAAACCGGCTGCCATCTACACCCAGTCGCCAGGCAAAACAATGGTGCCGTGCTTTAAAATGCTCTTTTCGCACCCCTTCCAGCAAGGCCAAAGCCTCTTCTTCCGTGTGCACCGGATAGGCATAGCCGATGAAGCGACTGCCCCGATCTTTAAACTCTCCGGTGGCCGGCGCTGCAATGGTGTGGTAAGCATCTTTCATATGGTGCAAAGGTAGAGAAAAGGGCAAACGGCAAGAAGCAAGAGGCAAAAAGCAAAGGGCGTGATTTGTTTGTGTGAAGTTTTAAAAAAAATGCAAATTTGCTCCATCATTTATGTCATTAATCCAACATCAATATGCGCGAATCATTTTTGCATTTCCTGTGGCGCTGGCGCCGCTTCCACCATCATGCCCTGTGTACTACCCAGGGCCAAACCCTTGAAATACTGCATCCCGGTGAGTGGAACACCCATGCAGGTCCCGATTTTTTCAATGCCCGTATCCGGCTGGGCGACACGCTCTGGGCCGGTAATGTGGAAATTCATCTGCGCTCGTCCGACTGGCTGCTGCACGGGCATCAGCGCGACCCTGCCTATGACAATGTGGTACTGCACGTAGTGCTGGAAGAAGACTTGCCGGTGATCCATGACTCCGGCGAGCGCATTCCGTGTCTCGAACTCAAGGATCGCATTCCGGCCAATATTCTGCATACTTATCAACGCCTGGAGCAGGAACGCGCCTGGATACCCTGCGAAAGTTTTTTCATGCAAACGCCTGACATTGTGCGACTTAACTGGCTGGATCGACTGCTCGTGGAGCGCCTTGAACAAAAAACAGAGGCCATCGCCGCGCTGCTGGAGGCTACTGGAAACCACTGGGAAGAAGCATTTTACCGATTGCTGGCCCGCAATTTTGGACTGAAAGTAAATGCCGAACCTTTCGAAATGCTGGCTGCATCACTGCCGCTTTCAGTGCTGGCCAAACACCGCAGCAACGCATTTCAAGTGGAGGCGCTGTTGTTTGGCCAGGCCGGGTTGCTGGCTGCAGAATTTCAGGAAGACTATCCGACCTCCCTGGCAAAAGAATATCGTTTTTTGCAACACAAGTACCAACTGACACCGCTGGAAGGAAAGCAATGGAAGTTTCTACGCCTCCGGCCTGCCAATTTTCCCAGCATCCGGCTGGCGCAGTTCTCGGCTTTGATTCACCGGTCGGCGCCTCTTCTGTCGCAAATACTCGAAGTGAGCAGCCTGCGTCAGGTAGAGCACTTGTTCAGCGTAGAACCCGGCGAATACTGGCTGACGCATTTTCAGTTGGACAAACCCTCCGCCAAACGGAGCAAGGCGCCCGGGCGCGATTTTATTCACCTGCTTACCATCAATACCATCGTTCCTTTTTTATTCCATTATGGCAAGCAGAAGCAGACTGAACGCTACCAAAAACGAGCCATGCACCTGCTGGAATCGCTGCCGGCCGAATCGAACGCCATACTCGACGGCTGGCGTACGCTCGGCATAGAAGCCCGCCATGCCTATCAGAGCCAGGCGCTGTTGCACCTGAAAACGCGCTATTGCGATGCCAAACGCTGCCTGGAATGCGCTGTGGGGAATGCGATTTTGAAATGAAACTTGAGACATCCTGAAAAAATTCGGGATGTCTCATATTATTATTGCACAAAAATCATTTCATGAAACACCTCCTTCCTGCATTGTTTCTGTTGTGCCTGCCTGCACCGCTCTTTTCCCAATCGGCCAAAAAAATCATCGACCATGCCGATGTGCAGCGCTGGAAAAAAATAGAGCAACAAAAGATGTCCAAAGACGGACAATGGGTCAGTTGGGCTCAAATGCCCGTCACGGAAGGCGACGTGGAGTTGTACCTCTGGAACGCTGGCACAAAGCAAACCCGCGTATTCCGCCGGGCTTCCGATGCACAGTTTTCCGCAGATGATAAACTGCTGGTTTTCACCATCAAACCGGCCCTCGACAGCCTGAAAGCCTTGCGCCGGAAAAAGGTAAAAGACGAAGACCTGCCCAAAGATACCCTGGCCATTTTTACCCTCGCTACCGGGCAGTTGGAAAAAATCCCACGCCTGAAAAAAGTACTCGTTCCGGAAAAATGGGCCGGCTGGCTGGCTTTTCAGTGTGAACCTGAAAAACCTGCTCCTGCCAAAAAAGACAGCACCAAAACCCAGCCCAAACCCAATCCAAAAGCCCCGAAGGAAAAAAAGGAAGACAAGGATAACGGTTACCGGCTGGTGCTGCGCAACACGGCTACCGGCGCGCAGGATACCATCGCGTATGTAAAGGAATTTGCTGCGGCAAAAAAGAGTCCGCAAATTCTCCTGTACAGCACTGGCTGGGGCGACACCATGCTCCTGCGCGCCAACCGGCAGGTACAAAAAAATGGTGTGTACTGGTATGATTTAGAACACTTTACAATACAGCCGGTATTTCGCGCCAAAGGGAAATTCCAGCAACTGGCACTCGATGAAAAAGGCGGGCAAGGCGCATTTTTGGCCGATCTCGACACGAGCAAGGCGCGCATCCGACCCTTGCAATTGTGTTATGCGGAAAAAGGCGATTCGGCAAAAATCATCGCTCGCCCGGACAGCGATTTTTTACAACAAAAAGGCGAAGCAGCCTGGATCATCAGCGAAAACAGCCGGCCGGTTTTTTCGGAAGACGGCGATAAAATGTATTTCGGGATCGCGCCGCCTCCGGTACTAAACGACACGACTTTGCTGAAAGAGGAAATTGTGGACGTGGAAGTGTGGAACTGGAAAGATACCCGCCTTTACACCCAGCAGGAAGTACAACTCGACAACCTGCGCAAACGCACATTTCCCGTGGTGTGGCATTGCCGGAAAAACCGTTTTGTGCAACTCGCCAACCTCGACATCCCGGAACTGCGGTTTCAGGAACAACGCAATGCCGATATGGCCCTGGCAATTTCGGAAGAAGCCTACGGCGAGTACATCACCCGCGAAGGTTCGGCACACAAGGATGTGTATGTCGTTGATCTGAAAACGGGCGATAAAACATTGATAGCAAAAGACTTGCGTGGAAACCCGCGGCTGTCGCCCGCGGCAAAATACATCTATTGGTGGAGCGAGCCCGACACCGCCTGGTTTGCCTGGAGCGCCCGCCGCGGAGAAACGGTTCGGCTTACAAACAATCGTGAGACCGCATTTTACGATGAAGAAAATGACCAGCCCGATTACCCTGCCGATTTTGGCGCGGCGGGTTGGCTCGAAGAAGATGCCGCCTTGCTGGTGTACGACCGTTTCGACTTATGGATGCTCGACCCGTCCGGGAAAAAGCAGCCCGTGCGGATGTCGCATGGCCGGGAAAACCAGACGGTGTATCGCTACCTGAAACTCGACCCAGAGCAGCGTAGCATTCCTGCAGATGCTACCCTTCTTATGCATCGTTTTCATAGAATTACCAAAGCCGAAGGATACACCTGGTGCAATCTTAAAACGGGGAAATGGACCGAACTCGGCGGCGGCGATTACGCCTACTCCAAACAACCCCTGAAACCTGAAAAAGCGGATGTGTTGCTCTTTTCCAGGAATAATTTTCAGGAATTTCCCGATTTGCAGTACCTGCCATACGGCAATCCGGGCGCTCGCCCCGAAATGATTTCCCACGTCAATCCGCAGCAAACCGAATACCGATGGGGAACGATCGAACCTGTGCAATGGACCTCATTGAGCGGAGAAAAACTCAACGGCCTGCTGGTAAAACCCGAAGATTTTGACCCGGACAAACAGTACCCGATGATCGTGAATTTCTACGAAAAACAATCGGACGGACTGCATGTGCACCGCAGCCCCGATTTTCACCGTTCCACCATCAATTACACGATATACGCCAGCCGGGGCTACCTTGTTTTTTCTCCCGACATCACCTATCGCACGGGTTATCCGGGCGCTTCTGCCTACGATGACATCGTGAGCGGCGTAAATGCACTGATAGAAAGGGGCATTGTTGACCCCAAACGCATTGCCTTGCAGGGCCACTCCTGGGGCGGCTATCAGGCGGCTTACCTCGTCACCCGCACCAACCTGTTTGCCTGCGCTGAAGCGGGCGCGCCGGTTGCCAACATGACATCCGCATATGGCGGTATTCGCTGGGAATCGGGCTTGTCGCGTGCCTTTCAGTACGAACACCAGCAAAGCCGTATCGGTGGAAACCTGTGGGAATACCCGATGCGATACCTGGAAAATTCGCCGCTTTTTGCCCTCGATAAAGTGCAAACGCCCCTGCTTATCCTGCACAACGACAAAGACGGCGCGGTGCCCTGGTACCAGGGTATCGAACTGTTTTCGGGCTTGCGTCGCCTGGGCAAACCCTGCTGGTTGCTCAACTACAACGACGAACCGCACTGGCCTGTCAAACTGCAAAATCGTATGGATTTTCAACGGCGTATGCAGCAGTTTTTTGATCACTATCTGATGGGCGCGCCTGAGCCGAAATGGATGAAACGCGGCGTGCCTCCCGTCGAAAAAGGTATTTTACAAGGGCTGGAAACGGATGAAGGCGGCTAGTGATTTGACAACTTTTTGAAAGTTGTCAAATCTGGAATTACTGTGTGTTTTGACCGAAGATTTGACAACTTTTTGAAAGTTGTCAAATCTGGAATTACCGCGTGTTTTGACCGAAGATTTGACAACTTTCAAAAAGTTGTCAAATCAAATATGCATTTTTCATGAAAGCAGCATCATGAAAGGCGTGCACCCAATTCACTCCTTTTTACAACCAAAAATGCTACTCTTATGAAATTGTCATTTTTCCTTGCCTCCTGCTGGCTGGCTATGGCCGGCTTGTTTACTGCTACCGATACTGCTACCCTCAAAGGAACTATTACCGACGCACAAAGTGGAGAAACACTCGTTGGAGCCACAATACAGGTACTGCAACATAAAAAAACGATAAAAGCCGTTCAATCAGATGTAAACGGAAAATTTACCATTGAGATTCAACCCGGTACGTACGAAGTAGAAGCATCCTACACGGGCTTTACCACCGTACGTTATTCAGAGGTGGAAATAAAGAAGGGCGAGAACCAGATTTCTTTCCAACTGCAACCCGGCGCCGTTCTGATGGAGGCCATCGTGACAGATTACCGTAGCCCCATTGCAAAAGATGAACTGAGCAGGACGAGCGCCTACATGGAGGGTGAACGCGCTGCCCCCGCCGGCGCACCGGTAGAATACAAGGCAGTTTCGCCGAAAACCAGGGTGAAAAGCGCGCCTGCTCCTGCCAAGTCCGACCGGGTCAGCCGAGAAGCCCCCGCTACCACAAAAATGGCAGAGCCAGTCATCATGGAAGATGTTGCCTACGAAATGACGCCTGCTACCAGCGATGGCCCCCGCGACCGCAGGATGGATGCTGACAAATCTGTACCACCTGTATCCACTACAACTCCTGCTCCACGCGCCGGACTGCTCACCGCTGGCGAATGGAACGACCTGCACAACTGGAATCGCCACTGGACCGACCTGCTGGCCGACGGCGAAATTGCCGAATACCAAAAAATGTATCAGCAATACCCCAGCCAGCGATACACGGTGCTGCTCACCAATTCCAACGACTTCCCGGTGAGCGATGCTTATGTAAAACTCAGCACCCGCTCCGGCGAAATACTCTGGGAAAGTCGTACCGACAACACCGGCAAAGCCGAACTCTGGGCAGGCCTTTTCGACAACAAACCGTACGCCGACCTGCGCGCCGAAGCCTGGGTAAACGGCCAGAAACACGATCTTGGCCAGCCTAAACCAGCGAAAGATGGCATCAACCGCCACCAGATTCAGGTGGATTGCAACGCGTCCAAAAAAGTGGACATTGTATGGGCTGTCGACGCCACGGGCAGCATGGGCGATGAAATTGAATACCTCAAAACGGAACTGCTCGATGTGATCGGCCGTGCGCAGTCGCACAACCGCGAACTGGAATTTCGCATGGGCACCGTGTTCTACCGCGACAAAGGCGATGAATACATCACCAAAAGCAGCGGCCTGACGCCGGATATTTCCAAAACGGTCGATTTTATCCGCAAACAGTTTGCCGGCGGTGGCGGCGACTACCCGGAAGCCGTACACAGCGCGCTGGAAGAAACCATTTTTAGCCAGAAATGGAATGATAATGCCATTGCACGCATCTGTTTCCTCGTGCTCGACGCCAGCCCGCACGCCGACCAACCGGAGGTGATCGCCAGTATCCAGCGCAGCATCCGCGAAGCGGCGCGCCTGGGTATCCGCATCGTGCCGGTGACTGCCAGCGGTATTCAGAAAGACACGGAATTTCTGATGAAATTTTTCGGTCTGGCCACCAACGGCACCTATGTTTTCCTGACCGACCACAGCGGTATCGGCGGCCGCCACCTCGAACCCACTACCGACGAATACAAGGTGGAACTGCTCAATGACTTGCTGGTGCGCCTCATCACGGAGTACACCACCATCAAAACCTGCGAAGGCAAATCGTCTATCCTTTTTGAAAACGACCCGGAACAGCAACAACAGCCCAATGCCTCCGACGAAAAAGCCCTGTATTACCCCAACCCGGCCACCACACAATTTACCCTCGAACTGCCCGTAGCCGTAGAGTCCGTTACCATCTACGATTCGGAAGGAAAAGCCGCGCGCAAAATAGAACAGCCGCAAGCCGGCCGCCACACGGTCATCGTCAGCGATTTGCCCGAAGGTTTTTACACCATCCGCATTTTACGGGCGGGTAAAATGCAGAGCGGGAAGTTAATCGTAATCAGAGCGTGAGAGATGTGAGAGGGTGAGAGAAGTGAGAGATTTGTCCTAAAATAGGTTTACACGAAAAGTAAACTAAAAACAGGACAAAGATGAAAAGAGAGCGAAGAATTGGCTGAATTAAAGGCTGAATGGGCAATTCTAAAACGGGAATTGGAGGACGAGCGCTTGCGTCGGCAGGCGTATCAATTGATGGTGAAGATAGAGAAGAGGAATTTAATATCCCGATCGAAAAAAAGTTTGGTGTCAAACAGCGCAAAAAATGAAAGACCTGCATCCACAATTGCCTTTAGGGCGTTTGTGTGGGCTGTTTGACAAGGGTCGTCAATCCTTTTACCAAAGGCAAACAGGTCATATATGGGCAAGCATTAGAGGAGCATTTTATCCTTAGTCAGGTACAAGGCAGCCGGAAGCGCCAGCCGAGGATAAGTGTGAGGAAGTTGTTGGTGAAATTGGAGGAAATCGGGATTCAGATCGGCCGGGATGCGCTTTTTGATATGTTACGGCAGAATGGACTGCTGGTCAGGCGGCGCCGAAATGGGGCAAGAACGACCATATCGTAGCGAAGCGGTACACTCTACGCACTCTCACTTCTCTCACTTCTCTCACTCTCTCACTTCTCTCACTTCTCTCACACCTCTCACTCTCTCACCCTCTCACTCTCTAAAAACCTGTATCTCATTATCAGTCCTTCTCCTTTTTTCCCCTCGCTGCTCAGTACCAGGTCGCCATTAAAGTCGAAGGAAATGCCTTCGGGTTGTGGAAGCATTTTTTTATCGAGGCGAATGGCATATTTGATGACGCCTGTGGCGTAGTCGAGTACGACAAGGCGTTTTTGTGCCGAAGAAAGCACGTACACATCGCCGGTGATCGGATGAACGGCAATGCCAGAAGGGCTAAAGAAATGCTCGTTTTCTCCCGGAATGTGCGGTACCAAGCGATTTACTTCCAGCGGATCTACCGTATACACGGGCTGATCTGACAACTTTTTACTGTTCAGGTCGAACGCATAGATTTTTCGCAGGTAACTACTGTCCGTATTTCCCTTGCAGGCCATGAGCAAAGCGTTGCGTTTGGCATCATAGCCCAATCCCTCCACATCGTCCTCTTTACGCAGAGGGGTTTCATATTCACGCACTGATGGACTTTTGCGCTTCCAGCGGCCTATTTCAAAAACATCTCCATTGCTTTTGACAGCGAACAGGCAAGGACCGACCATTTCTACGCCTTCAAAGTCGCCTTTGTCGCGAAACAGTACCCGGCGGGTGATCGCGCCGCCACCGGCGCCGTCTACAAAGAAAATTTCTCCCTTTTCATCGGCAATAGCGAGGTATTGGCCCTCAACGTCGGTTGGACTGAGGCCAGAAATCTCACGCAGGTCCTCACTGACGAGGTTGATGATATGGGAAGGATTTGCCAGATTATACGGCAGCGTATCAGGCGGGGTAATCGACAGACACAAGCCGATCGAGAGGAACAGGTTCATAAGCGTTTGATTTATCGGAACAAAAGGAACAGTACATTGCTTCTAAGCAAACACACTGTTTCTGATAACGTTCAAACCCCCGAACCGTGTTTCATTTTACTCCGAAAAAACTTCGATTTCGTGTGTTTTTACCACTAAGTCGGTAAATTTCCCTTTAAAACGGGTGGCTTTCACGATGTGGTTGTCGATCCAGTGGTAGTTGCCGCCACGTGGTTTACCGAACAGGATACCGTGGTATTTGAAGCCATGTTTGGCGAGCCATTGCTCTGTCACTTCGCGGTGCGCTTCCGTACGGCTGGTGAAGAAAAAGATTACGTGGCCTTCGTCGTACCAGCGATTCAGCATTTCCAGTGCATCTGGATAAGGCAAAATAGTGCCCATACGCTCCGGTTCTTCATTCGGAACGTCGTCGCAAATGGTACCGTCAATATCGATGAGAAAGTTCTTGATATGCTGAGGGAGGATCGGGCTGAGGCGTTCGCCCTTTTCGTTGAAAATTTCTTTTAAGTTCTGCTCGGATTGATCTTGCATGACTTTTTAATTGGTGTAAAATTGACGCAAAGGTACGGCGTACAATTGATTATTGCCCGTCTGCAACTGCAAACATTAAGTAAAGACTAATGATTACTGTTAAACAAATGACAAAATAACATCATTTTATGTGCCAAATCCTCGCTTCGCTGTTTGTAATAACAACTTCATACAGCGAGGGTTGTGACATTTGGCATGGTCTTTTCCGCCTGCTATCGCCCACCGCCTTCCGATTATCCGTTCAACCTGCATACTATGCGCCCAAGATTTGCTCCCGGCATCGTGTTTAGCCTGATTTTACTTTTTGTTGCCTGCAACACGACCAAAAAGTCGGCCAGCAAGCCGGATGTCCCTGTCAAGCCTTCCAATTCCGCCAATATGCAATTGCGCAACCGCGTAGTCGCCTATGCACAGAAATATGTCGGCTCGCCCTACAAATACGCCGGTACCAGCCCGTCAGGGTTCGATTGTTCGGGCTTTACCAGTTATGTGCTCAAGGAATTTAATGTAAAAGCCTCTCCGGCTTCGGCTATACAGGCCAAAGAAGGCCGATCGGTTTCTATCGATAAAGTCAAACCGGGCGACCTTGTTTTTTTTGGTGAAAATTCCAGTCACATCTCACACGTAGCCATGGTGGTCAAACGCTCCAAAGAAGGCATTGTATGCGTTCACAGCACCACCAGCCGGGGCGTGATTGTGGAAAACGTGAGTACATCGACGTACTGGAAACCAAAGATTTTGTTTGCAAGAGACTTAATTAAGTCCTAAGTCGACAGTCCTGAGTCCTGAGTCCCAAGTCCGTAGAGTAGACCGCGTTGCTCTTGGCGTTTATACATCTGTATCCAAGAACAGCGCGGTCTACTCTACGGACTTAGGACTCAGGACTCAGGACTTTTTCAAGTCTCACGCCCCTGGATCCTTTCACCAGGATCAGGGCGCGCTCCAACTGTTGTGCATCGAGCCAGGCCTTAGCGGCCATGTTGTCGGGGAAATGAAGGGCGCCATACCGTTGATAGGGTGTTTTCCCAAATTCCTTTCCAACCAGCACGATCTGATCGAGGCCCATTTTAGAGGCGAGCCGCAGGATGGCGGCGTGTTCTTTTTCGCTGTTTTCGCCCAGTTCGAGCATATCCCCGAGAATGGCGATTTTGTATTTGGCCGACATGGCTTGCAGGCTTTTGAGGGCTGGCTCCATGCTCGAGGGGTTGGCATTGTAGGCATCGAGCAGCACGGTATTGCTACCCATTGAGATAACTTGAGAGCGATTATTGGAAGGTTGGTAGGCTTCCAGTGCCGATTTGATGGTGCCCGCTGGCACTTTAAAATAAATGCCCAGCGCGATAGCGGTCATAATGTTGTTAAAATTATGCCGCCCAAACAGGTGTGTACGCACTTCCACCCGCGGGCCTTCGTCCGACAAAAAAGCGGCTTCCACAAACGGCATATCCCGGAGCAATTGCACTTCTATGCTGCCGTTGTTGGGATTGAGCACGGCCGATTCGCGGTATTCGATGCGCAGTTTGTTGCGGCGTGCCATGGCAGGCAGGTATTTTTCCGACATATTGAGAAATACGCAGCCGGAGTGCCTGGCGAGGTACTGGTAGAGTTCTCCTTCCGCTTTTTTCACACCGGCGAGGCTGCCGAAGCCTTCCAGGTGTTCTTTCCCTATATTGGTGAGCAGGCCGTGTGTAGGCCTGGCTATGCGGCACAGCAATTCGACGTCGCCCGGTTGGTTGGTACCCATTTCAATAACGGCTACTTCCGTTCCGAGGGGCATCGACAGCAGTGTAAGTGGTACGCCTATATGGTTGTTGAGGTTTCCTTTGGTGAAATGGCAGGGATAGTGGCTGCTTAAAACACTGGAAACCAATTCTTTCGTGGTGGTTTTTCCATTGGAACCGCCAATGGCAATAACCGGTATATCGAATTGCATCCGATGATGCGTGGCGAGTTGCTGCAAGGCTTCCATCACATCCGGAACGAGGAAATAGCGATCGTCGATGCGGTATTTTGGGTCATCGATTACGGCTACTGCAGCGCCATTTTCCAGGGCTTGTGCAGCAAATGCATTGCCGTCGAAACTGGCGCCTTTCAGGGCAAAAAAGATACATCCCTGCGGCAAATTGCGGGTGTCGGTGCTTACCACCGGGTGCTGGCGGAAAATGGAATACAGTGCGTCCATCATTTTCAGTGGGTTTATTCCATCAACGAATGGCTTCACGGATGCGTACGAGGCGTTCGAGCAGGGGTTCCAGCCGGTCGAGCGGCAGCATGTTGGCGCCATCCGATTTTGCTTCTGAAGGTTTGGGGTGCGTCTCAATGAACAAACCGTCGGCTCCTACGGCAATACCTGCTCTTGCAATGGTTTCGATGAGCGCCGGACGGCCGCCGGTCACTCCGCTGCTTTGGTTGGGTTGCTGGAGCGAATGCGTGCAATCGAGCACAACGGGCGCTCCGAAAGATTGCATGACGGGCAGCCCGCGGTAATCGACGATCAGGTCCTGATAGCCGAAGGTAGTGCCGCGCTCGGTCAGAATCACCTTTTGGTTGCCTTCCTCGTTCACTTTTTCCATGGCAAATTTCATAGCCTCTGGGGCTACAAACTGCCCTTTCTTGATGTTTACCACTTTACCAGTTTGGGCGGCAGCCACCAGAAGGCTGGTTTGGCGGCACAAAAACGCAGGGATTTGGAGAATATCCACATACCTGGCAGCCATGGCCGCCTCGGGGTCGCTGTGGATATCGGTCGTAGTGGGCAGGTCGAGTTGTTGCCCGATGTCTTTCAAAATACCCAATGCCTTTTCATCGCCAATACCCGTAAAGGAGTCGCGTTTGCTGCGGTTGGCCTTGCGGTAAGAGCCTTTAAAAATATAGGGAATGCCGAGGCGCTGGCATATATCGCGCACCTGTCCGGCAATGTCGAAAGCCATTTGTTCGCCTTCAATGGCACAAGGCCCGGCGATGAGAAAAAAATTGCCCGAATCGGTGTTTTTTAACCGGGGAATGTCGAATTGCATGGTCACAAAAATTGAAACAGAACGGGGTTTGGCGGGTGCAAAAGTTGCGCTTTTGGGGAAATTTTCCAAACCCAAACAAAACAAGTTTTCAAAACAACAAACTGATTATCAATTGGTTATTGACATCAATAAAAAATTTTATAAAAAATAATTTTAAAAATATTTGTTTTAAAAAACAACTTGTTTATTTTTGTATTGTTTTTAAAACAAATTCAAGCATTCAATCTAAACAGCATAAAATCAGCGAGTTATGGCACTGGAAATTCTGGAAAGTAAAAAAGGTACCAAGGTTGTCACCGCTACTAATCTTCATACCGCCCTCAAATTGTCGGTCCGCCAGTACGGCGCGCAGGTACGTAAATGGTTGCGCGACGCCTACGAATTCGAAGATGGTATCCGCCGTCCGCAGATGTATCGCGACTTTGCCAAGCGCCCGCGCCCCGGCGAACCGGTAGAAGATTTTTACCTGACCCTTGAACTGGCCAAACTGATTTCCCTGCGCAGCAGCAGCAAAGACAAGTTGAAATACGCGCGCCTTTTGGATGTCTACGAGCACAATGGACAAATGAGTTTGTTCCACACCAGTCATCCGTCGACCGTTGGCAGTCAACAGCCGGCAGTCAACAGCCATCAGACAGGGGTTGTCAGTCGGCAGCCTACTGCGATCGGGTAGAGCGTGTTTTAATTTCAGCAACAGGGGCAAAACAAAAAAACCCGCAAGCCGGATCTCGGCTCACAGGTCACTATGCATTTGTAGTATACTGGTTTTGAAGGAGCAGGGTTGGAGCGCGGCGTATGCAAGATGCCAAATTGCTTCGGCCAGCCCTCATACGCCGTGCTTTCTATCCAAGACTTTTGTCAATGTGCGTTGGCTACATCTTTCACCAACAACTGAAATCCATTGCCATGTATATTGACAATTTCGATGGCTGAATCCTTGGCCAGGTATTTTCTCAACTTGGTTACGAACACATCCATTGAGCGGGCAGTGAAGTAGTTGTCTTCATGCCAGATTTTGGTAAGGGCTTCCGAACGCGGCGTCACATCGTTCATGTAACGACAGAACATTTTGAGCAGTTCCGCTTCTTTGGGGCTTAATTTCCATTGATTTTCTTCGCCTGGCGCAGCGTCGGTGAATGTGAGGATACGCACTGGAAAATTGAAGTGATATTTTCCGATGGTGTATTCCCGTTGCTCATCGCGTGGGTCGGGCGCTTTGTTGACGCGTTTCAGTACTGCCTGGATACGCAGCAACAGTTCTTCAGAATTGAATGGTTTGGAAATATAGTCGTCTGCGCCGATTTTAAATCCTTGCAGTACGTCATCTTTCATGGTTTTGGCAGTCAGGAAAATGATAGGCACCTCCTGATTGCGTTCCCGGATTTCGCGGGCGAGTGTGAAGCCGTCTTTGCGCGGCATCATAACGTCGAATACGCAGAGGTCATAATGACTTTTGCGGAAGGCCTCGAGGCCGAGTACCCCATCGGTTGCAAGGGTCACATCGTAATCGTGCATCTCGAGATAGGAACGGAGGACGTCGCCAAAATTTTGGTCGTCTTCCACCAGCAGAATTTTGTAGTTAGCACTTGCCATACAGTTCGGTCAGTGGTTCATGTGATTAGAATTCGGTTGCGAAGGAGGATTGGTTAGGTGTTGTTTTGTATGTTAACGTTTGTGTGGTGCATTACAGTATGTGAGAATGGCAAGAGAAAGGAAATTTGTTAAAATTATATATTTTGGAACGCTTCATTTCACACGCGCCATCAGGCGTCAGTGTTTGCTTTCATGAGATCGCTTATCACATTTCCAGGCATTTGTCACAAGCAGAGTCAAGTATATGCATCGCTGTCTGCTGGTTTTCACATCAAAATATTTTTGATGTACTGTTGAACAGACTTCGCGCCGGTGTAACTGTGGAACTTGTAATTGAATATGATACGCAGAATATTCGTCCTGATGGACTTGATTTTCAGCGTTTTATAGAAAGTGGAGGGCTGCTTTTCGGTCATCTGAGGTCAGATTTAATGCACCATAAGTTTTCTGTCATCGACAACAGGATACTCATTTCGGGCTCTTTCAATTGGACATACAATACCAATGCAGAAAATATTATGGTGACCCATGATCTATCGTGCATCAAGGCTTTCCAAGAAGAGCATCAACAGTTGAAAAAAATCTCCAAGCGAATTCTCCACGTCAATCCCTCAGATGCCAAGCATTTTGTTCCTTTTCCTTTGTTTGAAAACACATTATTTACACTGACTGATTTGCGAAGGAAAATTGGCGGCGGCACAAGTGTTTGGGTTGTTAAAGCAGATCGAAAAAATATCATTGATACTGACTTTTTCAAGAAGAATCAATTGTATTTCGATGAGCATGGGTTGCTCAAACCTTATTGGGATTTATATCGAAGATGGTCTGATACACTATTTGAATCAATTTTGGGGGATTGCAATATTTCACCCAACAAACGTCGGGAAATCATTTGCTGGGCCCACCGTGTGAAAATCGGCGATATTGTGATACTCACTGATAATAAATCTCCTGTACTTTTTGCTATCGGCATCGTTCAGTCAGAGCCGAAAATGCTTGTAGGCAATTTTTTTTCAACTTATCGAGAAACCCAGTGGCTACATGTAATGCCGCACAAAAATTATCGACTACCTGAAAAAGTGCCACAGTATCGGATAGGCAAATACAAGGGTTCTGCTCTGCGCATCTTGCAGGAGGCTATGGCATGATGTACTTGTTTTCAGATTGGATACGACTTTTAAAAGTGTTGTAAAATCTCCTTCATCCGCGCTTTTCATTTATGGCAAAAACATCACATTATTATGTACAATTCGAGCCTGATTGCTATTATCATGTCTTTAATCGAGCAATCGACAGAAAAGCATTGTTTGCTTCAGCAGGCAACTATGCGTACTTCCTGAAGCAATATGACAAATTCCTATCACCCCTCGTTTCCACGCTTTCCTACGCCTTGCCAGGCAATCATTTCCACCTGGGTATTCGGGTGCGCCCTTTGCACGATTTGACAACTTTTCGAAAGTTGTCAAATCTCGACCCGAGTCGCTTTTCAACACCACATGCGCTCATTTCACATCAGTTCCAGCGATTTTTCCAGTCTTATGCAATGGCTTTTAATAGACAACAAAACCGAATGGGCACTTTATTCCAAACGCCATTCAAGCGTTGTGCTGTCGACCCGGATGACTTGCCCAGGCTTATTCTGTACCATCATTTAAACCCACAGCGTCATGGGTTAATTTATGATTTCAGGCAATATCCCTGGACTTCCTATTCCAGTTATTTATCCGATCAACCTAGCAGATTACCACGTGCTGAAGTGTTAGCGTTATTTGGTGGAAAGGAGGGTTTTATACAGCAACACCTGTCGGCGCAGCAGGATTTGGAAGACGAACGATGGAGTATTGAAGAAGGATGATTTGACAACTTTAGAGGACGTTTTAGATTTGACAACTTTCGAAAAGTTGTCAAATCTCTAGCATCCAGGCAGTCGTTGCACGAGCAGGAGGCGTTTTTTAGATTTGACAACTTTCGAAAAGTTGTCAAATCATTTCAATCCGTCCAGTTTCTTTCTCGTCTCCGGCGTTTCCTTTTTCGACAGCGATTTTTCGAACTGCAAAATCGCATTGGCCGTATCCCCTTTTGCCACAAAATAATCGCCATATGAATCGTACACATTGAAACTCTCGGGATAGTACTCGATGTTTTGCCGGAAATACCGCCCGGCCAATTCGAGGCGTCCGCTGCCTAAAGCCTGATAACCCAGGTTGTTGAATAAATCCTCAGACGGCTTTACCGAATACCCCATTTTTTCGGAACGGAGCGCGCATTTTTCTCGTATTTTGTCGAGCACTATGCCTGTGGTATCCTGATAATCTTTCCCACGAAGTTTGAGCGGGTAGAAATCAAAAATAAAGCGCAGGGCGTCGTATTCCGTGATAAATGCAGCAGAGCCGTGCGTATCGTCGCTGTAGTATTTACTTTGATACTTCAATTGGCTTTTTGTGCTGGTTTTTAAGGTTTTATCCAGCGCAAGAATTGAACGGATATGTTCGGAAGCCTGGCTCGTATCGCGTTCTACAGTACGGAAATCCATGTCCGATTCCAGCGTATTGGCAATGCCGAGATAGAGTGTCTTTCCGATCATTTTTTGCCCTGTTGCGAGTGTTTGTTCTGTTTCTTTGAGCAGTTTCCGACTATCCCACCACATACTCGGATCGATCGCCACATAAGAATTGAACATCGAAGGGTGGTGTACAAGCGCATGCATTGCCAGCAGCCCGCCCAGCGAGTGCCCGATGAGCATTCGATAAGGCGCTGTCGGATACTTCGACTCGATATAAGGTATGAGTTCCTTCTCCAGGAAGGAGAGAAATGCCTCCCCGCCGCCGGTGGTTTTTGCGGCTTCGGCGTTGAGATACGGGCCTCTTTCTACGTGGGTGGGTGAGAGGTCGCGCATACGATCTGTATTGGTGATGCCCACCACGATCATTTGCGGACAAATGTCGTTGCCATTCACACTGCTCAATTGTTCCATCATACCCACTACGGATGTAAAATGGGCGTCGCCATCGAGCAGGTACACCACGGGGTATCGTTGCTGGGAAAAATAGCCGCTTCGATCGCCACCGGGCACATAGACCCATATACTTCGGTCTTCCTGGAGGATATCGGAGTGCAGGCTGTCGATGCTACCGATCGTAATAGGAGTCGCCGGCACAGGTTTTGTGTTGGGTTGGGAGCAGGCTGTCAGGCTGGCGCCGAGGCAAAAAAGAGAAAGGATCAGGTTTTTCATGCAGATAGTCATATATACAACAACGTACATTTTATGTTTTCCATGATAAATATAACTGATTTTCCCAATGAATGGCTTCTTATGGTATTCTGCCCCGATCTACCTTTGATCCACACAAAAACAACTGCCTCTTGCTCACCTCTCGCCGTTCCCTGCTTTTTGGCGTACTCATTCTCGCCGTTGCCAATATCTGTTTTTCAGCCAAGGCTGTGATCATCAAACTCATGTACCGATATGAGGTATCTACCCAGTCGGTGATTGCGTTGCGTATGTTGTTTTCTCTGCCCGTTTATGTAGCCGTGGCCTGGTACTTGCACCGACGTACCAACAACGTGCAACTCACCCGGAACGAATGGATGGCCATCAGCGGGCTGGGCATTTTGAGTTACTATATTTCCAGTATGCTCGATTTCTGGGGATTGAAATATGTGACAGCGGGCGTGGAGCGACTGATTTTGTACACTTACCCGACTATCGTGTTGCTGTTGTCGGCTGTGCTGTTCAAAAAAACCGTCACGAGGGTGCAGTATGCTGCATTATTGCTCACTTATGCCGGCGTAGTACTGGCGTTTGTAGCCGAAAAAGGCTTGGGCGACCAGCGCAACCTCTTGCTGGGAGGCGCGCTCATTTTTGCTTGCGCTATTACTTATTCATTTTATGTAGTGTACACAGGTGAATACGTGCACAAGGTGGGGTCGGCAAAATTTACCTGTTATGCTGTGATGGCAGCCACCGTTCCAGCCCTGATTCAATCTTACCTGCACGATGGCATGGATTTATTTCATTTTCCGCGACAGGTGTATATTTTATCTGGATGGATTTCCATTGTATCAACCGTGTTACCTACATTTCTGGTGGTAGAGGGCATTCGCATCGTTGGCGCCAACAATTCCGGCATTATAGGACTAATCGGGCCGGTAGCGACGATTGTGCTTGGATATGTATTCCTGGGCGAACCCATAACGCCCTTGCAGGTACTGGGAACGGGAGTGGTGTTGGTAGGGGTGTTAAAAGTCCTGAGTCCTGAGTCCTAAGTCCTGAGTCCGTAGAGTACACCTTAATACTCCAGGCATTCCATATAATTAATGCTAGTGTATAAAGATGTACTCTACGGACTCAGGACTTAGGACTCAGGACTCAGGACTCAGGACTTTCTTAAAGTCATCAAATACTCCACCAAATCCGCCAGTTCCTGGTCTTTCATCACCACATGAAAACCGGCGGGCATCATGGATTCGGGCAGTTGTTTTCGGCTGTTTATGTCGGCCTGACGAATGGTTTGCAGTGTGCCGCCCGGCATTTTCAGCACCAGTTCCGTTTCTGTCCGGCTGGCGATGAGGCCGGTTATTTTATCGCCGTTTTTCATGTTAAATTCCCAGCCTTCGTAGCCAAAACTGATACCGGCGCTGGGATGCAAAATAGCCAGGTACTGGCCTTCTCGCGGCAGTTTCGAGCCAATTTCGCTGAGTTTCGGGCCATAGTCCGTGCCTTTGCCGTTCACCTGGTGGCAGTTGGCGCAGTATTGCTCGAAAAGCGGCGCGCCTTTGGCGGCATCACCATGCAGAGCCATCAAATCAGACATGGCAGGCATTTTTTTTGCAGCACCGGGGTCGGCGCTACCGAGGTAGGAAGCCGCTTCGAGGCGGATATTCATACGCCAGGCGCCACTCACACCCTGTACGGCTGCCGGGATAAAACGAGGCTCAATTTTATGGGATTTCAACAATTCCAGCACACGTTCTTCGCCATTCCAACTGTTGCCGATCCATTCTGTGGCCTGGCGGCGCAGGGCGGCATCGCGTTTCCGGTCGAATGCAACCGATTCGAGGATAGCAAGATGCTCTTTTCCACCCGACCAGCGCAGGGCATTCAGCAGCGTGAGGGTTTCTGATTCGGGGCGTTTTTTGCGGACGGCCTGGCGGTACATGAGGACGCCAGCCTGATTTTTCAACAAAACATCCGCCGCACGCCGGGCTTTCTCCCCTTTCATTACCATTTGAAACAGTCGGTCGTTTTCTTCCGGCAGTTGATAGCGGTCGGCAAATTCCAGGTAGGCATCCCCTTGAAGTCCTGCCATGATGCGCGCGAGCGCGGCTTTGGCATCGGGTGTTTTTTTCACTAATTCCACGTCGAGGTGTCGCAGGGCGAGCGTAGCCAGGGCTGTATCGGCTGTGTTTTCCCGCAAAATCTTGAGCAACACGGGCGATGCATGCGCCGGCTGTTGAAAATCGAATGCGCGGAAATACCGCAGGCGTTGTTCGAGCGGCACGGATTTATCGGTAGCCAGTTCGCCCAGCAGCGGGCAGGCCGAAGCGCAGCGGGCGCGCCATATGATGTCTTTGCCTGCCTGTGTCTGTATGTTGCCGCCGGCTTTTTGCCAGGCGGCGAGGCAGGCTTCCCACTGCCCGTCGGCGCCAATACCGAGTGCTTCGAGGTACCAGCGGTCGTTGTCTGGGTATTTTTGCGCCAGTTTTGCCCAAAGAGTGGGCACATGCGGCGATTTCTCATGGTGGAGCGCCAGGGCTATCTCGCGAAGGATTTGCGGGTTGGGGCGAGTCGCCAAGTCATACAGCGGTGCGGACGACATATTGCCCTGCCGGGCCGCGCGAATGGCAATGATGTTGATATTGGCATCGCGGTCGTGGGCAGCAGCCTTGAAATAGGCCTGCGGGTTGTCGCTTTTCAGCAGGAGCCAAAGGGCACGGGCACGGAGGTAAGGCGCTGCGTCGGAGCGGAACAGTTTATCGAGCGCCGGAATAGCCGATTCCCCCATTCCTTTCAGCGCATTCCAGGCTTTCCAGCGCACCGATAGGTTGGCATTTTGAAGGGCTTCCACAGCGCCATCGGGCGTGGAAAAATCAAATTTCGGTACGCTGTACCTGGCCGCATCGGGCGGGGCTACGCGAAATACCCTGCCTCGATTCTGGTCGCCAGCCTGGTGACCACCCACGCCGGGGTCGTACCAGTCGGCGATAAAAAGCGAGCCGTCGGGCGCCACGCATACATCGCTGGGCCGAAACCACTGATCCACTTCGCTGTGTACAATATTGGAAATCATGGCTTTATAGCCTGCGCCATCGGGCTGCACGAGGTAGGCGCGCACCACATTCGGTCCGGCGTCGGCGTGAATCGGATGCCCGCGGTAGCGCAGGGGCAGCAATGCGCCTTCGTATACCAGCATGCCGCAGGGCGAGCCGGCGCCGGTTTGCAGCAGGTTGGGCACCACGCCGGGGTCGTTGAGGTGCCAGTGGCGGCGCGGGATTTCGGGCTCCATATTGGTGCGACTTGCCTGCCAGCCTGCGCCCGTCATTTCATCGGTGTAGCCGTAGTTGCCGTATTCCATCACGTAGTTGATGCGCACGCCCTTGTTGCCGTCGTCGTCGTTGTCCGACTGCCAGAGGGTGCCGTAACTGTCGGAGGCGACTTCGTAGTTGTTGCGGAAATTGTGTCCGAGCACCTCGAAATGGGTAAAATCCGGGTCGCAGCGGAATACCATACCCTGGCGGTAGTTTTTCGGGTCGATTTCCTTGCCATCGGTATCGCGGATGGTTTGTCCGTTTTTGTCCTGGAGCATTTCGCCGGCATTGCCGAAATTGAAATACAACTTGCCATCGGGCCCGAACACCACTGCATGCAGCCCGTGGTCGTGTTGGTGGCCACCCACGCCTTGTAGTACAATTTCCTTTTTATCGGCCTTGTCGTCGCCATTTTCGTCGGTGAATAGCCATAGATAGGGGCTTTGCGACACCAGGGCCTGGTTTCCCATGACCCAGATGCCAAGCGGTGATTCTATTTCCGGCCCCTGGTAAAACACGGTGCTTTTATCGGCTTTGGCATCGCCGTCGGTGTCCTCGAGAATCAGGATGCGGTCGCCCTCCTTTTTGACCGGATTGCCGTTGATGTCGGGCCGGTAGTTGTAGGCTTCGCAAAGCCAGATGCGTCCGCGGTCGTCGATGTCCATGTTGGTAGGGTTGGTCATCATGGGCTCCGACGCGAAAAGTTGGGCTTGGAGGCCTTCGGCGACAATGAGGTTTTTGACGGCATTTTCGGATTTGCGGAGTTCGTCTTCGGGGTTGCCGGAGGGCAGGATTGTGAAACCCAGGAGAAGCGCCGAGAGCAGGAGGACTGTTTTATTCATGGGTGTGCGCGGTGTGAGTTACTCTTCTTCGTACAATTCTGCCCGCATATTGTCGATCAGCAATTCCTGCGGGCTGCCGGGGTTCCAGACGTACAAATCGACACTGTGAAATGTTTTTTTCGGCAGTTTGACATCAATGTAGAGGTTCTTCTGGTCGCCGTTGTTCAGGAAGCGATGCATGCGGATGGAGTAGCCTTTCACATTTTTGGTACCATCCTTGAACATGACGCAGAGTTGAGGCATGCGCCAGTTTTCCCATTCTTTCAGGGAGCATTTGAAGTCGGCGCTCAAACGAAGCCAGGTGGCGGCTCCGGGTTCAAGCGGGACGCTGGCAATTTGGGTGTATTCTTTTCCGGCACCGACGAACTCGCAGGGAGTGCCGTTGAATTGTTTTCCTGCCTTGAGCAGGGTAGTATCGGCATCAAAATTGTCGAAAAATATTTCTTTGACCTCCTTGCGGTTTCCAGTGTATATGTATCGGGTGTCGTACAGTTTGACTGTTTCTTCAGGCACCTTAAAACGCCCCAACACTGCCCAAAAGTAAGGGCGGGTCATATTGTAAGGGTCTACCAGTCCGCCCCGGTGCATTTGATGGGTGTACCAGAGGTTGTAATAGGCAAATGCTGCTAAAACCACATAAAAAAGGGTTTTTTTAATTTTGCTGCCCTCGACAGCAGCAATAAACGCAGCAAGCGGGAATGACAACACTGCATAACTCTGCACCATTGCCCGGCCGCCGTACCACCAGATATCCCAGGCGGTTACGATGTAGGTATTGATTAGAATAAAGAGAAAAAGCGCCCAAAAGTTGATTTTCATCCTGTACAAGGAGATCAACCCCAGCAAGGCAAACAACATTACTGGCGTGTACACCAGCCAGCCCGTGCGGGCGCTGAACATGTAATAGTAGACGTGGGGTTTGAGCCAACTGAACGACTGCTCGCCATAACTGTACACCAGCCAATGACCTGAAACGTATTTCCAGTAACACAATTGAATGCTGCCGATCAGGGCAGTGATCACCATGGCCGTTGTATACATGGCGGCATGATGGCGAATAAATCGAAGACGCTCCCGAATGGCATCACGCCGCAACGAAGGCATGCCCCAGAACAAAGGAATCAGCACCGAAATGAAATCGGTCGGCCGCGTCAGCGCACAAATACCCACCACAGCACCGATTCCGGCTGCTTTCCCAAGGCCGGGTTGTCGATAAAACCGATCGCTGAGGTACAAGAGTATGGCATACCAGGTAAACAACCAGTTGTGCGTTTGCGGCATGTCGATGGCCGCGAAATTGAGGTAGTTGGTAGCAAAAACAAGACACAACAGCACGATGCTTACGACCCGGTCGCTGAAATATTGTAGCAGTACTTTTCGCAAAAAAAACAGTCCGATCAGGCACATCAACAAGCCGCCGATGTGAATCGCCAATTGGTACGGTGTTGAAAAACCATCAGGTGCGTAGCCCAAAGGCGCTGCTACTGCATGCGCCACAGCAAAAAAAGGCAGGTATTGCAAGGCAAGTCCGCTGGAATATTTCAGTACCATATTGCCATTGGGCAGCGGCAATGCCTGCTGGAAATCGGGTGTACACTGGTATTTTTTTAAAATATCCTGGCTGAACTCCAGGTGCTTCACATCCTTGTAAATGAACACCGCCGGCAGGTACCAGTAGTAGCCCGACACATCCCAACTCAGGGTGGATTCTGTGCCTGCATTTTTCCATTTCGGGTAATAGAAGAAGGAGATGGCAGCAATAAATAGCCATATAAATGCGGCAACTGTAGCGGATGACACCTTTATCATATTATTTTTTTTTCTTACGCAGCAAAACCCTGTCACTTTTTGGTATTTCCAACGCAATATCATAGGATGAGCGTAACTGCTCCATGTCATCCCTCGAACTGGTATAATAGAACTCGTAATTTTCAGTGGCTACACGATCAGGGTGCCAGGGGTCGAGGCGAACAATTCGATTATACCCCCTGGGATCAAGATTTACATGAAATAAAAATGAATTTTGCAAAATACCTTTAGCATCAAAGGTGAATGGTTCCGGGTGATTTTCTGCCTGTTGTATTTGGTGAATGTAATTCAGAACTGTGTACGTATTCTGGTCGTGCCACCATTCCATCGCTTCATACCGGTTGGCTGAAACAGCAGTATTCACGATCGAGATGATGCTCAACGGGATAATCAATCCCCAGGCTGTATGGCCAAGGTATTCTCTTCGCCATGCAGCGGCTATGCCCAAAGACAATGCAAAAAGAGGCCAATACAATAATGCCAATCGAGGTTGCAAGTAAGGCGTATGTGTTATTTCTACTTGAGCAATATTGGCCAGGAGAATTACAGGCAATAAAACTGCTATCAGAAAACGAACATCTTCAAATGCGGCAGAGCCTTTACTTTCCCATTTTTTCAGGCATATGTACCCCATTCCCAAACAAAATGCAGCCGCAAACATTGCCAGAAAGTGAGCAGCACTATGACCAAATAATGGATTGCGATGTATAGCGGCTTCCATCGACAACTCGGACGACCCAAACAGTGTGTCAAGTCGATTCCAGTTTGTTATTTCAGAGTGCCCGCTCAAACGTTTGAGCGGGATAGCAAGCAATATCAACCATACCAGAAAAACGGGTACTGCATATTTAACTTTCGACCATAAAACGCCCCAGGCGGGGTTTTCGCGCCATACCCAAAAAAACACAAGTGCGGAAAACGGGCCGAAAAACAAAACCAGCGTAAAATTCGAATACGCAGCAAGCCCGGCAAAGGCAATACTACCCAACAGTGTTTGAGCAGATTTTTTTTCAGCATATTTCGTAGCAAACCACAAAGAAGTCATCAGGCAACCCAGGCCTAAAGAATAACCACGTGCCAATGAAAAAAAATCGAGCAGATACGGCTGTCCGAGTAACATCAGATAGGAAAAAACACGTGTCCAGTCATTGTTCGTAATTTTCCGACAAATAGACAGTCCAGCCAGTGCATAGGCAAATGCGCCGATTAATGCAGGCAATCGTACAATAAATGGATGGTAACCAAAAAGGCTGGTCAACAGTTTTATCAATAGAGTATTCAGAAGATGGTTGTTGGGATTGGCGTCGCTTTGCAGGAAAAGAATATCCATCACATGCCGAGGTACATGGGTAATGATGGTAGAACTTTCATCTACTGTGATAGGTATGTTCCACGCCCGGATGATTATATATACAAAAAAAGCAAATGCCATACTCCCCATGGCAATATTCGAATTCCGATTCATCCTGCGAATATCTCTATATTTGCCAATTATCATGGGAAAAATTAGCAATCTGACAAGAATAATCAGCACTCATCTGCTTAATTCCTAAAAAGACTCTGGGAAGGCAACAATTGGCTTATTTATGGGCAATTTCATTTTTGCACTGGCTTTCATAACCACTATCCTTAGTATCAGGGCATATGTCAAAAATGACAGGAAGGCAGTGTGGATTCTGGTCATCGGCGTATTCTTGTTGCGTTTAGCAGTTGCCATGATGGATCCCTTCCTCCACGACTGGGATGAAAAATTTCATGCCCTCGTAGCCAAAAACATGATGACCTACCCGTTTCAACCCATGTTGCGGGTACATCCGGTGCTGGCATACGATTACACCGCCTGGTGCTGCAACCATATCTGGCTTCATAAACAACCCTTGTTTATGTGGCAAATGGCGATGTCGATGCAAATTTTCGGAGTCAACGAGGTGGCCATTCGCATTCCCAGCGCCCTGTTGAGTGCCGCTATGGTATGGTGTATTTATCGAATTGCACTGATCTGGACGGGACAGTTCAACACGGCTTACCTCGCGGCACTCCTGAGTGGTTTCTCCTGGTTTCAGATTGAACTGGTGTCGGGCGCATTGAGCCTCGACCACAACGACATCGTATTTACGGCGTATGTGACAGGCAGCATTTGGGCGTTTTTCGAATACAGCCAAACCTCGTCTAAGCGATGGGCAATAGCCATCGGTCTTTTGGTGGGTTGTGCCATTTTGGTAAAATGGCTGACTGCGCTGCTGGTATTCGGAGGCTGGGGCTTGTGGTTGCTGTTGCAAAAAGTAAAGCGAGCCAACAGGAAAAACTGGCGCCATATGCTGTTGGCGGCCGGTGTCGCTACTGTCATTGCCTTGCCCTGGCAGCTGTATATTTTGTGGACTTTTCCGAAAGAAAGCGCCTACGAATACGGCTACAACATGCAACATATCACCGAAAAACTGGGCGCATTTGTGGATGAAGACTGGACGTTTTACTTTCGTCAGTGGCGCTGGCAATATGGCAACTGGTTGCTGCCGTTTATGGGCCTGGGTTTGTTGCAACTGATCGGGCGTTCCCGCATAAAAAGCCCGCTCACTATTCCAATACTGGCTATGGCGGCTGTGGTGTATGCCTTCTTTTCATTTGTGGTGCAAACCCGAATGCCGGCTTTTGTGTACATCATTTGTGCCGTGCCACTCAGTATTACAGCCTTGGGCGCCAATCGGATTTTACAGTTCCTGGACCGGCTTTCGCTGGGCAAACGCTGGCTGCATGTGCCGCTGATCTTGGTTCTGGGTGTGTACGCCTTGCGCCCCCAAGAAATTCTGGCCAGCCGAAACCCGGCCGACCCTGAACGGCAAGCCAAAATTGATAACACAAACATTTTCAAGAACTTCCATCAACTACCTGAGGATTATCTGGTGTTCAACTGCAAAAGTTACGAAGACATCGACATGCGGTTTTACACTCCCTACAATGCGCATAGTTGGTGCCCCTCGGCGAAAGACCTGGATTCCTTGCTGGCTTTGGGGTACAAGATTGCCGTTTTTCAGGCGCACAGAGGCAAAAAACTTCCCGACTATATGGAAAACCATCCGGGCGTGCTGTTCATACCTCAAGAATTCAAATAAAAGATTCAGTAAATTACATGCCTTCTGTTTCCTTTGCTAAATGCTTTCATTTTTAAATACACAACGCAAGATACTGCCTTATACCTTACTGGTTTTGGCAACGATTGTCATGGCTCTGCTCGCCGTGGTCGCAGACGGAACCGGCGATGATGGCGATAGTATATATCACTATCTATTTGCACGGTATGCCTTCGAGCACCCAGCCAATTTTTTCAACCACTGGGCCAAACCCGTTTTCACCATCATTGCGGCGCCATTTGCCCAAATGGGTTTTACTGCAATCAAACTCCTGAATGTTGTTTTTTGGGGTGTCCAATCATATTGTACTATTGAAATAGCGCGTCATTTCGGTATAAAAAACCGTTGGCTACTACCCTTGTTTGCAGTTCTATCCCCTATGAATGTAACACATACGTTGTCGGGGCTAACAGAACCGATGTTTGCAACTTCATTTGCACTTGCAGTATTACTGTTGCTGCGAAATCGGATTTCGAGCGCTTATCTTATTTTTTCTTTTCTACCTTTTGTCCGTTCGGAAGGGCTGATTATTCTTTGCCCACTTTTGATATACACTTTGCAATGCCGACAGTATACAAGGCTATTTTGGTTTCCTGTAGGCCATATTGTTATGGCTTTTGCAGGATATTGGATTCATCAGGACTATTGGTGGGTGTTCAACACCATGACTTATTCAGGCTTGCAATCGGCATATGGAAGCGGACCATGGGATCATTTTATTAATATGATGCCCGCAATCATCGGCATAGCCTTGTCGATTATGTTAATCTTTGGTTTAATATTTGGGCTTTTCACACTTGTTTTGAACAAAAAATGGCTCCGCGATACATTTGCACGAGATGAAACCTGGTTGATATATGGCATGTTTATTTGCTATTTTACAGCACATTCCATCTTTTGGTGGCAAGGAATGTTCAATTCTTATGGAATGCTTCGTGTTATGTTGGGCATTATGCCTGCCATTTTTCTTATTTGCCTGCGAGGCTGGAATTTAATTGCATCCGGATTTGCCATGATTCATCTGCAAGCCGTGCGAATTGGATGGGTGCTTTTCCTGGGTGGACTGGCATGGTCTTTTTTCGGACGCATTCGTTGGAACGATCATTTTAGTTTGAATGCTTCTCAACGCGCTCTAAAAGAGGCTGCGAATGTGGTTTTAAAGAAATTTCCTGATCAAGACAAAAACGTATATTATCTGGGAGCATATACCGCTTCCCTGTTTTTGGACATCGATGTGTTTGATGGCTATCATTGTAGACAACCCTGGCAACTTTATTCAGGGGAGCCCATTGCAGATTCTTCTATTATTCTCTACGACGACTGGTTTTTCGGTTACGATGGTAAAGTGCCATTGGAGCGTTTGAAACAAGATAAAAGGCTTGTTTCACTGGGTGAATTTGGAGAAGAAAGAAAAAACGCGCGAAACACTCGCATTCATGCTTTCTATTTGAGCACAGATTCCGTTTCCAACAAATGGTCTTATTACAGGCAATGGAATACCGCCGCCGACCAGCAGAGCGTAGTAGAAATTGGCGGAAAACATGCTTTAAAGTTAGACGCTCAGCACCCATTTTCCCCGGTATTCAATGCAGGAGTCCAAAGTTTTCCCCCCAAAGCCCGACTACGCATCAGTTTTGATGCATTTTCTGAAATGGAAGGTAATATGATGCCGGGAGTGCTTGTTTTTGATGTTAAATCAGGCTTAAAAACATATGATTGGCATTCTCAATCTCTGAAATTAGATAGCCTGCCCCCCCGCACGTGGCATACGTATGAATTTATTGAAGAACTGGCTGTTCCAAGGTTTGAGAAAGACAATTTCGGGACATGCATCTGGAATGATGTGTCGGAACCGCTGTATATCAATAACTTCAAAGTAGAATTGCTATCCGATTGAAGAATGCTGTAATCTTCAATTGTCTCAAAAGGCGCTTTTATCATGCCTTTTTATAAAACGGCAGCAAAACCACAATGCTGAAAAAAACAGGCATAACCATCAGATAGGTATAAGGTACCTGAATAAATCCGTAAAATATAGCAAAGTACAATTGCAGGCTTCCCAGCAGGAATAGTGGAAGATTCTGCAATTGAAACCGTTTTTTCCACCACACCCAGCAACAAATTGCCGTCACGGCCAATGAGGCGATAAACTGACAGCGTTGAAGCGCGGCCAAACGATCGGCCATTTCCCAGCCCAGATCATCGCGGAAAATGCCTGCAACCCCAAGTCCATCGTGCAAAACGCCTTTGTCGCCTGGTTCAGACCAAACACCCAATGCTGCTTTTGAATAGTGTTTTAAGCCATTAAAATAGATCATCGGATCTTTAATGAGAAAAGGAAGTACAAAGAGGAGGGTAACCAATCCCAAAACCCAGGCCGATACGTATAGCGCAAGTTTTCGATTTTCTATCCAAACTATGATAAAACAAAGTGGAAGCCACAATAAAAAAGAGTATCTCGACAAAAGGCACAGCACGATGAAAAATGCCAACATGGGGCCATGTGTTTTTGCTGGAGCAGTCAAATAAGACTTTATCTTAACCAACTGAAGTGCAAACAACATATAAAAACCTGCAATCATAAGTTCCACCGTATTGGCATAGGTAGAATCGGTAGATTCTTCAATCAGGATAAAAAGGAAAAATGGGAGTGCTGTAATAAGCCATTTGGCCTCTGTATCCATTGCCTGTATATGTATCCGCCGAATCATGGCAAGGGTGGCAACAGCCCAAATGATAAAAGCCATCCACCTTTCGTCGAAATGTAACAACGTTGCAGGCAAAAATGGCATCCACATCAACGGAAGGTAAGTGGGAGAAAGGTCATATCCGAAACTCTGGATAAGGTCATAGGGATATTGCCCTGATAATAAACGATGATTCATCACCTGGATGGTCGGTAGTATATCCGAAATATGCTCATCTATCGGTACTACACTTATTTCCCGGTTGAAGTGGAAAGCGGATAAAGCAATACCGCAGAGCGCCACTATTTGCAACAAACGATTCTCCCAGGAGCTGTTCTGCGATCGTTCAGGCGAGTTTATTGTATCAAAAGATGATAGAATTGCGAAAATGCCCATAGCTGCTCCCAACAAAATAATTACAATTCCAACTTCTCTATTGCCCATATAACGCAGTCGCTGCGACGTTAGCAGGAACATTTCTCCAAAAAGGGAAACGACAAACAGGGCGCGAAAAAGGCGATATCGCATATAAGGGAGACCGAATTAGATGAAATTATAAGGGTGCCGGCAGAGTGCTTTCCTGAATAATATAAGCCGGTCGACTTTTGGTTTGAATATACATCCGGCCCAGGTATTCTCCCAGAATACCGAGTGTTAGCAACTGTAGCCCACCGATTACAAGGACTGAAATGAGCACGGAAGTCCAGCCTTGAACGGTTTCTTTGAGCACTAAATGTGCATAGAGCGCATAAAATGCATATAAAAAGGCCAATCCTGAAATGCTGGCCCCGAGAATGATAGCAATACGAAGCGGTCGTACTGAAAAAGATGTGATGCCATTGAGTGCCAGGCGTATCATCTTTTTCAAAGAATATTTGGAATGTCCTGCGAATCGTTGATCCGGGGTATACTCAATTTTGTATTGCCTGAAGCCCACCCAGGGAATGAACCCGCGGATAAACAGGTCGGTCTCCTTAGATTGCCTTATCAGTTGTACTACTTGCTGATCTAGCAATCTGAAATCGGCGGCTCCGGGTTCGATCTGAACATCTGAAAGGCTGTTCATCAGATGATAAAAATATCTGGAACTATTGCGTTTGAACCACCCCGTTTTCATATTGTCTTGTCGGCTCGTAAAGACAATTTCGTAACCTTCTCTCCATTTTTCTAAAAAAACAGGGATAAGTGAAGGCGGGTGTTGCAAATCGGCGTCCATACAAATCACGGCCTGACCGCGAGCGTTGTCATATCCGCAACGCAATGCGTTCATATGTCCAAAATTGCGTGAAAAACTGATGTAATGAATCCATTCGGGGTTGTTTTTATGCAATTGACGCAATAAGTCGAGTGTTTTATCACTACTTCCGTCATTAACAAAAATGAGTTCAAAAGAATATTCATCCTTGAATGCTTCTACCGTTTCTGTAATCCTGAGAACAGTAGTACGAAGACATTCCTCTTCGTTAAATGCGGGAATAATGATGGAAATAAGAGTATTGCGGTTCATCGATTTTGTATCCTGGACTAAAGAATCTTTTTTTAGGCGATTATAACCAGTTTCCTGATTTGAACCTTGTGTTGGTATTTGGGCCAGCGTTTACCAATGTCAGGGAAAAGAATTATAAAAATCGCGACAAAATACGCCAAAAACTTTCGTCCTATAATATCCTTGCAGCATCCGTCCCACTGACAAATCAGTATCAAAAGACTAAAACGCATAAACCCCCAAACCCCGCCTTCAAGGCTTATACAACCTGAAATTGGGGTCCTCATACAGCAATTCATACGGCAAAGGGTCGTTCGACACCCGCCGGTCCAACAGGATGTATTTGAGCCCTTCCGCCTTAAAATCGCGCATCCAGTCTGTTTTTCCGGGCACGTCGGCATTTACAGCCCAGCCTTTTCGATGCGCCCAATACATCAGGAAAGGGTTGAACTGACCCGTATTCACCATGATTTTATCGGTCGGTTGCGTATATCGGTCCATGATAGCCGGCAAGGCCGTTACGTAAGCCTGTTCTCTGATAAAGGAATTGTACGCCTGTCTTCTGTTGGTATAAAATCCGAAGGCCAGTAGCAGCACCACTACTACCCAGAGGCGGGTGGAAGGCCAGTTCAGGTGGTCGAAAAAATAGCCGAACAACAAGGCCAGCAGCGGTATCAACGGAATTCCGTAGTACTCATGCGTCGGGAATACGATGCCCGTTTTGAGTGTAAAAAGAAAGAACAGGGCAATATACGCTGCCGTAAACCACTTCATTCGGGCAGATGCCCCTGTCCAGAGCAGACCCAATCCCATCACCGACAACAGGAACGGTATTCTGTAATGAAAAGGTTGTTCCATCAGCATGCGCCAGGAGTCGTTGGCGCGGTCGATTAAAACAGTTTTTGCGCCGTCCTTCAACGATACTGGCCAGATCAACTGATTGCCATAGGTTTCGAGCAAATACGGCATCCAGTAGTAATACCACCACCCGACACAGGCTGCCGTGACGCTCATTGCCAGTACGACATTGCGCTTAGGCTTGAACTCGTTCTCTTTGTTGAAAAACGGGATAATCAGGAATGTAAGCAGTATGAGGAACGGAATCTTACTCAGAATACCACAAGTAGCCAGCACAAAACCCGCTGCCAGATGCCAGGGGTTTTGTTTTTCAAGGTAATTCCACAAAAACCACACCCCCATCGTTACCAGCGACAGTGCAAAGGTGTCGGGCATGGTTTTGCGCGCATACTCGAACGTAATAGAACTCATCATGGCTACCAGCGCAATCAAGGCTGTCCGTTTGTTGGAACACCTTCTGACAATATCATAAAAAAACCACAACCCTGCGCAGGAAACAGACCAGTTGAGCAATCGACCGTACCAGTCGTGGGTGCCAAACAATTTGAAAATGCCCGCCAGCAGGTAATTGAATATCGGAAATTCGCAGGCCATAATCCCGTCCGTCTTTCCGCCAATATCCATCCGTGGGAAAAAGAAATTCGGATTGTCCAAAAAATTTCGGGCAATAGTAATGGTCAAGGTCTGCCGCCAGGAGTGGTGATCCAGCGGAGGCTGGGTGATGTACTCAAGCCCCAGGAGGAAAAAAGCCCCGATCAGAATTCCGACAATCTGGATTCGAGTATTTCTGAATTGCATATTCAAGGCGTTTGAAACGGACGGATAGGAAGAGCAGATAGTTTTTTTGAAAATTGCAGGCGCAATCGTCGCAAAATAACACAGAGTTTCTTGAACCCGAGCGTAAAAAATTAGTTTCGCTGCACATGTCGCCTTCCGACCACTTCCACCACCTGCTTAGTCTCCTCGCCCGCGAACGCGACGAAGACCTGCAGGAATACTTGCGCCAGATACGCGAACGGCCGCTCCCGGAACGCGTGGAGCGTGGCTACAGTTGGTACCCCCTGCAAATTGTACAAACGGGTTTTGCCCTGGGCGACAAGGCTTTTGTGGTAGTGGAACGCACTACGCGCCGCGACGAACCGCACCAGTTGCGCGCCGGCCAGACGGTGCGTTTCTTCACTCAGTCGCCACACGTAAAAGACCCTGACAAACAAGGGGTTATCAACTACGTGGAGCGCAATCGAATGAAAATCGTGCTCAATGCCCGCGATGTGCCCGACTGGATTACCTTCGGCCAACTCGGTGTCGATCAGTTGTTCGACGACCGCAGTTACCAGGAGATGGAACGCGCCCTGCACAAGGTGATGCAGGCAAAAGGCGACCGGCTGGCCGAACTGCGCGACATACTGACCGGCCGCAAAAAACCGGCGGACATATTCGAATCCACCCCTGTTCAACTTCCCGGCCTCAACGACAGCCAGAACGCTGCCGTAACGGCCGTACTCGCCAACCGGGATGTAACGGTCATCCACGGCCCGCCGGGCACCGGCAAAACAACTACGCTGGTAGCCGCCATTGCCCAGATGGTGCAAAAAGAAAATACAGTGCTCGTCTCGGCTCCCAGCAATACAGCAGCCGACCTGCTCACCGAACGCCTCGCCGCCGCGGGCGTACAGGTGGTGCGTGTGGGCAACGTGAGCCGCATCGATGAATCGGTGATGCAGCACACCCTCGACAGCATCATCGCCCGGCACCCGGAAAGCAAAAACATCAAAAAAGTAAAAATTCAGGCGGCCGAATTCAGGCGGCAGGCGCGGCAGCACAAGCGCAGTTTCGGCTACGAAGAACGCCGCGAACGCGAACACCTCAAACACCAGGCCCGCGAACTGGAATCCTGGGCCGCCAGCCTCGAAGAACGCCTGCTGGAGCAAATTCTTAGTTCGGCACAGGCCATTACCTGCACGCTCGTCGGTGCGGCGCATCCGGTGCTCGACAAGTACCGATTCCACACCTGCGTGATGGACGAAGCAGCGCAGGCGCTCGAACCGGCGGCCTGGATACCGATTGCCAAATGCAGTCGCGTGGTACTGGCCGGCGACCCGTTTCAGTTGCCACCCACCGTAAAAAGTATGGAGGCCGCGCGTGGCGGATTGTCAAAAACACTGATTGAGCGTTGCCTCGAATTGCTGCCGGATGCAGTACACCTGCTCGACGTGCAGTACCGCATGCACCAGTCGATCATGGATTTTTCCAACCAGTATTTTTACGACGGCGCTTTGAAAGCCCACGATTCAGTGGAGGGCCGCCGATTGCTCAGCCTCGACCCTGGCGGAGAAATCGTGACTGTGTTCGAGCCGGTGCTTTTTGTAGACACGGCCGGAACGGGTTTTGAAGAAAAAATCAACAAGGATACAGCCAAAGACTCCACCCGCTATGCCAGCAAGTACAACCCCGAAGAGGCGCTTCTACTGCGCGAGCACTTGCTGCAATTGCTCGAAAAATTTCCCGATCCCGATCATTTTCCCAGCATCGGGCTCCTGTCGCCGTACCGCGAACAGGTGAATTACATGGAAGATATGGTGCGCGAAGATGAGGTGCTTTCGCCGCTCTTTGCCGACAGCCAGATCGTGGTGAATACCATCGACGGCTTCCAGGGCCAGGAACGCGATGTGATTTATATCAGTCTGGTGCGCTCCAACCCCAAATCCGAAATCGGGTTCCTCAGCGACTACCGCCGTATGAACGTAGCCATGACCCGCGCCCGAAAATTACTGGTGGTCATCGGCGATTCAGCGACGATTGGCAACAACGCGTTTTATGCCAAATTTCTGGCGTATTGCGAGGAAAAAGGAGGATATGAGTCGGCATGGGTGTATTTTAAGTAGTCCTGAGTCGACAGTCCTGAGTCCTAAGTCTGTAGAGTACACCTGATTACCCTTGGCTTTTTTAAAAAGAGTACGAAGGGTAATCAGGTGTACTCTACAGACTTAGGACTCAGGACTGTCGACTTAGGACTTTTATTACTACTTTTGCCCTCGCTGGCGAAACAAACCGACGTTCCCGGCGTTTATCGGTTCTTTGGTACAAAAAAGACGACAACAACAGGCAAGTTTACCGACGTTTCAGTTTTTTTGTGGCTGACCTGGCAGCAGGCAGTATTCAGACACGTTTGATTACAAAAAACACCGAAACACAAGGATACCCAAACATTTTACAATGGCACAATTCAATTCGGACGTAGCGGCGGTAGATGCACTCGCACAAGCGTACAAAGATCTTTCAGCAGAAATCGGCAAAGTCATCGTAGGACAGGAAGACGTAGTAAGAGCCGTTATTATTTCCCTTTTTTCCAATGGCCACGCGTTGCTGGTAGGGGTGCCCGGACTGGCGAAAACGCTGTTGGTGAGCACTATTTCCGAAGTGCTCGACCTTGATTTCAAACGCATACAGTTTACGCCCGACCTGATGCCTTCCGACATCACGGGTAGCGAAATTCTGGATGAAGACCGTAAATTCCGCTTCACACGCGGCCCTGTTTTTGCCAATATCATCCTCGCCGACGAGATCAACCGTACGCCGCCCAAAACGCAGGCTGCATTGCTGGAGGCCATGCAGGAGCGTTCGGTGACTGTGAGCGGTGTACGCCATGCCCTGCCTTCGCCGTTTTTTGTACTGGCTACACAAAACCCGATCGAACAGGAAGGTACCTACCCACTGCCGGAAGCCCAGTTGGACCGTTTTATGTTCAACATCCCGCTGACATACCCTTCGTACGAACAGGAAGTGGATGTTGTAAAAAGAACGACGACCTCGGGTCGGGTCGAGTTGAAACACATCCTGAGTGCCGAGCAGATTATGGAATTCCAGCAACTGATCCGCAAAATTCCGGTGAGCGACAACGTACTGGAATATGCCGTCGGGCTGGTGTCCAAAACGCGCCCGAATACACCTCGTGCCACCAAGGAAGCCAATGCCTACCTCGGATGGGGCGCTGGCCCGCGTGCGAGCCAATACCTGGCGCTGGGTGCCAAATGCCATGCAGCCATTCGTGGAAAATACTCGCCTGATGTGGAAGACGTGCAGGCCATTGCCAACCTGGTGCTGCGTCACCGCATCGTGCGCAACTACAAAGCGGAAGCGGAAGGTGTGAGCGAAGAAAATATCATCGAGTCGCTGCTCTGATTTATTAGAAAAGCATCGGTAATTTCAAAGGGTTTGAAGAATGTAACTGCCCCATAAGGCGGTTATTCTTCAAACCCTTTTTTATTTTTACCTAAAATATTGCTTGTACAAATTCCCAAACAGGGGTTTTCGAAGACACACCGGCTGCATCTTTCAGGCGGCGCAGAGATTGTAAGGTAATGTTTCCAAATTTGACAAATTTTTAAACGTTGTCAATTTTCAAGTTACTTTTGTCAATAATCACATCTTAATCACCTTCATTATGGCAAACATCATACGCGCTCATTTATTAGAAAAGCAATCCTCAAACGGTTTGATTATTGGAATATTGATCTTGTGTTCGGTCGCATATTTTGGTATCCAATATCTGATGCCGCCTCTTCCGCCTGAGCCCCTAAGAATGGAACAAAAGTCATCAGGCAATTAAATTATGTCAGCGTTCACATTTATTACAAATTACAAGGGCGGAATATACATCCGACAGGTAAATGCCAATGACATTTTCAGTGCTTGTCATACATGGGCGGCGCAACTTGCTGCCACGCAGGATATTCAGGAATTGAATACCAATCAATTTTTGAAGGCATTCAAAGATGATATAGATGAATTACCGCCACTTCCACTGGAAGATGTGCCTAATGTATGGGCATTTACAGTAGGCATTGGAAGGGTATTTATGCTTGTTAATATTGTAAAAACTGCTGAAAATCAGGCACGTTTGTCACAGTGACCCCTCCCCTTCAAAACCCCAGCGCCACAAACACGGGATAATGATCTGAAAAATCGCTGTCGCGCCCCACGCGGCAGGAATAGGTCGTAAAACTTTTTTCCGCCAGTACATAGTCGATCCGCAGCATGGGCAGCACACCAGCGAAGGTGGTGCCGAGCCCCAGCCCTTTTTCGCGAAACGTATCCGTCAGTCCTTCCGACAGCAGGGCATACACATAAGAATTGGGTGTGTCGTTGAAATCGCCACACAGCACGATGGGGTGTTTGCATGCGAGCATGTGTTCGCGGAGGCGCTGGGCCTGTTCGGCGCGTACTTCGGTGGCATTGCCTACGCGGTCGAGCACAAAGCCGATGTCGTGCCAGGTTTCCTCTTCATCGAGTTCACCTTTTCCGATCACTTTTTCGGTGGTTTGTGTTACGCGGTTGGATTGCAGGTGGACGTTGTAAAACCGGATCAGTTGGTTGGCAATGCGCACATCGGCCCAGAGCGTAGAATTGGCAGTTTTGCCAAAAGGGATGTCGCCGCCCGCTTCAATTGGGTAACGGCTCAGGATCACCGTGCCTTTTTTCAGGTTAAAGGTGTGTGCATAGCCCATTTTTTCGGCCAGCACCCGGTAAAATTTACCTGTTGTTTCCTGTGTACACAGTACATCCGGGTTGCCGTTTTCTTCGAGGTAGCGGGCATACGCAGATGCCCGTTTTTCGTTGATTTCATCGGTAATTTTCTTTTCCCTGAAAATCTCGCCTATGTTGTGGGTAGCAATGGTGATCGCACTTTCCGGAATGGTATCGCGGCCCAGGTCAAACCCGATGAACCCGGAAACAAACTGCCAGCCCAGCAAAACCACGCCAAAATGATACAGCGCGAAGCGGTTGCGGCGCCAACTCCACCAGATGCCCAGCGCCAGATTAAACAACAACAACCAAGGAAATGCTGTACCAAAAAATGCCAGCCATTTGAACGTGGCCGGGTTCACCATCGGGCAAGCGTAAGCAAGCAGGGTGCCTGTCATCACCACTGCACTGATTATTCGGAGTGCCTGCCGGAAGAGGGATTGCATGGGGAAGGTATGAGTTGTGAGTTATGAGTTATGGTGCTGTACGCTGGGCATGGTTGGCTAGGTTGAGGGAGTTGAGAATGTTGAAAATGTTGAGAGTGTTGAGGGAGTTGAGAGGTTGAGGAAGGGTTGAGAAGTTGGTACGCCCGCTTAGGCTTATAGAGTAGCCATGAGTACAGCACCATAACTCATAACTCATAACTCATAACTCATAACTCATAACTCAATCCCCTATTTCTTGCTCGCTTCGTACAAAAAGTCCTTTTCCTCTGTGGTCAGGTTTTCATAACCCTGTTGCTTGATTTTATCGAGGATGGCATCCAGTTTTTCCTGAAAACTAAGGTCGTTGGTATCGGAAGCGCGATTGCCTTTGGCGTTGCCGAAAGTAGTTTTCATGGCGGGTTGCGGGCGCCGGGGAGGAGGTGAAGGTTTGCGTTTGGAAGCAGAAAACCAGCCCAGAATGCGATCGAACAGGTTGTTGAACGGCACTGCAAGGTCTTTGCCGTCGCGGAGTTGGTACACGAAAAACACGCCCATGGCAAAGCCGCCGAGGTGGGCGATATGGCCGCCGGTATTGCTGTTGTGGGCAATACCCACCATATCGAGCAGCACCATCACCAGCACGATGTATTTCAGTTTGACTTGTCCGAGCAGGATCAGCATCACTCGGTAGTCGGGCGCCAGAATGAGCACCGCGCCGGCCAGGGCCATCACTGCACCGGAGGCGCCGAGTGCATAGGGGATCGGGTAGTGCATCCAGAAATCGGACAGCAAAAACAGCACATTGCCTACGAGGCCGCCCATCAGGTAAATGGGGAACACCCGTCGGTTGCCGATCAGGTCGCCGGCAATGGTACCAAACAGGTACAGGAAAATGAGGTTGTTGACCACATGCCAGAAGTCCTCATGCAGAAACATGGATGTGAAAAAGCCCCATGGGTGGAACAATGCCGTTTGCCACTGGGCAGGCATGCAGAAAAAATACAATCCGTCGTCGAAATAGTCGGGTATCCCATAGCCTCCATTGGCAATCCACAGCGTGAGTTTTACCAGATTTACTGCTACGAACACGCCGAAATTGACAATGGCCAACCGGGTTACCATGTTGCCCATTCGAAACGAATATTTGATGTCTTCCCAAATAGAGCCGAATACCGCCATGTTTGAGTTATCAGTTATCTGTTATCAGTTGTCTGTCTGGTTTCTCTGTATGTTTTGATCAGCCCAAAATGCACTGCCTTACATAAGACGTAATAATTAGCCTCTACGTTGCGGCAATTACATTTTTCCTTCATTTTGCCCTTTGCTCATTGCCCCTTGCTCATTGCTCATTGCCCCTTGCCTCTTGCCACTTGCCCCTTCCTCCTTGCCGTTCACCTCAACCTTCCTCTATACCAGATCATGATGGTAATAAAGCCGAACACAGCGCCTCCCAGGTGCGCGAAGTGGGCAATTCCCGTAGAGTAGCCCCGTACGCCGTAATACAACTCCAGTCCGGCCATGATTAAAACGAAATACTTGGCTTTCAAAGATATAGGTGGAAACAACAAACTGATCACCTGGTTGGGGAAAAGATAGGCAAATGCCACATAAATCCCGAAAATAGCCCCCGAAGCGCCCAGCATGGGTACATTCCAGGTGTGCGGATCGATGCCTGCACGTTCCAGTTCCCACCATTGTACGCCGAGGTGCATCAGATATGCGCCCACGCCACATATGAGGTAGTACAGCAAAAAGCGCCGGTGCCCCCATTGATACTCTACCATGGGCCCGAAAATGTACAGCGACAACATATTGAAAGCCAGGTGCATAATATCGCCGTGCATGAACATGTGCGTTGCCATTTGAAACGGCGCAAAAAACTGTGAACCCGGCATAAATGCTGCCAGGTACAGACGCCCGAGCCCGCCTTCATCGCCTTCCATGATACGAGGGAAGGACTCTTGCCCCAGGATTACATAACTTCCGATAAATACCAGAACGTTGAGAATAATCAAATGCCGGACAACACCGGTGAATGACTGATAGAACATAAATCGTCGGCACCCGCTTACGGGTTAAATCTTTTTTGTAGTTCGTCTAATTCGAAAGTAATAAAACATTTGCGTCCGGAAGGCCCTGCATACGGTACCGAGCAGGCAAATAACTGATCGATCAGGTCTTCCATGGCCGTTACCGACAGCACCTGACCGCGGCGAACGGCGGCACTGCGGGCCATCGAGCGCGCCAGGTTTTCCCGCGTACCCAGATCGAGGTCGAGGTTGGCCTTGTATTGTGCCAGCACCTGTTCTATGAGCAGTTGTTCCGACTGCCCGCCGCCGAGGTTGGCCGGTGTACCGTGTATGGCAAATGTGTTTCCGCCAAATTCAGTAATTTCAAAACCCAGGAGATTTACCTCGTCCAGCATACTGCGCAGCAGGGCGGCATCGGCAGGCGCCAGTTCGAGGGTAGTAGGGAACAGTGCTTTTTGGGTAGCCACCGGTTCATTGCCCAGGGCTTCCAGATAACGTTCGTACAGGATGCGTTCGCTGGCCGTTTGCTGGTCGATAAGTAAAAAGCCTGATTTGATATGGCTCACAATGTATTGACCATGAACCTGATAGGGCATTTTTATCCCTTTGGAAAACGAGCCGCTTTCATCGTCCATAGAGGCAACCTCGATACCAGGCTGTACTTCGTACACAGGTTTTTGCCCAAGAATGGCTTCGAGGGTAAGAGCATCTGATTCTTCTTCCGGAGCGGTTTCGGCGCTACCTTTTTCTACCAGTTGCAGGCCTTCATATAGGCGTTGCCAGTTGCGCAGGTTGTCCTGCTGGCGTGCAGCGTCGGTTGGGGTGTTTTGCGGCCGGTTGTAGGTGTCCACCGAGGCCGGACGCTCTTTGTTTGCAGAAAAATCGGACAATTTGACGGGGCGCGACTGGAAAGCGGGTTCCTGCTCGAAATCGAGCGTCGGCGTGATATTGTGGCTGCCCAGGGCATGGCGTACCGTCACTTTGAGGTAATTGTACACCAGTTTTTCATCGTCAAATTTGATTTCCTGCTTGGTGGGGTGCACGTTGATGTCGATTCGGGAAGGATTGATTTCCAGAAATAACACAAACAAAGGGTAGGTGTCGGAAGGCAGCAATTCCTCGTAGGCGCTGATGACGGCGTGTTGGAGGTAATTGCTTTTGATGAAGCGTTTGTTGACAAAAAAGAACTGCTCGCCACGCGACTTTTTGTAGTAGTCGGGTTTGGCTACGAAGCCGCTGATTTTCAGAATATCGGTTTCTTCCTGTACGGGCACCAGTTTTTTGTTGGTGGCGTCGCCCAGGATTTTGACGATGCGCTGGCGGAGATTGCCGCTTGGGAGGTGAAAAATTTCCTGATCGTTGTGGTGCAGGGAAAAAAACAGATCGGGATATGCCAGCGCTACCCGTTGAAATTCATCCAGCACATGCCGCATTTCAACCGGATCGGCTTTCAGAAAATTACGGCGGGCCGGAACATTGTAAAACAGGTTTTTTACTGCAATACTGGTACCTGGCTGGGTTTGGCAGGCTTCCTGCAATTTTACAGTAGAATCTTCAACGAGAATCCGCACGCCAAGTTCGTCGGTGGCGCGGCGGGTACGCATTTCCACCTGGGCTACAGCGGCAATAGATGCCAGGGCTTCACCCCGAAAGCCCATGGTTTGTATGGAAAACAGGTCTTTCGATTCGCGGATTTTGGATGTGGCATGGCGCTCGAAACTCATGCGTGCATCCGTTTCCGACATGCCGCATCCGTTGTCGATCACCTGTATGAGGGTTTTGCCCGCATCCCGAACAATCAGTTTGATTTGTGTAGCACCCGCATCGACCGCATTTTCAAGCAATTCCTTTACCACAGAAGCGGGGCGCTGCACCACCTCTCCCGCTGCAATCTGATTGGCTACACTGTCGGGTAATAATTGAATAACATCTGCCATGAGACAACAGCAACCACTCCGGAGTGTGTTTTGTTCGCATGGGTATTAAAATTGGAGTGTTGCAGGAGTACAAAGGTATTGATTTTTATTGGTTGAAAAGGAGATATGGGTGGGAGTTATGAGTTGTGAGTTATGGTGCTGTACGCTGGGCATTGTTGGGAAGGCTGAGGGAGTTGAAGGAGTTGAGGGAGTTGAGAGGTTGAGGGAGTTGATACGCCCGCTTGTGTTCATAGAGTAGCCATGAGTACAGCACCATAACTCATAACTCATAACTCATAACTCATAACTCATAACTATTTCACACAATAATATTTTTATCTGCTACATTTGCAAAGGCCGAAATTTTTATAAACCAATTTCACTTCATTGCAAAACGAATCACCTGTTATGAAAAACACCTTACTTTCTTCGGCAATTACATTGGTTGTAGGTTATATCTGCAACAAGTTCCTGCCTGCCGGCTCAGCCACCTGGGCAGTTCCTGTGGTCAGCGCGGTAGCAGGCATATTGCTTAAACAGACCCCTAAAGACGGCGCCATATCCGGTGCAGCAGGCGGTGGTGTACTGGGCGCTATTCTGGGCGCTACAGGCGATGCTGGCCTGGGTGGCCTGCTGGGAGGCATGTTGGGAGATAGTGGCGGACTCTTGAGTTCTTTGCTGGGGGGCGGCGTGTTGGGTGGCGCCGGTGGCGGTATTGGCGGCTTGCTGCAAGGTATGCTGAATAAAGGCACTGCAGCCTCCTGATTTTTGAGGGAAAACTATCCGGTTTTCGGTCGCCGGATAGTTATTGGTTATCGGTTATTAGTTATTAGGGGTGGTAAGGGACCATCTGCACAATTGTATGGCATCCCTTTTTGTGTAGCCATACAATCGTGCAGATGGTCCCTTACCACCCCTAATAACTAATAACCGATAACCAATAACTAATAAATCACTGTTTCTTCTCCACCACCATCAGCCGCACCGTAGGTGGCAAATTATTATACAGTCCTTTTACATTGACACCTTCCTTTTTCGCTTTTTCAATTTCGCGAATTACCTGGGCGGTATCTCCCTTGTGGGCATTGGCGAGGATCTTTATTTCATAGGCTTCCGTATTTTTTGGATTGATTTGCAGGGCTTTATCGGCGTTTTTAATAGCGCGTTCGGTGTCGCCTACAGCGATGTTGGCGCGGCCGGCGTCTATTTGCGCTTTGGTGCTTTTTGATTGCGTAAGCGCAGTGCGTTCCTTTTTATCGCGTACTGCCTGCAAGGCAACAAGGCTGTCTTTTACCTCCTCGTTTTTCTTTTTGATCCAGGTACCATCCGATTTTTTATCCTTCTTCAGTTTTAGTTGTTGCAAATCATCGCCTGCCTTGTCGGGCTGCCCACTTTTGAGGGCGGCATCTACCCGCAGGCGAAGGATTTCAGAACTGGCCGTTTCGGCCTTGGGCGCTGCCACTTCCAGGTCGCGGGCTGCTGCCGCATATTCTCCTTTTTCATACAGCAAAGCGCCGCGTTTTTGGCGTGCTTCTGCATATTCGGGATAGGCGTCGAGTACCTTGTTGTACACCTCGATCGCGTCTTCCTTTTTGTTGTTTTGAACCAGGTTGTCGGCCATCGCGAGTGCAATCGCGGTATCGACAGGTGTAGCGGCTTGCCCCAGTGCACTCATTTTTGCGGCTACGGTATCTACTTTTATCAGGTTGGCAGCAATAGGCATTCTGGATTGATTGGCCAGTACCACATACAGCAGGCGCACAATGGCATCGACATCGGCAACGAGTTGCAGATTACCGTCTTCCTTGATTTTCAAGAGGTTACTAACGGTGGTATCGCCCGTAAAACGCACGCCGCCCGCATCGAGCAGTTTGTAAAAAACATCGAGTTTGTATTCCTTGGCCGTGGTAGAACGATTGATTTTACCCCATACAATCATCTGTGCGTCGCAGTTGCGGGCAATGTCCGCCGCCTCGTCAGGGTTGGGATAGTTTTCGTCTATTTTGTACTTTTCGTTGACGTCGGCAATGACCTTCGAGTTCATGGCAGGCGTTTTGGAAATCAGTGTATTAAGCCCGTCGGAGATTTCAAATTCCGGTTTTTCCGTTCCCTCAGCGCCCGTTTGTTTGAATGGCAGCACCATCACTTTCCATTGGTAGTTGCTGCCAAAATTGGGGCAGGCTTCATCGCTGGCCGTCGAGAAACCGCCGCCGAAGAATTTCCACAGCAAAATAGCGCTGGTGAGCGCCACCAGTCCGCCAGCCACGTAATAACGCCATGCTTGCGAATGGGTAGGTTTTTCTTCCTGACCTGGTGGTGCAAAATTGCCTTTTTCAATCTGGCTAATGATTTGCAATACCTTATCGGTCACCTGATTGGCAACAAGGCGGTGGTCTTCGGTACTGATGGTGCCTTTCAGCAAAGCGGCTTTGTTTTGATACAGGTCGGCCTGGTTGATCCGGGCGATCGGTGTCAATTCTGCATAGACAGGATCACTGTCGAGGAATTCGATCAGGCGGGTCAGTGCCAGGTCTACATTCCCCTCTGTGATCATTTGTTTGATGGCAGGCAGGATTTGCGATGAGTTCATAAAAAAGTGCAGGTGAATGCGGTGTTCTTGTAATCATTGGACGAACATAACGCACAAAAGCACAAAAGAATTTGCTAATACGTAGTTAGATTTTACTTAAAGTATTGGAAATCAGTGTTTCCTATAGCAATGGCTTCAGCACTTTCCACACATTTTCCGCCACAATTTTTTGTCCTTCCACATTCGGGTGAATGCCGTCTTCGAGGTTCAGCGACGGAATGCCCCCCACCCCTTCCAGCAAAAACGGCACCAGCACAGCACCATTCTTTTTGGCCAGGTCAGGATACATACTGCGAAAGGCATTGGTATAAGAAGCGCCCAGATTCGGCGGCGCCTGCATGCCCGTCAGTACTATTTTACAACCCGGGTATTTGTTTTTGACTTTTGTGAGAATGGTTTGGAGGTTTTCACGCGAGGCTTTTACGGGCAGTCCGCGCAGGGCATCATTGCCGCCCAGTTCGAGTACAAAAATATCGACGGGTTGTTTGAGCACCCAATCAACCCGATTTTTACCATCGGCCGTGGTTTCGCCGCTCAGGCCTGCATTGACACAGCGATAGGGGAGCCCCATGGCATCGATTTTTTGCTGGATAAGGTTGGTAAATCCCTGTTCGGGAGAAAGGTTGTAGGCGGCTGTCAGGCTGTTGCCAAAAAATACAATGTTGCGGCGCGCTGCTGAAGGCGTGACGACAGGGGATGCGCTTTTAGTATCGGCATTGCTTTCCGGTGCATCGCTTTTGCTGCTGCAAGCGCTGAAAAACAAAAAGGCTGCAAACAGCCAGGTAATTTTGTTCATGTAAGAATGATTGTGCTTTGTCGCAAAGGTATATCAGGCTACGGAACAAATGATGAACCAGGTTGGTTGCGATCTGGAAGAGAGAGATGAGTTATGAGTTATGAGTTATGAGTTATGAGTTATGATGCTGTACTCTTGGCTTTATTAATAGAGTGGCCAAAAGCAGCGTGTGTATAACTCATAACTCATAACTCATCTCTCACCTCTCTCTTCTATCCACTGATACTTCGGATTCCCTTCTACTTTCACCTGGCAGTTTTCTACCTCTGTCATACGCGCCAGGCGAGTTGCCCGAATGTGCAGAGCGGCTTCTTTAGGCATATACGCATAAAAATCGCGCACTTCCAGCGCCGTAGCATCGAGCGTACCAGCCGTAAATTTATTGAGGGCAATGCGGTCGCAGTGCCCGCTAAGTTTCAGCCAGTTGGGGTTTTTGAATGCAATGGAAGGAAAATCGACAGCAAGGTTTTCTGTCTGCACATTCAACCACATCGAATCTGTCTGGAAAAATGACAGGGACAAGTTGGTGGCCGACAAAGGGGATGCCGAAATCACTTTGTAGCAATTGGAAAATGAAAAATGGCGTTGCCTCCAGAGGCGATTCTCGTCTGTTCCGAGCCCAATGCGCGCCCTGATGTGTGCTGCGAGAAACTGGGCATACTCCGGGGAATCCGGTTGATGAAGTGCAGCGTTCTCCTTATTACCATCCCCGCTTAAGACGTGAATATCTATGCTTGTACTGCCATTTATCGAGGAGGTTTGCACGCCAAGGTGCCGGATAAAACTCGTGTCGCCAATCAGTTCCACGCCCTTGAAATCAGGCACCAGTTCGACCTGAATCGGGGCTTCCACATTGACTCTGAAAGGTGCCTCCGCATCGAACACAAACCGGTTGACTTCCTTGCGGACGGGGTCTTCGAATGTCGTTTTGGGGTCGGGCACAAACCTGGGAGGGCGCGGCACGGTTTTGAACGCGCTCCAAATGACAGTTCCCGTAAAAAGCGACACACCTGTGAGCGCTAAAATCCATCCTTTTTTCATGATTTTGAATTGTTTTGGTGTTGTTGATACCATGTTTTGAGTTCATCCCACTGAATGCCGAGTTCGTCTATGGTCTTGAAAAAAGGCGGTAGCAGTTCTTCTGTAAAGGCTTTTTTGCGCATGTCGCGTGCTTTGCTCACCCCGTCGTCGGCAACGAAATACCCGATGCCGCGCTGGTTGACAATGATGCCAGCGTCTTGTAAAAAGGTAACCGACCGCACCACCGTATTCGGATTTACCTGTAGTTCGGCAGCCAGTTCGCGCACCGAAGGAATGCGTTCGCCGGGCGGCCATTCGCCTGCCATGATTCGTGTGGCTACCTGTCGGGCAATTTGCAGCCAGATAGCCGTTTGCGCTTGAAATTCCATATGTTACAAGGTGCGTTCGCGGGTGAAAAAATAGGTAGACAACAACAGCAAAAACGAGGGGATGAATACACCGATCATCCAGAAAAGGCGCACCAACACCTGTGTATGGGTGTCTAATTGTGGATCGTAGTACGACATACTAACCTGTTCCAGCAGGGCCGATTTTTCCATACCGAAAGAAAAACCGCCGGTCCCGATAAGTGCAAGTTGAAACAACACAATAAACAGTACCACAAAAAATACCAGGCCCTTCAAGACGCCCAGTCGTTTCCAGGCCAGGCCCGATGCATAGGCAGCAGGCAATGACATATAAAAGATGAAAAGTGAAATTTTTACATCTCCGCTCCCCCAGTCGATGGAACGGTATCGGAATGCCATCCAGTGGAGCGACATCCAGCCAAACACTTCAAACAACAGGTTGTACGTCAGCCAAATGATGAATGGGAACACAACTCCTACCAACAGGCTTTTAGCCAGCCATTTCTCCAGTGCCGAAGCCGGCAACATCAGGGAACGGGCAGCGCCGCCTGTTTTCCCCAGTTCGCTGTATGCCAGGCCGGCGTGCAACCAGCCACAGGCGCACAAATAGACATTAAACATCAAAAAAGGTGTCTCACTTTGCAGGTTGACATAAGCCCCGTGCGCATCGATGAAAAAAAAGAAAAGCAGCAGCGGAATCATTCCCAGCAGTACGAGATAGGGTAAAATGGGCTGATTTTGCCAACTCAGTCGGAAAACCTGAACGAAGCGGCGAACATCAAATGTGTTGTTCATACGGCAAGGAATTTTGAATGATTTCAGGATGTGATTGAAGCGCTTTGAACAGCAGTTCCAGGTCGAGTGGGCCTTCCTGTCCCTGCGTATTGCGCAACAGGCAATGGTGGCCGCCCGGTATTCGTTCGGAATACAACAGTTCGTCGGCATCGGGCAGTTGCACGGTTGTAACCGTGCGCAAATGCGTTGTCAACTGTTCCAAAGAGGATTCCAGCAATACGTGCTGCGCTTTCAGGACGATCAGGTGATCGAGCAGCATGGCTACGTCGTGTACATGATGCGTGGCAATGATAGCCAGGCGCTGCTCGTCGATGCGGGCACTCAACAGCCGCCGAAAACTGTCTTTGGAGGGAATATCCAGCCCATCCGTGGGTTCGTCGAAGAGCAGGATTTGACACCCACTGGCAATGGCAAAACTGAGTATCACTTTCTTTTTCTGGCCAAACGAGAGGTCGGAAAGTGACGCATCGGCAGCAAGCCTAAATGTTTCCAGTGCATGCAACCAGGAGGTAATACTGAAATGAGGATAAAAGGGCGCGTACCGTTTTTGATATGCCTGCACTGTCACACGAGGCAGGTCAAATTCGACCGGCACATAGTACACCTGCTCCAGAAAGGACGGCTGGCGCAACATCGGCTTCTTCCCGTCTACCGAAATATTTCCGGCTGTTGGAAACAGCAACCCGCCAAGCAAATGCAGCAAGGTGGTTTTGCCCACGCCATTGGCTCCCAAGACGCCATACACGCCCCCCGCCTCCATCTGAAGATTGATCCGGTCGAGTACCGGCCTGTTTTTCCGATAACTGAACGACATGCTCTGAACATCAATCATAAGGTAGTTTGTTTTAGTGAATTAGTGTACTATTTAAATAGTACACTGCAAACATAAACCCCTTTACGCATACAGCGCAAGTGGTAACAGGATATTTTTTTTCAAAAATCTTATTAACGCCCCGGATTGCTGCTGCAAGCACTTTCTTTGCACACCTATGAGTGTCCTTTTCAGCCACGGATATTTTCTCTGCGAAGACCCGAAAGAGCAGCAGATCATGAAGCCCTACCCGCCGCTGGGCCTGCTGTACCTGTCGGCCTGGCTGGATAAACACGGGGTAGAAAATGAAGTGTTTGACACTACTTTTTCCGAAAAAAAGTATCTGAAAGCCCGCTTGCTCGAAACCCCGCCACGCATCGTGGCCCTGTACGCCAACCTGATGACCAAGCGCAACGTACTGGAAATTGCGGCGTTTATCCGCAAAGAGGAAAGTCTTCGAAACACCCTCGTGGTAATGGGCGGGCCCGATGTGACGCACAATGCTGCCGACTACCTGGCACATGGCGCCGACCTGATCGTGATTGGGGAAGGCGAGCAAACCATGCTCGACATTTGCCTTAGCGCGGAACACGGTGGGCGGGAAAACCTGCAACGATTCGCACACATACCCGGACTCGCTTTTTTACAACCCGACGGACTGCTTTTCAAAACACCTCCGCGGGAAAAATTGCGCGACATCGACGCACTCCCATTTCCCAATCGCCACAAAATCGACCTTCAGCAATACCTCTCTGCATGGAAAAAAGCACATGGTCACAGTGCCGTCAGCATCAGCACGCAACGCGGTTGCCCATATACCTGCCGCTGGTGTAGCACGGCAGTGTACGGACAGAGTTACCGGCGGCGCAGCCCCGAAAAATTGGTCGATGAAATCGTCTTTTTGCAGGAAAACTACGATTTCGACCTGATCTGGTTTGTCGATGATGTGTTCACGGTGAGTCATAAATGGCTGGGTGAATTTTGCAGCGAACTGCGCAGCCGCAACGTTCAAATTCAATTCGAGTGTATTACCCGCGCCGACCGCCTCAATGCTGCTGTCATCGACCTCCTGCGCGAGGCAGGCTGTTTCCGTGTGTGGATTGGCGCCGAAAGTGGTTCCCAGCGCATTATCGATGCTATGGATCGCCGCGTCGATGTACTGCAAGTGCAACAGATGATTCGCGCCGCTTCCGAAGCAGGCATTCAGACAGGCACTTTTATCATGCTGGGCTATCCTGGCGAAACAGAACGCGACATTCGGGATACAGTGGCACACTTGCAGGCGTCCAACCCCGACCTGTTTACAATTACCGTTGCATACCCGATCAAAGGCACAGGCCTGTACGAAGAAGTACAAAACGCCACTACCACGCAACTGCCCTGGGCGGAGAGCACCGACCGCGATCAGGATTTCAAGCGCACCTATCCAAGGCCATACTACGATTATGCTGTCCGCTGGACGGTAAATGCCGTGCACTTACATAAACTCCGGCTTGCCGGTAAGGCGTACTCCCTCAAAGGATTCAAACTGGGTGTAAAAACGGCTGCTGCGCGCGCCGGCATGTTGTGGTGGCGCAGGTAGAGGCAAGTATAACAAACCTCATAGGTTTTGAAAACCTATAAGGTTTCGTAGCGTATCTTTGCGCCCCGGTAAAATTACCGTACACCATACCTTCACTATAATATCCAGTACCTTGGGAATCAAAGCATTTGCGCCAGCCAGCATTGGAAACGTCGGCGTAGGATTTGACATCATGGGTTTGTGCCTAGAACGCCCCGGCGACGAAGTGGTGGCGAGCAAAAGCGATACGCCCGGTTTGCGCATTACCAAAATAACCGGCCATGGCGGCCGCCTTTCCAGCGAAGTAGAGAAAAATACGGCCGGTGTGGCTGCACGCAGTTTGCTCGAATACCTGGGTGAATCCGGGCACGGTATCGAACTGGAAATCCATAAAAAAATGCCCTTTGGGAGCGGCCTTGGCAGCAGTGCCGCCAGCGCCGTGGCTGCCGTGCTGGCCGTCAGCGAACTGTTGAGAACGGGCATGAGCAAGCGCGAACTTTTGCATTTTGCCTGCCTGGGCGAACAACTGGCTTCGGGTAGTTACCACGCCGACAATGTGGCGCCCTCGCTCATTGGTGGTATCGTGCTTATTCGCGACAATGCCACGCTCGATGTACACCGGCTGCATGTGCCCAAAGGGCTGTATGTAGTGGTCGTGTACCCGAAAGTGGAAGTACTGACCAAAGAAGCGCGCGCCATCCTGAAACCGGAAGTTTCGATGAAACAATACATTTCGCAAAGTGCCAATGTCGGCGGGTTTATCGTCGGTTTGTACAACAGCGATATTGGACTCATCGGGCGCAGCCTGCGCGATGATATTATCGAGCCACAACGCGCCGCCCTGATTCCGGGTTTTTATGATGTGAAATCGGCAGCGCTGGAAACGGAAGGCGTGCTCGGCTGCAGTATTTCCGGCTCCGGGCCCTCGGTTTTTGCGCTTTGTGCCAACAGCCTGGCTGCCGAAAGCGCCGGACTAGCCATGCAAAAGGTATTTGCCCAACAGAAAATTGAAAGCCAGATATTCCTTTCCCCCATCAACCAGGAAGGCGCCACCATCTGTTAAATCCCTCCCACTCCTCCTCTCTCACTTCTCACCTCTCACCTCTCACCTCTCACCTCTAAAAATGCGTCGCGTACTAGAAACCGAGCAAAAAGCACTCGAAATCAACCTCGATGACCGCGTGTACGGCGCTTTTGCCGAGATCGGCGCCGGACAGGAAGTCGCGCGTCATTTTTTTCAGGTGGGAGCCGCCGCTGGCACCATTGCCAAAACAATGAGTGCCTATGACAAAACGGTGTCGGATGAGATTTATGGGGCCGAGCAAAAAGGCAGCGGGCGTTATGTGTGCGAGTCGCGCCTCTACAAAATGCTTGGCCACGAATACGACTTGATGGAAAACCGCCTGCGTGTGGTGCGGCCCGAACAGGCGTTTTTTGCATTTGCAGATACCGTGGCGGCGATCAATTTCCAGAAAACCATCAAAGGGGACGGCTGGCTGGGCTTGCGTTTCCAACTTCGGGCCAATACCCGCCCCAACGACCTGATCGTGCACGTGCGCCTGCTCGACAACGACAACCGGCTTCAACAACAGGCAGTAGGCATTCTTGGGGTCAATATGATTTATGCCTGCTATCGTTTTTATCACCACCCGGAGACACTGATTCAGTCGCTCATGGACAACCTGCACGGTCGTATCGCACTCGATATGATCCGGCTGGAAGGCCCCGATTTCCAGCAACTCGACAATCGCCTCGTGGCTTTGTGGCTGGTGAAAAACGGATTGAGCAGCGTGGCGATTTTTGGTCCGGATAAAAGAGGGTTACACGCTGGCGAATTCCTGTACAAAAAATCAATCCTCATCGCCCGCGGCAGTTACCGCCCCACCACCCTGGTGCAGCAGGATATGATAAAGACCGCTTACGATCAGTTCAGGGCCGAATCGGATGTCGATCCGAACCAGACCTTCCTGCTCACCGAAATTGCACTCGACAACCTGCGCGCCGAAGGCGAAATAGACGAACAGGATTTTATTGACCGCGTAGACATGCTCTGTGCCCTGGGCCAAACAGTGATTATTTCCAATTATTCCCAGCACAAAAAACTCATTGCCTATTTCAGCGACTACAAGGTGCAACGCATCGGACTGGTGATGGGCGTGCGCAAACTCAAACATATCCTGCGCGAAACCTGCGAACAAAACCCGCACAACCTGCTGGGCGCGTTTGGCGAACTATTCCCTCAAAATGTTCGTTTGTACGTCTATCCGGCCCGCGACAAACAATCGGGCCAGTTGATCAACGCACAAAATGTGACCATCCCCAAAGACATTCATTTCCTGTATCACTACCTGCTTGAAAACCGCAACATCGTGGATATTCAGCATTTCAACCCCGATATTCTAGGCATTTACCACCGCGAAGTACTGGCCATGATTCAACAAGGCGAACCCGGCTGGGAAGAAAAAGTACCCGATGAAGTGGCGCATTTGATCAGGGAAAAACGTTTGTTCAAATATCGGGTGAGTAGTGAGTAGTGAGTGGATTGTTTTCAATGAAGAAAAAATTCAAGTTATGTCATTAGAAGAAAAAATAAACGAAGACCTGAAAACCGCCATGCGCGCCAAGGACGATGTGGCCCTGCGCGGTATCCGTGCCATAAAAAGCGCCATTTTGCTGGCTAAAACAGACGGCAGCGGCCAGGCAATCGACGAAGCCAAAGAAGTGCAGATGTTGCAAAAACTCGTCAAAACCCGCCAGGAATCGCTTGATATTTATATCAAAAACAGCCGCGAAGAACTGGCTCAGAAAGAACGCGAAGAAATTGACGTCATTAAACGTTACCTCCCGGCCATGATCGAAGGGACCGAACTGGAAGCCATTCTCCAGCAAATTATCGCTGAAACCGGCGCCACCAGCGCCAAAGACATGGGCAAGGTAATGGGCGCTGCCAACAAACAACTGGCTGGCAAAGCCGATGGACGGGCAATTTCGGAGATTGTGAAAAAAATCTTGCAGTAAAAGTGGTGAGTAGTGAGTGGTGAGTAGTGAGTAGTGAGTAGTGAGTGGTGAGTAGAGTGTCCGATAAAAGGCTAAGGATAATCTACTCACCACTCACTACTCACTACTCACCACTCACTACTCACTACTCACCACTCACTACTCACCACTCACCACTCACCACTATGGTACTTAGAGCAGAAAATATCATCAAGGTATACGGCAAACGCACAGTGGTGCGTGGTGTTTCATTTGATGTGAAACAGGGCGAAATTGTCGGTTTGCTGGGCCCGAACGGCGCCGGCAAAACCACCTCGTTTTACATGACTGTGGGCTTTATTCAGCCTACCAGCGGAAGCGTTTACCTTGATACAGAGGAAATTACCACCTTGCCCATGTACCGCCGCGCCCAGAAAGGTATCGGTTACCTGCCGCAGGAGCCCAGCGTATTCCGCAAACTCAGCGTAGAAGATAATATCAAGGCAGTGCTGGAAATGACCAAACTCAGCAAAGCCGAACAGGCCGAAAAACTGGAGTCGCTCATCGACGAATTTAACCTGCACAAAGTGCGAAAAGGCAATGGCGACACCCTTTCAGGCGGAGAGCGGCGCCGCACGGAAATTGCCCGCGCCCTGGCCTCCGACCCACGGTTTATCCTGCTCGATGAGCCCTTTGCAGGTATCGACCCGATCGCTGTGGAAGATATTCAGTCGATTGTCGCCAAATTGAAAACCAAGAACATCGGTATTCTCATTACCGACCACAATGTGCAGGAAACGTTGAGCATCACCGACCGCGCCTACCTCATGTTTGAGGGGAATATCCTGAAGGCCGGTACAGCCGAAGAACTGGCCGAAGACGAAATGGTGCGCAAGGTGTATCTGGGCAAGCATTTTGTGCTGAAACGGAAGGTGATGGACTAAGAATTTACGATTGTAGATTACATCGTAAATCATGTAATCTACAATCGTAAATCATAGAATCCCCTGTTCCGGATTCCGCCCCTTTATCCCCTTAAAATAGTTCCAGATATAGGCGATATCGGCGTCCTCATTGCTGGTAGGCCAGAACAATTTCGGGTCAAAAAACACCTCTTTGGTTTCCCAATTGAATGTACAAAGGCAAATAGGCACTTCTGCCAGTCGGGCGATGTGGTAAAACCCCGTTTTGAAACGCTCCACTTTGGTTCGGGTGCCTTCCGGCGCTATGACCAGGTGCATGCGTTTTTCGCGGTGAAATGCCTCGACGGTAGCCGATACGAAATTGTGGTTTTTGCTGCGGTCGACAGGTATGCCACCCAGCCAGCGGAAAAAAATGCCGAAAGGCCAGCGAAAAATGGTGTGTTTACCCACATAATTGGCCCTGTACTTACCCGCGCTATTGACCAGCACCCCTACCGGAAAATCCCAGTTGGACGTATGTGGAGCCACCGCAATCACCAGTTTGTCCACTTCCGAAGGATAGTGTCCTGTAATTTTCCAGCCCCATAAACGGAGCAAACCTTTGCTGATCCAACTGAACATATCAGGTCTTTTTTTGGTCGTAAAAGTAATAGACCTGCGTTCCTTTTGCAATTGGCCTTTTACAATTTCAGCAGAGCCAGTTGTGCTACTTCCTTGGCTTTGGGCAGGTTATCATGCGGATTATCCATGGCATCGAGCGTGATACTCAGCACGGAGTCGCCTTTTTTCACCAGCAGGGTTACGATCGTAGTGCCCCAGAGCGCATCATCGCCCAGGCCGCTCACCGATTCTTCGTAGGTGTCGCGGCGGTCGCGCTTAAGGTTTTCAAATTGCTGGCTGGAATGCACGCCGGTTCCGTAGTGAAATACCTGTACGACCAGACTGTTGCGGGTAGGCAGGAAGTTGTTGGCATCTTTTTCATTGTGCGCTTCACGCTCTTTCCAGTCGGGGCGATTCCAGGTGTGCAGGCAAAATGCCTGATTGGGCAACGGGCGGCTGTTGAGGCTCAGGGCCTTGCCGTCTATATTGAAGATTTTCTGAATTTCTTCCTGTGTGATCAGGTCGCAACCGTGGTCTTTCCAATGGTTTTTACGAAATTCCCGTATGGCAACGGTATCGATGCCCCATGCATCGGTCTGTGAGACAGCGGCCGGCTTGTCTTGTTTGCAATTTCCAAAAATGAAGGCCATGAAAACGAGGGCTGTCGTAAAAAGCGCAGATCGTAGCATAAAAAGTGTTGTATTGAAAGATTTCGGATGCCTTTTGCGTAAAAAAGCGCGCAAAGATACGCCGATCTAGTGTTTAAAAAAAGGAACACCAAGTGGTAAAAAGGAAGTGATTAAAGCCAATTTTATGCCGAAAAGGCGAAAAAAAGGCCCAAAGTGAAATTGTCCGACATTTTGTTCCGAACATTGTGCCGCCTGTCGGGCGCGATTGCCGATATAAAATCGCACATTTGCCCCGACAACTCAAATCATTATCTAACCACCACAAGTTACAGACAGGATAAAATTATGGCTGAAACCCTCGACACGTCCAAAACCCAACCGAATGCAAAATTTCCGTCCGGCATTCCCTATATTATAGGCAATGAGGCGGCAGAGCGATTCAACTATTACGGGCTCCGTGCGATTCTGACCACTTTTATGGTGGCGCAGTTTTACAACCCGACAGGCTCCACCGATCCGGCCGTAGTACAGGTAGCAGAGGCGACTGCCAATGCTAAAACCCACGATTTCGTGGCCATGACATATCTGTTGCCGATGTTTGGGGGCATGGTAGCCGACTGGTTTTGGGGCAAATACAAAACCATCCTGTGGCTCTCGCTGGTATATGCACTGGGCAGCACCATGGTGGCACTTTCCGTCAATAGCGAAGTGATGTTTACCACCAGCCTGATGCTGATCGCACTCGGCGCCGGGGGTATCAAGCCTTGTGTATCGGCCAACGTAGGCGACCAGTTCGATGAGAGCAACTCCAGCCTGATTTCAAAAGCCTTCGATGCATTTTATGCATCCATCAATGCAGGTTCTGTACTGTCGATCCTGCTGATTCCGTACCTGAAAAAACACTACGGCCCGACGGTAGCATTTGGCGTGCCTGCTATTGCCATGCTGATTGCGGTGTTGTTTTTCTGGATGGGCCGCAACAAATACCGCCGCGTACCACCTGCCAAAACCGACCCGAATCGTATTGTGGTGCTGGCAACGGCGTTTCTTTCCCTGTTGGCCAGTTACATCTACTTCGATAAAATACAACACCAGGGCATTGGTTCCGTACTGGGCGCCTGGTTGGTGCTGGTTATTGTGCTGGCATTCGTATTCAAAAAACAATGGTTTGCCAAACCGGGCAACTTTGTAGGAATCAACCTCTATGCCCTTACCAATGGAGGTTTTGCCGCCGCTGCCAAAGAGTATGGCGAAGAAACACTGGAAGGTATCAAATCGGTTTGGCGGGTGTTGTCGGTTTTTGCCTTCATCCCGGTTTTCTGGGCGTTGTGGGATCAAAGTCAGTCGGAATGGGTAGTTCAGGCTTCTAAAATGGACCTCAACTGGCTGGGCATCACCTGGGAGGCTGAGCAAATTTCTTTTGTGAATGCCGCCTTTATCCTGGCCTTTATTCCGCTTTTCTCCTTCGTACTTTTCCCGGCGCTCAACAAAGCCGGACTGCGCGTTACACCACTCCGTAAAATTGGCGCGGGATTCATCCTGACAGCCCTTTCATTCGTGATTATTGCCATCATTCAGGGCTGGATCGACGCTGGTGAGCGCCCCAATATCAGTTGGCAGATTCTGGCGTTCGTCGTGCTCACTGCAGGGGAGGTACTTATCTCCATCACAGGTCTGGAATACGCCTACACGCAATCGCCTCCATCCATGAAATCAACCATCATGGCTTGCTGGCTTATTACCGTTACCCTGGGTAACGTGCTTGTATCCGTCATTCAAAACAATATCAAAGACGGCGGCTTTTTTGCACAGTTTCATGGCGCCGGCTTCTTCTGGTTGTTTACAGGTATTTGCTTCGCAACGGCCATTTTGTTCATGATTATTTCTCCGCGTATCAAGGAACGCAGTTATATTGTTTAGATGTGAGAGGTGAGAAGTGAGAGGTGAGAGAAGGGCTGCCCGGTGAAGAGCGAAATGTCGGCTACCGGGCAGCCCTTCGTATGTAACGCGTATTTTTTTGCTAAAATCTGCTGAATTGGTTCAAGGCTATTACATTTTCCTGTGAAGGCTTACCTTTGAAGCGTGGCAGCCTGTCCTTCGGCCGGCTGGTGAAAATTTATTTTTACTATTCAACAACAAGGCTACTCATGAATTTCAAACTTCTACGCCTCTTTGCTTTTACCTTACTCTTAATGGCTGCCCGAAGCGGGAGTGCCCAGTGTGAGTACACCCTCTACATGGAGGACTCTTTTGGCGATGGCTGGAATGGCGGCGTACTCTCGATAACGACCGGCACAGATACCTACGACTTTATGATCGACTCCCCGTTTTTGGGTACAGGCGATGGTGAAGATAGCACCGTGGTATTTTTGGTAAATGCCAATGTTCCTCTGCTGCTTACCTGGTCGGCCGGTTTTTATGATGAAGAAGTTTCCTTTACACTGGTCGACAACAACGGCAATGTGGTGTATACCTCCGGTTTTCTGGAAGACGGATTGCTTTTCATCGGTCAGGGCGTATGCCCCAGTTGCCTGAAACCCGTCGAACTGAAAACAGAAAATGTGTACGATACCCGTGCAAAACTCCGCTGGACGCCCGTAGGCGCCAGCCCAACCGTAGGTTGGTGGGTTATATATGGCCCTGAAGGCTTTGTTCCCGGCCCTGGTGTAGGCGACACGGTGTATGTGACGCTGCCCAAAGTGACACTTTTGGGCTTGCAGAAAAAAACAAAATACGACGTATATGTCATTCAGGATTGTGGCGGTGGTGATGCCAGCCAGATTGTAGGTCCTCTCAGTTTTGAAACCTACTGGACCAACGACGTGGGCGTTTCGGGTGTACTGACACCTACCAGCGGATGCGATCTGGGCGTTGAAACCCTTACCATTTTGATGAACAACTACGGGTCGGCGCCACAATCGCTTATACCGTTCAATTTCACCGTAAATGGCCAGGAGGCCGGTGTTCCTCAACCGCAGGATGGATTCTACACAGGCGTGCTCGGCAAGGATAGCACAGAGGTGATCGAATTCGAAACGACGTACGATTTCTCTGCACCAGGCGAATACGTCATTCAGGTGTTTACACAAATGGGTGGCGACGAAGATTTCAGCAACGACACCACTACCTATTACCTCGTAGGGCGTCAGGTTGTTCCCTATTTCCAGGATTTTGAAAACTGGTCGGGCGGCTGGAAAGTAGAAGAAACCAGCCAAAACCCTTCCTGGGAATTCGGTACGCCTAATAAACTCCTGCTCAACAGCGCCGCCAGCGGACAAAATGCCTGGGTAACCAAACTCGCAGGTTCTTACAATGCCAGCGAACGCTCTTACCTCAACTCTCCATGTTTCGACTTTTCGAACCTTACAGACGATCCGGTTATCGAGTTTTCTGTATTCTACAACACAGAAACCAGTTATGATGGCATGTTCCTGGAATTGTCGGTAGACGGCGGCGATACCTGGGAAAAAGTTGGCGCTATCGGAGAAGGCCAAAACTGGTACAATTTCAACAATACAATACTCTCTCTTGGCGATGTATGGGCCGGCCTTGCCCCGACCGGATGGCTGGTTGCCCGCCATGGCCTGCCCGGTACTGCCGGCGAAAGCGATGTGCGCCTGCGCTTCGGTTTTGCTTCCGACGGTTCTGTTCAGTACGAAGGCGTTGGTATCGATGACATCCACATCTTTGTGCCACTGGCCAACGACCTGGGGGCTTCCGCTATTCAGACCAGCGGTTTTGATAACGAATGCGGTGTAGCAGAAGATGAAGTGACCCTCACTATTACCAATGCCGGAACCGACCCACAAAGTTTCTATCAAGTGGGTTATTCTGTGAATGGTGGTGCTCCTGTAATTGAAAATGTCGGCGCAGTGGTGATCGGCCCGGATGAATCCTACAACTACACGTTTACGGTTCCTTTCGATAGCCGCAATGGCGAATTCAATATCACCGCCTGGACGCTGCTGCTCGACGAGCAAAACCTTTCAAATGATACTCTGACGTACAGTATTGCTCACTTACCCCCGGCTCCGAATCCGCTGCCGTTTACAGAAGATTTTGAAGCAGGACCATCCGCCATCAATGACTGGACCATCACTACAGGCTTTGCAACGGTGACCAATGCACACAACAACGTGTCGCAGGTACTTGCCATGAATATGTGGAGCAGCAGCCCTACGCTGGATTACAATACTCCACGTCTGGGCTATGTAGGCGCTTCTGATACACTCCGCTTTGATTACCGTATAACCAACTACACAGGCGGTGGTACTGTTGCTACGCCTATTGCCGATAACACCATTGAAGTACAGGTGTCTACCGACTGCGGTTATACCTATACTACCATTTACACCATCGACAATAATACGCACGTAGAACAAGTGACGCTGCAAAATGTAAAAGTGCCTCTGACGGCATTTGAAGGCCAGGCCATCGTACTGCGTTTCCTCGGCACCTGGGCAGCAGGCGACTTCTGGTTCGACCTCGACAATATCAATATCGGCAACTGTGCATACGATATGCAACTCAGCGCAGAGGTAGAACCCTCTACTACAGGCAACAACGGTTCGGTAAAAGTAACAGTAGGCGCAACGGACAATCCGCCCTACCAGTTCCTGTGGAACAATGGCGTCACGGCCGACTCGATCGCCAATGTGGCAGCAGGCACCTACAATGTGACCGTAACCGACGCCAACGGATGCTCGGATGCTTTACAGGTGATTGTAGGCAGTGTTTCGACCAATGATATCGAAGGCCTTTCGTCTCTTGCCCTGCAACCCAACCCAACTTCCGGTAGCGCACAAATCGTGGCCATATTCGACCACGCAGTAGATGCACAGGTAGAAGTGGTGAATGTGCTGGGACAGCGTGTATGGGAAACAAACGTATCGAGATCTACCAGTGTTTCTGAAACCCTCGACCTGAACAATGTTCCTGACGGGGTTTATCTCGTGAGACTCACCGTTGACAGGCAAACAGCGACCAGAAAACTGGTGAAAAGCAGCAAGTAAATGCCTCGCTGAATATTCAGTTGCGATTAAAACTAAACAAGAGCCATCCCGGATTCGGGGTGGCTCTTGTCGTTTTCAGGAGGTATATCTTAGCCAAGCGTTGTTCAGGTGGTAGAATGGACTTTAGTCCGTCGGGATAGCGCCATTTATGGCGCTCACAACAAAAATAATAATTACAGCGCCATAAATGGCGCTATCCCGACGGACTAAAGTCCATTCTACCACCTGAACAACGCTTGCATATCCCTCACCATGAGGCGAAGCCCAAAGGAGTGCCTCAATCCAAAATAAAAACCCCGTTTTCGAGCATTTCGCTACAAAAACGGGGCTAAAAATTCAAAACGCAGGTCTTTTTACTTCTTCACCATGGTTTTGAATGCATCCTCATTGATCTGCACCGGATAAGCCTGGCGGAGGTCGTCGATCCAGCGCTTCTCCAGATAATCCTGGTAGTCGGCAACGGCATAGCCGCGTGCTTCCGAGAGGTTTTTGGAGGTAGGTGGAACAATTTCCTCAATTTTCAGGAAGTACGAAGTTTTGGTACCTGCATCTGTTTTGACGCTGGTAACCGCGCCAGCCGACCAAAAGGCGCCCAGGTCTTTGTTCTTGCCTTTTTCGAAGAGTTTTTCCATCACTGTTACCACCTCTTCTTTTTTGTTGATCTTTTTCAACACCTCGGCCGACGGCTTTTTGGAAGCCAGTGCACGCACTTTTTCTGCCATTTTCGCATCGTCGGTTTTCAAGGTATAGATCGATACGCGAGCGCGCTCTTCCCACTTGTATTTATCGGCCAGGTTGGCTTTAAAATACTGGCTGAGGCCTGTAGAGTCGTTGTTGGCCTTGTCCCAAACATTGATTTTCAGCGCTTCAAAAAGCAGGATGCCTTCCTCATATTCACGCATAAGCGAGTGAAAATCAGGATATTTGGTATCGAGTTGGCTCTCTTCAAACTGCATAGTCACTTCGTCCGACCAGTTTTTGTACAGGCGCTGAATAGTTTCGTCCATTGGAAGTCCCACACCGCGCATGCGGTCGCGGCCGGTTTTCAGGCAGTAATCTTCAAAATCAGACACAGTGAACACCTTGTTGTCGTTGTAGCGCAGCAGCACATCCTGCGGCTTGGCAGGGTCTGTTTTCCATTTGAATGTAAGGAAAACGGTATCCAGTTGTTTGGCAGCCCATTTACTCAGCACCATCGGATATTCCTGAAAGCGGCTTTCTTTTTTGATGCGGGCGATCATGCTTTGCTTGGAAATTTCGCTGCGGCTGTCGCGTTTGATGCGGTCGCCCAGGCCACGTTTGATGCTTTCAAAGGTGCCGATGGGTCGGCGGCTGATGCGTTTGATGATGTGCCAGCCCAGGCTTGTTTCAACCGGCGCTGTGAAGTCGCCATCTTTTTCCAGTCCAAAAGCGGCATCCTCGAAACTGCGCTGATAGCGATTGATGCCAAAGAAGCCGATATAACCGCCTTTGGATGCTGTTACCTTGTCTTCCGAATACCGACCGGCGACATCGTCCCAACTGGCGCCACTTTTCAGCAAGGCATAAACGCTATCGATGCGCATGCGCTGCATGCTGTTCTTTTCCGGCGCTTTGTCTTTTCTCACAAGGATTTGTGCCACTTCCACTTCACCGCGGGCAGGTCTGAAATCATTTACCTGCACGATATGGTAGCCGGAATTTGAACGGATCGGGCCAACAATCGCGCCTTTTTGAGCCGCATAAATGGCTTTTTCCATCTCATAGTAGCCGTCGGGGAGCATGGCCGTCACAAAACCCAGGTTGCCGCGGTTTTCCTTGGCCGATTTGTCGTCAGAACTGTCGGCGGCTACTTTTTCAAAAGCAACACCGCCTTTGACGAGTTTCAGGATATTCATCGCCCGATTGTAGGCGCGCAAGGAATCGGCAGCCTTTGCATTGCGGTCGCAGGCAATAAAGATGTGGCTGATATTCACATCCTGCTGCATACGGTCGTACGTTTCGTGGATGAGTTTTTCATTCACTTCTTTGTCTACCAGATAGGAATTGGCCAGTTGCCTGCGATATCCTTCCAGTTCGCTTTTCAACGAACCGACGGTATCCAGTTTCATGTCGCGTGCTTTCTGCACCTTCAGTTTGAACTTGACGTACAGATCCAGGTAATCGCGCAGGGATGCTTCCGAAAAATCGGCCTTATCCTGGTTGGTTTTGGTGTAGATGTACCTGAACTCGGAGACGGTTACGGGTTTGCCGTTTACCGTAAACAAAACAGGGTCGGATGATTGGGCTGCCAAAGGGGCAACGAACCACAGGATAAGGCAGGCCGAAGCCAGCAAATGTTTAAACATAATGAATGGAGACATGATTGTAGTCGGTTCCTGTTCCGGGATTCCTGTCCGGTACCAAAAGTCAGGAAGAAACTTGGTGAGAGTCATGCTGGATAGTGCAGTTTTTTACATGGAAATGCGAAAAAACGGGTGCAAAATTAGAAAAGGGTGATAAAAACGCCCGAAAGCCTTTTGTGTTTTCTCTTTATTAACAGGAATTTGATGAAAACGGACGGTGGAGCAGGGTTTGCAGGCCATAAAACAAATGACCGCCCGGAGTATTTCGTCCGGGCGGTCATTATGAAATGCAATCGGAAAGGAGGTTATTGCTTAAAATTTGGCAATTTTCACTGTTTTCACTTCTCCATTTCCAATTTGTATACGAACCATGTAAATGCCGGAGGGCAAATCTGTCATCGGAACCTCTTCCTGCAGGATAGCGCCTTTCGGAATGGTAAGTGCATGTACCAGATCGCCCTGGGTAGTAGTAATGGTCACTACCACGTCGGCGTCGTATTCCATGGCATTTTTAATGGTCATTTTATCCGTTACAGGATTCGGGTACACCGACACGGCTGTTGCTTCAGAAAGATCGAGTTTTACTTCCACGCTTTCCGAGAACGCATTTACGCCGTTTGCATTGGAGCGTTTGATGCGGTAGTAACTGGTACCTGCCAGCGGAGTCTGGTCGACAGCAGTATATACATTTTCGCTTGTGGTGTTGTGCAGGCCCATTACCGTGGTTACAACATCCCAGGTAATGCGATTGGCCGAACGTTGAACGGAGTAGATATAGGCATCTCCTTCTGCATTGGTTGTCCAGTCAACCTGTACCGTGTGGTTAGGTTGTACAAGGGCCTGCAGGTGATTGGTAAAATCGGGACAGTTGTTGCCGCCTGCCGGATTTACAGTAATCACGATGATATTCGATTCCAGGTAGTTGTTGCAACCGGCACGGCGCGCGCAGCGCATGAAACGGGACGTTTCGAACAGCGGACCAGGCTGGTAACTCGGGCCATTGGCGCCCGGGATAGGCTGCCATGCCGGCAGGCCGTTCACCAGTACCAACTGCAGCCACTGGAATTCCAGCGCGCCACTGCCACCCGTAGGAGCATTTACCTCCGTAATGGCAGCAGGTACTTGTCCTTCACAGATGATCTGTTCGCAACAGATAAAGCCCGGGTAGGTCACGTTGGCACATGGTATGTGGATGCCCGCGTCGAAGCAGAAATTGTCAGGTTGGCCGGCAATGATTGTAAATGACGAGGTTTTGCCATTCGAGCCTGCATCGCTGTCGTTGCAATCGGTGGATGCGTCTTTAGGTGAGAACACATATCCACTTGGGATACCGCTGAACATGATGACATATGTGCCTGGTGTAACACAGGTAAATTGATACAGACCACTGCTATTGGTCGTCGTCGTAGCCACGATCACGTCGTCGGAAGTGCCAAAAAGGTTGTCCGTACCTGCTTTGATCAGCATAACGGTCACGCCAGATACGCCTAAACCGAGTTCATTGGTGTTCTGGAAACCGTCCTGATTGTTGTCATACCAAACAAAATCGCCGATGGTAATACCATTAGCCGTTGTGCCAATGGTAACGCTGGCAGTAGCCGTACAGCCTGCAGCATCTGTTACCGTAACCGTGTGGGTGCCTGCGGTCAGGTTGGAAGCGACGGCGGTATTTTCGTTGTTGTCCCAGTGGTAGGAGTATGGTCCTGTACCAGCAGAGGCACTTGCTGTTGCACTACCCGGCTGATCGCAACGGGCATTGGAAGAGGCCACGATGACTACGTTTGGCGGGATGGAAGCCGCAACGCTCACCTGGCCGGTTGATGTGCAACCGGCTGCATCCGTTACTGTTACCGTGTAAGTACCTGCATTCAGGTTGCTCACATTTTGTGTATTGGCGCCGGTGCTCCAGTGGAAAGAATAAGGCGCTGTGCCGCCAGTGGCGCCTGCCGTAGCAGAACCGCCTCCAGAGATACAGTTGGCTGGAGAACCAGGAGAAACGAGCACCGTTGGAGCGCCCGGCTGGGTAATAGTTACCATTGCGCTGGCCGAACAGCCTGCTGCATCGGTAGCAGTTACATGGTGTACGCCTACGCTCAGGTTGGTTGCAGTTGCAGTATTCTGGCCATTATCCCAGAGGAAAACATAACTGCCAGCGCCGCCAGAAGCGGTTGCGGTAGCGCTGCCGCCCGTCACACAGGTAGCGTTGCTGTTGACAACAGCCGTTACTGTCGGGCCTTGCGTTTGGCCGATAATAACGATGGCTGTAGCGACACAACCTGCAGCGTCCGTTACCGTTACGCTGTGCGGGCCAGCGCCGAGGTTGGTAGCCGTCTGAGTAGTCTGGTTGTTATCCCATTTATATGTGTAAGGAGGTGTACCGCCTGTGGCCGTAGCCGTGGCGCTGCCGCCCGTCAGGCAGGTAGCATTGGTAACTACCTGAGCCGTAACGGAAAGGGTAGATGCCGTTGGAATGTTCACCGTGCCCACACCTGTGCAACCGGTGGTAATATCGGTTACCGTAACGTTGTGGTTACCGGCTGTGAGGTTGGTAGCCATAGCCGTGTTCTGGCCATTGTCCCAACTGAATGCATAGTTGCCCGAGCCGCCGCTGGCCGAAGCCGTTGCTTTGCCGCCAACCGTACATCCTGCATTGGCATTTACAGTGGTATTGACTGTCAGGGTAGTATTGGTACCACCGATGGTTACAGAAAACTGTTTGGTACAGCCATGCGCATCGGTAATGGTGCCCGTGTAGGTGCCAGGCAATGCCGTAATGGTGAAACTGGTAGATCCGGTGCTCCAGACTACCGTATAAGGTGGCGTGCCACCACTGGGAATAACCGTAGCGCTTCCAGGCAATCCGCATGCGGCATTTACCGTGGTGGAAGTGCAGCCCAGGGCGGTGGGTTGCGTAATCGTAATATTCGTGAAATTGGAACAGCCGTTAGCGTCGGTGACGGTGACGGAGTAGTTGCCGGGAGCAAGTCCTGTAACGGTAGAAGTGGTCGCGTTGTTGCTCCAGTGGTAAGTGTATGGAGGTGTGCCCGACATGCCCATGACGGAAGCCGTACCATTGTTGAGCCCGAAGCAGGTAACATTGGTACTGGTATCCATGATCCAGATACCCTCGTTCCAGAAATACACCGTTCCGCTGCCGGCAGTGGTGCATCCGTTGGCATCCGTAACCGTTACGGTATAGGTGCCTTGAGCGAGGCCCGAAATCTGGGCGGTGGTGGCGCCGGTACTCCAGTGGTACGTGTAAGGCTGCGTGCCACCATAAGGTACGGCGGTCACCTTGCCATCAGGCACAATGCCACAAATCTGGCTTTCGCCGTACACCTGAACGCCCAGTTGAGGAGGCTGTGTAATCACAACCGTGCCAACGGCATAGCCCTGGTCAACGTCGGTAGCCGTCACGTAGTAGGTGCCGGCAGGCAGCCCTGTTACAGTGGCAGTGGTGGCGCCGGTGCTCCAGTGGTACGTGTAGGGAGACCAGCCGCCGCCGCCGGTAGCCGTGGCAGTGCCGTTACTCAAACCATAACACGTAACATTGGTGCTGGTAACAGAAACTGTTACCTGCGCCAGGAGTGTGCTTGCGCTTAATAAACAAAAAGAAACCAGCAGTGCAGCCAGGCGCGGTAGACTGCCGATCCGGAATCCGGAAAGTGTAGAGTTCTGTCCCATGGGAAGGATTTTTAATTAAAGTAAATAGCGGTAAAGTGGTTAATAGCCAGATTAAAGCACAAGAAAGACGCTGTTACCTGCAAAAGGTAACCGTCGATGCCGGGTGTGTAAGTGAGGAGTAAAAGAGAAAAAATGGCGAGAATGCTGACTTATGCGTGACAAAAATAGGCATTCTTCCTTGATACGCAGGGGCTAAGTTGTTAATTTTTGCAATTATATAACGCTCTGTCGGCTAAATTACCCTTTTGGTGGTACCTGATGTGACGCGGGATTTCGCTTTGCCGACAAACGAATGGAGAGCATGATATTATCTTCAATCAATTTGTCTTTGAGGGTACCCAACAAACCCGAACGGAAATTGATACCCCATTTCGTGCGGTTAATGGAAAAAACGGGCGAAAGCGCAGTGAGATCATTGCCCTCTATTTTCAATTGCACGGGTACATTCACCCCGTGTGTTTTTTGTTTTATGGTCAGATCCCCTACAATAATCTCGTTAAAATGATCCATATCGCTGGGTAGCGCCTCATTGAATACAAAGGTGGCTTCGGGGAATTTGTTGACTTCGAAAAAATCGACGTCTTTCAGGTGCGATTCCAGGTCGCGTTTTTCGCCGCCGTCTTTTATACTCGTTACCGTCAAAGTATTCATATTCACCTGAATACGACCGCTTTGCAATTTGCCATCCACTACTTTAAGGGCGCCCGATTCAATGCTGAGGGTGCCTTCATGCGAATCGCCGTTCGCTTTTTTCCCCGACCAGTTTACTGTGCCGTTGGTTACGGTATAGGTAAAAGTACCTTTTTCCACCACATGCGTCGTACCGGAGGCGGTATCTTGCCGGGCAGTGTCTACTTCTGCACCCTGCAAGGCGGTTGGGGCGTTTTTACAGGACAAAAAGAGGCTGAAAACGAGGATTAAAGCAATATAAGAAAGACGCAGCATGTGGGTTTGTTTGAACGTTTGAACCGGCTATTGCAAGAGCCTGCAAAAATAAGGTAATGCGATTACTTATGAGAAAAATGGCAAATTTTCCTGTAATAAGTTGTTTGCATGGCAGCATTTGCAGGTTCTGTTCGTTAGATGAAAGGTTAGTTTTTTGCCACATGATCCGTATTTATCACTGGAGCCTTTTGTTGCTGGGCATTTTGCCTTTCTTGCCGTCTTGTCAGACCGCCAAAGACGAGGACGTTGTGATTGTCACAACCGCCCCGGAGTTTCAGGTCGACCTCTTCGAACAACGAGACGCGGTGGATGGCCACCCGGAGTTCGGGTTGTGGATACAAAGCCTGGAGAAATATCCCTGCAATAATTATGTGATCGAGTATTCCGTGCAAATGACGGACGGGAAAATCGAGGTTCACCTCAACGATGTCACATCGCCCGACACGTGTCACGGCAGTGTAGCGTCGGCACGCGCATTTATCCCCATCGGCAATCTTTCGCCCGGAACCTATTCATTCGCACTGGCGCTGGGCAACGCTATCAACAATGAAGGTACGCTGTCTGTATTCGAAGATCGATATGAGATGTCGCTCCCGTCTCCACAAGGAATTGATTTCCAAAATCTGGTGGTCAGAAAAATGAAACCCGGACTGCTATGGGGGCATATCGCCACGCCCGATGCGGCCACCTCGGGCCGTGCCATCGATTTTCTGAATGAATTAAAATCCATTACTTCGGAGCCTGCGCTGGCGCCGGGTTACTACAGTTACTTCACTGTAAGCGGAACCGGCCTCATCGTGCCGCATACGGCATCTGCTCCCGGAGGCCCTACACAGTTTTTTCTTCGGAAACTGGAAGGTGCGCCCGCCCCGCTGCAAAACCTTCTGCTGCAATACCGCAACGCGCAGCAAAATGCCCTGCAAATCACCTGCCTCAGTACATTTGGCGCCTTCTGATTCTCCCGTGTAAATACGCAAGGCTCCCTATCTTTGCGCCTCTTTACCGGAAGCATGATGACCAAAATACTACTCATAGATACTGCCACCGAAGTATGTTCTGCCGCAATCGCCGTCAATGGTGAAGTGAAAGCGCTGGTGGAAGCGCCGGATTCGCTCCAACACGCCGCCCTGCTCACCTCGCAGGTGGAAGCGTGTGTGCGAACTTCGGGCATTTCCCTCGCCGACCTCGACGCCGTAGCCGTGAGCCGCGGCCCCGGTTCCTACACCTCGCTTCGGGTAGGCGTTTCTGTAGCCAAAGGCATTTGTTATGCCTTGAACAAGCCGCTTGTCGCCGTAGACACCCTGCAAGCCCTCGCGCTGGCAAGCCAAACCGCAGTATCCGTTCCGGGCGATGCGCCGGTTTATTATGTACCCATGCTGGATGCCCGCCGGCAGGAGGTGTGGACATGCCTGTATGATGCCGACATGAATCCGCTGCATGTGCCGCAACCGCTCATTTTGGAAAACAATTCGTTTATTGAATATCTTTCCGCCTTGTTGGAGCAACCGGAGAAAGCGGTGTTTGTTGTGTCAGGGAACGGCGCCAAAAAGTTGGATAACGTGACAATTTTTGAGAATACGGTTATAAGTGAAATAAAAAAATGTTCGGCTGCACATATTTCCACGTCCGCTTTTTTTTCTTTTCAATCCCTTGATTTTCAAGATGTTGCCTATTTTGAGCCTATGTACATGAAACCGCCGAACATCACGGTTTCGAACAAAAATTTGTGGCATGAAAAACAATAAAAACTACTCATTTGTTAATTTAATGCATTATTGATGCCTGTAAATCACTTTTTTTTACATTGCATTTTTATTTCATTTTAATCGGGCTGTTTCAAGAAATGGCACAGTTTTGGAATATGTAAAAGCACGTTAGGATGAGTTAATTCATTTTTCAAAACAAATCGTATGAGAAAAGCAAAAGGGGAAGCAGCGGCTGTCTTAAAGAAGGGACAACAAGACATCCTGCTGGACTACAATGAACTGCGTAAGGCCGTACTTGTATTGCGCGCCGTAAACCACAAACTTCGCCAGCGCATGATCGATCTGCTGGAGGAAAATCAGCGCATGACGGTTACTGACCTGTATGTAAAACTACGCCTGGAGCAAAGCGTTGCCAGCCAACACCTTGCGATCCTGCGCAAGGCAGGCGTTGTGATCACCGAACGCGATGGCAAGTTTATTTACTACTCGCTCAACAAAAATCGGATTGGTCAGATTTCACACATGGTGGAGGAGTTGGTAGCCTGAACATTTATACCACGTCGGCCTCCAGAAAAGAGCCATGATTGTTTTGCCGTTGCAAAACAGGATGGCTCTTTTTTTTGCTAAAAAATGACAGTAAAAGATAAAATGTGCATATTTGCCGTTCCGGTAACAATACTTTAACCGGGTAACAAAACGAAAAACATGAGCACATCACCCCTTCTTTCTACCGCCAACAGGCAGCGGTTGAAGGCCTCCACGTCTATCATGCGTGCGTTGGCCCATCCGTTGCGAATTCAAATGCTTCTCTACATCGACGGATGCGAATCTGCATGTGTGAATGACATTTTTCAGGCCCTTAAAATCAAACAGGCAGTGGCCTCCCAGCATTTACGCGTTTTGCGCCAGGCCGATCTGGTGTATACGCAACGCCAGGGAAAATTCATCTTTTATGCGCTTCAATACGATAAAATCGGCCGGGCGTCTCTGATTGCCCGCGAGATTTAAGGCGTTTCTCTCCAACTTGCATGTGCTCCAATCCTGATTTCTCCGGTACCACCGGAAATCTCCCAAACTGAAGATTTTTAATACGACAAAAAATAAAAAACCCGGATGTATGCACGTTGCTGCATATATCCGGGCCTTTGTATTGGTGAAATGAACTTTTAAGCCATCGGCTTCTTTCTTCGTATCAAGAACGGGCCATTGTACACTCTACGCTTTGTGCCCTTTGTGAAACCTTGGTGGCCTTTGTGGTAAGATTTTTTAACCACAAAGGGCACCAAGGTTTCACAAAGGGCACAAAGCGTAGAGTACACCGGCGGATGTTTGCATTTCAGCAGCCGACAGGCTGAAAATCCGTTGTAATCTGCCTACATCCGTTTTCCCATCTCGTCAAAGCGAGGGGAAAGCCGTTACTTTAGAAAAAGACACCCACCCGCACAGAAAACATGCCGAGCGTGCCCTTGGAATCCTCTTTCACATAAGCGCCGTCCTTCAGCACTGTACCGCTATCAGAAGTGATGTCAGTGAACAGTTTCTGGTAGGCAACGCCCGCCACCAGTGTAGCGCTGGTAGCAATTTCGTATTCGATGCCGCCGCCAAGTCCCCAGGAGAGAGAAAGTCCGTTTACATCCGAACGAATGTCTTCATCTTCGGTATTCTGGTTGTTGGTAGCGCGAATATCGCCCAGGCTTTTGGTCACAAAACCAATGGTAAATACCGGCAACTCGGCGTAAAACTTGAGCGGAGAATCCTCGTTGGAGCCGCCACGCATGCGCAGGCCGATCGGAATTTCCACGTAATTGATGCGGTAATGTAGTTTTGCATTCTGAGGCAAGGTGTCGAATTTCGGGGCACTCAGGTCAGATTTTGGCCAGAAAACGCCTTTTTGAAACCCGTTCTGGATCGTTCCGCCCTGGTTGAGTCCGAAACCCAGGCCTGTGGTGATGGCGTAGTTCGGTGCAAAGTAGTATTCGCCCAGCATGCCGAACTTTAATCCCCAGTTGGAGCCGACGCCTTCAATGAGTTTGTCGTTGGTGCGCATCCACGACCAGGTAGGTGATGCCTGGAAGCCGAAACGCAGGCTTTGGGCTTCCTGCGCGAACAGTTGCAGCGTCAGCAGATAAAAGACAGAAATTGCAGCAATTTTTTTCATAATCAGCAGTTTTTTTGCAGTTTTAAATACGTGCACTTCAATAGACTCTTGGATGCATGCAGCGTCACTCAGACGGCTGGATGCCGGAGCAAAAATCGCAGTTTTTTATGAGTAGAAGATCAAAATTATCAAATGGCTTTTGGGCCGTTTTGTTGTGTTGTATGGCTGTGTGGATCATGTCTGGTTGCGGCGATCCCGATGGCCGGAATACGCCGGATGTATCCAGCATTCAGGTGCCTGTAAAAATACAGCGCTTTGAAACCGATCTGTTTGCATTAGATACGAATAATGTGGCGGCAGGGATGGCGGCGCTTCAACAAAAGTATCCGGTTTTTATGCCCTTTTTTCTGTCGCAGGTAGTTCAAGACCCTACCCACCCCGGAGAAACGCCTGAACAAGCGCTGACGGGTTTTCTGAAAGCCGCGCAAGTGCGGCGTTTGTACGATTCGTGCCGCACGAAATACGCCGATCTGGCATGGCTGACGCCCGAACTCGACCGCATGTTTCGGTATTACAAATATTATTTCCCGGAAAAAACCACGCCCACGGTGGTGACAACGATCACGGAACTCGTAGGCGACGCCTATCCGGTGAACGATACCCTGCTGATGCTGAGCCTCGATTATTTTATGGGAGAAAATTTTTCGGCCTACAACCCCGACTATTTTCCGGAATACCTGCGCCGGCAATTCAAGCAGGAATATATCCCCGTGAAATTGGCCACCGCCCTCGCCAACGGCGTGGTAGGGCCGCCCAAAGGTGATAAAGTCGCCGATTTTATGCTCAACAACGGTAAAATCCTCTACATCGTGGATTGCTTGCTGCCCACCCTGCCCGACAGCATGAAGATGGGCTATACCCGCGAACAAATGGAAGGCTGCTACGCCAACGAAGCGGAAGTGTGGGCGCGTTTGCTCGACTTGCAGGTGTTGTACACCCCTGTGAACGACAAAAACCAGAAAATCGTGATGCCCAGCCCTTCCGCGGAAATCGTTTTTCCGCAGGCGCCGGGCGAAATCGGCAACTGGGTGGGCTGGCAAATTGTTAAAGCCTACATGAAACGACACCCGGATACCACGATGGAACAACTCCTGAAACAAACCGACCCGCAGAAGTTTCTGGAACAGGCGAAATACAAACCAAAACGTAGCTAGAGAACCCGGAAAAGTGTAGAAATTCGCCGATCAAATTACGATGCTCCGATGACGTTCAAACTGCTGTTTCCCGGATCACTTCGGCAGGTTATTCCTGTGTGGCCTGCACTTGTGTTGCTGCTGTCGGCGCCGACCTGGCTTGGCGCGCAGGGCGCCGTGCGTTTTGAAGCCGCTACGGATTCGCGCGAGGTAGTGGAAGGCAGCATTTTTGAGGTCACGTTTTCACTGAAAAATGCACAGGGAAGCAGGTTCGTACTGCCCGATTTCAAAGGACTCAAGGTGGTGAGCGGCCCTTCGGAAATGCGTGGTATGAGTATCGTCAACGGCCAGTCTTCGTCTCACCAGAGTTGGTCGTTTGTACTGGAAGCCACCCGCACGGGCACTTTTACCATCAGCCCGCCCAGTGTGACCGCCAATGGCAAAACCCTGACGAGCCAGCCGCTTGTTATTCAGGTAGTTGCTTCGCGGGCAGGCAAGGGCACGGCTACGCCGCCGCCCGGCTCCGACGATCAGATATTTATTTCCAGCGAACTCGACCGCGAAATGGCCTACACTGGTCAGCAGGTCACCTGGCGCGTCAGATTGTACACACAATTGTCCGTAGAAGGTGCCGATCTGATCGAACTGCCCGGACTCGAAGGCTTTTTCTCCCGGGAAAAGCGGCGTTTTGATACCCATGTGCAATACCAAACGGTGCGCGGGAAGAAATACGCTGTCAAAACCCTGCATGAGGAAGCGCTTTTCCCGCAGGAAGCCAAGGAGTACACCATCGGCACGGCCAAAGTGCGCGCAGCGGTGGAATCGTCCAATGGTGGCGGCCTGGGTATGCTGCTGGGCTCGCGGCCCGTTCTGCTGCAAACCCAGGCTGTGCGGCTAAAGGTAAAACCCTTGCCGACGCCCGCTCCGTCTTCTTTTACCGGCGCCGTCGGAAAATATGAGTGGACCATTTCTGCCGATAAAACCAACCTGACAACGGATGATGCGCTGACCCTCACCATTTCTGTGGAAGGCAATGGCGACGCCAACCGCGTGGCAGCGCCCGTCATTGCCGGGTCGGACAGCCTGGAGGTGTTCGAACCCAAAATTACCGCCGAGGAGTGGTATGAAAACATGGAGCAGTTCGTGCACTCCAAAACCCTGGAATACGTGCTGCTGCCCAAAGAGCCGGGTTCCTACACCATTCAGCCCTCTTTTTCCTTTTTCGATCCCGACAGCAACCGCTTTGTGCTGCGCACGGCGCAAAAAATCGAGTTTCAGGTGACGGCCGGCAAAAACTACCAGCCCCGCTCGGCGCAATCAGACACCTTGTTCGTGCCGGCGCCGATAGAACCTGCTCCGTCCCAAGCCTGGTTTGAGTCGCCCGTGTTGTGGTGGTCTGCTGGTGGCTTGCTCGTACTGGTATTGCTATGGCTTGTTTTCCGGAAAAAACGCCAGAAAGATGCTCCGGCCACAACAACTGAAAACATTGTGCAGCCGATGGTTTTTCCAGCACAAAAAAACTTCCACGAATATTTTGGGGCCATTCCAGCACTGCTGCGATCGGGCGATTCCAGGGCGTTTTACGACACGCTGTTAAAATCTGTGCAGCATTATCTTACTGAAAACGCTCAATTGCCGCCTTCCCGGATGAATATCGAAGCGGCCCGACAGCGGCTACAGGAATACCGGACGCCGGAACTACTCATCAATACCGTTTTGGAAATCTGGGACATTTGTGAAAAATCCATTTATGCCGGTCAGGACAATACATCCGCCATGGGCGCCGTGTGGAACCGGGCAGAACTGGCGTTTCGCGAACTGGATCAGGTGCTGCGGCGTGGCGGGAAGCATTAGAGCGTGTTTTCCCAGACAAATAACAACACATGGAACCACTTAAAAACATGTTCTCGCGCGAACTGGTGTCGCGTTTTGCTGCCGACGTAGCGGCCATTCACCCCGATTTTCCCGTCGATCCTTTTCTCCGCCAGGTGTTCGATGCCCATTGGGAATCGCTCGAACTCAAACAACGCGTCCGCCACATCAGTGTGTGCTTGCGCAAAACCCTGCCGCCCGATTACCGCGAAGCCTTGCAGGTGTTGACGGCTGTGGCACAAGGGTACATCGACCGGCATGGCGAAAAAATGACCTTCGAATACACTTTTTTGCCCGATTTCGTGGAAATGCACGGCCCCGACGACCCTGATGCTTCCCTGCCTGCCCTCGAAACGATGACGCGCTGGAGCAGCGCCGAATTTGCCGTGCGGCCTTTTCTGCTGCGCTATCCCGAACGCATGTACGCTCAAATGCTAGCCTGGTCGGGCCACCCCAGCGCACTGGTGCGCCGCCTGAGCAGCGAAGGCATACGGCCCCGCCTGCCCTGGGGCATGGGCGTGCCGGTGCTGAAACGCGACCCTTCGCCCATTTTGCCCATTCTGGAAGCCCTGAAAAACGACCCTGCTGAAACGGTACGCCGCTCGGTGGCCAACAACCTCAACGATATTTCCAAAGACCACCCCAACCTGCTGCTCGACATTGCTGCTCGCTGGAAAGGCCTTTCTGCCGAAACCGACTGGGTCATCCGCCATGCCTCCCGCGGTTTGCTTAAAAAAGGCAATACCCGGGCGCTGGCGCATTTTGGTTTTCAAAATGAGGTAGAAGGCATCGAAATCCTGCACTTCCGCCACGACGACCGGGTGCGCATCGGCGAGCGGCTGGATTTTTCGTTCGAGGTGCGAAACACAGGCGCTCAATCCGCCGCTATTCGCCTCGAATATGGCATTGACTATCAAACCCTGTCGGGTAAAACCTCGGTAAAAGTGTTCAAAATCAAGGAGTTCCAACTGGCGCCGGGACAGTCGGAGCAGATCGTCAAATACCAGCGTTTTCAGGATTTTACCACCCGAAAGCACTTTGCCGGCCCGCATACGCTGCGGATTCTGGTGAATGGAAAGGCGCTGGCGGAAGGAAGATTTGAAGTGAGAGGTGAGAGGTGAGAAGCGAGAGGTGGCGTTAATTGGCGCCCATGACCAACTTCGCGGTCTTCATTTGTCCGTTTTCCAGAACTGCTTTCAGGAAATAAAGCCCCGCGGGCGCATCCACTTGCCATTCCCGTACGGTGTTTTCGAGCCGCTCCGCGCTGGTTTGCAGCAATTGCCCGTTCAGGTTGAACAATTCCATAGAAATGACGGGCTCCCCTTTTGCCTCGATGAAAAAACGCCCGGAGGAAGGGTTGGGGTAGATCGCCAGGCCTTCCGACTCGGTGGCGTTTGAGGTAGAAGTCACGCAGGTCGCCAAATCCACCTGCTGCACCAATGCCGCACGCCGGTTGCTGATGAATGATTTCAAACCCGCCATCACGAACTGTCCTTGCGGGCTGGGCAGGCTGACATCCTGCGAAAGGTTCTGCTCGAACTGTAGGTTGGAAAAGGTCTTTTTCGTGTCTTCGTACACATGCGGCCGAATCAGATCGGCCAGCGAATCGATGCGGGCATCGAAGGCCTCGTTGCTGAAATAGGGCAGCAGCGAACAGTAACGGTCGATGTAGGCCTGTTTCAGGCTCGCATCCTGCAACAGACGGTTCATCAGCGGGCGCTGGCTGAACGGCTGCGGGATGTGCGTGTACGGCAACGTGACGATTTGCTGCTCGGTGAGGTTCATTTTGAAATTGCCAAATGCCTCGTTTTCATCCCAGGCGATGAACTCGAATTGATCCGTGTCCTCGTTGTGGTAGAGGTAATAATTGTGCCCGGAGCCCACATAACTGTCGAGGTTGACAAACATGCTGTGCACGACCCAGTAGCCATACCACCCGTCGAGGTGGAGGCGGCTTCCGAGAGCCGTGGGTAAATCGGCCCCCGCCGAATTGTTCAGCGCATCGAGCAGGGCGATCAGGTCGCTCCAATCGTTCAGGCCTTCATTGGTTTTGAGTTCGTAGTCGCCTGCGTAGTTGCTTTGCTGGTCGCCCTTCCAGGTGAGCGAGCCGTGCGGATCGCCTTTGAAGAGGTTTCCGTCGTTGTTATCGAAGCGCTGTTTGAGGAAGGTTTTGCCAATGTCTTCCACGGCCGTGTACAGCCCCCAGTATTCATTGTTCAGATAAAGCCTTGTAAATGTGCATCTTGGCGCAGCGATACCGTGCTGGTTCATAAAATCGAGCACGAGTTTTTCCCGCAGAAAACTGGGGTCTTTGAAGCCGTTGTTGAGCGACAGTTGCTTGAGGCCGTCGTGCGTCTGCTCGTCCACGTACTCTTCCAGATCGATTTTGAAAGGTTTTTTCTGGCCAGGGCCGTTGTACGACGAGTTGCCTTTGAAGCGCACCCCGGCGTCGGGATACAACGTGTCGTCGATGGTCACGTTGCAGCGCATGTACGTTTCGCTGGGTTTGTTGGCCACAAGGCTATCCCAGTAGCCCGTTTGCAAAAAATCGAGGCGGATTTCGTGGACGAGGCCTTCGGCAAAAAACTGGTCGCCTTCATTTTGGGCAAAACCTGTTTCGATATAAGTGAAGCAAAAAATCAGGGCAAGGGCGAGGTGTTTCATACAGGAAAGGGTTGGTGTGAGGGGTTTGACGGGGAGAGGAGGGAGGAGGTTTAACCCGGCATATCATTAATTTTGTTTCGTACTTCTTTTGTTAAAACCAGATAGTCATCTGCCGCTACAGACTTTTGGGGGATTAGATAAATATCGTTGCCGTACAGCAAAATTCCATCTTCCGAAATGTCTATTTTCTTAAAGTTAGACCAGTGTTCAATGGTTTCTTTATCGTCGTGTACAAATGAAAAAGTGCTTTCAGAAAGAAGCAACCTGCAATTCTTATAACCTGCAATACTATCCAGGTGGAGGTTCACCTTTTTTCTCCACCTCAATATGGGTACAACCTTTCTTCGGAGGTTCAGGCATTGAACTACAAATATTAACAGGAAGAAAAAAAATGCATACCAGTACTTATCGGTAGAAATAGCAAGCATCAGAAGCGCTGAACAAATTATGCCGAACACTATTGACAATATGGTATCCTCTTTCGTAATGGGCGAGAAAAAAATCTTCTCGTTGTCGCCTTTGAAATAAAAATCTTCAAAATATTTCCTGTTGTAATTCAGTTTGATTTCTATCATATATAATTGATTGTTTTAGATTTAGTTAATTGTACTATTCCACCAGTATTGGTTGATTTACGCCTCTCATCTACTACTAAGTCGAGCGCCATTTCTGTGTCTCCGACTTGCAGCAAAAATACAGCACGATCTTTCAACCAGTAGTGTAAACCAGCAGAAAAGGTAAGGCATGATTGTGGGGTACTTTGCATAAGGTAGGAGACGCTGATGCGGCGTTGCGCGCTCAGGCGGGACGAGGGTGGGTAAGATATGACAAGGCAGTAATTGAAAAGTAGCGCGGCGAAATCTGTGTTCCGGCTGCCTGGGGGACGAGGCGCTGGTAAGCGTACATAGGGTTTTCATTAGATTGTGTTTGAAAAATCAAAAATTGTCGTATTTTTGCAGTTAAAAATTGTCGTATTTTTGTTAAAAAAATAAGCCCACAATAGTTTGATGGCCAATACATTAGAAAAAAGAATTGCAACACGTATCGCTCGAAGAAAATCGGCGATTTTTATTCGGGAGGATTTTTCTGATTTAGCCGGGTATGACCAGGTAGGTCGTGCCCTGCGGTCGCTTGCTCTTCAGGGTAAACTTATTAAAATCGCCTATGGCATATATGCCAAAACTCGAAGGTCGTTGATTACCGGGGAAGTTATTCCTGAAAAGTCACTGCCAAGTCTTGCCAAAGAGGCCTTGCAGCGGCTTGGTGTTGAAACAGCTCCATCCACCATGGAAAAAGATTACAATGCAGGCAGAACCACTCAGGTGCCTACCGGTCGGATGATTGCAGTGAAAGGGCGTATTCAGCGCAAGATTGGTTATAATGGTGCTTATGTTAGTTTTGAAAGAATTACCAAGTAGGGAACTGTTTGAACAGGCTGCGATAGAATTGGCCATCGATCCTGCGATGGTTGAAAAGGATTGGTATATAACTCAGGTACTGACTTTAATGGCCAATTTGAATTCACCTGGTTATAAAATTATATTCTCTGGCGGAACATCTCTTTCAAAAGCATTTGGACTTATCAAAAGGTTCTCGGAAGATGTTGATTTCAAAGTCATTTCATATTCTCAGCCGCAAAACAGAAAAGCACTATCCTTTTTAAAAAATACAGTTGTAACAGCCTTGAAGGATGCAGGGATTTCTATCAATCCTGAAAACATAAAGGCGAGGGATGGAAATAAATTCTTTTCAATAGAGATCAACTACCTTTCCCGTTTCGATCAAATGTCAGGATTGAGGCCGCATATTCAACTGGAAATATCTGTGCATTCCCTCGAACTTCCCCCTATTCACCGACAGGTACAATCGCTTTTAGGTTCTCTAAAAAAAGAAGCGGCAGAGGTAGAAAGTATCGCCTGTGTCGATCCATTGGAAACTGCCGCCGATAAACTGAGTGCCCTTGTATGGCGCCTTCCCAGGCAATATTTCGAAGTGCCTAATCAAGATCGGTCCCTTGTACGCCACATACATGATCTTGCAGCGCTGGAAGCCAGAGTAGGAAAAGATGCTAAATTTCGTGAACTTGTTGTTGTTGCTTTGCAACGTGATGATCATCGTAACAAGGAGATATCCGGGTATTCCGATGAAGCCAAATTTAACCGGTTACTTGAATCCCTTTCAAAAGATTACAAAAGGTATCATGCGGAATATAACACTTTCGTGAGAAGCGTTTCCTATGGTATGGATGATACAGTGCCGGATTTTGATGACGCCCTGGGATATCTGAGGCGATTAATAGAATTTGTTCTTGATACCACGTAGAGCAAATAGAAAAAAACGCTTCACGTGTCATTCTCGAACATAACAACGGTACGCTGCACAGCCAATGCGCCAAATGCGCCCGCGAATCTTCAAAAACCTCATTTTACACTTCCGTTACATTCTTTTACAGGTAAAAACTGCGCATTACAGCCCTCTCCCTGCACCTTTGATGCACACTGTTCATCAAATCAATATATTATGCGTAGTCTTCCTGCTGCTATACTTTTCCTGCTTCCATGTGCGATGTCCTGCCAACAGGCGTATGAACCATTTTTTGCCCATTCCTCCCAGACTATGGGTCAGGATAGTGTTAGATCCCAATCGCCGGCGGCGTATGCCATTTATCAATCCGCTGATGCAGGACAAACCTGGCAGGACATCAGCGAAGGGCTGCCAAAGGGCTGCATCCCGAACCTGTTTTTTGCTGATAAAGGCGAGGTGTTTTTAAGCGCCGTACAGGGTATTTATCGAAAAACGCACGATCCCAATCACATCCGTTGGGAAAAAGAAATGTTCCTGGAAGCGCCGATCAACGCTTTTTCCGCAGGGCCGGCAGACATGATCGCTTACGATACCAATGGCCGCTTTTTCAAAAAAGTGAACGGTAAGGATGTCTGGATGCCTGTTTTTAAGGATTTCCAGGGCTCATCGGTGCGCACTGTATTTTCAGCCCGGGATGGAAGCGTTTTCATTGGCTGCGATAACGGCATTTTCAAATCAGCCGATCAGGGGAACACCTGGAAACAGGTCATGCCGAATGGCTGGGCGATCCATATGGCGGAGGCGAACGGCGTGCTTCTTTGCACCAACACAAGGGGTATTTTGCGTTCGACGGATGGCGGCGAGCATTGGGACGTGGTACTGAGCGAAGGCGGCGTCGGCATTGCCGTAGAGGCCATCCAGGGCGGTTTTGCGGCCATTACGTATAACACCCAGTCGGAATCCCGGCGTATTCGTATCTCTACGGACGGCGGAAAGACCTGGCAAGCAATCGATGCGGGCATTCCACCTTCCCAACTCATTTCCTCCATCAAACAAGTGGGAAATTCCTTCTATTGCGGCCACCCCAAGGGTGTTTACCGCTCCGATGATGGGGGCAAGACCTGGAAACTGATACTTCCCGGCGTGGAGGGTAAGGTATTCAATTTGTCTGTATGCGGTGGAGTGGTGTATGCGGTATTGAGGGATGGGGGGTGTTGAGGGGGAAGATTTGGGTCATGCAGGCCAAATTCCTGCTAATAATACACCATTTCATAGAAATAAATCCTACCTGTATTCGCCACCATATCATACACGTATTGCTTGACGACATTGCCCATTGCATCCTTAAATGACACCGTTTTTAGCCATTCCATGATATTGCCAGCGGCGTCAAAAAACTGCATTTGCTCTGTATCAGGCTCAATTTGTGTGAATACTGTCCTGGAAATCAGGTTACCCTTATCGTCTATCGATCGAACTGCCTGGCGGCGGCCCTGTGCATCGAAATCCTGAAAAAACGTATTTATTTCCCCACCAAAAGCGTGGTTTTCGCCCATGATGAGGTTGGAGTTGTTGTCGTAGTGCAATTGTGTTGATCGAATGACTTGATCTGCGCTGTTCAGGTATTCTATTTCAACGACTCGGCCTGCTTCATCCAGCCTGTACACCTTTTTCGAGTAGGATTTTTTGATGATATCTGTTGGGCCTAACGTAGTTTTTTCTACAATGATGTGCTGCTCCGGAAGGTAAAAAAATGAATCCTGCTGGATGATGTCTGTACCTGTTTGTTTTTTGGAAATTGTACGGATTCTGCCGTCGTCGCCATGCACATAGGTCGTCTCGGCTTTTCCGCGCTCATGGAAATAAGTTGTATGAAGGAGCAAACCGTCTTCACTATACAATTTAACCGATTGGATGCTGCCTTTTTGAAGGAAAATGGTATCCAGCCTGCTACTCTGTGTTTCTATGGCGTATATGGTCACGCATTTTACGTTGCCATAAAGTCCTTCTTTTTGGGCCGAGTATGTAAAAAGAGGGCTTTGGGTGTAGCAGTGCGTTACAAGTAGAGAGAGGGTTAGTATAGGGATGTATGGGAACATAGTTGTAACAAAAATAAATACGAATCCTCTTACGTCCAAATGGCGCCTAATACACTCGAAAACGCAAAAAGCGCTGACGATCTTTCGATCATCAGCGCTTTTTTGTGTTTTGTGGTACCTCCAGGAATCGAACCAGGGACACATGGATTTTCAGTCCATTGCTCTACCATCTGAGCTAAGGCACCTGCCTGCTTGTTAAAGCGGGGCAAAGATAAGGTCATCTGTAGCAGAATGAAAAGCGTGGACTGCATTTTTTTTGAAAAACTTGAAAAATAGCGTTCGAACCGGCACCTTTGGCTTTGAAAACCACTGTATATGTTTGCCAATCTCGTTGCCACGCCTTTTGTAGCCCTTTCGCTGGTGTTTTTGTACATGGCCTGGGAGGTCGATTCCGATTATGCCATCTGGATACTGCCCTTTGTACTGCTGAGCGCGGCGGTGTACATTTTCAGCCCCCAGATCAACTGGTGGTGGTACAGCCGGCATCCGAAAGACCTGTCGGCCGGACTGCGGGCCATGATGGAGCGCTCGGGCGGACTGTACAGTCGACTGAGCGCGGCGGAAAAACTGCGTTTCCGGCAGCGCGTGGTGCTGTTTACCATGGGCGCCGACTGGGAGCCTATGGGCTGGCCCGATGAAGAAATTCCGCCCGATGTGCAAACGGCGATTGCGGCGCAGGCTGTGTCGCTCACGTTTGGGCGGCAGCAGTTTCTGTTCGATAAATTTGAAAAAGTGATTGTGTATCCGGCGCCCTTTTCCACGCCGGAATATCCATTCGACCATGCTTCCGAACTGTTTGCGGCCGACGGCTGCCTCCTGTTTTCGGCGCGGCAGGTGATGGAGGCATTTATGAATCCTGCGGCCTGGTACAATGTGGCGCTGCACGAATACGCCCGGGTTTTTCACCTCACTTACCCCGACGAGCCCTGGCCGGCGCTCACGCAGGAAAATATCTGGGAACAACTCGAAGCCGTCAGCGGCATGCCCCGCGGCCATGTGGAATCGGTGATCGGGCTGGCCGGCGTGGATCCGTTGCCGGTGGCCGTGCACCATTATTTTGTGTTTCAGAAGGCTTTTCAGGAAATACTGCCAGAAGAAACATTAATTTTTGACAAAATATTTTCAAGTCCTGAGTCGTAAGTCCTGAGTCCTAAGTCTGTAGAGTACACCTATGTATCATTGGTGTCATCAATAATGAATGCCAAAAGTAGATAGGTGTACTCTACAGACTTAGGACTCGGGACTTACGACTCAGGACTTACGACTGCCCAAAGGGCCTACTTTCTTCCAAAATCCGCCGGTATCTCTCCCCAATCCTCCGTTTCCCATTTCAAAATCGGATTGGTGATTTTGTTAACGGCCAGCCATTTTTCGGCGCGGTCGATGAGTTCGAAAATTTTGTCGTTGCGGCCCGTGTGTTCCAGTTTGGTATTGCAATGCCCTTTTTTGACCCAGCCTTGCGCGGTTTTGGAGTCCGAGTAAATGGGCATGTGCGGTTTACCCTGTTGTTTGAGCATGGCGAGGGCGTGTACGATGGCGAGAAATTCGCCGATGTTGTTGGTGCCTTCTTCCAGCGGGCCGACGTGAAACAGGCGCTGCCCGCTGGCCGTCCACACGCCCTGGTATTCCATGTCGCCGGGGTTGCCGCTGCAGGCAGCGTCGACGGCGATACTTTCGCGGATGATGGCCGAGCGCGGCACCTTGCCCACCGGTTTGGCGGGTTCGGTCTTTTTGGTAAATTTCCAGTAGTTGCTTTTCAGCGCGGCATCGGCTTCGGCACGGGTGTCGAAACTTTTGTATTTGGCGCCAGCAAAGCCATCTACCTGCTTTTTACAGGCATCCCAGGAGGCGTACACGCCGGGTTGGTGGCCTTCCCAGACCACGTAAAATTTTTGTTTGGCCATTACAATTTCAGCAGGTTCACACTGTAGTAGGCCGTAGCGCCCAGGAAACCGATGCGGCCGTTGCACAGCGATGGCGTGGGGCAGTTGCGGTCGTACAGGTTGTCGATGTTCGACAGGCCGAGGTTGGCACGGATGCCGAGGATGCCGCCGATGTCTTTTTTCCCGAAATTGAGTTTGTATTGCAGGCCGCTGGTGAGGCCGATGTCGGTCTTTTTAAAATCGTTGTTGGTGTCGAACAATTGGTCGTTGCCGGCAGGAGCCACGAGGCCTTTGGCGCGGTTGCCCACCAGCACACCGAGGTAAGGGCCTGCCATAATGGAGAGGCGGCCGTCGCGGCGGAAGGTGATTTCGGGCACTACGGCCAGCGTGAGCCAGATGCTGTTGTAGGTCACGTCGCGTTCGTACAGTGTATCGGCCACGAACTTGGAAGTGGCCGTGGCGTAACGGCCCAAAAGGCCCAGTTCACCGTTGATGGTGATAAATCCGCCGCGGCCTTTGAAAGATACCTGCGTTCCGATGTCCCAGCCGGGTTTACCGCCGAAGACGGGTTTATCGGCTTCGCTGACGGCGCGGAAATACCCTGTTTTGCGGATGGTGTTGTAGTTGACGCCCAGTTTCAGACGGAACTCCACGGCGCCGGGCGTGAATTCTCGCTCAAACACATATTCCTGTGTCACAGTGCGGCCGTTGCGTTTGCCTTCGGTGTACACCTGCATTTCGCGTTTGCCGAGCAGGCGGTAGCGTATTTTCTGCGGGTCGTCGTGCGTCGGATTTTCAAACAAATAACCGTCGTAGTCGGCGGTGGTCATGCGAAACGGCACGGGTTTGTTCTGGTTTTGTCCGCGTACTACGGCGTAGTAGGTAATAGTGGTATCGCGAAGTTCGAGGCGCAGGGTTTCCAGGGTCACGGTATCGCCGTTTTCCGGTTTGATGCGCATACCGCGGCCTACGTAGGTGCTGTCATCCAGGATTTCCCAGGCTTCCAGGCGATCGCCGCGGTCGGTCGGCATAAACCAGGTACCATCGAGGTCGCGCAATTCACGGAAAATTCCGCGTACTTCATCGGCAAAAATCTGGGAGAAAGCCTGAACAGGCAGGAGCAAAAGCAGGAAGGCAGAGAGCCGCAAGGCGTATTTCATGTGCAGTATTTTTCCGGCAAAAAAACGAAGAAAGGATGATTTTTGGGGTGGGGATTTTTTGGGGGATATTGGGTTCGGCTTCGCCTCACCCATATGGGGGGAAAAGGATAGGGCGGATGACGCGGATAGAGCGGATTTTTTGTGGCCTGACGGCCACTTTTGATTTTTTGATTTTGATTTGATTTTTCACCTTCGACGGCAATATCTCCCATCATTTTTTGGGAAGGTGTAAACAAATAATTTGTCAGAGATACCCTCCCATTTTTTGTTTAAACCCATAAAAATCAAAAAAAGTGGCCGTCAGGCCACAAAAATCCGCATTATCCGCGTCATCCGCCCTATCCTTTTCCCAAAATATGGGTGAGGCGAAGCCGAACCCAATATCCTTCAAACCCAATATCCCCAAAAAAAATCTCACTGCATTTTATCCCCTCGCAGCGCCCGATACCGTTTCCGGGCATCCACGGCGTACACGCTCCCGGAATAATCGATAAACACCTTTTCGTACAGTGTTTGCGCTTTTTCCAGGTCGCTTAGTCGGGTTTCATACAATTGAGCCATGGCAAACAGGGCGTTATCGGCCCGAATTTCCTGCGGGTATTTGTCCACAATTTCCTGATAGAGGGTGGCCGCCTTCACGTAGTCGCGCTTTTTCTCATAAATCTGCGCTTCGAGGTACAGGATATCATCCTGGAGGGAGTGCTCGGGGAAATCGCGGCGCAGGGTATCGAGTTTGGCGAATGCCTCGTCGAAACGGTTCTGGAACACCATCATTTCGGCGCCCGAATACAGGGAAATAGCCGCCGAGGTGGTATCCAGATTGAGGTTGTCCATGATAAACACCGAGAGGTCGAGCGCGTCGTTAGCGATGAGTTTGGACGTAGAGGCTTTCAGCACGTCGAATTGCGCCTGCGCCCACTGGAAATCGCCGTTGAAATAGGAGAGTCGTGCATTTTTGAAACGCGCTTCCTGCCCGATCTGTTCTTCCTTGAAATCCTTGTCGACCTGGCTGTACAGGAGCGTACTTTCCCAGATGTCGCCGCTCATCAGGTAAAAATCGGCGAGGTTGATTTTGGTGCGGGCGAGGGTGTACCGTTCGAGCCCGGGCATCACTTTCAGTTCCTCGAGCAGCGCGATGGCTTTCGGCAGGTTGTTCACGTAATAAGCCTCCAGATCGGCCAACTGAATGATGATCGAAGAAGTTTGGCGGCTTTTGCCGTATTGCGTGAGGAAACCTTCGTATTCCGATTCCAGGATTTGCAAGTCGGTCGGCGTGTAGGCAAAACCTTCCGTGATTTTCCGGCGGCGGCATTCCATGGCGGCCTGTTTGGAATCGAAGAAGAAAGGATTCATGGGGCCTTTTTCCGTTACGATGTAGTCGTAGGCAGAAATGGCCACGTCGAAATCGCGGGCGTCGGCGGCTTCTTCAGCCAGTTTGAAGAGTCGCTGACCGTTTTCGCCGAGCCGCTGATCGAGGGCTTTGTACTGGCGGAAAGCGCTTTTGTAATCCTTGCGCTGCACGAATGACCAGGCCAGCAGTTCGACAAAATCGGGGTTTTCCTGCTGCTGAATTTTCTCGTACAATTGGGTTTGCAGTTCCGTATAGTCTGAAGGACTCAGAAAACGGGCCATACGCGTTTGCACGGCGGCCAGTTTGCCGGGGTCGGCAGCCAGGGCGTTGAGGTAGCAAGCGATCATTTTATTGGATTCGCCCTTGCGCTGGTAGAGGTCGCCGAGGTTGTAGGCAAATCGATTGGGGTCTTTCATGAGCACAGCGCCCCGCTCGAATGTTTGCACTGCCAGGTCGAACTTGGAATTGTTGATGAATGTTTGCGCCAGCCGCGTCACCGCCGCATAGTCGCCCGACATTTTACTGATGGCCTTTTCGTATTGGAGTTTGGCCTCTTCCGGTTTTTCCTGCCGCTCGTAAAAATTGCCATAGGTAACGTACAACATGACGTTATCCGGGCTCTTTTTCAGGCGTTTTTTCAGCACTTTTTCCCCTTCCTCGTATTTTTCGAGGTTGAGCAGGCTTTCCATGTAGCGGTTGAAAAAGTATTCATTGTCCTCCTCCTGATCGGACAATTGCCCGTACAGGGTTGCGGCTTTTTCATATTCACCATCCATAAAATACTGATTGGCCAGGTTGGGATCCTGGGCCATGGCTCCTGTAGCGCAGAGGGTGGAGAGGAGCAAGGTGCAAAACAAAACGCGAAATCTCATGAATAACAAAGTTGGAGTCCTGAGTCGTAAGTCCTGAGTCCTGAGTCCTGAGTCTGTAGAGTACACCTGAATACCCATGGCGTTCCTATTTGATAAAGTAGTTGGTATTCAGGTGTACTCTACAGACTCAGGACTCAGGACTTACGACTCAGGACTTATTAGGTTTCTTTCCAAACAATTCCCCCAAACCGATCAATATACTGCCATTTTCCTTCCGACACAACGCGTGCCAAACCATTGGAAAACGGCCACACTTCTTCGAACAGTGCAGGAATAACGATTTTTCCTTCCGTATCGATATATCCCCAGCGGCCATTGACGCGTACTTGCGCCAGTCCTTCGGAGAAAACACCGGCATCTTCAAACTTGGGCATGATGACCAGTTTGCCCGATTTGTCGATATAACCGTAAGCGCCATTGATCTCTACCAGGGCCAATCCTTCTCCGTAGTCTCCCGCCAAGTCGAACATGGGTTCAACGGCAATGTCGCCCTGCTGGTTCACAAAACCATATTTACCGTCGCGGTATGCGAGTGCCATTCCGTCGAAAAACTCGCCGTGGGCATGGCCCTTCACAAAAGAAAACTGTGGTGCAATTTTTTCCCGGCCACTGCGGTCGGCAAGGCCCCAGCGCTCGCCGCGAATCACGACGGCCACGTCGCCCTGAAATGGAAAGGCGCGGTCCCATTGCGGAGCAATCGCGAAAACGCCCGATTTATCTACAAATCCCCATTGTCCGTCGGTACATGCCGGCGCCAGTCCGTGTTGGAAACTACCTGTTTCGGAAAAAACGGGTCGAATGGCAAACTTCCCATCGGTTTGGATAAATCCTGCATGCCCGTCTACGGCCACCGCCGCCAGGCCTTCCGAAAAATCGTGGGCGATATCGTAAAACGGCCGGATCACTTCATCGCCCTGTTGGTTGATATATCCCCAGCGGCGCACCACCTGCACGCGGGCCAGTCCCTGTTCGAAAGGGCCGATGTAGCGGTAAAATTTTTTCAGCAGCAAACGCCCCAGGGTATCCGCGGGCACCCATTGTCCGTTGAGTTGCACCGGCACAAAACCATTGTGGAATGCGCCTGCATCCAGGTATTGCGGTGCAATAACAACTTCTCCCCGGCTGTCCATGAAGCCGAAGTAGCCATTTTCACGAATTTTGAAAAGGGATGGGTGGCGCATGCGCGCAAAAGTAGTAATTAAAGTCCTGAGTCGTACTAAAGTCCTGAGTCGTAAGTCCTGAGTCCTGAGTCCGTAGAGTACACCTGATTACCTTTGGCTTTTACTAATGACTAAAGCCAAAGGTAATCAGGTGTACTCTACGGACTCAGGACTCAGGACTTACGACTCAGGACTTTAGTACGACTCAGGACTTCTTCAGTTGAGCCTCTCATATATCCCCGCAATCCCCTGTCCGCCGCCGACGCAGGCAGTTACCATGCCGTATGTCTGGTTGCTGCGGCGCATTTCGTTGAACAGTTGAACGGAAAGTTTGGCGCCGGTGCAGCCGAGCGGGTGGCCGAGTGCGATAGCACCGCCATTGACATTGACGATGTCGGGGTTGAGGCCGGCTTCCTTGATGACGGCCAGTGCCTGCGCACCGAAGGCTTCATTGAGTTCAATGGCTTCGATTTGGGAAAGCGACATACCGGCCTGTTTCAGGGCTTTTGGAATGGCAGCGCAGGGGCCTATGCCCATATAGAGCGGTTCCACGCCCGCTACGGCGCAGGCTGCGAGGCGCGCAACGGGTTGCAGGCCAAGCGATTTTACCATATTTTCCGACATCACCAGTACAAATGCGGCGCCGTCGGAGGTTTGGGAGGCATTGCCGGCGGTCACGACGCCACCATTGGCAAAGGCGGGGCGGAGTTTGCTCAGGCCCTCCAGGGTGGTGTCGCGGCGCACACCTTCGTCGGTATCGACGGTGAAGTCGCGTTCCTTGCGCTTGTCATTTTCTACCCATACTTCTTTTACCTGAACAGGTACGATTTCGTCCTTGAATTTTCCGGCGTCGATAGCGGCTCCGGCGAGTCGGTGGCTGCGCACGGAAAATTCGTCGGCTTCTTCGCGGCTCACGTGGTATTTGCTGGAAACGGCTTCGGCAGTGAGGCCCATACCCACGAGGTAATCGGGGGTGTCGGAGGCGATGTGGTAATTGGGCGCCAGTTTGTAGCCTGTCATCGGGATGGCCGACATGCTTTCCGCGCCACCGGCAATGTAGCACTCGCCCATGCCTGCGCGGATTTTGGCAACGGCAATGCTGATGGTTTCGAGGCCGGAAGCGCAATAGCGATTGACTGTCATGCCCGGCACTTCCTTGCCCAGCGCGCGAACAGCGATGAGGCGGCCGATTTGCAGGCCTTGTTCACCTTCCGGATTGGCGCAGCCTACGATGAGGTCGTCGACCATTTTCGGGTCGAGTTCGGGAGTTTGTTCCAGCAGGTGACGGATAACGTCGACCGCCAGATCGTCGGAACGATAACCTTTAAAAGCGCCACGGCCGGCTTTGCCAACGGCTGTACGAAAACCTTTTACAATATATGCTTCAGGCATGATGCGGAATGATTCTATTGAATTAGAGACAATCGGATAGCGATTTTTCGCTGCACGAAGTTAGAGACTTTTATGAAACAAACGGATAAATTTTATGTTCGTTAGCAGCCGATGCATCATCACTGCTGTGTAAAAAGACATTGCATGCGCGCCGAAACTTCGCACTTCTGTTACCTTTGCTCATTGTCAATAATTTACGAACCACTATGTATTCGATACTCAACACACTCCACTCTTACAACCGCTACCTCTTGCTGGTGGCCATTTTGTTCCTCTTGTACCGCAGTATTACCGGTTGGCTGGGTAAAAAACCTTATGAAAAAGCCGACAACGCCGTAGGCGCAGCCACGCTCGGACTCACACACCTGCAATTGCTGCTGGGCCTGCTGCTTTACGTAACCAGCCCGCGCACCCAGGCTGCATTTGCCGACATGGGCGCTGCCATGAAAGATTCCATTCTTCGTTATTTTGCCGTGGAGCACATGGCTGCCATGCTGATCGCTGTGGTGCTGATTCAAATGGGCCGTACGCTGTCCAAAAAAGCAGTCGACGACAACAGCAAACACCGCAAGGTGGCTATCTATACAGGTGTTGCCCTGCTGATTATCCTGATTTCCCTGGCGCCCAAAGGTCTTTTGTTTGGTACCGCCGCCACTATGGCCGGATAAGCAGCATTTCAGTACAAAAATGCCGCCTGAACGTTCATCCGTCAGAAAGCGCCGTTCATCGCCAAAATAGCATCCAACGTCCCTGAACCCGGTTCCATTTTTTCCGTTCCGAACAGGACGTCCCAAAAGTTGTTACACTTGCCTCAAAATTGCACAATTATGTTTGATAAAAATGAATTTCAGAAGTATGCCGTCAAGCACCACGGCATGAGCAGCATGCACCTCCAGAAATACATGGATGCATCTGTTCCAAATATCAAAGGGTTTACGCCCTACGTTATTGAAGAGCGCCTGATGAATATCCAGCCTTTCGACGTATTCAGCCGTTTGATGATGGACCGCATTATTTTCATGGGCGTACCTGTTACCGAGTATGTGTCCAATGTCATTCAGGCACAGTTGCTGTTCCTGGAAAGTACCGATCCGAAGCGCGACGTTCAGTTGTTCATCAACAGCCCGGGCGGCTCGGTGATCGATGGCCTCGGCATTTACGACACTATGCAATACGTGTCGCCCGATGTAGCCACCATCTGCACCGGCCTGGCTGCTTCCATGGGCGCCGTACTGCTTGCAGCAGGTGCAAAAGGCAAACGCAGCGCTTTGTTCCACAGCCATGTGATGATTCACCAGCCCATGGGCGGCGCACAGGGCCAGGTGTCGGACATCGAAATTTCGTACAAACTGATCAAAAAAATGCAGAAGTCGCTCTACGACATTCTCGTTCATCACACAGGTCAGCCGTACGAAAGAATCGAGGAAGATTGCGACCGCGACAACTGGATGAGTGCACAGGAAGCCACCGAATATGGTTTGGTGGATGAAGTGCTGGATCGGAACAATCCGAAGAAATCCTGAGTTTGAAGTCGTAAGTCCTGAGTCCTAAGTCCTGAGTCTGTAGAGTACACCTTTTTACCCTTGGCTTTACTGAATATCGATGCCAAGGGTAAAAGGTGTACTCTACAGACTCAGGACTTAGGACTCAGGACTTACGACTTTTATATACTATCTTTGCACCGTTTTTGATCCTTGTACGATCCCCAATACATCGATCCTCCACCATTCAAGCGCTTCAACTACTCAACTTTCTCAACTTTTCCACCCAAAAACCACTCTTTTTCTACCCTATGATCAAGCGCGGTAAACCTACCCAACATCGCTGCTCTTTTTGCGGCCGCAGCGAACAGGAAGTCATGATACTGGTATCCGGAATGGACGGCCAGATATGCGAGTTATGCACCGAAAAAGCCCAGGAAATCATCGATCAGGAGTTGCGCAAGGCAGGTGTTCAGCCGGAACGCAACGAGGAAGGTTCGCCCAAGAGCCAGAAATACAGTGGCCCGATCCACCTGATTCCGCCGCGCGAACTCAAAACCTTTCTGGATCAGTATGTGATCGGGCAGGATTCTGCCAAAAAAGTATTGTCGGTGGCGGTGTACAACCACTACAAACGCCTGCAACAGGGCGCGCGGGTCACTTCCGACGATGTGGAAATTGAAAAATCCAATGTATTGTTCGTAGGCCAAACGGGCACCGGCAAAACGCTGATGGCCAAAAGCATCGCCAAACTGCTCAATGTGCCGTTTACCATCGTCGATGCCACCGTATTTACAGAAGCCGGATATGTAGGCGAAGATGTGGAAAGCATCCTCTCGCGCCTGCTGCAAGTATGCGACTACGATGTGGAAGCGGCGGAGCGCGGCATCGTGTACATCGATGAAATTGATAAAATTGCCCGCAAACAGGACAATCCCTCCATCACCCGCGATGTATCGGGCGAAGGCGTGCAGCAAGGCATGCTGAAAATGCTGGAAGGCGCAGAGGTGCAGGTGCCACCGCAGGGCGGGCGCAAGCACCCGGAGCAGAAACTGGTGAAAGTCAACACGCAGAATATCCTGTTCATCTGCGGCGGCGCTTTCGACGGTATCGAAAAAATCATCGCTCGCCGGGTCAATACCCAGGTGATCGGGTACAATAAAAAAGAAATTGAACGGGTCGACAAAGAAAACCTGTTGCAATACATCACGCACCAGGACGTCAAAAATTTCGGACTCATCCCTGAACTCGTAGGCCGCCTGCCGGTGGTCGTGCACCTCGAACCGCTGGATACCGAGGCGCTGCGCCGCATCCTCACCGAGCCACGCAACGCCCTGCTGCGCCAGTATGAAAAACTGTTTGCGTATGAAGGCATCGAACTGGTCATGGAACCTGATGCAGTAGAATTGATTGCCGAAAAAGCGCTCGACTACAAACTCGGCGCCCGTGGACTGCGCTCACTTTGCGAAGCAATCCTGACAGATGCCATGTTCGAATTGCCTACAGGTGTAAAAGGCGGAAAGGAGAGTAAACGCAAATTTGTGGTCGACCGGGCCTATGCGCAGGAAAAATTGAACCGCTCGCAGTTGGGCAGACTAAAAGCCGCGTGAGAGGGTGAGAGCGCGAGAAAAGTGAGAGGGCGAGAGCGTGAGAATCCGTAGAGTGTGCCGCTCCGATCTAAAAAATAACATGATCGGAGCGGCACACTCTACGGATTCTCACGCTCTCACGCTCTCGCCCTCTCACTTTTCTCACGCTCTCACCCTCTCACCCTCTATTTAGATGTTGGACGTCAAAACCTACTACCAAAACACCCGTTTCGACTATCGCATAGTGTGGGGACACCCCGAAAACCTGGCCATGCACTTCGGCTATTACGACGAACATGCCGACAAACACCGCGCTGCGCTCAGCAACATGAACCGCGCCATGGCCGATCTTGTCGACATCAAACCGGGCGAGCAAGTGCTCGATGCGGGATGCGGGATAGGAAGCGCCTGTTTTTGGCTGGAGGAAAACCGAAATGCCCAAGTGACAGGAATCAGCATCGTACCTGCCCACATTGAAGACTGCCAAAAAAATGCCCGAAAACGCGGCGCACAAAATACCACCTTCCTGGAAGCAGATTTTTGCAAAACCCCCTTCCCCGACGCCACGTTCGACGTGGTGTGGGCCTGCGAAAGCCAGTGCCATGCCGAACGGAAAATCGATTTTTACCGCGAAGCATATCGCATACTCAAGCCGGGCGGCAGATTGATTGTGGCCGACTATATTCGGACAGGCCGACCATTGCCTGCACACAGCGAAACCCTGCTACACGGCTGGCTGCATCCACAGGCCATTTCCGATATAGATACTCGGGAAGAGCATTTAGCCAATCTCCAATCCGCTGGTTTTCAATCTTTTGAAATAAAAGACGTAACGCCGAATGTACGCGTATCACTCCGCAACCTGCACGACTTGTGCCGGAAATGGCTCACGATCGGTAAAGTATTGCGATTCCTCGGCATCGTCAGTCAGGTGCGTATGAACAACGTGTACGCCAGCATGACCCAGTACAAGGCCCTCCAGGAAAACGCGTGGATGTATGTGATGATCGTTGGCAAAAAATAATACTTACCAACTGCCGCCACCGCCACCGCCGCTACCACCGCCACTGCTACCACCGCCGCCACTTCCAGACGAACTGCTGCTGGGCGCCGAGTTGAACACCGAGCCAATATTGTCTACTTCATCCGGGAAGGAAGTGGAAAAACTGTTCCAGCCATCGTGCATATTGCTGCTGGTATACCCACGCCCCTGGTACCAGTTGGGCGGTTCCGTCAGCAAGCCGTCGAACTGTTTATTCCATTTTTCCAGATAGCCGAATGCCAGTGCAAAGGGCATCGTTTTGTCGTAGTACGAGGGGTCATCTTTCAACAGGCGTTCGATCACTGGCCGCTCTGCTTTTTTCACAAACTGGCGAAATCCTTCGAGTTTTTGGTAGGTTTCGTTGCCGCTGGCTGTGCGTTTGTTGAAACGACTGGCGAGGTAAAACATCACAAACCCTGCTACCAGCAACGCGATGCCATCCAGATTTTCCTGTCCAAACAACGCGTAGCCACCCCACGCCAGCGCTGCAAGTCCTGCGATAGATACCGTGCATCCCAGCGTTCTCTGATCGGGCTCGTACCAGCCTTGGCTCTGAATCCATGCTTTTACGCTGCTGCGAATAGTGGCCATGTGCACATAGAACTTATTTTTCAAATCGGACAGTTCTACCTCGTCGCCAGTGGAGAAGAGGGCATCGAAAAACTGTTTTTCAAATGACATGATCTCACTGCCCGCCTCTTTCAGTTTGAAAAACCGGATCTTGTCCTTGGCAAACAAGCCGCTTTTTTTCTCCATTTCTACCCTTAAATAACCTTTGTTGGCCAGGTGTGGAATCAGACAGAGCACGTCGTTGTTGTCGACGCTGTGGTCGACAAAGCCACCTGCCACTGCCGGTGAGATACCTTCCGGCGGGAAATACTCGGTCATCACAGGTTGTTTGCGGTTGCGGGCCATAAACACCGCCAGAATACCCGTTAGCAGAAACAGAATGGGCGCCAGCAGCAGTCCGTGTTGCTCGCGCAGGTACTCCCAGTCGGTCATGGGCTGGAACGCCTGATCGGGCAGCCGCACCGCCACCGTGACGCCTTCTTCGGGCATCAGTTTTTGGGTGCTTCTACCGCGAAGGCCATGTGGCGCCACTTGTAATTCCGCATCCTGGGCAGTAGATCCCCGCGGCCCGGTATAGCAGCGCACATCATTGGTTGTGAGCGCAATACGTGCCGGATAATTCACCTCGAATTCGAACGTTTCGGTGAGCACAGGCCAGGATGTGCCCAGCAAATCCCAGTAGAATTCGCTGTGATCCTCGAAAAAATTTAGGGGATTCAGTACTCGATACGAGATGCGATACACCTGCCGGCCGTTTACATACACATCCGGATCGCCGATTTTTAGCATCAGGTTGTTGCCTTCTTTCGACTGGCTGAAATCAAAACCTTCCACCTTGATATCGCGGATGATACGCGTGACCGTTTTTCCATTCACTTCGCTTTTCAGGGGAATAGCGCGGAAAATACCATGCCTTTGTTCCGAAAATTCCACTTCAATGGTTTCGGTAAAATCCGCATAACCCTCTTCGGTAAAATCAACCTGTACGAAGTAGTGGGTAATGGTAAAATATTCGGCCCGCAGCGGCATCGCCGTCAGCCAGCAAAACAGCAATAAAAGCAAAGCGCGTGCTTGCATGGCGCTCAGAATTGAACTTTTACGTTTTGTGTTTCGGCCTCATCCACCTGGAGGTAGTCCATGCGGCGGAATCCGAACATACCGGCAAACAGGTTGGCCGGAAACATTTCCACCGCATTGTTCAAGTCGCGCACCGACGCATTGTAGTACCGGCGGGCGCGCTGGATGCTTTCTTCCAGGCCGCTGAGCGTTTGTTGCAATTGTAAGAATTCCTGGTTGGCTTTCAGATCGGGGTAGTTTTCAGCCAGGGCAAAAACAGATTTCAGTGCGCCGGAAAGGGCATTTTCAGCCGCGCCGCCGTCTGCCCCGCCTGCCGACATGGCCTGGCTGCGTAGTTGGACGATTTTTTCCAGCGTACCACTTTCGTATTGCGTGTAGCCTTTGATCGTGCTGACGAGGTTGGGAATCAGGTCGTAGCGTTGTTTGAGAAAAACGTCGATGGATTTCAGGGCTTCTTCAGCGCCGTTGCGCAGTCCGACCAGGCGATTGTACAGGCCGGCGACGACAATGCCGATAACGACGAGGAGAATGAGGAAAATAAGACCGCTGCTCATGTTGTTTAGTTATTGGTTATCCGTTATTGGTTATCAGGGTGGTTGGGGAAATGGGTAAATGTTTTCTTGTACCACTCAGGGACGCAGCGAAAGTGCAGGTGAATACGATCGTGCCTTTCCATTTTTCAGATGAACGATAGCAAAACATCTGCGAAAATACCTCAAATGAATCATTTCTTTCCAGGAAAGAAGAAAAGATATAGAATAGTTATGATGGGGAAAACTTATAATTTTGCGGCGGGTTTATAGGATTGAAAAGGTTGAGAAGTTGAAAGGTTGAGAGGGTTGAGAAGTTGAAGTGGAGATTCAGCCACATGTGTGATGCGAAATCTCTCACCTATAAAGTGACTGAATCTCAACTCCTCAACCCACTCAACCCCTCAACCCCTCAACCCACTCAACATCTCAACCTCTCTCACAATGCCCGTTATCGAATTAAAAATCCCGAATCTGGGAGAATCCATATCCAGCGTTACTTTTTCCAAATGGCTGAAGCCGGATGGCTCTATTGTGTCCATGGACGAACCGCTGTGCGAAATTGAAACAGAAAAAGCCAATCAGGAATTGTCGGCCGATTCGGCAGGCAAACTGACCTGGGTAGCCAAAGAGGGCGATGACCTTCCGGTAGGCGCTTTGTTTGCAAAAATAGACACCGATGCCAGCGGAAGCGCAGGCAGTAGCACACCTGCCCCGGCTGCCGAAACGCCCAAAACAGAACCAGCGCCGAAAGCCGCCGAACCCGCTACCCAGCAAGCCAACTATGCCACCGGTACGCCTTCGCCCGCTGCTGCCAAAATACTGGCAGAAGGCGGCGTAGAACCCACAGCAGTAGCAGGCACGGGTCGCGACGGCCGCATTACCAAAGACGATGCGCAAAAGGCTGTCGAAAACAAGCCGGCTGCCCCTGCACCACAGGCGCCAACGCCCGCCACACCTGCCCCCGTTGCGCCTGCGCCACAAATCGCTTTCAGCCGCACCGACAACCGCCAGAAAATGACCCGCATGCGCCGCACCATCGCCAAACGCCTGGTGAGCGCCAAAAACAATACCGCCATGCTCACCACCTTCAACGAAGTGGACATGAGCGCTTTGATGGCCTTGCGGGAAAAATACCAGGACGCTTTTGTAAAAAAATACGGCATCAAACTCGGCTTCATGTCGGTATTCGCCAAAGCCTGCGCCAAAGTGCTGCTGGAAATGCCCGAAGTAAATGCCTTCATCGATGGCGACGACGTTGTTTACCACGACTATGCCGACATCAGTGTGGCCATTTCCACGCCGACAGGACTGGTAGTGCCTCCGATTCGCAATGTGGAAAGCCTGAATTTTGCGGAAGTGGAACAAAAACTGAAAGAACTCGCAGCCAAAGCCCGCGACGGAAAACTGTCGCTGGAAGAAATGAGTGGCGGTACCTTTACCATCACCAATGGCGGCGTTTTCGGCAGCCTGATGAGTACGCCGATCATCAACGAGCCACAAAGCGCGATCCTGGGCATGCACGCCATCAAGGAGCGCCCTATAGCCGTAGACGGCCAGGTGGTCATCCGCCCGATGATGTACCTCGCACTGAGTTACGACCACCGGATCATCGACGGTTCTACCTCGGTGACGTTCCTCGTGAAAGTAAAAAACCTGATCGAAGACCCGATTTCTCTTTTAATGGATTTGTAAAAACCATGGAAGGTACTACTACCAAAACGCCGAAACGCCCGCTGCACAACCGGGTTAATCGAAGCGAACTCAAGGAACGCATGCGCCAGAGCGATGAGCAGCGTGTGACCCTTTCCTACTACAAATACGCGCGCATCGAAAACCCGCAGGCGTTTCGCGACCAGTTGTTTCGACAGTACAACGACCTCGGTGTGCTGGGTCGCATTTATGTGGCCCAGGAAGGCGTGAATGCGCAGATTTCGGTGCCGCGGGACCAGTTCGAGGCATTCCGCGATTTGATGAATACCTATGAGATGTTTCGCGACATGCGCCTCAATATCGCTGTGGAAGCCGATGGTAAATCATTTTTTACCCTGACCATCAAAGTGCGCCACAAAATTGTGGCCGATGGCATCGACGACCCTGATTTCGACCCCGCCCGCACCGGCACCCACCTCAACGCCGAGTCCTGGAACCAGTTGTCGGAAGACCCGAATACGGTGATTGTCGACATGCGCAACCACTACGAAAGTGAAGTCGGCCATTTTGACAAGGCCATTACACCTGATGTGGCCACTTTCCGCGAAGAACTGCCGTTTGTAGCCGATCTGCTGGCCGATGCCAAAGACAAAAACATTCTGATGTATTGCACAGGCGGTATTCGTTGCGAAAAGGCCAGCGCCTACATGAAATACCGCGGTTTCGAAAATGTGTTCCAACTGGAAGGCGGCATCATCGAATACGACCGGCAGGTGAAGGCCCGGGGACTGGAAAACAAGTTCGTCGGCAAAAACTTTGTATTCGATGAGCGCCTTGGCGAGCGCATCAGCAACGACATCATTGCCCAGTGCCACCAGTGTGGTGCTCCGGCCGACACGCATGTCAATTGCGCCAATAAATTTTGCCACATCCTGTTTATCCAGTGTGAAAATTGCGGTGCTCAATACCACGGATGCTGCTCGCAGGAATGCGCCGATTTTGTGCAGTTGCCCGAAGAGGTGCAGAAAGAACGCGCCCCTTCGATGGTATTCAACGGATCGAAGTTCGGAAAAGGGGCGTATAAGGCGTTTCGGAAATCTGGACAGTCTTTGAGAGAAGTGAGAGGGTGAGAGAGTGAGAGGGTGAGAGAGTGAGAGGGTGAGAGATGTGAGAGTCCGTAGAGTGTACCGCTTTACTTGTACAAACACTGTAGTAAAGCGGCACACTCTACGGACTCTCACATCTCTCACTCTCTCACATCTCTCACCCTCTCTCACTCTCTCACTTGTATTTAGGTTTATCTTCCATTTTTTTCGTTTTTTCGCGGGTCAAATTTTTAAACCGACTGATTCGGCATGTCCAAACAGCGTAAACCAGCACCCTCGCGTACAGGCGGCAGTAAGCAAAGCGCTGCTGCAACGCAGTCTCTTGCAGCCCTTCCGGATTTTTTCCGCAACACGCTCCTGCAAAGCGGGCTCATTTTTGCCTTTTCCTTTTTGTTGTATGCCAATACGTTGACGCACGGTTTTGTGCTCGACGATGCCATTGTCATCACCGACAATATGTACACCACAAAAGGTGTGGAAGGCATTCCGGGCATATTGTCAAAAGAAACCTTTTTTGGGTTTTTCAAGGTAGAAGGCAAGGAAACGCTGGTGTCGGGCGGCCGTTATCGCCCCATGACGCTGGTGCTGTTTGCCATGGTGTATCAGGTGGCCGGAGCCAGCCCTTTTGTGTTCCACCTGCTCACGATTTTGTTGTTTGCGCTCACTTGTGTGGTGTTGTACCGCACTCTCCTGCTGCTGCTGGCGCCGCGTGGCGACGACTATGCCGCCCTGTTTTCATGGCTGGCGGCTTTGTTGTTCGCAGCCCACCCCATTCATACCGAGGTGGTAGACAATATCAAGGGCTGCGACGAAATTGTCACTTTGCTGGGAAGCCTGGCCACTTTGTATTTTGTGGTGAAAGCGCATGATTCCGGGCAACAAAAATGGAGTCTGCTGGCGGGTGTGATCTTCTTTTTGGCCTGCTTGTCCAAGGAAAATGCCGTGACGTTTGTGGCGGTGATTCCATTGGCTTTGTGGGTATTCCGCGGGGCTTCCGCTGCTGCTATTTTGAAAAACATGGCGCCCGTAGCAGTTGCATTTCTGGCATTTTTCTTTATCCGTGGTACGATATTGAACTGGAAATTTGGCGGTGCACCGATGGAACTCATGAACAACCCTTACCTCAAACTTCAGGGTAATCAGTGGGTGGCATTTACAGGCGCTGAAAAACTGGCAACCATTTTCTACACCCTGCTGAAATACGTGCAACTCTTGTTTGTACCACATCCGCTGACGCATGATTATTACCCGCGTACGATTGACATCATGACCTTTTCCAATGGGGCCGTGCTGTTGAGTGTGCTGTTGTATGCAGGAATGAGCTACTATGCCATTTCGGGTCTTGGAAAACGCGATCCCTTGCGTTTTGGCATTTTGTTTTATCTGCTTACCCTGAGTATTGTTTCCAATATTGTTTTCCCTATTGGTACCAATATGGGCGAACGTTTTGCATTTATGCCATCCGTTGGTTTTTGCATGGTGCTGGCGTCGCTGTTGTACTGGTTCCGTTCTAAAATGAACAACCTGAATGTATTGCTGGGAGTATTTGGAGCCATCATTGTGCTGTTTTCTCTGAAAACTATTACGCGCAACCCAGCCTGGGCCTCCAACGAAAAACTGTTTTTCTCGGATGTCTCCGTTTCCCGGAAAAGTGCAAAAATCCAGAATGCCTGCGGCGGTATTCTGTTCGACCGGGCTACCAAGGAAACCAATGAAGTGCGTCGCAACGAACTGTGCAACCAGGCCCTCTCGCACCTCAACCAGGCCATCGAAATTTACCCCAACTACAGCGACGCCTATGTAAGCCGCGGCGGCGCAAATTATTACCTCAAATTATACGACCAGTCCATCTCTGACTACCGGCGGGCGGTAGAACTTGCTTCCAGCGACCCGCGATGGAAAACCTACCTGGCCCTGGCCCTCCGCGATGGCGGCCGATACCGGGGAGAACAAAGAGGGGATCTGCGGGGCGCAGCCCAATACCTGAACGAATCGTGGCAACTCAACCCCAACGACGCAGAAACCGCCCGACTCATCGGCGTTTCACACGGCGTTTCCGGCGATAATGCAGGCGCTATCGAATGGTTCACCAAAGCCGTACAACTGGCGCCTAAAGAAGCCATATACCTGTTCGACCTCGGGCAGGCTTATTCGGCTTCGGGAGACATGGCCAAAGGCGAAGAAATGCGCCGAAAAGCACTGGAAATGGATCCGAAACTGCTGGAGAACAGAGGAAAAAAATAGAAACACGGATTACACAGATGGGGGACGGATTTTCACAGATTGGATTATTGGTAAGGAGGTATTGATACTTTCTTCTTTGCCCAATCTGTACAAATCCATTCCTAATCCTCGCCATTTGGTAAAGAAGAAATGCTTCGTTACCAGCAATCCAATCTGTGAAAATCCGTCTATTATCTGCGAAATCCGTGTTTCAAGGTTTGACCAGCACCATCTGCGCGCCATCCGCTTTGGTTACATCCATGTAAAACCTGCGCACTTCCTCATAACGTGCGGCGGGCACTAATACGGGCAACATTTCGATGTGGCGAATGACGCGCACGGCCTGATCCTCCTGAATGGCTCGAAGTTCGTACAGGCCGAATTCCGATTCGATGCGCTTGCCGGACGGCAGATTTTCGAGAGAATAACCCGCAGGCAACTGGAAGTTAAATGTGTCCGTCAGGGCGTACGTTTCCCTCAATTGCAGGTCGAGTATCCGTTTATCATTGGAAGGCAAAGAACGTTTGAAGGGTTTGAAGCGGCTTACCGGCACAAACATGCGTTTGCCCGAACGGGTGGCAATGCTGTTGGCTTTCAGGGCGTATTGTATGCTTGCCAGCGGCGAGGATTCTGAAGACTCAATTTTCAACTGGTTGAGTTGCGCCACCGGGAAGTCAGCATTTTCAATAAAGGTCTTTTCCTGATCTGCCTGTTTCTGTGCCGTTACCAGATCGCGATACGGCTCGTGTAATTCGCCTGTATATTGCAATTGCCCCTGTACATCGGCGGCGCCCGTCTCATCAAGCCGGATAGAAAACCGGCCGTTTCTGGCGTTGTCCGAGCGTGTTAATACGGGCGTTTGCATGATGTGTCCGCCATCAGGCATGAGAACAAGCGCTTTCCGGTTGGAGGTAAAATCGCCCAGGTAACCCGTCGGCAGGTTGGTGCTGGTGCATTCGAGCCACATTTTTTCCGAAGGAATGTACAGAATGACATGGTTGGCGTATGGCACGGGTGCATCATCGTTCCATTCCGGCGCGCCATCGGCTCCGGCGTAGATATTGGCCATATACGACTCAATTCCGGCCGATTTCAGCATGGCGTGCATGTAATTGGTAAGCGCCTTGCAGTCGCCGTATTTTTTCTTTTCCACAAAACCGGCTTCCAGGGTTTGCCAGCCGCCGATACCAATCTGGATACTGACGTAGCGGTAGTTTTGTTGCAGGTATTTGTAGAGGGCATCAATTTTTTCCCGGGTAGTTTGTTTCCCTTTAATCAGCGCCTGCACCCGGGCTTCCATGTCGGCGGAGAGAACGTCGCGGTCTTTATTTAGTTCATAAAAAAACGCGCCGATTTGATTCCAGTTGCTGAAATTACCCGCATGCCCGTCGATGGTAATTGCTTTGGGCGCAATGGTTATTTTGCAATATTCATTGTCAAAATAAGGGTGAAATGATTCTTTTGGAACGGCTGGCACATTGGCAAATGTCCATTGCAGCGTTTTCATACCGTCGGCTTCTTTTACAACAGGCTGGGTATCCACATGCAAGCCCTTCCAGGTGTATACATACGCAGTCGGCGCCGACACTACGACGGAAGTGCTCAGGACTGAACGCGCCAGTTTTTGCACCACAAAATCAGGAACGCGGAAAAAACCTTTCAGCGATTTTTTCACCCGAAATTCTACTGTGTACGGGTACTGGCCGTATTCCAGTTGCAGGGCTTTTACGCGGGTGTTGCTGTACTCGTTTTCATTGGAGGTGCTTACATCCAGTACATCCTGCTTTTTGCTTTCTTTCACCAGGTTGCCATCCGCATCGTACAAACTGCCTTTCAGGGATTTGACCTTTTCAAACTCATTTTCCAGTTCGGTCCATACGGCCTCCGATTCGGCTTCCTTGTTCAGCAAAGTCACCACCATCCATTCCTCCATGTCGGCTTCATCGGGCGCTGTTACAGTGAAGCGCGTTTCGTGTACCCTTACGACGGCATGAGCGCCTGTGAGATATGCGGGTGGAATATCGGCGGCGCGATACAAGGACTGGGCTGCGAGGGTATGCAGCCACAGCGACACCACACCAAAAAGAACAATACGCATGAGGGATCAGATTTTTTTGAGGACGAGTTGAGCCTGCATTTTTTCCACTACAATTTCAAAAAACTGCCGGAGCGCGCCGTATTGTTCGGGCGTAAATTCCGTTTTGGCAATATTCATTTTCAGGATAATCTGAACGCCGCCGGAGGGGCTTTTAGAGCAGTTGAAACTCATTTTTCCGGCGTTTTCCGGCAAATTTACCCTGCCAGCCTGCGGTAATTCTTCCAGTTGATAACCTTGCGGCAAGGCAAGATCGAGCACGTACTGCGCCTTAAACGGTGTTTCAAACTCCACCGGATAACTTCTGGAAATGGCCTTGAACGGGTTTTGGGAAATAAAGAAATCAAGCACCGAAGGGCAATAGATAAAATCGTTGGCTACGGAAGCCGCGCCCGTTACCTGGCAGTTGAATTTTACCGACAGCGGCTGGTCCAGCAATTCCGTTTTGGAAAAAGCAATGGAATCGAATTTGACCTCCATATCCGATGTCCCGAACTTTCGGCGCAGAAAAACCGAGGCCTTGGCCGTGTCGAGGCTGCCCCGCCAGTCGCTCGCAACATTTCCTGAAGTCTGAATACTAAAGGTGCCGTTCATAGAGCCGTCTTCCTGCAGTTGCATTTTGCCGTACCAGGTTTGGGAGGCTTCCGGCGCGCCGATGTCGATCCATTCGGGGGCGCTTTTGTCGACCATCCAGGCGGCGCCGTGATAAAACTCGGTGCGCAGTTGATTCAAGGGCTGATACGGGTTGGTGGCATCTATGATGGTAATTTTATCGCCGTCCTGCACGAGCGCCAGCACGGCATTGAATTGCGTCAGGAACGGGTATTGCGGATACATCTGACCATTGGAGCGGGTGCTGAGCAGGAGCGGAGTGGCTTTCAGACCGGCTTTGCGAAGCAGCGCTACCACAGACAAGTTGATGTCGGCGCAGGAACCCGATTTTTTTTCAAACGCATCGTCAAGGTCGTCGTCGGTAGTGATTCGGTACGAATCATTCCATTTGATATTGGAACTGACAAATTTTCGGGCTTTTTCAATTTTTTTATCCGGCGTATCGTCCGCCGAAAGGGAGGTGCTGTAGGCAGCCCACAGGTTTTCAAAATTGCCTGATTTCTTGTATTGGAGGCCAAAATGCTCCAAATCTTCCAGTTCCTTGGCCAGTTCTTTCCAGGTGCTGATGATGGTTTGGGGTGGTTTGTTGGGAATAATGATGGTACGCAGTTGAAACTTGATGGATGTGTATTGATCTTCCATACAAGCGATAAAGGGTTCTTCTTTCAGGGCCGGGTTATTGGCAACGCCCCAGCGGTTGGTATAGCAATTATGTCCGTCGGGGTCCATGCCCTGCGATGTTTCTTCCAGGTCGAAAGGGCCGCCAATGTTGCGCAGAATCACATAATCGTAGTATTCCGGGATGACGGTTTCGAGTTCGCTCCAACGCACCGGAATTTCGTCCTGAAAATACCAGTTGTACAGTTCGAGCAAGTCGTCCGATTGTTTCTGGTAGCGGTATTCGATGACGGAGCCTTTTTGCAGGTCGGGGATGAATATTTTTTTCACGGAGCGCCTGGGCCCCAGTTTCTCGGTAAAAACATTGTCCGACTTGATTTTTCTTTTCACGCCATCGGGCGAAGTGACCTGTACGTCGAGGTCGCGGAGTTCGTCTTCGCGCTTGCTGTCGTAGTAGGAAATACGCAGATTGCCCTGGTCGAAGGCGCTGGCATCGAGCACTTTGATGCGGCGTGAATTGTAAAATGTAACGGCGCCGGTATTGGCGCGCACGACGATTTTACCAACTTCCTGCAACACTACGGCAGAGGCCGTGCTGTCGCCGGGATAAACGGTCATTTTTAGATCACTTTCAGGAATATCACCCCATTTCAGGGCGCGTTGCTGGGAAAAAAGCAGGGCAGGGAAAAGGAAAAACAGGATAGGGAAAACGGTGTTTTGACGATTCATTTTTGCGAGGTTCGGTGTGAAGGAATGTTCAAAAATATAGTATTCATGGTTTACGGCTTCGGGTATTAACGTATGGCACTTGTCTCCAATATGTGTATTCAGCCTTTTTTCAAAACCAGTTGCATCTGCGTTTTTTCAATTACGAGTTCGAAAAACTGCCTTAAGGCGCCGTATTCCGATGGTTTGAAAGTGGTTTTGGAAATATTCATGCGCAGGTTGATCTGAATGACGCCCAGCGCATTTCTGGAACAGGAAAAACTCATTTTTCCGGCGTTGTCGGGCAGGTTGATCCGTGCCGGAGACGGCAATTCTTCGACCACATACCCTTCCGGCAAATTCACATCCAGCACATACTGGGCTTTAAACGGCATTACGAACTCCACGGGCAATTGGCGTTCGAGCGACTTGAACGGATTTTCCAGGATAAAAAAATCGACCACCGGCTGGAGGTATATAAAATCATTGGCTACCTGGCTTGCACCGGAAATATTGCATGCAAACCGAATCGACAAGGGCTGGTCGAGGTCGTGCAGGCGGCTGAATTCGATAGAATCGAACACAATATCAGCGTGCTTTACGGCAAACTTTTCTCGCAGCAATTCTTCTGTTTTTATCGTATCGAGTTCGGAGCGCCACTCGGCGGCAATATTGCCGGTCACCTGCATCTGGAAACTACCGCTGAGATCGCCGTCCTCCCGAAGCGTCAGTTTGCCGTACCAGAAATGAGCCGATTCCGGCGCGGTGATATTAAGCCAAGCAGGTTGTTTGGGATCGAGCATCCAGCCGGAACCGTGGTAATGCAGCGATCGAAGGTGGTTGACAGGCAAATATGGATCTGTGGCATCGAGCACAAAAGACGTTGTGCTGTCTTTTTTAACGATGGCTACCAGGGAGTTGAATTGCGGAACAAATGGCTGGCCGCGATACATGGCGCCGTTGTCGCGGGTGCTGAGCAGCAAGGGATAAACTTTTACGCCGCATTTTCGCAACAGCGCCACGAGGGCGAGGTTGAGTTCGCTGCTGTTGCCCGTTTTTTTCAGAAAAGCGCTGTCGAGGGTCGATTCGGGCAAGACCTGATAAGATCCGTCCCATTTCATATTGGAGGCGACGAATTTCAGGGCCTTTTCGGCTTTTTGAAGGGTTGAATCATCCGAAACGAGTTGCGGCGCAAAGGCAGTCCACAGGCGTTTGAAGTTGAGCGTATCGTTGTATTGTCCGCCAAACTCATCTATTTTTTCCAGATCGCGCGCAATCTGTTTCCAACTTGCCGAAATAGGATATCGAATGAAACTGGCAATATTGAAGGACCGCAACTGGAACTTGATGAAATTCCGATACTCATCGATGGAGGTAATGTACGGTTCCGAGTGCAGGGCTGGCACATTTGCCATTGCCCAGCGCTTGGAGTAGAAGAGATAGTTGCCTTTCTGAATGTTTTCCACCGAGTCTTTCAAGGCAAACAGCCGGTTGGTATTGGCTATTACTACAAACTGAAAATTATCGGATGAATACAGGTTCAGTTCGCTCCATCGGATTGGAATTTCTTCCTGAAAATACCATTCGTGCAGAGAAATAAAATCATCCGAACGCATCTTGTATCGGTATTCGATGATCGAACCTTTTTGCAGGTTCGGAACGAAAATTTTCTTTGCCAGCACATTGCGGGAAAGCCTTTCGGTAAAAACATTGTCCGATTTCACTTTCCGGGTGCGGCCATCGGGCGTTGTGATTTGCACATCCAGGTCGCGCAATTCATCGGCCCCTTTTCGTTCGCGGTAAGGAATAAACAGGTTGCTCTTCTCAAAAGCATTTTCGTTGAATACTTTGATGCGCCGGTATCGGTTGAATACGACCTTCCCGTAGGGGTCGACATTGATGTTTCCATTATCCTGCAATACAACAGCGGAGGCTGTACTATCCAGCGGATAAACAGTCATTTGCAGGTCGTCGTCCGGGATGTCACCCCAATCGTACACAGACTTTTGCGAAAAAGCCAGGATTGAAGAGCCAAGAAAAAAGAGGGATAGGAGCGTGTTTTTATAAGGCATGGTTAGAGGCTGTGAAAAATAACACAGCCAAAAATAAATGCCCTGCTGAATTGAAGCGAATATTTAACACGCTTGTGTCAGTCGTTTATCCATAAATCATCGACCGGCAGGCTCAGAGCCGGAACGCCGTCGTTCATCACACGTTCCTGTTGTGTAATGCCCTCCTGGTGAATCGCTTCCAGAAACAGGTTGATAAAATCGTTGCTCAGTTCGTTTTTTTCGGCACGACGTCGGCAGGCTTCCACCAGTGCACGCCAGCGCTCGGGCTGGAAAATGGCGATATTTTTATCTTTTTTGACGTAGCCAATCTCGCGCACCATTTGCATACGCTGCGCAATGAGGTGTATGATTTCCTCGTCGACTTCGTCGATTTGCTGGCGGTAGTTCTCTATCGTTTGCAGGTAATCAGGGTCTTGCGAGGTCATCTGGCGACGTATGAGGCCGGCGGTCATCTGGCCAAATTGTTCCGGGGTGATTTGCTGGGAAGCATCGCTCCAGGCGCTGTCGGGCGTCGGATGCACTTCCACCATCAGGCCGTCGAAGTTGAGATCGTAGGCTTTCTGGGCTGTTTCGGCCAGAATATCGCGGCGTCCGCAAATGTGTGAAATATCGCAGATCACTTCCAGCCCCGGGAATTCTTCTATCAGGTCGATGGCCATTTGCCAGCGTGGCACATTGCGGTATTTGGAATCTCCATATGTGGAAAATCCGCGGTGGATGGCCGCAATGCGGCGCAGCCCGGCTTTATAGAGCCGTTCAATTGCGCCTACCCAGAGTTTGTAGTCGGGATTGACCGGATTTTTGACGATTACCGGGATGTCGGTGCCCGCCATGGCATCGGCAATTTCCTGCACGGAAAATGGATTGACGGTGGTGCGCGCGCCAATCCAGAATACATCGACGCCGTATTTCAGGCATTCGTACACGTGCTGGCCCGTGGCGACTTCGGTGGTCGTTTTCATACCAGTTTCTTCCTTTACGCGACGCAGCCAGGCGAGGCCGGGCACACCAATGCCTTCAAAAGCGCCAGGGCGCGTGCGGGGTTTCCAGATACCGGCGCGAAACAGATCAGGCTGGAATGATTTCAGTCCGTGGGCTGCTGCCAGTACCTGTTCTTCGGTTTCGGCCGAACAGGGACCGGCAATGAGTACCGGCCGTTTTTGGGTGTTGAAAACAGGTTGAAATTGCATGGTGGTCAGGACGTTTGGCTGGTTGTCGGGAAAAATGCGAATGTAAAACAGATAGCGGAGAAATGGGTTTAAAGGTCGTTTAGCGTCGGCAGCGCTTCAAGCACTACCGACGCTTGAAAGATACGTTTCCAGTCCGCCGGCTTCCTGTGCCCGTATCAGTGCCGAGCCGATGATGGCCACATCGGCAGCAGCGTATACCATTTGCACCTGTTCGGGTGTGGATATGCCGAAACCGATGCCGACACGCGCTTCCGGAGCCGTTTGTTTGATCTGCCCGATCACTTTTTGCAAGCGCGGGTGCAGGCTGAAAGTGCTGCCGGTAATTTTGAAATCGGACATCAGGTAGTAAAAATCGAAACCAGCCGCCAACAGTTTTTCCAGCCGGGCGTCCGTTGCATTGGCGGCCAGCACAGGCACAAGTTTGATATTAGCATGTCGGGTGATGGCCAGCGCTTGCGCATCATCGACCGGCAAATCCGGGATGATCAGATGCCGGATATTCAGGCGTTCCATGGCTTCCGCAAAGCGCCGGGGGCCAAAGGCATATACCCGATTGACGTACGACATGACCATGATTTCCTGATCGGGGAAGCGCTGCCGAATGGTTTGCAAGGCTTCCAGGCAGTCCTGCATGCTGACGCGCTGCTGCTCCACAGCCTCGCGGCAGGCCGCCGTGATGACCGGCCCATCGGCAGTAGGGTGCGAAAACGGAATTTGCAATTCCAGGATTTCAACGCCGCCTTCCACATATTTTTCGGCTGTTCGGATGCTTTCCTGCAGCGTGGGATATCCGAGTACGAGGTGTCCCATCAGGGCCCCGGCCCCTTTTTTGGTGTGTGTCATGGTGCGTTTATTTGAGCAAATGTTGTGCGTAGGCCACCAGGCTTTCTTCCTGGAAATGCCGCATGGTGATAAACAGGTCTTTTTCGCCCCTCCCGGAAGCATTGATCACGACCACCTGATCTTTGGGCAGCGTGGCCGCCAGTTCGAAGGCATGGGCAAAAGCGTGTGCTGATTCGAGGGCTGGTATCAGACCTTCTACCCGCGCCAGGCGCTGCACGGCAGCCAGGGCTGCTTCGTCGGAGGCCGTTTCAAATTGAACGCGGCCCTCATCGGCCAGATATGCCAGAATCGGGCTCACCCCGCAGTAGTCGAGCCCGGCTGAAACGGAGTGGGTGGAGGCAATATTACCGTCGCCATCCTGGAGGAAATAGGAATGGTACCCTTCAAAAATGCCGAGTTGACCGTGCAGTACCTTGGCAGCGTGTTCGCCCGGGCGGGTGCCCCGGCCACCGGCTTCTACCCCGATGAGGCGCACGTCTTCGTCGTCGAGAAAGTCGTAAAACATGCCCATCGCATTGGACCCGCCGCCTACACAAGCCACACAGTAGTCGGGCAGGCGCCCGGCGGCTTCGAGACACTGGCTGCGAATTTCCTCGCCTACTACTTTTTGGAAAAAAGTATTCATGGCCGGGTACGGATGCGGCCCAACGGCCGACCCCAGCAGGTAATAACTTTCCGGATGCTCTACCCAGTCCTTGAAGGCAGCTATAACCGCGTCGTTGAGCGTTTGAGTGCCGTCTTCCACAGCGACCACTTTGGCGCCGAGTAATTCCATCCAGTACACATTCGGGCGCTGCCGCTCATAGTCTTTTTTACCCATGTACACCGTGCAGTCGAGCCCGAAGCGTGCGCACACGGCTGCCGTTGCGTAGCCGTGCTGGCCTGCGCCGGTTTCGGCAATGATACGGCGTTTGCCCAGCCGCTGCGCCAGCAAAATCTGGCCGATGCAATGGGTGATCTTGTGCGCACCGGTATGGTTGAGGCCTTCGTTTTTCAAAAACAAACGCGCGCCGCCAATTTCTTCTGTCAGGCGTGGCAAAGGTGTAAATGCCGTTGGCCGGCCGGAGAAAGTATGCAGGGTATCGTGAAACTGATCCAGAAAAGACGGATCGGTTTTAGCCTCGTCGAACGCCGCTGCAATTTCCTGCAAACCGGGCAGCAACACCTCCGGCACAAAACAGCCGCCATAAGCGCCGAAATAGCCTTCAGATTGAAAAATGAGATCTTTATAGGCAGTTTGTGTGGGTGTCATGGCTGCAAGGCAGATGGATTTTAATTGTTTGTATTAATGTATCAGTACAATGATACAAAGGTAAGTACGTTTCTCCCACACTTGCAAGTGGGGCAGCAAAAAAGCAGGAAAATTTCCGTTGGTTGACAAGGCGGGCCCATTGGTTGAATATTCATAGAGTGAAAAAAAAACGCAGGATAGTTTTGGTGCATAAAATCCTGACTTATGAAGTATTACTGCTTTTTTCTGCTTGTTGTAACCCAATTGTTCATCGCTGTTTCTTTAAATGGGCAGTCGCTTGGCAATCCCTCTGAATTACCCTTCGAAATGGAACTGGAAGACGTCACCCAGGATGAGTTGCCGGGCTTGCATTCCTGTGCATTCGGGCGCTGGGGCGACTGGTGGATTGCCATTGGTGGGCGTATCGGCGGCCTGCATGGTTTTTTTGCCGTTACGGGTTTTCCGGAAGACGAGGCCAACATAAAAATCCGCTTGCTGAACCCCGAAACGGGCGCTGAACTTACCTACGAAGTGGAAAACCTCAGCGGCATTTTCATCGATCCGCTCAAGGCGACTAACCCGCAGTACGTGCAAGACAGTTCGCATCTGTATATCGTGGGCGGCTATGGAAAGGATGTGTTGCAAAATAAATTTGTCACATTCAGCACGCTGACCTCTGTTGATCTGCCTTTGCTGGTGGCTAAAATGACGGCCGGGCAAGATCCTTCAGCGGCATTTCATCAAATGGAATCAGAACATTTCCAGGTGTGCGGCGCTGAAATGGAAAAACTGGGCGACTGGTTTTATCTGGTTGGAGGGCATAATTTTTCGGGCTTGTATTCCGACAATGGCGTACCGACTTTCACACAAGAATACACCAATGAAATCCGAAAATTTAAAATAACCCTCACACCCAATAATACGCCACAGGTAAGCAATTACAGCGCTTTTGAAAACACCCAGCAATTGCATCGCCGCGATTTTTCGATGGCGCCCCTTGTTCGTCCCGATGGCTCCGAAGCCTTGGCGGTGTATGGCGGGGTGTTTCAGTACACCCAAAACCTGCCGTTTTACAACCCGATCTATATCAGCGAATCGCAGATTTTTACACTGGATGCTTCCTTTCAACAGCAATTCTCACAGTACACTTGTCCGGTGGTGCCCATGTACAATGCAGCCGACAGCAGTATGTATTCCGTGTTCTTTGCAGGTTTGAGCACGCATTATTGGGATGCTGCTGCAGGGCAGGTGGGATATGACGACAAGGTGCCGTTCATTTATGACATCACTACCATACGTCGCCGCGCAGATGGCAGCAGCACGGAGTTTTTATTGCCGCAGCGTTTCGACGAACTGCTGGGTACCAATATGATTTTTATGCCAGCGGAAGACGCGCCACATTATTCGAATGAAGTGATCAGGCTGCACGAATTGCAGGGCCGCACGTTTGTTGGCTGGCTGTATGGCGGTATTCGGGCTGAAATACCCAATTTCACGCCCTCGATTGCCAGCAAGCGCCTGTTTAAAGTGTATATCACGCCTGACATTACTACGGCTGTCCATCCTGCTCGTCCTGATCACGCCAACGTTTCGTTTTCTCCCAATCCTTTCGGGCAGCACCTGCGCATAGATGTTGAAAATGCCGAACAAATACAACGCATTGTACTCAGCAATTCAGAGGGTGAAATTTTGTTTCTGGAAGACAGAACAGGCCCTGATACCTGGCAACATTTGCAGGAATACTGCACAACGCTGAAGAAAGGTATTTATTTCTGTACGATTCACCATGCCGAAGGCGTCCAGGTGTTCAAACTGGTTCGAATGTAGGGCGTTGCCCTGTGAAGGGATTATCTTTTTTCCTTAAAAAAATGAGTCATCAACGCTCCGCATTCCGCTTCCAGTACACCCAGTTCGAGCCTGGTTTTGGGATGCAGCAGTTGTTTGCCTCCGACGGTCATAAAACCGCGCTTTTCGTCGGTAGCGCCATATACGATTCTACCGATCTGCGCCCAGGCGAGTGCGCCGGCGCACATCACGCAGGGTTCGAGGGTGACAAACAGGGTACAGTCGGGCAGGTATTTGCTGCCCAGGTGCCCCGAAGCGGCTGTGAGCGCCAGGATTTCGGCATGGGCTGTCACATCGGTGAGTTGCTCGGTCTGGTTGTGGGCGCGGGCAATGATCATGTTATCGCACACAATAACGGCGCCTACAGGCACCTCTCCGGCATCGGCAGCCTTTTGGGCTTCTGCCAGCGCCTGTTTCATAAAATAAGTGTCGGAATAAACAGAAAGCATGCAGCAAAGAAAAGGCAGGCGTTTAGAGATTGAAGTACCCGCATGCATTTATTTGATAAAAAAATGAACGCATAGTTTTTTAGTTTTCAGGGCAGTTCCGACCTTTGCACATGGAATCAAAGTTTGCACCCGCTCCCTCGTCCAAATTTCTGGGCGAATCTCTTACCTACGACGACGTACTGCTCGTCCCCGCATACAGCGAAGTTCTCCCGAGAGAAGTTGACATTTCCGCACAACTGACGCGCAAAATCCGCCTGAACGTACCGGTGGTTTCGGCTGCCATGGACACCGTGACGGATAAAAACCTGGCTATTGCCATTGCTCGGCAAGGAGGTATCGGTATCATCCACAAAAACATGAGCATTGCCGATCAGGCCGATCAGGTGCGCGCCGTCAAACGCTCGGAAGCCGGCATGATCCTCGACCCGGTTACCCTGCATCCGGAGGCGATGATCACGGAAGCCCTGGATTTGATGAAAAAATACAGCATTGGCGGTATCCCTATCACCGACGAGGGAGGCCGACTGGTAGGAATTCTGACCAACCGCGACCTGCGTTTTGAAACAGACCGAAGCCGAAAAGTGCAGGAACTCATGACCAAAGACCGGCTCGTGACGGCTCCCAAAGGCACGACACTGGTGGAAGCCCGCGACATATTGCAGCGCCAGAAAATTGAAAAACTGCCGGTGGTAGACGACAATTTTCACCTGATCGGCCTGATTACCTATAAAGACATCATGAAAGGGGTGAACTTCCCCCAGGCCTGCAAGGACTCCTTCGGCCGACTCGTGGTAGGGGCGGCTGTGGGCGTCACTTCCGACATGGAGGCTCGTGTAGCTGCACTGGTGGCCGTTGGGGTCGATGTGATCTGCGTCGATACGGCGCACGGCCACTCCAAAGGCGTGCTGGATGCTGTGCGACGCCTGAAAATCAATTACCCTGATCTGCAAGTGATTGGCGGCAATGTGGCTACCGGCGACGGCGCCAAAGCCCTCGTCGATGCAGGTGTGGATGGTGTGAAAGTGGGTGTCGGCCCCGGCAGCATTTGCACCACCCGAATTGTAGCGGGTGTGGGTGTAGCACAGTTGTCGGCTATTTTTAATGCTTCTCAGGCCATTCATGGCTCCGGCGTACCCATCGTCGGCGATGGCGGTATCCGGTACACTGGCGACATTGTAAAAGCCCTGGCAGCAGGCGCCAGCACCATCATGGCCGGCTCGCTGTTTGCGGGTGTGGAAGAGTCGCCGGGTGAAACGATCATTTTCGACGGCCGTAAGTTCAAATCCTACCGCGGTATGGGTAGCCTGGCCGCTATGGAATTGGGCTCGAAAGACCGCTATTTTCAGGATGTGGAAGACGATATCAAAAAACTGGTGCCGGAAGGCATTGAAGGCCGTGTGCCATACAAAGGCACCTTGCAGGAAGTAATGGTGCAATATATTGGCGGCTTGCGCGCCGGTATGGGCTACTGCGGCGCCGGCACAGTGGAAGAACTACAACAAAAAGCGCAGTTTGTGAAAATTACCAACGCCGGTATGACAGAGAGCCACCCGCACAATATTATTATTACAAGGGAATCACCGAATTATAGCAGGAAGTAGGGCAAGAGGCAAGGGGCAAAGAGCAAGAGGCAAAAGGCAAGGAGCAAGAGGCAAAAGGCAAGGAGCAAGAGGCAAAAGGCAAGGAGCAAGAGGCAAAAGGCAAGGAGCAAGAGGCAAAAGTTAAATTGCTCGTTGCTTTTTGCTTCTTGCCCGTTGCTTCTTGCCCTTTACTTTTTGCCTCTTGCCTTTTGCTTCTTGCCCTTTGCTTTTTGCCCCTTGCCCTTGCCCTTGCCCCTTGCCCCTTCACTTCCCCCTTCCCGGGTTATCTTTCAAAAAAGCGCTCCAGCCGCTATAGGACTTTTTGGCTCCCACGCCCGGGCCTGACGACTGATACCAATGGCACAGCGCAGTGGCCAGGGCATCGGTGGCATCAAATTTCTGATCGGCAAATTTTGTACGCAGGATATTTTCCAGCATCCCGGCCACCTGTTCTTTTGAGGCATTGCCGTTGCCGGTAATGGCGCGTTTGATCTGCTTGGGCATGTATTCGGTGATGGCGAGTTTGTTCACCATACCGGCTGCAATGGCTACGCCCTGGGCGCGGCCGAGTTTGAGCATACTTTGTACGTTTTTCCCGAAAAAAGGCGCCTCGATGGCCATTTGCGTCGGCTTGTACTGAAAAATCAGGTCCTGCACCTGTTCAAAAATATGCTGGAGTTTTACCGTATGCTCGTCACTGATATGGGCAAAGGTGACTACGCCGATTTCCAGTACTTTGATCTGCTTTTTATCGGCGTCTATCAGGGCAAAGCCGAGCACATTGGTGCCGGGGTCGATGCCGAGAATGCGGGTGGGTGTGGATTCCATGGGGCAAAGGTAGCAGGAAGCGGCAAGAACAGAGCAGGATAAAACATCGCTATAAAAAAGAGGCTATCCCTGCAATTCACACCTGAGATCAATCTTATTTCTTATCTCGAAAACGTTTTTGAAACCTCATAGGTTTATCGTTTGATAAAAATAAAATCTGACTTGTATTTCAGATACTTATGAGAAAGCGTCCTGTAAGAAACTGTTTTAAAACCCTTCACGAGGCGGAATGGCTTGAATTTTAAGGCTATATTTCATCCATTTTTAAAGGAGTAGGTACTACTATGCCTTCAATGAATTTCATCTATCCTTAAAATTCAAGCCATTCTGCCTGGCCAGGGGTTTTAAAACAGTTTCTAAGCAGCAAGTAATCTAAGAGCATATTTGGGATTTTTTTGCCAGGCCTGAAAAGCGGCTTTTTTGCACGTTTTTCAATTTTTTTCACTTACATAGTCACCACTATGCGCATGAAAAAACGCGAAAAACGTACAAAAAATCCATCTTTTCAGAACCAGGCAAAAACTCCCAAACATGCTCTAATTCTTACTATGAATCGTATTATCTGCTTGAGATGTAAAAACCTCTATTTGGTAAGTACCTGAAAATTTTTCTGGATGATTATTTTTCAAATTAACCATGAATTCAAGAGAGCCGGATTTTTCTGCTATTGTATTTGGACTGGAATTTAAATATGGTTTCCATTTGTCTTTATTCCCAAATCTGAAAAGAAGGGCTCCGAGGGGATAGTTTTCATTGATATGTTCAGGACGTTTCCCTGTTGATAAAAGATTCTTTTCATAAATTCCTTCCGGTTGTATGTCAATACCTCCTTCGGAAGTTAATACGCCATGTGCTGTTAAATAAATGACGTCGCCTTTTTCAAAAAGAATATTGGTTTTTATTGTTTGGCTACTAGCCGTTAAAACAATTCTTGACTTTAATTTTAAATTACTTTTTGCGAAATGAGAAGTACAAACTGACTCAACATCCTTTTTTACAGCAATCCCAAAACTATTATTAAATCTATCTTTATTTATATGCCAGGACGCTATTTTTAAATTGGAACTAACCTCTTCTACATTATTACTAAAATTTACCAACATTGAATCAAAGACAATTAAATCATTATGCTTTGACACTAAAATATCAGGTGTTGATATTTCTAAAGTTTTGCATTCTTTATTATTAATGAATTCCATGTTCTTAAATTCAGAAAGCATGATGGAATCTTTTTGATTATTGCAGGAATAATGTAATTCCTCTTTTGAATTGTTGTATTTCCCTGAGGAAGAATCTATCGGTATTGATATGTGTTTCCCTTTATAAGGATTTGACCGATTGTGTAAAACATGCCGCGCTCTATTTGGATCTTTTAATGGTGGTTTATCGGTAGTTCTATCCTCCAAAGTGCTGTCATCATTCTGGAGTTCATAGTAATCATACAAGGCTGTCGATACCACTGCATCATTTTTGTGCGGTGAATTATGAATTTGAAAAAACAAGACCGCAGCCAGGAACCAATACCACAACCAGGTCATATCCCGCAAAGATTTCCCTGTCATGTATTTATATTCAAGTGTCAAAGACTGCTGGAATGCCTCATTGTCATCCATTTCAGGAGTCGTAGTAGATCCCGTTGTATGATTGCGCAATTCGGTTTTTACAATAGGAGAAACCTCTTTCCCTTCATTTGAAAGAAAATTACTTAAAGGGTTTTTTGAGTCGTCTAAGTTGGGATCGTACTGTTTTTCCATAATCAGGATTTTACTTTTTCTTCCATAGCGGAAGTAATTTTTGATTGGGCTTTATTAAAAATATCCACAACCTCCTGTTCTGTCATCGCATGGGCTTTCGAAAGGTTTGCAATGTTCATATCGCGCTGTCCGAATGCCATATAGATTTCAAATTCGAGGTTGCTCAAGGTTTTTCGGGCAAGTTCCTCCAGGTATGCACTTTTACTGATCTGACAGCCTACGAAGGTTCTGAAAAAAGTTTTTTCAAACCTTTCCCTATCCGCCGCTGATGGCGCCTCGTCACAAAGCGTTTTGTACAAACGCTTTGAAAATTCCAGAAAAAACTGCCGATGCAAAACGCCGTCAACACATGCTTTCATAATATCGTCTATCTCTACATCTGCGGCGTTCGCGGTACTTTTTTCCCTGTTTTCTCCTGGCGCCCCTCTTTGTGTAACCACTGCCCGAGGCCCGGTCTGATAACCTTCCATCAACCTGACAACCAATGATTCATCCATATTATCGCTGATCACCTGGTCAATCGTTCGCCCAAAATATTTGGCTATACAATACAACGCATCAATGCGGGGCATAGCCTCTTTTTTTTCATAATTTACAATTGAAGTGCGTTGTAACTGAAGATTATACACTTGAAATTTTTCGTTCAGCACTTCTGCTAGTCTTGCCTGTGTCAAGCCATTCTGGCTCCGTAAATTCTGCAAGTTTTTTGCAAAATTATTTTTCAAAATATCTCCAAGACTCATATTACTCGATCATAGTGGTATTAAAAGCGGATTGCCCCAACCCGCATGCCGAGCCACATCGACAGGCTGCTACAACGGGTTTGTTCAGGCCGGCAACTGGCTAATCCAATGCCTATTGAAAATCAAAAGTAGTTTTCTTTTTCCTTTTTGTCAATTAAAATGACTATTTTTTTCAGAAAAATAAATAAAAGATTGGAAAAACACTGTTATTTAGTTAAGAAAAAGTTAAAAAAAGTAATTATAATTGACTTTAGACATTAACAATGTTTCTTTGTCCATGATTTCTGCGGCACACTTTTCCCACACCGCTGCCTGCTCATCACGCGGCTAATAAATCCCGACCATTTAGCAGAAATCAGCAGGGCAGGCAGTGTACTTATTTGCTATTTACGTCCGGTAAATAAAGGACTATACATACAGGCGCTTTTTAAATAGTTATGGTAATGGTATGGCAGGCAGTGTGTACAACACTGCCTGTTTTTGTTTTCGTTCCAGTATCAAAATTATCCTTGAAAATAATAGGCGCCCCGCCACCTCAATGGATGACCAACACCTTCGCGCCATGCGATGCCCCGGATGTCACCTGAACGGTATAAACACCCGCTTGCAACACGGGCAGGTGGAAGCGCGTTTGCCCGGGCAGCAGCGTTTCTCTGTGCAACATTCGGCCGTTTACATCATAAATGATCGCCTGCCCGTCGTTTTTTAGCCCCCTGGGCAAATCCAGCACAACCGATTGTCCATTCGACCCCGGATTGGGGAGCAAGGAGAATTCGAGTGGCGTTGTTGCCGGCTGGCTTACCCCTACGGGCAAACTGGCCACCCGAAATACAGCAGGCGGCGTAATCACCGGCACATTGTAGTCGAAATAAATACCTGCCAGGTTGACAATAGTGTCGCCGGGCGCCAGGCCGCTGCGCGGTTTTACCTGAAACGCCACAAATCCATGGCTTCCCGGTTCGTTGCTGACGCTATCTGGCAAATCGATCGGATCAAAACGGAACTCCAGCACCCGCTCGTTGTACACCCGCCAGGTAAACGGGTGGCTGGCGCCCTGCACCTGCAAGGTACTCAAGTCGAGTTGGGCAGGCAGGGTGTCGCGTATCACTACAAATGACGCCGGGTAATTGCCCGTGTTTTGGAAGCGGATGACGTATTGAAGGGCGCTGGTATCCAGTTGTTCCTGCAGCAGCAGATCGGGCGCCACCTGCTTGTCGTTGGGGTCGAAGGAATTGACAACGCTGCTGGTGTACCGCGAAAAGTTGTTTTCAAAATTGGCGTCATCTTCCGGTCCTACGCTTGAAGAAAACACGACAGGTGTGTTAATAGGGGTATTTTCCGGGGTTCGAAACCGCAGCGTGAACCACATACTTCGTCCTTCCCCCAGCGAATCGATGATCCAGGAAAAATGATTCTCGACTTCCACAGTCGGCATCGGGTCGCCCCATACGAATTCGAGGGGTAGCGGTGTAGTTTGTGTCACAATCAGTAAATCGACTTTTGCCGAATCCACCGGCAAAGTGCCAATATTGGTAACGTATACCTGCACATCGGTTGTAAATCCGGGGCGGAAGCGCGTTGTGCTGACCGTCACAATGCACAGATCGCGATAAAGCGGGTACACGGCTGCAAAATTCATGGGCGTTTCCATCGAATCGGGAAGCGCGAAGGCAGGCGTGGCCGTCCAGAGAGGCTTTTGGGCGATTCTCAACGTATCGCCCACTATATTTGAATAAATCCGGTATTGCCCTGCGTCGTCAGTCGTGGCGAAGGCGCCTGCTTCGGGTACGCTGATGAGCACATTGGGCAGGCCCGGCTCGCTGTTGTCCTGCGTACCATTTTCATTGACATCGTGAAAAACCGTACCGGAGAAATTCCAGTTCTGGGTCATATTCAGCAGGAAAATATCAATAAATCCGGCTGATACGAGGTTGTTTACAGGGGCCAGGGGGTTAAAATCCACCGTGCCGGCAAAACTTCCCAGCATAAACATATTGCCATGCGGGTCGAGGTGGAGCGATACGGCGCCGTCCGTGCCGGTGCTGCCCATGCGCCGCGCCCATATCATGTTGCCGGCGCTGTCTAATTTCATTAAAAAAGCATCTTCCGAGCCGCCTGCTGATGCCATGTTGAACACGCCCGTACCAGGGTTGAAGTCGGCTGTTTGAGAAAAAATGCCACACACATACACGGCGCCATCACGGTCAAAAGCAATTGATTTAGCCTCCTCGGTTTGGTTGCCGCTTCCGGTGATGTGCCGCGCCCACACGAGATTGCCGTCCAGGTCGAGGTTCAGAATAAACGGATCATAACCGTTGGCGGTGAGGCTTGCTGTGCCGGGGCCGGGGTCGAAGTCGGCTGTTTCGGAAAAGGTGCCGCTGATGTACAGGTTGTCTGTGCCGTCGGTTTTTATTTCGCTTCCAAACTGAAAATGCGAGCCGGTCACTTGTTTGGCCCACACGTATTGGCCCGATGCATCCATTTTCTGGATAAACATATTGGCATACACTCCGCCGGAAACGTCGAGGTTGGCTGTACCGAGGCCGGGGTCCATATCGGCGATGTGCCGGAACACCCCCATGGTGTACACAAACCCCTGTGCATCCACCGTCAGGTCATCTACACTTTCCGTATTTGCGCCGCCTATGCTGCGCGCCCATTCCAGGTCGCCTCTCCAGTCCATTTTGGTGATAAAAACATCGGATTCCCCCGCAGACGTGAGTCCCAGCACATTGGAGCCGGGGTCGAAATCGCCAGTTCCTGTGTATGTCCCACAAGTGTAAATATTTCCACGCGGATCGATGGTGAGGCCGGACAGAGCATGCGAATTAGGCCCACCCAGTTGTTTTACCCAGTTGAAATGCCCTTCCGGGTCGAGTTTCAGGATAAAGGCATCGTAACTACCCGCCGCGGTCAGGATGTTTTCTTCCGGCCCGGGGTCGAAATCGACCGTTCCGGAAAACACGCCCGCCATTACCACATATCCCCTGGTATCAACTCGGATTACCCTCGCTACTTCGGCATCCGGGCCGCTGATCTGCCGGGCCCAAAGCAGTCGGCCCTCAGGGTTTAATTTCACGACAAACATATCAGACATACCGGCGGAAGTGACATTCAGTACGCCGGGGCCGGGGTCGAGGTCGGCCGTCAGGTTAAAAGTTCCAGTGATGTAAATATTGCCAAATTCGTCGAGGGTGGTCGATTCCGGGGTTTCGAGGCTGGCGCCGCCCAAACGCAGGGCCCAGCCGAAATCCTGGCTGAAAGAGGGCGTCAATGTGTAAATTACAATGGCAAAAGGGAGCAGAAAACGTCGCATGTAGTTTGATTTGAGAAGTATTTAAATGATTAATGCAGGTAAATCTTGTATTATTCTCCGCAGGAAAGATACCCTGAAAACCGGTTGCTTTTCTAAGAAATTCCTCGCCTCTCTGCTTTCTTTGAAATTTTCATGTTTATCTTTAACCCGCATAATCCGTTTTTCCACACATCATACGCTTCTTTATGTTAGTCAAAACTTATGCTGGCTCCGTGCATGGAGTCGACGCACGCACCATCACCATTGAAACAAATACCGGCGGCTCGCTGGGCAACACCGACAAACCGGGCATCTACATTGTCGGGCTCCCCGACAGCGCCGTTCGCGAAAGCCTGCCGCGCATTGAAGCGGCCGTCAAAAACTCCGGCTACCGCCTCCCGCGCCTCAAAACGATCATCAACCTCGCTCCTGCCGATATCCGCAAGGAAGGTTCGGCATTCGACCTGCCCATTGCGCTGGGTATGCTGGCCGGCTCGGGGGTGATCGCTCCCGATGGCCTCGACGAATTTTTTATCATGGGCGAACTCTCGCTCGACGGTTCGTTGCGGCCTATCAAAGGTGCATTGCCCATTTCCATCCTGGCCCGTCGCGAAAAATTCAAGGGTTTTATCCTTCCCAAAGCCAATGCACGCGAGGCGGCTATTGTGAGCGATGTGCTGATTTACGGCATAGACAACCTGCGTGAAGCGCTGGATGTGCTATCGGGCGATTCACAAATTCAGCCCATGGTCGTGAACACCCGCGAAGAATTTGCCAATGCTTCGGGCATTTACGACGTTGATTTTTCAGATGTAAAAGGCCAGGAAAATATCAAACGCGCCCTCGAACTGGCGGCTGCGGGTGGGCACAACGTCATCCTGATCGGTCCGCCCGGCGCTGGCAAAACCATGCTGGCGCGGCGCTTGCCGACCATTTTGCCGCCGCTTACGCTGTACGAAGCACTCGAAACGACCAAAATTCACTCCGTTTCCGGCGTTTTGCCCGATCACACCTCACTCATCACCACGCGCCCCTTTCGGTCGCCGCACCATACCATCAGCGATGTGGCGCTGGTAGGCGGCGGCTCCGATCCCATGCCCGGCGAAATCAGCCTGGCACACAACGGCGTGCTGTTTCTCGACGAACTGCCCGAATTCAAGCGGCAGGTGCTGGAAGTGATGCGCCAGCCCATGGAAGAACGCAAGGTGACGATCAGCCGGGCAAAGGTGAGCGTCGACTATCCCGCCAGTTTTATGCTGGTGGCTTCGATGAATCCCTGCCCCTGCGGCTACTACAACCACCCAGAAAAAGAATGCGTATGTGGCCCGGGCGTAGTGAAACGCTACGTGTCCAAAATCTCCGGCCCGCTGCTCGACCGCATCGATCTGCACGTGGAAGTTACGCCCGTGAGTTATGCCGAACTGACCACCACCGAGCGCCCCAAACTTGGTAGCCAAGACATTCGCGAACGCGTGCTGCGCGCCCGCGAGGTGCAGGCCGAGCGCTTTCAGGGCCTGCGAGATGTGTATTCGAATGCGCAAATGCCGAGTAAAATGGTGCATGAGGTGTGCCAACTGGATGCTACGGGCCTGAATCTTTTAAAAACAGCCATGGAACGCCTGCAACTCAGCGCCCGGGCGTATGATCGGATTTTGAAGGTGGCACGCACAGCGGCGGATTTGGCAGGGAGCAAGGATATTCGGATCGAGGATTTGGCGGAGGCGATACATTATCGGAGTTTGGATAGGGAGGGGTGGGCGGGCTAACACTTCGATATTCGGTGTTCGGTGTTCGGAGTTCGATATTTTTAAATTTCGAACACCGAACACCGAATATCGAACACCGAAATAAAGTATAAACGATTGAATGTAATAAGTTTATGAACAATAAGCCAAGTTCCCGATATGACCTTGAGGACAGGTTGATTCAATTTGCGGTGCGTATCATCGATGTAGCAGAAGCCTTGCCTCCAACCGTCGCAAGCAAAAACCTGGGTGGCCAAATCGTGCGTTCCGGAACGTCACCTGCCTTAAACTATGCGGAGGCTCAATCTGCTGAGTCCAAAGCGGATTTTGTACACAAAATGAAAATTTGTTTAAAGGAGTTGAGGGAAACATTGGTGTGCCTGAATATCATTTTGCTAAAAGAGTACTTCAAGGAAAACAAACTGGCGGATCTTGTAAGGGAAAACAATGCGTTGATTTCGATTTTTGTTAAAAGTATCCAGACAGCGAAGGATAATGGGAAATGAAGGGAGGCAAGATGCGTGGACGGATGGTTCGACGGGAATAAATTGGCGCAGCGCTTTGTGTTGAAAAAAACACTACGGGCGGTGTGAATGAAATTAGGCACATTGGGGATGTGATCAGATGTTATGTTTGTAGCAGATTTCCCGGCCGGCTTCGACAATGCGCCTGGTTAGATGGCCTGCTGCGGCGAAAAACGATGCAATAATTTCTATATTTGTTGCGAGTACCAACCTCAGCAACAAGCCGAGAGACAAATATTGACCGTTGAAGCATATCCGGAATTACTTACTGCGATTCAATTAAAACATCGGCAGGGTATGCTTAACTGTAAATGACTTTTATTAACAAAAAATAAAATAACAAAACACTTATCTATCATGTCTGCTCGAATAACAGTATTGTTTTTTATTTTAATTACTGCTTGCGCTATCACAAAAGCCCAAGAGTGTTTTGCAAGCATTCCCTCTGGTACACAATCAGTTTGCCACGGTTCGGAATTTGAGATTCCCGTTACATTAGGAGGCACGGCTCCATTTACGTTTACTTATTCTATCAACGGATCGCCACAACCTCCCGTCTTTACTTACGACTCGCTCTTTACACTTATGTCATATCCGCCTTCTTCAAATAACGTCATTTTATTAACAGGTATGCAAGATGCTACAGGATGTCAGGGCAATGTATCGGGTACAATGAATATAAAGAGAGTATCCATTTTTGTACAAACATTTATTACACCGGTCTCATGTAGCGGGACAGGAATAGGCACAGCCACTGTATCGGTAAACAACGGAGGCACTCCGCCCTATTCATATCTTTGGTCAACGGGCTCTTCTTCCACACAAATCAATGTTCCGATCGGAATTTATGTAGTAACTGTCACGGACTCACATGGGTGTACGCAGGAGACAATTGCCGATGTCGTACAAAGTGAGCCACTATCGGTCACTGGTATAGTGACGAATCCAACCTGTAACCACAATGATGGTAGCATTGATATTTCCATTGCTGGTGGATCGGAACCATATGAAACTTCATGGCATTTTGGACCCAATACAGAAGATTTAATCAATATTGGAAGCGGTAACTACATGTTGTTTGTTACGGATGCCCATGGCTGCACCGGAACGTACTCGACCACTGTATCTACATTTGATGTAACCATACAATCAAGTGTCGCTCACTGCCAAACCAGTTTAGATGTATCGGTCAACGGTTCTATTGCCCCCTACACTTATTTGTGGTCGAATGGCCAGACAACAGAGGATATTTCAGGTTTGAACAATGGCTGGTATACGGTGACCGTAACAGACGCAGCTGGTTGCACCGTAAATCAATCCTTTTTAGCGTATTTAACAATTCCCAGTGCTACAATCGGTGTCAGCACCAACCCATGCACAGGAGGTTTGACCGCTTGAGTTGTGATGCAGTGTTAGGACAAGCACATTGTACCGAAGCACATATTTATCCAGACGACAACTGCTTTCCTGTCAGCCCTCTTTGGTCAGGTGCCAGTCTGCATCTTGCCAGCGAGTACCTACCGGATTCTTTAAGGTTTACGATAAAAAATACGGGCACAGGAAACATGCCTGCTGTGTCAGATTACCGGATTTTGAAAGATGCCGAATTGTTGACAAAAGAACCATTCCAACTGGCTTCCGGCGATTCCGTTGTTGTAGCGGTGCCTGCTGATGGCAGCACCTGGCGAGTAGAAATTGATCAAGTACCCTACCATCCCGGCTTGTCAGCACCGTCACTTTCGGTTGAAGGCTGTAGCAATGTGAATTTGTTTTCTACCGGCTTTGTTACACAATTGCCCAATGATGATGCAGATGCATGGATTGATATTGACTGTATGCCGAATGATGATTGGTATGAACTAAACGATAAAAAAGGGCTGCCCACAGGTTATGGCCAGGAACACTATATACAGCCAGGAGTGGAACTGGAATACTGTATTCGTTTCCAGAATGGCGGAGCGGACACTATATCCAGGATACGCATTACCGACACCCTTTCTACATGGCTTGATGCGACTACCTTCCGGCCTGGTACGAGTAGCCACCCTTATCAGTTCGATCTGACAGGCTCGGGCACTGTGGACTTTTTATTTGAAAATATTGAATTGCCCGACAGCAATGTAAATCATAGCGGCTCCAGCGGGTTTGTAAAATTCAGTATTTATCCAAAGGCTGATGCGCCCCTGAAAACGTTGATTAAAAATACAGCATATATCGATTTTGAAAACAACAATGTGGCGGTCACCAATGCCACCTGGCATCGCCTCGGCGAAAACTTTGTGACTGTCGGTTTATGGCAACCGCGGCGCCCGGAATACAAAATTATAATTTCACCCAACCCTTTTAATAAAACAGCCTTATTGGAAATAAAAGGATTGGTATCCAATCAACCTGTTCATTTACAGGTAATTGACTTGCAAGGAAAGGTTGTATATAATGAAATAGTTTATGGATCTGTCATAACCTTAAGGAAAACAAACTTGAAAGCAGGTGTGTACTTCTTCAATCTGAATCAACATGGGATCGCTGTCGGCAGCGGAAAACTGGTAGTAGAGAATTAGGGGGTAATATCTTACGTGTACAAGTCCACCGCCACCGCGGTGCCTCCGGCCCGCATCCAAATTATAGCGCCATGTTCCTACGCTGTAAAAAAGTATTTATCGGCATTAATACGCCAGGAATTATCGTGCTGTATGTTTGCAGCAGGTCGGAGATGACCCATTTCAGGGGGGGGCGGCTAACACCGAACTCCAAAATAAAGTATAAATGATTGAATGAAAAAAGGTTCGCCCTATCAGCAGCAGCATCTCCTCCACTCCATCCAGCACATATCACACATGACAAAAACCCTTCTTCCCGCCATCGTTTTCTGCCTGGCCCTCACAAGCATCGCTCACGGCCAAAACAAGCCGTATTTCCCGCAAATGACCAAGGTACTGGTCGATACCTCTTTCCATGCCCTATTCGGTTATGAAAAAGGTGTGCAAGTGATCAACCGTTCCTGCCGGACGCTCGACCCAAAAGACCCGTTCTACTGCGACAGCGAAGCCGTGGTAACCGGCGTACTCGTAGCCAAATACAAGGCTCCGGGCATCAAGGACAGCCTGAGCATCCTTTTCGACGGGGGCATGAGCGACGACCCAGAGTTTTCCATCCTCGGAAAAGGGCAAAAACTGATCGGACACGTTTCCTGCGTGGAAATGTACATCAATGCATCCGGCGTGATCTACACAGCAGGGCATGCCAATAATATGTTCAACCGCCGGCGAAAGTTTCAAATCCAGAAAGACACCCTCGTAGAAGTAAAACAGCCCTATTACTACGTAGGCTTGAAAGGGCAGATACTGAAAGACATTACCTTGTACAGAGACAAAACCGGGCCGGATGTCGTGGCGCAGTTGCCCAAAGGCTACGAGATAGAGGTGCTGCTGTCCGAAGCCCCTACCAAAGACTATGAAATAGACAATCTATTTCTGGTACGTACCGATTTCGGGCTGGTAGGCTGGCTGCGGCTGAGCAATGAGGATACGTTTGGCGGCGTGTTGAAGGAGTTGTATTTTAGAGGGGATTGATCGGGTGCTGAATGAGCAGATCGACTTTTGGTAGATTTGCGATATAAAAATACGTCCATAAAACGATAAAAAATGAAAAACACCTGCCAGGGTATTGCCTTGTTTCTGATCGTTCAAACTATTTTGTTTGCTTGTAACAAAGAAAGCAAGCCGCCCGTTGATCCGGTCAATATCTGGAAATGTCACCATGAAATAACCTGGGATTCTCCGTCAACAAGAACAGCCTTGATTGGAGTATGGAAATGGGAATATATCAATTGCCTCGATACGGGACATGACAATGATGACGAATACCGGGGCCTTTCGATCGAGTTTAAAGCCGATAGTACCCTGAATGTAATACAAAATGGACAGGTAACTCAAACCTCCAACTGGAAAGTAGTTACAGGAGACGCAGACCTGTTTGCAATAAAAGCGACCCCATCTGTAACGCAACTTTATGGGCGAATTTTATTCTGCGACAACAAGGTGGAATTTAACCATAGTTATATTGACGGTTGTGACAACTATTTTACAAAGGCAGAATAAGGTGCTGCACCATTCCTCCCAATGACATTTCCTGTCTCTAGTATATGTTGAGTTGTTGCTGCGCCCCGGCATTTCTCCACATCGGGGCGCAGCAATAACCTAACATATGCTAAAACTTCCGCGCTACCCCCAATAACACGGAATTGCTAAAATTTGCATCAAAAACACCCACAATATCGCCTTCACTCGGAAAGTTGGCTCCGAGAGAAACACCTGGTATGGTTTCGATCTGGATCGCCCACAGGTCGTTGAAATGGTGTTGCAAGCCCAGCACATATCCAATCCTGGCGTTAAGTCCTATAACACTGGCATCTGCCAGTTGCTGGTACTGATACGTTGCTTTCAGGGAAACTTCCGGCCCTCTGTAAAACTCCAGTTTCTGATCCAGCGACTTGCGTTTTTCCCGCCCGATGGCGCCCGCAATCGAGAGACCTACGGAGGTGTTGTCTTCCTGAAATGCCGAAAACAATCCACCCGACACAAATCGGATGCGGCGGTACACATTGTCGTGCAATTGTTTTTTGTAGAATCCGCCAAAGGTGTTGAAACCATTAAAATCGATGCCGGAAAACTGAAGCCCGACCTCGCGTTTGGGTGCATCCTGTGCGTGTAACTTTGAAAAAAGGAAAATGGACAGAACAGCCAGAGTAAGGTGTAATTGGTAATTTTTCATACGAATATTGGTTTAAATTCAACAGGGGAACGTGTTGCAAGGCTGCTGTCGCTGCCAGAAGTAGAGGGCCTTAAGATAATTTTAAGAGATACACCAGGGGTGATAATCTTGTAACCTTTGTTTTCTGATTCCCGATATGAATGAAAAACAAACATGAGTCATCCCAAAAATTCGGGATGACTCATGTTACCAAATCAATCCATTCTATTGTACCAAAATGATGCGCGCGTCTTCCACCACTGGTTTGGGCCGGATGTCGACGAAACGATCAACATGATGTTTGCCGGCTTTTACACTGATTCGGTAAGTGCCGCTTTCCAGTTTGGAGAGGTTCAGCACGCGGTTGAAACTTGATATTTCTCCCGAGATTTCTTCGGAATAAATTTCCGTCTCTGCCACACGGTTGAACGTCGCGCCATCCTCTTTCATCCGAACGCTGAGATAGAGTTTTTTGCCCGTGTTGTTTTCAGCAGCCAATTGTATGCGCAGGTCTTCCGTGGTAGTAATTTTCACTTGAAGATCGGCTGTTTCCTGTGCCACTGTTTTGGTGATGCCAAGCAGGATAAACAGAAGTAATAATGTCCATGTGTGTTTCATCGCAGTGATAATTTTAATTGTAACAAAAAGGGTGTTGCTTGAAATGACAGGACAAAAGTGTGGGAAGCCATTGATACTTGAAAATGCTAATATTTTATAGATTTATGCTGAAAAAGCATAGCAAAAACCAGCCTGAACGGGAACTTTTTACGCATGGAAATTCGACAGATCAAATACTTTCTCGGGGTGGCAGAAACCCTTAATTTCTCCAAAGCCGCTGTCAACCTGAACATTGTGCAGCCGGCGCTCAGCCGCCAGATTCAGCAACTGGAGCAGGAACTGGGCGTGGTGTTGTTCGAACGGAATAACCGCAACGTGCTGCTTACCCCTGCAGGAGCCTATCTGCGCGACGAAATGATCAAACTGGACAAGCATTTCAAGGATGCGCTGAACCATGCTGTTTCTATTCAAAACGGTTATGTAGGTACGCTTCGGATCGGGTATCCTGGCTCGGCATTGTATTCCATTTTGCCGGAAGCACTTTGTTTGCTTCAGCAAAAACTGCCGCTGCTGGACAGTGTTTTGTCCGAAATGGCGGAAGCCAAGGTGCTGGAAACCATCGTCAACGGCCATATCGACGTTTGTTTTTCCCGGGAGGAAATTTATGATCATCCGAATGTGTGCCAGCGCAAGTTGTTTTCCGAACAACTTGCGCTGGTGGTACCCGAACAGCACCCGCTGACCAAGGAAAATTTCATATCGGTGGCACAATGTCGGGAAGACGGGTTTATTCTTCCGTACCTGGCCGACTGGCAGATGTATCGCCAACTTATTTACGGCATGTTTAATCGCGCAGGTTTTGTACCTCGTATTGCATATGAATCCAATTTTGGAGGCACCATCATGCGGCTGGTGGAGAAAAACCTGGGCGTTTCCATTTTACCGCTTAGTTATCGCATGGGCAGTTCGCTCAAGGTGCGCTTTATTCCTTTGAAAACGGAAACGACGCTGTACCTGGTTTGGCGAACAGACGATCATAGCCCCATTTTACGCAACTTTCTCGATTTGTGCGATGAAGCGGCGAGGGGGCTGGATCTGGATTTTGAATGCGGATGAGCGGGCGCCGTCAATCAATTGTTTTGCCCTGCTCCAGTTTCTCCACACAGCGCTGCAAGAAATCTTTGTTTTGTGCATCCGGCGCTTGTTCCACGGCCATTTTCGCGTGTTTCAATGCCGATTTCGTGTCGCCCAGTGCGCTGTAACCGCGCATCATGCCAGCATTGGTAGGCCAGGCGCCCTGGTATTTTTTGTAGTTCTTTTCAAAAACGGCGAATGCCTCCTTGTTCTTTTTCTGCCCCAGCAATTGCCGGCCGTAGCCGTGAATTTCAGTAACGCTGCCATTTTCCAGCGCTTTTTCCATGATAGCATCCGCTTCGGCGCCTTTGCCCTGTTTTTGCAAAATAGCAGCCTTGGTAGAAAGCGCCCTGAATGTGCTGCTGCCGCCCAGTTGCGGGTCGGTGGCTGCGTTGATCCATTGCAGCGCCTGGTCGAGGTTGACGTTGTTGCTGGAGCACCACAGCGCGGCCTGTTCGAGGCTGGGCGGGTCAAAACCCAGGGCTCCGCTCATTTGTGTACGGATGTATTCCAGGGTATTGTTCATGGCATCCACTTCTACGGTAAAGGGAATTTTCCAGCGCTCCCATTCCAGGGCAATTTCAACGGATTTTTCGGTCTGGTTGTAGAAATTGTAGGTCAACCTTTCGACGAGTTGGGGCTGGTTTTTTTGCTGAACAGTAACAACATGCAGCACATCGAGGTCGCTGCGGTAGAAATAACTGCCCCATCCTTCGGTATTTTTATTAAAAATCAGCACGCAGGAATCGGGGTACAGGGCTATAAAAAATCCGTATTTGCCGGCAGCCAGTTTTTTCCCGTTGATCATCACATCAGTAGAAAAGGAAATAACCGTGCTTTCATCGGCGCCGGCGCGCCAGGGCGATTTCACTTCGGAGCCATACCCCAGCACGTCGTATCCGTAGTAGGCCACCGGTGTTCCCCATATTTTCCCTTCGCGCCCCTTGACGCCGGGTGCATTCCAGGTGATGTCGATATCGGTCACGTTCAGGCGCCTGCCGGTTTGGCAGTGCAGGTTGGTGTTTTGAGGAAGGTGTAAAGCCTGGGCCTGCAAGGAAGTCATAACCGTCAGGCTGAGTAGTAAAAGGGCAAAATGATGGTAGGAATTTTTCATGGCTGGGAAGTGAGTAGGTTGGAAATGCTGACAAGATGCTGCATTGCATCAAATAGTTGGAGTTTTTTGGATAAACGTCTGCAAAATGGAAGGATTGGGGGGGGGGCTGAATGCTTACACATGCTAAGAGCGCGTTTTCATTTCATACAAGTTTAATTCCCCATTTCCGTTTGGATTGCCGATTTTTGATTTCCCCTTCAGGTAAGCAAGCCAACCGCCTGTCGGAAATACCAATCAAAATCAGACATCCATGAAATATCTGCTCTTCCTTCTTGTGTCCTTTGGATACCTCCACGCCGCAACTGCCCAGCGCCTGGAGCACCACGACCTGCTGCTGTTTTCCCTGTCGCAAAATGCAGACAGCACCTGGTCATTGGCTGCGCCGCGTTTCCTGACCCAATTCAATCCCCGCGGCTACAACAACCAGCCCAACTTCTTCTCCGACAATGAGTTGTATGTAGTATCCCAATCGCTGGGCGATACCACACAAACGGATATTCTATCGCTCGATCTGGCGGCACAGGCCTTTACAAAAGTGACGGCTACGCCGCTTACATCCGAATATTCGCCCACGCTTATGCCTGGTGGCAGCCGTTTCTCGTGCGTGCGGGTGGAGGAAGACGGCGCGCAGCGCCTTTGGTCGTTTCCGATCAATCGTTCCGACAATGGCCGTCCAGAGTTCCCACTTGTGTATGGCGTCGGCTACCATTGCTGGCTGCGCGATACGCTGGCGGCATTTTTTATCGTCGGAGAAAATGGCGCACCACACACGCTGCAGGTGGCGGGACTGCGCGGCCAAAAGTTGCAGCGTATTGCCGCCGACATCGGCCGTTGCTTGCTGCGCACGCCGCGTGGGCAACTGGCATTTGTGTCCAAAACCACCGATCAAATCTGGTTTCTCAAAACATGGGATCCCGCCACCGGAAAACAGGACATCGTGCTTAGGATACCACCCGGCGTCGAGGATTTTGCGCTGTTGCCCGATGGTACTTACCTGATGGGCAACGGGGCTCGCTTGTACCAATACAAACCCGGCCTGCAAACGGAATGGAAAGAAATTGCCAGCCTGGAGCCGTATGGCGTTCGAAAGATCACGCGTTTGACCGTGTCGAAAAACCGGAAACTGGTTATTGTAGTGGAATAGTCAGGCTTTGAGTCGCAAATGCCGCTCCAGTGTTTGAGTACCCAGATCATCCAGTGTAGTGGTTTCAAATTCCGTTTGCAGGCTTTCACGCAGTGCTGTCCAGAAAACGTGCATGGGACATGGTTGTCGCTCTCCGCAACCCGGAAGCCCAAGCAGGCAGTTTTGGAAAAAATCGTCGCCTTCCAGTGCTTTTACTACAGTTGCCAGCGTAATCTGGTCGGGTGGCACCAAAAAACCGATACCGCCATTGGGGCCTCTGTACGACTGAAGCAACCCGCGTTGGGTCAAACCCTGCAGGATTTTGGTCAAAAAATGAAAAGAAATGTCCAGTTCCTGCGACATAACACGAATATTGAAGTACCCCGTATCACTTTTGTGCGCAGCCATGTACATCAGCGCACGCAATCCGTATTCGCCCAATCTGGAAATTACACGCATTTTAAGAGTTTTTTGTCTGCAAAGATACATGGCAAAACCGCCCATTGTCAGAAATAAGTAAAAGTGTTTTTATATTTAAGATAAAACACTCTTAAATATTAATTTTGCACAGACAAAACGCTCTTGCAGTTATTTTTTCGTGAACATTACCAAAATGTACTTGCAGTTATGACCATTTCTCAAGAAAGTACCTACCCGCTTCCCATAGCAGAAAAACCGCTCACCATTGCCGAAATGGTGGTGGCTGATTATCGCAAGGCAGAGGTGTTTCGCCAATATGGGATCGACTATTGTTGCGGTGGCAAAAAGCCCCTGGAAGAAGTCTGCCTGAAAAAAAATATTGACCCGGCTGCCGTGTGGCAGGCCCTTCAAAACCTGGACAAACAGGCTGAAAACCTGGAAGAAACCTGGACGGACATGCCGCTCCAGGGACTCACAGCGCACATCGTCGGCACCCATCACCAGTATGTGCTACAGGCTTTGCCTATGTTGAACGAGCTCACCACCAAGGTAGCACGGGTGCATGGGGAGCGGCACCCAGAATTGATTGAAATAGCCCGGCATTTTTTCAACATATCGCAGGAACTTCAAATGCACATGCAAAAGGAGGAAAATATCCTTTTCCCGTTCATCGAAAAAATGGCAGCAGCATGGCAGGAAGAACGCCCGCTGCCACCAGCCATGTTCGGATCTGTGTCCAATCCTATTCGCATGATGGAGTCGGAGCATGAATCGGCGGGAAATGAGATGGAAATCATTCGCCAATTAAGCGACCATTTTACACCTCCTGCAGAAGCATGTACTTCGTACAGGGTGCTTTTTGCCAAACTGGAAGAATTCGAACGTGATTTGCACCGGCATGTTCACCTGGAAAACAACATTCTGTTCCCGCGTGCGCTCCAACTCGAACAACAACTGCATCAAGCGTGAGCATCTGGTATTTCTTATCGGTGTGGCTGCATGTTATTCTGGCAGCCTTCTGGATCGGGGGAATGTTGTTTTTGCCCCTGGTAATCCTGCCGGGCATACGCAACCATCCCGATCGGATCCGGATTTTATACGATACAGGCATTCGATTTCGGTTTTTTGGCTGGATTGTGTTGGCCGGGCTACTTGTCACAGGCCTGCTGAATGCCCGCCTTCGGGGATTTACCTTGAACGCGGATTTCTTCAGCGTCAGCAATTATGGACGGCTGGTAGCCTGGAAAATCGGCATTTTTACGCTGATTCTGCTGCTCAGCGGCGCTCACGACTGGGTGTTCGGTAACAAGGCACTGGAAGAAATGCAGGAAGCCGCTGATCAGCGCCTGCGTCTGATGGCACGCTGGTCGGGCCGCATAAATTTGCTGCTGGGATGTATGATGGCATTTTTAGGGCTGTTATTGTCGAGGGGAGGGCAGTTGCCGGGATAAGCATTTTGCGTCGTAGAAGACTCCGGGTTTCAGGGCGTCACCTGTTCGCTCGTCATCCCGAAACGCCGTTCCCTGCGCTGATAACTCAACACCGCCTCAAACAATTCTTTTTTCCCGAAATCGGGCCAGAAAACGGGTGTAAAATACAGTTCCGCATAAGCGATTTGCCAAAGCAGGAAGTTGGAAATACGCGTTTCTCCGCTGGTACGAATGAGTAGTTCCGGATCGGGGATACCACGCGTACTCAAAGCGCTTTCGAACACCGTTTCATTGATGTCGGCCGGATTCAGGTCGCCGTTTTTTGCCTGTTCGGCCAGCAATCGGGCGGCGCGCAGGATTTCCCATTTGGCCGAATAATTGAGCGCCAGCACCAGTGTGATGCGGGTGTTGTTTTTGGTATCTTCCATACCATCGTACAAGGCCTTTCGGCTGGCAGCGGGCAGGGCGTCGATATCGCCAATGGCCATGAGGCGCACACCGTTTTTATTGAGGTCGCGGATTTCACCTTTGATGGTTTCCACCAGCAAGGTCATCAAAGCGGTCACTTCTGCCGGCGGGCGGTTCCAGTTTTCAGTGCTGAAAGCATACAGCGTGAGGTATTTCACTCCAATTTCAGAAGCGGCTTCCGTCACTTCCCGCACGCTTTTTACGCCGCTGCGATGCCCCAGCACACGGGGCATCCCTTTTTGCTTGGCCCATCGGCCGTTGCCATCCATGATGATGGCGATGTGGCTGGGCACTTTTTCGGGCAGGATTTGCGACTTCAGGTCAGTCATGGCGGCAGGTTGCTGTTGAAAGGTTAGAAGCAAACAAGGGGCAGGCGTTTAAACGGGTCACAAATGTATTTCAAAATGAGTTTTTTCAGCAGGAAATCCCGCATGCACAGGGATTTTATCCAATACCGGATTTTTTTCCTGTAATTTTTTAAAAAATTCAAACCTTCGCGACGGGCTTTTTTACAACACCGCAACTATATTTCAGATGCATTCACTTCTCCGCAAAGCATACAACGAGGCTTTTACGCCTGAAAAATACCAGCGTTTCCTGCACACGATTAATACGGCAGTGGGTGAGGCTGTAACGTTCAGGGTGGCAGAAACGCCGATTTTTGTGCCAAAATCATTGAAAAATCAACTCTTACAAGGTGTTGAGGATATTTGTGCCGTACTCCAGCAATCAGATTTCAAACAGCGGAGCGAAGCAGCACTTCCCGCTCACCTGCGCGTACCGGGAGAAGACGATCACACTATTTTTCTGCAACTGGACTTCGGTATCTGCCGCGCCTCCGATGGCAGCCTGACGCCGCAACTGATCGAGATGCAGGGCTTCCCTTCCCTGTATTTTTTCCAGCAATTGCTGGCCGATTCGTACCGCCAGCATTTTGATACCATTCCGGCCGACTGGCACTATTTGTTCGGCGGACTGGATGCTGACGCTTATACTTCCATGCTGCGCGATGTAATCGTAGGAAATTCAAAACCCGAAAACGTCATCCTGCTGGAAGTAGAGCCGGAAAAACAGAATACGCGCATCGACTTCTGGGCCAGCCAGAAAAGTCTGGGTATCAAGGTGTTGTGCCTGTCAAAACTAAAACGCGAAGGTCGTGACCTGTACTACCTCGATGACAGCGGCCGCCGTATCGGGGTGGAACGCATTTACAACCGCATCATTTTTGATGAACTGGAAAAACGCAGCGATCTGCCCCGTGAATGGGATATGACCACCGAGGTGAATGCCGAATGGGTGGGGCACCCCAACTGGTTTTTCCGCATTTCGAAGCACACGCTGCCGTTCATGAAAAGCGATTTTGTGCCACAAACGCTTTTTGTCAATGAACTCAAAAGTATTCCCGACGACCTGCAAAACTGGGTGCTTAAACCCCTGTTTTCCTTCTCGGGCCAGGGCGTAAAAATCAATATAACCCGGGAAGACGTGGAGTCGGTCGACGATCCGTCCAACTTTATTCTCCAACGTAAGGTAGATTATGTGGCCGCCGTAGATACTTCCGACCCGGAAGAACCATCCAAATGCGAAATCCGGATGATGATTCTCTGGAAAAAAGGCTGGGACAAACCGCGCCTCGTCAACAACCTCGTGCGCATGAGCAAAGGCGAAATGGTAGGTGTGCGCTACAACAAAGGCAAGGAATGGGTAGGGGCGAGTGTGGGATTTTTTGAGCCGGATTAGTCACAGCATTCGCCTGAGTATTTCGTTCAATTCCGCTGCTTGATCGAGACACATCAAATGCCCTCCATTTTCAATAATGTGGTCGCAACGCACAAACCTCAAGGGCAAAACCCTGTCACCCGTACCGTGTATGTGAAAAGAGTTAGCAGGGAGCCATTCGTTTCTCCATGCGACAATTCGGTCTATTGCCCAGGACAGAAAAGCGGGGTCTGTATCTTCCAAAATCTGTTTCAGCAATTTGCGGCTAAAAGAAGTATTTGCGCCAAACAGCCAGTTTGTAGCGGAGTTAGAATATTTAAGCAAAGAAACCGGTACTATTTTGTGCAGCCGCAAGAAGCCGATCCACCGGAAATAAAAAGGAATTTCATGCCACGTTTTTGCTGTAGACAGCAAAATCAGTTTTGAGGTTTTTATCTGTTTAGCGACTTCAATGGCCACCATTCCGCCAAAGGAGAGACCAATAAATATCGGGTTCTCTGCTTCTATCTGTTCCCGCAATCTGGCCGCATAGGCTGCTATGGTTTCATCGGTTTTCGGTGTTACCCACCTTACAAAAACATGCTCATGCCCGGAAATATCCAAGTATTGAAACACCCGCTCGTCTGCGCCCAATCCGCTAAAAAGATAGATCATAATTCCTTTCTTTACCGACTGAAGACTGACGACTGTTGACTGACGACTGTCGACTTATTCACCCGCCCCGAACCTTTCCCGAATCTGTTTTTTTAATGCCAGCATTTCGTCCCGCAACTGTGCTGCCGTGATAAAGTCGAGGTCTTTGGCGGCCTTTTTCATCTTGGTTTCTGTTTCGGCTATCATTTTTTCCAGTTGGCTGCGATTGGCGTAGGCGATGATCGGTTCGGCAGCCAGGCTTTTCTCTTCGCTTTCCACGTAGTATTTGTCGTCGCCCCGAATGTCGAGGATACTTCGGGTAGCCATGATTTGTTCTTTGGTTTTGGTCACCGTGCGCGGTGTGATGCCATGCTCTTCGTTGTAGGCAATCTGAACCTGTCGGCGCCGATTCGTTTCATCGATGGTGTTTCGCATCGAATCGGTGATTTTATCGGCATAAAAAATGACAAGTCCGTTGGAGTTGCGCGCTGCGCGGCCGGCTGTTTGAGTGAGCGAGCGTGTATTGCGCAGAAAACCTTCCTTGTCGGCATCGAGAATGGCGACGAGCGACACTTCCGGTAAGTCGAGGCCCTCACGGAGCAGGTTGACGCCGATGAGCACATCGTATTCACCGAGGCGCAGGTCGCGCAGGATTTCCACGCGTTCCAGCGTTTCCACTTCCGAGTGGATGTAGCGACAGCGTACGCCCACTTTGGCGAGGTAGTTGGCGAGTTCTTCTGCCATTCGTTTGGTGAGTGTGGTCACGAGTGCGCGTTCGCCTACTTCCACGCGGCGGCGAATTTCTTCCAGCAGGTCGTCGATCTGGTTGAGCGAAGGCCGCACTTCGATGGGCGGGTCGAGCAGGCCGGTGGGGCGCACCAGTTGTTCCACCACTACGCCTTCTGTTTGTTGCAGTTCGTAGTCGCCAGGCGTAGCGCTCACAAAAATCACCTGATTGAGTTGGCCTTCAAACTCTTCAAAACTAAGTGGCCGGTTATCCATCGCCGACGGAAGCCGGAAGCCCCAGTTGACGAGCGATTGTTTGCGGGCCCGGTCGCCGCCCCACATGCCGCGCACCTGCGGGATGGTCACGTGGCTTTCATCCACAATCATCAGGTAGTCGTCGGGAAAATAGTCGAGCAGACAGAAGGGGCGGGTGCCCGGTTCTCGGCGGTCGAAAAAACGTGAGTAGTTTTCGATGCCGCTGCAATAGCCCAGTTCGCGGATCATTTCGAGGTCGAAAGACGTGCGTTCGCGAATGCGCCGCGCTTCACTAATACGTCCTTCCCGGATGAAAAACTTTTCCTGCGCAGCCATTTCATCCTGAATTTCATTGATGATGGTGTGGATACGGTCTTTGGGCGCTACGTACAGGTTGGCCGGGAAAATAGCCGCTGCCTCCAACGGTTCCACCCGTTTGCCGGAAGCGATTTCCAGGCTTTCGATGGCTTCAATTTCGTCGCCCCAGAAAATAACGCGGTAACCCCAGTCGGCATACGGCAGGTTGATGTCGACCGAATCGCCGCGCACACGGAAGGTGCCTCGTCCGAAATCTGTTTCTGTCCGCGAGTACAAACTATCGACCAGGCTGTATAGAAAATTCGTTTTCGACATTTTCATGCCTTTTTGCAGGCGAATAATGCCGGTTTTGTAATCCTCCGGGTTGCCCATACCGTAAATGCAGGAAACGGAGGCTACAATGATAATGTCGCGCCGACCGGAGAGCAGTGTAGACGTAGCCTTCAGGCGCAACTTGTCCACCAACTCATTGATATTCAGGTCTTTTTCAATGTAGGTGTCCGTAACGGAAATATATGCCTCGGGCTGGTAGTAGTCGTAGTACGATACGAAATACTCCACTGCATTGTCCGGGAAAAAGGTTTGAAACTCCCCGTACAATTGTGCTGTCAGCGTTTTGTTGTGGGTGAGCACCAGAGTAGGCCGGTTCAGTTGGGCAATGACATTGGCCATGGTAAATGTCTTGCCAGAACCTGTAACACCCAGCAGCAGTTGCGCGCGGTCACCATTTTGCACCCCGTGTGTGAGTTGCTGAATGGCTTGCGGCTGATCGCCGGTAGGCTTATAGTGGGAGGAAATTTTAAAATTCATAGCGAGACGTAAAGATACAAAAAGTTTGAAAAAACAAGAAGCAAATGCCAGGTGGCGCCCATCAAAGGGAAAAGGCCAGTGCCCCAACACTCACTTCTCGTTTCTCACCTCTCACTTCTCACTTCTCACCTCTCACTTCTCACCTCTCTATTCCACATCCGTTACCTTCAAAAAGTTCGTCGACAATCTTTTTTCCAGGGGCATAGAGCCCGTGTTGATGACGGTATCGCCTTTTTCGACGCAGCCGGCTTCTTTGAGGATAGAGGTGCAGTCTTCGATCGTTTCGTCGGTAGAAGTGAAACGATCGTAGTAGAAGCAGCGAACCCCCCAAAGCAGGTTGAGTGATTTGAGCATACTGGTGTGGTGGCTGAAGATATAAATAGGCGCCTGCGGGCGGAAACTGCTCACTTTAAAAGCCGTGTAACCCGACACTGTCATGCCGATGATGCCTTTTGCGCCGATTTCTTCTGCTACGCGGCAGGCATTGAAGCAAATGACATCGGAATGGAACAGTTTGAAATTGGGCGAAGGGTACGGACGGTGCTGCGTGATATGGGGCCAGTATTGTTTTTCGGCCTGTTCGATGATGCGCGACATGTACTGAATCACCAGCGGCGGGTTGTGGCCCACGGAGGTTTCGCCACTCAACATAACGGCATCGGCGCCATCGAGTACGGCGTTGGCTACGTCGGTTACCTCGGCGCGGGTAGGCGAGGGGTTGACGATCATGCTGTCCATCATTTGCGTTGCAACGATCACCGGACGCGCATACTGCATACAAAGATGCACGATGTCTTTTTGCGTCATCGGCAGTTGCTCGATGGGCATTTCTACACCGAGGTCGCCGCGGGCAACCATGATACCGTTGCAGGCACGAATGATTTCACGGATATTTTTGACGGCTTCCGGTTTTTCGATCTTGGCCATCATTTTAGCCGGGTGGCCAGTGCGTTCGAGGGCGGCGCGCAGGTCGTCCATATCTTCTGCACGGCGCACGAACGACAGGGCGATCCAGTTGACCGGCTGCGTGAGGATAAATTCCAGGTCGGCGCGGTCTTTTTGCGTCATCGACGGCTGCTTGACGTTCGTATCAGGCAGGTTGACGCCTTTATTACTGCTCAGCACACCGCCATGCAGTGTTTTGAGGCGTACGGTATCCACTTTGTTGGTTTCGAGCACTTCGAACACCAGTTTGCCATCGTCCATCATGATGCGTTCGCCTACTTCGCAGTCGGCCGCAAATTCAGGATACGACATGTAGATCCGGTCTTTGGTACCTTCTGCCGATTTATCGTTGACGATGGTGATGACGTCGCCGGTTTCGAGCGGCAGCGCATTGTTCTGAATAACGCCCACACGCAGTTTTGGGCCCTGAAGGTCGGCAAGGATGCCCACGTGGGTATTATACTCCTCGTTGATGGCCACAATGTGTTGAATTACCTGCAAATGGTCCTCGTGTTTGCCGTGGCTGAAATTGAGGCGAAACACATCGACGCCGGCCTTCACCAGTTCGAGCAGTTTGTCATAGGTATTGCAGGCAGGACCTACCGTGGCCACTATCTTGGTATTTTGCAAACCGTCTTTGCGCATGTTCGTTTTGTTTTTTTGAAACAAAGTAACGGATTCTACAGACGACATGAGTTTCTTTTCTTTTAAAGTGTAAAACGTACAATAAGTAACGGGCGGCAAATGTATTGCCCGTTATCTTAATATTCTAATGAATTTTGATAAGTTTTTGCTAAAAAAGCCCCTTTTAGGTAAAGGATACATGGGTAGCAAAAAATGCAAAATTCCTGTCTAAGTGTATGATTTACAAAAATAATGCCGCCCTGACACAAAGGGGTTTCTAAAAAATCAGGAAAAAAAACTTTGGTAAAAACCGGGAATAGGCGTTTCTTTGCCCCTCGAAAAATTGACTTTTTTTCACCTAACGTTTAAAAAATATGGCAACTGTAGCCGATCGCGTAAAGAAAATTATCGTTGACAAACTGGGCGTTGACGAAGCTGAAGTAACCCATGAAGCCAACTTCATTCAGGATCTCGGCGCCGACTCGCTTGATACGGTAGAACTGATCATGGAATTCGAAAAGGAATTCGACGTGTCTATTCCTGATGAACAGGCGGAGAAAATCACCACTGTAGGCCAGGCTGTTGAATACCTTGAAAAACAAGTAAGCCCTGAATAATGTGCCCGATGGCCTGGCCATCTTTCAGCACATCGCTTACAAAACAAGAGCCATCCCGTCTCGCTTCCAACGAGCCGGGATTTTTTGTGTTATTCCGACGGGCATTACCGACATTTGCAGTTGCAGCAAAAACCTTACCTTTGCCAGCCGAATGCCCTCTTCAGCGTTCATCTAAACCAAATTCATCAATTTTACAAGTATGAAACGAGTCGTCGTAACTGGGCTTGGCGCTATCACTCCAATCGGGAACAATGTTCCTGCCTATCTTGAAAGCCTTCGGAAAGGCGTGAGTGGCGCAGCACCCATCACACAATTCGACACCACACACTTTAAAACGAAGTTTGCCTGCGAAGTAAAAAATTTCAATCCTGATGAATTCATCGACCGCAAGGAAGTACGCCGGATCGACCGCTTCACGCAGTTTGCCCTCGTCAGCGCTGGTGAAGCCATTCGCGATGCCGGTTTCGACCTCGATGCCGTCGACAAACAACGCGTAGGCGTTATCTGGGCATCCGGTATCGGCGGCCTGCATACGCTCGAAAAGGAAATTGAAGACCATATCACCGGTAGCGGCGCCCCGCGCCACAACCCATTTCTGATCCCTAAAATGATCATCAACATGGGCGCCGGCATGATTTCCATTCAGTACGGCTTTATGGGCATCAACTATGCCACTGTATCGGCTTGTGCATCTTCCTCACACGCCATTATCAACGCAGCCGACTATATCCGACTCGGGAAAGCCGATATTATCATTAGCGGCGGCTCGGAAGCCACCATCGCCAAAACGGCCGTGGGCGGTTTTAATAACATGAAAGCCATGAGCGAGCGCAACGACGACCCGCAAACGGCTTCCCGCCCCTACGACAAAGACCGCGACGGCTTCGTGCTCGGCGAAGGCGGCGGCGCGCTGGTGCTCGAAGAATACGAACATGCCGTACGCCGCGGCGCCCGCATCTACTGCGAATATGTAGGCGGCGCCATGACCAACGACGCCTACCACATCTCCGCTCCGCACCCGGAAGGCATCGGCGTGGTGAATGTGATGAACCTGGTAATGCAGGAGTCAGGGCTGAAAACCTCCGATATCGACTACATCAACACCCACGGTACGTCTACGCCGCTGGGCGACGTGGCCGAACTGATTGCCATCGAAAAAGTATTCGGCGCCGATGCTGCCAAAGTGAATATTTCCTCTACCAAAAGCATGACCGGGCACCTGCTCGGTGCAGCGGGTGCAATCGAGTCGATCGCCTCCATTCTGGCCATGCAACACGAATTTATTCCGCCGACCATCAATCACTTCACCGATGATCCGGAAATTAATCCCAACCTCAACCTGACCTTTAACAAAGCCCAAAACCGCAAGGTGCTTGCCGCTATCAGCAACACATTCGGATTTGGGGGGCATAATGCTTCCATTGCTTTTCGGAAGTTGTAAAGCATAAAATAATCTGATTCTGTGCGAGTTATCCGACGTTTTTATAACTATTATCTGCATCCTGACAAAGAACTGGCCCGCCGGCTGAAACAGCTGGTGGGTTTCACTCCGGCGCACTTGCAGTTGTTCAAACTGGCGTTTTTTCACAAAAGCACCTTTTCCACGCGTGACTACGCCATTTCGAACAACGAGCGACTGGAATTCCTCGGCGATGCAGTACTCAGCACAATTGTGGGCGAATACCTGTTCAAAAAATACCCCAACAGCGATGAGGGTTTTTTGACAAAAATGCGTTCCAAAATCGTGAAGCGCAATTCGCTCGACGAAATTGCCGATAAAATGGGGCTCGATCTGTTTCTGGCCAATTACAACCAGACACGACTCTCCAAATCCATGCTGGGCAATGCCCTCGAAGCCCTGGTAGGCGCCGTGTACATCGAAGTGGGCTACGAGCGCACCAAACAATACGTCATCCGCCGTATCCTGCGCAAATACCTGGATATCCACGAACTGGAGCGCTTCGACGACAACTACAAAAGCCAGTTGCTCGAATGGTGCCAGAAAAACGGCCACTCCATCGAGTACAAGGTGGTTGCCAAATACAAAAGCGAAAAACGCGACAAATTCAAGGTCGCCGTTTTCGTCGATGGCCGTAAAATGGGCACCGCCGACGATTTTAACAAAAAAAGCGCCGAACAATTGGCCAGCGAACGTGCCATGACCACCCTGGGCATGTTCAACGAAAATATTGTGGTGACGCTCCCCGATGGCGACATCAACGAAGACGACGAGAGCGGCCAATAACATACTCTTAGCCTATGACGCACTCCGAATCGCTGGCTCATGCCGATTTTTTCCGGCATCGTTTTGCTTTCGGAGCACTCGTTGGAGCAGAAATGCCTGCCGGGCCCGATATTTTTTACACCGTGGCCCTCGAACCCGAGCGGCGCAAGTTGTATTGCTCCTGCCCATTTTTTCCAAAACCCTGCCTGCACGCAGAAGCGCTGTCGCTGCTGTTCCAGAAGGAAGGCGCTGCTTCGTTTCCGGAAACCGCCGAAGCACCCGGCTGGCTGGAAGCGCTGCTTTCCGGAAAACCGTCGCATGCCTCTCCAGTGCATGACGACCCGGAAAAACGCGCCGAGCGACAACAAAAAACGCGTTTTGAACGCCTGGAACGCGCCCGGGGCGGATTCGAGGACTTGGAAACCTGGCTCAGCGATACGGTGCGTCGCGGGCTGGCAACGGTCGTGTCAGAAGAGCCAGGCGCATTCGAACAACTCGCTACGCGTGCAGCCGATGCTTCCATGACCGGACTCAGCCGCGCCATCCGGCTGCTGGCGAACATCCCTGTTAATTCGCCCGACTGGTCGCTACTCGTAACTGATGTGTTGGCGCAGATTTACCTGGCGGTGCGCGCTTTTCGCAACCGCGAAGCCTTGCCCGATGCCTTGTTGTACGACCTCCAGAATTTTATTGGTATCAACCTGAAAAAGGAAGAGGTGCTGGTTTCCGGCGAACGCCTCAGCGACACCTGGGCGGTGATGGGCGTGTTGACGGAGCCGCTGGAAGACCGCTTGCAGGTGCGCCGTACCTGGATGCTGGGCGCTGAAAGCGGACGTATGGCCTTGCTGCTCGATTTTTCATTTGGCGGCAGCGATTTCCAACCCGGATTCGCGGCGGGCACGATGCAGCAGGGTACGCTCGTGTTTTACCCCTCAGCATTTCCGCAGCGGGCGCTGGTGCAGGAAGATTTTCATACCCTGCCACAAACGGTAGACGCCTTGCCCGGCGCACCTGACATCGCTGCTTTTCTGGAAAAATATGCCGCAGCGCTGGCCGCCCAGCCCTGGCTGCCTTACTTTGCGGAGGCCTTGACGGGTGTAACTGTGCAAAAGGAATCCCCCAATCGATATTTTTGTACGGATATTTCCGGCAAAATACTCCCCATGAGTACCAGCGAACACACGGGCTGGGCCTTGATCGCACTGGGCGGCGGGCACCCGGTAGATTTGTTTGGCGAGTGGAACGGACGTTTTTTCAGGCCACTGAGTGCAGCAGCAGAGGGGAGGGTGGTTTCAGTGACCTAACTTGTTACATCAATAAACAATACTTCGGTGTTCGAAATTCGATATTTTTTAAAATGACGATCAGCATGTAGTACCCCGGCCATTTTTGGTCTTGAAGGCGGCCAAAGTTGCAAAATATGCCAAGCGTTCATGGGGTGGTGGTATGGGCTTCAGCCCGTCGGGACAGCGCCTTTTAAGGCGCATTATTCATAATTTTTGTTTGAGCGCCATGAATGGCGCTGTCCCGACGGGCTGAAGCCCATACCACCACCCCATGAACGCTTGGCGTATCTTATGCTGTCAAGGTTTTTGCCAACAGTAGAATAGGCAAGGTACAATATGCGGATAGTCATTATTTTTTAAATACTAAACACCGAAGTATTAAATAAAGTATCATGAAAGCAACCATCATCGGCGGCGGTATTATCGGACTCAGCAGCGCCTGGTTCCTGGCAGAAGACGGCTGGGAAGTAACGGTATTGGAAAAGGGCGACCTGAGCGACAATTGTTCTTTTGGCAACATGGGTTACCTGTCGCCCTCTCATTTCGTGCCGCTGGCGCAGCCAGGCGTCGTGAGCAAGGGCATCTGGTGGATGTTCGATATGAAAAGCCCGTTTTATGTGCGGCCTTCGCTAAGCCCTGATTTGATCCGTTGGGGCCTGAAATTTGTGATGGCCAGCACGCACGCCCATGTGGAGCGCAGCGCCCGCCCGCTCACCGAACTACTGCTATTTTCCAAGGAACTGACCGCCGAGTGGCAGCGCAGCGGACGTATGTCATTCGACTACACCGATCACGGCTGTGTGATGTACTACCAAACGGTGGCCTACGAAAAGGAAGAGCGCGAAAACGCCCGCAAAGCCGTCGATCTGGGACTTCAGGTGGAAGTGCTCGACCGCGAGCAGGCCCAGGTACTGGAGCCCGACATGCGCCCGGATGTGCGCGGCGGGGTTTTGTTCAAAGACGATGCGCACATTCACCCCAACAGTTTGATGCGGCAATTGCCTGCGCTATTGGAACAACGCGGCGTCCGAATTATCCGAAATGCAGAAGTGACCGGTTTTTCCAAAGAAAAAAAGACCATCCAAACCGTTCATTATCAAACTGATGCAGGAGAACAGCACATCAGTGGCAGCGATCTGGTGGTGTTGGCCGCCGGTTCCTGGTCGCCGCAAGTAGCGCGTATGGCTGGCGAACGCATCGCCCTCATGCCGGGCAAGGGTTATTCCATGACGTTTGATACCGACCGGCAACGCATGCGCCTGCCAGGCATTCTGCTGGAAGCAAAGGTGGCACTCACGCCCTGGCAAAAACAATTGCGCATTGGCAGCACCATGGAAATCGGGGCCATCAACGACCGTATTTTATTCCCTCGGGTGCAAGGTATTCTGGAGGCCGTGCCGCGTTTTCTGCCCGGCATGATGGATGACCCTGCATTTCGCCAATTAGCCGACCTCACATCTTTGCAACAACACCTGCGGGAAAAAGTATGGTTTGGATTCCGGCCGGTATCTGCCGATGGTATGCCTTACATCGGTTTTGCTCCTAAAACAAACAACCTGATGATCGCCACCGGCCATGCCATGCTCGGCCTCAGCCTCGGCGCCGGAACGGGCAAACTCGTAGCGGAAATGGCAGCGGGAAAGGAAACGAGTGTGGGGGTAGAGAGATTTAGATGTGAGAGGTGAGAGTGCGTGAGAGATGTGAGAGAGTGAGAGAAGTGAGAGAGTGAGAGTTCGTAGAGTTGACCGCTTCGCTTTAAAGTTGGATTTACATATAGCGAAGCGGTCAACTCTACGAACTCTCACATCTCTCACTCTCTCACTCTCTCACATCTCTCACTTCTCTCACCCTCTAACCAGCCTGTTATTCTCATCCGGAAACACCGCTACCGGCTTAAACGCCTTCGCTTCTTCCGGTGTCATAAACGCATAGGAAATGATAATGACGATATCGCCCACTTGCACGCGGCGGGCGGCTGCGCCATTAAGGCAGATAACGCCGCTGCCGCGTTCGCCGCGAATGGTGTAAGTTTCGAAGCGTTCGCCATTGTTGTTGTTGACGATTTGCACTTTTTCACCTTCCAGCATGTTGGCGGCCTCCATCAATTCCTCGTCGATGGTGATGCTGCCCACATAATTGAGATCGGCCTGCGTAACGCGGGCGCGGTGTATTTTGCTTTTAAAAACTTCTATGAACATGACTGTTTGTTTCCCGAAATTTGATGGCTCTTAAACAAGCGAAATTGGGCTTTTGTTGGGCAAAGGTATATGGAATAATGGAGCACGCATGCAGGCTGACAATTTTCCGGAATGTTGGCCGTTTTGGGAAAAACCATTTTGTCAACACAAACCAACAGCCATGAAAAAACACTTGCTACTCTTCGTTCTGCTGACCATTGCTGCCCAGACATTCGCCCAGGTGATGGGAAACTACGGCGTACAAAAACAACAGGAAGTACAACAACAACAAAACTATCCGCGCAACAACTATTTCCAAAACCAGCCCCAGTTCCGTTCCGTTGCCCGTCCTGCTAACATTCTCGATAACAATCAATTGGAAATCAGCATCAATGCCCTTTCCAACCAGAAAGCCGAATCGTATGTGGCCATTTTTGCCATGTTGCAGGTAGGGAAAACAGCCGATGAAACGAATACTTTGTTGAACGCCCGCCTCGACGGCTTTTTGTCCGAACTGAAAAACCTGGGTATCCCGGCCAATGATATTTATGTGGACATGGTCAATTTTTTGCCCAAATACGAATACGACGTCAGCAAAAAACTCTTTTCCAAAAAAACCTACACCGAAATCCCCAAAGGTTTCGAATTACAGAAAAACATCCACATTCGCTACACCACGCCCGCCTTGCTCGACCGCATAGTGACGGCTGCTGCGCGCCAGGAAATTTACGACATCGTCAAAGTTGATTATTTTGTAAAGGATTCCGATAAAGTGTATTCCCAACTGCGCGACGCGGCTTTTGAGTACCTCGCTACCATCAAATCGCAGTACCGCAAGGCGGGCATCGGCATCGATTCAGCCTATGTCATCACCGGCGAAAACGCCTGGGTGACGTATCCAATCAATCAGTATGAATCCTATCAGGTGTTTAGCACGCAGCGGCTCGACAACGATGAAAAAAACAACGCAGTGATCAACTCGGCCGACAAACCCGTTTCCCGTTTTTACAATGCTGTGCCTGCCAATGATTACGACATCGTCATCAACCCCGAAATACTCGAACCAGCCGTGCAATTTTCCTACAACCTGATCGTGCGTTTTACCCTGCCCGAACGCAAACCGTCCGTCCGCACCGAAGTGAAAAAGGAATTCATCCTGGTGACGCCCACAGGAGAAGTAAAGAGTTTAAAAATAGAATAAAAGCACAGACTTTCCGGGCGGAATTGTGTAGAAACTGCTACTTTTGCGGCTCTTTTTCAGGAAGCAACCTGCTTTCATCAAACGTACCGACATGACGAAGCGCCTAAAAATTGCCGAGATTCTCCGCACCGAACCGCTGAACACAACTATACAGGTAAAAGGCTGGGTAAAAGCCTTCCGCAACAATCAGTTTCTGGCCCTCAACGACGGCTCCACGGCATCCAATTTGCAGGTGGTGGTCGATTTTGAAAATACTGATACGGCTATTCTTGACCGGCTCAAGTTTGGCGCAGCCATCCGTGCGCAGGGCACCCTGATCGAGTCGCAGGGCAAAGGGCAAAAAGTGGAACTGAAAGCCACGGAAATCGAAATTTACGGCGACTGCAATCCGGAAGAATTTCCGCTGCAACCCAAAAAACAAACGCTGGAATTCCTGCGCGAACACGCCCACCTTCGTTTTCGTACCAATACGTTTGCGGCTGTTTTCCGCATTCGGCACAAACTGGCCTTCGCTATCCACAAGTTTTTTGAAGACCGCGGTTTTGTGTACCTGCATACGCCGGTCATCACGGCCAGCGACGCGGAAGGCGCCGGCGAAATGTTTCGCGTAACCACGCTGCCGTTTGACGGCACACCCCGCACGGAATCGGGCGAAGTTGATTTCTCACAGGATTTCTTCAAACGCTCCACCAACCTCACCGTTTCGGGCCAACTGGAAGCCGAACTCGGCGCTATGGCGCTGGGTGAAGTGTACACCTTCGGCCCTACGTTCCGTGCAGAAAATTCCAACACCACGCGCCACCTCGCGGAGTTCTGGATGATCGAGCCGGAAGTGGCTTTCAACGACCTTCAAGACAATATGGACCTGGCCGAAGGTATGCTGTCTTTCGTGATCGGATATGTGCTGGAGCACTGCGCCGACGACCTGAAAATCCTGGAAGAACGCCTCATCGAGGAAGAAAAAAGCAAGCCGCAGGACCAGCGCAGTGAAATGACGCTGACCGAAAAACTGCGCTTCGTGATCGACAACAAATTTGAGCGCCTCACCTACACGGAGGCCATTGATATCCTGAAAAATTCGACGCCGAATAAAAAAGGTAAATTCCAGTATCCTGTGGAAGGCTGGGGCACCGACCTGCAAAGCGAACACGAACGCTACCTGGTGGAAAAACACTTCAAAAAGCCGGTGATTCTGACCAACTACCCTGCCGAAATCAAGGCGTTCTATATGCGTCAGGACGACCCGAAAGAAGGCGTTCCTGGCCCCACCGTGGCAGCGATGGACATTCTGTTTCCGGGCATTGGCGAAATTGTCGGCGGCTCGCAGCGGGAAGAACGCTACGATCTGCTGGTGCGCCGCATGCACGAAATGCACATTCCGGAAGAAGAACTGTCGTGGTACCTCGACACGCGCCGTTTCGGCTCCTGTCCGCATGCAGGCTATGGCCTGGGTTTCGAGCGCCTGGTGCTGTTCGTGACGGGTATGACCAATATTCGCGACGTGATTGCATTTCCACGTTACCCTGGAAGCGCGGAGTTTTAAGCAATTGTGCGCCTTGTAGAGGGATGGGAAAACAGATGAAGCGGATTTTTCCGGATTTAAACGGATTTCTTGTGGCCTGACGGCCACCATAATGTAAAAATTATGACTTGTACACTCTACGCTTTGTGGCCTTCGTGAAACCTTGGTGTTCTTTGTGGTTAAATTTTTTTACCACAAGGGCCACAAAGGTTTCACGAAGGCCACAAAGCGTAGAGTGTACCTGCTTTAACAGAATATTTACGAGTAGTTTTTTGGAAAAAAATCGTTGAAATCCGGAAAAATCCGCTTCATCCGTTTTTCCATCCCTCTAAGGCCCCCCTATTTCTCTTTCCAGAATTTCTCCATAGTGAGGTACAACTGTACCGCCATGTCTTCTGTGGGTTCGTATTGAACCGTGGCCGCATATTGCCGGAAAATTTCCTCGATCTGCGTTGCAGGCACTTCCGAAGTGACCGACAGGCGTTGCACGAAGTCGGCGTCGAGGCGCACAGCACCCGTTGCTGCGTCCATGGGCGCCACCAGTCCGTAGCGTTCGCGGATGTGGGCCAGAAACAAACGCATGTTTTGCTGACACAGCCCACGGTAGTTGCGTTCGCGGAAATGCAGATTGGCGATGGTGCTGATAAACTGGTAGGAGGAGTTTTCGTTTTTTGCCAGCACAGGAATAATGCGCTGCCGGCGTTTTCCCCGGAAAAACAGCCAGATGCCCGCCATGGCTACCAACATATACCAGGCCCAGGCAAGCGGGGGCTGCTGCAACACATACTGAAGCGGATGCTCATCCTGTAGTCCACGGTTGTATCCTTCGCGGTTGTTGCGCCTTCGGCCGACGGCTTCCGGCACACGGCTCAGGGCGTCCCAGTAAATATCACCCGGTGTGAGGTGCGACAAAACCCCTTCCGCATACTTGCGCACGTCGGGGCGCAGAAGGCTGAAATTGGTGAGCGCTATCGGCGTGGTGTGCAGCAGAAATTTGCCTTTGCCATAGGGGAATTCGGCAAAATTGATGTGATCTTCTACATGGCCCAGCGGCGTTTGCGGCAAATCGCGGCAAAAATGGTCGAGGTCGATGTAGTGCCAGTTGTAGGAATATATCCGGTTTTGGCGGGAATAATAGCATTTAACCGCATTGGATGCCAGTACAGGCTGCACCAGCGAAAGCGTCACGAGCGAGTCTTCGACACTGGAATAATCGTCCCAGGCATTACCCTGACATTCCTCATAATAGAGGTGAAACATCAGGTCGAAAGGGATCGTTTTGCTGGAAATAAGGGCAGTATGGCCGCTTTGTACGAATTCCAGCAAGCGCGCGGTACTCAGCGAATCGAGGTACATGGCCTCGCCCACAAACACATAATTGGCGGCTTTTTGCCCGGTGCTGTCGCGCGGCAGTTCGTCGCCCACGTTGCTGGTAATATCGATTCGTTTGAACTCCGGAAAATAACCTTTCAGGAGTTGGTGCAAGACCTGCGTGCCATATGGCTCGGCGTTGCTTTCCTTGTATGCCTTTTTGTTCCACGAATCATCCCAGTCAAAACGAGGCTTCCCGTGACGGTACTGATAATACGCTATGGCCCCCAGAACGAGGGCACACAGGGTAGCCAGGAGGATGATTTTGCGGTTGGACATTAATAGAGAGTGAGAGCGTGAGAGGGTGAGAGGGTGAGAGGGTGAGAGATGTGAGAGTTCGTAGAGTGTGCGGCTTGGGGCTACAAAAATAACCATTTCTTGAACTCTTCACATCACCCGCCCTTCGTTATGGAATATTGACATGATTTAATGACCATCGTCAATATCTAAAAACGAAACGGTACACTCTACGCACTCTCACCCTCTCACCCTCTCACCCTCTCACATCTCTCACCCTCTCACTTCTCTCACCCTCTAAAAATCAAACTTGATTCCCTGCGCCAGCGGTAACTGTTCCGAATAGTTGATCGTATTCGTCTGACGGCGCATGTAGGCTTTCCAGGAATCGGAACCGGATTCGCGGCCGCCGCCGGTTTCCTTTTCACCACCGAAAGCGCCGCCGATTTCAGCACCGGAAGTACCGATGTTGACATTGGCAATACCGCAATCCGAACCTGCCACAGAGAGGAAACGCTCCGCTTCGCGCAGGTTGGTGGTCATGATAGCCGACGAGAGGCCTTGTGGCACACCATTTTGCAGGGCAATGGCCTCTTCGATGGTGCTGTATTTGATCAGATAGAGAATCGGTGCAAAGGTTTCGTGCTGCACGATGTCCCAGTGGTTTTCCACCTCTGCAATGCAGGGCTTCACATAGCAGCCGCTTTCGTAGCCCGCACCTTCCAGTACACCGCCGTCTACTACGAATTTACCTTTTGATTTTTTTACTTCGGAAATGGCGTGGAGGTAATTTTCCACAGCATGTTTGTCGATCAGCGGGCCAACGTGGTTGCTTGGGTCGAGCGGATTGCCGATGCGCAGTTGCGGATATGCCTTCGCCAGGGTGTTTTTCACCTGATCGTACACACTTTCATGGATAATCAGTCGGCGTGTGGTGGTGCAACGTTGTCCTGCGGTACCCACGGCTCCGAATACAGCGCCGGTGAGCACCATTTTCATATCGGCAGAAGGGGTGATAATGATGGCGTTGTTGCCACCCAATTCGAGGATGCTGCGACCGAAACGACCGGCCACCGCCTGGCCTACGATGCGGCCCATACGTGTGCTACCCGTAGCACTTACCAGCGGAACGCGGGCGTCTTTGGTCATGTATTCGCCAATTTTGTAGTCGCCATTAACAATGCAACTGATACCTTCCGGCAAATTATTGGCTTTCAGCACTTTCTGGAACAGCAACTGGCAAGCCACCGCGCAAAGGGGCACTTTTTCGGAGGCTTTCCATACACATACGTCGCCGCAAACCCATGCCAGGCAGGCGTTCCAGGACCATACGGCTACCGGGAAGTTGAAAGCGGAAATAATGCCTACGATACCCAGCGGGTGCCACTGTTCGTACATGCGGTGCCCCGGGCGCTCGGAATGCATGGTGAGGCCATACAACTGACGGGAAAGGCCTACCGCAAAATCGCAGATGTCGATCATTTCCTGCACCTCGCCCAGGCCTTCCTGGAGGCTTTTGCCCATTTCATAACTTACCAGGCTGCCCAGCGGCTCTTTGTACTGGCGCAGCACTTCTCCATACTGACGCACAATTTCGCCGCGTTTGGGTGCAGGCATTTCACGCCAGCTGAGGAATGCCGATTCGGCCGATGCAATCACAGCATCGTATTGCTCGCGGGTGGTGATGCCTACCGAGCCGATGAATTCGCCATCTACGGGCGAGTAAGAGTCGATATAACGGCGGCTGCCCGATACGGATTCGAGGCCCGTCCAGGTGCCCTGGTTTTTGGTTTTGAGGCCAAGTTTTTTCAGAAATTCTTTCGGTTGCATTTGTCTAAGACGTTTGGCTGATAAAAAGCGGCGCAAAGGTACGGAAAGGGGCGCTCATTCGGGAATATTTGCCAAAACAGAGTGCGGAGAAGGGTGGGATTATGACAAATTTCCGTTAAAAATGAAACACACAGAACTTTTCATTAACCATCCTCAACAAAATTTAAACGCAGGGAAATGGCTTATTTAAGGGTGACCAATAAGGTTAATGAGCAGTCAAAAGCGCCATCCGTACACACAAATACGTTAGTTGTGTTAAAATTTTAATATGTTTGATTGCGTTACACCCTTTCAAATTATGTGTGAAATGCTGAATCTTGTCGGGAAATTGGGGTTGATGAGGTTGATAGGGTTGATGAGGTTGATAAGTGTTGATGAGGGTTGATAAGTGTTGATGAGGGTTGATACTCAGCCACACGGAATACGAAAGAATTGACCCCTACCGGGCCGATGAATATCAACACTTATCAACCCTCATCAACACTTATCAACCCTCATCAACACTTATCAACCTCATCAACCCTATCAACCTCATCCACCCTATCCACACATCATCGCCTTATGAATATGAAACGCATAACCCTGTTCTGTTTGCTGGCGCTCGGCTTTATCCACCTGAGCGCACAAAATGCATCCTATTTTTCTTCCCGCGAGCGCGGCTGGTGGACCTTCGGTATCGATGGCGGCCTGGCTTACCAGAGCGCCGACGTCCGCTCCACCCTGAACGGTTGGGGCGCCGGACTCACCCTGGGTAAAAACCTGTGGTACCGCCCTGGAGGCGCCTTTTCTTTCGACCTGCGTGGCAGAGGCTTGTTCACACGCACGTACGGACAGGATTACAAACGTTCGTTTGGGATTCAGCGCAATGAAGTCCTCAACGGCTCTTACTCCCCCGATCTGGACTACCTGATCGACCAGAGTGCTCCCAACGACTCCTCTTTTGTGTATCAGAATTATCGCCACTCCATGGGCGAACTGGGCCTCGAAGGCGTGCTAACCTTCAACCGCCTGCGCGAGCGCACAGGTGTGGTGTTGTCGCTGTTTGGCGGTGTAGGCCTGGATTTTTATAAAACGGGCATCGACCAACTCGATGGCAACAATACCTATGATTACCTGGGTGTCAACGCTTCGGAATCAAAAGGTTCTGTTCTGTCCAGCCTCAAAGACCTGCGCGACGGCACCTACGAAAGCCCTGCTGACGGATTCACCGACCGTTCACTCAAAGCAGGACTTATGCCGGGCGCCGGTATTGAACTGGGCTTTCAGGTAGCACCCCGTTTTGTCATTGGTATCGGCCACAAAATTACCTTTAGCCGTACCGATATCCTCGACGGACAACAATTTACGAACAACAATACGCTGAGCGACAACAACGACTGGCAGCACTACACCAACCTGCATTTCCGCTGGGATATTGCGCCCCATGAACGCCGTATAGCCGCCCCTGTTATCGATATTATCAATCCCGGCTCCAACCCGTATGTTACCAGTTATTCCAATGAAAACCTGCGCGCCCGCATTCAGAATGTGTACGCCTACAGCGATGTACAGTGCTACCTGAATGGTAACAACCAGCCATTCACCTTTGAAAAAGGTCGCCTCTCGGCTGATCTGCGCCTGCGCCCCGGCCGAAATGAAGCCCGCATTGTAGCCAGCAATCCGGCGGGCCGCGACGAAGAAACAGTTGTAATCGTGCTGGAAGATCGCTATACGCCACAGCCACCGCCCGTTACCCCTCCGCCGCCGCCAGCACCGCCGCGCCCGGAAGTGCGTATTGTGGAGCCCTCCCGCTCGCCTTTTACCACCAGTTACGACAATGCACGTATCCTGGCCCAGGTGCGCAATGTGAACGATGCGCGCGACCTGCGCCTGTATGTCAACGGTTCAGATGCCCGTTTTACCCTGGCAGAAGGACTGGAGGCCAATGTGCGCCTGCGCGAAGGCCGCAACAGCGTACGGGTAGAAGCGAATACTCCCGGCGGCCGGGCTTCCGACGAAGTGGAAATTATTTACGAGCGCTACACGCCTCCCCCACCACCGCCACCCACGCCACAGGGCAAGCGCCCCGTCGTGCGCATTACACAACCCGGTACAGCAACGGAAAGTACCACGCAGCCTTCTTATGTGCTGAAGGCAACGGTAGAAGAAGTCGACAACCGCGACGACATCACTGTTTATCTGAATGGAAATGTGTTGCGCAATGTCAGTTTCGACCCGCGTTCCAACAAACTTTCTGCCGATCTGAGCCTGATTACCGGCAACAACAATATTACGATCCGGGCGCGCAACCGCTACGGCGAAGGGGAAGCCTCGGCTACGATTATCAGAAAAGTGGTGGAGCAAAAGCCGGAGGTGACCATCGCCGACCCACGCGACGGCGCTACTTTCCGCCAGGCTACGACGTCCTTCAAGGCAAATACCCGTTTCGTCGGTTCGCGCAACGATATTACGCTCGAAGTGAATCGCCGCACCGCTCCTTTCAGTTTTGATGCAGGAAGTGGCGTGGTGACAGCGGAACTGACCCTTCAGGAAGGCAAAAACACAGTAAGCATATCGGTGCGCAACAATGCCGGAAATGCGCAGGCTTCCGTACAACTGAATTACCTGGCGCCCAAGCCACCAAAAGTGACGATTACCGAACCGGCCAACAATTCTGAAACCCGCACGGCACAAGGTCAGGTAACGGCCACACTGGAAAATGTCGACAACAAAAATGACGTGACGGTGCTGCTCAACGGTAGCAATGTTGCGTTCAGTTTCGACCCCAAACGCAAACAGATCAGCGCCAAGGTAAATTACGTGGAAGGTAGCAACACCATTCGCGTGAGTGCCCGTACCGATGCAGGCTCCGACGAGGCCAGTGTTACGGTGCGTTTTATCAAGGCGAAACCGCCCGTTGTCAGCATTACCAATCCGAAAGGAATGCGTACATTAACTGATAAGCCGGCATTCACGCTGACGGCAAAGGTGGAAAATGTGTTCAGCAACAACCAGGTACAGGTAAAACTGAACGATGCTGTTATCAGCAATTTCACCCTCGACCGGGGCGGAAACCTGTCGGCCAACGTGACGCTGAAAACAGGCTCCAACACATTCGTGGTAAAAGCCACCACCTCCGATGGCTCCGACGAAGCCACTGCCAGCGTGCAGTTGCAGGCGCAATCGCAAAGCACCGACCCGGTGGCGCCCAAACCAGTACTCGAGTTTGTGACCCCCAAACGCAGCGGTACGACTGTTACAGAAGCCAGTTATTCCATTCGGGCCACTGCCAAAAACGTAACCGACAAGTCGCAAATCAAACTGAAACTGAACGGTCAGGAGATCAGAAACTTCGATTATAACCCGCGCGGTACTGTCGTTACAGCAGCACTTACACTCAAGGAAGGTAACAATATCGTATTGATCGAAGCCAGCAACTCCGGTGGTTCCGCTTCGGCTCAAACCGAAATCGTGTACAAATCAAAACCTACGGTACCCAAGCCGGAAGTGACCATTGAATCGGCGTCGCAACCTACCGTTAGCCCGTTCAATCCGAATGAAGGCCGCTCGGCAGTGGTTGCCAATGTTCGCCATATCGATTCACGCGACCAGATTTCCATAAAAGTAAACGATAAGGCGGTCACCGATTTCACTTTTGATACCAATACGGCCAAGGTAACCTGGGTTTCCCTCCTCAGAAAAGGCGACAATAAAATTGAAATCACGGTGAGCAACGCCACAGGAAGCGCGAGTGCGAGCCGGATGGTGAAGTTCGAGTAACACGGATTGCGCAGAGGGGGCGGATTTTCACAGATTGCGTAGGTGGTAATGAGACATGTGTTCTTACAAATGCTTCATTACCACCCACGCTATCCGTGAAAATCCGCCCCCTCCGCGCAATCCGTGTTACTTATCCCAGCATTCTTTTTTCAGCAGCGCCTCCATGGTTGGTTCGCGCAGCATTTTCAGGTAGGTATCGTGGTTGTAACGCGGGTTCTCTTCGGGTGTTTTACCCTGAAAAATGAAATGAGCAAGCGCCGGCCAGTTATTTTTTTCAGCCACTGTGAGAACGATGCACGCTGAGTGTTCGGGCGAATCCTGCGGATGGTTTTGTTGTTCGATGGTTTGAGCCAGTTGGAGATAGCGTGTGACGGTCGGCCGGGCGGGTACATTGAATTCAACACTGTGTACGCGCGGATTGCCAGGCAAATATGTTACGCGAAACGCATCCTGATCGGCCAGCGGGAATCCGGTAGGTAACAAAAACGCCCCGTCTGCGGGCACTTCAAATTGCCCTGTGGCACGCATGCTGTCGGCCGTAACGAAACCGTAATACACTTTTCTTTTCCGGCCTTCCTGCTGAAAAAACATTTGCGCCACGGCATATTGCCCCTGCGAGGCCAGTTTGCCCTGCGAAGTAAGCGCATCGGGACTGAGCAGGCTGTTTTCCGTGAATCGTTGCCCTTCCTGCCATTTATCAAAACGATGCAGGCCGTAGGTGACGCCGGCAATGACCAGCACCAGCCCTGCTACCGACCCAAGCACGTATTTCAGGTTTTTCCTGTTGAGTGCTTTCCGCTGCCGGTTGAGCGGGGTATCCACTTTTTTGTTGGTAGTAAAGGAATAGGAAAAATCGCCGTTTTCTTTATAGACTGCCAGTTCGCACAATTCGTCTTCAATAAAAAACGAATAGGTTTTGGATTCCTTGACCGCAAAATCCACTTGTATCACTTTCAAATTACAGTGAATCAGCAAATGGCCGGTCTTGTCGCCGTGGTACAACCCGACGCGGTGACGACCGCCTTGAGGATCGATATAAACCCAGCCGAGTTGTGCCATGCGGGAAAAAGTTCGGGTTCAGGTTATTCCTGCAATGCTTTCAGGATGTTTTGTTCGATGCGTTTGAGAACATCAACGGTCTCGTCCTTGATAAATTTTAAACCCGTCACTTTTTCGTATAATTCGATGTAGCGCTCCGTAATTTCATTTACAAATGCATCGGGCATCTCGGGCATTGCTTGCCCTTCTTTTCCCTGAAAGCCATTGGCAATAAGCCATTCCCGCACAAATTCCTTGCTCAGTTGGCGCTGGCGCTCGCCTTTTTGCTGGCGTTCTTCATAACCTTCTGCATAAAAGTAACGCGAACTGTCGGGCGTGTGGATTTCATCCATCAACAGGATTTGCCCGTCTTTTTTCCCAAACTCGTATTTGGTATCGATCAGGATAAGCCCCTGTCGGGCAGCCATTTCACTGCCGCGCTGGAAAATAGCGCGGGTGTAAGCCTCCATTTGTGCGTAATCTTCGGGACTCACCAGTCCGCGCGCCAGAATATCTTCTTTGGAAATATCCTCGTCGTGGCCTTCATCTGCCTTCGTGGTAGGCGTGATAATGGGCTCCGGAAACGGGTCGTTTTCGCGCATTCCCTCCGGCAACGGTACGCCGCACAGGGTACGTATTCCGGCGGCATAGGTACGAGCGGCGTGGCCTGCCAGATAGCCCCGTATCACCATTTCCACCCGAATGGGTTCACAGCGGTGGCCGATGGCCACATTCGGGTCGGGCGTGGCAATAAGCCAGTTTGGACAAATATCGCGGGTGGCAGAAAGAAAATGGGCAGCAATCTGGTTCAATACAGCGCCTTTGTACGGAATAGCGCGCGGCAGGATATGGTCGAATGCAGAAATGCGGTCGCTGGCCACCATCACTAATTGGTCGCCGACGGTGTACACATCGCGTACTTTTCCCCTGTAAAAGGCTGTTTGGCCCGGCAATTGGAACTTTGTTTCACGAATCGTTGTCATGGGGCAAAGTTACCTTTGTATCCATGAATTCAAACGTTCTCATCATCAAAGAACCGCAAGATATTCCAGCGCAGCTCGATCGTACTTTGATCGAGCATTATCTGAATACACGGTACTGGACGGAACTGCCTCGCCTCGACGATCGCGGGGCCGAAATCAGGATTGGTCAAAACCCTTTGATCCTGAACCGTCAACTCGACGATCTGGGCGCCCGAACCTATGCCTTCATCACGGCCTGGAACCCACAATCGATCAGGCAGGACGATTGGTGGAACCGGATGCACAATTATCGCTTGGAACTGGAATTGCACCCCCACTGCCGACTGCTTCGGCGTGGACTGGGTATTGGCCAGGATACCGACTGGCCTGCGGAAGAAAGTTTTCTGGCCCTCGACATTCCGCTCGAAAAAGCAGTGGACATCGCACGTATGTTTGGGCAATATGCGATTGTGGGGTGGGAGAAGGGAGGGGAACCTGTGTTGATAGTCCTAAGTCGTGAGTCCTAAGTCCTAAGTCCTAAGTCCGTAGAGTACACCTTGCTGCTCATGGCGCCCCATTCAAGAATGCCAAAAATAAACGGGTGTACTCTACAGACTCAGGACTCAGGACTTACGACTCAGGACTATTTCCGATCCATCACATCCTTCACAGCCCAAATCACATCCTTCTTGCTCAATCCGTATTTATCGAGCAGTTCGTTGGGCTTTCCGCTTTCGCCGAAGGAGTCTTTTACGCCTACGTATTCCATAGGCACAGGGTCGTTGTGCACGAGCAGGTTGGCGATGGCATCGCCGAGGCCGCCAAATCGTTGGTGTTCTTCAGCCACTACCACGGCGCGGGTCTTTTTGACGGAGTCGAGCACCGCTTTTTCATCGAGTGGTTTGATGGTGTGGATATTGATCACTTCGCAGGAAATGCCCTGAGCGGAAAGTTCTTGGGCCGCTTCCACGCTGGTCCACACGAGGTGGCCGGTAGCGAAAATCGTTACGTCGGTGCCTTTGCCGAGCAGCAACGCTTTGCCGATTTTAAACGGCATACCTTCGGTGAACATCGGCCAGGCCGGGCGGCCGAAGCGCAGATACACCGGTCCGTGATGTTCGGCGATGGCCATGGTAGCAGCCATCGTTTGGTGGTAGTCGCAAGGGTTGATGACCGTCATACCGGGCAGCATACGCATCATACCCATGTCTTCCAGAATCTGGTGCGTGGCGCCGTCTTCGCCGAGGGTAAGACCCGCATGCGAAGCGCAGATTTTCACATTTTTATGCGAATACGCTACACTTTGGCGAATTTGATCGTACACACGGCCCGTGCTGAAGTTGGCAAAGGTGCCGGTGAACGGAATTTTTCCCGCCGTTGCCAGGCCCGCAGCAATGCCGATCATATTGGCTTCGGCGATACCCACCTGGAAAAAACGTTCGGGAAATTCTTTCAGAAAATGCTGCATTTGCAGCGATTCCAGCAAGTCGGCGGTGAGGCCGACCACATTGGGGTTTTTGCGGCCCGCTTCGAGCAGGCCTTGACCGAAACCGTCGCGGGTGGCTTTGGTGCCGGTAGATTTTATATCGTTGATATTCATGTTATTGGAATGCCTGAATGGAAAAAATGGGACGAACTGAAGAGGGTCTGAGGTTTAAAAATCAGCCAGATGAGCCGGCTGCAACTGCGTCATGGCCTGTTCGTATTGTTCCTGATTGGGTGCTTTGCCGTGCCATTTGTGGGTGCCTTGCATGAAGTCGACGCCGTAGCCCATTTGCGTTTTCATCAGAATGACTACGGGTTTTCCTTTCCCTGTGCGGCGTTTTGCTTTGCGGAGCATGGCGATGACGGCTTCGAGGTCGTTGCCATTTTCCAGAATGAGTACATCCCAGCCAAAGGCTTTCCATTTAGCGGGCAGGTTTCCGAGATCCATCACCTGCGAGGTAGGCCCATCGATCTGCTGTCCGTTCCAGTCGACCGTCACGATCAGGTTGTCTACTTTCAGGTGAGCAGCCGACATGATGGCTTCCCAGCACTGGCCTTCGTCGAGTTCGCCATCGCCGGTGAGGGCAAAAATCCAGCGTTTATCGCCATCGAGGCGTTTGGCCAGTGCGGCGCCAATGGCCACAGAAATACCCTGCCCCAGCGATCCGGAAGCAATGCGAATGCCTGGCAGGCCTTCATGCGTGGCCGGGTGGCCTTGCAGGCGGGTGTTAATTTTGCGGAAAGTAGCCAGTTCTTTTGGCTCAAAATAACCGGTACGTGCCAGCACGCTGTACCATACAGGAGAGATGTGACCATTGGACAGGAAAAACATATCCTGGCCTTTGCCCTCCATTTTGAAGGGTTTGGGTTTGTGTTTCATCACGTTACCGTATAGGGCTACAAAAAACTCCGTACAGCCCAGCGAACCGCCCGGGTGGCCGCTCTGGCAGTTGAATACCATGCGAATAATGTCGCGGCGAACCTGCGTGGCAAGTTCTTTCAATTGGGAAATGTCAGACATGAAAATTGAATAAATAGGGTGAAATGCCGCGCAAAGGTAGAAAAACAAGTGGTGGCAGGAGGCAGGAATTCTAAAAAACCTGGCGCTAACGTTGGCCAAGCCAACACTACGCTTGGAAAAGGAAATACCACAGGGGTGAAACTCAACTAAATAACACTATATTTGCTCATCACAGCATTGTTCACCATTTCAAATCTCTACTTATGGATTTCATTGTTTTGCTGCTTTACATGCTGGACGGCGTAGTAAAAGGTGCCCCGCCGCCGCCGCCGCAACCTATTTAATTACCATGCCACGACTAAACACTCAAAAAAAAACCGGAACCTCCCACAAGAGGAAGTTCCGGTTTCTTATTTTAATCCCAATCCAAATTACGGATTCGGGATCACCAGTACCTGGCCAACTTCGATTTTGTCCGGATCGCTCAGTTGATCGCGGTTGGCGTCGAAGATCTGCTTGTACTTCATCATGTCGTCGTAGTAGTGCTTGGCAATTTTGCTCAGGCTTTCACCTTTTTCTACCGTATGGGTAGTGTAGATGTTCGGGTTGGACACCTGAATGTCGGCTACGATATCGGTTGGAACCGAACCGCCGGCGGCTTTGATGGCGTCCCAGATCTGGTCTTTCTGGTAGTTGTTTTCAACAGTACCCCAAATGCGCAGAATGCCGTTCAGTTCTTCTACTTTTCCGTCGCGGATGCCGAATTTTTCGCCGAGTGCGAGTGCGCTTTGATATTTGTCTTTTACTGCCATGGTGATTTGAAAATTTGGTGAAGTAAGTGATTGTAATGTGCTGTGAAGGCACCCCATGGGGCAAAAGTAGCCCCCTCTGGGTAATTTCGCATGGTTCAGACCGTTTTTTACTTAAAAGTAACGGCGGTGTGGAAAAATAATTTTTCCAGGGTATGAAACCACAAATTTCGACCTCATGCCGCACCGATGCGCAAATGCCGTACTTTTGCCCTCTGGCATGTCACAACCAATGGCTCAAATGTCTCGTTCCAAACGTACACAGTCTCTGCTCCAGTTCGGGCTTTTTTGCGGTATCCTCTTGTTTGTCAATGTGTTGGCGAACGTTTTTTATACGCACCTCGACCTGACGGAAGAAAAACGCTTTACACTTACCAACCCGACCCGCGAGCTGCTGCGCGGCTTGAAAGACCAGGTGTATGTGCAGATTTTGCTCGAAGGAGAATTCCCTGCCGGCTTCAAACGCCTGCAAACGGCGTCGCGCGAAATGCTCGATGATTTCCGTTCGGAAAGCGGCTATATCGACTACCAGTTTGACGACCCCTCCGAGGGCAGTGTGGAAGATGTGAATGCGCGGCGCAAGGCATTGGCCGATCAGGGCATTTACCCGGTCAACCTGCGCGTGGCCGAACAGGGAGAAACCTCTCAAAAACTCATTTACCCGGTAGCCATTTTTCGCTTTGGCAGCCGCCAGGTGGTGGTAAAATTGCTGGAAAGCGAATCGTCGAGCCTCTCGCCCGATGAAGTGATCAACAACTCCGTTAGCCTGCTCGAATACAAATTCGCCAATGCGATCAAAAAAATCCTGACACCAGCCCGACCGGTTATCCTGTTTACCAAAGACCATGGCGAACTCGACGACCTGCAACTCGCCGATTTCGACCAGACGTTGCGGGCATTTTACGATACCGATCGCATTTCGCTCGACTCCGTGGTGCAAATCAAGCCGGAGGACTGCGCGCTGCTGGTGATAGCCAAACCGCGCAGTTCCTTTTCCGAAAAAGATAAATTCAAGATCGACCAGTATGTCATGGGCGGCGGCCGCATTCTGTGGTTGATCGATCGCATGAATGCCGACCTCGACAGCATGCGGACTACCGGGCGCTTCGTACCGACAGATTATCCGCTGAATATCGAGGATATGCTGTTCAAATACGGCGTCCGCATCCAGCCCGACCTAATTCTCGATCTGGATTGCAGTAAAATACGCCTCGTTGTGGGCCAGGTTGGCAATTCTCCCCAGTTCGATTTGTTCCCCTGGTATTATCACCTGGCGGTGCAGCCCACTGTACAGCACCCGATTGTTAAAAACCTTGACCGGGTAGACCTGCGCTTTTGCTCTTCTATCGACACAATTCGCACCAAAACGCCTGTAAAAAAGACGCCTCTGCTCACGAGCAGCCGTTACAGCCGCCTGCAATTCAGCCCCGTAGACCTCAATTTTGAGGTGCTCAAATACGCCCCCGACCCTGAAAAATTCAACAAGGGCTCTCAAAACGTGGCCGTTTTGCTGGAAGGTACTTTCCCGTCCAACTACGAAAACCGGGTGTCAGAAGAGATGTTGAGCGGACTGAAACAAATGGGTATGGACTTCAAGCCTGTCAGCACACCTACCCGCATGCTGGTGATCAGCGATGGCGACGTAGCAGCCAACTACATCCGCAACCGCGCAGAAAAACAGTGGTACCCGCTCGGCTTCAACCAAAATGACAACCGCACCTATGCGAACAAGGACCTGCTCATCAACGCAGTCGAATACCTCATCGACCCCAGCGGCGTGATAGAGGCACGCAGCAAGGAAGTCAAACTCCGCCTGCTCGACGCCGTGCGCGCCAAAGCAGAAAAAACGCCCTGGCAGGTGCTCAATATTGGCGCCCCCCTCCTGTTGCTCGGCATTTTTGCCTGGCTCTTCAACTGGCGTAGAAAACGAAAATACGCAAAATAGGGATGAGTTATGAGTTATGAGTTATGAGTTATACTCACTTTGCTATTGGCATCTCCATTAGAGTGACCGATAGCAAAGTGAGTATAACTCATAACTCATAACTCATAACTATGATAAAGCGTATTGTAAAAATGACTTTTCGGCCCGACGCCGTGCAGACTTTTCTGGACGATGTTTTCGAGCCGAGTAAAAGCCGTATCCGCGCCTTTCCCGGCTGTCGGCACATGGAATTATTGCGGCATACGGAACACCCACACGTGTTGTGCACATTCAGCATCTGGGATTCTGAAGAAGCCTTGAACGAATATCGCCACTCCGAACTGTTCAAGGATACCTGGGCAAAAACGAAGGCGCTGTTTGCCCAACGGGCAGAAGCATGGTCGATGGAAACCATAGATCCGCACGTATGAATTATTCATGGAAGGAAATGATCTTGTGCGAAACACGTTCTAAAATCTTGCTACGCCATAACGCACAACCGATAGCTATTTCCCGAGCAACACCATTCCCCATTCTGAATTCAGCCGCACTTTTCCGTTTTCCACTTTCACTTGCTGCCCCGAATAGTAATCCTGCAGCATAGCACCTTCCGGGAAAGCATCTTGTGTGTCGATGGTCTTTTCACCTTTAGGCAAATCGATGCCTGCGACAACCACGTCGTGGAAATTTCCGGACTGAAAAGTTCTTTTGAAAACGTAGGGTTTGTTGGACAGCATGGCATGAACGCCTGCGCCCACGGCAGGGTGCGCGCGGCGGAAACGCCCGAGTTTTTGCCAGTGGGCCAGCACTTCCTGTGTTTTGAAGCCGTTGCGTTCGGCATTGGCGGCGAGTTCGTCCCAGTTCATAAACGAACGAAGCGTGGCATCACCCTGCGTGCCTGCTACCACCAGCGATCGGCTGGTTTCATCGCCGTAGTAGATTTGGGAAGCGCCGGGACACAGCAACAGTTTGGTGGCCGTTTCCAGGGGTTTCATTCGCCGGGCATCGTACGGAGAGCCATCATCATGCGACGACATGTAGTTGAGCACACTTTTGCCTTCCAGGCTGCCATGCAGCAGAATGGAGTATTTGGCAAACAGGTTTTCATAACTGTTTACACCATCGCTCTTTAGTTCAAAATTGATCAGGCTGTTGAAGCCATTGTTGTAAAAATCCACTTTTTTGTCGCCGAAATTGAAGTCGCGACCACTCGAAATATTGTAACCATATACTTCGCCTACCATGTAAAACCCATTATTGTCCAGCACTTGTTTGGGATGCGCTTTTTTCCAGTCGGCAAATGCCTGGTCGGCCTCCTTGCGCAGTTCGGCCCACACGCTTTCTTCCACGTGTTTGGCCGTATCGCAACGGTAGCCGTCGATGCCATACTGCCGGACATAGTCGGTAAGCCATTTCATCAGATAATAACGTGGCGTACGCGGGTAGCCGGTGCGTTGGAAAAAAGCATCGAGTTCGGCCATTTCCTTTTTGTAACGGCCTTCATTTTTCCATTTTTCAGCCAGGAAAGCAGGAATTTCCACCGGCGTATTGCTTTCCGTTTTTACATCGGGCAGGTTTTTTACCAGCGTACATTCAATGTTCGACTGGTAATCTTTGTAGGTACAGTTGGGCTCGGTTCTCACCCATCCGTCCCACACAGGGTCTTGTGCCGTTACGGGCCCGGTATGGTTTACCACCACATCCAGGATGACCCGGATGCCGCGCTGGTGGGCTTTTTTGACGAGTTCGGCCAGTTCATTTTCCGTCCCGAAATTGGGATCCAGGCGCGTCCAGTCTTTGGTCCAGTAGCCGTGAAACCCGTAGGTAGCCCCCGTGCCTTCATCCACTGCATCATGAATTTGTTCGAGTACGGGCGTAAACCAGATGGCGGTGATGCCCAGTTGGTCGAAATACCCTTCTTCCAGTTTTTGGGTAATACCTTTGATATCGCCGCCCATAAAGCCGCGCAAGTTTGCAGCAGGGCGGGTACGGCCGAATTGCAGATCATTTTTTGGATTGCCGTTGAAAAAACGGTCGGTGAGCATGAAATACACATTGGCATTTTCCCAGAAAAATGGTGCTTGGGGGCGTGGAGTAGCCGCCTGGCGGGAAGCAGTACAGGCAGACAAGCCCAGCAACAACAAGATTGCGAGCAGAGAAATTCGATTCATACGGTCGATCATTTTTTTGGGTGCAAGTTATCGGGGCTTTGACAAATGAACCCAAACAAGTTCTTGCGTCGACCGTTCACGTCATTACAATTTTACCCAGCGTGCAGTACCGACTTTTTTTCCGGTATTCACCAGCACCTGATAGATGCCAGAAGGCAGACTTTTCAGGTCATCGATTGTAATACGATTGATTCCTTGCTGAATCGAAATGCTGCGGGACATCAATTTTTCCCCGGAAACGGACATCAGATTAACCGAAGCAAATGCCTCGGCTTCGGAGTTGTCTCATTCCAGCGTGAAGGCGCCGGTGCCCGGATTGGGCGACAGAGAAAGCGTTTCGGTGATGACCGGCTGGCTCGTTGCCACACTGGGATCGGCCACGATGATACGCACCCGTCGGGTGTCTTCTCGATACACCTCCACCTGCGGAATCACTACCAGGTCGTCGGCCTGCACAGTTGTCTGTCCTGATTGCAGGATCGCGCCGCTGCCCACTTCCCGCACCTGCCATAGCAACACGGTGCCGGTAGCGGGTTTGAACAGTTGCGGGCGGCGAATAGCCACATCGGCGGTCAGGCTGTTGTTCGGGCAGTTGTCGTTTGGAAATATCGCGCCTGATTCCAGCCAGGCCACCACACTCCAAATACCGGCTTGCTCGATGAGCGTTGCGGTTTCCCAGCGGTGGTAACCACCCCAGGCGCCCCAGTTGTCGCCGTCGCCATTGTTGATACCGATCAGGCCGGTGCCAGGGTCGTTGTTTTGCGGGTCGAGCCGGTGGTTGAAAAATGCCGGGTAGGATTGGTTGCTGCGGAAGCGGGATTCCGGGAAATTGACGTTGTCAAGTGCTGTTTGCTGGTCGGCTGGTATACCCAGTATCCAGTGATCGTTGAACAGAGGAGAATCATCAATATTATGATCGCGTTCGCTCCACATGCTCTGAACGCCGGTGCCCAACGAATCGGCCACCCGAAAATTTTCCACTACGACAGGCCCCCAATGCATCGTAGAATTGATGTCGCTTTTACCATGCCAGTGCCGAATAATGGGCCAGTCGCGTTCGGGCGCGCAGTTATCGATCAAATTGAACAAATTTTGAAGTCGCACCACCTCTCCGTCCCGATTTCGAAGATTGGTGGGGAAATTATCCGCAGGGGCGCCGAATACCGTTTGGTTCGAGGTAGGTTCGGGGCCGTTCAGGCCGCTATTGAAAATGGTTGCGCTGGCATAATGCCCCGGATTGCATTTCACCAGGGCAATCGATCCAGCAGATCCCATGCTGTGTCCGTGTACCTGAATCCTGGCCCGATCGATGTTGAAATGACGTATCAGCCAGTCATCAATCCACCAGTAACGCCGTTGCGTATAATTCACGATCGTATCCGTTTCGGTAGGCAGGTTGTTAGGCTCAAATGGATTGTAGTTTTTGCGCCAGCCGAAATGCCAGGACGGCATGTCCGGCAAGGGCGGTGCATTTTCTCTCCAGCCAAGCAAGTTGTCGTCATGCGTCAGCAAAACACCTTCCTCCGGGCGTATATCTACTTGTACCCGGCTTCCTGCCAGCGACTGCCGGGCGGTACCGCCGCCACCATGCAGCCAGATCGATAAAGGGAAAGGCTGCGTAGTATCGATCCCCAAGGGTATGGAAATAAAGAAAAGGCTGGGCATGCCATTTTTCGCCGCATTCGCCATCACAGGAAAATCCGGGCGGTTCTCCCACTGATTTTGCCGACCATCTGCCCACATCATATAGGCCCGACAAATAAAGCCGAAAGCAAAAGGCGACGGGAAAGTGGCCTGCAACTGGCACTCCACCGGATCGTTCACAGGGTTGTACTGAAATGTCACCGGCAAGGCCGTGATATTTACTCCTGTGGTCACCGTGGTAGCATCGTCGGCCGCTACGGCAAAATGCAGGGCCCCCTGCTGGTGTGGCGTAAATACAAAAAGCGCTTCGTTGGGCGCCAGTTGGTATTTTCCGGAGCCCAGGGGCGCAGGAATGCGCGGTGTCATACTCGTATCGACTTGCTCCTTGAGTTGGGCGCACAAATATTCAAACTTGTGCAATTTGCCAATGCGAACAGCATCGGTGGTTGACGTAAATGCCGAGGGATAGGCGTATACCGAATACCAGTCGGGCAAAGGGGTGGATACTTCCCAAACGATCCAGACCTGCCCGTCGGCATACCAGCCACGGACGTTGGTTTGGGCGTTCAACAAAAATGGAAATGCAAGGGAAAGGAGTAGAAAAATATTTTTCATTTTGTCAAATAGATAGAATAAACCGGTTTTAATTTCAATAGACCTCGAAATGAACGATAGGTTTATTTCGGATTCATGAAAATAACAAACTGATTTCGACACTTTTGCGTACAACCGTCAAATCGTCACCTCATTTGCTCGTTTACAGTCAAAATGACTTCTAAAATGCTCCATAACTGCCACTTTTTCAGCCACAGGCGCCTGTTTTCATTTTGGAAATAAATTTGATAAAAAGGGATGTGCAGGGGTACATTTACCCGGCGTAGAACAAGGGGCAAGGTTCAAGGGGCAAGAGGCAAGAGGCAAATGGCAAGGGGCAAGAGGCAAACGGCAAGGGGCGCCTGCTCTATTTTTGAGTACATGCGGAAAGAGGTGTTTTCGTGTTTTCGTGTTTTGGAGGCTTCGCGCTTGGCATTGGAGAATTAGATTGTATCCTTAGGTCGTTCAAGCCTTACAACTAAATGCTAAGCGCGAAACCTCCAAAACACCAAAACACCAAAACACTAAAACACCAAAACACCAAAACACTTCAAACACCCAAACACTTCAAAAACACATCCATCCACATAATGACCTACGATAATTTCACCATAAAAGCCCAGGAAGCCATTTTGCAGGCCCAGCAAATCGCTGCGGGGTATGAGCAGCAAAGTGTCGACAGCGCCCACCTGCTCAAAGGCATTCTCAATGCCGACGACTCCGTGACCGATTTTCTCCTGAAAAAAACCGGCGTCAACATGGCGCGCTTCGAGGAAGAACTCGACAAACTCATCTGGGAAACACCCAAAGTACAGGGCTCCGACAAGCAATACCTCACCAATGAGGCCAATAAGGCCATTTCCACAGCCAAAGCCTTACTCAAGGACTTTGGCGACGAATACATTTCACTAGAACTGCTGCTGCTGGGTATTGCCAAAGGCAACGACAAAACCGCCCGCCTCCTGCGCGAAAGCGGCGCTACCGTCGATGCCCTCACCGCTGCCGTCAAGGAACTGCGCAAAGGCCGTAAAGTGACCGAGCAGACCACTGAACATGTGTACAATGCGCTGCAGAAATACGCCATCAACCTGACCGAGCAAGCCGAAAACGGCAAGCTCGACCCGGTGATCGGCCGCGACGAAGAAATCCGCCGCGTGCTGCACATCCTCAGCCGCCGGAAAAAGAACAATCCAGTGATCATCGGCGACCCCGGTGTGGGTAAAACCGCCATCGTGGAAGGCATCGCCTGGCGTATCGTCAAACACGACGTGCCGGAAACCCTGGCGGGCAAAAAGATTTTCAGCCTCGACCTGTCGGCACTCATCGCCGGCGCCAAGTACAAAGGCGAGTTTGAAGAACGCCTCAAAGCCGTTATCAAGGAAGTGGTCGACTCCAACGAACAGGTCATCCTGTTCATCGACGAGATTCACACCCTCGTGGGCGCAGGTGGCGGGCAAGGTGCTATGGACGCCGCCAACATCCTGAAACCGGCGCTGGCCCGCGGTGAACTTCGCACCATCGGGGCTACCACGCTCGATGAATACCAGAAGTATTTTGAGTCCGACAAAGCGCTGGAGCGCCGTTTCCAGGCTGTGTACGTCGACGAACCCAGCATGGAAGACACCATTTCCATCCTGCGCGGTATTCGTGAAAAATACGAGAACTACCACAAGGTGCAGATTCTCGACGAGGCCGTGGTGGCCGCTGCCGAACTCTCGCACCGGTATATTTCCGAACGCAAACTGCCGGATAAAGCCATCGACCTCATCGACGAGGCAGCCGCCAAACTGCGCCTCGAACTCGATTCTGTGCCCGAAGACGTGGACAAACTGGACCGCCAGATGCGCCAACTCGAAATCGAGCGCGAAGCCATCAAACGCGACAACGACACGCGCAAACTGGAAGCCCTGAACAAACAAATCCAGGATCTCCGCGAAAAACTCGACAGCATTCGCGCCAAGTGGACTTCCGAAAAAGAGATCGTGGAAGCGATTCAGAACTGTAAACAAAAACTGGAAGAATTCAAACTCCAGTACCAGCGCGCCGAACGCGAAGGCAATCTGGAAGTGGCATCGCGCATCAAATACCAGGATATTCCGGCGCAGGAAGCCATGCTGAAAGCCGCCGAGGAAAAACTGGCCGAACTGGCGCCCGAAACCCGCCTCACTACCCAAACGGTGACTTCCAACGACATCGCCGAAGTGGTGGCACGCTGGACGGGTATTCCGCTAGCCAAAATGATGAAAGGGGAGAAAGAACGCCTCCTGCACCTCGAATCGGAAATGCATAAACGGGTGATCGGGCAGGATGAAGCCGTAGTGGCCGTATCCGATGCCATCCGCCGCAGCCGCGCGGGCCTGAGCGACCCCGACAAACCCATTGGCTCGTTCATCTTTTGCGGCCCGACGGGTGTTGGTAAAACGGAACTGGCCAAGGCGCTGGCCGATGTGCTGTTCGACGACGAAAAAGCCATTACCCGCATCGATATGTCGGAATACCAGGAAAAACACAGCGTGTCGCGCCTCGTGGGTGCACCTCCGGGTTATGTCGGCTACGACGAAGGCGGCCAGTTGACCGAAGCCGTACGCCGCCGCCCTTACTCGATTGTGCTGCTGGATGAAATTGAAAAAGCGCACCCGGATACCTTCAATATCCTGCTGCAGGTGCTCGACGACGGACGCCTGACCGACAACAAGGGCCGCACGGCGAATTTCAAGAATACGATCATCATCATGACCTCCAACCTGGCGAGCGACCGTATCATGGAAGCCTTCGAGGATTTCGATACGATGCCGGAAAAACGCCAGCACGAAATTTTTGAAACGGCTAAATCGGAAGTGATGGATGCGCTGAAAATGAACCTGCGCCCCGAGTTTCTCAATCGCATCGACGAAGTGGTGGTATTCCATCCGCTGCAAAAAAGCCAGGTGGCACAGATTCTCGACATCCTGCTCAAGGATGTACGCGAAATGCTCACCCGCCAGGAATTGCAACTGGACGTTACCAAAGCCGCCGCCCGCGTGCTGGTGGATGAAGGTTTCGACCCGCAATTCGGCGCCCGTCCGCTGAAACGCACCCTGCAACGCGAACTCGTGAACGAACTGGCCAAACACATGCTCGCCGGCGACTACCAAAAAGGCGACACCGTGCTGATCGACGCCGATGGCGGCGGGCTGACATTCGGCCGCAAATCGACAGTGGAAGGCAAGGAAGTGGTGACGAAGAAACTGGAGGAGGTTAGTTAGTTATCGGTTGTCAGTTATTGGTTATCAGGGCGGGTAAGGGTATATTGGTTGATAATGGCTGCGGTTCGGATGTTCGGACAGCAGGATTATGGACGGATGTATGCTTATCCGCCTTTTTATTTCACCCGCAGCACCCCCACCTCCTCAATTGTAGACACAATAACAAGGGATGAATTTTTCAATCCGGTGAGTTGAACGCCCCTGTATTCCAGCGGCAGCAGCACCTTGTTTTTGATGCTGACAAGCCCCCACAGGTTGTATTGCATGGCAGGGACAAATCCGGGTGGCGTATCTTCTTCAAAATATTCGTAGGAGCAGGGCACCCGTTCTTCACCGGAGGCGCTCAGCAAACCGCATAACATATCGTCGTATTGGGGCGATGGTTTTTCCCAGACCTGTATCGGAGCGTCCGGCGACCATTGCGATACCCGGTATTTTTCATACTTTTTCGTGGACATTCGTTTGCCGTCCGAACGGCGAAAAAACAGGTACCCTTCTTTTGGGTAAGAACTGCTGAATTCTTTTACGGCCACGGTTTTGGCATTTACCATGCTCACGCCAGCATATCGGACAGGAATGAGTACGCGCCCTTTGGCATCTGCCATGCCATGTCTTTGTTGCTTGTCGACGATTTCAAACACATCCTTGGCGGGATTTTTTTTCTGATAGTCGTAATAGGCAAAAAGTGGATATACTTCTGCCCATTGGTTGTGCCAGGGCAGAGTTTTCAGGGGCGGCACTGAAATATCGGTCGGCTCCCTGTCATATTGTATTTGCTCTACAGGCGGGTCTTTTTTGCCGGGCTCTTCCACCACGATTTTTTCCTTGGTAACGGTAATCGCCCATTTCTAATCTTCTTTTTTATACAACCAGGTGTTGGCTCGATCCCTGTCTCTAGAGGTGCCCCAGTAATCGCCTGTATAGAGCGGCTGGACAGCCCATTCCTGGAGATTTTTCAGGTGCCGAAAACCCCAAAGGCCATTTTCTTTGATGGCCAGGCCCCATTCGCCCAGGGCATCTATTTTTTGGAACCTCGACGCCAGCACCGGGTTCAGGTTTTCATCCAGTATATTCCAGCCTTCTTTGCTGCCGACCAGTAAATACCCGTTCCAACTCTTGATCTCATAGTAGGTACCCATAGGGATGACCCACTCGATGGTGCCCTGTGAGAAGAGAGCGGTGTGGCACAACAGCAGCACACACCAAAGTATGTTTTTCATGTTTTTTAAAAGGCTAATGCCGATCAGGAGACAGCAAGCAAAGCAATTGACTCATTTTATTTGGACGAGTCCGATTTCTCTTCCTTTCGATACCAATAGCAAAGATGAATTTTTACGTTCCGGCAGGGAGATATCATCGTAATTGAATGACAGCAGCATTTTGTTTTTTGTGTTGATAATGCCCCAGTGGCCATATAATTTGGCAGGGATAAATCCTGGCGGCGGTTCCTCTGCAAAAGCCGCATACATACAGGGAATCAGTTCTTCGCCTGCTGCATTGAGCAGTCCACAACGGAAAAAGTTGAGTTCTTCTGATGGCGGCTGCCACACCTGAATATTCATGTCGGTTTTCGAGCGGGCCCTGTCAAATTTGGTGTATGTTTCCTTCGACATCTGTTTGCCATCTGAACGCCGGAAAAAAGAGAAGTAGGATGGGTTGCCATATCCATTGCTTTCTTTTGCTATGATCGTTTGAGAATTTATAATTCTCAACCTGTCATAGCGTACAGGAATCAGAACGTTGCCCTGCGCGTCGGTCATACCATGTTTCTCCGCCTGATCCATCACATCAAACACATCTGTGCCTGGATTGATGTTGTCTTCATCATAGATGTCGTGCATCGGCTCTACCGTTTTCCACTGACTGTGCCAGGGCCGGGTCGTCATGGGTTGCGGAAGTCTGGCGGGCGGGTTTTCAGCCTCGTCGTCCTCCTCTTCATCGCGAATTTGCTCTACGGAAAGCGCGCGTTTGCCCGGTTCTTCCACCACAATTTTTTCTTTGGTAATGGTAATGGCCCACTCTTTTTCACCGACATGCAGGATCCAACTGTGTGCGTAGCCCCGATTCCTTTTGGAGCCAGGGCCCCAGCCCCAGTCTTCATAAATCGGCTGAACGGCCCATTTCCGGAGGTCTTTCAGGTGTCTGAACCCCCATTTCTCATTTTCCTGAAGGGCCACGGCCCAATGGCACATGGCTTCAATGCGGTTGTATTTGAGGGGAATGATGGTCTTTAATTTTTGATCGACCATTCCCCAGTGTCCGTTTTCGTTTACGATGAAATATTGGTTCCAGGAAATGATGTTCTCGTATTTGCCCATAGGAACCAGCCAGACTGCCGTGTCCTGGGAAAAGAGATGACTGCCACACAAGAGGAGGGCAGCACATAGGATGTGCTTCATGAATTGAAATAGTTAGGGGCGCAAACTTACGACGGAAGGCAAAGAAGTTGGGATCATGAAACGAGGGAAAACGCAATCTTGTCAGTATCAGGCATTCCCCAGCGACTCCTGTTCCGGGCGGCATGGATCGAGTGGTTGTATAGATTTGACAACTTCCAAAAAAGTTGCCAAATTGCCGGACGAAAACAAAAACAACCCTGCCCATGCAAGAAAACTTTACCGAAGAATTTGAGTCTATCCGGCCCTCCCTTCGTTCCTACATCCTTCGCATGACGGCCAGTGCTGCCGACACCGACGACATCGTGCAGGAAACCTGGTACAAGGCCAGGCGTAACCTGGATTCTTTTCAGGGGCAATCCTCGCTCAAAACCTGGATTTTCGCTATTGCTTCCAACCTGGCCAAAGACCACCTGCGCCAAAAAAAACGCTGGCCGGAAAACGTAACGGACATTTGCAAGGAAGCCGCACTGGCCAACCCGACCTTTTTCGGGGAAGCCATGCAAATCAGGATGACCTCGCCGCAGGGCAACTTTGAGATCAAAGAACACATCGCTTTTTGTTTTACCTGTATTTCCAAATCATTGCCGCTCGAACAACATATCGTGCTGTTGCTCAAGGAAGTATATGAATTCAAGGTGAAGGAAATTTCCACGATCATGGAGCAGTCAGAAGCCATGGTCAAATACTACCTGCACACTGCCCGCCAGAAAATGATCGAAGTGTTCGACCGGCGTTGCGCGCTTATCAACAAGGAAGGCATCTGCCACCAGTGTACCGAACTGAACGGCATCTTCAACCCCAAACAAAATGTACAGGAAGAACTCGCCAAAATCGACCTGTCTCGCGCGGCCGAAAGCGGCGACAAGGAACGACTGCTCGATCTCCGGATGGACGTGCTTCGTGGCATTGATCCGTTCGAATCCGGCGCCGCGGAATTGCAGTTGCACCACATCGAGCACAACCGAAAAGTGATGGAAGGGTATCTGGAAAAAGAGGGCTGAGAATTTTTTTTCAAAAAAACTGTCCCAAACCCTATCGTTTTCTTTCGCTCAAAAGTCCAAGCATCAAAACGATTTTCTTCACATGAAAAAACTTTTGATGCTCTTCCTCATGGCAACACCTGCTTTTATTTCCGCACAGGAATCTCCGGCTGCTACTGTCCGCAAAACGTTCAGCCGCACCACGTCCGTCAGCACCGTCATCAAGGCCGATCCGGCCGTTATCTGGGCATTGCTCACCCACGCGGCCGATTACAAACGCTGGAATTCTACAATTATCTCCATCGAAGGAGACATTGCGCCGGGTGAAACCATTCGCCTGAAATCGACCCTCGATCCCAAACGAACCTTCAAACTGAAAGTAAAAACCTTCGAACCTGAAAACCGCATGGTCTGGGGCGACGGGAAAGGCAAACGCACCTACACCCTCACCCGCAATGAAAACGGTACCACCACCTTCTCCATGACTGAAAAAATCGGCGGACTCATGTTTCCCCTGTACGCCAAATACATTCCGCCGTTTGATGCTACCTTTAACCGGTTTGCAGCAGATTTGAAACAGGAAGCGGAGAAGATTGGCAGGAATGATGAATGATGAATGATGAATGTTGGGCCTAGGTGTTTTTTTTGTATTCTCATCCGAGCCACCAAAATCAACAACAGATGCTCCCTTACCACCCTGATAACCAATAACTAATAACCAATAACTAAACATGCAGAACGGAACAAAAGACAATCCCTGGCAACTCAAAACAGCCCCTGGCACTGCCGAATACACCATGTACCACGATCTGGAAAAAGACATTCTGGTGTGCAAGGTGGGCACTACAACCCTGCATTATTCCTGGCGCTGCATCGACGATTTACACGCCATGCTCAAAGCCCATGGCGACTGGATGGAACTCGGTGCTGCCGACGAAGGCAAGGAACCCAAACCCGGCACCGTGGAAGCCTGGGGCCGCTCCGAGGACAATCCCGTGGGTGGCTGGTATGGCCTGAAAAAAGGTTTTAGAGGCCGTTTTGGCATGTACGTGCCACCCTTGCTGGAAGAACTTGGGCTGGTAGAACTGGAGCACAACCCGAAGAACAACCGGGTGCGCGCGAAGTGAGGATGTGCATTTACACACATATTTCGAGCAACCACTTTTTTTCCGACACCTGTGATTCCTGCAATACAGCCTGGCGCAATGCTGCTTTTTGCGATGGCGCGGCTCCCATTAGTTTGCGCATAAAACGAATAAAATGCACGTAGTTATTCCGGTGATAACTGATTTCCTTGTGTCGTTTCAGGAAAATCTGCATGGCGTCGAGGTGTGAATGCAAGGCGTCGTACGCGCCGATATTGAACAGTATTTTGGCTGCCAGCGTTTTGGCTGCCAGGGCAGCCAGCAGGTCGTCCGATTCGGCATGCCGGAGCAGCACGAGGGCCGCGTCGTAATTTTTACGCTCGTATTCCCAGCGCGCCATGTTGAAGTGGTAGGTACTGTCGCGGTAGGTGGGTTCCAGCGCATCGCGAAACGTATCCAGAAAGGTGCGTACCCAATCCAGTTCGCCCAGTAGCAAACCCAGCGCCGTGGCATTGCGGTAGGTGAAACGCGACAACACACCGTCCACTACAAACACGTTTTTGTCGAACCCCGAGCGATACAGTTCGAAGCCGGCCCGTATGTGCGCCGTGGAACCTTCATTTACCCTGCGGGTACAGAAATTGAGCGCCAGTACGTACAAATCGCGCAGTTCCTCCTCCGGGAAGCGCTGACTATGCTCCTCAATTTTCTCCCGAAAGGCCGTAAATGCTGCATCACTGTCGGGCTGGCTCAGCATCTTATAACAATGGTAATACAGATCAATGGCCGGATACAGCAGCAGTTTTTGCTCCTGAATTTGCACGAGAATAGGCGCCAGCATGGAAAAGTGGTATTCCGTTTTGAATACATTCTGGTGCGACAATGCAGTGCAAATTTGCCGTAGTTTTTGGGCAAAGTACCAGTGGTCAAGCGCGTCCCCTATATCCTGTACCTGTAAGGCAGCGGTGCGCTTGCTGGCTGCTTCGAAGCGAAATTGCTCGGCCAATACCTCGTGTTGCTGGCGCAGATAGTCGGCATTACGCAGCGGCTGTTCGGAAAGGAGGCGCTCGGCCTGCCGGATATTTTTTTGAAAAAGCGCCGGCAAATTTTTCTTTCGGTATTGGGCAGCAAGGCCAAGCATGCTACCGGCTGTATTGCCTTCCACGGTTTTCCAACGCCAGTAATTTTCTATGGCATCGGTGAGCCAACTGCCCAGTAAGCGGAACAAACGATCGTCGTAGGGCTTGTCAGGATAAATTTTTTTGAACAACACCGTTTTTTCCGGCAATTCACCCTGCGCAGCAGCCGACCCGCTCACAAGCAAATCGAACAGGCGCTGCAAGTCTTCGCGGTAATTGAACCAGTCGGAACGAAGGATGATGCGCATATCCCGGACTTCTTCTCTGCTCAGGGTTTTGATGATTTGAAATACCTGCATACGACGGGTAGGTTAAGAACATGAAGCCAAGCGCTGTTCAGGCGGTGGCATGGGCTTTAGCCCGTCGGGACGGCGCCTTTTAAGGCGCAATAATTATTTTTTTATTGTGAGCGCCATAAATGGCGCTGTCCCGACGGGCTAAAGCCCATACCACCGCCTGAACAACGCTTGGCTTTTGATGTGTTGGCCTTCAGTTAACAGCCACAAGGCAAAATCAATATAGTTTTATTTGCAAATATGACATAAATTTTATCATAAAAAATTGTTATTCAATTAATTAATATAATTTTTAACTCAAAAAAAATTTGCAAAACAATAAAATTGTATTCTTTTCCTCTTTTGCCAAAGACCTAACTTGGCAGCATGAACACACCGGCCGCCTCCAAACGACTGTTGCTACGATGGAGCATGTTGTGCATCCTCCTGTTGGGAAATGCCCTGCCCGCAGCGGGACAATTTCGCGCACCACCCCAACAAAGGCATGTCAAAAGCCACCTGCTCGATGCGGATACCGTCTGGATGGGCACTTCCAATGGCGTGGTCAAAATGTTGCGCAACGGGCAGTTACTCCAGCGCTGGACAGCCGACGATTTCCCGGAACCCGGTTTTCCGGCCAGCACGCCGACAGCCATGGCGCTCGACAATCAGGGGCGACTACTCGTGTACTACGACTTCTGGGGCATCCGGCGTTTCGACGGTGTTCAGTGGGAAATCCTGAGCGACCCTTTCACACCTGTCATCGGCAACCTGTCTTTTATTGACATTGCTGTTGATTCACAAAACCGCATCTTACTTGGGGGCGGCAGTTTTATGTACCGGCAGCAGGGCTCCGACTGGGAAGCCATTTCCACCCCTTTCAGCAGCCACAACCGCATGAAACGCGGCCCGGACGGCCATATATGGGTCATTACCAATCAGTTTGTGGCACGTTTGGATGATAGCGGATGGACGACCTCGCAGGCCGCCTTGCCCAACCGACAGTCCGGTTTTGATTTTACCTGGAATGCAGCGGGCGACCTTTTTGCTGTTTTTAATGCTCAAAACAGCCAGGTTCCGGAGGTCTGGAAATTTCCACAGAACGACCTGACTCAGCCCGAACTGATCGTGGCCGTTCCGGAATACGCGCCTTCAGCAACGCCGCCCGTTTTCCCGGTCGAATCCATTGCCATCGATGCCCAGGATCGTATCTGGCTGCAAATCGCCGGGGGCAATTTCAACTTTATCCGCCGCGACGGCGACACCTGGACCGAACTGGGAGGTACACTTAACAGCCCTTTCCCGGTTTTTGAATACCCGGAAGCACGCCTAACCCCCGATCCCGACGGCTCGATGTGGATTTGCAGCCGGACCAATCCGGATCCGCTATACCGCTATGCCGACGACACGGGCTGGCTGGTGTATGAAAACAGTTTTTCGGAAATGGGTTATGCTGGAGCAGCCCGGCCGGACGGGAAGGTGTTTTTTGGAGGCCTGCGTTTCATGGGTTATTTTGATCCTGCTACAGGGCAATACCGGCACAAAGCGCTCGGCGCAGAGTGGCCAGTCATGCACGACATGGCGGTGTCGCCTTACGACAGTACCGTGTACGCGGCTACCGAAACAGGCATCTGGGAATTCGACGGGCAGGCCTGGAACGTGTCATTTCCAGTAAACGACCCTACGGCTCATGGGCTGAACATCGCCGTTGCGCCGGATAACAGCGTCTGGACGCTGATCGGCACGAGCAATGGCCAGACGATTCAAAACCACCTCATGAGGCGCCCGCCCGGCGGCGACTGGCAAGGATTTGTACTGCCCAGAACGGCTTCAGGGCTGGCCATTGCACCGGATACGGCTGTTTGGCTGGCAGTGTTTGATCAGGTGTACCGTTATAAAAATGGCCAATTCACGGTGTTCGACGCTGCCACCGTAGGTTATCCTTTTACCGAAATAAACGGCACACTGCTGGAAATTCATCCGGACGCGCAAGGCCGGATATGGTTGTTTGTACCCGGAGCCGGGCTTGCTCGCTACGACGGCACGGCATGGACGGTGATGACGCCCGAAAACTCCGGCCTGTATGCGTCCTACAACCTGCGCGACATGGCCTTTGATGCCTCCGGCAGGTTGTGGCTGAGTTTTTCCAATGGCGGCAGCGCACAACGCGCATTGCAGGTGTACGACGGACAAACCTGGAAAAACTTTACCCCATACAACAGCAATATCGGCACTACTGCCATTGAAAAAATCGTACCTGCCCCGGACGGACGCGTATGGCTGCACGATACTTATTCTTTCTATTTCTTCGAGCCTTCCTCCCGCTACCTGCGAGGGTATGTGCTGCGCGATAGCAACGACAACTGCTTCCCTGATCCACTGGAGTCGACTTTGCCGCAGTGGATTGCCCGCGCGACGGCGCCCGATGGACAGAAATGGTACACCATTACCGATCCAAACGGGCATTACGAATTGCCATTAGACAGCAGTCTGTACAAAATTGACATGCTGCCGCCGGCCGTCGTCTGGGGAAACTGCAACGCCTCTCCAACCATCGACTTGACACAGACCCTGGCCGACACCCTCGATTTTTCGGGAGAAGTACTGGCCGAATGTCCGCTGATGCAGGTAGAAATAGACGTGCCTTTCCTGCGGCGTTGTTTCCCGAATATTTACCAAATCAGGTATTGCAATTTTGGAACGGCGCCGGCCGCCAATGCCACCGTCGACCTCAGCCTCCCGGCAGGCTTTGCGCTGCAAAGCATGGGCTTGCCTTACACCGAGGTGTCGGCGGGCCACCTTCGGGTGAATCTGGGACAGGTAGATGATGGCGTATGCGGCGATTTTTCCATGACAGTGGTGCCCGATTGTGCCCTCGAACTGGGTGAAGCGCTGTGCGTATCGGCACACATTACACCCGATACGCTTTGTATGGGCAGCCCCGGGTGGTCGGGCGCCGATTTACAGGCCGAGGCTTCCTGCACGAGCGATACAGCCTATTTCGTATTGCGCAACCGGGGTTTCGGCGACATGTCGGAAGCGCAGGATTACGTCATCATTGAAGATGAGGTGATTATGCGCATTGTGCCGGTGCAGATTCCAATGGGCGATTCCATACTTGTTCCATTTCCGATCAGCAGCGGTTACCAGCGCATCCAGATTCCGCAGGAGCCGGGCCACCCGTTTCCCGGGCTGGTGAGCGCCTTTGTAGCGGGTTGTAACGGCAATTCCGGCAATTCATACGTCACACAGTATCCTTTCGATCAGCCGTCTCCGTTTTATGCCCAAACCTGTGCTGTGCTCAAAGGTGCATACGACCCCAACGACAAATCGGCAAAGCCGGAGGGGGTAAAACCGGAGCACTACATTTGGCCTCAAACCCCTATCGATTACAAAATTCGCTTTCAGAATACGGGCACCGATACCGCTTTTACCGTGGCCATACGCGACACGCTTTCGCCCTGGCTGGATGTGGCTACGTTCCGACCGGGCGCTTCCTCGCACCCCTATCAGTGGGACATCAGCGGTAGCGGCATCCTGACCTTTGTTTTCGATAACATCATGCTGCCCGATTCGAATGTGAATGAGGCCGCTTCGCATGGATTCGTGGCCTTCAACCTAGCACCAGCGGATACCACGCCGCTCGGAACCGTGCTGGAAAACAGCGTAGGCATCTACTTTGATTTCAACGAGCCGGTGATCACCAATACGGTGTTCCATACCGTCGATACAGGCTTTTTGATGTACAATTTACCAAGTTTTACTTCTATTACGCCAGCCCCACCGGGTTTGTCGGTATTCCCCAACCCGGCAGGCGAGTGGGTACAAGTTTCCATGCCTGGCCATTTTTTCAAAAAAGGAAGTATCCAGTTGCTCGATGTGTACGGTCGGGAGGTAGCGCAGCATCCATACGTAGGAGAAAGTGCACAGATTCGCCGCAACCACCTACCCTCCGGCGTGTACAGCATAGTGGTTTTTGAAAATGGCGTGCGGATAGGTTCCGGGCGCATCATCTGGTAAAAAAGGGCTGCCAACACATGACACCCCGTCTCATATTCAATCAAATCATACACATGAAAAGAATACTGTTTGTTGCCGCATTTGCCAGTTTGTTTTGGCAAACGGGCGCGGCCCAGGACCTTGTCTGGGCCAAAGGATTTGCCTGGCTTACGACCAGCATGTCGACCACAGTAGATGCCGACGGCAATTTGTACCTGGCCGGCTTCGATATTGGCAACCACGACATCGATCCGGGGCCTGCGGTCTGGTCTATTCCCGGCCCTTCCAATAAGGCCGTGGCTTTTGTCGCCAAATTCGACCCCAGCGGGCAGCCTCTGTGGCTGCGGAGCGTGGGCGCGCCCGATGCTTTTATGTACTTCACCGGCCCGGCATCATTGGGCAACCCCGGCAACCACATTCTGGAAGTAGATGCCACTGGCCACGTGCATGTACTGTTCAGTGTGCAAAGCACTGATAGCGGGAAGGTATATGTGTATCCCGGCCCTTCGGATACCATTACCACAGGGGCGTCGGATGTGTTGTTCACTTTTAATCCGGACGGGGAGTTTATATTTGCCGAGGTCATTTTTGGTAACAGTACTTGCCGCAGTACCGATTTTCAGGTGCATTCTGGCGGGCGCATTACAGTGGTTGGTTTTTTCGAAGGCACTATTTTCCCTGGCAGTGCTTCCCGCACGCAGGTAAGCGCCGGGCAGACCGACGGGTTTATCTACCAATACAATCCGTTTAATTACAACGTTTTTGAGACCCGTAGCCGGCGTATCGGTGGTGCGCAACGAGACTATTGCTACGGCATTGCCGCGGATGCGGAAGGGAACCTGCGGGTGGGCGGCATGTTTTTCGGCGATTGCGACGTAGACCCTTCCGATACAGAGTCGTTCTGGCTTTCCCTGCAAAGTGGGCAACTCCACAATGGGTACCTGATGAAATGCAGCGATGCTCTGGATTTCGAATGGGCGCAACGCTACCAGACCGGCGGCATATTGCCCACACGAGTGGCGACCGACGCTGCCGGAAATGCATATGCTTCTACCCATGTGCAGGGAGGCGTTCAGGTAAATCGGTACACGTCCGGCGGTGTACTGGACAATGTTTATTACCTGGGTGACAACACCTTGAATGCCACGGCGCTCGAACATTTACAATTCAGGGTGGATCAGGCGGGCGACCTGCATTGCTGGCGACCCGAAAACAGCATGACGAACGACCGAACGGATGCTGTTTATAAAAAAATAGACGGCGAAACGGGTGAAGTGTTGTCCGAATTGCGATTCCCCGCCACCGTTTGGTCTGGAAGCCAGGGAATGGCCCTGGATGCACTGGGCAATATCTTCCTGACCGGCTCTTTTGAGGGAACCATCGACCTCGATCCCGGCGCAGCCGAACAACTTTATACCGCCGCAGCGCCCTATCCGCAGCGTGTTTTTTGGGTAAAACTCAATGAACAATGTCCTTCGCTGGGCCTCAAATTTCAGGATGTGGCGCCGGTTGGCTGCGATGCTGATGGCGGCGCGCGGGCCGTGGCTTTTGGCGGAACAGCGCCCTACTCCTACGAATGGGAAACCCTGCCGGTGCTGTCGGATTCGATCGCACATTTCAGCCAAAAAGGTTACTATGCCATTCAGGTGACAGACGCTGCTGGCTGCCACCGCCGCCGCGAGGTATGGATAGACGGGGTGTTCGACAATGCACCAGGGCTTTTTGACCTCGAAGTGAGGCCCATTTTTGCTACTGAATTCAGGCCTGGCTTCCCGGCGCTGATTCATTGCAGTGCAGCGAACCTGGGTTGTAATCCGGTAGACGGAAGGCTTAAACTGGCACTCGACCCCTTGCTGCAACTGTTGTCGGCAGATCCGCCGCCTGCTGCCATCGAGGCCGACACCCTCATCTGGCAGCAAACACAGTGGAACTACAATGAACCGCTACAAGTGACGCTGGAAGTGTGGCTGCCCAACTTTGCCATACTGGGCCACCTCATTCACCTGCGCGCCTGGGCTGAAACACCCGACGAAACCCTGCTTTCCAACAACCTGCAACTGTTCCGGGATACCATCATCGGTTCTTACGACCCCAACGACATCGCTGCCGCTCCGGAAGGCGTATGTGAAGAAAAGGCCATTTTGCCTGCGGAAAAACTGACATACTCCATTCGATTTCAAAATACAGGCACCGCTTCCGCCATCAATGTGCGCATCCTCGACACCCTGCCAGCCCAACTCGATTTGAGCACTTTGCGCGTCCTGGCTTCCAGCCACGACATGGTGGTGGAGCGGCTGGATTCTGTCACGCTGGCCTTTGTTTTTGAGGGTATTCACTTGCCCGACAGTTCGTCCAACGAGCCGGGCTCACAAGGGTTTGTGCAGTTTGAAATAGCGCAAAAACCCAATGGGACGCTGGGCGCCATCATTCGCAACCGGGCAGCGATTTATTTTGATTTCAACGAGCCGGTGATAACCAATACGGTGGCGCGTACCGTGGCCGACCCTTTGCCGGAATGCCCGGTGGTGGCAGTGGGCGAGGCCTCAGACAGCGACCTGCAATTTTCTGTTTTCCCGAATCCTGCCAAAGCAGGTCAGCCTGTTCGGATAGTGCTGGAAAACGATTACTTCGGTCCTCTGAAGATTGAGATGTTCAGTGCCGACGGAAGAAACCTTAACAATGTTTTAACTACCAAAAAAACGCAAAAACATACAGTTTTGCTGGAAAAATTGCCGTATCTTGAAAGCACTTCCACACGCCTGATACGCATTTCAGACGGACAACGCTTTGCTTCGAAATGGGTGACAATCATTCCCTAAAAAATTGTAACGCATGAAAAACCTGTCTTTTTTTCTCCTTTTCCTCTTTTGTGATTTGTCTGCCCAATCCCGTTTTCAAGACCCCGCCACCGGCAAATGGGGCTATCAGGATCAGGAATGGAACATCATCGCGCCAGCCATTTACGACGAGGTGCAGCCCAATTTCGACACCATCATGGCGGTCAAAAAAGACGGCAAAATGGGCGCCATCGACGAAAAAGGTCGCTATCGCATTCCATTGATCTATGAACAGATCATGCCCAACTTCAATAGTTTTCCAACGCAATACGGCTACGCCGCCGTTACCAAAAACACCAAAATGCCCGACACCTGGGGCATGGTCGATTCGCGTGGGAAGGTCATTTTACCCGAAAAATTCTATTATGTACGGGCGCTGACGCCTCAACTGCTGGTCGGCAGGGTGAGTACCGATACTTTTCTTCAGTTTTATGATCCGAAAGGCCGCTTGCTGTACAAAATAAAAGGACGGCATGTGGAGCCCAATGACCTGGGCAACACTTGTTTCTTCGTAAAAGGCCTGGATCGCCGCCTCCGGGCCTACAAAACGGATGGCACGCCAGTATATCCGCCCAACCCTGAAGCAGGCGTGTGGACGGATGGTGCAGTGACCATTTTGACAAAAGGAATGGGCAAAAAAGGGGTGATCAATTCGAAAGGCGACACGATTATTCCGTTCGAGTATGTGCAATTCAAGCCAGGTCTTCCGGGGCAGTTTATCGTTGCAAAAGCGAACGATGACTATACGGTTACCACCATCGGCGTGTACGACAAGAAGGGCAAAGTCATACTCCCATTTGCCGATCAAAGCGTTATTGCCTTCGGGAAAGTGTATCAGGTGTATGAGCACAATATAGACAGGGCAGGCATATTTTCTGCCGACGGCGCCGCCATTGTGCCCAAAGAATATCGATTTTCCAGTGTGTATATCTCGGAGCGGGAATATGGCCCGAAAACACCCGATCGCCACCCCGAGCGGTATGTTTCCGCAACGCATCCTGATACGCGGCAGCAGTTTTTGATCCGCGACGACGGCACAATCATTCGCCCGAAAGGCGCTCAGGAAGTGCGTTACCATGGGGATAATTTTCCGCTGATCATCGAAATGGCGCCGGAAGATGGAACCTCGTTCCCACGGAGAATGGCCATCGATTTGAACGGCAAGGTGCTGCTTCCTGCCGAATACCTGATGCTGGATTTCACACCCGACCCCAACGTGCTGATAGGCAGAAAGGCAACAGCCAAACAAATCGGCTTTATTTCACTGGATGCGCCACAAAAAGCGGAATTTATCTACGATTACCAGAGCCGATTCTCCAACGGATATTACAGAATGCAAACCGGCCACAGATACGACCTGTATAACCTCCGATTGAAACGCATCCACTCCGGCGAATACAACTGGTGCAATGAACCCAACCGGGATCAATACCTGCAATTCCGTTTGGAGGGCAAAACAAAGGAAAAACTGGTGGCTGCTGCATTTCGCGAAGGCATGGAGTATGGCGAATGGCTGGGCATTACAGAATCGGGCCAGCATTTCCTGTTTAAGAAAGTGGAAATGACAGCGGCACAACCACCCGTGAAAGTGGAAGAGGCGGTGGTAATGGAAGAGGCGACGGATGCTGTAGAGGCGCCACCGCCGCCGCCCGCCGCAGAATCGGCCGACCAGGTTTTTCAAATGTTTGATGTGCAGGAACCGCCCGCATTCCCGGGTGGTGAGGATTCCCTGAAACAATACCTCGCCCGCAACCTGCAATACCCGCGCCTGGCAGCCGAAAATGGCATTCAAGGCATGGTAGCCGTTAAATTTATTGTTGAAAAAAATGGCGCCCTCAGCAATATCAACGTCGTGCGCGACATCGGCGCAGGATGTGGCAATGAGACCATACGACTCGTGGAAACCATGCCGAAATGGACTCCGGCGAAGAGAAGCGGCCAATTTGTGCGCGTGGAGTACACGTTGCCGGTGCGGTTTAAACTGGAATGATTCCCTTAGAGTAATTTTCCGTAGAGTGATTTCCCGCAGATCGCGCAGATTTTCCCGCAGATTTCCGCAGAATGTAGAGTACACAGTTAGAGTACACAACTAATGTAAACAATGTTATCGACTTGAAGAAAACAGGTGTACTCTACATTCTGCGGAAATCTGCGGGAAAATCTGCGCGATCTGCGGGAAATTACTCTACGGGAAATTACTTTACGGGAAATCAAAAAAATCACTCACCCCCCTTTCACATATGTTCAAACACCTGCTCCTATTCCTTTTCCTGCTTCTGTTCTCCGGGCTAAGTGCCCAAATTCAGGAGGAAATATCTGTCCCACGGCCCGTGGAAGAGCCCCAAATCAAAGGCGGCAAAACTCGCTTTGGCAGGTACCGCACCGGAACGCCCCAACACGTACAGGAGGGCGATAAAACCGGCTGGGCGCTCGACGATTCCCTCCTGGTGCCCATTCAGTTTTACAAGATGCCCAACGTGTACAGCGATTTTATGGTGGTGCACAACTACGAAGGCTACTGGGGCGTGATCGACAAACACGGCCGCACGGTGTTGCCTTTCGAATACGAGCAGGGCGGACAACTATATGCCTGGAAAGTGAAAGACCCGACCAGTTTTTTGTCCAAAAACGGCCGACAGCAGTATTTCGACCCGCAAGGAAACGTGCTTTTTGAAACCCGATTCGAAGCGCTCGACGCAGAAGCCACCAACCGCATTGGCGCCCAGCGCCCAGGCTTGCTGGTGGCCACCAAAATAGACCCGATGCTGGGCGAAGTATCGGCCATTGCCGACCACTCGGGCAAGGTGCTGTTCCCTTTCAAATACTACCGCATCGCATGGGCGACACGTCACCTGGTGTGCGTCACGGAAGGGCAGCAAGGGAAAAAAGGTGTTCGCGACTGGAGCGACCGCGAGATACTGCCGCTTCAATACATAGAGATAGCACCGCCGGATATCAATGGTCGTCTGGTTGTCGCGCTCGCGCCCGACCAGAAAGGACTGGCCGACTCAACCGGGCATGTGCTGATACCAATTGAATACCAGGAGTGCGGCAGACGGTTTGATATTAGTGCGTTCTACGATCTGAAAAAAGGTGCGCTCTATGGGCTGGCCGATTACAAAGGGCGTATGGTTGTCCCGGTGGGCGCTCCCTTTAAGCCTGCGCCTGTTTCCTACACTCCTGTCCAATGGGAGCGCAATGCTATTGGCCTTAAAATGAGCAAAAAGGGGCAAAAGCGCGGTGATTTTTGGCTTCAAAAATTGTCAGATCAGCAGGCCGTCTTGTACCATGTCGAGCGCGGGCGTTTATTAGAAGGCAACTTTTCCCAAGTTCAGATACTGGATGAAAAAGGCCCGGTAATAGCATACATGAAAAATGCCCAGCAACGCCTATACGATATGCAGGGACGCGACCTCCTGGGCGGCGATCGGAATCAGATAACAGTGCATGACTACCGCACGTGCATTTTTGCCAATAAAATCCGCGGCGCATGGCAAATTCACGCCATGGATGGCTCGCTTGTCACCGAAGAGGAGTTTGGTGCGCCCGGCGCAATGCTGCCGCAGGGCTTTTTTTCTATGCCGGATTTGAACGACAAATTGGCCCTGTTCGACCCGTTCGGGAAACGCCTGACAGAGCATCGTTTCAAAAAAATAGAAAAACCGGACGACAAAGCCGATGAAAAAGCGCGTAAAAAAGGCACGCTCAAACCGGGGCGCCACATTGTTGCTAAAGGCCTGATCGAAGCACCCGAACAACAAGAGGCGTCCTGGCTGTATATCGATCAGATGGGGGAGTATTAATACGAAACAAAAAAAAACCATACCTATGAAAAGACACCTTTACATCCTGCTCCTGTTCCTCCCGTTCGCCATTTCCGCCCAGGTCGAAGAAGAACACGAAGTCATGATGGATGCCCCGGTCGAAGAAATTTCCCCCAGAGAAGACTTCCTCCGCAGTATTCCAGCCAGCCGCAAAGACGGCAAACCCCACGTGCATCAGTACAACAAACTGATGGGATACTTCCTCAACGACAGCATCCTCATCCCGTTTATTTATGAGGAACTGGACTACCAGTATTCCGACTTTATGATTTGTCGGGAGCCGCGCAAACTCTACGGCGTCATCAATAAAAAAGGCGAAACGGTGATTCCGTTCGAATACGTCTCCCTCAAGCGATATTTCGATGTGTTTTTTGCCTGGAAAAAAAATGCCGGGTACGGCATCATGACCCTTTCGGGGAAGGAAATAGTACCGTTTGAATACCAAAAGGGGGCTTTTGGCGCCGATACGGCGCTGGTGTTTATGTCGCCGGGCAAACAACTCGTCGTCAAACCCGCGGGCAGCGACAGGGTACAAATGGTGCTGGAATCCAGTTACGATGAGATGAGCATAGAACCGGCGTATCCCCAGCCCTTGCTCGCCGTACAACAGCAAGGTCGCTGGGGTGTCCTGAACTACCAAAACCAGTTGGCGGTACCCTGCGAATACGACAACATCCAGAAGGTGTTCGGGCAGCATGTCATCGCCGTGAAAAATGGTAAAATGGGCGTGGTAAATGTCTCCAACGCTGCCGAAATCCCGTTCGAATACGAAACCATCGATCAGCGCCTTCGCAACGGCCTGTTTCGCTTCGGCAAGACAGGTACAAGCGGCAAAAAACTTTGGGGCCTGCTCGACTCCACCGGCCGCGTGGTGCTACCAGCCGAGTACCAGCAGATAGAGCAATTTTACGAATGCGACCTGATGAAAATACAAAAAGCCGGCTTATACGGCGTATCCGATCCTACAGGCAAGATCAGACTCGCACCGCAGTTCAACGAAATTTCAGCCTGGGAACACAATATCTACACGGAACAAAAAGACCCTTTGGGGAAAACCCGTAAAATGTCCAAATCTGCACGCGGTCTCTATTTCTGGTGCAAAAACAAGGCCCGGCAATCGAGTCTGTGGCACCTCGATAAAGGGCAGATTATTGCGCCGGGCGATTATGAATATTTTAGAATTTACCATGATGCAGGCGTTGTCGTCGTCACCCGGCAGGAGAAAAATGCGGTGTTGAATATGAACGGAAAACAACTCATCGGCTACGAATATGGCAACCTGAGTTTCTCCTCCAATCACCCGGAATTTGTGACTTCCAGCACCAATGGCAAAAGAACGCTGATAAGTATGCGCACGGGCAAACAAGTGCAGCCGGAATACTACGACGACTGGTTTTTCAACTACGTGGATGAAAAGAATGGGTATTTCTATACCAAAATAGGCGATTTCACAGCCTTGCACGCCCCCGACGGTCGCCGAATAACGCCTCATAAATATTGGGGCGGCATTACGCCTTGCGAGAACATTCCGGAAATGGAAGCCCGCTTGCCGAAAAACCGGAAAATAGTGGCCTGTGGCAAAACGAAAAATGAATACGAAATTCATTTTTATGCGATCGATGATGCCGGGGCGGAGTATGAGTACAATCGGAAGTAGGATGTGTTATGCGCTTCATCCGTTCTCCCATCCCGCCAGGGCGCGTAAAATTTAAAACCAATATTTTCACCTCAGAACTTAACTCATTTAATGAAAAACCGGATTCTTTTACTGTGTACCACCCTGTGGTTTGCAACACTTGCCACCGCCCAGCCCCTCATTCCCTACCTCGCTTCCAATGGCAAATACGGTTACGCCGACGAGCAGGGCAAAGTGGTCATTCAGCCATTTTCAGAAACACCTGGCGAGATCATTCCACCTGAAAAAATATTCACCACCCTCAAAAACGCCAGCCAGCCGGCGCTGCTGCTCCGCAGTGGCCGGAAAATCCCGGTTTCAACCGCCAATACCTACGCTGTCGGGGTGCGAAACTACCAGGTGAATGGCCAACCTATCGACAGCATTGCTCACCTCGTTACCCTTTTTAGCGACCGGGAAATAACCCTGTACGATGTACGAAGCGGCACAGGGAAAACATACCAGTATTTGCCTGCAAACAACTCCAACAACTGGTTTACAGGGTTTTACAAACCTTTCAGAGAATACCTGTCGCCTTTCCCGTTTTTCCATGGATTTACCGAAGTATGGAAATCAAAAGACGCCATGAATTTCGTGGATGCCAACCTGAAAGAAGTTTTCCCGCGCGATTTTCCGGCAGGCCGCGTGGCAGATGCCGGGCACTTTATCCTGGCAGAGAAAGAAGACCGTTTTGCCATCGGCGATAAAACAGGGAAAATCCGCACACCGTTTGTTTGGACCAGCATCTACCCCGGCGGTCAGGAAGGGCATTTCATCGTAACCGGGCCTCGTTATGCTTTTAAAAAATCGGGTATCAACGGCCTGATCGATGCCGACGGCCGTATCATCATCGATACCATTTACCGTTCTATCAAACCTTTCGGGCCCTTTCTGATCGTGGAAAAAGACGAGCGCTACGGACTGATGGACCACAGCGGCCAGGTCGTTCGGCCCATCGCTGCACGCAGTATGTATCCGGTAGTGCGCGGGCGGCTGCTGTTGGTCAATGAGTACGGCGACAACGGCGGCGGCGCCCGGTCCAACCTGCTCAACCAGCAGGGCAAACCCCTGCTGCCCGAAACAGTACAAGGTATCGGAACCTTCGACACGCGGGAATTCCCGCATTTCTGGGTGCAATTTTCCGACTACGACGCTATCTACGACACAGCGCTGCAGGAGATTGCCACCTTTCGGGGTTTCGACAGCGGTGAAATAGTGGAGACGAACCCCTTTGTTTTTAAACTGTCAAAAATCAACGGCAACAAATACGAATTTGGGCTCTATAATCGTGAAAGCACCCTGCTTACACCCACGGCCTTCGATGAATTGGTTCAGGTATATCCGAATGTGTACCGGGTAAAAAAAGACACCCTGTACGGCGTAATCAACAGCAAAGGCGAGCCGCTTATTCCAATAAAATACCTCACTATTCGCCCCGAATCCAACACGCGTGATTCGATTTTCTGGTGCGAAGAACAAAATGGACGCTGGGCGGCATACCGCTTGAAAAACCAAACCATCTTGGAAGACGCCAGGATCATTTCGAATGGCTACAACGATCCGATTGCAGCGTTCAAAAGTTCGATGTTCGGCGGCCCTGTTACGGCCACTTTTGAGGACGGAATCCGGCGACTGGTGCCCGATTCACTAAAAGAATGGCAATTGCAACGGCAGATAAGAACGCCGAACGGCGGGCTGCTGGTTTATGCCCGCTATCAGAATCGCGAGCAAGTAAAACTATACCTCGACGAGCGTTTTCAGAACGTCGTACCACCCGGCTTTGTGGTGATGCCTGCCCAGGAAGAAACCGGACTGGTGACGGTGATGCGCCTCAAAACAGCCAAACCCACTCCGAAACGCGAGCCGGAACTACAGGTTGTGCCCGAACCGCAAATAAAGGAGATGGAAACGCCGCGGGAGCAGCCCCGTGCTACGCAGTATTCCGCCCGCGATTTCGATGCCTGCGGCGTGCTCGCTGCCGACGGTTCCTGGGTGTTACCCCCCAAAGCAGGCGTGATGTACCAGCCGCTTTCGGCGTATATGGTACTGGAAACGCCGCTCGATATGCCCTACAAACAGGGCAATATTTATCCCGGCACCCTGCGCGTGCACCGCGTCAACCAGCCCACGCAGCCGCCGATAGAGGTCAATTACATCCGCCACATGCAGTTCGAACGAGGCGAGACGAACATTCAAATGGGCAAGAGTATCCGCAAACAACGCGAACTGATTACGACAGCGTATTTCGATAAAAAAGGCCGGCAACTGACGCCGTTCGGTGTGTACCAGGGGCCGCAGCACCTGAAATCGCGCAACATCATCACAATTGTAGACTATGACAAGCCGGAAAACAGCAAAACGATGGCCATCGATGAACAGGGCGCACCCATTTTCGATCTCGGCAAGTTGAGTTGCGGAAAAATGCCGCATTCCAAAGGGGGCGACTGGACCTTCGATTACGTGATCGTGATGGAGCAACTTTCCGTGGAAGAAAGCAAACGCATTGCACAATTGCCCATAGATGAACTGTCGAAACTGCTCCAAAAAGCCCGTTATCCGCAAGGAATTCTCGATTCTACCGGACGTTTGGTACAGCCGCTGAAATATTTCAGTCTGCAAATAGTGGCGCCCGACCGCCTGTTCTGTGCCCGCGACACCAACGGAACAGCCATGCTGTACAACTGGCAGGGCGAACTGCTGCATTATTTCCCCAACCGGCCTGTGTTGGGCTATCAGAATTCGGACCCGGTAAGTGCACTGCCGCTGAAAAACGGAAATATCGTCGTTGGGGACGGTATCACGAGTGTACTGGTCTCTTCCGGCAACCGGGTCATCAAAGCGTTCAAGGACTCGCATGTGGGCAGCGTGGATGTGAGCGGGCTTTTTTTTCAGTTGCGCACAAAGGAGCAGCAGTTATACTGGGTGAGGGGTTCGGACGGGTTGGCATACAGGCAGTGAACGCCGCAAATGGGTAGAGAGCGGAGTTATGAGTTATGAGTTATGTCGGACGACATCACTCATAACTCATAACTCCTCTTACAGTTTTCGCGTCAAATAATTCGTATAGTCTGTCAGCAGCACTTCATATTCCTGCCGCATGAGTGGTGAGGTCATCATGAAGTCGGCAGTAGCGCGGTTGCAGGCAGTAGGTATGTTCCAGGTGGCCGCCAGGCGAAGCAGGGCCTTGATATCGGGGTCGTGTGGAAGCGCTTCCATGGGGTCCCAGAAAAACACCACAGCGTCGATCTGGCCTTCTGCGATTTTGGCGCCGATTTGCTGGTCGCCGCCGAGTGGGCCGCTCAAGAACTGGGTGACATGCATATCCAGTGCTGCTTCCAGCATTTTGCCTGTGGTGCCTGTGGCAAATAACTGGTGCTTTTGCAATTGTTCCTTATTGTGAACAGCCCATTCGATCAGGTCGTGTTTTTTATGATCGTGCGCAATGAGCGCAATGCGTTTGCGGGCGCTCATTTGGCGGGTTATGTAGGCGTTTGATTTTTCCATTGTGAGACGTTTAATGCTACTCAAACCACACAATTGGATTTTTGATTGTTCGCAGGCACGAATTTTTCAGACGAGTTTTTTAACAGGCTCCCTTAAAATGGTTTTCAATTTTTCCGGTGCTGTTTTTCGGAAGTCGGAAAGATAAATTTCGTGGTGCAGCCCGTTTTTCAGCAGGCAATTCGACTCCATAAAAGCATTCATTTGCAACAGCGTGTCGGGTTCAGTAGCAAAAGGCCCGATATGAAGCATTTGCACGCAAAGCCCTTCTGTTAATTCAAACCATTGTACTTCCGATGCCAGTACAACGCCTTTCTGAGACCGGGCTACTTCAGCACCATGCTCCACGTCTTTGGGGCTGACAAATTCCGGCACCCGGATCAGTAGTCTGTATTCCCATTCGCTGCGTGGTATTTTTTGCGGGGCTTCCGAAATGGAATATGCTCCGAATTTCGCTTCATCAAACCACCACAAGCCTTCCAGTTTGGAAACCACAAAATCCATTCCCCGAGCCTTGCACGCGAACTTAACAGCATAGGCAGTTGTATAAAGCGCTTCGATGTAGGCTGAAAAGCCGGCGCTGGAAGGGTCGCCTTTGCCACAAACAGACAGGTATGTGTTGGTATCGAAACAGGCAAATCCCGCTTTGCTTTTAGCACTAAAATAGGGCTTGTCGTATTTAGTGAGGTCCAGTTTTTCCATAAGATGATTTTTTTACGTCATTTTCACCGTAAAAGTCGCATGGATCAATGACAACCCTATGTCACCGTGTCCCTGAAATTTTACAGGATTTAACATGCCCTAACTCATCTTGGTAAACTTGTTTCTGTACTCTACCGGCGTCAGGCCTGTAATCTTTTTAAACACGTCGCGGAAAGCCTTTGTGTCCGTATACCCCACATCGTACATCACCTCGTTGATGCTTTTTCGGCTGTTTTCGAAGCGGCGCTTGGCGGCTTCGATGCGCACCCGTTGCAGGTATTCGACCACCGTATTGTTGGTAGCCTTTTTAAAACGGCGTTCAAAACTGCGCCTGCCGATGGCATAGCGGTCGGCCAGTTCGTCTACGCCGATTTTGTCGTGGTAATGTACTTCTATGTATTGCTGTGCCTGCCGAATTTCCTCGTCGGCATGGTTTTTTTGTCCCTGAAATACCATGAAAGCCGACTGGCTGTTGCGGTCTATATCGACAGCAAAAAATTTGGACGCCAGAATAGCCGTTTCGCGGTCGGTGTATTTTTCCACGAGGTACAGCAGCAGGTTCCAGTAGGAATGAGCGCCGCCGCTGGAGTAAATATTATTTTCTTCTGTTATGACACTGCCGTCTTTCAGTTCAACGCGGGGAAACATTTCGCGAAACTCATTGGCAAATGCCCAGTGCGTCGAGCATTGTTTGCCATCGAGCAATCCGGTAGATGCCAGCAGAAATGCGCCCACACACAGGGAGGCTACTTCGGTGCCGCGGCGATACTGGTCGACAATCCAGGGAATAGCGGCCCTGTTTTGTTCGATGGCCGAACGCATATCGCCAAAAAGAGCAGGGATAAATACCAGGTCTACTTTTTCCGTTTCGTCCAGCAGGGAGTCCGTATGCACGGAAAACATGCCGTTGTTGAGTCGCACCTCGCGCGATTGGCCGACGAGCCGCACCTGAAACAATGGCTGCTGACCGTTGGCTTGTAAAAACTGGTTGACTGCCGAGAACATATAACTTGGATCGGCAATAGCCTGCATAACGGATGACTCGGGGACGAGAATGGCGATATTTTTCATTCGGCAAACTTACACAAAAAGTTTGTCGTAAACAACCCTTGTAATTGTCGTTTTTACCATGTTGCTGACGTTTTAAAACATTTTATGTTTGCAGTATAAATACAGAATGGTATTTGACGTAAAAGTCGGCAACCCAAAACAGCATTTGGAATGGCGTTGATCTTTGCAATTGTCTCATTTATATCCGACAGAATGGACGGATATTATAACGCTCAATACAATGAAACCACAAATCGACTGGATCTCGCTCGGCGTCAGCGACCTCGACAAGTCCCTGGCTTTTTACCGCGACGGACTCGGACTGCCCACCAATGGCATAGAACCCACTCGCCCCGGCACCGTATCATTTATGCTCGACAACGATCAGACGCTGGTGATACACGAATGGAAGGTGTTTTCCACTTTCACAGCCGATCACAACGCAGCCCTGAAGCCCAGTGGCTGCATTTTCAACTGTTATGCCGACAGCAAGGAAGACGTGCATCAAAAACTTGAAAGCGCGCTGAAAGCCGGCGGCACACAGATCGGCGAAGTGGCCGATCAGCCCTGGGGTTATGTCGCCAGTGTGCTCGATCCCGACGGGCATCAGTGGGTGTTGTTTTATAGCCCTATGGGGAAAATGTAAGAGAGGTGAGAGTGTGAGAGATGTGAGAGCGTGAGAGAAGTGAGAGGGTGAGAGAAGTGAGAGGGTGAGAGATGTGAGAGCGTGAGAGTTTGTAGATTGTACCGCCCCATGCTACCATTCCTGAACTTGCTTGTAAGACTATTCACATCTCTCATGCTCTCACATCTCTCACCCTCTCACATCTCTCACGCTCTCACCCTCTCACATCTCTCACTTCTCTCACCCTCTCACCCTCTATTCATGCTCCTCCACCCTTATCTCACTTTCGACGGGCAGTGCCGTGAGGCCATGACATTCTACCGCGAATGTCTGGGCGGCGAACTCTTTTTCCAGACCATTGGAGAGTCGCCGATGGCAGATCAGTTGCCGCCGGAAGCACAGGTGTTTATTCTGCATGCCAGCCTGACCAATGGCGCACTCACCATTCTGGCTTCCGATATGGTAGCCGATCGCGGGCTGGAAGTGGGCAATGCCGTATCGCTTATGCTTGACTGCAGTAGCGAGGAAGAAATCAGGCGGCTGTACTACCTGCTGTCGGAAGGTGGACTGCGCACCCATCCACTCGAGCAGACGTTCTGGGGTGCCTTGTTCGGCAACCTTACAGATAAATACGGCAACCACTGGCTGTTACACTTTGACTCAACACCATCATCACCCTCTCAATAAATAAGTGTTATGAAAAAACTGAATTTTAACATCCACATTCATGCATCTCCTGAAAAAGTGTGGGATGTATTGTGGACCGACGCGTCGTATCGCGAATGGGTTAGTGTGTTTTATCCTGGTTCGCATGCCCTGAGCGACTGGCAGGAAGGCAGCAGAATTCTTTTTGTGGAAGGCAGCGGGCAAAATGGCATGTTCAGCAAAATCGCCCGACTCATTCCAAACGAATACATGTCGTTTCAGCATTTAGGCGAATGGAAAGATGGCGCCGAAGCTCCTGGCGAGTCGGTCTGGGAAAATGCTTTTGAGAATTACCGCCTTTCGCCCATCGAAAACGGCACCGATCTGCAAGTGGAAATTGACGCGCATGAACCACATGCAGATTATTTTAAGGACACGTTTCCAAAAGCGCTGGACAAGGTAAAAGCACTGGCAGAACAGTAGCCACTAGCGCTGTCGTATGTATACCTGTTCAAATTTTGTACTTCCGAACCTGTTCCTCCAGCCAGTGGCCCAGGATCAGGTTCGGTTTTTCCTGAATGCGTTTCAACAACACTTTTTTATTTGCATTCATTGACACAATGGCCTTGCAGATGCGTACAAATGCCAGGGCGGCCTCCAGAGGAGGTTCTTTTTTGATCTTAAGTTGGCGATCCAGAGAAGCCTCAAACGAATGGCAGTAGTCGTGAATATCATTGGGGGCTATTTTTAATTCGAAATAGCAACGCAAAACAAGTGTCCGGGCGCGCATTCTTTCATAAAAATCCCGAAACTCTTCCTGGTTCAGGACTTCGAGGCATGATTCGAACTGTTTTCGTGTAAACAAAATCGTTGCATTGGCCAACCGGATGTTGTTGGCGCGGCTGCCCTCGCCCAATTGCGGCCCGTATTCTCTGACAAAAGATTCGGCCCAGTCTACTTTATTCAGCCGGGTGGCAACACTTACAATATTGGTAAATTCCTGTGGTTGTATTTTCCCCTTTTGGTTCCGGGGGTCATATTGTAGCCGAAACAGGTTCAATTCATGGAATTTGGCAACCCAGGGGTTATCACGGTCTTTTCTGATTTTCACCGACAGGAAATTGCGCAAAGGGGTCAGGATAATCTGCAATTCTTCAGGGTCAATTCTATGTATGTTCTCGATCAATAATTTTTCTATTTCCTTGAATAATGCCTCGTCCTCGTTGAGGATCATTTGGTGCATCATTTGATAAATATCCCTCAATTCAGTGGGCAGCGCTACCGTTCGCAGTTGTTCGGAGGCAGCGCCGGGGCGTACCTTCCGGGCATTGGCCAACTGGCATTCCATTTTTTCCAGCCACATTTCCTGAAATGTTCGAAGGGTGTCCAAACATTGTTGCATGTCCTGGATCGGGGGCGATTTTGTTTGAAGAGCCAGGTTTTGGAACTGAAGGGCAGAGAGCAGGCCTAAATACCGCTGGTTGGCTTCACTCAGTATAGCCGACTCCTCCGTTATTTTCGCGTATATAGAATCAGTCTGGGATGCAAAAAAAGAATATATCCGACGCTTATACAGGGTATCCAGCCAGATCAACTCGGCGTTTTTTTCATCTTTCCTAACGCTGTCCAGTATCAGATATTCCTTGAGCAGTTTGAAAAGATCCGAAAACGTGTTGGGTAAATGGGGTCGCTGCTTTCGTTTTTCCGACAAAGGCTTCGGGAAAATCTTCGCTGTTGCATATTCAACGGCCATTTTTTTTTGATTGGAAAAATCGGGGTGAAACTTTTTGTAATATTCAAAAACGCGCACGGGAACACTTTGTTTTCCCTGGATTTGTTTCAAATACTTGTGAAACCCTGCTACGTCGTCTGCGTTAAGTTCCTGTAACAGGGAAAAAAAATTCAATTTGGCCATAACAAAAAAAAGGTGAGAATGCGAAGAGTGCGCTGAATGCATTTGAGTGGTTCCAAAATTTGGAGAGCCACAAATGCATGGCCAAAGATATTATTCACAAATAATTGATAATAAGTTTTTTATGATATTTTTTCTAAAGAAGAGCATTTGATACAATAGATATTTCTCGCCCAGGAAAGTTCTTTTATGCAAATCCATTTATTTCAATTTTACAAAAAACGGTGGTGAAAAACGGTAAAACCCTTGGTGATACGTTTTTCCAAACCCCTGTACTCTTGTAATGTAATTGTGAGGGGGATAATACAGAACATATTAGTAAAGTTGTAAATGCAAATATAATGATAGAGCCTCGAAAATTGATACTGGACAAATTTCAGGAACACCTCGAAAAAGGTTTTACCGAATACTGTCTCAGGCACCAACTCGAAGCCAGCAATCACAACTTTTCAACCTACATCATTGATCAGAATTTAATCACATTGCCCTATCTCCAACGCTTTGCAGTAACCCGAGAGTACGAGTATATGATGGAAAGAGATGCCTGTTCTAAATCAATATTGGTAAACACGCTGGCACATCGTTTCAGTATTTCAGAGAGAACCGTCTGGGAAATCCTGAAAAATGTAAAAACACCCAGAAATAGTGAAAAAGCGAGAAACACCGGCTAATGAATCCTGAAAACAATGTTGTCGGTTGGGCTGAAAAGCCTTTTATCCATTGGTATTTGTAATGTGCGAAATAGTTGACCACGCGATTAGAAATAAAAGTAGGTAGACTTATTAATTCAGTAATTATGTTCGTAGACCAAAGCGGCGCCTGCATTTAAGGGCGCCGCCCTTTTTGTGTACCGGCGTATATGTGATCACGCTTGTCAACTCAACGAAACATGAAAGATCTGACTGTGCTCCTTCTAACCCCGCTCCAACTGGAATTTGATGCAGTAGCACGCCATTTACAAAACCGCAAATCGACAGTGTTGGAAGCAGCCACCTACGAAACGGGAAGTTTTGACGGCGCACACCACCAATATCACATAGTGCTCTGCCAGCCCGGCATGAAAAACGTGGAAATGGCACTGGCTACCGAACGCGCCATTCAAAAATTCCACCCACAATTTGTCCTCCTGATCGGTATAGCCGGCGGTGTGAAAGACGTTCGCATCGCCGACGTACTGATCGCTACCAAGGCATATAGTTATGAAGCAGGCAAGGAGGACGCCGACGGCTTTAAAGCGCGCCCTTCGGCTGAATCGTTCAGCGCCGACCTGCTGGCCTTCGCGCAGATAATCAGTCGCAGCCCTGACTGGAAAAAACGCACAGCCGACCAGGCAGCCGGCGCACAGGTATTTATGGGGCCCATTGCAGCAGGCGACAAAGTAGTAGCCGGCGCCAACAACCCTACTTACCAGCGCATCAAACAACACTTCAACGACACCCTGGGCCTGGAAATGGAAGTAGCCGGATTTGCCACCGCCCTTCAAAAATACCGCCATATCCACAGCCTTGCCATCCGCGGCATTTCCGACCTCTGCGAAGGGAAATCAGAAACCGATAAGGAGAACTGGCAACCTGTAGCCGCCGACCGGGCTGCCGCGGTTGCTTTCGAACTACTATACCAACTCGATACATCCAAATTTATCTCGCCTCCTATGGACGCTAAAATGCTTGCCAAAGAAATTTACTCCCTGCTGTTTCCCATGCCCGAATCCTTTAAGGAAATCGGCAACGACTTTGCCAACGCCGCCAACAACGAGGTGCGGGAAATTTGGAAAAAAGTGAAACCGCTGTTTATTGAAGAGGTGAACGCATTGGCACAGTCGCCAGATGACCCCGATACCCAGGCAGATGTACGGAATAAACTCAAACGAGAATTGGAAGGAAAAGCCGATTTTCAGCAGGAACTGGAAGCCTTGCTCAGCAAGGCCAAAGAACAGAATGCTGATAAAGGCAGCACAATTATTATTAACAGCAAGAACGTCGTGACAGGCGGAAACTACAACGTCACAGGCGACTTTAGAATTGGAGATGGGTAAGAAAAAGACATGTTGCTATGCCCTTTCTTGTCAGGGCAGCCGAAACTTCTTCCTGTATCCCTCATAATCCTGCTTCGTCATTTGCACCAGCATCGGCTTTTTATCCGGGTCGAGCCAGTGCATGAGTTCCAGCAGGTTCTCTTCGGTCATGGCCGTGCAACCAAGGGTGCCGGAGCCTTCCTTACGCCAGATATGGAAAAAAATGCAGGAGCCGCCTTCAGGCTCGGCAGGCAGGTTGTGCTTTACAAAAATGCCCCACTTGTATTGCTCATCCTGGCGCATCATCGACTCTCGGGCGTCCCAGTCCTTGTCGGTTAGTGCCGCATCTACAATCTGGTTGTAATAAGCCGATTCGCTGTCTTCCACACAAATCTGCGATTCGGTAATAGGCACATACGGCAATTTGAACGACACTTCCGAGGCCGGCGCATACCCGAATGCCGTGCCGAAGCGAAACAAGCCGGCCGGTGATTTCTGATCGCCTTCTTTTTTCTGCACACCGGGTTTGGCGCTGTGCAGCCCACGCCCCCAGGCCAGGCCTTTCCGGCCGAGGTTGACCGGGATGGAAGGGCCCACCTTTTTCCACGATTTTCCCCGCTTTTCATACTTCGACAGGGTAGCACGTACGCTGCCGGCCCTGGGGCTGGTGACGATGACAAGTTGGCGGCAGTCGTCGAAAACGCCGGAAGGCGGCGCAATTTCATATAATTGAAATCCGCCTGTTAACAGAAACAAAGATATTATTGAAAAAGACCAATAGTATTTCATACACATCACAACTGTATTCAACACATAGATACATAAAAATACATTTTCACGGAATGTACCGTGCATATTAATTACATTAGCGGCATTAAGAAGAACCATAATATGACAACGGTTACCTGGCCCTTTTCTACCAGAACCGCCTACCCAATTCCAGCACCATGGATGAAAAATTTTGGGAAAATCTGCTCTTTGCACTTAAACACCAGCAATGTGTTCTTGTCCTGGGTTCCGGCATTTCTACCGGAAAAACAGAAGATGGGCAGGAGCGGCCACTGACGGAAATGCTTGCCAATCACCTGGCCGATCTCATCGAACAGGATAACAAACTGGTAGAGGGTGACCGCAATAACCTGTTTCAGATCGCTTCCGAGTTTGTAAATATCAATGGACTGACCACCTTGCACCGGGTTACCCAGACATTTTACGCACAATACACCGAACCCAATGCCTTGCAACTTGCACTTGCCTGTTTACCCTTTCACCTCATTTTTAATGCTGCCCCAGACCTGTTGTTTTACAATGCCCTGGAACGCGCAGACAAACTGCCCAAATCATTCAGTTACAAATTACAGGGATCCGAACGCAGCAAATTCTATGAATCCATTCCCAAACCTACTGCACAGCATCCGGTAGTGTTCAACATGTTGGGAAACTGGCAGGAACCCGGTTCTCTTGTACTCACAGAAGGCTTGCAACTGGATTTTCTGCAGGACGTTATCCGGCATCAGGACGCCATCCCGAATACCTTGCTGGAAATTTGTAACACAAACAAAAGCACCTTTGTTTTTGCAGGATTCGACTTTGAGCGCTGGCAGTTGCGCCTGTTACTCCGTGCGCTGGGCCTCGACCGCGACGCCAATATCGAGCATTGGGCCCTACAACCTCGAAATGCCTTGAAAAAAGATACCTGGCTGTTTTTCAAGGAAGAATATGGATTGTTGTTTCGTGATGAAGATACATTGGGCTTTGTAGAAGAGTGGAAAAACCGATACGAAAAGTCCGGCAGTGCTGTTGCAGCGCCCAATCCTGTTACTGTAAATGCCGTTCTGCTATATGCCAGCGAAGATGAGTCGTTTAAAAAAGAACTCGACGCACACCTGGCGCCCTTGCGCGAGCACCAGCACTTGAATACCTGGAATGAGGCCATGATCATGCCGGGACAAGAGTTGGAATCTGCATTCCAAAAAGCCATCGATGAAGCACATTTGATTCTGCTCCTTGCCAGTGCGGATTTTGTCAATTCAGAAGACCTCTACCACCATCATCTGGAACAGGCCATGGAACGTTTCAAAAGCCGAAAAGCAAAAATATTCCCGATTATCGTGAGAAATTTTGCCTGGCAAGGCTCCCTTTTTGGCCAACTTCCTATCGTCTTGCCCCAGGAAAACGGCGTGGTGAAACCTGTAGCAGAATGGGCTCAACGTGACACTGCTTATGCCGATATCGTATCTCTCATAGAACGACACATCAAATACTTAATGGACGACCTCAAAAAATCTGCAGCACCATGACATCTTTTCGATTTCCGGGTTTGAGGTCTTTCGAAGAAACGGAAGCCAACCTCTTTAAAGGCCGGGAAAGGGAAAAAAGAGCCCTTTTCGACCTAATAGCAGTGGAGCGTTCGGTCGTTCTTTTTGCCAAATCGGGCGCCGGAAAAACATCCTTGCTGAAAGCCGGTATTGTACCCATGTTCGCCGGATTGCCTTATCAGCCTGTCTTTATCCGCCTCAATCGGGATGCTCAACCTGTACTTCAACAGACAATGGCACAAATTGCACAGGTATTTGGCGTTTCTCCTGTTCCCGGCCAGTCGCTCTGGGAATACCTCAAAGCAGTCAATTCCAATATCGCCAATACTACTCCTGTTCTGTTTTTTGATCAGTTTGAAGAAGTATTCACTTTATATAGCAATCCTGAAGGGAGACAAGAGTTTATAACACAAGTAGCCGACATCATCAATGGAACCGTGCCGTCTACACTTGAAAAAACATTGCTCACCCTCCATGCCGGCGACCCGGCACTTGTATACCTGGAAAAACCACCCCGGGTAAAGATCATATTTTCCATCCGGTCGGATATGCTGAGTTATATGCATGAACTATCCGATTTTATTCCCGGTATTCTGCGCAACAGGTTCGAACTAAAAGGCCTCTCCATAAAAGGTGCAACCGATGCAATGGTGCTGCCCGCCGCCCTCCCTGACGACCATTTTGAATGCCCCCCTTTTCAGATTACGCAGGACGCCCTTCAAAATATTCTGAAAAAACTTACCGAACGCAAAGAACAATACCATGAAACACCGGAAATAGAATCTTTTCAGTTGCAATTAATTTGCAATGAACTGGAAAAGAAAATGATTCAACAACACAGGCAAAACATACACCCTCTGACAGTTGATATCAACACATACGGCGGAACCCAAGGAATTGATGATTTGCTGTTCCGGTTTTATAAAGACACGCTTGAAGGCATTACAGATAAAACACAACAACAAATTGCCCGTATTGCCATAGAAGATACACTCGTCCAAAATGAACGGCGCCTGAGCGTGGCAGAATCTACTCTTACGGCCATCTCCTTATCCCAAAAGGATGCACCCAAAAAGGAACGCCTTCTGCCAAACACACTGACACACCTGGTGGACAAACGCCTGCTGCGAAAAGAAGAGCGTCCGGGAATGGGCAATTATTATGAATTAATACATGACACGCTGCTCGGCCCGGTACTGCGGTACAAAAACGAGCGAAAGGCCCGGGAAGCAGCGCAGAATGCCCTGGCTGCCTTCCAGCAAAAAATGCGCAGGTGGGGAATCGCATTGTCCATTGTTACCTTGTGTATGCTGGCCACACTGGCATTCTTGTGGTATGTCAATCTATTGCGCAATCAGACGCTCTACAACTTCCTGGTATTAAAATCGGAAGTACAAGCACAGCAAGACAACACCCTGGCATTTCGCCTAGCAGAAGCAGCCTGGGCCATATTCCCAGACAGTGCGGACGCGCAAGGTGGCATGCTAAGCACTTTTTATGGAAATTTGTTTCTCGCCGGCGATTCACTGTACGCAACACCCCATTATTACGATGTCGATGCCATCAGCGCCCAACCTGGCTCAAAGTCAGACCTCGTATTATTAGTGCTCCCTGACCGGCACACCGTTTCTGTATTAAATCTTTCGACTGCCCGACAAAAAGAATATCGGCTAAATAACGCTTCCCTGATCGGGGATGTATTCCTTTCTCCGGATGGACAACGAGTGCTTACCATTCACCCACAAGACAGCATCGCTTATGTCTGGAGCCTGGAAGAAGGGCGTTTGCTGTATCAACTCGTGCATACAAAACCCGTCAATACAGCAGCCTTTTCGGCCGACGGTGCTTATATTACTACCAATGCCTCGGATGAGTTGCAACGGTTGTGGACTTCCGATGGCCGCCTGGTACGCCAATACGCCAACCTCGCTACGAGCAATGCCTCTACTACCTTTTCGCCCGATGGCAAAATACTGCTGATAGGCAAAGACAACCAAACCATAGAACTTTACACGCCGGGCGCGCAGGCGCCCTTTGCTACCTTGAAAACAGATGGCGATGTAGATCAGGTGATGTTTGATGGTTCCGGCCAGTTTCTGCTTGTAAAAAGTGTAGATTGGGAAGGCAATGCGGATGTACAAATCCGCGTATTCAACATACGTGGAATGCGTACTTTCGAAAAAACTTTTTCTGCAACAACCCAGGTGGTAAGGCTCGAAAACAACGGCTCTGAAATGACCGTTGTCAGTAATGATACTTTGCAAAAAATTCGATTGGCAGACAGTCACATTAATACCCTGCAAGTGCTGAATAGCAATACTCTTGCTGTGGCAGCCTCTCCGGATCATCGGTTGATGGCATTGTCTGCCCGGGACAAAACATTGCAGTTGATCGGTACAAACGCCCCGGGCATCACCCTTGCACATACCTCCCGCCCGCTTGGCTTTTTCTTTAGCACCGACAGTAAATTTCTTGTAGTTCCCGGTAGCGGTAAAAAAGTGCGCGTTTGGAGCCTGAAAAGCAACCCTGTTGCCCGCTTGGCCACCATTTCCCCACCCGCACATGCGTTTTTCAAGCCTGGTACTTATGAAATGATGGTGCAGGATTTTTCCGGAAAAACCTATTGCGAAGGCCTTGACGGGAAGCCTTGCTCCTCGCCGGAATGGTTGAAAAAAGGAAGCATAGCAGCCCTCGATGGCCAATCCGTACTGGCGCCCGCTGAACAAGGCTGGAAACGAATTGCCCCCGGATCGGGTATAACCATCGACATACCCTTACCTGACGTCGATCCCAACAACAACGATCAGGTGCGTGCTACTGCTGGTATCGCAGCGATGCTACGCAACGGGCGGGTAATAATTTATTCGGAAAAGCAAAAAAAAACCAGTCAGATTGAATTGGCCCCACATCGCAGGGCCGACAAAATGGCCCTTTCGGTAAATGGCATGTACCTGGCCATACAGACCATAGACACGACGGCTACCGAGCAGGCTACCAGGTTGGAATGGTGGAATGAGGAGCAGGCAAAAATGTTGGACACTACTTCTTGTGAAGAGCGTATCAATGATCTTGTTTTTTCTCCGCAAAGCGAACGACTCTTCATTGCAGGCAGAGCGCAGATATTCGAATGGAGGTTAAAAAAGGAACCCTTGCTACTTCTTTCCAACGAACAAATCCAGGGGCGGGGCGTCATTTCACTGGCAGTGTCTCCCAACGGGCACTTCCTCGCTATCGGAGGTTCTGATGGAAAAATACTGATCTGCGACCATACTGGCAGGCCGATCCATACGCTTAATCCGCAATTGGGTACCGTTCATGGCTTACAATTTTCGAATGACGGACATTATCTGCTTAGCAGGCATTTCAAAAATGCCGTCCTGGCCTGGCCGTTTGCACCGGATGTGCTTCTGCAAAAACTGGATGCACAACAGGCACGCAAACTAACCGAACAGGAAAAGAGGATTTATAAAGTTGAGTAACCACCATCTTTTCAAAGAAGTATTGATACCCATGAAATATTCTAAACCCCTTTTTATGCTTTTGTTTTTATGCACTGCCTACCTGGCCTCGGCGCAAAAAGTTGAAAAAACTACCATGCACATCGTGCAAAAAGGAGAAACGCTTTACAGCGTGGCGCGCCAGTACGATGTCAGTGTGGCCAACATCAAGGCATGGAACAGGCTGAACAGTGAAGCATTGTACATTGGGCAATCCCTGAGCATTTACCCGGATAAAACCTATGACATTCCGCCTCTAATGGACTATGCATTGTCGCAGGAATACGCCAACCGAATCCTGTTTGCCCGCGTACAGCGATACAACCACTACCTGTTCAATGTAAGCGGCGAACTCGAATTTTACATAGAGTGGAGATACGAAGACAACGGATCGTGGCGCAGGGATATACAACAGTTTTACACTTCCGCTTCTGAACTCGATGGCTACCTGCAACGCCTGAATGCCTTGAACGCGTTGCTATCCAAACGAGTGCTTGAAAATGAGGATCGAAAAAAGATTGTTTCACTGAATGAGGATATCAAGTCATTCGAAAGGCAGCATTTGGCGTATTTGGATAGAAAAGGGCGTAGCATCGGCCTGAAGTCTGCGGGCGAACCTCGTTTAGGTGATGTACAACCTGCTTCATATTCAGGCCTTGTACCCATTTACCCCATTTTTGCTGCCATAAGAATGGCGGACCGGGCTCCGGTTCCCCACTGCCGGATATATGCTTTGGATAAAGATGATATAAATCACCCGGGCTGCATGGAGTGCCTGACGACAAATTACCGAAATTGTGACGTCGCAGCCATGAGTGTTTCATCCGGAAATCTGGTGAAAAAATCCATAGAACCCGGCTCTTATCACTTTTTGGTAACGACGCAGCAATCCGGCCTGGAGCGCATCGTGCTCTACGAAAGAAGAAAAGTAACTTCGGACGACGACAAGAAAAACATCACGTTCTACGTGCCCGATTATTAAGAACATGTTCTAAAGGATATGTCGGGAGGCGTCCCTCCCTGAGGCGAAATGATCGATGCAGGTTTAGGCTTCCCCGCATATCCAAAACCGCTCCCCATATCATGAAACCTGTCCGATTATTCAGCCTTCTGTTGCTTGCCTTGCCTTTTTATACATCTGCTCAAAAGGCAAAGCCTTGTATTCAATCCTCCGGCCCGTACGCACACATTGTACAAGCCGGAGAAACCCTGCAGAGCATTAGCAAAGCCTATTCCATTGACTCCCTGGATTTAATAGAATGGAACAGCCTGTCCTCGCCCGTTCGGCTGAAAAGATGTCAAAAAATTCTGCTGGTTCCACCCAAAACCTACAAGGAGCGGCTCAAAGCGGGCGACATTAAAAAACCTAGAGCGCCGGTTCTGTCCCTCGCGGCCTCCAATGCTTTTAAAAAGCAACTGGATTCGATGAATCAAGTGCTGGAAATCAGTTTCCATGCCAATGCCTCCGGCGAATTGTATTACTACCTTTCAGATCCTCTTTATACCCGCAAAGCCTGGTTTTTTCCTGAAATCCATTTTAAAAATACACCGGCAGAACTCCAGTCATTTCTGGCGTTGATGCAGGATTTGGACCTGATTTTAAAGAAAAAAAGCCTTTCGTATCAGGACAAACAACAACTCCGCGCGGTTATCAAAAGCATGGAATCCAACAAACTGCAACCCGTTTATGCCAATGGGAGTAAATTGAAAGCCGGTCCCAAAGCCAGTCCGCTGCCAAGCTCCCCTACTGGCATTCTCCTGGAAGGATGGAAAATAGTGGATAAAAAGAACGATACAATCCCCAATACCACCGTTTATCTCATTCAGCCCCAGGCATTTTTGAAATGCGCCTGCGAAGCCTGTTTTTCAGAACATATAGATGCTTGTGAAATACAGCAACTGGAAGGCTTTGTAGTAGAAAAACAAGAGGGGCATTATATTACAGCGCCAGGCCCCTATCACCTTTTTGTTACTCAAAGGGCAGGCGATATTGAAATGGTCATACACTACCAAAAATGGAAAGTGCGGCCCAACGATGGGGGAAAGGTTTTCAAACTGGTGGTGGATCAATAAACGGTTTCTTCACTTTCATGCTTGCCAATACCTTGCTATTCATTACCTGCTCGCTTTCCAGTTGTTGTAAATTTTTAAAAACAAAATGTGTTTATTTTAGTAAAATATTAATTATTTAAAATAAATTTTGTTTTAATTCGCCGTTCAAACATCATACTATGAGAACGGAGAAGGAAAACGATCCTTTGGCCGAACTACGGCTTTATGCCCTGCACCAAACCGGAAAAATTTATATAATCCTTGTGGACGGCACCGTTTGTGCCGGATTTCCATCACCTGCCGACGATTATTTTCAAAGTCGTATCGACCTGAATGAGGAACTGATACGCAACCCGGACGCCACCTTTGGCATTTGGGTACAGGGCAATTCCATGCAAGACGACGGCATCGAAAACGGCGATTTTTTGCTGGTAGACCGATCTGTTTTGCCATCAGATAATTCCCTGGCCATTTGTGTGCTGAACAACGAATTTACCATTAAACGCATTGAAAAGAAGGGCAACAGAATCCGCCTCTTGCCCGCCAATGCAGCGTTTCCGCCCATTGTGGTGCAGGAAGGCGACGAGTTGATCATCTGGGGCATTGTCACGTACGTCATCAAAAAGCCCTGAAGATGGTAGCCCTGGTAGATGTCAACAATTTTTATGTGTCCTGTGAACGCGTATTCTGCCCGGCCCTGCACGGACAGCCCGTCATCGTGCTTTCCAACAACGACGGATGCGTAGTGTCGAGGTCGGATGAAGCCAAAGCCCTGCAAATCGGCATGGGGCAACCGGTTTTTGAAATCCGGGAATTGATCCGAAAAAACCGGGTGCACGTTTTTTCCAGCAACTATGCGCTGTACGGCGACATGTCGGCCCGGGTGATGAATACGCTGCGGCAGTTTGCCCCCTCGCTCGAAGTGTACAGTGTGGACGAATCCTTTCTGGATTTCAGCGGTATGCAGCGTTTCGACCTCGCCGCACACGCGCTCAATATCCGCAAAACGGTGTGGCGTTGGGTAGGCGTCCCGGTTTGTGTAGGCGTTGGCCCTACCAAGGTGCTGGCGAAAGTGGCCAACCACCTGGCCAAAAAAGACAAGGCTGGAAACGGCATTTGTTTGCTGGAAAACAACTGGGAAAATGCACTGAAAACACTGGACGTCAGCGACGTGTGGGGAATCGGCAGGCAATACACCCGGCTGCTGCATCAATACGGCATACGCACCGCTTACGACCTCACACAAGCCAACGACGCATGGGTGCGCAAGCACCTCTCCGTCGTCGGCTTGCGCATCAAAAAGGAACTGGAAGGCGAAGCCTGCATCCACCTGGAAACGGATGTGCCCAACAAAAAGAACGTGGGCACCACCCGCACATTCAGGCAACCGCTCAGCACCCAAAACGAACTGGGCGAAGCGCTGGCCGACTTCGCCGCCCGCTGCGGCGAAAAACTGCGCAAGCAACAAAGCAGCGCCACCATGTTCACAGCATACATCCAGACGAACCACCTGGCAGCAGGCGAACAGCAGTATTCCCGCTCTTTTACGCTCACTTTCCACACACCTACCAACAGTACCCTGCAACTGGTGAACGCCGCCAAATTTGCCCTCCAGAAAATCTTTCGCTCCGGATACCGATACAAACGCGCCGGAGTATTGCTGGGCGAACTGGTGCATCCTTGCGCCGGAGGACAAATGTCGCTGTTTGACAACCTCGATCATGCCAAACACACACGGCTTATGGCCGCCCTGGACAGCGTGAATGCGCGCTTCGGCCGGAATACTGTGCGGACGGCCGCACAAAGCCTGGGCGGCAGCGCCCGGCTGACGCAGCAGAACCGGCTGTCGCCAGGGTACACGACGAAGTGGAAGGAGGCGTTGAGGGTGGGGGGAAGTGCTTGATGATAGAGCATATGTGCTTGATAACCGCATCCCGACTACTTCTTGCCTCGCCAAGTGTTCCCATTCTCACCTTACGTAACTGTCCGGCGCCGCGCGTGGTGTTTTTTTCAACACCACGCGCAAGAGTAACGCACTGTTTCTCTGCAAAATTGCCAAAAATTTGTTCCTAAGAGCATCTGATCACTTGAGCCTGACTAAGGCTTGTGATAAATTGTTATCATTCTGCTGTACACATGTTCTTGGTGTGTTGAAAAAAACACCAAGAACGGCGCGGGAGATCGTGTAAAAGGAAACACTTGGCGAGGTGGAAAACTTTGGATAGGCAGGAGGGCAGATCAATCTCTAAAGTGTTTTGAAGCAACACCGTTGCCACCCTAATACACACACTGTCAGCGAAAAAACTTTTTTTAAACAACCAAAATAACTTGTAGACCAATAACAAATCTCTCTAACCTCGTCCACTTTTGGCTAGATGCATTAATGATATCCAAAACCATATTTACGCTAATTAAATAAAGCTCCTGTACGTAAAAGTTTTGGATGTGAAGTAATTATAGTTATATCGGGAAACATAGCGTAATCAGTATCATTTGTAACAATAGGAATTTGTGTATTCCTAAATAGTAGGGAATAGAAGTAATCATTAAAATCAAAATCTGGGTTAGAACTAAATGTATCTAATATAGGAATTTTGGTCAAATGATCTTCCCACAGTTCTATATAATCACGAACAGCTTGTATATCGCTAACAATTTTACGGAGTTTTTTTCTATAATCTTCAGTGTTACGATAATCTCTCTTAAAACTCACCTTCCCACTATTGGGTAGTAATGAATTCGCTGTGTAGAATTGGTCACATTCATGCCTAATTAAAGCATTGATGGTTTCTGTCATGACCAAAGCAGGCATTACGATTTTAGGTAAATAGCGAGGGGGCTTTTTTGTATTACCAGCATGAAGTGCAATCACATCTTCAAAAAAATTCACATATTGTGTTTCATAACGTTCAACACTATAGCCGCCGTGCTGCTTTAAATAGGCAATCCAAATATTGGAATCGAAAAAATAAAATGGATAATCATCCACTTGAACACTGGATAGAGAAAGAATTTTTGGAGCACCCATTACATTGAAAATAATGATGTCAAAAACTCTTCATCCTCTTGGGCCCTCTCCGGCGATTTCACCAAATCAATGGAATCTTGGATTTTTTCTTGCCAATCAAGGTTCCCATCTATACCCCTCAAAATAACACGTTCATAAAATGTTTCTCCCAGATCGCGATATAGGTTGCCTATTGAAGCGTGAAAAAAACTAGATGTAATATTTCTAATACCATTGAAATCTATAATAATGTTTGAACTCTCTTGCAAGTACTCCGAGGCTTTGTAATAGGTCTCCATGCCAAATTGATGCAAAATAGCATTGGGCGTACCAATCAATTCTATTACCGATAAGGTTGTCATACGGAAGTCAATTCTATTGTGAGATTGCAGGAAGGATTAAACGAAGATTAAGCCGGAATAGTGTGCTTTACGTTCCACGAAAGATAAGATGAATTATTGTGCCAGCAAAATTATTTTTCAAATTATTGGTTTCAATTTTACCATGATCGTAGGCCCAATAGCATCCATCAGATATGATATGTAAGGCGCTGTTACTCTTATGGCAGTACATCATGATTTTTTTTAACCCTGTACCGCCTGCTGCGTCTTTTTTCGTCGAGTTACCATTAACAGCCCATCTAATTGCGTCAGCACCATTTGTAATTGGATTTGGTAAATCTTTCGTGAAGCCAGCAATACCTTTCAAAAAACCATCTCCTAAATCTATCATTGAAAACTTCAACTCCTTTTGCTGTGGAAAAAATTGCCCACACGATAAGACTGGATAAGATGTATTTGCATGTAAATCAACATTGCTAAAAATTTCAAAATAGCTGTTCTTTACTTTTTCCTTATCATGGAAGCGAACCGATTCTACCCCTCTATGCCTTAACAGATCCCTTTCAATATAACTCGAAAAACTATCAACATCTTTAATATTAAAGGCTCTGACGGGGATAGTGCTTTCACGCTGATCAGTAGGTTTTTCAACCTTATTACATATATAATGGCCTAGACCATTGCGCCAAAAAACATTTTTACCTCCCTGCAAATGACTGAAATCCAGGTAGAATTTCAAATTGTTCTCCTGTTTTAGACGATGGACTAATGCTAGGAGCACAGCAGATAAGTTTGCTTCCATATACTCCAGTATCTCCCAATCAATTTTAAACCAACAGTCATGATACTGCTTAGCGGAGTGGTAAAAATCACATAAAACTTGCTGTCCAGCACAATCTGTAAGAACACGTTTAGGAAAGGTAAAGGTTTGCATATAGGTAATATTTATACTTCAATAGCCCCAACGCAAACACTTGCCAAGACCTGAAATCTAAATTGAACCTTGACTTACACTCATTTCAGATTCGTGGACAATTTGCGCCAAAACCCATAGGTCATTTTTAAATGTGGAAAAAATTTTCTAAATACTTAGAAACATACCCAATTCTGTACCCAATCTAAAAAGAGAAAGGTTAACTATCTGAAAACCAGAAAGTTAACCTTCATTATTGTGATCTCGATGGGACTCGAACCCATGACTCCTTGATTAAAAGTCAAGTGCTCTACCGACTGAGCTACGAGATCAACGCGATCCTGACAATGCTTGTCAGAAAAGCGGGGCAAAGATAAGTCCGTGTCAACCGAAAATCCAAACCCTGCTGAAAATTTTTCCAATTTTTATTTGGAAAAGCATCCTATGAACAAGTGTCGGGAAAAAATAGTTCTGATTACCCATACATTTGTGGCACTTTTCTCGCCATGAAAGCGTTTGCCCCAAAGTTTTAACTAGACAACAGATATGGAATCGATACGACAGAAGCAGGTCGGAGAACTCATCCGCCGCTATTTCAGCATGATTCTTTCGGAAGAAGGCGTCAATATTTATGGTCGCGACAAATTGGTGACGCTGACCACCGTGAAAATGACACCTGATTTGTTGCTCGCCAAACTATACATCAGCGTGTACGGCACTGAGCACAAACAGGAAGTCATTCTCGAACTGGAAGACAACTACCCGCACCTGCGCCAGGCCCTGGCCTCCAAAATCGGCAAACAAATGCGTCGCATGCCCGAACTCGAGTTTTTCCTCGACGACACCGTCGACGAAATGTACCGCGTGGAAAACCTGCTCAACCGCGTCAGCGACGAGGATAAAAACCTGGGCAAATGAAAATCGGCCTGTTCTTCGGGTCGTTCAATCCCGTGCATGTCGGTCACCTGATCATTGCCAACCACATGGCCACCCAAACCGACCTGCAAAAGGTATGGCTCGTGGTAAGCCCGCAAAATCCGCTGAAACCCAAAAAAACGCTGGCCCGCGACTACGATCGCCTGCACCTGGCCCGGCTCGGCATTGGCGACAACCCGCTGGTGGAGGCTTCCAACGTGGAGTTCACGCTGCCCAAACCCTCCTACACCATCGATACGCTGGCGGTATTGAAGGAAAAATACCCGCAGCATGAGTTTGCACTCATCATGGGCGGCGACAACATTGCCTCGCTGCACCTGTGGAAGAACTACGAGCAGATTCTGGCGGGATACGATATATACGTGTACAAACGCCCCGACTATGAACTGGGCGCGCTAGCCGATCATCCGCGCGTGAAAATCTGCGAAGCGCCGCTGCTCGACATTTCAGCCACCTACATCCGCCAATGCATCAAGGAGGGCAAATCGGTGCGTTATCTGGTGCCCGATGCCGTACTGGAATATCTGGAAAGCGGAAAACTGTACAAATAGGTAGAAACTGTTTTCAGACTGTTCCCCACAGTCATCCTATCGCAGCCGATCCATCGAGCGCACCAGCCGTTCATCTTTTTTGATGGAACGACCGGCCAGCCATTGCAGCACCAGGGCCACAGCCGGCAAGGCCAGTCCGGCCTGGTAATGCACCGAGCCTCCTGCAGGTACACTTTTTAAAATCTGAAAAGTGCTGATGCCTACCAGGATTGCCAGCAGCGCAGAACACAACAAGGCCCCCCCGGTAATGCGGCCCTGCAAGCCCCTGTTTTTAAAAAGAAAAATGGCAACAAACGAAATCAGTCCGCCGAGCACACTCAGTCCGAGCAGTCCAAAATTGTCGAACGGATTGAACACCTGGTCGGTCAGCGCTGGCATAACGGTGGCCGGGTCACCCGAAGGTGTACTGAGGTAGGGTACTGCAAACTGGCCAAAACCAGCCAAAGAAGCGAGTAACAGGTATATAGATTGAATGCGCTGAATCATGGCGATTTGAATTTAGAGACAAAGGTAGAAAAAGGTTGGGGAGTGTTGATAGCGTTCATCACCGCATCACTCCTATCAACCCTTCCCATCCAAAAAATCCCTCCCAACTACGCACAATTTTCTATATCTTTGCGCCGCATTTTGACACAACAAACCGAACGATATTCTGTTTCAGTGTTTTGTCAAACAGATTTCCCAAATAAAACCGCTCTTTTTTTTTACCGCATACTCACTTTTCGACAATGTCCGCAGCAACAGAAACTCGCCCCGCTTACAAAGTTAAAGACATAGCCCTCGCCGAATGGGGCCGCAAGGAAATACAACTCGCCGAAGCAGAAATGCCGGGCTTGATGGCGCTTCGTGAAGAATTTGGCGCTTCCAAACCACTCAAAGGCGCCCGCATTGCAGGATGCCTGCACATGACCATCCAGACCGCCGTGCTGATCGAAACACTGGTAGAACTCGGTGCGGAAGTGAGCTGGTCTTCCTGTAATATCTTCTCTACGCAAGACCACGCTGCTGCTGCTATCGCTGCTGCTGGCATCCCCGTTTTTGCCTGGAAAGGCATGAATGCAGAAGAATTTGACTGGTGCATCGAACAAACCCTGTTTGCTTTCAGCGATGGCCAGCCCTTGAATATGATTCTGGACGACGGAGGCGACCTCACCAATATGGTGCTGGATCAATACCCCGAACTTGCTGCCGGCATTCGCGGTATTTCGGAAGAAACGACTACCGGCGTTCACCGCCTGTACGAGCGCGTGGCAAAAGGCACCTTGCCGCTACCCGCCATCAACATCAACGACTCCGTTACCAAATCCAAGTTCGACAACAAATACGGTTGCAAGGAAAGCCTGGTCGACGCCATCCGCCGCGCTACCGACATTATGATGGCCGGTAAAGTGGCCGTTGTGGCCGGTTATGGCGACGTAGGTAAGGGTTCGGCTGCATCTCTGCGTGGCGCCGGCGCCCGTGTGATCGTTACCGAAATCGACCCTATCTGTGCCCTGCAGGCTGCTATGGACGGATTTGAAGTGAAAAAGATGGAAAATGCCATCCCGCGCGCCAATATCATCGTAACTGCTACCGGCAACTGCGATATCGTGACGGCCAAGCACTTCAAAATGATGAATGACAAAACCATTGTTTGCAACATCGGCCACTTTGACAACGAAATCGACATGGCATGGCTCAATGAAAATTACGGCCATACCAAAATGACCGTAAAACCGCAGGTTGACCTCTACAATGTAGATGGAAAAGACCTCATCGTACTGGCAGAAGGCCGCCTGGTGAACCTCGGTTGCGCTACAGGTCACCCTTCATTCGTAATGTCAAACTCCTTCACCAACCAGGTACTGGCCCAACTCGAACTCTGGGAAAAAGCCGGACAATACGAAAACAAGGTGTACATGCTGCCCAAACACCTCGATGAAAAAGTAGCGCGCCTGCACCTGGCCAAAATCGGTGTCGAACTGGAAGAACTCCAGCAGCACCAGGCCGAATATATCGGCGTTACGCCTTCCGGTCCGTTCAAACCGGAATACTATCGCTATTAATACGGGAAGCCACTTTTTTGACCTTTCCTTACACAACGGCGCTGCGGGACCTTCTACCCCTCAGCGCCGTTTTTTAATCACACCTACGTTTAAGCATGATTAATCTGCGCTCACTCCTCTTTCTGATTTTTTGTATCCCCTCTGCAGCCCTGCAGGCAGGCAAATACTTCGACTTTTCAGCCTCGGCACAATCTGTCTACCAGCAAGCCCTGAACCTCCGCCTTACTGAAGCCCGCAATACCCTGGAACAGGTCAAACGCAATGAACCCGACAACCTGATCGCCGTCTACCTCGAAAATTATATAGACTTCTTTACCATTTTTGCCAATGACGTGGAAAGCGAATACCGCAATTTGTCGAAAAACATGGACAAACGGCTGGAAAAACTCGCTCGCGGCGACCGGCGTTCGCCCTACTACCTGTACACACAGGCAGAAGTACGCTTGCAATGGGCCATCCTTCGCATCCGTTTCGGCGATTACCTCACTGGCGCCAGCGATGTAAAACTGGCCTATGCCCTGCTGGAACAAAACCAGAAAAAATTTCCCGATTTTATTGCCAATAAAAAAAGCCTCGGGCTGTTGCATGCCATGGTCGGCAATCTCCCCGACGATTACAAATGGGTGGTACGCAGTTTTGGCGGCATGAGCGGTACCACAGATCAGGGTCTGAAAGAACTGGAAGAAGTAATGGCTTATGCCAAACAGCATGATTTCATTTTTGAAGAAGAAGCAGTTGTCACCTATGCTTTTCTACAATTGTACCTGAACAACAAACCCGGCGTGGCCTGGGAAATCATTAAAAACAGCCCACTTAATCCCAAAAACAGTCCCTTGGCAAATTATGCCCTCGCAACCGTAGCCATGCGCGCCGAACACAATGACGACGCCATAAAAATGTTGCAAAACTTCCCGACAGGAGGGTCTTATTCGAACCTTCACCAGCGGTATTATATGCTTGGGCTGGCCAAACTTCGCCGGCTCGACCAGGATGCGAACAAGTCGTTTGAACTGTTTTTGCAACAGTATAAAGGCACAAACGGTATCAAGGAATGCTATCAGAAACTGGCCTGGTACAGTTTGGTACAAGGCAACCCGGGCGGCTACCGACAATATATCGAACAGGTAAAACAACATGGAGCCGACAACTCCGAGCCCGACAAGGCCGCACTGGCAGAAGCCAAAAGCAATGAAATGCCGGATGTCCGGCTGATAAAGGCCCGTCTGTTGTTCGATGCCGGTTATTATCAGCGTGCCTACGATCTTTTGAAATCTGCTGAAGCCGATTACAAATCCAACCGGAAATTGTACCTCGAATACACCTACCGCCTCGGCCGAATCACCCATAAAATGGGCAAATCACCGGAGGCACTCCGCTATTACCAGCAAACGCTCGATCAGGGCGCCAACGAACCCTGGTATTTTGCCTGCAATGCAGCCCTGCAAATGGGCCTGGTGTATGAAGAAAAACGCGACTACTCCAGCGCCCGGAACGCATTCCAGCGCTGCCTGTCGCTCAAGCCATCCGACTACTCCAACAGCCTGCATGCACAGGCCAAAGCAGGTATGAGCCGCTGCAAAAACAAATAAACAATATTTGTTTTAACTTCGCCCTGAATTTTCCAACATTATGTCGCTTTCCAGGGCAAAAGCAGCGCTCAAACAATACTTCGGGTACGATACATTCCGGCCACTCCAGGCCGACATTATCCGTACCGTGTACGAAGGGCGCGACGCACTGGTGCTGATGCCTACAGGCGGCGGTAAAAGCCTGTGCTATCAGGTGCCCGCCATCACCATGGATGGAACAACGGTGGTGTTGAGTCCGCTCATTGCCCTGATGAAAGATCAGGTGGAAGGGCTGAGCGCCAACGGGGTGCCCGCTGCATTTCTCAACAGCACGCTCAACGCCGAACAGGTACGCAATGTGGAAGATGCCTTGCTGGCAGGGTACATCAAACTCCTGTATGTAAGCCCCGAAAAACTGGTGTCGCAAAGTTTCCAGCCTTTGCTGAAACGCTTGAAAATCAGTCTGTTCGCCATCGACGAGGCGCACTGTATTTCCGCCTGGGGGCACGATTTCCGGCCGGAATACACGCAGTTGCGTTTTTTGAAGGAACAATTCCCACAGGTGCCAATTCTGGCGCTTACCGCCACTGCCGACAAACTTACCCGGAAGGACATCATTGCCCAATTGAATCTTCCCGATCCGCAGGTTTTTATTTCTTCCTTCGATCGACCCAATATCAGCCTGCAGGTGCGGCCCGGTCAACGTCGTTTTGAACAGATTATCGATTTTTTGAAACAACATCAGCGGCAATCCGGCATTATTTACTGCCTGTCGAGGAGAAGTTGTGAGGAATTGTCGGCTAAACTCAACGCCAAAGGTTTCAAAACATCCTTTTACCATGCCGATTTGCCGGCCCGGCAGCGCAATCAGGTGCAGGAAGATTTCATCAACGACAAAATACCGGTCATCTGCGCTACCATTGCCTTTGGAATGGGCATTGATAAAAGCAATGTTCGTTTTGTGATCCATTATAACCTGCCGCGCAACCTGGAGTCTTATTACCAGGAAATCGGACGCGCAGGTCGCGACGGACTACCCTCGTCGGCACTGCTGTTTTTCAGTTACAGCGATGTGCAGACGTACCGGCAAATGTTTGAAGAAGGTGATGGCAACGACGAGCAAAAACAATTGAAAATTGCCAAACTGGAACGGATGTTTCAGTTTGCAGAAGCGCCCGTTTGCCGGCGACAAACCGTTTTGCAGTATTTCGGCGAGCCGCATGACGGCAAATGCGGCCATTGCGACGTGTGTGAAAATCCACCGCGCCGGTTTGATGGTACTACCGCAGCACAAAAGGCCTTGTCGGCGCTGCTGCGTGCGCAGGAGAACGTCGGCATGCAATTGCTGGTCGATATTCTCCGGGGAAGCCGACGACAGGAAATCCTGGAATCAGGGTTTGACAAAATCAAAACCTACGGCGCCGGCAAGGAATATTCGTACGATGTCTGGATGTTTCTGCTATCTCAAATGTTGCACCAGGGCCTGCTCGAAATTGCATACGATGACTTCAGCCACTTGCGCGTAACCGAAACGGGCAAAAAGGTTTTGTTTGAAAACAAACAGGTGGTGCTGGCCATGCCCCCGGAAAAAGCCGCTGCCAAACCGCAGGCACAGCCCTTGGAAAAAAACAAGGCACAATTGTTCCGCGACGAATTGTTTGATGCCCTCGTCATGCTCCGGCGCAGCATCGCGCAAAAACAGGGCATACCGCCCTACCTCGTTTTCAGTGATGCCACCCTGAGCGAGATGGCCGAAAAACGCCCGCTGGCAGATGCCGATATGATGCGTATTTCCGGTGTAGGCGAACGTAAACTGCAACTCTACGGCGATGCATTTATGGATGTGGTGCGAAAATTTGTGATGGACAAATCGGGCGAAGGCACCACCCTGAGTGGCAGCAGTTATCTGCAAACCTGGGAAATGTTCAAACAGGGAAATTCGGTGGAGACCATTGCCGAAAAGCGCCGCATGAGCCCACTCACCATCACAGGGCATCTGGCTATCATGTATGAAAAAGGCGAACTGGTGGAAATCCGTTCCTGGGTACGACCCGAGCAGATGGACATCATCCAGGGCGCTTTATCTCTTTTTGGTGAACCCTATGAATTGAAAGAAATTTACGAACACTTCGAACACAAGTTTTCCTATACCCAAATCCAGTTTTCGATTGCCGATTTTCGCAAGCGACGTAAAAAGTAACAGCAAGGTGCTGTACGGGCAAAAAAAAACCCGGCGCTCGTTTGCGCCGGGTCGGTTTCCCGTATATAATCTCATGAAAAGTTTCGGAATCTGTGTATCAAAGTTCTCCGCTTTCTCTTGCTGCACCGCCGTTTGCTTTCTTTGATGATACAAAAGTGCAGCATACCATTCCACCGCCAAAGAACAAAAAAGAAAATTTGTTGAGCAGGATTTCTACAGGGTAAAATTCAAAAAACGTGTTTTTAAGAGCAAAACATCATTTTATTTCATTTTTTCTCTCAAATTTATTGGCAGTCAAGTGCGTTTTGTTGAAAATCAATATGTAAAACAGGGCGCTTTTTTCTGAAAAAATTTTTTTTCCCATCTATTTTACCGTTCATTTTCTGTCTGCCTGCCTAAAAATGGTTGCTGCCACTGGTTCGATTTCAGTCCTCTGTATCATTCCTTAAATCAGGAGTACGCTACGCGTTGTGTCCTTTGTGAACTTGGTGGTTAAAATTTTTTACCACAAGGGGCGCCAAGGTTTCACAAAGGACACAACGCGTAGCGTACTCCTGATTCTGTAAGATATTCCCAGACACGGTTTCAAACATACGGGCAAAAAAAAACCCGGCGCTCGTTTGCGCCGGGTCGGTTTCCCGTATATAATCTCATGAAAAGTTTCGGAATCTGTGTATCAAAGTTCTCCGCTTTCTCTTGCCGCAACGCCGTTCGCTTTCTTTGATGATACAAAAGTGCAGCATACCATTCCACTGCCAAAGAACAAAAAAGAAAATTTGTTGAATAGGTGTTTACTCCGTAAAATTCAAAAAACGTGTTTTAAAGAACAAAACAGGGTTTCATATGATTATTTTCTCTTGAAATTACTGGCAGTTGCGTGCGTTTTGTTGAAAATTAATATGTAAAACAGGGCGTTTTTTTTCTGAAAAAACTTTTCCCTCCTATGAGGCGTAAAACCAAAAGTACACTTTCATAAACGCATCAAAATACTGAAAATCAATCACTTATCTAAATACAAACGCATCGAAAAACTGCAATCGTTTTTAATTCCTCTTGAACCATACCGACAGAAAACAGCCAAAAACGGGCTGTTTTTTTAATTTATAGCCACAAAATGCCCCAAAAACGCATAATTCGAGCAAAAAGCCGGAAAGCGCAAACGGTGACGCAAAATGTACTTTTGGTTTATAGTTAAAATGTCACCGTTCATGTCACCATTTTAAACGGTGACGCAAAGTGTACTTTTGGTTAAAACTTTTTGTTTGAACGAAAGCGGAAATACCGTTCCTTTGTGAAACAAACCGTTTAATAAAAAAAGTACCGTATGGCTTATGTAAAAGTAGAATTATCGGCCTGTAAAGAGTATGCTATTTATCAGGTAGGGCCGGACGTACAAAGTTGTAATACTGCTCCCCGAAACGTACTTGTACTTTATCCCCGGCCTGCAACTCAAACGTTGCGTTCACCAACGACTGAAGCGTTTGAAGAAGTGTTAAGAAGCCTGCGGTCAATGCAGGTATATCCAGATTGTCCCGAGTGGCATTCGGGTACTTGCCAATGTAGTATTTGCCATATCGAACGGCTACAGCGTAAGACAGATCTGAACCCAAAATCGGCAACTGACTCTCTGTAATAATTGCATTCACTAAATGGCTCAAAAGTTCAGGATCAATGCGATCTGCGAACGGAGGATCAGGTATGATATGACCTGCTATTAATGTGCCTGTGCCATCCTTTAGGTTTAGAAACTTCTCTCCAATCCCCGTCAAAATCCAGGCAGGGTTTACTGAGTATCTTTTTAAAAGGTTCTCAACGTGGTTCAACGTCACGTTTCCTTTCCCTTTTTCAGCAAGAATGTGCTGATACCCATGTGGTGAAATGCCCATCACTTCCGCGAATTCGGTCTTATTCAGGCCCAATTCAGCCCTAATTTCTTCCAGTCTTTGATTTTTACTAACCATTTTATGGTATTTTAGCCGCAAGTTGAAGAATTTCTTCAAAATAATTTGCAATTGAAGAAATTCTTCAAATACATTTGTCCCAACAAAGCACAAATTTAGAATCGTTGCGGAATAAATGTAATACAAACATGGCACAAACAACCGAAAAAGAAAAAGACAATTCCGGCCTCGCCTTGAAGATTTACCGGGGCCTGCGCAGGCACCACGGCGCCATTGCGACGCTGGCTGAGCGCCGATCCTGTACACCCGAATGGTGCAGGGTGGTATTGCAAGGAAAAGGCAATGATGTGGAACTGCTGGAAGAGGCCGCAAAACTGTGGGACGAACTGGAAACCAAACTGCAAAAGCGGGTGGAACAGATCAACCAGACAGCAGAAAAAGCCGAACGGCGCATGGTAAACAATCTTCAAATCGCCTGACCTATGAACTACAAACAGCAATGTGCTGCCGAACAGGCACGGATTGAGTACCAGATCGAAATATTGAAACTCAGAGAGAAACTGTATGATTATTCGATCTTCATCGGGATTGATGAAAGGATGGCTGAACGGATAGCAAACGGCACTCTCTTCGACTGCAATTCCGACTATAGAGCGAGCGGGCGTGGGCTTTCTGCTGGAGAGTGCGATGAAATCAATTTCTACTACGCACAAATCGAGCACCTTTTAAACGAGATCAAAGCCACCCGCTAAACATGAACATTCTCCCGTCAGACATAACGACACGCGCCGAACGGAATGGACGGCTGGCAGTTTGGGTTTCCGAACGCCTGCTGGTGTCAGTTTGCGACGGACTGACCAACACATACCTGAGACAAAAGGCACGGTATGAATACTTGAAAACCGTACCGGCCAACCGCCGCCACCAGGACATTATGCCGGACACGGAAGCCGCCTGGAGGTTTGGGAAATTTGGTGGGCAGTTTTTCTACGACCTGGATCGCATACCCGACAAAGCGCCGGCAGCCGGTACTCAGAGCAAACTGGAATTATTATGAGCGATTTCATTTTCAACGAACACGGGGTTTGCACTAACCCGGTTGTGATTCATCAAATAGCCCACAAAGAATATAATGGAGAGGTAGTTGTGTTCAAGGCTCCGGAAGGTATGTGGGGTCAGGCCATTCAAATAAGGGTTCGATTTGGAAACGGCGCCTACCGTAGCACTCCGCCATGCATTCGATCTGCTAAATACAAAACCATGTCGGAAGCCCGGAAAGCGGGCATGGAAGAGTATTCCGAAGATTTGAAACGGATGCTCAAAGAGGCGAAGGAGTGGAATATGCGGGTCGAGGCTGGCGACAATATGGGCGGTGAGGAAAACCGACAGTTAAGTCTTTTTTGATAACTCCAAGCCTGACGAAGCGCCCGCACTTAGCGGGCGTTTTTGTTTGGCGACAGTTATCGGCAGTAACTATGATCTACGTACACCTTTTTGCCATCTGCATTGATGTAATAACAACCTCCACGAGGGCCGGTGTAGTACGTATGTGATGAATACCGCCTACCTGTTTTTGGATTCGAACGCCCTTTCTTGGTCGACTTGGAAACACTCTTTTGGGGTGTTGGTTTGGCGGCCGACTCATTGAAATACTGAGCAGGGGCAGCCGCCTGCTTTTTTGCCTTCTTTTTTTTGGTTGGTGTTGGCTCTTTAAAAACGGTATCATGAACTACAATGGTATCGTCTTTTCGAACAAACTCCTTTCTTGGAATGGGCTTATTTGGTGAAACCGAATTTTGTAGACATGCCGATCCAAAAAGTATCGAGCCGATCACGCCAAGAAACTTATGCGTGGACTCCAGCCTGAACCCGGCGCCCTTTTCAATCATCTCAAGAGCGGGCGGTATCGTAATGATTGCGCCAATTGCAAAAATCAGGAATGCAGCAACGCTGCCTAATGTGATACTAAAAAGGGCTGAAAGCGCTAAAATAATACCTGCTACGTACTTAATAAAGGTTTTCATAAATCTGCTGTTTTATATCAACCAATTTACAAAGCCCTCTAAATCAACCGTTAGATTGTTTTAAACATTAACTAAAAGTGTTTTACAGGCAGAATTTTCACACAATAAGTTGCTGCTGTAAAAAAAACGATGAGCCGCCCGACAACACGCCGGGCGGCTCATTTTATATCTGATAGTTAGCCGTAAACACCTCTACTTTCCCCTTCAACTTCCCCGATCTGGCGTTCACTGAAATCGACATATCAAACCGCTTCTGTGTCCACCCGTGCGCCTTCACTGCTTGCTTCAGCACATCGCTGTCGTAACTGCTCAGCAGAAATCGACCTTGTATTTTGGAGAGGGTATCGAGCAGCATCACAAAGTCTTCCTGCGAGTATCCGTCGTAGTGCCCGCAGTCGCTATTGAAGTATGGCGGGTCGCAGTAAAAGAAACTGCTGTCAGCGTCGCGGCTCCGGATGATGTATAGGGCATCAGCACACTCGAGGTTCACCCTCTGTAACCGGATGGCGTATTCCAGGGTAAAGGCTTCCCGCTTGTTGGCAATCACTTTACTGGTGCGGCCCTGTTTTTTGTCGTACCCGAAGGTTCCATCGAGCATGGCCGAAAAACTTTGAGCGGCCAGCACCCATACAGCCCAGGCGCGTTTCACCTCGCTGAACATATCCGGGTTGTTGTAGATAACCGATGCCTGCCGGTGCAGGTCGCGGCTGTGCAGGGATATGTGTACCATCTTCTCCAACGACACGAAATCGTCTTTAACCACCCTGTAAAAGTTGATTAACTCCCTGTTTGTATCGTTGAGCACTTCAATGTCTGAAGGCTCTTTTGCCCAGAACACCGCGCCGCCACCAACGAACGGCTCACAGTAAAGGGTGTGGGCTGGAATGATGGAAATGATCTGCTTACAAAGTTTTTGTTTCCCGCCGTAGTAAGCAAACGGCGGCCGGGATAGTATGCTTGTGTCCTTCATGCTGCAAGTATGAAGGAGTTCGGTTTTACTTGCAAATTGTTTTACTAACGCCTGTTGGTAAAACAAATCAGGCTATTGTTTAAAACAAAAACATAGAATGTGAAAAAAGTAATTAAAACTACCGCCTTTCCAGTTGGTTGTCCTTTGTGTTTTCCGCAAAAAGACCTACGTTTGTAATGGATTGTGGCAAAAGAAAAAAGAGCGGCACCCGGACTAGGTTTAAACCGCTCTTGAATGGAATGTTTAGATTCCGACCACCGAAGATTGACGAGTCAAGGATTCGTCAACTCTTCACTGACGTGGCATTGCTGATTTCGATTATCACTGGTCTTATCAGCATGAGCCATTGTTAGTTTCGCCTGGCCCCCGTCTTGCTTCAACAAGCGGGGGCATTTTTATTTTCAAAATGCGAACCACTGAATGGCGTTACAAATATAACGTCATTTTCGTAAAAATCGAAACATTTGCAATTTTTCCAACATTTGCTGTTTTTGCAACATTTGTAAAAATTGTCACTACACACCATTGGTATTAATGTCCGGGTGCACACAAAAGTCGGGCCCTGTCGGATTCGGCCACGGCACATACTGCGGATCGCCAGCGCTGGCCGGTTCGGGGTATGACGACACTTCGTATCGCTGCCTGTATACGCGCAAATCTGCACGGCGGTCGAGTGTGAATCCTTTGTATCGCAGCGCTGTGAATGTAGTGCCAGAGAGGCCGCTCAGCGCCTGGCGCACCAACTCCACCGTATCCATGTGCGTAAGGGCCTCGTCGCGGTAGGTTTGCTGTGCTGCGCTGTGGGTTCGTTCACGTAGCCGGAAGGCAATGGCAATTTCCACCACCATCGTCTCTTCATCGTTTTCGGCGCCCACTACGGAGGCGGTAGAGCCGGTGAACGAAAGCAGCGCGCAGGGAAACGATACGGGAGGGTTGGGCAGGTCGAGTTGCCCGAGGTCGAAATCCGTGAATTTGATGGCCGTCACATTGCTGGCCACCCGCGCCTGAAAGGCTGTGAAAATCTCTTTCATTGTTCGTTAAAGGCTGTTTAAAAACTGATCCATCAGGCGCCGGGCTTTGTCCTCGATGCGCTTTTTCAGGTATTCCGATTCGCCAACAAACTGGCGACGTGGCATGTCGAATCCTGTGCCGCGCCCGGATCGGCCACCCTCATTATGAACGCGCATGTACTCCAGCGGAAACGAGAACACCACGGAATTGCCCTGTACACGTCCTTTCAATGCGTGGCCCTTCAGTGTGCCGGTTTGCACCAGGAGCGCCCGCTGTGCCGGATTCTTGTCGGCCTTTTTACGGGCCGGCCATTTAGCCAGGGCCACATCGGTAAAACCTTCGTCCCGGAAGTTCTTGGCGTGGAAGTTTTCGGCCTCCACAGCGATCACGTCGTTCAGGATGCGGCTTTCCAGTCGGGGCAGGCTGGCTTTCAGTTTTTGGAAAAAATCACTTGCGCTCATGTTCTGAAGTTGAAATTATGGGCCTCTGGTTCCTTTGTCGTCGATGGCAGCCAGCCCGATCCTTACGATGGCATCGGCCTCCTGTACTTCGTGGAAGTGCAGGTAATACTGCTGCTCAAAGACTTTCAGCAGGTATCGATACCAACCATCGGCTCCGTCCTGGAACGCCAGGTCTTGGCCGCTCAGCCGGTTGATGACGTACAACAGTTCGTTGCGGCTCGATGCATCCGCATGCGGCCCGGCCGTTATGGCCTGCACCTCGGCGGTGGTGATGGTGGACGGCTGGGGCAGTTCGGGCAGTTGCAGGCTGAACGACGGTACCAGATCATCCACGGCCCATAGGCGCACCTGGTCGCGTGTCACATCGGCGTGAAATTCTTTCGCCTGGTTCTGGATGGCTTCGCGGTCGAGCGTCGACACATTATAATAAGGATGGTCTTCGCCGAACAGTTTTCCGGTTTTGCCTACGTTGCCCCGGAAACCTTTGGGCGGGTCGAAGTCGACCCCTTCGCCGGTGCTGGAGGCTTCTTCGTCGGTCTGCACTACTTTGCACCTGCATCCCCATCCGTTGGGCGGGTAGTACACATCCCAGAACGGATCGTTGATCGGCTTCACGATTCCGTCCAGCACCCGGTGGATTTCCCGCACCCGTTCGTCGCCGGCCGTTTCGTAGCGCAGGTTGGGGTACAGGTACGCCCGTGACTCGAATACAGCCCACGATTCGGCAGCCTGTGCCGATGCTGTGGTGGCCTGTAGTTCGGCGCGTAGGTAGCGTTCGTTGTGGCGTTTCAGGAGTTTGCGCGCTGCCAGTTCCCAATCGGCCCGGTTGGGTGTGGCCAGTTTCAACTGGCGCAATTCCTCGATGATGCGGTGTTGCTTCAGTGCGGCGAATTCGCGCAGGTTCTGCTCGATGCGCTGGAAGCGTTCCCACTCCTTCAGGTCGGTGGCCTCACTGAAGCGCTTACCCCATCCGGCCTCTGCGTGGTTCAATAGCCGGCTGTAATGCTCTTGCCACATGTCGCGGTCGATGCGGTTTGGAAGGATAGACTGCGCAAACACCCCATCGAGAAAAGCCTGCTCGATGGCGGCCGCAACGCGCCGGAACCGGATATCGAAACCATCGGCCAGGGTGACGGGTACACCCACACAGCCCGCACAGGTGCAGGATGGCGGGTGCTCGTCATCGAGGCCGTAGAGCGCAAGTAGATCAACCCCGCGCTGCGCGCTACGGCTCAGGGCTTTCCCGGCGTTCGCTTGGCGGTGCCAGGTTTGTCTTCCGGCATATCGTCGTCGGGTTCATTCGGGTCTTCCGGGTCGTTAGAGTCTTCGCCTACATCTTCACCAGGCTTTGGCTTCGGCAGCATGTACTTCTCGTACCAGTAATCCATGGCAATCGGCACACCACGTTCCGCTATCCGTATATCGATGTCAAGGCGTTCCTTCAGGCTAAGACCGTCACCATCTTCGAAACACCACTCCCCTTTTTTGACCGGGTAGCCCAGGCGCAGCAAGTAATCATTTAATTGCTCGTTAAGTACCGTTAAAACAAAGGCCCGGTCGTCGCGGTGTATTTCGTCCTGTGTCTTCCACTGCGTTTCCGATTGGGCGTATCCAGAATGTTTCGCCTCGGTGGTGGTCATGGTGTTGCCCAGGATCGTCACACTGATCTCCTGGTTGCAGGCTTCGATGAGGAAGCGAAAAATGTCGTTTGACTGTCCACCGGCCGTAGGATTGTGGAATTCCAGTTTGGCATCTTCCGGCGCTACGACAAACCCGGCCGCGCCCGCTTCGCCCAGCGCTTTTTCCAGAATACCACGGCTTTGCTCGTTGTTGTACGTAGCCCAGCGGAAGGGCATGCCGAACACCTCGGCAAACTCGGCCCAGTCGCCAAAGCCGCCACGTTTGAAAATGACGTATGGGCAGGCTTCCAGGATAAGGCCGAGGTCGTCGGATTTGCCTACCTCGATACAGTATTCGTTGTATGGCGCTTCGCGGTACAGCAGTCCTTTGGTATCGTACGCCTGCTTGGTCACGATGCCGAATTTCGGCTTCACGTGTTTGCGGGGTACCAGGTTGGTCACGCCTTTCTTTTCACCCGGCGCAGGCCAGTACAGTTCCTGAAGGCTGTGGCCGTAGAAACGGGCGTTCAGGGATTCGGTCGTGAAGTCCCGGAAGAAACTGTATTTCGTCAGGTCGCTCACCAGGTCGACGCGCTTGCCTTTGTTCTGGAAGATCAGCGGCGTATTGGTGATGCGGGTGATGCGCTGATTGATAAGCGCCTTCAATCGGCCGTCCAGAAGTATGTCGGCATACAGGTCAAAAATGGGCTGCCGTTGTTGGCTGTCCTGTTCGGCTACAATCAGGGCGTTGCGCCATTTCTGAATATCCTGGCTTTGGCGATGGACGGGCCGAACCGTTACGTGGTTGATAACGGTATTGGGCGGGCGAAAACCCATTGCATCCCTCAAAGATAGAAGGTTGTTTTTTAGGCCCGTAGACAAACTTTTTATATTGAACGCCATACTTGTACTGCTTGAGTGGGTAAAAGCGCCGCAGGGGCGTTTAAATCGCGTTAAAAATTGATCGTGCCGTGCCGCTTAATACCGGTTGTTGCGTTTTGGCAGACTTCCGAACGAAATATGTGTTTGACGGGTTGCTGCCCGGCGTGGAAGGTCATTGTAAAATTCTGTTTTGCTTGCCTGCCGTAGCCAGGTCTTTGCGCGCTCGTAACGTTGCTGCCGGTCGTCGATACTCTGCCCTGCCTGCAAGCGGCTGACCAGAATGTAGATGGTGATGTCGGCGCCCAGGTCGACCAGGAGTGCGTGACGGTTTTCACCGGTTTGGCTGAATATGGTATCCACGTCGAAGGTGTCGAAAAGGTAACCGCGCATTTCGGCCACGGCCGAGTCGGCCGCTTGCAAAATAAGCGAGTCGTCGCCGCGTGTGATCTCGTCCAGTTCGTCCTCCAGTATTTTGGTATAGAGGTCGGTCTTTTCAATGAATGCCATCTTCAGAATTTGTTTTTAGTGCGCCGATCCTTGCCTACCGTCATAGGGGCCAGCCGCCGCAGTTTGTTGTTGATAATCCATACCGCACCTTCCACGGCGTCGGGGCCGTCGTCGTGTGCGGGTAGTCCCGGCTCGATGGCCCGGAACTGTTCCTCCAGGCGCTGCATGTGCGGATCGTCCTTTTCGTCCTCGTTGAAGATGAGCGAGCCGCGCCGGTTGAGCGGTTCAAGGTTGCCCTCGATGCGGCTGAACTTGTCGGGCTTGTCGCGGTCATCCGGGCTGATGGCCATCGTGCCTTTCGCTTTTTCCATCACTCGGAGCGCCGGCGAAAAGACGTCCGTGTACCAGGCGTCCTGAAATCCGTTGCATTCCACGTAGTTGTGCACCTGTGTGCGGTCGCGTACGTAGTCGCGCATGTCATAGAACCATTCCAGCATCTTGGTCAAGATGGTTTGTTCCAGGCGTACACGTATTATATAGTAGTTGCCCTGGTATTCGCCTACCAGCGGCACGGCCTTGAAGTCGTTTTTCCGGCTGTCTTTGTACGATGAGTCGCAGTATGCCACTACGAAAGTGAACTTTCGCAGATCTGGCACCTTACCCCAACGAATGTCAGTGAACACCGTACCCTCGTTGATCGGGTTGTTGAAGTACTCCTTTTGCCCGGAAGCGTAGGAGATTTTCGACAGCATGTAGTTCACGTCCTCCAGGCCGTAGCGCTCCTTCCAGGAGGGCCGGCCGTTTTTATCGAGGATATTGATCTGCTCGAAGTCGTCGGCCTTTTTGGAGGCGCGAACGACGATGCCGTCTTTGGCGATGATGTTACCGACGATTATGAAGCGCTTCCGGCCGCTGATGGACATAGTGGGCCAAAGTGCCTGTTCGATCCAGTCCCATTTCTTTTTGAGGCGCGTCGGGTTGCGGGCTTTCTCGTCGGTATCGATGTCGTCGATCAGAATGAAGTCCGGCCGCTTTTCCTCATTACGCGATCCGCGCGGGCTTTGGCCGCTACCGAGTGCTCGGAACGAGCAACCGCCTGACGTAATAAAGCGGCCGATTTCCCAACCGCGCCACGATTTCTGACTTCCGAAATCGTGTATCAGACGCGGGTTGCTTTCCAACTGGATCATGAGCGGCATGAGCAACTCGCAGGCATTGTCGTAGGAATGGGATACCAGGAGCATATTGAACAGCCGACCGTTCAGCATTTCGAAGATTGGAATGAACAGGCCCGACGTGACCGACTTGGCATGTTCGCGCGCCCAGGCTCGTACCATGTAAATCTTGTCGGATTTAGCCACCTTCTTTGCGAACTTCACGTGGAAGGGCGCAAACGGCGCCGAACAGTACGTCGGGAAATAGTACTTGCAGAACTCTTCGAAGTTGCCGAGCAGCCGGGCCTTACGGGCTTTTTGCTGGCTTTCGGTTTCATCGAACGGGACGGGAATGTCGCGTTCGACCGATTTGCGGTACTCGTCCCATCGTTGCAGAAATTGCTTGTCGGTTCCGGCGCTCATCTTTTCAGCATGGATTTAATGAAAGAATCGCAGATCGCCGTCAATTCGCTGGATTTTTCGGGCGCCACCTGGCGTACGTAATCACAGAGTTCCATGCAGACCTCGACACGTTCTCCGATGTTCACCTCGGTTTCCATGTTGCGAATCGCTGCGGTGAGTTTGGTCAGTACATCAGCCTGCTTAGAGTCGGCATAACCATCACCAATGTCGGTGTTGAGTTTTTCGATCTGATCATACAAACGTACGATCTGTTCCTGTTTGGTGACGAGCAGGGAGCGGCGCAGTTTTTCCCAGCCGTTTTCCTTTACCCACTTTACCATCGTCTGCTCCGACACCTCGGCGCGCGTGGCAACTTCCTTCTGTGTAAGCCGTTCGCGGACGTACAGGAGTTTGGCAAATTCCTTTTTCTGATCGATGGTCATAGGCACTTTTCGGGCAAAAGTATTGGCCAAATACACCATATATAGAATAGTGTGGCGGTGGCCGCAAGGGTTGTAGCAGCGGCTGCGTAGTTATTTGGATGTCGGTTTTTGGTGCTAATATGTTTGTGCCGTTCAACAGCGAAAGCAATGCCATCATTCATCTTAAGCACAGACGATGTAAACTCTTACGGATTCCGGGTACTTACCCAGGGGATTGATCTGCCAGCATCTGGCAAGATCGTAATGCTCTGGAACCATGTACGCGCCAACGGCACAGATAAAAACCAGATACTGCCTATCGGGCATTGGGTGAATCTGCGCAAAGAAGGCGGCAAACTCATGGCTGATCCTGAGTTCGACATGGAGGATTCGTTTGCGGCTGAGATAGCAAGAAAAGTGGAGGCTGGCCATATTTTTGAGGCCAGCGCCGGATTGAAACCCCGTAAATGGGATGCCGCCTCAATGGTTTCGGGGCAAACGTTGCCGACTCTGGCAGCCTCCAAAATCCGCGAAGCCAGTATTTGCGACGTGGCCTCCAATGACAATGCGCTTGCTCTGTATGACGAACAGGATCGCCTTGTCGATCTGAACGATAAAACGGCCTTGGTCAGTCTGACGGCCGGTGACACATCCACATCTCCTACCATTCACAACATGGAAGAACTGAAAATCATCGGTGGCCAGTTGGGCCTCACCGGCAACATCACCCTTACCGACGTACAAAGCAAAATCAATGCACTCATTGCGCTGAATGCTGAAAACGCGGACTTGAAGGCCAAACTCAAAAAGATCGAAGACGATCAGAAAGCCGCGCAGGCAGAGCAGATTAAAACCCTGGTAGACGCTGCTGTGAATGACAATCGCATTACGCAGGCGAGCCGCCCGGTGTACATCAAACTCTTCGAGGCCGATTTTGAAAGCACGAAGGCCGTCCTGGAAGCACTGCCCAAAACGGTGAAACTGTCCGAATACGCAGGTGGCAGCAAACAGGGCCAAAACGATTTTACCTGGAACGGTAAAACCTTCAGCCAACTGCGCAAGGAAAACCCAGCGGCCCTGCAAAACCTGAAGGATAACGACTTTGCCACTTTCAACCTGCTGTACAAAGCAGAGTACAGCAAGGACTACAAGACCGAATCGAGAGACTAAGCCCTTCCGGTAAGGTCTGACCAATACACATCCAATCGTTAAAAACTCAATTTCAATACAATGGCAGTCAATGTCGAAATGTGGAAGCGCGAAATCATTGAGCGCTTGAAACTGGATAACCGGTTCATGGATTTTGCCACCAACGCCGACGATATGGTATATGGCGGAAGCGTGGTACACATCCCGCAAAGCGCCGGCCCCAGTCCGACCATCGTAAACAACAGCACCTACCCACTGACGGTGGTTCAGCGTGGCGATACCGACGTAACCTATGCGCTGGATCGCTTCTCGAAAGCGCCGACACTCATCACCGACATTGATAAAGCAGAATTGTCTTATGACAAGATGCAGTCTGTCATCGATGAGCAGATCGGTAGCCTGCTGGACGATGTGGGCACCTGGATGCTGTACCGCTGGGCGCTGTCGCTGCCGAACACGACGGCCTTCCGTACGGCTACTTCCGGCACTGCAACCCGTCCAGGCAGCGCACCTGGCGCAACGGGCAATCGCAAACGCGCTATCGAGGCCGACATCATCGCAGCCAAACAGGCTTTCGACAATGCCAATATCCCTATGAAGGATCGCTACTTTGTACTGTGCGCAAGCCATTACAATGACCTGCTGAGCGACACGAACCTGAAGAATTACTTCCAGAATGTCGTGAACATCAAGGACGGCGAAATCCCGACGCTGCACGGCTTCAAATTCATCCAGCGCAACCAAACGATCCGGGTGGCCAGTGGCGGCACGGTGAAGGCTCCTGACGCAGCCAACGCTACCGACGACAACGAAGCATCGGTAGCATTCCACAAAGGCAGCGTGGAAAAAGCCACCGGCACCGTCGACATCTTCGAAAACCTGGATCGCGCCGAGTACCAGGGCGACATCGTTTCGTTCCTGATCCGCAATGGCGGCCGACGTCGCCGCAGTGACAACTTCGGTGTGGGCCTCCTGGTAGATGCAGCCGGCTAAACTGGACTGGCCCGAATGGCAAGGGCAGTCCGATCTCATCACTTCTCAACTCGAACATTCCATGTCCGGAGTAAAATATCCTTTCGGCGATGCCGATGTGCAGGCGGTAACGACCGCCACGACCATTGCCCTGGCGGTAGGCGATCAAATGACCTACGCCAAACTGGGCTCTAACCTGACCGGCGCGACTACCATCAACGTGACGCCCGACTCTGGTGTGAAAGATGGCGCGCAGTTATTCGTGGAAATCCCATGCGGTGGCACGGCTTACGATGTCACTTTCGGAAGCACCTACGTGACCAGCGCGGGCGTGACCGGCACGATCAACAAGACCAAAGTGGCATCCTTCGTGATGGCGAATGGCAAGTTCATCCACACGGCGACCAACACGATCAACTAAGAGGGGCGGGCCTCTCTGCAAGTGCTTTTTGACACATGGCGACAAACAAACTGAGCAACCTGACAGAACGAGAATTACTACTACTCTTGAATGAGAAAGTAGACCGTCTGGAACAAGAGGTGTCGCTTCAAAAAGCGCTTGCAGAGAAGATTTCGCAACTGGAAATGGATCTCCTGGAGCAAAAAATCAAAATCCGCATCTGGGGGGCTATTATCGGATTCATTGCCGGTATTGTCGGCAGCATGCTTCCCAAACTTTTCAAACTATGAACTGGAAATCAGTATTTGATTGCTATCCCGACGCCGACAAGATTTTTGTAGTTGGCGATATGCCTTTCCTGAAATTGGGCGAAGCAGAAATGCATGCCAAAAAACTCGAACAAAAGGTAGAGGTCGTTACCCGCGCCTCTCAGTACGAGGATACGACCGCCCTGGAATGGACCTCGGAAGAAAAGGAGGCATACGAACGTGAAGCCGCCAAACAAGCCGAACGCGAAGCCGCTGAAAAAGCCAAGGCTGAACAGGAAGCCGCCGACAAAGCGCGGGCTGAACAGGAAGCCGCCGACAACACGCCTGCATCGCCGGGAAAGCCCGCTAAAGGCAAAGGCAAAAACAAGTAACCCGTCCGGCCCTTGGGCCTCGACACAACTTTTTCAGAATGAAAAATTACCGCATTCCCAAACTATTCCTGTTGGGCGCGCTGCTGGTGGCGCTCACGATGAAGTTCGGTATTGCCCAGCGCGACCTGGTGCGAAGCCAGTCCGACCAGGTGGAAACCTCCAAGGTAATCCCGGTGCAATATGCGCAGGTGGTACCCGCTCCGGAGATCACCGAAGTGGACACGCCCGACATCCCCTCTAGTAACGACCCCATGCCCGAGCAGGAAGGTGTCAGTATCTGGAAGTTTATCCTTTCCAACTGGGTGGCCCTGCTGTTTGCGCTGGGCGCTTTCCTGGAAGCGATTGTAAGGTTGACACCTACGCAAAAGGATGACAGTATCCTGAACTTTATCAAAAACATCCTCGATTCGTTCATTCCGAACCGGCGTACAGGAGGCGGGACGCACTAACTACATAGTGCGCTCCTGCTTCCCTTGACCGGTCTTTACATAACTCTGTATCATGGCTCTTCCGGGAGTAAACATACTACTGCAAAACGGAGGCCTCGGCCTTGCACCGCTGAGCGATGACGCGGTTGTCGGCATCGTATTCAACGGTGTAGCAGCCACCAGCCTTGCGCTGGGTACCTCGTTCCAGGGTTTTGGCCTTGACGAATTCGAAGCCCTGGGCATCGATGCCGCATACGACACCACCAACACGGTGAAGGTGTGGCGCACGATCAAGGAATTTTACGATGCAGCCGGCGACGGCGCTGAACTCTGGATCATGCTGGTGAGCCAGGCCACGACCGTGGAAGCGATCCTGACCAAAACCAACACGCATGCCAAGAAACTGCTCGATGACGCAGGCGGCCGCATTCGTATCCTAGGCGTAGGGCGTAACCCGGCAGGCGGCTATTCTCCGAATACCTCTGCCAACCAGATCGACCTGGATATTGTGAACGCACTTACCACTGGCCAGGCCCTGGCCGATGATATGCAGGCGGCATTCAAGCCTGTACGCATCGTTCTTGAGGGGTATGCTTACACTGGAACAGCATCCGGGTTGCCCAACCTGAAAGCGCAGACGAAACCGAACATGGCCATTCTGATCGGGAACAGCGAAAGCGGCGCCCGCTCGGCCATCGGCATCCTGCTCGGTCGCCTGGCGGCCGTGCCGGTGCAGCGCAACCCGGGCCGCGTGAAGGACGGCAGTCTGCCCATTACGGCGGCTTACCTTGGTACGGCTACCCTCGAAAGCAATCAGGGCGCATCGACATCGATCCACGACAAAGGATTCATCACCCTGCGGACGTATCCAGGAAAAGCCGGGTACTTCTTCACGGATGACCCTACTGCCGTGGCCGCTACGAACGACTACAGCAGCCTGGCGCGTGGCCGGGTGATGGACAAAGCCATCCGGATTGCTTACACCACCTACGTGGAGGAAATACTGGACGAGGTGCTTATTGATCCGAACACTGGCTACATCGCCACCGTGCAGGCCAAAAAGTACCAGGCGCTCGTAGAAAACGCTATCGGCACGGCTATGGTAGGCGAAAACGAGATCGTCAGTGTGGACGCATTCGTCGACCCGATCCAGAACGTACTCAGCACCAACAAGATTTGCATCGACATCCGGATCGTGCCATACGGCTACGCGAAGGCCATCGAGGTGCGTCTTGGATTCACTAACCCGGCAACCGCTTAACCACAATGGGATTCAACACAAGACAATACTCGTTCAGCGACGTAAGCGTGAATATCCTGGGCCGCACCCTGGAAGGTTTCCGTGGTGTATCGTACAAGGTTTCTGTTGAAAAGGAACACCTGCATGGCCGAGGGAAAAAACCGCTGAGCATCCAAAACGGCGCCGAAACCATCGAGGGCGAACTCATGCTGCTCCAGTCGGAACTGGAAGCCATGCGCGCAGCGGTGAAGGCCGCTAATCCGCTGGCAAAACTGACGGATGTATCGTTCGACATCGTGGTTACTTACGGAGATGGCGCTACGGCAGTGACGGACATTGTTCAGGGCTGCCAGTTTACCGAATACGAAAAGAGCCTACAGGCCGCCGATAAGTTCATGGAAATTTCCATGCCTTTCCTGGCACTCGACGTTAAAGAAGGCGCATAGTGCAAAGCATGCTGCGGGCGTAATAGTGCAGGCACCTTTGCAGACATAAGACATCAATCCATCAATGGGGCGGGCTACAAACGCCCGCCCTTTTCACTTTTAAACACAATTTAAACGAAAATGGCGACGGTTCAAAGGAATGAAGACAGCACCATATCGGTAACCTTCTCGAACGGTTACCGCGTAAAATTCAAGCAGCCTAACGACACGGTGCTTGGCATGTGCATGGCGGCCAGCCGGCGCGATCCGAATGGAGGCGCAGACGTGCTGATTGAAAACTGCCTGATTGAAGGCGACAAGGTGAAACTGAAAAACAGTGTCGGCTACCTGAAACAACTGGCCGAATCCAGCGGCAAAATTTTTGGAGAGGTGGCCTGTTCTCTTTCCTGGGATGATGACAAGGCTCTGGTTGAATTCCTGGACGGTAAAATACTGATCCTTAAACCAATTGACCGCGATGGATACGGTCAGGCGCAAATGAAAGCCAAGCAAAACCCACTCAACTACGCCAAGCATATTCTTGCCTGCTGCTGGGTTGACGGCGATCAATCGGTAAAAAAATCGCCTGGCCACCTGCTCGGATTTTCCGACATACTGGAGACGTTCCTGGAATACACGGACGATGCCCTGGGAAACTGATCAGGGGCTTTGACGGAAGCCCGGAAGAGAACTGGGTGGAATATAGCAATACACTGCTGCAATATTACCTCCACATACCAGACCCGTCGATACTTTCGAACGAAGCGTGGGCACTGAAGGTGAAACAATTGGAACACATCCGCAAATCAGAATCAGGTAAATAATGTCCGGATTTAACTACCTCATAAATTTGACTGTCGTAGGCGGCGGTGCGCTCGACAGGGCCATTGCGGCTACAGATCGCTTTGAAAACTCGCTTGAACGGGTTCAGAGCGAAACAGATGCGACTGGCCGGGCTGTGAAGAAACTTGGTAATGACGGGCGCAACGCCTTTGATAGTATGCGCTCATCGGTTGGCAGTTTTGTTGCGGGCCTTGGCATTGCCGTGGCGACCATGGGGAGTCTTCAAACCGCAGCACAAAATGAGGGGCTTGAAAAGTCCATTGAGTTTGCTGGTGGTGCGGCTGGAGCCAAAAATCTGGAGTTTGTACGTACTGAAGTTGAGCGGCTTGGATTGCCGTTGAAAGAGTCTTTAGAAGGATTTAAAACGCTGTCGGGCTCGATGATGGATACCGGCATAAGCGCCGAGCAGCAACACAACATTTTCCAGGGGCTTGGCGAAGGTATCGCCACATTCCGACTGCCAGCAGAACAGGCAAACCGGGCCATGTTGGCGCTTGGACAAATGGCCAGTAAAGGAACTGTAAGTGCTGAAGAATTGAAAGGCCAGTTAGGGGAAGCGCTGCCAGGCGCGTTTACCGTTGCTGCACGTGCTATGGGGGTAACACAGACTAAGTTGAACGACATGTTGAAGGATGGAGATGTGCTGGCAAAGGACTTTCTGCCAAAGTTCGCGGCTGAAATGCATAACACTTTTGGCAAGTCTGCCATCGACGCCACTGACAGCGCTACGGCAAATTTCAACCGCATGAATGCAAGCATGTATGATCTGCGGGTAACAATTGGTGAGCAACTTATGCCAACCGTGTTGGGTCTGATGCAGAATTACCTTATACCAGCAGTATCATGGATCGGCCGCAACATAGAAATGCTCGGCGGGCTTGTTACTGTTTTTGGAAGCCTGTATTTGGCGGCCAAAACATATACCATTTACACGGGTATCATGTCGCTGGTAACGGGTGAGTTTACGGGTTCTGTTTGGGGTTTGAATGCCGCTCTACTCTCCAATCCAATTGCTTGGGTAATCGGCGGGTTTGTTGCGTTAAGTTCGGCTGTTGTATATGCATGGAACAAGTCTGAAGGGTTTCGAGGCTTTTTGTTCGGAATGTGGGAAAGCATAAAAACGTTTGGAAGCCTTTTGGTTGACAGGTTTGTGAAACCCGTTATAGCCGCTTTTGAAATCCTTCGTGGTGCCTGGAATGGTAGTACAGAGCAAGTACAACAAGGCATGCAAACCCTGAAGGAATCAGCAACATCATGGGGAAAGGATTTCGGAACAGAAATGAGCAACTCCTTTACAAAGGGGTGGAACAATGGTGTGGCTGACTTTAACAACGCAGCAGTCGCCCCGGTAGTGTCACAAGCGCCAGGGGCACCTGGGGCGGCTTTTGGCGGCGCAAATTTCAATTCTCCAGCCGGATCGAACAAAGGGAACAAAACCGCTTCTGACGCCTCCAAAATGGCAAATGGCATTACTGGTGGCGGCTCGAAAAACGTGGTAATCAACTTCAACGGTAAAATGGTGGAGTCCTTCACCGTACAGACGACGAACGTACGGGAAGGCGTGGAAAGTCTTCGTGATCTACTCATCAAGGAATTGGCGCAGGTGCTCAACTCCGCAAACCAGGTGCAAACGAACTGATGGCGCAGACTGACTTTTCAATCAACGCATTACTGGAACGTGCATTCGGCATTGGCAGGGGTTTGCCTTTTGACTCCAGCAAGGCCGAAACCCCGCAAATCCGTACGGAACAACCTTTTGAGGATGTTCCGGCCAGCAACGACCAGGAGGGCGCTGAGTTTATGCAGATGCGGCTCAGCGTGAATTCCAGCCTTCCGACAGGGCAGTCGGTATTTATGCCCATGCGCCTGGGCGGGCTTGTGCTGCCGAATGAGCCGTCGATCATCGTAAGCAGCCGGAAAAACATCGTGGAGACAGCGTTGGCCGGAAGTTCGCGCCGTGGCACCGTGAAGGAATTGATCAGCGTAGAAGACTGGAGTGTGACGATCAGGGGCGTGGTGATCAATTACGACTCTGTGCTGGTGTATCCGGAGGATGAAGTAAAAGCGCTGCGCGATCTGTACAACCTGAATGAGGCGCTGGATGTAGAAAGCGCCCTGACTAACCTACTGGGCATTTATCGCCTGGTCATTAAAGAGTTTCTACTCCCGGAGATGATCGGGATACAGCATGCGCAGGCCTATCAATTTATCTGTACCTCCGATGAGGACTTTATACTGGAACTGTAATGTACGTACTGGGCGCTGAAATCGAAATAGGAGGCAAGAAGTTCACCCGCGTGAACATGGTCGAAGTGGAAAGTTCGGCCAAGGTGATCGAGGATACTGCTACCATCAAAATGCCGACAACGGCAAGGCTGGAGCGACAGGGCAAGTTTATTACGGAGGTAGATACGGCAAGGGTTTTCAAAGTGGGCGACCCGGTTGTGATTCGGCTGGGATACAATGGCGAATTGAGGGAGGAATTCAGGGGCTTTGTGTCGAAGATAAAACCCTCTACGCCGCTGGAGATCGAGTGCATTGATGCGACATGGACGTTGAGACGCAAAAACCTAAAGGCAAGTTTCAAGAAAACGACGTTGAAAAACCTTTTAAACTTCATTTTAAAGGATACGGGCGTCAGCCTGAAAGGGAATGTACCTGGTGTGAATTTCACGGAGTTCTATTTCAAAAATGTAACGGCCGCGACGGCGCTCCAAAAACTGAAGGATGACTACGGGCTTACGGTGTACCTGAAAAACTTCAACGAGTTGCACGTGGGCCTTTCCAGTTACACAGACGGAATGGTGGTGAAATACGGGATCAGTGAAAATGTGATCGACAACGATCTGGAATGGGTGAATGAAGACGACACACGAATCAAGGTAAAGGCGGTACACATCAGGCCGAACAATACCAAAGTGGAAAAGGCTGTGGGCGATCTGGACGGTGAAACCCGAACACTTTTCTTCTACGATCTGGACGACCCCAAACAGTTAGAAACGATGGCGCTTCAAGAACTGGCCAAGTACAAATACAGCGGTTACAAAGGAGGGTTCAACACGTTCCTTTTGCCAGTAGTTCAGGTCGGTAATGTTGCCCGGATTCGGGATATTCATTTTGAAGAGCGCGGCGGCGATTACCTGGTGGACAAAGTGACCACCACTTTCGGAACAGACGGCGCCCGGCGAAAAATAGAACTTGGAATTAAAGTATCGATCTGATGGCAGACGCAAAAAACGATGTAGTACAGGCGCTCAAACGCCTGGTTCAGGATCAGCACACGGCCACCGTGCTGACGGCTACCGTTACTGCCGTGGATGATGCCGCTTTGACCTGTGACGTGTCGGATGGAGACGAAACCGAACTATTCAATGTGCGACTGCGGGCCGCCATCGATGGCAGTGAGCAAGGCCCGGTATTGATACCTGAGGTAGGTAGTGCAGTGCTTATTGGAAACATTGGAAACAGTCCAAACGGCTATTTCATCATATCGTTCACGGCTGTCTCCAAAGTGCTTTGCCTGGTCGGGACAACAAGGTTAGAAATGACTACCGCGGGTGTTTTGATCGAGCGCAACAACCAAACGCTCAGGGCCGCCCTCGACGCCCTGGTCGATGCGATCAAACTGATTACTGTGACATGCGCAGCACCTGGAACGCCCAGCACTGTGCCGATCAATGTAGCGGCATTTGATGCTGTAAAAACTCAAATCGCTCAGATACTAAAGTCTTGATATGCCTTTCGATATTCTACTTGGAGACACGTTTGACCTTGCCTTTGCAAATGGCGATTTCGTGACGGGCGAAAGTACCCGGCAGCATCAGCAACTGTTGCTCCTGGTGGAAAAGGGCGAACTGAAGGAGTTTCCGACGCGGGGTGTCGGCATTGCGACGTGGCTACTCGATGACGTAACAGGCAACCTGAACGGCCAGGTCAAACGAGAGTTTGAGGCCGATGGAATGAAGGTGCTGAAGGTGGCCGGTGCTGGTGAAAAATTTAACGTTGAAGCCATATATGAGTCGTAGCATAACAGTACAGCCGGGGCAGACATTGCCCGACATCGCAGTGCAGTATTGCGGTTCGCTCAGCGCATTCCCGGAAGTGGCCAGTCTGAACGGGCTGGCGCTTACAGCGAGCATATCGGCTGGCCAGACGCTGCTGATACCAGCCGTGGCCACCGATAAACGGGTGCAATTATACTTTGCGCAAGGCGGCTACGTGCCGGCTTCAATTGGCGTAAAAGCAGTGGAAGAAGGGGTATCCTATTGGGGAATAGAGTACGATTTTATTGTGCAATAACATGGCCAGAACAATCGCAGAAATACAGGCTGAAATCATTACGGCCGTCCAGAACGACACGACGCTCAGCCCTCAACTGACGAGCACCAGTGTGACGGCTATCTGGCGGCTCTGGACGTATATCATAGCCGTTTCTATTTGGACGCTGGAGGTTCTTTTCGACTTGTACCGCACAGAGATTACCGAACTGGTGGCCGCCCAGAAACCGCACACGTTGCGATGGTACCAAACCAAAGCACTGGCATATCAGCATGGCGGTACGCTGAACCTGGCTAATGATGAATACAATAACACCGGCCTGACAGACGACCAGGTGGCTGAGCAAAAGATCATTGCCGAGGCGGCCGTAACGGAAGTGGATAACATCCTGTACGTAAAAGTACAAAAAGCCAGCGGTGAAGATTTGGCACAACTCGACCTGACAGAAACGGAGGCTTTTACGGCTTACATGACGGAGGTGAAGGATGCAGGCGTGAAAATGATCGTTCGCTCCGTGCCGGCCGACCACCTGAAAATCGAGGTAGATGTGTACTACGATGCTACGATCCTTTCCAGTGATGGCGCCCGGCTCGATGGTACTGCCTCGACACCGGTGCAGGATGCAGCGAAGGCTTTCCTTCGTGAACTTCCTTTTGATGGAAAGTACGTGAAGGCGCATCATGTCGACGCATTACAATCTGTAGAGGGTGTGATTGTTCCGGAATTCAGGCTTTGCCAGGCCCGCCGCGACGACGACCCTTCTTTTGCCAACGTGGATGTTTTTTATGATCCGTACAGCGGGTTTTTGAAATTCTACGATGAAGAAACCGACCTCGTACTCAACTTTATTCCTGCCTGATGTACGCGCTCGATCTCAATATACTGATAAACTGGCTGCTTCCCTCTTCTATCCGAAAAGGCAGAATGCTTGCCTGGTTGAACGCCCTGGTGGCACCCGTAAAAATGCTGCACGGTAAGTTCCTGATCTTCTCCAATACCACGAGAAGCGGGATTTACATCACCGGCCAAAAAAGGGTGCTGGAGTACTATTTAAACCGCTTTTGGCTTGGCAGCGCTCCGATTGAAGTGTATGATACTGATCAGGCCGAACCGGTGTACATCTTCACTGAAAACGAAAATCAGCCGGTTTATTTGCCGGTTTTCATAACAGGATCGGCCGTTGATTTCATTGTGCAATTGCCGCTCGATCTGCAACCGTATGAGTCAGCCATCCGGGCTTTTGTAAACAAATACAAGTTGCCAACCAAACGCTACGAGATCATTTACTTATGAACAATATCAATTTTGCTTCTCCGAATGGCTTTCCGCTGGAAGCGGATGCGACCCTGGGCTTTATGCAGTCGGCGTACACCAACGCCCTGAATGGCCTGGCCGCCTACTTTGGCAGCGGTGTGATCTTGTCGGGCTTGGTGGAGGCGGGTATGAATGTGAGTGACGGCTGGATATACCTCAACGGCGAATTGCTGTTTTTTGAAGGTGGCGTAAAAACAGCCAACTTCATCATCGAGCAAACGGTAGTACAGAAAGCGAACCAAAACGGATCGCTCATAGACCGGTATTTTACCAGAAAGGCAAAATTCGGAACCGGTGGCACTCAATATAACTACGCAGACCTGCAACGCCTGGAAGCGCTGCAAAACCTGCAAAATCGCCTGCTCGATCTCATTACATTCGAACCGGAAGTGATTGTTTCCGGCTGTGCCGTGTCGAGCGTGAACACGGGCGCGTCGACGCTGGCTATTGCTGCCGGTATCGCGGTGATAAATCGAAAGTTTGTGACCGTTCCGGCTTACTCTGGCGGATATCCGATTTACCTGAAGGAGGACGGCACCTGGACGAACACCGCGCCCGGGTCGAACTTCATCGCTTTCAATCCTTATACATCTCAACGCCTGGCCGACGTAACTGCACGGGCAACTTCTCCCATCGGTGACGTCCGGATGCGGGCAACGTTGTCGACCAGTTTCGACGGTACTGGGCTGGGCAAATGGGATATGAAAGGCTGGGCACTCTGTAACGGCGCCAATGGCACAATGGACTTGCGCAGCCGGTTCGTAGTGGCTTATGACGGTCGCATCAGTGATCCGGGTGGCGGCTTGTGGGACGTAGCATACAATACACCTGGTAACACTGGCGGGGAAAAGGCACACACACTGAGTACCTCCGAAATGCCTGCACACCGACACGGCCCGGCCTCCATTGGTTCGGGTGATGCTGGCCTTGTTCTTAAATCGATTTCCGGGCAGTCTACAACGGTTTCTGGCATCGACGCTTCCGGTGCTGGCACTGAGCCCAATGTGACTGCATCGCCGGTGGCCATACCGGAAGCGGGTGGCGGCCAGGCACACGAGAACCGCCCGCCATTCCGGGTTTTAGTATTCATCCAGCGCATTTGATAACATGGCAAAGCAAGCGATCAACACAATCAAGGGCTGGTTCCAGACTGGCGACAAACCCACGCAAAGCCAGTTCTGGGACTGGCTGGACTCATTCGTACATAAGGACGACACGATTGAAATAAACAACGTGAACGGGCTGGATGATGCGCTCAGTGGCTTTGCATCGCAGGAAAGCGTGCAGGCTATTACGCCAATCCTGTTGTCTGGCACGGCTTCTTCTCGTTCTGTGACTATTCCGGCCGGAACATTCCTGGACGTGATCCGGATTAAAAGCACGTCAGCAATGACGTTTTCTGTCGGGCTTAGCGCCGGCACTAAAGAGATCGTTTCCGACGAAGCCGTGGCGGCAAATTCGGCCCACTTCGTGGATCGATTATATGATTTTGAAACAGCGACAACAATATACTTCAGCGGGTTAGCAGGTACTTACACTATCAAAATCGTGTTCAAATGAAAGGGAAAGTTTTATTGTTGCTGGCCATTGTGCTGGCGTTTTCAGCGTCTGTTTTTGCTCAGCGTACCACAGTGACAGACGTGCTTCAATTGCCGTCTTCCAACGGAAAAAAGGTGTCGAGTATCATGACCGACACGACGCTTACGGGCGCGACTGATGCCATGCTGGTGTCGGCGCTGGCTGTCAAAAAATACGTCGACTCTCGCTCCGGGGGTAGTATTACCCAGCCCGTAATCTACAGCGTTGGCTTGGGTTCTCCGCTTCCTACGCAGCCTGTTCCGGCGGGATCAGCAGCAATTCAGATCATTGATGTGAACGGGAATAAGGCGCTACACCTGAGCAATGGCGTATCGTGGGTGAGCGTGGGCGAATTGCTGGGAGTGAAGAATGTGGACAGTTTAAATATAACACCAGGAGAGATTAAACTGGTGCATATTGGGCGCAATGGTGCGGCAACGGGGCAGGTTTTGAAGTGGAACGGGACGGCGTGGGTGCCATCATCCGACGCTACTGCGCCGACCGGGGCCGCTGGAGGCGACCTGGATAGCAACTACCCAAATCCGACCGTTGTGGCCATTCAGGGGCATCCTCTTTCAGATGCGGTTCCATTACCTGGCCAGACGCTTATTTGGGATGGCGGTTCTTGGAACCCGACCGCTCCACCTGGTGCGGCTCACGAATACGCTGATCCGGGTTGCCTTGCGCCTACTGTGGTTCCCGATCCTATTGTCGGGCCTTTCTTGGCATGGAATACGGATTGTCTCGAACAGTGGCGGTGGAATGGATTGGAGTGGGTGATCGATGGCTCTCCGGCCGGAACGTTTTATACAACGAGCCAATTTGCTGGAAATGGGGAGCCTGGAACGCCGCTGGCATTGGCGCAGAATGGCGCGAGTACGGGGCAGGTGATGAAGTGGAATGGCACGGTGTGGGCGCCTGGGACGGATGCGACGGGTGGTGGAGGTGTAGTAGTCCCTGGAAAAAGAATTCCTTATGGAACTGGGCTTACACTGAGTAGCGAGGCGGCGTTCACTTATGATACCGCACAAAATCGGCTTAATGTAGATACTCTATCAGCAATAAGGGTCACGGCTCAAATATGGGATAAAGGTTTACAGGGCGCAACTTATAATGTTGCAGCTTATGGTATTTTGCCAAATGGGGCAGACATAACGGCAAATCTTCAAAAACTTTTAGATACAATATATGTGCATGGTGGCGGAAAAATAACCTTTAACGCAGGCACTTACCGGATAAATGGAAAAGTGAAGCCACGTGTAAATTATAATGGGCTTAACGCGCCAAATTCTCCGGATATAGTTTTCGAAGGCGCTTCTTCATTTAATTCGGGGAATTATTTATCCCCTGTTGGTGGAACCATACTTGATTGTCGATACAATGGCGACACTATCGGGGTGTTTCAATTTAGAAGCACAGGAAAAACGGAGTTTTCAAGAATTACCTTTATAAAAGGTGCTACTGGACTTGAGGGAACCCCATTTATACACACTACATTCAGAACGCTACATATTCACGACTGTGCATTTATCGGCTTTTCAGCAACAAGTAGATGCGCTGGAATTATCCTTGGTGGAGACGTAGCATATGAAGGCGTTTCGCCTGCTGACACGTCTTTTTATAATGGATTCCAAGGTTACGGAACCGTAATAGAAAATAATTTTTTCAACTTTATAAACACAGGTGTTAGATTTAAAACTTATGCGAATGCGGTAGTGGTTACAAATAATAATTTTTGGAATGGATGCGGAGGGCTTGCGGCCATTACAATCACTCCGGCGGCTGCAAACTGTTACGGCAACGTTATTTCTAATAATCTAATTGAAATGTCTGCGTATTCGTATGGAATACTTCTTGGACGGGCAAATGGAAACAGCATCATACATAACAACTTTTTCGATCCTGTTCCTGGTACATCAAAGGCAAATGTTAGGGCGCTGCAACTGACAAACAATATGGTTGTTTCGGGCGGCGTAGGTGGCACGATAGACGACCTTTACGATCCATTTCAGAGTATAAGGTATATTCCGTGGGTACCTGGAGATACTGCTATTGTCCCGAACTATGAGTTACACAAGGCAGGCAACAAAGTCTTAATGGAATCGGTGAGCGAAAGGGTTTTTTCCGGCACCGACGAGGCATATATGACGATAAAAACGACAACGCCATACGGTCAACAATTAAAAATAGACAAATCCGGCGTTACATCAATCCTCGCGTCGTTTCTGGACTATTCCGGGAATACTAAAGAATGGACATTTCCTGTTACCTCGTCAGGAACAGGGCGTCTTACGTCAGAGGGGAACTTACGCATATTTGCTAAAACGGGGGGGGAGGTCTATATCGGAGACGCGGCAAACCAAAATCATTTATTTTTGTCCGGAACTCTTTATGGTGGGTTGACATCGACAACTACGCCGTTTAAAGTTGGGCAATCCGATAAAATAGTTTGGGGGGATACATCCAATCCGCTTTCAGGTGACGCAGCCGGACTTACGTCGACAAGTATTAATATTTTGAGAACCATAAACGCGGCCGGAAGCGACGGGAGACACCAGGCATCCGAATTTTATGCCACCGGAACGGGGGCAAATTCGTTGCCGTCAGGAACAACCGCACAAGCGCCTTCAGGTGTTCAGGGTTTGTTGCGAATTAATAAGTCTACAAGAAAACTAACAGTTGTAAGGACTGGGACAAGTTACGACGATGTTCTTACTGCACAGGACACTATGGGGGCGTCAATTGGTCAGGTGTTGCGTTGGAATGGCACATCTTGGGTTCCTTCCAATGATTATGAGGTGGTTTCAATGGTTGTTGCTCAACCAACAAGTAATTTTACTTCCACGGGTGTTGTCCCAGATGGGGCATGGCGTGTTCCATCGACATTCAACGGCTGGACTCTTTATGGTTACACTGTATCATTGTACACGGCTGGTTCTGGGTCTGGCTCTATCACAATCCAAGTCAATCGTGCAACGCCTGGAGGTGGATCCTCGAGCGGATGTTCTATGACTTTTTTGGCTGGTGATGTGCAAAAAGATGTTGTTAACTGCGGATTGACACTTTCTACAGGAGATATGTTGCGGTTGAATGTTGGAACAAATGACCTTGCTACGTCTGCTCAAGGCCTTGTTGTTACATATATTTTAAAGCCATGATAAAGGCCTTTAAAAGGTGATTAAAAAGGGGTGTTTTCAAGATTCTTGAAAACACCCCTTTTTTTGCAAGCGTTTTTTTGCTTTTGTGAAATGCAGCGCGTTTAAAAGTGTACTTTTGGTTTTGCGGATTATACTCCCTCTATTTTAATGTTCATTTTCTGCTTGCCTGCCTAAAAAGGGCCGCTGCCCCTGGTGCGATTTCAGCCCTCTGCATCGTTCCTTAAATCAGGAGTACTCTACGCATTGTGTCCTTCGTGAAACCTTGGTGCACGTTGTGGTAAAAAATTTTAACCACCAAGTTCACAAAGGTTTCACAAAGGACACAACGCGTAGCATACACCTGATTCTGTAAGATATTCCCAGACACGGTTTCAAACATACGGGCAAAAAAAAACCCGGCGCTCGTTTGCGCCGGGTCGGTTTCCCGTATATAATCTCATGAAAAGTTTCAGAATCTGTGTGTCAACAATTACCGCTTTCTCGAATATCACCGCCGTTTTCTTTTATTGACAGTACAAAAGTGCAAACATTTCTACCATATGCAAAGAACACAAAACTGAATTTGTTGATTTGTTAGTCCCTGTATATAGCCCAATCAAATAGCATGTTTTTTTAAAATATGATCAAAAACACCCGTATTTGCGTAAATTCAAGCCTTATACATATACGCAGACCTATCCATTTGTTGATTTTTTTAATATAAAAAATCTTTTATTTTTTTCATATTTTTTTTCAAAAGTTGAATTTCCGCTGATTATGGAGGACAAATCGAACCTCCACGCTCAAAAAAGGGCAAAAAAAAACCCGGCGCTCGTTTGCGCCGGGTCGGTTTCCCGTATATAATCTCATGAAAAGTTTCGGAATCTGTGTATCAAAGTTTTCCGCTTTCTCTTGCTGCACCGCCGTTTGCTTTCTTTGATGATACAAAAGTGCAGCACATGATTCCACTGCCAAAGAACAAAAAAAGAAATTTGTTGAGAGATATGAATCAAGAAAAATTTAAAATTTGATTCAAAAACACGACAAAAACAGGGCATTTGCAGGCAAAATAGACCGCTTATGTGTGTCAACCGGTTCAATTTGTTGATTTTTTTATTTGTTTTTTATTCAAATTTTTCATCATTTATCTGAAAAAAAATTTTGTACCAGCCTTTTTTCCAAAAAATGCACTGCCGCGCCACAGGGAATATTCAACCTACTTACAGGGCATACAGCATTTTAAAAGAGCAGGATACCCGGATTCGTGTATTTTTCCGCCAAACAAATTTGAATTCAATGAAATTGCATTTGCTGCTTGGCTTTCTCTTTTATGCCGCTTTGTCCAGTGCGCAGGAAAAAATCAACCTTGCCTACTACCTTCCTGATATTTCCTACAATCCGGCAGTACCCACTCCCGCACAGTATCTGGGGTATGAAATAGGAGAGTGGCACCTGAGCCACGATTTGTTGGTCGGCTACATGCGTGAACTGGCACGTACAAGCAACCGCATTCAATTCAAAGAATATGGCCGATCCCACGAAAACCGCCCAATGATATGCCTCACCATCACCAGCCCTGAAAACCTGAGTCGTCTGGACGATATTCGAATGACGCGACAAAAACTTGCAGCCCCTGCGCAAAGCGCCCGGCTGGATGTGAAAAACCTGCCCGCTGTCAACTACATGGGCTATTCCATCCATGGCAACGAAGCCAGCGGTTGCAATGCAGCCATGATGGTAGCCTACTATCTGGCTGCCGGCCAATCGGTTGAGATACAGGAACTGCTCCAAAATACTGTCATCTTATTCGACCCTTGTTTTAATCCGGATGGGATGCAACGCTTTTCCTCCTGGGTCAATAGTCGACGCAGCCGACGTTATGTACCAGACCCTGCTGGCGATGAATTCAACGAACCCTGGCCGCGTGGTCGTTACAACCACTACTGGTTCGATCTCAACCGCGACTGGCTGGTAACGCAGCAACCGGAATCACAGGGGCGCGTAGGCATTTTTCAGGACTGGCACCCCAACGTACTGACGGATCACCATGAAATGGGCTCTGGTTCTACTTTCTTTTTCCAGCCAGGTGTTCCATCGCGTGTCAATCCGATTACGCCTGCCAAAAACCAGGAATTAACGGCCAAAATCGCTGAATATCATGCGCGGCTGCTGTCCGGCAAAAACATCCTTTTTTACACCAAGGAAAATTTTGACGACTTCTACTATGGCAAGGGCTCTACCTACCCCGACGCCAATGGCAGCATTGGTATTCTGTTCGAACAGGCCAGCAGCCGGGGTAGTGCCCAGCAAACCGATAATGGCCTGCTCACATTCCCTTATTCCATTCGCAACCAGGTACTCGCTTCCCTTTCCACTTTACAGGCAGTAAAAGCCATGCGGGTAGAACTCAATGAATACCAACGCGATTTTTTTAGATCGGCGGTCGAGGAGGCAGAAAAAGAATCCATCCAAGGATATGTGTTCAGCGATGCCAGTCGTGATTTTCCTGCGCGCGCGTTTTTAAATCTGCTGATGCGCCATCGGATCGAGGTGTACAATACCCGGCAGGATTTGCAGATAGATGGCGTCACTTATCCGGCAGGAAATGCATTCTGGGTGCCGCTCCAGCAACCCAATTATCGCCTCATAAAAGGCATTTTTACGCGCCAGACTTCTTTTGCAGACAGCATTTTTTACGATATTTCTGCCTGGACGCTGCCCGACGCTTTCGGTTTGCAGTGGGCTGGTGTGCCCTCGGCCAGTCTGCCCAAATCGTGGAAACCATCAGACGATATTTCACTGACCTCGCGATATGGGTTGTCCACGGTGCGCGAGCCTGCCTATGCCTACGTGATCGATGCCGCAGGTTACGAGCAGCCCCAGTTGCTGTATCAACTGCTGGATGAAGGGTTGCGCGTGCGCGTGGCTACCCGACCATTTTCTGCGGATGGGCGTACCTACAAGGCTGGTAGCCTCGTGATTGCGGCTGATCGACAGCCCCTGTCCCCGGCCGATTTGCTTCAAAGAATGAATCAAATGCAGCATATTTTACCCGTTTCCTCCATTTCCAATGGAATGACTTCTGAAGGGCCGGACCTTGGCAGCGATCAATTTGCTGTGGTGCGGCTCCCGAAAATTCTCCTGCTCACAGGCAAGGGCGTCACACCGGAATCTGCCGGTGAGTTGTGGCACTTGCTCGATACACGCTACAACATCCCGGTTACTTCGGTGGAGACCACCCGATTCGACGACCTGAACCTGTCGAAATACAATGTGCTTTTGATGGCGGATGGCACCTACAACAATATTACGCCCGATAAAATACGTCAATTTGTGCAAAACGGAGGCACGGTGGTGGCTACCGGAGGCGCACTGAAATGGCTTTCCAAACAAAATCTGCTGGCCCTCGAAATGCGCAATGCTTCGAATGAAAAAAATACGCGCCGCCCTTACGACGCGGTGGAAGATGACATGGGCGCGCGTCGTTTGCCCGGTTGCATTTTTGAAGCGACGCTCGACCTGACGCATCCGGTTTGCTATGGATACGAGCGCACAACGCTGCCTGTATTTTACAGCGACGCCATTTTTGCAGATGCCCCTTCCAACCCGTATGCGGCTCCGGTGGTGCTCGGTAGCAGCCCCTTGATAGCCGGATATGTCAATTCACGCTTTCAGCCATTGATTAAAAATGCTGCGGTAGTAGTAACAGGCGGCATCGGCGCCGGGCGTCTGATCGGCTTTGCCAATGCCCCTAATTTCCGCTCGTTCTGGTTCGGCACCAATCGTATGCTGGCAAATGCTGTCTTTTTTGGCAACCTCATCCATGGCGACACAGTGGTGCGCGGAAAATAGTTGTGCACACTTTTTGTCAGAATTTTCAAATACTTTTGAAAACAAAATAGCGGATTTCGCTATTTAAGTACCAAGACCTTATTCGTTGATAAAATTCTTCTCGGTCTTTTGAGGCAGGATCACGTTATTTTTTTCAACAATAGCGCTGCTATTACTTCAAAAAATGCCTCATCCGGCCTCAAAACTCCTTCGATAATTTTATCAATGAATAAGGTCTTGGTACTTACTGCATAAACCGTGTGATCCTAACATGATGAACTTTCAAGAAGGCAAACAAAAATTCATCGAATCCTGGGGCAAAATGGCCAGCGATTGGGGTATAAACCGTACGATGGCGCAGGTACATGCCTTGCTTCTCATTGCAGCCGAACCTTTGACTGCCGATGAGGTCATGAGCGAACTGGATATTTCGCGTGGCAACGCCAATATGAATATCCGCGCGCTGATGGATTGGGGCCTGGTACACAAACAATTGCGCACCGGCGAACGCAAAGAGTATTTTTATGCGGAAAAAGACATGTGGGTAGTGGTGCGGCAGATTATTCTCAATCGGAAAAAACGCGAACTGGAGCCTATGCTGAAAGTGCTTGAAGAAATTTCGAGTGTGGAAAACAACTGCCCCGAATCAGAAAGTTTTTGCACAGTGGTGCGCGACATTCGCAAGTTTTCCAACAAAGCCAATCAGACCCTCGATGCATTGGTAAAGGCCGATGCTACCTGGCTGAGCAACCCGCTTTTCAGCCTCTTACGTTAATCCTGCTTTTTTTGCAGCAATAAAAAATAATGATCGGCAACCGGGGATAACCACCGCGCTGCCGATTTTTTTTCCAGCCATTCCAGCAGCCTTAGCCACTTGGGCCTTTTAAGAAAAAACGGGTCCAGATAGGATGGTGGCAACCAAAAACCGATCGGACGACACTCTTTTATAGTGTACCCTGGCAATAAATCGCCCAACTCCTTCGGGCTAAAATACCACGTTGGGATGAAGGTGTCCACATCCAGCCGCGCCTGAACCGCTGTGCGGCTCCCACGGCGAAATGCCTCATCTGCTTTGCCTTTAAGCAGAAAATACAGCGTTTCCCAGCAGGTGAAACGACTCATTACGACCAGCGCCAACCATCCTCCTGGCATCAACAAAGGTTTCATATGCTGTCCCCACTGCCTGATTTCTTCCGGCGAAAGGCAATTCAATCCTCCAAAATCGGAAAACAACAAGTCGAAAGGCGCATATTGCAATATCCTTTCCTGTGTATGCAACTCTTGCATGGAAACAACAGCCGTTTGTAAATGCTTGCTCAAGCCCGATTTTTCTGCTTTATCTGCCGTAATTTCCACCATTTGAGATGAAATGTCGGTAGCCAGCACCTGCTTTCCCCGGCCGGCGAGCCAAATCGCATCTGTTCCGCTCCCGCAATTGCATTCCAATACGTTTTGAATGTTGTTTTCCTGAAAAAAACGGCTCAAAAAGTACCAGACGCGCTGCCGCTGCGCCCATCCCACGGCCGTATCGGAAAAACTTCGGTCGTAGTCCTGCGCTATTTTGTCAAAAGGCGTCGGGTCAGGTTGTGGATGCTCCATATTTAGTGGCCGTTTTTTGCTCCAGCCTGCCAAGGCGCCAGCGATCGAGCAGGGCCGCCGGTGCGTAGTAAAAGGTGCGCACAGCCCGGCGCAAGTTGGCAGAGCGGCCGGCGAGCAGGTTTTTCCATTCTGTTTTTCCTTGTTGAAGCCTGAATTGCTTGTGCACCAGCCGGTGCAGTCTCCTGTAAAAGGCGGGCGAAAACGTGGCCGGATACATCATGGCCAGGTCGTCGGACACTTCCCAGTTTTGTTTGTCGCCCAGCAAAGCCTTCACTTTGTCATAAAATTTGGTGCCTGGCAAGGGGTACGATACCGAAATGCCAATATCGTGCGGCTGAAGTTTTTTTAGCATTCGGAGTGTGGCGTCGATGTCGGCGCGGGTTTCTCCGAGGTAGCCGAACTGGAGGAAAAAACACACTTCTATCCCTTTTTTCTTGAGCAGCCGGGTGGCCTCGGCAATTTCTTCTACCGTAGTGCCTTTGTCCATGGCATCCAGAATTTTCTGGCTGCCGCTCTCGGCGCCTACCCACACTTGCCGCAGGCCGGAGGCAGCCAGCGCATCGATGGTGTCTTCCTTGAGCAACAAGTCGACCCGGCTTTGAATTTTGTAGGTAAAATGCAGGTTTTTGGCTTGAACCACATCTCGGAAGCGTTGCACCCAGCCGGGTTTCAGTCCAAAAATATCATCGGCCATCCAGAAGTGGCGAACGCCGAATTGATCGATTAAATATTCAATTTCTGCTGCCACCCGCTCGGGGCTGCGCGAGTTGTAGCGGTTGCCATAAATGGGTTTGGCGCACCAGTTGCATTTATAGGGGCAGCCGCGTGTGGTGGCTAGGTTGAGGGAAAATGTGCCATGCGCGCGCTCCCAGATGTTTTTGTAAGCAGCAATATCTACCAGATCCCAGGCCGGATCGGGCAATTCGTCCAGGTCGTGCAACACGGGGCGCGGCGCTGTTCGCAGCACATTTTCCGAATTTTCAGGGCAATAGGCAAGGCCCGCGATATCGGAAAAATCTCTGACCCCGGCTTCCAAAGCAGCGATCAGCGCCTGCAAGGTCTGTTCACCTTCTCCCAAAATAACAAAATCGGCCCCTTCCTTCAGATATTGTTCAAAATGATCTGTACTGTCGCTGCTGTTTACGATGACATGACAACCTTGCGCTTTGCCCGTTTTTGCCATGTCGAAAGCGGCCTCGCGCATACGCGTGAGGCACATTTTGGTGAGATAATTGAACCCATCGTCATAGATCACCAGGTAACGCGGCTTTTCACGCACCAATATCAAAGCCAGTTCAGAGGGTGAATCTTTCAGCCCCACATCGAACAAACGGACCTGAAAGCCGAGCGAGCGCATCAGCGCTGCGGCATAAATAGTGCCATAGGGCGGATAAGGTTGCTGCGCCTCCCACTGCTTGCGGTCGAATTTATAGAAATAGGAATGTGTGAAAAGTATATCGGTCATTTACCCGGCCTTTTGCGATTGCAGCGATAAAAGTAATACGGCTTCTGACTGCCCGACGCAAAAACGGGTTTCAAATTTTGCCAGTTTATGCCATCGCTTGCTCTATGTTTGCCGACATCAATTCAAAATTTTCTGTTTATGCCTCACCACATCGATCGCCGTTCTTTCCTGCAAAAAACTGCACTGGCAGGCGCCGCACTGGCAACGCCTACTATTCTGTCGTCTGAAACAACTGAACAAACTACTCTTCAAACAAAGGAAAAATCTGCTATTAAAAACAAATTGCGTATCGGCTTTATCGGCGTCGGGCTTCGCGGACAAAACCATGTGGAAATGGCGCTGATGCGCGACGATTGCGAAATCGCCGCACTGGCCGACCCAGATGCGCGCATGATGGCCGATGCCCTGAAAATGATCGAGGAAAAAGGGCGCAAAAAGCCCGATGTGTATGCCAATGGGCCACATGACTACCAGCGTTTGCTGGCCGATAAAAACATCGATGCCGTGGTCATCGCTTCTCCCTGGGAATGGCATACCGCGCAATGCGTGGCAGCCATGCAAGCCGGCAAATATGTGGGAACGGAAGTAGGTGGCGGCTTTTCGCTCGATGAGTGCTGGCAACTGGTCAACACCCACGAAGCCACCGGCGCGCACCTCATGTTTATGGAAAATGTGTGCTATCGTCGTGATGTGATGGCCGTATTGCAAATGGTGCGCGAGGGGCTGTTTGGCGAACTGATGCACCTGGAAGGCGGGTATCAGCACGATCTGCGTGGCGTAAAATTCAACGATGGACAAACGCCTTACGATTCCGGCGTCGAATTTGGCGAAAAAGGCTTTTCTGAAGCGCGCTGGCGCACCAAACACTCCGTATATCGAAACGGCGACCTGTACCCCACCCATGGCGTCGGGCCCGTGGCTATGATGACCAACATCAACCGGGGCAACCGGTTTTTGTACCTCACATCCACCGCCACCAAAGCACGCGGCTTGCATAATTACATAGTGGAGCACCCGAAAGGTGGCCCCAGCCATCCCAATGCCAAGGTGGAGTTCAACCTGGGCGATGTGGTGACGACCATTCTAAAAACCTCCAACGGTGAAACCATCCTGCTCTCGCATGATACTGGGCTGCCACGCCCCTACTCGCTGGGATTTCGGGTACAGGGCACCAAAGGCATCTGGATGGATGTGAACAAAAGCCTGCTTTTGGAAGGAAAAACGCCTGCGCACAAATGGGAAGATGCGCAGTCATGGCTCGATCGTTACGATCACCCCTTGTGGAAAAAATACGGCGCCGATGCCAAAACGGCCGGGCATGGCGGTATGGACTTCTTTGTGTTTCACCATTTTGTGGAAAGTGCCAAACAGAACATCGCTCCCCAGATGGATGTTTATGACGCGGCTACCTGGCTGGCTATTACGCCGCTATCCGAAGCCAGCATTGCCACAGGCAGCGCACCGCAGGCTTTCCCGGATTTCACCCGCGGACGATGGACGGAAAGGAAAGCAGATTTTGCGATGGGAGATATTTTTTAGAAATTTGGACGCAGATGGACTTCTATTGATTTTCACGAATAAAACCTTCTCACATAGATGGAAAAACAATATTCCAACGGCGAAATAACAGTGGTCTGGAACCCCGAGGCCTGCATTCATTCTACCCTTTGCTGGAAAGGTATGGCTCAGGTGTTTAACCCCAAAAAACGGCCCTGGATCAATGTGGATGGCGCCGATAGTGAGGCTATTATAGCCCAGGTAGAAAAATGCCCTTCAGGTGCGTTAAGTTTTTTCCGCAACAGCGAAAAAGACAATGCACCTGAAACCGTCGAACTAGAAACCATCGTGGAAGCCTCTCCCAATGGCCCCTTGATGGTGTATGGCAACATCCGGGTGAAAGACAGTGAAGGCAACGAAACCGTCAAACACAAAGTGACGGCTTTTTGCCGTTGCGGAGCATCCCAAAACAAACCGTATTGCGACGGCTCGCACCGAAAAATTGATTTCAAGGGGTGATCTTTCAGCATTAGACAAATAAAAAAAGCGGATTCACCCGGATTTGACAGGAAAAATTCCCCATTCAATCCGTGTAAATCCGCTCAACAATCTATGTAATCCGCGTTTACTAGCGTACAAACAGCAGTTCGTGGTATTTCACGAGCGGCCAGTACTGGTCATCTACGATCATTTCCAGATCGTCTACCGCTTCGCGGATTTTATCCATCTGCGGTTTTGCTTTATGGCACAGGATGTCGGCTTCTTCGCGTACACCTTCTGCTTCGTGTGATTTTTCCAACGCTTTGTGGAGTTTTTCCAGTCCATCACGGATGTCGCTGATATTTTTTACCACGCGTTTGAGCGTATCTTTTTGATAGCCGAGCGAGTCGTCCATATCGATAGCACGCAGCGCAGCGATGTTGGAGGCCAGTTCGGTCTGGTAGCGCAGTACGGCTGGCATCACCATCGAGTTGACGACGCTTTCGAGTGCTTTTGCCTCAATGCTGAGTTTGGTGCAGTAGGTGTGCAGTTGTACGTTGTGGTAAGCGTCGAGTTCTACTTTGCTCATTACGCCCGATTTGCCGTACAATTCCTGTCCGAGTTTTTTGCCCAGCACGTCCAGCGCTTCCGGTGTGGTGGCAAAGTTGTTGAGGCCCCGTTTGGCGGCTTCTTCTTTCCACTCGTCCGAATAGTTGTTGCCTTCGAAGCAGATGGCTTTCGATTTGCGGATATAACTTTTCAGTACAGTCAGGATAGCCTCATCCTGTTTGGCGCCTTTGGCTACGAGTTTGTCTAGTTCTGCTTTGAATTCTACCAATTGGAGACCCATCATGGCGTTCATGGCGGCCATGGGGCCGGCGCAGTTCTGGCTGCTACCTACGGCGCGGATTTCAAATTTGTTGCCAGTAAATGCAAACGGAGACGTACGGTTGCGGTCCGTGTTGTCCAGTTCCAGATTGGGCAGTTTGGAAATCAGGTCGATGGCGCGTTTCACTTCCTGGCCGTCCGATTTGCGGTCTTTCACCAGTTGATCGAGCAGTTTCGACATAGCATCACCGATGAACACCGAGATGATAGCCGGCGGCGCTTCGTTGGCGCCCAGGCGGTGGTCGTTGCCCGCATGCGCGATAGCCGAGCGCAGGATGTCGGCGTATTTGTGTACGGCTGCGATGGTATTCACAAAGAACGTAAGGAAGCGCAGGTTGGTGCTGGGGTTTTTACCTGGCGACAGGAGGTTGACGCCGGTGTTGGTGCCCATGCTCCAGTTGTTGTGCTTGCCCGAACCGTTGATGCCGGCAAATGGTTTTTCATGCAGCAGCACACGCAGTTTGTGGCGGCGGGCTACGCGCTCCATGAGATCCATCAGCAACTGGTTGTGGTCGACAGCCACGTTGATTTCTTCAAATACCGGCGCTACTTCGTATTGAGCAGGCGCCACCTCATTGTGGCGGGTACGCACCGGGATACCCAGTTTGTGGCTTTCCGTTTCCAGGTCGCGCATAAAAGCATACACACGCTCCGGAATGGAACCGAAATAGTGGTCTTCCAACTGCTGGTGTTTGGCAGCCGCGCGGCCCAGCAGTGTACGGCCGGTCATCACCAGGTCGGGGCGGGCGCTGAAAAGAGCCTCGTCTACCACGAAATATTCCTGTTCCCAACCGAGGGTAGCCGTAATTTTTGTTACATTGGAATCGAACAGTTGCGCTACAGGCACAGCGGCTTTATCGAGGAATGCCTGCGAACGAAGCAGTGGCAGTTTGTAGTCCTGCGCTTCACCGCCATAGGTTACAAAAATGGTCGGGATGCACAGTGTTTTGCCATCGCCTACTTCCATGATGAAGGCGGGGCTGCTCGGATCCCAAACAGTATAACCGCGGGCCTCGAACGTGCTGCGCATACCACCCGATGGGAAAGATGAGCCGTCGGGTTCTTGCTGTACGAGTGCAGAACCGGAGAACTCTTCGATCACCTGTCCGTCGTGCGTCAGGTTGAAGAACGAGTCGTGTTTTTCAGCCGTTTTGCCTGTGAGCGGCTGGAACCAGTGTGCGAAGTGCGTGCAGCCTTTTTCTTCCGACCACTTTTTCATGCCTGCTGCAATATCGTCGGCTACTTCGCGTGTCAGTTTTTGCCCGCTCTGAACGGCCGCTTTTACACTGAGGTACGCATTCTCAGGCAGGTACTTTTTCATGGCCTCGTCATTGAAGACATTTTCTCCAAAGTAGGAGGCAATTTTTGCGGCAGGGCCTTCGCCAAGTTCTCCTGCGAAAGATTCTGCCCGGGTCTCCAAGGTCTGGAGTGCGTTGAAACGAGAGAGGGACATCTTAAAATCTGGTATGTTGAATGAATAGAAATGAATGCCAATGCCAGTGCCTGCTGCTCTCCGGGTCGAATGAATCCTTGATTCGATGTACAGACGTTTTTGTCCATACAAGACCGGAGAATAGCAGGAAATAATCAGGTTCGAATGTAGTTAGGAGCGGCTTGAAGGGCTGGCAAAACAAATAATATTTGGATTTGCCATTTTTACGAGGGAGTCTTCTCCATTTGCCGATCGGGGTCGACATTGCCGTAAAATGCTGCAACGAGAAGAGCAATGATCGCATTTGTGGTTAGTAAACGCGCTTACAATGCTGCAAATGTAGCATTTTTTCAGTAAAAACTATTGAAAATTATAGTTTTTACATAGATTAACATAATTTGAAAACAAAAGAATCAGGAAGGAAAATAGGCGGTTTTGCAAATTTTTATTTTGTTCACAAAAACAAAACCGGGTGATAATACTTTTCTGTACAAAAGGTGCGCTTTTACGCTTTTGTCCTCATGTCTTTGATTTGCAGGGAAATTCTCCTTTCTCCGCGCCAGAATTCTTCCCGGATATTGAAGGCAATATCGAATGGCTGACCGTTCAGTTCTTGAAATTTTTCGCCCAGATCAAAGCCTACGCCGCCAAACACAACTTGTCCCTGCGCGCTTTTAAGGGAAAACCGCACGTGGTTGTTCTCCAGCAAGCGGCTCTGGCCGGTATCTACCACATCTGTTGCGTAAAAAACGGGATTTCGATTGTGCGGGCCGAAAGGTTCGAAGCGTTTGAGCGTTTTCCAGAATGCAGGTGTAATATTTTCCAGCGGAAGCAAGCCGCTGATGTCCAGGATGGGCTGCTCGGCAGTGCGGCTCATTTGTTGTTGCACCGCCTGTTCGAAACGGTGTTCAAATGCCTCCACGTTTTCCACCGGCATTTGCATACCGGCTGCATGTGCATGTCCTCCGTAGGAGTAAAACAGGTCTTCGCACGACTGCAAGGCGGTGTACAGGTCGAAACCCGGCACCGAGCGCGCCGACCCCACGGCCCTGCCATTGCTTTCCGTCAGTATAACGGCCGGGCGGTGAAACCTTTCGGCCATGCGGCTCGCGGCAATTCCGATAATGCCTTTGTGCCAGCCTGCATTGTACAGTACGATACTTTTAGTGTGTTCATACCCTGGATGCGACAACACAATGCCGATGGCTTCGTTGGCTGTCTGGTGGTCTACCTCGCGGCGTTCCTTGTTGCGGCGCAGGAGTTGGGAGGCATAATTGAGGGCGCTGTTTCGGTCGCTGGAAAGCATCAGGCGCACGGCATCCCGCGCGTCGCCCAGGCGGCCGGCGGCATTGATCATGGGACCCACGGCAAAAACCAGGTCGTTTACATTTACAGGCGTTGGGCGGCCACTTTTTTGTATCAAGGCCCAAAGGCCGATGCTGGGAGCATGTTGCAGGCGTTTGAGTCCCAAGTGCGCCAACACACGGTTTTCGCCGGTCATGGGTACAATATCACAGGCGATGCTGACAGCCAGCAGGTCGAGCAAATCACTTAGTTCCTGCACAGGCACATTGTGAAAAGAGGCAAATGCCTGGGCCAGTTTGAAAGAAATGCCGCAGCCGCTGAGTTCTTTGTAGGGGTAAGGACAATCAGGCCGCTTCGGGTCGAGGTTGGCCACGGCCTCCGGCAAGTCGCCTTCCGGCACATGATGATCACACACAATGAAGTCGATGCCATACGACCTGGCAAGCGCCACTGCTTCGTTGGCCTTGATACCACAGTCCATGGCAATCACCAGCCCGCACTGCTGTTCGCAGGCATATTCCACACCGGCTATGCTCACGCCGTATCCTTCCTTGTCTCTGTCGGGCAGGTAATAATCGAGGTGGGTATGAAAACGCGACAAAAACCGATACATCAGGGCGACACTCGTGGTGCCATCTACATCGTAATCGCCATACAGCAGGATGCGCTCGTTGTTTTTCACGGCCTGGTCGAGGCGTTGCACGGCCCGATCCATATCCTTCATCTCGAAGGGGTCGTGCAGTTGTTCCCAGCCCGGGCGGAAAAAAAGTTTGGCGGCCTCCGGCGTAGTAATGCCGCGTTGTACCAGCAAGGTACAAAAGATGCGATCCATCTGCGTAGCAGACTGCAGGGCATCGACGAGCGATTCATCGATTGCGGGAAATTGCCAGAGCGGGGATTTCATTGCGTGTTTTGAATAGTTTCAGCAGGGCGAAGATATTATTTTTGGAAAAAATCCCGAATCATCCCCTACTGGTGATAATTTCAAGAGGTATTCAGATGGGGTCAGAGTATTTTTTGGAAATCCAACTCCAAATTTTTAAACTACTACCTATTATGGCACTATCTAACCCAATCCATAATAGGCTGATTACCAACTCTCCTTTCGCAAACATCTCTGGATTTACCCATGTGAACGGGTCATAAATGTCGTAGTTGTTCCAATTAAAAGTCTTAACGAAAAAAAGTAGTTTAGTGGAATAAGAATTACACATAGTGCAAGGACAAAACCAAAAATAGCCCAAGCCTTTGATCTACGTCGTCTTTCTTCAATTTTTTTGGAAAACAAATCACTCATCCAACTTGCCCATCCAAAACATCCCCTCTATATTTGTCACGTCCCCGGATTTCGCAAGTGAAAATCCAAATTTTTGAATCCAGAACAGGCTGTTCGCGCAGTCTGTCTTTGCTCTCCTGTTCCACGCCGCATCTGATCGTTGTGTGGTTAAACACGCTTTAATCTACATTTATTTCCTTCTAAATCATTCATTACCCTTAGTTGAACAACTGAGTGGCTACTCTTTTTGCGATTTCAACATTTTTTATTGCTGTGTTTGGGCTGTGGCCTTTAAACACACAGCTATCCTATTCGAATATCTTTTGTGCGCGCAAAATGTATTATATTCTTAATCAATGTTAACTTCTTACAAAAACATGAAACCGAACGACAATTTTTTCCATCATCCGATTTACGCTTTACTCCAACGCTGCTTACTGATCCTGCCGATTTTCCTGACGACCTTTTCCGACCTTTGCGCACAGACTGAAACTATATTCTACCGATCCTGGGTACAACACACGAATTCGTTCGATCCGACTTTTATCAATCACATCGTTTCCGAAGCCGACAACGCACATGACTGTTTTTACGTAGCTGGTTCTACTAAGAATACGATTAATACCTATAGTCTTTCCATTACCAAATACCTGGACCCAGGTGTGGAAGTATGGAACAGACGTTTTAATCTTGACACTCTGGGCAATGTCCACGTGGCGGATGTCGCGGTGGATACTTCTGGGAATGTATTGGTGACCGGTTCGGCTTACAACGGTGCTACCAATTTATACGATCTGTTTGTCGTAAAATACAACCCATCGGGTACCAAACTCTGGCAATACGTCTACAATGGTTCCAGTGGTATTTACGACAGTGGTACCGCTATTACTTGTGCTGCCAACGGTGATGTATTCGTGTCGGGTGTTACCTGGCCTGATTTATTCGATACCGATGCGCTGACTTTGCGATTGAACAGCAGCGGTACGCAGCAATGGCTTACCACTTTCGACAATGTTTCGCTGAACGATGCGGCAGGCACTATAGACCTGGACGGCTCATTGGTTATCATTACGGGTTTCACCCAAAATACGGCTACAGAATGGGCTTATTTTGTCGCTCGTTACAATGTGAGTAATGGTACAGTGGACAGCCAGCGCATCATCGATGAAGAAGGTACGGAAATAGAACAGGTTAACGCCGCTACTGTTGATGCCGAAGGCAATATCTATATCACTGGCAGCCTGGGTAGTGGGAGTAACGGGTTCGACGTACGCACAGTTACACTCGACCCAGATTTGGTTGTATTATGGACAGATACCTGGAACGGTGCGGGCGATGCCGATGATATGGGGCGCAGCATTGTCGTGGATGAGGATAAAAACGTAATGGTGGTAGGCTATACTACAGATGGCGGCGACCGCGATGCGCTGTTGCTTCAGTACAATGCGGGCAGTCTCATCAATTCCGAAACTTATGACGGCGGCGAAGGTAATGATGAATACACCCAGTTACTACTTGGCGCTGACGGTAACATGATGGTGTCAGGTTATTCTACCAAGAAAGGTAATATCGATTTTCTTTCGGCGTATTACGCCAGCAATGGTACCTTGCTGTGGTCGGAAACCTATAATGGCTTGTTGAACAAGGATGACAAGGCCCAGCATATATCTAAAGGGAAGGGAGAAGACTACATTATCTCCGGTTCTACCCGTGACCCGGAAAATGAGAATTTGGAAACTGTTCTGAGCATCCGATACATCATGCACGAATTGGTAAAACCGCAAGATGAAGCGGTAACAGCACCATTCGTTGAAAACCGTGGTCAACTCCTTTATACCAATGGCACGTCAGCCAGTAGTGTACGATATTACTCTCGCAGCACATATCCAAACCTATTTCTGACCGATGAAACGGCGCATTTCGTCTTCTCACATATTGATACCTCAGCTATTACTACGGATACAATAGTCCGACTGAATATGGATTTCGCAGATGCGCTGCCCAACCGACCTGCCCCGGCAGTGGGAGTAGAACGACAGGACTGGTTTCACAATTATTACTACGATCATATTCCTGGAGGTCGAGAACGGACGCCACTATCCAATAAAGTGTTATTCCCGAGCATATATGAATATACAGATGCCATTTTCGGGCAAGGTGACGACGGCAATTTTATTCGCTTCATCTTCAAGCCCGGCAGTGACCCAGACGATCTGAAACTGGAATTCACCGGTGCTACTGCCATATCTGTTCTGCTAAATGGCGATCTGAAGGTGGAAACAATCTTGGAGGACTTGATCTTACCAGCACCGGAGGCAATGACGGTTAGTAGTACAGGCGTTGAAACGGAGATCACGGCATGGACACCGGAGTATTACATCGGGTTAGACGGGAAGGTGAAGATTGTGACAGATACGTATGATAGTGGTAAAACACTAATAGTGAGAATCGGTAAGGATCGAGGACAGACGGAGGTTGATAATTGGTGGAGTACCTATTATGGATGGACAGATTTGGATAATCAGAGTTCCGTAGACTACGATGAGGCATTTAATTTGTATTCTTGTGGTAATTCCAGAAGCGTCGATTTCCCCGTAAATCAATTTGTTGCCACGCCTGCTGGAAAATCGGACTGGACGGTTAACAAGTTTTCGACCAGTGGATTTCCGCAGTGGTTTACTATGATTGGAGGCGGTGATGAAGAGTCCTTGCCTTTTCGCGAAAGGGCATACGATATTTCGGCTGCTGGTACGGATTTATATGTAGGTGGTTTGACTGATTTAGCCTGGGGAACACTTCCTAATGAGAATGGGGGCTTTCAGGATGCAGATTTTTCTGGAGAAAATTTTACCAAAGGCGTAATAGCAAGGCTGGCAAAATCAAATGGTGTCTTAATGTGGGCGACTCTTTTTGGTGACGCTAATGCGTTAAGAGGAGGCGTATTAGGAGTGCAAGCTCTTCAGGGAGGAGGTGTTGCGGTAGTAGGTTATTCGCAAGGTATTACAGATGAAGAAGGCTCTCTATGGCAAAACGTTGATCCGGGTGGGGCCGCTTTTCAGCAGGATGAGCAGGAAGGCACTATGTATATAGCGGAATTTAATGAAGGTGATAACTTGGTGTGGGCGACGAAATTTGGTCCTTCCATCAGCCCAACAGGCAACATATCGCATGCGCCAGCGGATATTACGGAAGACGGAAATGGACGTCTTTTTGTAGTAGGTTCTGTTGAGAATGATGAAACTTCTGGAGATTTTTTCCCAAGTGGCCCTGGCGGAGGTATGGCGTATTCGGACGGAAAAGATGGTTTTCTGGCCGGATTTGGTGCTGACCGTTCCCTGATGTTTGCCACTTACATCGGTGGCACAGAAGAAGATTATGCTACAGGTGTTGCTTGTGATCCTACTACAGGTGATGTGGTAGTGCTGGGAACTGCCAAAAGTAGTATATCAGATGGTTTTCCACTTCAAAGTTCAGGTAATCCACTTCAGGATGATAATACATTGGGAGGGGCATCAGACCTTTTTATCATGCGATTCGCTTCCAATGGTAACCTCGTTCACTCTCGTTATTTTGGTGGTGAAAATGACGAGTCAACTGACCCATTTACATTAGCAACATACAATGTAAATCCAGTCAACGGTCTCGCTATCGATGGAACTGGAAGTGTGTTCATTACCGGAAGTGCTGAAGCTGATTTACCGACGCTTTGGCCCGAAGATCAACCTGAATGGTTCTTTGAAGATTTTTCCGGAAATACCGACGCATTCGTAGCTGCTTTTGCTTCCAATTTTAAACTGGAATACTGTACCTATCTCGGCGGTTCGGCTCGTGATCACGGCAGCGATGTCGCCGTCACCAATGGTGTTTCTCATATCATAGCAATGGTAGGGCGTACGGAAGGAAAAAGTAACAACTATCCTACGTCCGGACCTGATGGATCTTATTTAAACCAACAGTCTCTGGGGGGCCAAATGGACGGTGTCATTTCCGTTATAAAAACGAATTATTACATTGTTCGCACCCAAGAGGTCTTATTGCCGGAATCTTTCATTTCGCTTTCTCCGAATCCTTGTACAGATATGCTGACAGTAACATCCAAAAAAGATGATATGAAACCTGTTAGTGCTTGTTTGTATGATATAACAGGTCGTTTGATGGCCCGGATCACGTTAAGTGAAGATCAAGAAACCTGGACAATCCCAGTTAGGGATTTAAGGGCAGGTACTTATCGTCTTGTACTGGACACAGGCTCTGGTCTATGGTCGGGTCTGTTTGTAAAAATAGATTAATAAATTCACTGGCAGGGATGGTCAATAGGAGGCCATCCTTGCCGTGTTTGTATCTAAAAACCATGAAAAAAGTCGCTTTTTATTTGGTAGTCTTGTTGGGCTTTACCGATAGTATGCAAATTCATGCGCAGGATTGGGAGGGTGTCGGATATTTTCAGGGCAACGGTATACTTGAAATATTTCCCGATACGATTGCCAATAAACTATACGTAGGTGGGGTATTCCAGTCAGTTGATGATGTAGATAGTCGAAATATTATTTGTTTCAACGGCTCGACCTTTGAACAAATGACTGACAGTTCAAATGTGAATGTTTGCTGGAATCTGGGCTGCCGAGGTGTGGCTTCTATTATAAGGTATCAGGATAAAATCATAGCAAGCTTAGTCCGATCTACTACTTATGAAGCCAATCCCCAGATTATAGGCGTAGGTGCTTGGGACGGAACAGGATGGTATCCCTTAGATGGAGGACTTGCCGATACATATAATGATTTTGTCTCTCAATTTCGTCCAGCGTCCATTTATGATTTTTGCCTGACCGGAGATACCCTTTATGCAGCAGGCTTTATTACCCATGTAGACTCCATACCAGCACTTGCCTTGGGTGCCTGGGATGGAGCACAGTGGCATAGTTTTAATGTGCCGGAGCCGACTATTCCCGGTGTCGACTTTATGCTCGCTAACAGCGTTGCAAAATACAAAGGGAAGATCTACCTGGGCGGGAACCTTGGCCTTACATTGAATGGCGAGTATATCAATGACTTAATTGTTTATGATGGCCTATTATGGGAAAAAGTCGGCGATGGTCTTGTCGATGGCTTGACCAATCTACACGACATGGAAGTTTTCCAGGACAAACTTTACATAGCGGGCTACTTTACTCAGGCTGACGGCAATCCTGGAAACAGCATCATGAGTTGGGATGGCGAGCAATGGAATGACCTGGGCGGCGGGGTATGTGGCTATGGTATCATCGATGATCTTTTCGTACATAAGGACAAACTCTATGTAGCAGGTCTCTTTGATTGCATCGGCGGTATCGAGGCACACAATGTGGCGGTATGGGACGGTACAAAGTGGTGCAGTGTCGGGCATTCTATTTTCAATCGTGCAGCCAGTGCAATTGCGGTATGGAATGATACCATTTATGCAGGCGGTGGTTTTTATGAAATCGATGGACAGCCGGTGACTTATCTGGCACGTTTCGTAGGCGATTTATCTACCAGTGTCTGTTCGGAAGTAGTGTCGGCTTTGGAATCTACAACATCCGCAGCGCCTTATCTGAACTTGTATCCCAATCCCGCAGGCAACATGCTAACAATCACTTGCTCCGGTATGGACCGGCTACTACGTTACGAAGTGGTAGACTTGTTGGGTCGTTTGCAATGGTCATGCGTGGACTGTAACGATCGTCAGGAGGTGCTGGTGTCGAACTGGTCAGCGGGTTCATATGTAGTACGAGCAGTTGGAGATAGTGGGATTATAACCAAAGGCTTTACAAAACAGTAGCCATGGAAAGCAAGGCATGACAACTTCTCTTTAGAATCTATTCTTTTCCCTCACTTCCGATTTGTATAGATTCTTTTCCAAAACGATCCCTGATAAGGAATTCACCAACCTTTGATCTTTCTGCCTTGCCAGGTCTTCCCTCCATCATTCCTGACATCCCAACGCCGTTCTTAGTGTTTTTTTCAACACCAAGAACAAACGTATAGCACTATTACCCATTACTCAAACCCCTGCGTTTCTATGCTCTTGATGTTAAAAAAACACCAACCGCGGCGCGGAGTTTATTCATGATTAAGTACCAGCGTGATATTGGTTGAAGTTATTTGATTTCGAGGTGCCGAAGGAAGAAGAGGTTTAGAGTATATTTCAAAAAAAATCCCGAATCCTGGCCTGCGCCAAAATCCGGGATGGAATATCTATATCAACTTGATGTTGAGGGAACATCAAAAATCGTCGTCATCGCCGTCATCGTCCGATACGGCTACTTTTGCGGCGGAGGCGCTTCTTACCGAGCCGGAAGCCAGTTTTTCCTTAATTTTTTGTTCAATTTCAAGGGCTACCTCCGGGTTGTCCTGCAAGAAAATCTTGGCAGCATCGCGCCCTTGTGCGATTTTAGCGCCGTTGTAACTGTACCAGGCGCCGCTTTTCTGGATGATGTCCATTTCGGAGCCCAGGTCGATGATTTCACCGGATTTGGAGATACCTTCTCCGAATACAATATCGAACGAGGCCACGCGGAAAGGCGGAGCAAGTTTGTTTTTCACCACTTTCACCTTCACCTGGTTGCCCACGAGGTTGCCGTCTTTGTCTTTGATAGCCGCGCCGCTTTTGCGGATATCAAGGCGCACGGAAGCGTAGAATTTGAGGGCATTACCGCCGGTCGTGGTTTCGGGGTTGCCGAACATCACGCCGATTTTTTCACGCAACTGGTTGATAAAGATGCAGCAGCAGCCGGTACGGCCGATATTGGCGGTCATTTTACGCATGGCTTGGCTCATGAGGCGCGCCTGGAGGCCCATTTTGGAGTCGCCCATTTCCCCTTCGATCTCCGAACGGGGTACGAGGGCCGCCACGGAGTCGACCACGAGAATATCCACCGCGCCGGAGCGAATCAGGTTTTCTGCAATTTCTAGGGCCTGTTCGCCATTATCGGGCTGGCTGATCAACAGGTTATTGACGTCTACACCCAGCGCTTCGGCATAAAAACGGTCGAAGGCATGCTCGGCGTCGATGATAGCCGCAATTCCGCCCTGTTTCTGGCATTCAGCGACGGCATGGATGGCGAGGGTGGTTTTACCGGAAGATTCCGGGCCGTAAATTTCGATGATACGACCTTTGGGGAGCCCGTAGCAGCCCAAGGCAATATCCAGGCCCAGCGAACCGGTTGGAATAACTTCGACTTCGATGGCCTGCTTGTCGCCCAGACGCATAATTGTACCTTTGCCGTACGTTTTGTCGAGGCGGTCTATTGTAGACTGTAGGGTTTTGAGTTTATTTTCTCTTTCGTCTGCCATGGTGTTGGTGCGTGCTGTTTAGGACTAAGTGTTAAATTGTGGGGACAAAAATAAACAAAGTGTTTCAATTAAAAAACATTTTGTCTTTTATTTTTGAAAAAATTGTTTTGCCGGTTGACATTTCCCTGAAAAGGAAATGTTGGAAATGGAATTTGACCGGGAAATGCTGGAGAAAAAATCAAACACAAATCAAATGCCGTCGATGAGGCAAACATACAGAAAAAACAGGTGTTATACCCCCCGTTTACAGGGCAATTGATAAAAATGGAACTCTTTTTTCGCGAATTCGGGCAAGGCAGCCCTGTACTGATTCTGCATGGATTGTTCGGCTTTTCCGACAACTGGCAAACGATTGCCAAAGCATTGTCTGACACGCACCTGGTCATCACGCCCGACCTGCGCAACCACGGCCGGTCGCCGCATGTTTCCACACATTCCTACCCGGAAATGGCCGAAGATGTGCGCCTGCTCATGGAACAGCACTGGATGTTTTCGGCCAGCGTAGTCGGCCACAGCATGGGCGGCAAGGTAGCCATGCAGCTGGCGCTCAGCCACCCGGAAATGGTAAACCGCCTGGTGGTGGTGGATATGGAACCGGGCGTAGCGGAAGACAACCATTCGTCCATTTTTCACGCCTTGCTCGACCTGGATTTGTCGAAAATGCCCACGCGAAAAGACATCGAAGCCTACCTTACCGACCGGATTCCAGACGCAGGCACCAGACAATTTCTGCTGAAAAACGTGACGCGCGAAGACGACGGGCGTTTTACCTGGAAAATGAACCTGCCCGTGCTTTGGCGGCATTACGCCGATGTGCTGGCAGCCGTAAGCGGCGAACCTTACACCAAACCGGCTCTTTTTGTGCGCGGAAGTCGATCGGATTATATTAAAGACAAGGATATTCCGTTGATCAAAACACTGTTCCCCAACGCGCAAATCATCACCATAGAAGGCGCCGGGCACTGGGTACATGCCGACAAACCAAACGAACTACTGGCTGTGCTGAAAGATTTTTTAACGCAATGATTTTTTAAGCCGCTCATAACCTGCCTACAGCGCACCTTGCGCCAAACGGCATGTCTTTGTTGCTTAAAAAATGTATTTCAAACATCAACATGATCCATAAACTCAAAATTTTCCCGGTCTTTTTCCTGCTGGCCGGCGCGGTGTCGGCCCAGGGTAAATACTTCGACATTGCCAAAAACATGGAAATCTTCGCCAACGCCTACCGCGAAGTCAACCATTCGTATGTGGACGAACTCGATCCCAACAAACTGATGCGGCAAGGGCTCGATGCCATGCTCGAAGGGCTCGATCCGTTCACGAATTACATTTCGGAAACCGACATCGAGGGGTATCGCATTCAGGTAGACGGTGCCTACAACGGCGTGGGCGCACAGGGCAAGCGCATCGGTGACTGGGTGGTAATCACCGAAATTTATGAAAACAGCCCAGCCCATAAATCGGGCCTGAAAGTAGGTGATGCCTTTATTGCCATCGACGGCCAGAACGCCAAGGGAAAAACGGAAGGACAGGTGCTCGATTTCCTGCGCGGATTTCCGGGTACCAAATCACAACTGGTGGTGCGCCGCCCAGGCGAGAAAAAAGACCTCAACATTACACTCGAACGCGGCGAAGTGATCATCCCCAATGTGCCGCACTCGGGCCTGGTGGCTGATGGCATCGGCTATGTCAATCTGACCACTTTCTCGCAGGATGCCGGTGAAAATGTAGGCAATGCCCTGCGTACCCTGAAAGAGAAAAACCCGAACCTGAAAGGCGTTATCCTCGACCTGCGCGGCAATGGCGGTGGTTTGCTCAACGAAGCCATCAACCTGGTAAACGTTTTTGTGCCAAAAGGCGAATTCGTTGCCAGCACCAAAGGAAAAGTGCCGGAATGGGATATCAGCCTGAAAACGCAGCACGCCCCCGTTGACAAAGACATTCCGCTGGTAGTGCTCGTCGACAGCCATAGCGCTTCGGCCAGTGAAGTTACTTCGGGCGCTTTGCAAGACCTCGACCGCGCCGTCATCATGGGTCAGCGCAGTTATGGCAAAGGCCTGGTGCAAAACACCAAGGAACTCGGCTACAATGCCCGTATCAAACTGACGACGGCAAAATACTACATCCCTTCGGGCCGCTGCATCCAGTCGGTACGCTATAAAAACGGTGTTCCGGTCGATATCCCTGAATCCGAACGTGCCCAGTTCAAAACCCGCAACGGCCGCACCGTACTCGACGGCGGCGGTATCAAGCCGGATGTGGTACTTCCACACGATACGGCAACAGGCATCGTGAAAGCCTTGCTGGAGCAAAATATCATCTTCGATTACGTAACGGAGTTTACGCAGAAACACGCCAAAATAGACTCCATTGAGGTATTTGAATTCACCGACTTCGACGGCTTTGCACAGTATGTTCAAAGCAAAAACTTTGACTACCAAACTGTTACCGAGAAAAAATTAGCCGAACTGCGCGACATTGCCCGCAGCGAAAACCTGCCTTTGACAGCAGAAATTGCTCAACTGGAAAACAAGGTAAAAGCGGAGAAAAAAGGCGAACTGGCCAAAAACCGCGATCGCATCCTGCATGAAATCGAACAGGATATTGTAGGGCGTTACTACTTCCAGCGCGGTAAAGTGCGTAAAAACCTTGTTAATGACCCCGAAATCAAAGAGGCAGTAAAACTCCTCAACAATACGAACCAATACAGCGCTATTTTGGCCGGCAAATAGGGTTATGCTTGTTAAGGTTTATTGAAAGAGAAAACTTCGGAGAAATTCTGATTACTTTTGGAGCCTGATTTGATGAAATGATTGCATTGAATCACACAGAAACGAAACGTCACGCATTTTTTAACAATTCAAACATTTCAGATTGACTCATGAAAAAAGCAATCTTTTTCTTCGCCTTCATTTTTGCCCTCGGTCTGGCAAATGCCAATGCACAGGCTTGCTGCGCCAGTAAAAGTGCCTGCGCCAGCAAAGTAGCCAAAGCCGCTGCTTCCGACGCCAGCATCGAAAAACGTATGGCTGATGACGGCACTGTTTCCTATGTTCGTAAAGAAGCCGACGCTCAAGGCAATGTACGTTTCGTAAGCGTACAATATGATGAAGCCTCCAATGCTTTCGTGAATGTAGCGCCAAAAACGGCTACTGCTTCCGATAAAGCAACCATGACGAAAAAAGCATGCTGCGCATCTGGCGAGGGTTCCGGTAAAGCATGTTGCGCCGGCAAATCGGCCAACAAGGCTTGCGCCAAGGAAATGGAGCAATAATTATCACGAGCCTGCGGTATGATTTTCATGCCGTTTCGCACGTCTTTTCTTTTTGTACCGGATGTTTCTACGGAAGCATCCGGTATTTTTTTTTCCTACAAACACTAACTTTCAAACAGCCTCTTATCCAGCCAAATATCTTTTTCGTCGTCAAAATCCAACTTTTCGGGGGTAAACACTTGACAAGTCGAGGCAAGGTTGATTACATTTGCTATCAAAATAATATCAAATCAAAATCAATTCGAAAAAATGGAAAAGATCATAAAACCTACTTCTGGCTGGGCCATGCTGGCATTCTTTTTTGTGCTGTTGGCTGCAGGTATCTTTTTGCTGACGCAAAAGCAGTTTGTTATCGGCATTATCATTTTGTCTGTCGACCTGTTGATCATTGCGCCCGGCTTCCTGGCCATTGAGCCCAACAACAGCCGGGTAATGAACCTGTTTGGCGATTATGTCGGCACCATTAGAGAGAGTGGATTTTTTTACGCCAACCCTTTTTATTCCAAGAAAAAAGTGTCGTTGCGCGCTGTTACCCTCGATGTTCCAATGATCAAGGTAAATGACAAACAGGGCAACCCTATCATGATTGGCGCCGTGGTAATGTACCGCGTACGCGACACGTTTAAAGCAACTTTCGACGTAGAGAACTACCCCGACTTCGTGAAAATCCAGAGTGAAGCAGCAGTTCGAAAACTGGCAGGCCTGTACAGTTACGACAACCTCGAAGACGAGCACGCTACGGTGTCGCTGCGCACCAATTCCGATGAAGTGAACCACCAGTTGGCGCATGAGATTTCCGAACGCCTGCTCATCGCCGGCATCGAAGTGATCGAAGCACGTATCAACAACCTGGCTTACGCCACCGAAATTGCCGGTGCCATGCTGCAACGCCAACAGGCTACGGCCATTGTGGCTGCCCGCGCCAAAATTGTGGAAGGCGCAGTGGGTATGGTGGAAATGGCGCTCGAACAACTTTCGCACAAAAACATCGTCGACCTCGATGAAGAGAAAAAGGCCGCTATGGTCAGTAACCTGCTCGTGGTACTTTGCGGCGACAGAAATGCACAACCGATTGTGAATACTGGCACTTTACACCATTAATTAGAGGTGTGAGAGCGTGAGAGATGTGAGAGGGTGAGAGCGTGAGAGTGTGAGAGATGTGAGAGATGTGAGAGTTCCTAGAGTGTACCGCCTTGCTAGTGAAAATGTAATTTCGAAGCGGTACACTCTAGGAACTCTCACATCTCTCACCCTCTCACACCTCTCACCCTCTCACATCTCTCACGCTCTCACACCTCTCACGCTCTCACACCTCTCACCACTCTATATCATGTCTGCAAAAAAATCTTTCGTACTCCGCATCGACGAGGCTACCTACGCCGCGCTCGAAAAATGGGCTGCAGACGAGTTCCGCAGTGTGAACGGGCAACTGGAATGGCTGATACATCAGGCGCTGAAAGAAGCGGGAAGAGCAAAGGGAAAAGGGCAAGAGGCAAAGAGCAAAGGGCAAGAGGCAAAGGAGGAAGAAGGGGAGGAGTGAATGCGACAAGAGACAAGGGGCAAGGGGCAAGAGGCAAGAGGCAAGGGGCAAGAGGCAAGGGGCAAGAGGCAAGGGGCAAGGGGCAAGGGGCAAATTATGGCATAAATACGGTTTCGAAGGTGGTCCCGGCTCGTGTATGAATGACTGTGGTATTCGTCCGCAAACTTTTCCCGTCTTTACCTTCAAAAACAGCCTGTATTTCGGCCAGGATGGACAAAGCAATTTCCTCGGGCGTTTCGGCCCCGATATTGAGGCCGACAGGCCCATAAATTTTATTGAGTTGCGCATCCGTCAGGTTCGCCCCGGAGCCTTGTATCTCGTCGATCATGCGCTCTTTTTTCTTTTTGGGCCCCAGGCAGCCGATGTAGGCGACATCGGTTTTCAGCAATTGCGTCAGCATTCTTAAATCGAGCGTGTAATTGTGCGTGAGCAACACAAAAGCGCTGCGGGCGTCTGTTGGCACATTTTGCAGCAATTGCTCGGGCTTGGCTGAAAAAAACTGACAGGATGGAACATAGAAATCGGGGCGCGGCTGGTTCATTCCCGTATCTGCAATGCTCGTTTGCCAGCCCAGAATATGCGCCATTTCCACCAGCGGAACCGTGTCCTTGCCTGCGCCGACCACTGTGAGGGAAACCGGTGGCGCGATGTATTCCCAAAATGCATGAACGCCAGAGGTATTGGATATGTAGTGCCTGAAAACCGAGCGCTTTTCATCCAATATTTTTTGCGCTTCTTCCGCCCAGGTTTCCGCCATTTTCGACCTGGAAATAAATTTATCCTTTTTCCACACCAGACAAGTACCTGCTTGCTCGTCCCGCTTGTTTTCCAGTGAAAAAAGGCTGAGCAAAACTGCTGCTTCCCGCTTTTCAATGGCTTCCGCTATCAGTCGAACGGGGTTTTTGGCGTCTTCACGCCGCACCGGTTCCATCAATACCTGAATAATGCCGTTGCAGCCCATGCGAGCGCCCAGTTGTGCATCGTCTTCATCGCTGGTATCGTAGGTCACCAGCATTGATTCGCGCCGCGTGAGCACAAACAAGGCTTTTCGCAGTGCATCGCCTTCCAGGCAGCCACCGCTGATAGCGCCTGTCAGTTGACCATCGGGAGTTACCAGCATTCTGGCCCCCGGCCGCCGGTAGGAGGAGCCATCCACGTGTACTACCGTAGCCAACACACAATCCTGGCCTTTTTGTCGGGCCTGGTCGTATGCCTCGACGATTTCTCTTAATTCTTTCACTCGCGCTCAGTTAAAGTGCTTCCGGATCAAAAGGAAGTTTTCTGATTCGTTTGCCTGTGGCAGCAAATACCGCATTGGCCAGCGCAGCAGCCACTGGCGGCAGGCCCGGCTCCCCGACGCCCTTGATTTTATCTCCGCCTTCTGCCAAAATATGTACTTCTATTTGTGGCATTTCCGACATGCGCATGATAGGATTGTCGTGGAAATTGCTTTGTTCCGTTTGCCCGTTTGCGAAGGTGATGCCGTTTTTGATCGCCGCCGTAATACCCATTACAATGCCGCCTTCTACCTGGGCTTTTACATTGTCGGGGTTGACCACTGTGCCGAGGTCGATGACGGCATACACCTTGTCAATTTTGACGGCATTGTCGGATGTTTTGGACACCTCCACTACATGGCCAGCGAGTCCGGCAAAAAAGTCCCACTGCGCAATGCCCCGGCCCCGACCCGGCGGTAGCGGTTTGTCCCAGCCAGATACTTCACGGAGTTTTTGCAATACACGTTTGGTATCGGAGTCTTTTGTAAGCATGTCCATGCGGAATTGCAAGGGATCTTTCCCTGCCTGATGAGCCAGTTCGTCGATGAAGCACTCATGTGCAAACGCCAGCGTCGAACTCGTCACCGAGCGCCAGTAGCCCAGTGGAATGTGTACATCGGCCAACACGAACAGGTTTTTCATGTTCGGTATTTCGTACGCCTGGCTGCTGATACCTTCCGTCATGGTGCCGTCGGGCTTGCTCTTGTCGCGTTCAGGCTCCAGAAATGCCGAAACGGTAGGAGAAATAACCTTGTGCTGTAAAGCCAGCAGTTTTCCGTCGCTGGAAAGGGCACCTTTGAGCGCTGAAAACGTGAGCGGCCGGAACGGGCCCTGCTGCGTGTCGTCTTCCCGTGTCCACAGCACTTTTACAGGTTTTTTGATCGTTTTTGCCAAATCCACGGCCTCCAGAATAAAATCGAGGGCCAGCCTGCGGCCAAATCCGCCGCCATTGAAGCACGTGTGGACGGTGACATTTTCCTCTTTCAGTCCAAAGCGCCCGCGCAGGGTTTCCATTACATCGCCTGGCACCTGGGTAGATGTCCACACTTCCAGTGTTTTTTCGTCTTTCCAGTGCGCCGTACAGTTCATGGCTTCCAGTGGCGAATGCGACACGAAAGGCGTTTCGTACAAGGCTTCCAGTTTTTGGTTTGTTTCAGCGTACACCTTGTCGAAATCGCCGGAGGTGTGGTCTACCAGCCCTTCTGTTTTAGCCAATTCGCGAAGGCTTTGGGCATAGTCTGTGGAGTTAAATTTTTCATTTCCTTTAAAATCCCACTCAACCTTTAGGGCCTTGCGACCTTTTAGTGCTGCCCAGTAGTTTTTAGCCACTACGGCTACGCCGGTCGATTTGTAGGTGCCGTATTCGCGCACTACTTCCAGCACCTGCTCCACGCCCGCCACTTTGAGCGCCATTTTTTTATCAAAACCTTTGAGGGCGGCGCCAAAAACCGGGCAACGTTCGACGGAAGCATACACCATGCCGGGCACTTCCACATCGATGCCGAAAACGGCGCGGCCGGATATTTTCAGGGGAATATCGGCGCGCTGAACCGATTTGCCCAGCATTTTGAAATCAGCGGGGTCTTTCAGGCGCGGGTTTTGTGGCGCGTCCAGTTTGGAGGCTGTTTCTACCAGATCACCGTATCCGAGGCTTTTTCCGCTGGGGTGGTGGAAAATTTTAGCGTCCTGTGCATAACATTCCGACTCCGGCACATTCCATTGGCGGGCGGCGGCAGTGAGCAGCATCTCGCGCGCTGCGGCGCCTACCTTGCGCAAATCATGGTAACTGCCGCGCACAGAATAACTGCCGCCGGAAAACTGAAGCGGCCCGAAGCGTTTTTCGCCGCCGGTTTGCTGCACGGTGTATTGCCCGGGCGAGAGTTCCAGTTCTTCGGCAATGATGGCCGGGATCGACTGGTAAGTGCCTTGCCCCATTTCGGGTTTGGTATTAAAAAGGGTGATTTTACCCGAGCGTTCGATGAGAACGTACGGGTTCAAATTGAACGCATCTTCCAGGTTGCTCAGGTTGCTGATAAGGGCCGGTTCGTCGGCTTTTACAGACGGAATACCCAGGATGAATGCAGTGGCCGACAGTCCTGTGAATTTCAGGAAATCGCGGCGCTGTATGTTCGATTTTTGATTGTTCGACATGTGGCTGTGTTTGAAACAATGAACGGCCGATTATTTATTCGACTCGGTTTGAAGGGCTGCGGCAGCCGTGTGAATGGCTTTGCGGATGCGGTTGTAGGTGCCGCAGCGGCACAGATTTCCCGACATATACGTGTCGATGTCGGCATCCGTCGGGTTCGGGATGGCTTTCAACAGCGCCACGGCCGACATGATCTGGCCCGACTGGCAATAACCGCATTGTGGCACCTGCTCTTCTATCCAGGCGCGTTGCACTACATGGTCGATGTTGGCAGAAATGCCTTCGATCGTGGTAATTTTATTTTTCTTTTTGATCGAGGAAATGGGCGTCTGGCAAGCGCGGATGGGCTGTCCATCCAGGTGAATCGTGCAGGCGCCGCACAAAGCCATACCACAGCCGAATTTGGTACCTTTCAGCCCCACGTAATCCCGAATGACCCAGAGCATCGGCGTATCCGGCTCTGCCTCTACCTGTACTTTTTGTCCGTTGATGGAAAGCGTATATTTTGCCATGGTTCAAACACTACTTTATTTTTGAGAATGGGAGCGGTTTCATGTAAACCGATGCTATTTTTTCGATGATTTTGCCGTCTTTTTCCGAGTCGTCGCGCACTTTTATCCAGGCGGGGTCTTTTACGAAGGCATCGAATGCGGCTTTGCCTGCCGCTTCAGAAGGGTGCGCCAGGATATAGACCAGGCGGGGCTGCTGCCCGTCTTTTTCCACCGTTTTCCAGTAGGCAATATTGACCATGCCGTGTTTTTCAAACAGCCGCATGGTATGGTTTCGGAACCTGGTTTCGAGCGCAGGCAGCCGGTCGGGCAGGCAGTAGTAGGTGCGCAGTTCAAACACATAGGGATGCTTTTTGACGGCGCGTTTTTTCCGGTGTTTGATGATGGGTGAAAAATCGGTTTTCGTCAGGTAAATGGATTCAATTTTCTTCAGGATTTTTCCGTCTTTCTCTGAGTTGTCGCGCACTTTTACCCATTCCGGGTCGGCGATGAATGACTTCCAGGCACTATCCCTCGCAGCCAGATTCGGAAAGGAAACAATGTATATCAGTTTGTTCGAATCGGCCATGTCCAGCCAGTACCCCTCATTGGTCATCCCGTGTTTTTCAAAAAGTTGGGTGGTATGGTTGGTAAACCGCTGGATAAGGGCATTCATCCGGCCATTTTCGGTGAGGTAAATGCGCAATTCGTACAGTCGGGTGTCGGTGCTTTGGGTAAATGCCGTTGTAAGCCAGCAAAGGGCGAATAAGAGGGTAAATAAATTTTTCATGCATGAAACACCTGGCATGTTGGAGCCATGTAGAGCACAAGAAAAGAAATTTCCGGAAATCCATTCTGATCGACAGCGGAAAGTAAATGAAGTTGCAAGTGTTTCTCTAAAATGTGGGGACAGGGAACCCATTCCGATATAAAAGTAGCAACTACATGCTCCACCAAATGCGACTCCGCATCGAGGCCATTCATTCGGAACTACAAACTTTGTAGCCGCTTGCCTATTTTCACGGCGCAAAATCTTCTTTTCATGACACATTCTACCCGCCTCCTGCTGAGCGTTGTACTCTTGTTGGTGCGAACGACGCTTCCAGCGCAGGTCACTTTCCCTACGGCTGCGCCTTCCGACGAGCGCAGCGGGCTGCATGCTTTTACCAATGCGACCATTTACACGGACTATAAAACCAGCGTCGACAAGGCTACGCTTCTCATCAAAGAGGGGCGAATTGTAGCCGTTGGTGCCCAGGTATCTATCCCAAAAAATGCCGCCGTGCACGATTGTACCGGAAAAACCATTTACCCGGCTTTTATCGATTTGTATGCGACGGGATACGGCCTGCCCGCGGCGGCAGCGGGAAGTAGCGGTGGCGGCGGTTTCCGGCAGCAAGCACTCACGAATAAAAAAGGCGCCTACGCCTGGAACGAGGCCCTGCACCCTGAATACAATGCCGCCGATGTGTTCTCTAACGACCCCAAAGCAGCCGAAGAATATCGGAAAATCGGCTTTGGCGCCGTGCTCACCCACCAGCCTGACGGCATTTCGCGGGGAACCGGCGCACTCGTAACCCTGTGCGACGAGCGTGAACACGAGCAAATCCTGCTGGGCCGGGCTGCTCATTTTATGTCGTTCAGAAAAGGCAGCAGCACGCAGAATTACCCCAGTTCGCTCATGGGTTGCATCGCGCTGATCCGCCAGACATACCTCGACGGCCAATGGTACAAACTCGAAGGTTTTAAAAAGGAAAAAAACCTGTCGCTCGAAGCCTGGAATGCCTTGCTCGAACTGCCGCAATTTTTTGAATCGACCGAAAAACTCGATCTGTTCCGCATCGCCCGCATCGGGCAGGAATTTGGCGTCAAATACATCGTGAAATCGGCCGGTGATGATTACCAGCGCCTGTCAGAAATTGCTGCCACCGGCCAGCCGCTGATTTTGCCGCTCAATTTCCCGGAAGGATATGACCTACGCGACCCCTATGCCGCCATGAATGTGCCGCTCCGCGACCTCAAACACTGGGAACTGGCGCCTTCCAACCCGGCTATGGTGCAACAGGCAGGTATTCCTTTTGCGCTCAGCACCAACGGCCTGCGCGAAAAAGGCAAGTTTTGGGAAAATCTGCGCAAAGCCGTCGAATACGGCCTGAGCGAAGAAGCGGCCCTCAAAGCGCTCACCTTTACGCCGGCCAGCCTCGTGCGCGCCTACGAGCAGGTGGGCAGTCTTGAACCCGGCAAGGTGGCCAATTTTATCATTACCAATGGCAGTTTGTTCAAATTGGAAGGCAAAATTTACCAGAACTGGGTGAAAGGAAACCCGTACGACATAGCGCCCGACAAGTCCATGCCCGCCGATGCACTGGGTGTGTACGACCTGAAAGTGGGGGCCAATACTTATACCCTTACGGTAAAAGGCAAACCCGAAGCGCCGGAGGCACAAATCATGCGTGCCGACAGCAGCAAAACCAAGGCGACGCTGAATTATAGCCCCAACGGCGTCGTATTGTTGTCTTTTCAATTGGATACGGTAAAAAAAGCCACGGTTTCGCTTTCCGGTGTGGCCGGAGCGAAAGAGTGGATCGGACAGGGCACCTTGCCCGACGGCGCCTGGGTCGACTGGAAAGCCACGTTTCTCAAACCTGCTGCCGATAACAAACCTGGCAAACAGGCGCCGGTCGTAAAAAATGAAACAGGAGATATTATTTATCCATTTACGGCCTTTGGCTGGAAGGAAAAACCTGTTCAGCAAACCGTTTTGATTCAGAATGCCACGGTTTGGACGAGTGAAAAAGAAAGTGTTCTGCCCAACACCGATGTGTTGATTTCCAACGGAAAAATCCTGAAAATCGGCAAAAAACTGCCGGTTCAGGACAATGCTACGGTTGTCGACGGCACGGGTAAATACCTTACCGCCGGTATCATCGACGAACACTCGCACATTGCCGTCAGCCGCAGCGTCAATGAGGGTTCGCAGGAGAGCAGCGCCGAAGTGCGCGTCGGCGACGCCATCGACTCCGAAGACAATGACATTTATCGCCAACTGGCTGGCGGCGTCACCACGAGCCATCTTTTGCACGGCTCTGCCAACCCCATCGGCGGCCAAACGCAACTCATCAAACTGCGCTGGGGCGCTGCACCCGAAGAACTGAAATTTCAGAACTGGCCCGGGTTTATCAAGTTTGCGCTCGGCGAAAACGTCAAACACAGCAATGTGAGTAGCAGCAACCGTTTTCCACAAACCCGCATGGGCGTGGAGCAGGTGTATGTCGATTATTTCACCCGCGCCCGGGAATACGGCTTGTTGAAAAAATCGGGTAAGCCTTACCGCAAAGACCTCGAACTGGAAGCCCTGCTGGAAATTCTGGAAAGCAAACGCTTCATTACCTGCCACTCCTACGTGCAATCGGAAATTACGATGATGATGCGTGTGGCCGAACGTTTCGGCTTCCGGCTCAATACTTTTACACACATTCTTGAAGGCTATAAAGTGGCCGACAAAATGGCCCAACACGGAGCGGGCGCCTCTACTTTCAGCGACTGGTGGGCCTACAAATACGAAGTTGTGGAAGCCATTCCGCAAAACGCGCGCTTGATGACCGACCGCGGTGTCACTGTCGCCATCAACTCCGACGATGCCGAAATGGCGCGCCGCCTCAACCAGGAAGCCGCCAAATCTATCCTCTACACGGGCATGAAAGAGGAAGACGCCTGGAAAATGGTGACCATCAACCCCGCCAAACTGCTGCACATCGAACAGCAAACGGGTAGTATCAAGGTGGGAAAAGACGCGGATCTTGTGCTCTGGAACAACAATCCGCTATCTGTGTACGCCCGCGCTGAAAAAACCTGGGTCGACGGTATTCTTTTCTTCGACCGCCAGGAAGACGCTCGTATGCAGGAATGGGTACGCACGGAACGTGCTCGCCTTATTCAGAAAATTCAGGCAGCCAAAAAAGGAGGCGAAGGCGGAGAAAAGCCCAGCGCCCCCAGAGGTCATTATCATTGTGATAGCGAGGAAGACGAGGGCTGAGGTATGGGACTCAGGATTCTTTACAGGCCCTGTATAAATCCTGCCACCCATCCCGTTTTTTAACCACCGTTTCCAAGTATTCCTGCCAAATGACATGGTCGTTGGCAGGATCTTTTACGATGGCCCCGGTGAGACCTGCGGCAAGATCGTGGGCGCGCAAATCGCCGTCGCCAAAATGAGCGGCCAGCGCTTGTCCCTGATGTATAACTGAAATGGCTTCAGCAGTACTCAGCGTTGCACTCGGGCTTTTCAGTTTATCGCGGCCATCTTCGGTTTTGCCATTGCGCAATTCCCGGAAAATGGTCACCAGGCGTTGAATTTCGTGTATGGGTGCTGCATTGGGTGGCAGTTCGAGCGTTTTCCCCAGTGCATTCAGGCGATTTTGCACGATAGTCACTTCTTCTTCGAGCGTAGCAGGTAAAGGCAGTATGACGGTATTGAAGCGCCGCCGCAAGGCCGACGAGAGTTCATGCACGCCTTTGTCACGGTCGTTGGCCGTAGCGATCACATTGAAGCCATGAACAGCCTGTACTTCCGAGCCTAATTCGGGAATCGGCAGCGTTTTTTCCGATAACAATGTGATGAGGGCATCCTGCACATCAGCGGGTATCCTTGTCAACTCTTCCACCCTGGCAATTTTGCCCCCTTGCATGGCTGTAAGCACCGGACTGGCTACAAGTGCTTTTTCAGAGGGGCCCTCTGACAGCAAGCGTGCGTAATTCCAGCCATATCGCAGCATTTCTTCCGTTGTGCCGGCCGTTCCCTGTACCAGCAGGGTACTGTTGCCGCTGATGGCTGCTGCCAGGTGTTCGCTTACCCATGTTTTAGCAGTACCTGGCACACCCAGCAATAGCAACGCACGGTCGGTAGCGAGGGTCGCCACGGCAATTTCGATGATGCGGCGTTTTCCGTAATACTTGGGTTCAATGTCTGTATCGCCGGCTTTCCCTCCCAGCAAATACGTCACCACTGCCCAGGGCGACAGCAGCCAGTTGGCCGGCCGGGGCCGGTCGTCTGTTGCGGCCAGGGCAGCGAGTTCGTGTGCATAGGCGCTTTCTGCGTGGGGGCGGATGATTTCGGACATGGGATAGAGCGTGAGAGAGGTGGGAGGTGAGAGGTGAGAATGGTTGAGAAAGTTGAGGGTTGAGAAGGTTGAGAAAACATGGTATTGTGTAGATGACTACTCACCACTCACCACTCACTACTCACTTTCAGGCCCAAAAATAGACAAACCAGACACACTAACAAACTGCCGGCCACGTATGCAAATGCCTCCAGTTGGCGGCCCTCCTGCCATATTTTGAAACTTTCCGCCGTAAATGTGGAAAAAGTACTGAACCCGCCACAAAAGCCTGTGGTAAGTAGTAGGCGGCGTTGCTCATTAAGGCTGCCACCGGTGTGCAGGCCCATCCAGTAACCCAATAAAAGACAGGCCAGACCATTGGCCGCAAACGTGGCCCATGGGAAGCGCCCTTGCACAGGCCATATCAACAAACCAACAGCGTACCGCGCCATGCTACCCATGCCGCCGCCGACGAAAACCAGAAAAAATGCAAACCACTGTGGCATAAATGGAAACAAAAAGTGATTGAGACAGCCAATATCCTGTATTGAGCGAAAAGATACATGAATTAGCCGATAATTTCTGCCATTAGGCCGGATCTGCACCTTCCTTTGCCGGCATCATATCCAACCAAATCAATACAGTATGAAATATTCAATCTTCTGCAGCCTGTTTTTGTTGCTTGTCGCAGCAAAAAGCCCTGCACAGAATACTTCCTTACAAAACCAGTTTGATCAATTGCTGCAAGCACAATTTCCAGCCGACGGGCCAGGCGCAGCCGTTTTGATTACACGAAAGGGCGAAACCCTCTACAAAAAAGCCATCGGAAAAGCCAATATGGAACTGGATGTGCCGCTCAGTACCGACCATGTTTTTCGAATTGGCTCTATCACCAAGCAGTTTACTTCGGCCGCTATTTTGAGGCTGGCAGAAGAAGGAAAACTCAAACTGCAAGACGACATCACCGTTTTTATTCCCGACTACCCGACGAAGGGCAAAAAAATTACCATCGAACACCTGCTGAACCACACTTCCGGCATCAAAAGTTACACGGAAATGGAAGAATGGAATAATGCCATGCGTCGTAAAGACCTGTCTCCACGCGAACTGATCGATTTTTTCAAAAATGAGCCTATGACTTTCGACCCCGGTACCCAGTACCATTACAACAATTCCGGGTACATTCTGCTGGGTTATATCATTGAAAAAGCAAGTGGTAAGTCATATGCCAAATACCTCGACGAGCAGTTTTTCAAACCGCTGGGCATGTCGCATACCTATTACGATTCCTACGAGCCTGTCATACCTCGTCGCGCCGCCGGCTATAGTAAAGATGAAAAAATGTACACCAACGCCGAATTTCTAAGCACTACCCAGCCCTATTCTGCCGGAGCGTTGATTTCAACAGTAGAAGACCTGACTACCTGGACACGCGCCTTGCACAGCGGGAAAATACTCCAACCCGAAAGCCTGAAAAAAGCCTTCAAATCCAATGTGCTGCCCGACGGCACCGACACTTATTATGGCTATGGCTGGCAAATGGGAACGCTCCTGGGCAGCCATACCGTAGAGCACGGTGGCGCTATCAACGGGTTTTTAAGTTATCTGATTTATGTGCAGGAAGAGGATGTTTGTGTGGCGGTGCTCACCAATTGCGATTGCAACGGCCCCGAGCCTTTTGGCGACAAACTGGCGGCACTCGCAGCAGGAAAAGATATTGCACCCGCAGTGATTGCCATAAAACCAGAGGTACTCTCATCGTATACTGGCGTATATGAAAACGACAAAAAAGAACAACGTTTTATAACAGTGGAAAACGGTGTATTAAAATCCCAGCGCAGCGGATCCAGCAAGTTTACCCTCTTGTCTTTTGCGCCCGGACAGTTTTACTTTGAAAACTCACTGTCGCGCATTCGTTTCATGGAAGAAGGAAAAGGCGCCAAAAAAACCATGAAAGCCATTGTCAGCGATCGTCATTCAGAAAACAATGTGTGGGTAAAAACGGACAAACCACTGCCTGCCGTCAAACGGGAACTCGAACTTACCGATACACAAATCAATCCTTTGCTGGGCGAATACCAACTGGCTCCAGGATTTACAATAATCATAAGCCGCGAAGGAAACCAGTTGTTTGGTCAAGCCACCGGACAATCCCGTTTTGAGATATACGCCGAGTCGCCCACACGTTTTTTCCTGAAAGTGGTGGATGCCGTCATCGAATTTTATCCGGATGACAAAGGCGCAGTTCCACAAATGACACTGTTCCAGGGCGGGCAGGAATTACCCGGCACACGCATCAAATAACTGATTAAGAGCGATTCATGAGCCAACCCGCGCCTTCAGAATATTACCGGATTGTTTGCGACGCATTTCGCGCCAGCGGCAATCCCGATTATGCGCAGCAGCAAATACGTTACCTGCGCCATCAGTTCGAGTTTTTTGGATTGCCCATGCCGCGCTGGATGCCGCTCACCCGGGATTTGCACGCTACACATGGTATTCCTGATGGCGATGATCTGAAAGCGCTTGTTCGGCTTTGTTTTCAGGACGATCACCGGGAGTTGCACTATTTCGCTTTGGAAACGGTGCAAAAAGCGCTCAAAAAGCAGCCAGCAGATTTCATCAACTTTCTGGAGGAACTGATTTGTGCGCGTTCCTGGTGGGATTCGGTCGACTGGATTGCCAAACTCGTGGGTATACATTTCAAAAAACACCCTGCACTCATTTACGCGGTCACCGAACGTTGGATGGGTTCCGGAAATATCTGGCTTCAGCGGGTATCCCTGATTTTTCAACTGACGTACAAGGAAAAAACAGACACGGAACTGCTGTTTTCCTACATCCGTCGCCTGGCCGGCTCCAGGGAATTTTTTATCCAGAAAGGAGCCGGCTGGGCGCTGCGTCAGTATGCCAAAACCAACCCCGAAGCCGTACAGGAATTTGTGGCCAGCACAAAACTGGCCCCGCTCACCCGGCGGGAAGCGCTCAAAAATATTCCGAAATAAAATCGGTAGGAAAGGTGCTGCTATTTATTTGCCAACTGGCCGCAGGCGGCATCGATGTCTTTTCCACGGCTTCGACGCACCGTCACCGTCACGCCCTCCCGGGCAAGGTAGGCAGCAAAGGCATTCAGCCTGTTTTCGTCCGATTTTTCAAAGGAAGTGCCTTCAATCGGGTTGTATTCGATGATATTTACCCGAACAGGAAATTTCCGGCGACACAACTGGACCAGTCGGGCGGCATCTTCCAGCGAGTCGTTGAAGCGCTCGAACGCGATGTACTCATACGAAATCCGGTTGTGCGTTTTGGCATAAAAATATTCCAATGCCTCCATCAGTGCCTTGAGGTTGTTGCTCTCATTGATCGGCATGATTTCGTTGCGTTTGGCATCGTCGGCAGCATGCAGGCTGAGTGCCAGGTTGGAACGGTAACCATCATCCGCCAGTTTGCGGATCATTTTGGCAATACCGGCCGTGCTCACCGTGATGCGGCGTGCACCCATACCCAGTCCCAGTGGCGCCGGCGCGGTTAGCCGGGCGATGCTTTCCATGGTGTTGGCGTACGTGAGCAAGGGTTCGCCCATACCCATGTACACTACATTGGTAAGCGGGCGGCCAAAACTTTCGAGGCTTTGCCGGTTGACGGCCGCTACCTGGTCAAAAATTTCGGCAGGTTCAAGATTGCGCTTGCGGCCCATGCGCCCGGTGGCACAAAATGCGCAGGTAAGGCTGCAACCCACCTGTGTGCTGACACAAACCGTGAAACGATCGTCGTCGGGAACCGGAATCAGCACACTTTCGATGCGATGCCCATCGTGCGTAATCCAGCGCGATTTGATGGTACCATCGGTGCTGTGCTGGGTTTTATCTTCAAAAAGCGTGTGGAGGGTGAATTGTGCCTTCAGTTTGGCGCGCAAATCCTTGGACAGGTTCGACATGGCATCGAAATCCGTCACGGTTTTGGCCCATAACCATTCGTACACCTGTTTGCTACGGAAACGAGGTTCTCCCCAGGAAGCCAAAACGGCCTCCAGTTCGGCGAGGCTCAGGCTGCGAATGTCTTGTTCGGGAGTGGTTACGGCTACTGAATCTGTCATAATGGCGCAAAGGTACAACGGAATACGGGTTCTTCGGGTAGGCCGGCATAAGAGTATGTTGGAAAAAGGTTGTTCAAAAGATCAAAAAACCCGTGAAATCATTCTGGGCAGCGATACTTTTGCGCCCATTCAGCCACCAGCCTGTTCTTCCCGTGTACGCACTTTTCAAACCCGTTCTGTTTCTTTTTTCTCCCGAAAAAGCCCACCGCATCACCGTGGCATTGCTCGATATGGCAGCCGCTATTCCGCCGGTCAACTGGCTGATGCGCCGTCTTTTTTGTGTAGAAAAACCGGCATTGACCCGACAACTTATGGGCCTGACTTTCCCCAACCCGGTAGGGCTGGCGGCCGGTTTCGACAAGGATGGAAAACACATCGAAGGATTGGCCTGCCTCGGGTTCGGATTTATTGAAGTGGGCACCGTGACGCCGGTGGCGCAGGATGGCAACCCGCAGCCGCGCCTTTTCAGGCTGCCTGCCGACCGGGCACTCATCAATCGAATGGGCTTCAACAATGAAGGGCTGGAAGCGCTGGCGGCTCGTTTGAAGGCACTGCGTGCCCAAAAGCGCCTACTTTCGGTTTTGATTGGCGGCAACATTGGTAAAAACAAAATCACTCCCAACGAAGAAGCAGAAAACGATTATCTGCGTTGTTTTGAAGTGCTGTTTCCCTGGGTCGATTACTTTGTGGTGAATGTCAGTTCGCCCAACACTCCCAATCTGCGTGCACTCCAGGAAAAAGAGCCGCTCACCCGACTGCTTTCGCTGCTTCAGGAGCAAAACAGGGCCAAAGAAACCCCCAAACCCATTTTACTGAAAATTGCGCCCGACCTGAGCGAAGAACAACTAAACGACGTGGCCGACATCGTGCAGGCTACCGGTCTGGAAGGGGTCATTGCCACCAATACCACCATTGCAAGAGCGGGTTTGAAAACGCCTGAAAATGTGCTGGAAAATATCGGCGCAGGAGGACTCAGTGGCGCCCCGCTGCAAGCCCGTTCTACAGAGGTAATTCGCCTGCTGCGTTCAAAACTTGGTGCCGGATTCGTCATCATCGGCGTCGGTGGGATCGATTCTGCTGAATCGGCCCGGGAAAAAATGGAGGCCGGCGCCGATCTGGTTCAGGTGTATAGCGGCCTGGTGTATGAAGGGCCGGGGCTGGTAGGGAAGATATTGAGGGGTGTTTGAACAGGATTCGAGTTTGAACAGGATTTCGGGGAGTTAAAGGATTAGAAGGATTCCTGCCTTATCGTTGACAATTCTTGAAATTTTCTTCAATTTTATACATCAAGGCAGGAATCCTTCTAATCCTTTAACTCCCCGAAATCCTATTCAAACTCAAATCCTGTTCAACCTCAAATCCCGATAATCTTCTTCAAAAATCCTTCGTCAATATCCGCGCCGGCAAAATCGTCGAACGCCCGTTCAGTTACCTTGATGATGTGATCCTGAATAAACGGTGCACCTTCACGGGCGCCCTGCTCCGAATCCTTGATGCAGCATTCCCATTCGAGTACGGCCCAGCCTTTGTAGTCGTATTGTGCCAGTTTGGAGAAAATGGAAGCAAAATCCACCTGACCGTCACCGAGGGAGCGGAAGCGGCCCGGCCGGTCGATCCAGCCCTGATAGCCTCCGTACACACCGCTTTTTCCGGTTGGATTGAACTCGGCGTCTTTTACGTGGAACATTTTGATGCGTTCGTGGTAAAAATCGATGTATTGAAGGTAGTCGAGTTGTTGCAGTACGAAGTGCGACGGGTCGTACAGGATATGGCAGCGCTGGTGGTTGCCTGTGGCTTCCAGAAACCGTTCAAAGGTGATGCCGTCGTGCAGGTCTTCGCCGGGGTGAATTTCATAGCACAAATCGACGCCTGCTTCGTCGAAAGCATTCAGAATGGGCAGCCAGCGATTGGCCAGTTCACGAAAACCCATTTCTACCAGTCCGGCAGGGCGCTGCGGCCACGGATAAACGGTATGCCAGATCAGGGCGCCGGAAAAGGTCACGTGTGCATCGAGGCCCAGGTTGCGGCTGGCTTTGGCGGCCTGTTTCAAGGTTTCTACTGCCCAGGCGGTGCGTTCTTTGGGTTTGCCATGCAGATGCGCCGGAGCGAAAGCGTCGAACATGAGGTCGTATGCCGGGTGCACGGCCACCAATTGTCCTTGCAGGTGTGTGGAAAGTTCGGTGATCTGAACACCGCAGGCTTCCACGCGGCCTTTCAGGTCGTCGCAATAGGCTTTGCTTTCGGCGGCTTTTTCCAGATCGATCAGCCGGCTATCCCAGGTTGGAATTTGTACGCCGACGTATCCGAGGGATGCTGCCCATTTGCAGATACTTTCGAGCGAATTAAACGGGGCTTTGTCGCCCATAAACTGAGCCAGGAAGATAGCGGGACCTTTGATTGTTTGCATGACGTTTTGAATGTATAGTGCGAAGTCAATATTTCGTGTAAGGTAGTCGGGGTTTGCCGCCGCAATTTACACCAGTGCTCTTTTCAGGAGAAAAAGCGTGAATTTTTTTTTCTTATTTCCCAGAATTTTACTAAAGTTGCAACCATGATGGAATGGATACTGATTTTTGTTTTTGTAATAGGCTATGCTGCCATTACCCTCGAGCATTCGATAAAGATTGACAAATCCGCTTCCGCCCTGCTCACCGGGGTGTTGTGTTGGGTGGTGTATGTGATGGCTACTTCCGACAAGGAAATGGTGACGGCCCAACTGGACGAGCACATGGCTGGCATTGCCCAGATTCTGTTTTTTCTGCTGGGCGCCATGGTAATCGTGGAGTTGATCGACGCCCATGATGGTTTTGAAATTGTGACAGAGCGCATCCGCACCACCCGGAAACGGGCATTGCTGTGGATTTTGATGCCTATCACCTTTTTCCTGTCGGCCGTGCTCGATAATCTTACAACGACCATTGTCATGGTCAGTTTGCTGCGCAAAATCATCGCCGATCCGGAAGACCGGATGCTATTTGCGGGTATGGTAGTCATTGCCGCCAATGCCGGTGGCGCCTGGTCGCCGATGGGCGATGTAACGACTACCATGCTCTGGACAGGCGGGCAGATTTCAGCGGCCAATATCATCCGTATGCTGATTTTGCCCAGCGCGGTATGCCTCTTATTGCCATCTCTGGCCGTTCATTTTCGCTTGAAAGGAAATGTAGAAACACCCGTTGTAGTGCCCGAAGTCAACAAAATACCTTCCACTCCACAGGAGCGCAAATGGGTATTCGGCATCGGAGTGGCCGTTTTGTTGTTCGTTCCCGTTTTTAAAACGGTCACACACCTGCCTCCGTTTATGGGCGTTTTGCTGGGCCTGGGCGTTATGTGGCTCGCAACGGAACTGATCCACAGCGGCAAGGACCAGGCCGACAGAAGCCCCCTTTCGGTGGTACATGCCCTTCGGAAAATCGATACGCCAAGTATTCTCTTTTTCCTGGGCATTCTGGTGGCCATTTCGGCGTTGGAAAGCGCACACTTGCTGGTCGAACTGGCCACCTGGCTCGATCGTTCTGTGGGCAACATCACCGCCATCGGAATTTCCATCGGATTTCTGTCGGCCATCGTAGACAATGTGCCGCTGGTAGCCGCTGCACAAGGCATGTACACACTGGAACAATACCCGCACGACCATTTCTTCTGGGAATTTCTGGCCTATTGTGCAGGCACTGGCGGCAGCGCACTCATCATTGGATCGGCAGCAGGTGTAGCCGCGATGGGTATGGAAAACATCTCGTTTTTCTGGTATTTGAAACGAATTACGCCCCTGGCCGTGCTGGGGTATTTGGGCGGGGCGCTGGTGTATGTACTGGTTCAATAAGTCCTGAGTCGACAGTCCTGAGTCCTGAGTCTGTAGAGTTGACCATTTACCTTTGGCTTTTCTTAATAAAGATGCCAAAGGTAAATGGTCAACTCTACAGACTCAGGACTCAGGACTGTCGACTCAGGACTCCTAACACCTGGCCATTTTTTTCTTGTGGCCAATTTTCCCTTTCTCTGCCGCATTTTTAATGTAAGAAGTAGCCAAAGGCACCTGGCAGGAGGTGCCACCCATATCTACATACACTTCTCCTATTTTTTCGGCAATTTTCATGGCATAGTCGTGCAGTGGAAGCACCGAAATGCCGCAAGCCGTCACAAATCCGTTCATTGTATACCTGACCCTGTTCGGGGCTTGTTTCACAGAATCAGCCACCCGATCGAGCAGTTTTTTCAGGCGATCTGTATCCAGTTCGCTGTCGGGGCGAATTGTGCAGAGGCTGCTCAGGGTAGCCCAGCCGGAAGAGGCAATGGATTCCTGTGGTGCATCGATCCATTCGAGCGCCAGTTCCCAGCCATGAGGACTTTCAGCCGCCACCCACGCTACGGTGTATTCACTGATCATGTGCCAGGAGGCGCGTTCGGCCCAGCGTTGCAATTCGGCCTTCGAAATCTTTTTTTCATCAGCAATGAGCCCAGCCAGGTACATGGCGTCGGAATTTCCTGTTTCGTACAGTGAAAGAGACAGGTTATGGTCTTTTTTGACGCTTTTGACGATCGTTTTCATGTCGCCGACTTTCACGCCGAAAAAGGGTTCACGCGCGCCATGCCGCAGGAATGTTTTTTTAGTCTGTTCGCTGCCCATTTGCTGAAGGGCTTGCATGATTTCTTCGGTGGTCATGTGGTGAGTGGTGAGTGGTGAGTGGTGAGTAGGATGGAGTGGTCAGGTAGGTATTTTGGACTTTTTTTCAACTTTTCCGACGCCGGTAAATTTGGCGGCAGTAGCCACTGTAGTGCCTTGTACCAGTATGGAAACGGTAACAATAATAAAGGCAATATTCAAAATTTTCATGGCTTCCGGTACTTTTCCCACTACAGGAATCAGGGCAAATACGATTGGGGTGGCGCCGCGCAAGCCTACCCAGGCAAAAAATGTTTGCGCCCGCCATGTCATATTCCTGAAAAATGCCAGGGAGGCAAACACACCGACAGGCCGTGCAACAAAAATAAGCAATGCCGCCATTAATAATCCCTCGCGCATGACTTCGGGCAAGTTGTAAATTTTTACCTGCAAACCCAGAATCAGGAACAGCGCCGTTTCCATCAGCCAGGACAGGCTTTCAAAAAAATGTACGTTGATATCGCGTTGAACCCATGGAGAATTGCCCAAAATAATACCCGCCACATATACTGCCAGAAAAGCGCTGCCATCCAGCAAGTGGTTTACAGCGTATAAAATGACCACCCACGCCAATAACACAATCGGAAATTGCCCGCGTTTGAGCGGAATACGGCGTACCAGCAACAGAATGGATTTGCCCGCCAGAAAACCTGTGCCCAGTCCGATCAGCATCGACTGGATAAAATCAAATGCCAGTTTGGTGGCAGGAACCTCCACTGCGGTGGCCGCCATCAGTGCACTCAGGCTCACGGTAAGAAAAAAAGCCATCGGATCGTTGGCGCCCGATTCGAGTTCCAGCACTTCCCGCGCACCTCTGTTGAGTTTCAGGTTACTGTTTTCCAGAATGGAAAAAACAGCCGCCGCATCGGTGCCGGATACCACGGCGCCCAGCAACAGCGATTGCAGCCAGGGCCAGCCCAGCAGCCAGTGCGCCAGCGCGCCGAACGCAGCCATGGTCAGCAAAACGCCCAGCGTAGCCAGGGATACGCCTCGCCATAAAATGGGTTTGAAGGCATTCCAGTTGGACTCAAACCCGCCCGTGAAAATGATGACACATAGGGCCAGTTCGCTGATGTGCAGCGTCAAAGAAGGGTTATTGTAGTAAAAATCGTATTCACCTCCGTTGCCCAAAGACAGTCCAATTGCCAACGTAACCAGGAGTGAGGGCGCGCCAAAACGCGACGCAAAACGATTGACAATGATATTCAGAATAATGAGCGCCGCAGCAAGTAGTAATATCGTCGGGTAAGTAAGGTGCATATTCAATCGAGTGTGGGCTGGATTACGTTGAACGTGAGAAATTATCAGTGGTTACATTCTCTTATAACTCCATTCGTACCCGAAGGTTGACATTCGTCATCATACAGGGTGCTGCGGCTCATCTTCCTGAAGGCCCGATCGGCCGTAATCTTGCATTGTTTTCCGAAACAAATGCCTATGAATACGACCCTCCTGTCAAAATACGACGTCGCAGCCCCTCGCTACACCAGTTACCCCACGGTGCCCTACTGGTCGGAGCCATTGCCAGAGCCCGCGGCATGGCTTCAACACGTCAGCAGCGCCGTACAAGCCGACCGCAGCATCAGCCTGTACATTCACCTGCCATTTTGCGACAGCCTGTGTACTTATTGCGGTTGCAACAAACATATTACGAAAAATCACGCCGTAGAACATCCCTACATCCAGGCGGTTTTGCGCGAATGGGCCATGTATCGCGATGCCATGCCTGTAAAACCTGTGCTTCGGGAACTGCACTTGGGCGGCGGCACGCCTACCTTTTTTTCGCCCGAAAACCTTCAGTTTTTGCTGGAAAACATCCTGCAAGACGTGGAAATTGCCCCTCAGCACGATTTTGGATTCGAGGCGCATCCCTGGAGCACCACAGAAGCGCATTTACAAACCCTGTTCAATCTGGGCTTCCGACGTGTCAGCATCGGCGTGCAGGATTTTGATGAAGACCTGATGCGCCTGGTTAATCGCCGGCAAACCATCGATTCGGTCGTGCGCTGTACCGAACTGGCGCGCCAGATTGGCTACGATTCGGTCAACTACGATCTTATTTTTGGACTCCCAAAACAAACCCTGACGCACATTCAGGAAGATGCCCGCTACATCGCCCGCCTCAAACCCGATCGCATCGCTTTTTACAGTTATGCACACGTACCGTGGCTGAAACGCAGCCAGTGCGCCTATTCGGAAGAAGATTTGCCCGTGGGCGCTGAAAAAAGAAAATTGTACGAAGAGGGCCGCCGACTTTTTGAAACGGAAGGTTATGTGGAAATCGGCATGGATCATTTCGCACTCCCCCACGATTCCCTGTCAAAAGCCCTGGGCGATAAAACCCTGCACCGCAATTTTATGGGCTATACGCCCTATAAAACCCGGCTGATGATCGGTCTGGGCGCTTCTGCCATCGGCGACACCTGGGATGCCTTCATGCAAAACGAAAAAACCATTGCTGAATACCAGCAACGCGTACAAGCCGGCGAACTGCCCGTACTAAGAAGTCATGTGCTGGATGAAACGGATCAATCGGTCCGTTCCCATATTCTGCGCCTGATGACCACCTTTGAAACGCAGTGGACGCCCGCCGAGGCAGAACAGGAATGGCTGCAACAGGCGCTTGGTCGCTTGGAGCCGCTGGTGCTGGACGGGTTGATTATGCTCGAGCCCTTTCACATCCGTGTCACGGAAGAGGGGCGCAATTTCCTGCGCAATATCTGTATGGCTTTTGATGCCCGTTATTGGAAAAAACAACCGGAGGGCCGTTTGTTTAGCCAGGCGGTGTGAAGCGAATGGCTTGATATATCTGGGCGTTGGGCTTTTACTCGTGGTAGCAAGATGAAGCAGATTATTATGGCTTCATGGCCATTATTCTGCTCTGTACACTCTACGCTTTGTGCCCCTTGTGCAACCTTTGTGTTCTTAGTGGTTAAATTATTTTACCACAAGGGACACAAAGGTTGCACAAGGGACACAAAGCGTAGCGTGTGCCTAATTTTTCCAAATCGTTTTTGATGATAATTTGCGGTAATCCGTTCTTCCAGCCTGCTACGCTGAGGAGAACACACGCTCAGTTCTCCGCCACAAACCGGCAAAAATCTTCTGCCACCAGCAACGTCCTGCCCTTGTAATAGCGCCGGGCTTGCAAGAGTTGTTGCATCGCAGGTTCTATTTCCGGCTCTTTGTCTATAAATGTGCGAAGGGTGCGCAGCACCTTGAAATACCGCGCCAGGTCGTTTTGCTGTGGAATGTCGCGCGAGCCGAATCGGGTAAGCGTCGTTTGAAACACCGGAAAATCGTACGGAGCATAGTTGTCCGGATACCGAAAAGCCAGGTACAACGCTATCATTTGAAAATCGCCGTGGTAGTGGTTGTTTTCCACCGTCGTCACTTTGGCTTTTTTGTAGTCCTGCAACAAGGCATCGCACCCGAACAAAAACCTGCCGATACGGCCTTCTACCTCTTTGGTTTCATTCAACAGATCGTTGAACATCAAACGCACGGTCATCGGGTCGAATTTCCAGAACTCCGTCATCATCCGCTTGGGGTACCATTGTGCCGTTTGCCACATACGCCGCGTTTCGGTATTTAGAAAACTGCGCTCGAACATGTCGGCCGGATCGGCAGCATCGAGGTTCCAATTGTCCTGAAAATGCTGCAACGACTCCCATTTATGGGCAAAAGGGTGGGTTTTCTGGGCGCACAACCAGTTTTTATACGCCGCAACCGAGGACTGGATTTTAGCCAAAATCATACAATCAAGTATTTAAAACGCCATTGCTGCCGACGTGTCTTTCAATCTGGGGTGCATCACCGCAAACCAAAGCGGCGGCAGCAAGGCCAGTATAATGCTCGTAGGGTAGCCATACGGCAATTGCGGACTTTCATCGATGTGCCGAAGGATCTGGTATTTGCGGGTGGCCTTGAAATGGTGGTCGCTGTGTCGGGTGAGTTCGTACAAAAAAATGCGTCCCAGTTCGTGGTCGCTGTTCCAGGAATGAATCGGCAACACAGGCTCGGGGCGTCCCGAAGCAAGCATACGCCGCCGGAGGCCGTAGTGTTCTACATAATTGATCGTTTCCAGCAGCAAAATGCTGATCAGGGCAATGCAAAGCGCGCTGACGAGCCCCACCGGGCCCAGCAGTATCCCCACTACTACCAGCCAGAGGGTCTGGAAAATCGTGAATCGAATCATCTCGTTGCCCCATGAAACAACACTTTTACCTTCCTGCAACAGGCGTTCTTTTTCCAGCCTCCAGGCGCTGCGCCAACTGCCTGTTATCGATTGGAACCAGAAAAAATACACGATTTGTCCGGCGCGTGCCGAAGCAGGGTCTTTATCCGTTGCCACATGCTTGTGATGCCCCCGGTTGTGTTCAATAAAAAAATGCTGGTACAAACTCGGCAACAACAGCAGTTTGGCGCAAAAACGAGCCGTCCGGTCGCTGCGGTGCCCCAGTTCGTGCGCCACATTGATGCCGTTGGCGCCCAGTACAATGCCCACGCCCAGCGTCAGGCCCAACAATTCCGACACAGAAAGAGCCTTTTGGGTAAGGACATACAGATATGCACCGACCAGTGCAAACACAACAGGAAGGTTCAGGTACAACAAGCCATCAAAAAATCGAAGATTGCTGCGCCTCTGCTCTTCTTCCGTCGCTACATTCACGGATGATTGCGGCGTAAAAATTTCCACTACCGGAATTAGCACAAACGCCAACACAACGGTGGCCCACGACCACGCTCCCTGAAAGTACAAGGCCACTGCGGCGCTCAGTGGCAAAAGGTATGCTGCCAGGTATTTTGCATCTTTCATGATTCCTTCATTTGTCTGGCAAAACTATTCAAAATCTGTTTTGTTCGGGAAGCGTACTTTTGCAGACCTTTTCAAAATTCTGCCACCACCACCATGGATTTTTTTCAACTTACAATAAAATCAGTCACCCCGGAAACTGCCGATACCATCACCATCGAGTTTGAACTGACGCCCGAACTGGCGCCCGTTTTCCAGTACAAACAAGGGCAATATATTACGATTCGCCACGAAATGGACGGCCACGAATTGCGCCGCTCCTATTCCATGTCGTCGAGCCCGCTGGAGAACCGCCTGGCGGTTACGGTAAAAAAAGTGGAAGGCGGCCGCATCTCTTCCTGGCTTCACGACCATGCCAAACCTGGCGACGCCCTGGAAGTAGCCGCTCCTCAGGGCCGTTTTTACAACGACCTCAATCCCGACAAACGTCGCACGTATTACCTGTTTGGCGCCGGAAGCGGCATTACTCCGCTCATGTCTATCCTGAAAACCGTACTGGAAGGCGAGCCGATGAGCGCCGTTTTTCTGTTGTACGGCAGCCGCAGCGAAGAGCAGATTATTTTCCGCGATGCACTCGACCAACTTTCTGAGCGCTACAACGGCCAGTTGCATGTAGAACACGTGCTCAGCCGCCCCAAAAAAGAAAGCAGCGGCGGCGGGCTATTCGGTATTTTTAAAAAATCGACCAGCAACTGGAAAGGAAAAACAGGACGCATCGACGGACGCATCACGACCCATTTCCTCGATGAAAATATGCCACACGGGCCCGAATCCGATTGCATTTATTTCATCTGCGGCCCCGGCGGTATGACCGATATGGTGAAAGCAACCCTTTTGGCACGCGGTATCGATGCCAAACAGATTCATACCGAACATTTCGTCAATGCAGGCCATGTCGCGGGCGAGTTCGATGCAACGGCCGCCAGCGGCAAACGTGTCATCGTACACCTGAAAGGACAAAAAATTGAACTGACCGTGCCCGATGGCGCCACCATTCTGGATGTATTGGTCAAGGAAAAATTCGATCCACCCTATTCCTGCACTGCCGGCGCCTGCTCTACCTGCATGGCCAAACTGATCAGTGGCCAGGTGAAAATGGATGCCTGCTACGCCCTCGACGATGAAGAGGTGAAAGCCGGTTATATCCTTACCTGCCAGTCGCACCCCGAAACGGCCGTGGTGGAGTTGAGTTATGACATGTGAAACACGGATTGGAAACACGGATTACGCGGATAGGACGGATTTACACGGATTGGAAACACGGATTGCGCGGAGAGCACGGATTTACACGGATTGGATTCCTGGATTGAAAATTCTCCACTTTACCGGAATCCAATCCAATCCGTGTAAATCCGTGCTCTCCGCGCAATCCGTGTTTCCAATCCGTGTAAATCCGTCCTATCCGCGTAATCCGTGTTTCCGTTTTTCCTCCTCAAAGTCCATTCCCGGATATTCCTCTTCCATCTGACGGATGGCATCCAGTTGCACCTGCACAAAAGCCTGATGCTGCTGCGTATTCGGGTGAAATGGCCGATGCTGCGCTGCGGCCCTGATTTTTTCCACCCTGGCCAACAACTGGTTCGTTTCTTCGGTAAAAAACGTTTTTTTGAAAAATTCCCACACGTACTCTTCGGCAACTTCGGATGGATGCACCATATCGGTATCGTAAAAACGATAATCGCGCAGATCGTCCATCAATAATTCATATGCCGGAAAATAATGGGCGTAAGGCAACACACGGCATATTTCCTCGCAAGCCAGCACCAAAACGGCTTTGCTCCGCTGGTTTTCCAGCAGTCCGCTCCGGAGGTGGCGCACAGGACTTACGGTTAGCACGACCTGAAGATCAGGATTTCGTTTTTTCATTTTTTCCAGAACAGCCTGCACGGTTTCCGTTGTTTCCGACACCGAAAGCCTGCGTTGTTCAAACAGGGCGCCCGGCATTTTGTGGTTGTTGGCCACCACCTGCCTGGTACTGCGCAGCGTGAAAACATCGGATGTTCCAAACGTCAGCAGCAGTCGGTTGGTGGCTTTCAAATGCGCTGAAAATATCTGCCAGGCATCTGAAATTGCCGTCAAAGTCTCCTTTCGGTCCGGCCTGGAAAAATGCCCGTGGTGTTCCCAACTGTGCCAGAGTCCGGCATTTTCGAACAAATCCGATTCCGCAAAAGGGCACTGATCCAACAACAGATCATCCAAGCTGCGCGCCATCGAGACAGGGTTGTACACGATACCGAACGGGTTGGTGAGCGCCTGAAACTTGTGTTCCTGCAGTCGCTTCCCCATATTTTCCGTGAAACACGAACCCACCAGCAGGAGCCGATCGGCATAAGCGATGGAAAAAGGTGCCCGAACGGGCGGTAGAATGGTGCGGAAATCGTTCATTTTTATGGGTTTTTACGACTATGAAGTTGTTGCCGAATGCACGCACAAATTTCAGCGCAAACTTGCTACTTTTACCGCTCGCATTGCTCTGTCCATCGGGGTATCGGCGTTTTTTATTCTACTGCAAACCATCTTTCATGAGTCTGTTCGATCGCCTTTTCGGCGCTTCCAAGAAAAATCAGCCCGACATCGTGTTCGGTCGCTATACGGATGCGTATAAATCCGAGGCACAACAGGAAGCATTTGACCGCTCTCTGGAAGCATTTGAACGCGGTGAACGCATGAGTGCTTACCGAGATTTCCTTGCGTTTCTGAAAGACGAACATACAGAGAATATCACCTGGCAAGAATCGGGCGACACGATTCACTTTGAATTTTGGCAGGGCTCCCGGCGTGTAACAGGCTTTGCCAACAATGAAAAAGTGAAAGTGGAAAGCAAGGTGGCTCGTGCCGACGACCTCAACGTAGGCTTTTTGCGACGCCTGATGGAATACAATTTCAACCTCAAGTTCAGCCGTTTCGCCCTCGACCCCGACAATAACTTGTGCATCGTCTTCGACACCCATACGCTCGATGGCGCGCCGCACAAACTCTTGCAGGCCATGCGCGAACTGGCCATCCATGCCGACAAGCAGGACGACCTGCTGCTCGACGAGTTCAAAATGCTGCGCCCGGCGGAAGAACGTACCTACGGCGATATTACCGACGCCGAAAAAGAGGTGAAATACGAGTACCTGTGCCAGGAAATCCGCCGTGCACTGGAAGAACTCGATAAGGGCAAACCCGATCCCAATCAATTCCCGGGTACCTATGCCTACATGTTGCTGGCATTGGCTTTCCGACTCGATTATCTCGTGCGGCCAGAAGGCTTTATGATGGACGTGTTGGAGCGCATCCACTCCATTTATTTTGCCAAAAACAACCAGACACCGCAGGTGAAGGTGCAAAACATCCGAAAGGAATTTCTAAAACTGCTGGATAGGCCCAAAGAAGCCTTTTTTAAGGAAATGTACCGCACCCGCAGCACTTTTGGTGTAAATCCGCCTGTCAACCACGGTACCGTCGTTGGTCTGATTGAAGGAGAAATGCCCAATATGGAATGGCCGATTCAGCAAAACCACGATGTGCTGGCATTGGCTGTACCTCAATATATTGCAGGTTTTGCCCTGTTTCACTACGCGCCGCCTAAACCTGTACGCGAACTGTTGCACCTGTTTTTTCAGATAACGGAAGCCCCGTTTTTCCGTTCCGTAGGCTTCGACATTCCTTATATGGATACAGCGGGTTTGCCGAATAAATCGGAAATAACCCGTGCCATGCGGAAAATCATGGATCAAAACCGCGCACAGTTTCCACACCTGAAATTCGACCCACAGCGCCTCGATTTCGGCTCCATGGTGTTGTTCTCGAAATCGTACATCCTGATTCTAAAGGATTTAAACCTGAATAAAGCCGAATGAATGATTTTGTAGAGACATACCGCAATGTGATCATCCAGATCGCCACTCCGAACAGCACCGGTACGGGTTTTTTCCTCCGCGACCGCGGTCTGATCGTCACCAATCACCATGTGGTGGAGGGCAATCGCGTGGTGGTGATCGAAGGGGCTAAATTCGGCAAACAATTGGCGCGCGTTTACTATGCCGACCAGAAATACGACCTCGCTTTTCTGGAAGGCCCGCACCATCTGGAAGAATTGCCGGAAGTACGGTTGGGCACCGGAAAAACCTTGCGCGAACGCGACCAGGTAACTGCAATCGGGCACCCGTTTGGATTAAAATTTTCCGTAAAAAGCGGCATCGTTTCCAATACCCGGGAGGTGCTCAACGGCATCCCCTACCTGCACATCGATGCGGCCCTCAACCCTGGCAACAGCGGCGGCCCCTTGGTCGACAACGATGGTGAAATCGTCGGCGTCAACACTTTTGTTATTCAAAACGGCGACAATACCGGCTTTTCGCTGCCAGTTAACTATCTGCATGAGTCGCTGGAAGGATATGTCATCGCAGGTTCCGACAATGCCTGCCGATGCACCGCCTGTCTGAATATTGTAACAGCGGAAACGGTAGAAAACAATTTTTGCAGTTTTTGCGGAAACAAGGTCGAACTGCCCGGCTCCGTGGAGGAATATGTGCCTTCCGGCATCAGCAAAACCATTGAAAATCTGATTGGCCAATTAGGCTACGACGTCATGATTAGCCGCAGCGGCCCCAATGCCTGGGAAATCAAGCAGGGCAGCGCCACGATCGTCATCACCTACCATGACAAAACGGGACTGCTTTCCTGCGATGCTGTGCTGTGCCAGTTGCCCAAGGAAAATATCAAACCGTTGTACGAATACCTGTTGCGTGAAAACTACACCAACGAAGCGCTCACGCTCAGCGTACACGAGCAGGACATCGTGTTGTCGCTGCTCATTTTCGATCGTTACCTGAACGATGAGACGGGCATGGTTTTGCTGAAAAATCTGTTCGAAAAAGCAGATTACTACGACAACGTGCTGGTAGAACAGTATGGCGCCACCTGGAAAACGCAGGATTAGGGCGCATCTCCATCCACATTTGCCACTTGTTTATTGCCTCTTGCCTCTTTTTCTATTGCCCCTTGAGCAACCAGGCTTCCAGCGTTTTCTGATACAATTCAAACGAACCCAGGTTGTTGTGCGAGCCGCCATCGATCGTGATGAAGTCATCGCCGGGTTTGAGCACCTGTTTCAGGTTTTCAGCGCAGGCATAAGGCACTACGCGGTCGCGCGTGCCGTGAAAAATGAGCAGCGGCAGCGTTGTCGCTTTCAAATAAACATCGTTGGTAAAATGGAATGCCAGTTTAAAAGGCGGGTCGTCGCGGCGCACATGGCTGGCCAGCAATCCGGCGATATTGTCGAATGGCGTTTCCAGCAGCACCATCCTGGCCGCTACTCGGGCCGCCAGGTAACTGGCCATACCGGTTCCCAGAGATCGCCCATACAGGATAATTTCTTCGGGTTTGTACTGTTCCCGTAGCCACTGGTATATCTGCATGGCATCGGAAAAATATGCGTGTTCATCGGGTTCTCCCGTACTTTTTCCGTAGCCGCGGTAATCGGGGGCCAGAAAATCGTATCCCCGGCTGGTAAAATCGCGGTGCATGGCGCCCCAACGTTGCAGATTGTCGCGGTTTCCATGAAAATACAGCACGACACCTTTTTTTACAGCAGCAGGACTTGGGAAAAAAAGGGCATTCAGCCGGGCGCCATCGGGCGTGTCGAAAAAGTGTTCGGTAAATGTTTCCGGAAAATGAAAACGATGATCGGGCGCCAGGATGACCGGGCGAAACAGTGCTTTTTTTTGAAGAAATTTGGAAAAAACCGAGGGCATGGGCAATGCGACTATTTCAGTTTTTCATTGTTCGCATGGCGGTCGGCATCCCGGCGTGTTTTTTTATCGAGGTTTTTTTGAAGCGCTTCGGTCAGGTCGATGCCGGTCTGGTTGGCCAGGCATACGAGTACAAACATCACATCGGCCATTTCATCAGCCAGGTCTTCGCGGGCAGTAGCCGCCAATTCGGGCGTTTTAAACGATTGCTCGCCATATATCCGGGCCATCAGGCGCGCCACTTCGCCCACTTCTTCCATCAGGATGGCTGTATTGGTCAGTTCGTTGTAGTAACGAATGCCAATGGTGTTGATCCATTGGTCGACGGTATTTTGCGCTTCCTGAATGGTCATGTTGAAATGAGTAAAAGAGGAGGTACGGGCGAAAAAACCCGTACCTCCTCCTGAATTAATTCCTCAAGGGTTTGCCGTTTTCCAGCATAAACTGAATACGTTCCAGCGTTTTTTGTTCGCCGCAAAGTGACAGGAACATTTCGCGTTCGATATCGAGCAGGTATTGCTCCGACACCTGCTGCGGGCTGGTGAGGTCGCCACCGCACAGCACATAGGCTACCTTTTTGGCAATTTTTATATCGTGCTCGGTAGCGTAATTACCCAGTTGCAGCGAATGCGCAGCGATGTAGAGCGCGCCCAGGCCGGTGCGGCCCAGCACATACACGTCTTTGCGCTGGATGGGCCTGACATAGGTGTCGGCCATTTCGAGCACTTTTTTCTTGGCTTCACTGATATTTCTGGCCGCATTGGGTACTACCTGGTCTTTTGTAGACAGAAGGTATCCGTAGTTGAAGGCTTCATGGGCCGATGTGGCTACCTGTGCCGTGGCAATGGTTTTGAATTTGTCGATCAGGCGTGGAATCTGTACATCACCTTCCTTGCTGATTTCGTCGGAAAGGCGCACAGCAAACTCTTTGGTGCCGCCACCACCGGGGATAATGCCCACGCCGACTTCTACCAGACCAATATAACTTTCCGCAGCAGCAACTACCGCATCGGCGTGCATGGAAAATTCGCAGCCGCCGCCAAATACATAACCTTGCGTAGCAATCACCACCGGAATTGCCGAGTAGCGAATGCGCATGGACGTTTGTTGGAACAGGTGAACGGCCATATTCAGTTCATCCCATTCCTGCTGATAAGCCATCATGGCAATCATCATCAGGTTGGCGCCTACGGTAAAGTTCTGGGCATTGTTGCCGATCACCATCCCTTTCCAGCCCTGCTCTTCTGCTATTTGGATCGAATCATTGATGCCCCGCAAAATACCCTCGCCAATGGAGTTCATTTTGGAGTGGAATTCGAGGCACAATACGCCATCGCCAATGTCGTGCAAGGTGCATTCGGCATTGGTGTACACAGGCTTGTTGGAGCGATAGGTATCGAGTATCACAAACGAATCGCCGCCGGGCAAGGGCTGGTACGACTTCCGGATGGGGTCGTAGCACAGGCGTTTGCCATTTTCCACTTTGTAGAAAGAGGTATGGCCGGCTGCCAGCATGTCTTTTACCCAGTCTGCTATTTTTTCACCTTGTTCTTCCGCCAGGCGAACCCCTTCGGCCACGCCCACCATGTCCCACAACTGGAACGGGCCTGCCTCCCAGGCAAAACCGGCGCGAATGGCATCGTCGATGGCATAAGCGGTATCTGAAATTTCAGGAATACGATTGCTCACATAGGCAAACAGCCCCAGGTGTGCGCGTTGCAGCAGTTGCGCGCCCTTGTCGTCGCCTTTGAACACGGCGCGGATACGGCGTGGCAGTTCCTCGATCTGTTTGAGGGTTTCTAGGATAGGCAGTTTTTCCTTCTGTGAAACGCTGTATTCAAGCGTGTCGAGGTTGAGGGCCAGCACAACCGGGCGGCCTTTCGCGTCCTTTTCTGCCGTTTTTTTGTAAAATCCCTGGCCGGTTTTATTGCCAAGAAATTTGTTGTCGATCAGGAATTGGAGGTATTTCGGAATGACAAATGCGCCGATTTGTTCGTCATTCGGGCAGTTTTCGCGCATGCCGTTCAGTACGTGTACGGCAGTATCCATGCCTACCAGGTCGCCGAGACGGAACGTGCCCGTTTTGGGGCGGCCGACAGCCGGGCCGGTCAGCGCATCTACGGTATCGATGCCAAGGCCCATTTCCTGTGTCAACTGGTAGATGCGCGCCATGGCATACACCCCCACACGGTTGGCGATAAACGCGGGGGTATCTTTGCAGAGCACGGTTTGTTTGCCCAGAATGACATCGCCATAGTGCATGAAAAACTCGGTGACGGCCGGGTCGGTATCCGGTGTGGGGATTATTTCCAGCAGGCGCATGTAGCGCACAGGGTTGAAGAAGTGCGTGCCGCAAAAGTGTTTTTTAAAATCTTCGCTACGCCCTTCGGCCATCATGTGGATGGGGATACCGGAGGTATTGGAAGTAACCAGCGTGCCCGGAGTACGATACTTTTCGACTTTTTCGAACACCTGTTTTTTGATGTCGAGCCGCTCTACCACGACCTCTACAATCCAGTCGTATTCTTTTATTTTGGGTAAGTCGTCTTCAAAATTGCCGATGGTAATCCGGCTGGCAAATTTATTGTCGTAAAACGGCGCAGGCTTGGCTTTGAGCGCATTTTGCAACGAATTGGCGGCCATTCGGTTGCGGGCAGCGGGCTTCTGCGCTTCGTTCTCCGCGAGATCGGGCGGCAGAATATCGAGTAGGAGTACTTCAATACCACAACCGGCGAGTTGTGCGGCAATTCCTGTTCCCATCAGGCCGGAACCCAGCACGGCCACTTTACGAATATGTTTGTTGAGCATAACTATTGGTTAGAGCGTCAGCGAAAATTCGTTGCGAAGATAGGGATTATTAGTCAACTGTCAATAGTGCTGAGTAGTAAGTCCTGAGTCCTGAGTCTGTAGAGTACACCTTATTACCCCAAGCGTTCATGTTTGGGAATCCCCGGGGTAATAAGGTGTACTCTACAGACTCAGGACTCAGGACTTACTACTCAGCACTAATATGCTCTGGCGTCTTTGTTCTCCACAAAGTTCATAAAAGCCCGATTGGCCACCCGATTACCGCCCGGGGTAGGGTATTTGCCTGAAAAATACCAGTCGCCGCTGTTTTTTGGACAAGCGGCATGCAAGCCGTCGAGCGTTTGAAAAATGACGTCGAGTTGAGGCTTAATATCTTTTGGGCGAACGATTTCGGCAATTTTTTGGCTGATTTGCTCGTATTCGAAGTGCTCGTACAAGGGCGCCACTTCGTTCATCACCGCTTCGATGGGCAGGAATTCAGAGTTTTTGCAGCGTTCGTAGGTTTCCTGCAGCAGGTGCTCCTTGCCATTTTCTTTCAGGAGGGCTACCAGTGCCTGAAATGCAACAAAATCCCTCATTTTGCTCATGTCGATCCCGTAGCAATCCGGGAAACGAATTTGCGGTGCGCTACTCAGAATAATAATACGTTTGGGTTTGAGGCGAGCCGTAATGCTCACAATGCTGTCGCGCAGGGTGGTGCCGCGCACAATGGAGTCGTCGAGCAGCACCAGGGTATCCGCATGGTCGTTGCAAATACCGTAGGTCACGTCGTAGACATGGCTGACCATGCTGTTGCGCGCTTTTTTGTCGGCAATGAAGGTGCGTTGCTTGTCGTCTTTGTGTACAAGTTTTTCATTGCGTGTATGAACGGTCAGTATTTCAAGCAGTTTTTCCGGCGTCATGTCTTTGCCTTGTGCCAGAATCTGTTCCTGTTTCCACCTGTTCATTTCCGCGTCCAGTCCTTCCATGAGCCCGTAGTAGGCAGCTTCGGCAGTATTGGGAATATAGGAAAAAACCGTGTGTTTGATATCGTAATTGACCGCTTCCAGGGCACGGGAGGCCAGTTGATAGCCGAGTTTTTTGCGCTCCTGATAAATTTCGCGGTCATTGCCCCGGCTAAAATAAATGCGCTCAAAAGAGCAGGCGCGGTTTTCCCGGGGTTCGATGAACGGCAGTTCCTCTACTTTACCATTGTATTTGATGATAAGCGCGTGGCCCGGTTTGAGTTCGCGAACGTTTTTATACCGAATATCAAAGGTCGACTGAATAGCCGGGCGTTCGGAGGCGCCCACCACCACTTCATCATCCATGTACCAGTAAGCCGGGCGAATACCGTTGGGGTCGCGCATGAGGAATGCGTCTCCATGACCGATTAATCCTCCCAACACATAACCGCCGTCAAATTTTTTGCTGGCGCGCCGGAGGAGGCGCTGCACGTCGAGGTTTTCAAAAATGAGTTGATTGAGGTTTTGGTTGGAATAGCCGTCGGGCTTGAACCAGGTGTGCAGGCGTTGTACCTCATCGTCGAGGAAGTGGCCGATTTTTTCCAGCACGGTCACCGTATCGCTTTTTTCCTTGGGATACTGACCCAGTTCTACCAGTTCTTCGAACAATTCATCCACGTTGGTCATGTTGAAATTGCCGGCCAGCAAGAGGTTTCGGGTAATCCAGTTGTTCTGGCGATGGAAGGGGTGTACACGTTCGATGCTGTTGTCGCCGTGGGTGCCGTAGCGCAGGTGGCCCATCAGCACTTCTCCCATGTAGGGCATGTTGGCTCTCAGCCAGGCGGGATCGTTGCGTTGTTCGGGGGTTGTTGCATTGAGGCGCGCCCACACCATATCGAACAAGTCGGTCAGGTAGTTGGTGGCGTTGCTTCGCTTGCGGCTGATGTAGCGGGTACCCGGCTCGGGGTTTAGTTTGATGGTAGCGATGCCGGCGCCGTCCTGGCCTCGATTGCGCATTTTTTGCAGCAGGAGCTGCATTTTTTGCACCCCGTAGAAGGCCGTACCATATTTTTTGTGGTAATAATCGAGTGGTTTGAGCAGTCGCACCACCGCGATGCCGCATTCATGCTTGATAGGATCGCTCATTGCGAGACGTCAGTATGTGGTTGGAAAAGTACATCCGGGAAAAGAGCCGCAAAGATAGTACGAACTGCGAAGTTGTCAGAGCGAAGTCGTTCAGCATTTCAGATATACTTGAAGAAGAGGGCATCGATTAACAGAATTATCACCGTCGTTTTTGTTGCACTGCTTCTTCCTTTGGTGCGGTCATTTTAATATTGGCAAGGTCGAGCAATTGCTCTTTGTTTTCCTTTTTCAGCAAAACGAGGAGATCGCAGCATTGTTTAAAAAAGGTCTCCGCTTCTCCGGGGGATAACATTTTATTAGGTTTGTAGGCAATCAGATAGTAATTGCTGCCTTCGATGTGAACGGGCGGTTGCTCGGTCAGAAAGTCGCGAATTTCAGGCGTGAATTTTTCTCGAATGAGGTCGGTAAACTCGCTGTTGAGCCAGAATTTATCCGAAAACTCCTTGTTTTCCTCAAAATTCACATCTGAATCCCAGCCGATGTAGGCCAGCACTTTATGCCACCATGTTTCGGGTTTGAGCCGAAAATCGGGCAGGTACCAGTTTTTATCGTCGGCAAAAAAGACTGTTTGTGTGATGCGTCGCGAACTTTTTCCTGTAGAAACCACATAGGAGTAATCGAACAAGTACACCTGAGTGCCATCCACTTCTCCGCGGAGGATATTGGCAACCGATCCATTTCTAAACCAGGCAGAACGCTCCCGTGAAAACAGGTCGAATGACTGCAATTGGCGCGTTAATCCCAGGGAGTGATCGGTCACAGCCATTAAGTTGAGTTGTCGGCCAAGTTCCTCCGTTTCTGCTTTTCGCTGTTTTGCACGCCTTGCTTTCCAGGCATAAATCATGGTGAAGGCGCCGGCAAATGTCAGCAGAACAGGAAGGACATCAAAGATCGTGAGCAGCATAGGTCTGGAGGAATGAGGCCGTAAAAATGCAAAAAAGTATCGGGATTTGCATTGCACAAGCCTCCGTACTTTTGCGGCATGGCACAAATCAAGCAATTTCTTTTGAATGCATCCCTGAAGGTGTTTGGGCTGCTTCCGTTCCGCCTTCTCTATATGCTGTCCGATATGTTGGCGTTTATCCTGTATTTTTTGGTGGGTTACCGCAGCAAGGTCGTGTCTGAAAACCTGCGCCGTGCATTTCCGGAAAAAACGGATGCCGACATCAAGGTTATTACCAGGCGTTTTTACCACCACCTGACCGATATTTTGCTGGAATCGCTCCTGGTCCCCTCTCTTTCCAAAGAGGAGGCAATCAGGCGTTGCAAACCTGTAAATCCGGAAGTTGTCAATCAATATTTGGATCAAAAACGCCCCGTTATCCTGGCGGGCAGCCACCTGGGCAACTGGGAATGGGGTGGGCAATCGATGCCGCCATTTTTTCATGGCGCCACCATTACGGCATTCAAACCCCTGACGGACAAAACGATGGAAGTTTATTTAAACAAAATTCGTTCGCAAACGGGCATGGAACTGGTCAGCATGGAGGAGTTTTTCAGGGTCATGCGAAAACGTAGCGAAGAAGCAGCCGTATATATTTTATTGAGCGATCAATCGCCCAGCAGCCGGAAAAGCGCTCATTGGGTGCAGTTTTTCGGGCAGCCCACCGCCACCTTACCAGGTCTCGACGTGTTGGCACGCAAATTTAACTGGCCGGTGGTGTATTACCGCACGGTGCGCCTCCGGCGCGGGTATTATGAAATTGTATTCGAAGATTTGTGTGCTGAACCCATTGGCATGCCCGACCAGGCCATCACCCAGGTATATACAGATATGCTGGAACGCGACATACGCCAGCAGCCCGAGTCGTGGCTGTGGAGCCACAAACGCTGGAAAATGAAGTGGGAAGAGTAGTTTCTAGGCCACGCGCTTGCTCCGCTGCCACAGCACCAACATACCGATAGCGCTTAAAGAAAACAACCCGATGGAAATGATTTCTGCTTGCGTGAGTTTCATACCCCACACGTCGTGCAATACATTTACCCGGATTTTTTCGATCAGAAAACGCTCTATGGCGATCAGGCCGAGGTAAATGAAAAACAACATGCCCAGAATTTTCACCCGGGTGCGCAAAAACCATAAAATGGCAAATACCACCGTCATCATCAAAATTTCATAAAACGGGGTAGGAAAAACAGGTTGCGACAACTGCATACAGTAGTCCCAGGTGCAATGCGGAATGGGCTCGCTCATCACTGGATCGGTCGAAGGCGTATTGAGCACGTGATGTGGATATTTATACGCCCACATCCAGTCGGGAAGAAATGACATCCAGCCGGGTTTTGGGGCTGTATTGACAATACCCCAGTCGCCGTCGCCACTGAGTTGGCACCCGATACGCCCTACGCCGTATCCTACTGTCAGCGATGGTGCCACGGCATCGGCTGTTTGCAGGAACGGGATGCGATGGCGGTACATATAGCCAACCACGGCAATAAATCCGAGCACCAGGCCGCCGAAAAAGGCAAGTCCGCCGCCAGAGGTAAGCGTTCCAATAGGGTCGGCGATGAACGTTTCCCAATTGTCGAACACGTCAAATAACTTGGCGCCTACGATACCACCGATGGCGGCCGCCACGGTCATTTCATTGATGCGGTCATGCGGCCAGATTTGAACCTCTTTTGTAACCGGCTCTTTTTTCTTGTTTTTATTGGCTTCCCACCAGGTGAGCCCTGCGAGAAATGCAGCCCCTACAAGTGCAGCAGGCCAATGCATCTTGGCCGACAGAATGATGGATGCCGGATCCTGCCGGAATTCGTGATAGTGTGCATATGCATAAAAACCTTTGCCTCCAAGGAGCAATCCAACCAGGGCATTCCCGGCGATTTCGCCCGGCGTAGCAGGCGCCCCTTCGGTAATCGTTTTTTTATCAGGCCGATACAAACCTTCTTTTGCCTTTCGCTTCAATTCAACATAAAAGACTACTGCACTGGCCAAAAAAGCCATTGCCAGTACAAAGCCGAACATTTTAAAAATGGCCAGCCAGTTGTCGGGCGCAGTACCAAAAAGATCGTGAAAGAGATAGGATAGATCAGGATACATAATGTAATTTTCTGAAAATCAGCGTTTTGCAACAATATTGTGGCAAAGATAGAAAACACCGTAGCGCAAAGTAGCAGATCGGGTTAAATTCATGTGTAGTATGAAACGAATTGCGCTGTGCTTCGCGCCTGAAAAGGGTCTATTTTTTAAAACTATTCTGAAAAAGCGAAAAAAATAGCCGCAGTGGCGGATTCTCCCCGACGCTTTCTATTTTTGCCGCACTTTTTTAGCAACACACAACCGGACAAAATGGATAATATTCAAAATACCCGTGGCAAAGGCTATTGCATGCTGTACCTGTTCATGATCCTGTTCTTCCTGATCGGACTGATTCTGATGCTGTACAACCGCAATAGCATTCTGGATTTTCCGAAAATGTAACTGCCTCAGGAAAAAATCCGGTAAACGGCCCAGGCGCCGAAATAAGCCAGCAAACTCATCGCAACAAACTGCATGGCAGCCCACTTCCAGCTGCCCGTTTCTCGCCGTACCACGGCCAGGGTGCTGAAGCATTGCATCGCCAAGGCGTAAAATACCAGTAGCGACAAGGCTGTCGCCAGCGTATATACCGGTTGGCCGGTATCGCTGAAGGTTTCCACTTTCATTTTGCTTCGCAAGGTGGCCTTGGCAGCATTCTCGGTGCGATCGTTGATGTCGCCTTCCTCAGAACCCATATTGTATAATACGGCCAGTGTTCCAGTAAATACTTCGCGGGCAGCAAAAGAGGTGAGCAAGGCTATGCCTATTTTCCAGTCGTAGCCCAGCGGCCGAATCAGCGGCTCGAACGATTTGCCCATTTGCCCTGCAAAGGAGGCTTCCAGGCGGCGTTGTTGCACAAAATCTTCTGTCTGCGTGGAATCGAGTCGCATTTCTCGGGCTTCCTGATGCGCTGTAAGGGTAGCGTCGCTGATAGCATTGCCAGGTCCGAATCGCGACATGGCCCATAATACAATCGACACCACGAGGATGATTTTACCGGCGCCGGCTACGAAGGCCACTACTTTTTCCCATACCGACAACCACACGTTTTTCCAGTGCGGCATGCGGTATTCGGGCAGTTCGATCGCCAAAAAAGATGGTTCGCGCGTACGCAGCCATTTTTTCATGGCCCATCCTGCCAGAAAAGCCGTCAGAACACCCAGGGCATACATACTGCCAAAAACAAGCGACTGTGCATTGAAAATGCCGCCCACTTTAACGGCTGGTACTGCCAGCCCGATCAATACCAGATACACCGGAATGCGTGCGCTGCAACTGACAAACGGCGTTACCATAATCGTGATAAGCCGTTCCTGCCAGTTGCCGATGGTACGGCTGCTCATAATGGCAGGCACTGCACAAGCACTTCCACTAATCAGGGAAATGACACTGCGGCCGTTCATCCCGAACCTGCGCATGGTTTTGTCAAACATAAACACCACACGCGCCATGTAGCCCACTTCTTCCAGAATGGAAATGAGCAGGAAAAGCAGTGCAATTTGTGGCACAAATACCAAAATGCCGCTCATGCCGGCTAAAATTCCATCCGTGAGCAGTTCTGTAAACCAGCCTTCACCCAGGGCAGACGCTACCCATTCACTCAGTAATCCGAAGCCATTCTCAATGGCATCCATCGGATACCCGCTCCAGTCGAATATTGCTTGGAAGATCAGGAGCATAACCGCTATAAAAATCACAGGGCCACCGATACGGTGGGTAAGTACGGCATCGAGTTTGTCGGTAGTTGTGCTGGGAAAAGCCGGAGGCTGATGGATCGACTCCCGCACAATCGGCATAAATTTGTCATACCGGTCAAGCGTTTCATCCACCTGTGTGCGTAGCGACTGAAAATCCTTGGTAATCGCAATGGCATCGAGTACCTCTTTTTGCTGCTTTTTCAAAAAAGGCAACCACTGGTGGTGGTGCAAAATGAGCAAAGCCCGATAAGGATTCTCGATGGAAAGATTGTGCCGGATGGCATCCGTAATTTGTTTCTCCTGATCCGTTAATTTGTAAAAAGGCTTGTATTCGCTTGCTTTTTCTGGCGCTTTCAACATTTTTTCCAATTCCGAAAGCAGGCGCTGGATATTGTCTTCCTTCCGGCCGCTGATGGAAATAACCGGCAAGCCGAGTTGGTCGCTGAGTTTGGCAGCATTTACCTTTATGCCCATTTCCGAGGCAGTATCCGACATATTGAGCGCCAGAATGACCGGCAGGTTCAGGTCGAGCAACTGCGTCAGCAACAGCAAATGACGCTCCAGGTGCGTCACATCGGCAATGTAAATGAGGGCGTCCGGGAAAAAAGTGTCGGCAGGGTTTGTCATTACCGCTGCCACCAGTTTTTCATCCGAAGAGGTAGGATACAAACTATATGTGCCGGGAAAATCAATGAGCGTGGCTTCGCTTCCGCTTGGAAAACGCATCCGTCCGGTTTTAATTTCAACCGTAACGCCCGGGAAATTGCCCGTATGCTGTCGCAATCCCGTCAGCAAATTGAATACCGTAGACTTGCCTGCATTTGGATTGCCCACCATCCCGACTTTGGGCAATCTGTCTTCTTCTTTCCACATCATACTTCCAACAGAATACTGGCCGCCTCTTCTTCCCGCAGTGCAATGCGAATTCCGTCTACCTTGATATAATAGGCTTTCCCAAAAGGAGAAGTACGCACCATTTCAATGCGGGTACCCGGCAATACACCCATGGCAGTAAGTTTGCAGGCCAGGGTAGCATCGGTAATAGAAATCGTTCGGGCGCTTTCGTTCGTCTTTAAATCGGGGATGGTTCTGTAACGACGTTGCATAAACTTGGTAGGGTGAAATTAGACAAAATCTAAACACGGCAAATGTATGGGTTGTTTTCCATTTGCCTGTAAAAGTTATGCAAGAGATTTGTCAGACCTTCCGTTGCGCGGCTTTCCTGCGGCGCAAATCCATGAATTCTCCACTTTCATCTGTTTTTTCCGGGCATGCATCAACTGTTTGGAGCATTAGCCGTTTAGCACTGATGCTGGTAATCATGGCATTCGGGACGTTCAGAATGTGCAACAAAGATATGGTGTAACAAGCAATACCCTTGTTCATTGTAGCACATTATACTACTTTTTATACACCGACGCCGATACCCTAATATTGCATCGACATGAATTTTATTCTAAAAATGGCCTGGCGCGACAGCCGCCGCAATCGCAGCCGCCTCTTGCTGTTTATTTCCGCTATCACCGTCGGCATTGCTGCACTTACCGCCGTACGTTCTTTTTCGGTCAATTTGATGGGCGATATCGATCGGGAAGCCAAAACATTGCTGGGCGCCGACCTGCTGATCGATGCCAACCAGCCAGCCCCGGATTCTATTCTTTCCAAACTGGAATCGGGCGCTACGGAAAAAGCCAGGGTGCTGAATTTTGTCAGCATGGTGCGTTTTCCGAAAAATGGCGGTACAAGGCTTTCCATGATCCGTTCGCTGGAAGGCAATTATCCTTTTTACGGAAAATGGAAAAGCGAGCCCGAACAATCGTGGCAAACGTTTCGGAAAGGGAAAAAAGCGCTGGTCGACCATGCGCTGATGCTTCAATACGGCATTCAACCCGGCGACAGCATCCAGATCGGCGACGTTACTTTTCTGGTAGAAGGCGATCTGCTGTCTTCTCCCGGGCGAGCGGGTATTGCTTCCAGTATTGCGCCGGTGGTATTTATCACCTCCGAATGGCTCGATAGCACCCACCTGATTCAGCGCGGCAGCCGCGTCGATTATCAGTATTTTTACCAAATGCCTGCCGGGAGCGATCCTGATGCGCTGGTAAAAGGCATGGAAAAACAACTTGAAAAAGCCAACCTGAACTCCGACACCGTGAAGAGCCGGAAAGAAAGCATCGGTTCTGCTTTTGGCAATTTTGGCACCTTCCTGAACCTGGTTGGTTTTATTGCCCTGCTATTGGGTTGTATCGGCGTGGCGGGCGCCGTACATATTTACATCAAAGACAAACTGCCTACGGTAGCCATTTTGCGTTGCCTGGGCGCCAGCGGGCGCAAGGCATTTTATGTGTATCTGGTGCAAGTGGCCGGTATTGGTTTGCTGGGTGCACTGGCCGGCGCTATCGGCGGGTCACTCATTCAAAAACTGTTGCCCTGGGTGCTGCGCGACCTGTTGCCGATCGAATCTGTCAGCACCGATTTTTCTCCGGGTGCGATCGCGCAAGGGGTACTTCTGGGTCTTTTTGTAGCCGTACTGTTTGCATTGTTACCCTTGTCGGGCATTCTTAAAACATCTCCTTTACGCACTTTGCGCGCCTCTTATGATGAAAGTGAGGGCAGTGGCCGCCGTTTTGATCCGTTGCGTTGGGGCGTTTATTCCTTGATCACGCTGGCTATTTTCGGATTTACATGGTGGCTGGTGCGAGACTGGATGGAAACGCTGTTTTTCATGGGTGGCATTGCGGCCGCTTTCCTGATTCTGTGGGGTATATCCAAAATGCTCACGTTTTCATTGCGTCGGTTTTTCCCGAAAAAATGGAGTTATATCGCCAGACAAGGCATTGCCAATTTGTTCCGGCCCGAAAACCAGACGGTATTGCTGGTGGTCACCATCGGACTGGGTACCATGCTATTGTCGACCCTGTTCCTGATTCAAAACCTGTTGTTGAAACAAGTAGAGTTTTCCGGCAGCGGCAGTCAGCCCAATATGATCCTGTTCGATATCCAGTCGAGTGAAAAAGACAGCGTGGCTGCCCTTGTTCGCGCCAATGGTATGCCCGTCATGCAGCAGGTGGCTATTGTCACCACCCGTATCGAAACCATCGACGACCGCACCAAAGCGCAGGATGAGGCCGACACCACCAATGCCATGCCGCGCTGGGTGTGGGATCGCGAATACCGCGTCACATTCCGCGATACTTTGATTGAAACGGAAAAAGTTATAGAAGGACAATGGGAAGGTGTTTACACGCCCGGACAACCCATCAAGGTGTCCATTTCCGATGGACTTCAGCGCGCCATGAAAGCCAAAATCGGCACCAAACTCGTTTTCAACGTGCAGGGCACCCGCCTGGAATGTGAAGTGGGCAGCGTGCGAAAAGTAGATTTCAACCGGGTTCAAACGAACTTTCTGGTTGTTTTCCCAACCGGCATACTGGAAGACGCACCCCAGTTTCATGTAATTGTATCCAAAGTAGCCAGCGCCGAACAATCGGCTCGTTTCCAAAGCCAACTGGTGCATCGATACCCGGGTATCTCCGCGATCGATCTGACACAAATCCTCAAATCGGTGGATGAAGTGCTGCGCAAAGTGTCTTTTGTTATCCGTTTTATGGCGTTGTTCAGCATTCTTACCGGTTTGCTGGTACTCATTAGTTCCATTTACCAGGGTAAATACGCCCGTATTCGCGAGAGTGTGCTGCTGCGTACCCTCGGCGCCAGCCGCCGCCAGATTTTGCTCATCAATGCACTCGAATATTTCCTGCTCGGCGCACTGGCTTGCCTGGCAGGTATTGGCCTGTCGGTAGCAGGCGCCTGGGCCCTGGCTCGTTTTGCCTTCAAAATTCCTTTCGAACCGCAATGGTGGCCCTTGCTACTCACCTTTGCCATCATCGCCGCCATCACGGTTTTGATCGGCCTGTTCAACAGCCGGGAAGTGGTGAACAAGCCGCCGCTGGAGGTGCTGCGGGCGGAAGCGTGACTTTAAAGTCCTGGGTCGGGAGTCCTGAGTCCTGAGTCTGTAGAGTTGACCACGTTACTCTAGGATTCCATTTGTAGTATGCCAGAGTAACGTGGTCAACTCTACAGACTCAGGACTCAGGACTCCCGACTCAGGACTTTTACATACCTTTGGCGCATGCAAGCCAAAAAGTCCTACGGTCAACATTTTTTAAAAGACGACAGCATTGCAGCCGGCGTAGCCGATGGGTTGTTGCAAGCGGCCCAAACCGGCCGCGTATTGGAAGTAGGCCCTGGCATGGGTATGCTGACCAAGCACCTGCTGGCCCACAAGGATTTTGAAACCTGGGCTGTGGAAGCCGACGGCGATATGGTAGCCTATCTGCAAAAACACTACCCGGATTTTTCAAGCCGCCTGATTTTCAAGGACTTTCTGGAATTTGATCCTGCAACTACTTTTGGAACAGCGCCGTTTTGCCTGATTGGCAATTTCCCGTACAACATTTCCACCCAGATTCTTTTCAAGCTGCTCGATTACAGAGCGCAGATTCCTGAAATGGTGGGTATGTTTCAAAAAGAAGTGGCCGACCGCGTGGTGGCAGGGCCAGGCTCCAAAGTGTACGGCATTACCAGTGTTTTTGCGCAGGCTTCCTACGACACAGAGTATTTGTTTACGGTTAAACAGGATGCTTTCAACCCGCCGCCCAAAGTGTTGTCGGCAGTGATCCGGCTCACACGAAAAGCGGTGTTTGAACCTGGCTGTGATGAAAAATTGTTCCGGCATCTGGTAAAAACGGCCTTCAACCAGCGCCGTAAAATGCTGCGCAATACACTCAAGCCTTTTTTACCCGCCGAACAATTGATGGACGATCCCTTTTTCCAGAAACGTCCGGAAGAACTGAGTTGGGAACAATACCGGGATTTGACGCTTATGGTTCAGTCGGTTGCCAAAACCAAAGCCTGATTTTTCGTACCGCCATTGCCATGAAAGAACAACCCACCTACTACGATCTGGTATTTGCAGTCGTTCGGGAAATTCCACGCGGCCGCGTAACCAACTATGGCGCTATTGCCGACTTTTTGGCCCTCGGCGCTTCCCGTATGGTCGGCTGGGCACTCAACAACTGCCAGCCGGGCGATCGGGTGCCTGCCCACCGCGTACTCAATCGAAAAGGAGAATTGAGCGGCCGGCATCACTTCAACCCGCCCGGGCTCATGCAACAACTCCTCGAATCGGAAGGTGTAGTAGTGGAAAACGATCAGGTGGTCGATTTCAAACGGCTTTTCTGGAGCCCCGCCGAAGCGCTGGGAATGGAGTGGGAACCATTTTAGTTATTGAGTTATTGGTTATTAAGTTATTGGGGGTGGTAAGGGTCCATCTGTACGAATCCTGGGTATTCTTTTTTGTGAATCCAGACTTTTGTACAGATGGCCCCTTACCACCCCCAATAACTTAATAACCAATAACCCAATAACTAATCAAAGATGATCGTCTTGTTCCCATGCACCAGCACCTTGTCTTCAAAAACCATTTTCAGGGCACGAGCCAGTGAAATTTTTTCCACGTCCTTGCCGGTTTGAATCATGTCGCGCACAGAATAGGTGTGGTCGACCGGGATAACATTTTGTACGATAATCGGCCCTTCGTCGAGGTCGTTGTTGACGAAATGGGCCGTAGCGCCGATGATTTTCACACCGCGCTCGTATGCCTGCCGATATGGGCTGGCGCCCACAAATGCAGGGAGAAAAGAGTGGTGAATATTGACAATCCGATTGGGGTGCTGCGCCACAAACTCCGGCGAGAGAATCCGCATGTATTTTGCCAACACCAGGTATTCCGGATGGTATCGGCGGATAACTTCCTGCAGTGCTGCTTCGTGTTGTTCGCGACTCAAGCCTTCATGTGATACCAGGTGAAAATTCACACCAAACTGGTGGGTAAATTTTTCCAGGGTATCGTGGTTGCCGATTACGGCTGCTATGTCAGCGTTCAATTCATCGAACTGGTGCCGCACGAGCAAATCGCCGAGGCAATGCTGCTCTTTGGTGACGAGCAACACAATTTTTTTGCGGCGTTTGGGCGTAAGCCGTACCCACGCGCCGGGAGGTAGCACTTTGCGAATTTTTTTCAGCATCAGTGTTTCGTCCACCGCTCCAGAAAAGGTAGTTCGCATGAAAAAACGCTCCTGCTCATGCTCCACAAATTCCTGATTGGCTGTGATATTCAAGCCCTGCCTGTAAATCACGCCCGTAATGTTGTGTACAAGTCCGGTGCGGTCAGGGCAATCAATCAGCAATACGTAAGTTGGTTGGTTCATGTTTTAAATAGTCAACAGTCAGCAGTCAGCAGTTGTCAGTCGGTGCGTTGGGTGAGGCTTTAAGGAGTTGTTTAAGTTAGAGGTTCATCTGCCCTCACTTTCATATTTTTGCACTTTCATTTGAAGCCGTCAGTCAACAGTCATAAGTGGGTGATTTACTGATGACTGTCGACTGTTGACTGACAACTTTACAATATGGCAACTGAAAAAATTGACGCGGATAAAGCCCCCAAACCGGTTGGTTTGTATCCGCATGCGCGCCGGGCGGGCAATCTGCTGTTTCTGTCAGGCATTGGCCCGCGCGACCCTGAAACGGACGGCGTACCCGGTCTGACGCGTTCGCCCTCGGGCAATTTTACCAGTTTTGATTTCGAAGCGCAGGTGCATTCTGTGTTCCGCAATGTGCGGGCTGTGCTGGAAGCCAGCGGCGCCCGATGGGAAGATTTGGTGGATGTGACCGTATTCCTGACCAATATGGAACGCGATTTTCACACCTTCAACCGCATTTACGCAGAATATTTCAAAGACAACCTGCCGTGCCGCACGACGGTAGGAATCGATTCACTGCCTACGCCCATCGCCATCGAGTTGAAGTGCATGGCCGTGATTTCCTAAGAGGCAATTGCTTACCTTCTTTTTTTCCGGTCGCCATTGAATGGTGGCCGGCCGTCGTTGCGGCGTTCCTGCCGATTCCGGTCTTCGCGTCTGTCGCCGCCTTGTTTCTGGGGGCGATCCTGTTTTTCAATTCCTGCAACTTCCAGAATAGAGGCAAAACGATTGTTGCGACTCATAAAGGAGTTGGATGCTTCTGTTTTGTGCTGTGCTGGTTTTTGCTCTCCGGCACCTGCAGGGCGATCCCTGCGCTCGTGTTTGGGAGGGCGGCTTTTGTTTTGGGCCGCATTCCCCTGTTGCTGATTTTTAGGTTCAGCCGGCTTCTCATGGGGTCGGTTTTGGCCGCTGTTTGCAGGTTTTTGCTGGCCGCCGCCTTGCTTCTGACGTTGGTTATTGTAATGCTTGTCGGGTCGGCGTTCAGGAAGCAGAATCGTATCAGGACGTTGCGAGGCAGGTGTTTTTTCGACTGCTGGCTTGGGAGCCGGCTTTTCTTTGCCACGCGGTGCCGGCAAGGCCGGTGCAGTCAGATCGGCCGCATACGGATGATCCGTAACCACCGGTACCTGTTGGCCGATTAGTTTCTGAATATCTTTCAGGTACGGGATTTCTTCCGCTTCGCAAAATGACAGTGCGATACCACTGGCACCGGCACGGCCAGTTCGGCCAATGCGGTGTACATAGGTCTCGGGCACATTGGGCAATTCGTAATTGATGACGTGCGAAAGTTCCTCGATGTCGATGCCACGCGCAGCAATATCGGTAGCCACCAGCACGCGGGTTTTGCCGTTTTTGAAATTGGCAAGCGCCGCCTGGCGGGCATTTTGCGATTTGTTGCCGTGAATGGCTTCCGCATGAACACCGGATTTTGTAAGATCACCTGCTACTTTGTTGGCCCCGTGTTTGGTGCGGGTAAAAACGAGCACCGAACGTATGGCGCTGTCTTTCAGCAGGTGTTTCAGCAGGTGTCTTTTATCGGCTTTTCCTACAAAATACACTTCCTGGCTTACCTTTTCAGCCGTGGAAGAAACAGGAGTCACTTCTACCCGGAGCGGGTCTGTCAGGATCGAATTGGCCAGATTTGAGATTTCCGGCGGCATGGTGGCCGAAAAAAACAGGGTTTGGCGTTTTGCAGGCAATTTGGCAATCACTTTTTTCACATCATGGATAAAACCCATGTCGAGCATGCGGTCGGCTTCGTCGAGTACAAAAATCTCGATGTCTTTCAGCGAAATGTAGCCCTGGTTCATCAAATCCAGCAAACGACCGGGCGTTGCTGTCAGAATTTCAGGGTGGCGCTTCAGACCTTCAGTTTGTGCATATTGCGAAACACCACCAAAAATAACCTGGTGTTTGATGTGGGTATTTCGGCCATATGCCTTGATGCTATCGTCGATCTGGATAGCCAGTTCGCGGGTAGGCGTCAGGATGAGGCAGCGAATGGCTTTCGGATGAGCGGCTTTTTTGGTGTACAAGTGTTGCAGAATGGGCAGCGAAAATGCCGCTGTTTTTCCGGTTCCTGTTTGCGCGCAACCCAGCAGGTCGCGGCCTTGTAACACAATAGGGATGGATTGTTCCTGAATAGGAGTAGGGCGTTCATAACCCTCGGTTGCGAGCGCACGCAGAAGTGGCTCGATGAGCGATAATTGTTTAAATGACATCAAAAATATTGTTACCGGAATCGTACGCGCGGGCCAAAATCAAGGCCCTTCATGGGGTAAAGTCATGCGCACTCAACGAAAAATCAATTGACAAGAAGGGTATTGCTTTTGCGTCAATCATTACCTTTTTCAGGTATTTCGTGGCGTTTTCTATCGAAAAACAGACTTGTTGTCCAGGCGGACAAACACCGGATGGGTGAATTATTCGACAAAGGTAGGGGAGTTAGTTGAAATTTGCAATTTCATTCCTTTTCATGCACTCCATCCTCGTACCGATTTCCCTGATTTTTCCGGCATCTACCTGCCCATCGGTTTCAATTCCGGAAGCCACATCTACTCCGATACAGTGTATGAATGCAAGCACCCGGTCGAGGTTTCCGGAATGCATACCACCGGCCAACAAAAAGGGATAGGGGAAGTCGGCCGGGATGGCGGTTTCGATGCTTTGACCGCTACCGGGCACAGCCCCGTCGAGAATAAAACAGTCCACATCGGCTGCAAAATCTTCTACTTGTGCCAGGTCGTCGGGCGTGCGTACTGCTATGGCCAGCAACACGCGCTGTTTGAGGCTGCGCACCAATTCAGGCGTTGCATCGCCGGCATACAACTGGATGGTCTGAAAAGGGAAGGTTTGCAAGGTTTCCCGGATTTCAGTTTCCGTATTTTTGTAAAAAACAGCCGTCCAGTGTGGCGGAAACTGCTGCATGTCCCGCAATTTTTCCAGCAATGCAGGCTCGGGGCGGCGTTTGCTGAGGGGAGAAAAGTTGATTCCAATCCAGTCGGGTTCTGCAGCCGTCAGCATGTCGGGCGTTCGGATACCGCAGGCTTTGAACAGGTATTTGCCGCCGGTTTGAAAAAAGGCCGGGAACGTGTCATGCTCCTCATTTTGAAGCGCTTTGCTGCGGCGCATAAGTCCGGTGCCGATCAAAAACCCGTCTGCGCCGCCAACCAATTGAAAATCAATGGCATCGCGCACCCCGGATTCGGAAATGATATAGCGCTTTTGTTGCTGTTTCAGCACATTTACACGGTTCAGGGAGGTACGGAAGGTTTTTAGATCCCGATTGTTGACGCCCAGCACCGGAAAATCAAGCTGGTCAATTTTTTCCAGTTCTTCCTGATCGTGTACTTCCACGAGCACGCCCATTCCGAGCGACTCGGCGGTATTTTTTAGGCTTTGCAGGTCGGAAGGTTCCAAAATGGCTGCAATGAGCAGGATCATATCGGCGCCATGCAGCCTGGCCAGGTAAATTTGGATAGGATCGAGCACAAAATCCTTTTGCAAAAGCAAAGGCCTGGGCTGAAGCGCGCCAAGGGTGTCGGCTGCCAGAGCGAGGTCGGAATAGGTGCCACCAAAAAACTCGGTATCTGTCAGGACAGAAATGGCCCCTGCACCTGCTTTGGCATAGGCGCGCAGTTGGGCAGGCAGGTCGGCATGCTGGTTGATCCAGCCTTCCGAAGGGCTTTTCCTTTTGAATTCGCTGATGAAAAATGCGTCCCCACGCTGCCTTGCCTCAGCCAGCGAAACATAAAAGAGCGGTGTTGATGGCCTCGGCTTCTGTACACACTGTGCCTGTAAATCGGCCACATTGTATTGGCGGTACAGCGACTCGATTTCCTGTTTTTTTACCGCCACTATTTTGGATAGAATATTCATTTTGTTGCAGTTACATCACTTTTTGACATCACGCTTCCATGACCACTTCGCTGTACGCTGTTTTGTAATGATCCAGCACCTGGCCTGCAATACCGGAGAAAATAAGTGCTTCCATTTTTTTGTACGCTTCGGGCAAAGGAATGGGGTCGATCAGTTTGTTGTAAATAAACGCCGCATTCACAGCCACCAGTTTGTAGTGTTCGCCCTGCGGTTTTCCGGCCAGTATGTCTTTTGCCACTTCCACACAGGTATCCTGGTTGTCGGCGCTTACCAGATGAAACGGGACTGGTTTGAGGCCAAAATCTTCGGGTTTTACCTCATAATCATAGGTTTTTCCATCGCGATATTCCAGCACACGGGTAGGAGCGCTTACCGATATTTCATCCAGTCCATCTTGGCCACGCACCACAATCAAGTGTTTTTTGCCCATTTTGATACCCGTTTCAAAAATAACATCCATCAGATCGGCAAAAGCGGTGCCTATAAACTGCCGTTCGGGTTGGTAAGGATTCACCAGCGGCCCCAGCACATTGAACACAGTCGGGACGCCAATCTTGGCACGAACCGGCGCAAAATGCCGGAATACCGGATGTACGTCGGGCGCAAATACAAATGCAAGATTGGATGTTTCCAGCGCATTGGCTGCCAGTCGGGTATCAAAACGAATCGGTACTTCCAGGCTTTCCAGCAGGTTGAAACTTCCAAAACGGCCAGCCGCCGCCCGGTTGCCGTGCTTGGCTATTTTCAGTCCGTTGTGGGCCAGCAGCAGGCTCGCCAGGGTAGAGGTATTGATGCGGGGCAAACCCGAGCCGCCCGTGCCGCAAATATCGACGGCCTCCACGAGTAAATCATCTTCCACTTGCTTGCTAAAGGCCATCAACGCGTCGATAAATGTTTTTAACTCGCTGGTATTGCGCAGTTTGTGGCTCAATGACACGAGTAGTATCTGTTTCTGGTCGTCCGATAATTGGCCTTCTTCCACTGCCCGCAAAAACAGATAGAGCGTTTCTTTGGAAAGAGGTGTATTGGCTTGCAATTTTTGGGATAAATCGTGGTAAATACGGTTTCCGGAAGCCAATCGGCCTTCCACCACATTTCGAAGCATCCGCATGCCCACGCCGTTTTTCATGCTCAACACAGACTCCGGGTGAAACTGGATGCCTTCAATGGGCAAACGTTTGTGGCGGATAGCCATCACAACACCGTCGGCAGAACGGGCGCTCACCTCAAACTCGGCGGGTATCTGCACACCCGCCCATGAATGATAGCGGGCAATTTGGCATCCTTGTTCCAGGCCCGTGAAAATGCCGCGGCCATCGTGCTCGATCGGCACCGATTTGCCATGTACCGGCGCAATATTGGCAAGAGTTCCGCCAAAAAACTCGATCAAAGCCTGATGCCCCAGACAAACGCCCAATATGGGTTTTGTCTGGTAAAACCGCCCTATCACAGCCATCAGGTTGCCGGCATTGCGCGGCACCGAAGGCCCGGGCGACAGCACCAGCAAATCAAACTCTACCTGTGCCAGCACTTCCGGATCAACCGTATTGCGATATACCGTAACCGTACAGCCCAATTGTCGAAAAAAGTCAACCAGGTTGTAGGTGAATGAATCGAAATTATCGAGCAACAGTATTTTCATATTAAAATGTAATGATGTATCAGTACAATGATACAAAGATTCAATAAAAAATCCCGGGCGCGCAAGTACCCGGGATTTTTTTTGACATATTTTTTTTGAAGTGATCTCAAAAAGGCTGCTTTACCGCACCATCATATCGAACCGCACCCAGTCGAGTGCCGTGATCGGGTCAGATGCTACCTGATCGTTTCTGAATACGAGATACAGGTCGTGGAATTTTCCGTCTGATACTTGTTGAATGGGAACGGGAATTTCAGAAAATTCCATACGCGTGGTGTTTTTGGCAGGAATATCCGCTTTTCCCAGCAAGGCGCCGTTGGGAGAATCCAGGTGGATTTCTACCCTTCCGCCGGCAAACTTGTTGCGGCCATCGCCCAGCCCTACGCCGATGGCAAGCGCGTGTATTCCGTTCATGTCGTTGTGTTTATACATGACAAAACTTTTATTTTTCAAATCCCGCAGTACAACTGTATCCCCCCCGAATGGCCGGAAGGTAGTGATGCCTTTTGAAAGGCTGTCGGCTTGTTCAGCCTGTTGGAAAGCAGGGCGCAGGGCCAACACTTCGCCGCGTTCAAGGGCACTCTGAGAGCCGTTTCCTTTGTCTTTGTAGGAAGTTTTGAAAATAAAGGTGCCGGGAACGAGCGGTCTTCCAGGTTCAGGCGCTTTGGGCGACAGGGCATAGGAGCCACTGACGGGCATCGATTGCTTTGGTTTTTCAGAAGAGCCAAGTGACAATATCCAGCGCACCATTTCTCCTGCATCCTCTAATGAAAGTTGCGGGTGGGCGCTCATGACGGTTTCTCCCCAGTTGCCTGCGCCGCCCTTGAGCACTTTTGCAGAAAGGTTTCGGACGGCAAATTCGTTGTTCCGGTAGCGCTCCGCAATATCCTGGAAGGAGGGTCCATTGATTTTCCGATCGACGGCGTGGCAGGTTTTGCAGTCCGATTTGTCAATCAGTGTTTTTCCCTTGGCATATTCGGCTTGCTGCATGGCCGCCTGGTGGCCCTGTGCAATGCTGGTAATGTCGAATCCTGTTTCCAGGTAATCGATCGTAGTGGCTACGGAAGCCGGGGCGATACGGCCGCTTTTCAAAGAGCCATCTTCTGCATCTTCTACCACCACCTGATAATTGATAACATCGCCCGACTGGTAAAAACTGCGGTTTTTACCTCCAAAATCCCAATACACCACAGGCGGTTCGTTGCCGACATTCACCGTTTGTTTGATGGTTTTGAAGGCGCCCGAGGGGTCGGTTACTTTGAGTTCGGCCATGTAGTTGCCCGGTTTTTGGTACGTGTGCACTATGCTGTCTAAAGGGTTCTTTTTCACCGGTTTCCCTGCACCCGACAAGCCGGCGTGGGCCACTGGTGTACGCATATAATCGGATTTCCACATCGTGCCATCGCCAAAATCAAGTTCATATTTCAAACGATCCTTGTCGTAATCCTTTGTTCCGGAAGCATTGAACACCACTTGTAGCGGAGCGCCGCCAGCCTTTTTATCGAGTTGCAGAGAAGGAATGGGCGGTCGGTTGCCACGCACATATTCGATACGGCTCAGTCGCGCATCGGGGTTGGAAGAAAACCATTGTGTACCGTATTCCAACAGCCAGATGACGCCTTTTTTATCGACAATCATGTCCATCGGGCGCGAAAAACGCAGCGAATCAGCAAAAGGCTCCATGCGGCTGAAGTTGCCGAGCGAGTCGATCGTCACCGCCATCATCCAGTTGCGCATCCAGTCGTACGTGATGAGTTTGCCATTGTAATAGTCCGGAAAACGGGTTTCTTCCGGATACTGATCGCAGTAATAAATAGGGCCTGCCATGGCATTGCGGCCACCGTTGCCGACCAGCGGGAATTCATTCGAATTTCCGTACGGGTACCAGATAAATGCAGGTTGCGCCGGCGGCAATTCACGACTGCCTGTGTTGTTGGGGCTGTCGTTGATGGGGTGCATGGGGTCGAACGGATTACCCGAGGTTTTACTGGCAAAGTTGTAATGACGATACGCTTTGTTGTTGCCAACAAAATATGGCCAGCCAAAAAATCCGGCAGCGCGGGCACGGTTCACCTCGTCGTGACCGGCCGGGCCGCGACTGCTGTCGGGCTCGCCGGCATCGGGGCCTACTTCACCCCAGAACAGGAGGTTGCGGCGGCTATCGATGGAAAGCCGGTAAGGATTGCGGCAGCCCATGACATATATTTCAGGCCGCCCGAATTGCTGGCCATTGGATGTCATTTGCTGGCTTTCGGGCGTACCCCAGCGCAGGGTGACAGCATTTTTGGTAAACAAATTGCCCGCAGGGCAGGTATAGGTGCCATCGTCATGCGGTTTGATTCTCAGGATTTTACCCCGCAGGTCGTTGGTGTTGGCCGACGATTTTTGGGCATCCCAGGCGCTGCGCCCCGGCTGCTCATCTGAGGGGGAATATCCTTCGGAAGCGAATGGATTCGTGTTGTCGCCGGTACTCAGAAACAGGTTTCCGTCTTTGTCAAACTCGATACAACCGCCAGTGTGGCAGCACTCCTGACGCTGAACGGCGACGCGCAGAATAACTTTTTCGGAAGCGCGGTCGAGTGAGTCTCCCCGAAAAACAAAGCGAGACAGGGTATTGAACGATTCATCGCCTACGGAAGAGTAATACAGGTAAATCCAGTTGTTTTTCTCATAATTCGGGTCAATAGCCAGTCCCATCAATCCGTCTTCCTGTTCGGAATACACCGGTAGCCGGTGCGCGATGGTCACCAGCCCGGTGGCCGGATTGAACAGTTTGATATTTCCACGGCGCTCGATAAAAATGATTTTTCCGTCGGGAAACATATCCAGTTCCATCGGTTCGGTGAGTTCGCTGGCCAGCACCGTCTTCACAAAACGGGTGGGGTCGGGCTGCTCGGGCGTACGCGTCGCCGAATAGTTAAGTCGTTTTTGTTTGCCAATGGCATAGCGGATGCCACCCAGTACATGCTGCATAAATTCCGGCTCGGCATAACTCTCATTGGTGTGGCCCAGCGCGGTGTAGAATGCGCGCCCGCCATCGTATTCGTGATACCAACTCATGGGATGCGTGTTCCCATTGGTACCGCCTTCGTAACTTTTTTCGTCGATCGTCAGCAGCACATTGGTTTTCGGGTTGAGGTCTTTAAAATTGTACCACTCGTCAAAACGCGTCCAGTCGTTGCCTTTGAGGTGGCGGGTAGCCGGGTGGTCGTGGTTTTCCACATGCAGGGTGGCATTTTGCTGCTTGGGATGCCCATTGAAATAGGCTCCGACGAGGCCGCCAAACCAGGTCCAGCCATATTCGGTATCTGTAGCGGAGTGAATGCCCACAAATCCGCCGCCTGCCTGAATATATCTTTCAAAATCAGCCTCTTGCGTGGGAGTGAGTACATCGCCGGTGGTACACAAAAACACCACTGCGTTGTACCGTTTGAGGTTGTTTTCGGTAAAATCTTCCGATTCCTCTGTAGTGTCTACGGCAATACCGTGCTCGGTACACATTTTACGCAGCGCAGCGGTAGCGGTCGGTATGCAGGCATGCCGATAGCCTGCCGTTTTGGAAAAAATGAGTATGCGGGGCGGAATATGGTCGGAGCAGGATTGCAGGCATAAAAGTGCTGCGACGAAAAGACCGGGCAAGAGCCGCAGACGGACATAAGAGGGAATCGAATGCATTGTTTATGGTTAAAAAACGACGGGATGAATGATATTCGGCGAAAAATAAACAAGTCCGCGAATTTGGCCGGTATGTAAAAACATATGACGGTGTATTTCTCCTGCCTTTTTGTCGCTTCCGATCGTTTTTTCCTGCCAAAACCCTCGATTCTTCATCATGGCAAATTATTTGAATGACTATGGGGTTCATTCATCCTGCAATTTTTGCTGCCAGTTTGACACAAATGATTATTTACTACCATCTTTTAAGTAAATTTGTGAAGGTTTGCGTTTAACATTGCAGGTATTACAAGGCTGCACGTGGTTTCGGGAAAGTATTTGTGTGGAAAGGGAGCAATTTTTTAATCCTGATGAATATTCCTGTATGCCCGGCTATCATTTTGCAAGTTAATTATGAGTATGTTTGAAAATTGGTTGATGTCGCAACAGTCTGATGACGAGCCCGACTTCGTTCCGCTTTTTTCCCTGGAAGAGGAGGAAGAAGCGCGGCAGGGAGAGGTATTTCCGGATGTGCTTCCTATTCTACCACTGAAAAATACAGTACTGTTTCCTGGAATTGTAACGCCCATCACCGTAGGGCGCGACAAGAGTATACGCGCCGTACAAAAAGCATATGAAGACAATCGTTTTATAGGCGTTCTTTCCCAGAAAGATGTAAAGATTGAAAGTCCTTCTGACCACGATTTGTATCGCGTTGGTACAGTAGCCCGCATTTTGAAGTTGCTGAAAATGCCTGATGGCTCTACCACTGCCATTTTGCAAGGCCGCAAACGCTTCCGTCTGGATGCCATGATCAGCGATGATCCGCACATGATCGGGCAAATTACTACCCTCGAATACGATCAACCCAAAAATAAACTGGAGTTCAAAGCCCTGTTGAGCAGTGTCCGAGATGCTGCCAAACATATCATCGAACTCTCTCCGCAAATTCCGTCGGAAGCCGTTGTGATGCTTAAAAACATCAACAACGACAACTTTCTGTTGAATTTTATAGCCTCTAACCTTGGAATCAAGATTGAGGAAAAACAGGCCATTCTCGAAATCAACAACCTCCGGGAAAAAGCCAGCGCCATCCTCATGCATATGGACGGCGAATTGCAATTGCTCGAACTGAAAGACCAGATCGAGTCGAAAGTGCGCACCGATATTGAAAAACAACAGCGCGATTATTTCCTCAACCAGCAACTGAAAACCATTCAGGAAGAACTGGGCCAAAACCCGCAGGAAGAGGAAATCAACGACTTGCTACGCAAGGCGGCCAAAAAGAAATGGCCCAAAAATGTGCGCGAAACCTTTGATCGCGAAATCAATAAACTCCGCCGCGTCAATCCGCAGGTGGCCGAATACGCCATCGGGCTGAACTACCTCGAAACGCTGCTCGATTTGCCCTGGGAAGATTTTACCAAGGACAATTTCGACCTCAAAAAGGTAAAAGACGTGCTCGACCGTGACCACTATGGCCTGACCAAAGTGAAAGAGCGCATTCTCGAACACCTGGCCGTGCTGAAACTGAAAGGCGACATGAAAGCGCCGATTCTTTGCCTGACCGGCCCTCCGGGTGTGGGTAAAACATCTCTGGGCGCCAGCATCGCCAAAGCGCTCAAACGCAAATACATCCGCATGAGCCTCGGCGGCCTGCACGATGAAGCCGAAATTCGCGGTCACCGCAAAACCTACATCGGCGCCATGCCCGGCCGTATCATCCAGTCGCTGAAAAAAGGCAAATCGGGCAATCCGGTGTTTATTCTCGACGAAATTGACAAAGTAGGCAAGGATTTCCGGGGCGACCCGTCTTCCGCGCTGCTGGAAGTACTGGACCCGGAACAAAACACCACTTTCCACGACAATTACCTCGAACTGGAATACGACCTGTCAAAAGTGCTGTTTATTGCCACGGCCAACTCGCTTTCCACCATTCAGCCCGCCCTGCTCGACCGTATGGAAATCATCGAGATTTCGGGTTATTCGCTCGAGGAAAAGGTAGAAATTGCCAAGCGACACCTCGTTCCCGAGCAACGCAAGGAACACGGGCTCAAACCTGCGCAGGTCAAAATAAGCGACAAAGCGCTGGTACGCATCATCCGCGACTACACCGGCGAAAGTGGTGTGCGCAGCCTGGCCCGCGAAATCGGCTCGGTTATGCGTTCCGTAGCCAAACGGGTTGCCATGGAAGAAACCTACGATGTGACCATCAAACCGGAACACTTGCACAGCATCCTCGGCCCCACGAAATACGACGCGGAGGCTTATCAGGAAGTGCAAACACCGGGGGTGGCCATTGGCCTGGCCTGGACTTCCATTGGTGGCGAAATTCTGTTTATCGAAGTCAGCCTCAATAAAGGAAATGGCCGCCTGCAACTCACCGGCAACCTGGGCGAGGTGATGAAAGAAAGCGCCAGCACCGCACTCAGTTACCTGAAAGCGCATGCTGAACAACTGGGTATCGACCCGGAAAAATTTGAGAAAAACGACATCCACATACACATTCCGGAAGGCGCTATTCCAAAAGACGGCCCTTCGGCAGGTGTTACGATGTTGTCGGCACTTACCTCGGCTTTCACCGGGCGTTCGCTGAAACCTTATCTGGCCATGACCGGCGAAATCACCCTGCGTGGCAAAGTGCTGCCCGTGGGCGGTATCAAGGAAAAAATCCTGGCCGCCCGCCGAGCCGGCATCAAGGAAGTAATTCTTTGTCGCGAAAACCGCAAACACGTAGAGGAAATCGAGCCGGAATACATCAAAGGCCTGAGTTTCCATTATGTGGATCGCATGGAAGAGGTGCTTCAACTGGCTATCGGCCTGAATACCTCTTCCAAACCCGGAGAGAACGGAACGGCCAAAATACGCCGGAAAAAAGCAGCATAACCCTGCCACACCATATCTGATATGTACGCTTATCTGAAAGGCGAAGTCACTTTTCGCAGCCCTGCCTACGTCGTCATGGAAGTACACGGCGTGGGCTACCATGTGAATATTCCACTGAGCACCTTCACTGCCATTCAGGGTCAGGAAAAAACCACCCTGTACACGCACCTGATTGTCAAGGAAGACTCACACACCTTGTATGGCTTCGCTACACAGGTGGAACGCAGTATGTTCACCCAACTGATCGGCGTGACAGGCGTGGGCGCTACTACGGCCCAACTTATCCTGTCGTCTATGACCGTCGATGAAGTACGCGCGGCGGTTATCGGCGAACAGGCGCATGTGCTGCAACGCGTAAAAGGTATCGGCGCCAAAACAGCCAAACAAATCATTCTCGATCTGAAAGGCAAACTCAGTAAGGAAGCACCGGAAGTGGGCGTTATGTTCCCGACTGCCGTCGACAACGCCGTCCGCGAAGAAGCGCTTTCCGCTCTGATGGCGCTGGGTTTCAACCGAATTGCGGTGCAAAAAGCCCTGAACGCTGTTACCAAAGACAATCCAAATGTTTCCAAAGTGGAAGAACTGGTAAAACTGGCGCTGCGGGCGCTGGCCGTGTGATAGAGGTGAGAAGGGAGAAGGTCAGGAGGTGGCGCAGAGGATGAGTACACCAATCACAAAAATGGCGAGCAGTGCCTGAGCCAGGCGTTTTTCCATTCTTATGACAGCCTTCACCGGTTTATCCTTTGCCGTAATATTTCCGGCCCGGATGATCTGCAACAATACAACCGAAATCAGGATGTAAGCCAGCAGGTAAATTTTATCCATCAACACCATATATCCTGTATCGGGCAAGGCTCCGCTGTACGACTGTTGTAAAAAAACCGCGGTCAGCAGGCCGCCGATGGGCAGTGAAGACCGCGAATCGATATGCGTTGGATGCAGCAGCAAACCTCCAATGCTCACCAGCATAACAATGAACAGGGGCAGCAGCATTTTTAACAAAAAATAACTGAGCGGCCGCGCAAGATTAATCTGGTAACTCAGGTTGCTGTATCGCTGGGCATTTTCTTCCGGATTTCCGAAATTGCTGCCATAATCGTGCACTTTTGATACAATTTCACTGCCTTTCGTATCCCAGCCAACCATGTTCAGCGTATTGCGGATTTGTGCGCCCAAAGTATCAGCCACATACTGAAGCGAATCCGCCGGAAATTCCGGATTTTCAATTTGAATGTCGAGTTGGTGCTGATCAAGCGGGAAACGATTGAGCGAAAAAGAATGAAAAAAACGCCCTTCGATCCTGAAAATCTTGTATTTCTCACCGGTTTTAAGGGAGACCGGCGTACTATCTCCGTCAAAAGTAGCTTTGTCCATGCTCCATTTTTCAATGGCATTCACAAACTCGATATTAGTAGGATCGATGCGCCCTTTCCACTTGAACCAGATGTAAAAATCTGCGTAGAACGAATGCTCGTCCATGTTCAGGTCGTACAAATTCATCAGGTAAACACCGGTTTTCACCTGTTGAGGTTGTGCCCGCGCCTGAAAGGTTAGAAACAGGGCAATGGAAAGGAGGAAAATCAAGTGGCGCATGTTGGAACTTTTTCCGGGAGAATGCCCTTGTTTTGGCATGTCTCTTGAACAAGAAGGTTATTCGTAATGTAATCACTGCCAAAAATAGTTTTTTTTCACAAAAACCCGCTACGCTACGCAGCCTCCCGCTCGTCTTCGTATTAACTTTGCGCCCTTATGAAACAACCGCGCGTCCTCAAATTATACAACAGCCTCAGCGGCAAAAAAGAGATTTTCAATCCCATCACCCCCGGTTACGTCGGCATGTACGTATGCGGCCCTACCGTGTACAGCGATGTGCACCTGGGCAACTGCCGCACCTTCACCAGTTTCGATGTCATTTATCGCTACCTGCTCCATCTGGGATACCGGGTGCGATATGTACGCAATATCACCGATGTAGGTCACCTCACCGACGATGGGGAAGACCGCATGGCCAAAGGCGCCAAAGTAGCGCAAATAGAACCCATGGAAGTGGCCCAGCGCTATGCCGTGGGCTTCCACGACATGATGCGGATTTTCAACAACCTGGCGCCCAGTATCGAGCCGCGCGCCACCGGCCACATTCCGGAGCAAATCGAAATGGTGCAAGACATCCTCGAACGCGGGTATGGCTACGAACGCAACGGTTCGGTGTACTTCAATGTCATAAAATTTTCGCAGGATCACCCTGGTGTGTACGGCCAATTGTCGGGCCGCGTGATCGACGAACTGATGGCCGAAAGCCGCGATAACCTGAAAAATCAGGATGAAAAAAACCACCCGGCCGACTTTGCTATTTGGATGAAAGCCCGGCCGCAAGACCTCATGGTGTGGAAAAGCCCCTGGTCGACCGGCTTCCCGGGCTGGCACCTCGAATGCAGCGCTATGAGTACCAAATACTTGGGCAAAACATTCGACATCCATGGCGGCGGCAACGACCTCAAGTTTCCACACCACGAAAACGAGGTGGCGCAAAGCAACGGCGCCTGTGGCTGCTCGCCTGCCAACTACTGGCTGCACACCAATATGCTGCTCCTGAACGGCAAAAAAATGTCGAAATCCGATGGCAACACCATCAATCCGCCCCAACTATTCAGCGGCGACAGCGAGCACATCAGCAAAGCCTACTCGCCTATGGCCGTGCGCTTTTTTATGCTCCAGGCCCACTACCGCAGTACGCTCGACATTACCGACGACGGGCTGCAGGCCGCAGAAAAAGGGTTTAAAAAACTGATGGACACCTACGCGCTCCTGCAAAAACTGCCGGTAGACGCCCGCGACTTCGACGGCTCAGAATCGGAACACGACCGCGCCATCCTCGCCCTCATCGAAGATGCATACGAGGGCATGGACGATGATTTCAACACGGCTATTGCCATCGCTGCCCTCAATGAACTCGGCGGATATGTGAACAAACTCACCCACGGCCAGATTCCGCACAACGACGTAGCACCCTGGGTAATCGAACGCCTGAAATCAGTGTTCAGCACCTTCCTGTTCGATATTTTCGGTTTGCGGGAAGAAGCCGCCCGGGAAGACAATGGCACTGTAGACAATCTGATGAACCTGATCCTCGAACTGCGCGCCAATGCCCGCGCCCAAAAAGACTGGACTTCGAGCGATAAAATTCGCGATGCCCTGGCTGCTGCCGGTATCCAGGTGAAAGATGGCAAAGAAGGCGTTTCCTGGGAGAAGGTTTAGTGGTGGCATGGGATATAAATTTAAAGGTGGTTTTTCTCCCATAGGAGAAAAACCACCTTTAAATTTATATCCCATGCCACCACTACGTTACACCCGTCCTTCTTTTTCCAACTCATCCAGCCGCATCCGATAAATATGCTGCGGTGTGCGGTCGTACAGTGATTTGTACAAAGTCATAGCCCGCAGGTGGTGTGGAACCGGATTGTCGGCCACACGCCGCAGTTCAAAATGCACGGCCGCTTCTTCCCGCTCGGTGCGGGCCAGTGCCAGCAGTTGCTGGAGCTGGCGCAAGGCTTCCGGTTTGTTGCCTTCAGCGATAATCACCTGGGAACGCAAGATATTGGAACTAAAGGTAAGATCGGCATTGCCGAGGGCCAGCGCGATGTCGCGGCCTTCTTCGAGCAATTGGCGGGCAGCGGCAATTTCACCGGAATGCAGGTGAACCAGCCCTTTTTCTACCAGGGAATAGCCCAGCACAAGGCGGTTGCCCATTTCGCGGGCATATTCGATGGCTTCGTTGTAGTAGCGAATACTTCTGGCGTAATCCCGCTTGAAAAACCAGGTATCGCCCAGTGTGTTCAGCGCTTTGGCGATGCCTTTTTTATAATTGAGTTCGCGGCTGAGCGCCAAATTCTGATCCAGGTATTCGATAGCGGCATCGAATTGGCCCATGGTAGACAACAGGTCGCCGATGAGTCCACATGCAATGGCCGTCCCCTGCTTGTCGCCCAGTTCGCGGGCAAGCAGCAGGTCGCGCTCGAAGTTTTGCATGGCTTTGGCATAGTCGCCTTTCTTTTCCCACACGGAACCGATTGAGCCGATGCAAATCGTCATAAACAGTTTGTTGCCCAGTTCTTCGGAATAGGCGAGGCCTTTTTCCAGGCAGAGCAGGGCGCTGTCGAGGCTGTTTTTTTCCAGATAAATGATGCCCAGGTTGGTGTACAGGGTAGTGAGGCCCTGTTTGTCGGCTACGCGCTCTACGATGTCGAGTTGTTCTTCGAGCCAGCGGATACCTTCATCGTAGTGGCCTTGGTTCATAAAAATGAGACCCAGATTGGCGACGATGGAGGCATTTTCTGTTTCGCGGTTGTTGGCGCGGTTGATTTCGATGGCTTTGGCGAACCAACTTTTGGCCGCGTCGTAACTGCCCTGCCGGAAGAAGAAGGTGCCGAGGTTGCCGTATGTTTTGGCAATGCCGATCTGGTCATTGGCGAGGTCGAAACAGGTGATGGCTACGTCGAGGTATTTTTTGGCTTCCGGGTAATTGCCGCGCAGCATCAGCAACTGCCCCAGTCGGCGGTTGCTGCGCCCGATCAGGTACCAGTCGTTCAGGTTTTTGGCGCGTTCGAGCGCCAGGCGATAGTCGCGTTCGGCCTCATCCCATTGCCCGACCAGTTCATGTACCGTGCCTTTCCGGAGGATGAGTTTGATTACTTTTTTGCCTTTTTTATCCTTGTCGAGGGTATTGGCAATCAGTTTTTCATAAAAAGACAGTGCCTGTCTGTTCAGGAAATTTCGCTGGGAGTACCGAGCGGCTTTCTCCAGATATTTATTCGTTTTACGATCGTCTTCTGCCTGCTCATAGTGGAAAGCAAGGTCGACATATCGTTCTTGCGAGTTGGGGTAGAGATGCTCGATGGCGTCGGCAATAAGTTGGTGCAGTTCGCGCAGGCGGGTGCGCAATTGCATATCGTATGCGGCTTCGCGCAGGAGCGAGTGCCGGAAAATGTAGCGCAGTTCGTTCATCGCATACCACACTTGCCATTTCTCGGCGGTCTGGATTTGTTCGCGCAACACCGTTTCCATGTCGCCGTTTTTTCGGATAAATTCTTCCTGTTTGGCCATGACGGCAGACAGCACCGGAAGTTCAAATTCGCGGCCGATCACCGCTGCTGCCTTCACCGTTTCTTTCACCAGTCCGCTGAGCCGGTCGATACGTGCCATCATGATTTCCTTGACGGAATCGTTCATCTGCACGTCCTGGTTTTTCAGTTGCAGCAGGCCGCCGTTATTTTTCAGCAAATTGGCTTCCCGGAAATATTCAGCCATCTGTTCGATATAGAACGGATTGCCCTGTGTCATGCGTTGCAGCAATTCGAGCAGTTCCGGATGGAGGTTTCCGCCCAGCCGGGCTTCTGCAAAAGCCTTCAGGTCTTCGGGGTGCAGGAAGTTGAGGTCGACTTCCACATTTTGGATCGACAGTTCTTCCAGTACATTTTTTTTGAACAGGTACGATTTGGATCCATCATCTTCGTAGCGGCTGGTGGCCAGAAAAAGCAGCGGATAGGCTTGTGCGCGCCGGATGAATTGTGCCAAAAATTCATGGCTCATTTCATCGTACCAGTGTGCATCTTCAAGTTCTATAACAACGGGCTGCAACAGTGATTCGGCCACAAACAAATTGGCCATGGCAGCCAGGCCATTCTGATAACGGCCGCGGCCGTCGAGTTGTTCCCACAAGGAGCCCGGGTAATGTATGCCGAGCATGGCAGCGAGCACGCTTTGGGTACGGCTGATTTCGCGACGAACGGCATCTGCTTCAGGGTGCTTGCTTTCGGTGAGTTCGAATTGCAGTTCGATAAAATTCTGCTCAAACAATTCCCTGTTGCGGCCGTGTGTGTTTTCCGGACTTTGCTCGAAGTAGTTTTTGAGCAAATAGATAAACGGATTGAAGGGTTTGCGCAGGATCTGGTCGCTCTGACAGGTAAACCAACTCACCGTCATGGCATCGCGCATTTGCCGGCGAAACTCGTAACTAAGCCGGCTTTTGCCAATACCTGCCTCGCCAAAAACATACGCTACGCCCGCAAAATGCCCGTCGCGAAGGGGCGAGGCAAATTCTACCAGTTGGCGCAGTTCGGCAGCCCGGCCAAAATAATCGCCGGAAAAACTTGCCCGCCCCAACAGGTTTCTACCTGTCAGTACGTAGGTAGGTATTGGTTTGGTAAATCCCTTGTATTGTCCTTCTCCCCGATATGTAAATTTGAAATTGCGGTTGCGCTGCACGTTTTCATCCACCATCACTTCGCCCCAGCCGGCCTTCATCATGAGGCGTGCGCCCAGGTTGACACGGGCGCCTACGGCAGCATACTGGCAGCGTTCGGCGCTTCCGATGACACCCGTAAATGCCAACCCGGAAGTTATGCCAATGCGGTATTTGGCGCCTGTCAGGTTTTCCAGCGAGCCCATTTGCTCCTGAATGGCAGCCACAAATTCCAAAGCGCGCTCTACGTTATTTTCAAATGAAATAGGCGCACCAAAAAGGCAAAAAATTACGCCGCCCTTGTCGCCAAAGTCAATTTCTTTCAGGTAGGCGCCAAAATTGTCGCATTCCTGCAGTACCACGCTCGCAAAATGATCAAGCGCAGTGTGGTATTCCACTCCTGCAAAGGATATAAATACGCTTACTACGTTGCGAAACTCCCCGATTTCCTGATTTTCGAATACTTCTTTGGGAAGAAATTGCACCATCAAATGCGGGTCTGGAACAGGAAGCGGTTTGAGGTCAGGAGCAACAATCGGCTTTTGTTCTTTTTCCGCATTGAGGATGATTTTGTAATATTCATCTGGCAATTCCTTCGTTTCCAGTTGAAGTGGATGCAGAAATGGTTTCAACAAAGCATCGCCCACTATTTCCAGGCTGGCCGCTTTGCCCTGTGCCTGGGCGCACCCGTCGATAGGCGCTCCTCTGAAGTAATATGCTTTGCGGTCTTTACCTACGATGCCCCATTCTACGGTTCCCTGCGAAAGCCCGATTTTGATACCTATGTGATGCTGGAATAGCAGTGATTCCTCATTGGCCTGCGCTTCGGCAAAACGGGTAAGCGACGACTGTGCGGTTGAAATGACACGACGCCCGACTTCCAGATTTTCCAGAGAGGCTGCACTATTGGATGTTGTCGGAAATATTGCCGTAAAACTGTCGCCTGCGAAGTATGGAATGAAACCTCCCTGCTCGTATACCAGGTGCACCATCGGCTGGAAAATATAATTGAGCGCCACCGACAATTCTTCGGCGCCTTCAGAGCCTTTGCGCATAAGTGTCTCCGTCAGTTGGGTGAACCCACTGAGGTCGACGAACATGGTGAAGGCATTGAGTTGGCCTTCCTGAATGCCGTTTCGGTAATTTTCCTGGATAAAATGTGGCAGGAAGTGTTTCAAAATACAGGCAATGCGTTTTGGAATGGTGAAGATAGAAGGATTTGGCGGTATGCGCGGGGTTACAAAGCCTCTAAATCCTTGCCTATGTCGCGCCGATAGTATTTTCCGTCAAACTGAACCACTTTTGCATTGCGGCGCGATTTCCGAAGGGCGCTTTTTAAATCCTTGCCCAGGCTCGTGAGGGCCAGTACCCGCCCGCCATGGGTAAGTACTTCATCGCCCTGCCGGCGCGTGCCGGCATGAAATGCAAGGCTGCCTTTCACTTGATCCAGCCCGCTCATCACTTTGCCTTTTTCATAGTGATCCGGGTAACCGCCACTCACCAGAAAAATAGTCGTTGCTATTTTTTTATCGGCCCGTATGCGTACCCGGCCCAGGGTTCCTTTCGCACAGTTCTCAAATAATTGTACCAGGTCATTTTTCAGGCGCGGCAGCACTACCTCCGTCTCCGGGTCGCCCATGCGGCAATTGTATTCTATGACATAGGGTTCGCCGCCTACATTGATCAGGCCAAAAAATATAAATCCTTTGTACACGATTTTTTCTTTCCGCAGGCCTTTGACGGTAGGTGCAATAATGCGCTCTTCTACTTTTTGCCACATGGTATCGTCCACAAATGGTACTGGGCTCACAGCGCCCATACCACCCGTGTTGGGGCCTGTATCCTTTTCGCCGATGCGTTTGTAGTCTTTCGCTTCCGGCAGTATTTTGTAGGTTTTACCATCTGTGAGGACAAAAACACTGAATTCTATGCCTGTCAGGAATTCTTCTACCACTACGCGTTCGCCTGCAGCGCCAAATTTGCCATCGAGCATGTCCCTGAATTCCTGTTCGGCTACTTTGTGTTTCTCGCAAATAACCACCCCTTTGCCAGCAGCCAGTCCGTCGGCTTTGAGCACAATGGGCAGGGGATGTTGACGCAGGTACTCTACGCCGGATTCCAGTTCAGCAGCCGTAAATTCGCGGTAAGCGGCCGTTGGAATTTTGTGGCGTTGCATAAATTTTTTCGACCAGGCTTTGCTGCCTTCCAGTACGGCGCCTGCTTTGGACGGGCCGATGACCGGAATGTTTTTGAGGGCTTCGTTTTCCTGAAAATAATCCCAAATACCGCGAACAAGCGGTTCTTCAGGGCCAACCACCACCATTTCCACCTTGTTTTCGAGCACAAAACGGCCTACTGCATTAAAATCCAGCGGGTCGATCTGCACATTTTCTCCGCATGTAGAAGTGCCTGCATTGCCTGGTGCAATAAACAGCCGACTGCATCTTTTGCTTTGTGCCATTTTCCAGGCAAATGTATGTTCACGGCCACCGGAGCCGAGTAAAAGGATGATCATAGTGAGTGGTGAGTGGTGAGTAGTGAGTGGGGGCGTTTTTTACTGTTGAAAGACGTATTGAACGATGTTGGCGCCCATTTGCAGTGCTTTGGTGCGAAGTTCGAGTGGATCGTTGTGAACATCATCCCATCCGTCGCCCAGGTCGGTTTCAAAATCGTAAAAACAAACCAGTCGGCCCTGCCAGATGAGTCCAAACCCTTGCGGGGCTTTGCCATCATGTTCGTGTATTTTGGGCAGCCCGTTATTGAAGTTGTATTTCTGGTGATAAACAGGGTGGTTGAAAGGTAATTCCACGAAGTCGAGTTCGGGAAATACTTTTTTCATGGCTGGCCGCACAAAAGGATCCAGTCCGTAGTCGTCGTTCAGGATCAGGAAACCACCGCCCTCCAGATAGGCCCGCATGTTGCGTGCTTCCATATCTGTAAAAAGCATATTCCCATGCCCGGTCGCATACACAATCGGGTAGTTAAAAATTTCAGCGCTGCCCGATTCCACAGTCGCAAACTCCAGATCGAAATTGGTGCGCAGGTTGTCGTTGCAAAACTTGGCCAGGTTTTTCAGCGAATTGACGTCATTGTACCAGTCGCCGCCGCCAGCATATTTCAGCAAAGCGAGTTTGAGCGTTGGCGGCTGCTGGTTCAAAGGCGTCCATGCCGACTGTACCAGGAGCAGTAGAAAAAGAATTGCGGTTCGCATATAATAGTCTTTGTGCATTTTATGGGCTTGGGGTTCTGCTATAAAACCTTACTTTTCGCCCTAAAAACGATTTTATGATGCGTTTTGTATATGTATCAGCATTAATTGCATGCACTTGGCTTTCTGTACGGGCCCAATCCACGGCATACGTATTCCAGTTTGGCCCGACGATCGGACTGCAAAAGTGGGATAATTCTTTTGAGCGCGAGCCACTTTTTAAATACCATGGCGCTTTGAGTATCGAATCTGTCGATAATGAAGAGGATAAAAATTCTCTTTTTATGCAAATTGGATACCATATAAAAGGCAGTGCCAATCGGTTCAGGTATTACAACATCAATTCGGGAGCACCGGCAGGTACTTTCACCGAAGAATTCAGGTTCAACAACCTTTCGCTGGTGCTGGGCGCCAAACAAAAACGACCTTTCGGCGCCAGTGGCAATGCCCGGTTTTATTATGGCGGCGGACTTCGCGTGGATTACACCTTGTCGACCAATATCGACAACCTGAGCAATAACAATCCCTCTCTGGTACTTTTTTACCCAAGCGTAGGATTTATGAACCGCTGGATGGCCGGGTTTACCGTCACCACCGGTATCGAATTCAAACTCAGCGAACTCATCGGCGGCGAGTTAAAACTATCGATACAACCCGACGTGACCTTGCAATACAACCAGCCGGCCATCGGCAATGTGATCGATCCATTTACCCCCGGCAATATCATCACCATTTCTGAACGCCGCATTCGCAATGCCGCGGTTGAACTGGGTGTTGGTTTGCGCCTCCTGCGTAAAGTAGAGTACGTAGATGAATAGCAGAATGCTCAGGCATTTTGCAACTCGTCCCAGTATTCCACTGCCCGACGGGTGTGCGGAATGCAAATGGAACCGCCAACCATATTGGCCACTGCAAATATTTCAAAAATCTGGTCGGTGTTCACGCCCAGTTCGTGGCATTTGCCCAGGTGGTATTTGATACAATCATCGCAGCGCAACACCATGGAAGCAACCAGGCCCAGCATTTCCTTGGTTTTTACATCGAGCGCGCCTTCCTGATAGGTCTGGTTGTCCAGGCTCCAGAAACGTTTGATTACTTTGTTGTCGGTTGCGAGGATGCGCTCGTTCATGCGGGCGCGGTAGTCGTTGAATTCTTGTACGAGTGACATTCTGTTTTTTGTTATCAGTTATCAGTTATCGGTTATCAAATTGGATAATTGTTCAATTTTATGATAACCGGCTGCAAAAGTCTTACAATTTCCACATTTGATCATGCGTGTCGTATTACAAAGGGTTTCTCAGGCATCCGTTACCATCGATGGAGTGGAAAAATCCCGCATCGGCTGGGGCTTTCTCATTTTGCTGGGTATAGAACAGGAAGACCAACAGGACGATATAGACTGGCTTTGCAAAAAAATCAGTGCTTTGAGAGTCTTTTCCGATGAAGAGGGGCTAATGAACCGTTCGGTGCAGGACATCGGGGGCGAAATGCTCGTAGTAAGCCAGTTCACTTTGCATGCAAGTACCAAAAAAGGCAACCGACCGTCTTTTATCAAGGCAGCGCGCCCTGAAACCGCCATTCCCTTATATGAACGTTTTGTCGAAGTGCTTCAGCAGGAGTCGGGGCGACCTGTATCAACAGGTTCTTTTGGCGCTGATATGAAAGTGTCGTTACTCAACGACGGTCCGGTTACGATCCTCATCGATTCCAAAAACAGGGAATAGGCAGAAACGTTGCATCGGCCACACCTATATATATTAGGATACAGCCGGTGTTAAAATAATCGCAAAGCATCTGCTACTTCCTCGTGCAACGTCGGATCGTCTACACCCGTGCTGTTCAACCGCTCTGATACGCGATACATATCGAGCAAGCCATCAGCAGGAGGCGCCAGCATTTCCACAAGAGATTCCTCCGACAATTTTCCAAGCCATTTTTGTTGCGCCGCTTCGGTTGGCAATATGAGCGGCATCCGGTTGTGCAGTGGAGCCATTTCGGCATTGGGCCCGGTGGTAAGAATGGAAAATGTGTTTTGCACCTCGGTGCCGCTTCCCCAACGTTCCCATATTCCTGCCATCATGAGCAAGTCGCCGTTTTTCAGAAAAATGCGATAGGGTAGTTTTCGCCCGTCCGGCTCTTTACGCCATTCATAAAAACTGTCGGCCGGCACGAGACAACGCCGGCTGAACACGGCATCCCGGAAAGACGGTTTTTCAAAAATGGTTTCGGAACGGGCATTGATCAGTTTTCCATTGTTGACGCCATCCCGGCTCCAGGAAGGAACGAGCCCCCAGTTCATTTCTTTGATCTCGGCAGGGCTATCACTGGCAATGACATAGGCTGACTGCGTGGGCGCCAGGTTGAAACGAATTTTCCACACAGGGGGCTGTTTCAAAGCATCCAGTTGTTGGGCTTTTTGCTTTTTGGTAGGAGCTAAGGAGTAACGACCGCACATATGGATGGAAAACGTGGATTTTGTTTTAAAAAACACAGTATAAATGAAAATGTTCTCCCATCTAAAGCAAAGTTTTATTCTGTTTTCAGGAGGCAAAAATTTACAATTTCTTCATTTTGAACACTTTCAGCAAGTCAACTTCTTGTTTGAAATAGTTACAAACATAATAAATGATAATATTTATAACAAACTGAAAAAGAACATCATAAACCTAATACAACAATGTGGAAAAGCCAGCATTTCATCAACTGTCATCCACATAACCCCGAAGAAAATATACACATGAGCGGTTTTCAATAGCCAGCGTGTTTGTAACCTCCATGTTGCAAACGATAGTTAACAACACCCGGGATGGAGAAAAGACAAACGTTGTCTTTTTCAACATTTTCAAGGAATACTGTGAACAACTTTACAAAATGCTGATTACAAAGACCCGTTTTTCCACATTCTTTGTAGAAAAAGGTGGTAACTACTGGTAGTCTGGCAGAATACATGTGCAGTTATGAGGTTTTCCACAAACTAACACCCCTGATGATGGCCGTAGGCTTTTTAATTTAAAATCATCTAAAATTAATAAAGGGGTATCACCCTTGAGAAAGTAGCCGCATCAAACGCTCTATTTTTGTGTCAAAATTCATCGAATCAAAAAATCCATTTCAGATGTTTCGATTTTCGGAAGATACCGCCATACCTCGAGCGGTAAAAATATGGCTCGTCACGGGGCTGGTCATGATTTTAATTCAAATTGCCCTGGGCGGCATTACCCGACTCACTGGAAGCGGGCTGAGTATCACCCGTTGGGACATTGTAACGGGCACCTTGCCACCTCTTTCGGAAGCCGCCTGGCAGTCGGCATATGAACTGTATCAACAGACGCCGCAGTATCACAAGATCAATCAGGGCATGAGCCTCGATGCGTTCAAGTTTATTTATTTCTGGGAGTACTTTCATCGGCTGTGGGCGCGCCTCATGTTTCTGGTCTTTATCGTTCCATTTGGCTGGTTTTTATCGAAAGGAATGTTTTCCAGGCGCCTGCTCCCCAGGTTGCTGATCGTAGTAGCCCTTGCCGGTCTGGAAGGTTTTTTTGGATGGATCATGGTGGCCAGTGGACTGATTAAACGCCCGTGGGTAAATGCCTACAACCTCACCCTGCACCTGTGTATGGCGATCGTCATTTTCTCTTATTTGCTGTGGACTACATTCATTGCCTTTAAACCCGATGGCATTCGGAAGCAGGCCGAGGTAATGAAAAAGAGCGGGCTTGTTTTTTTATGGACCCTGGTCGGATTGGCATTTTTACAGATTGCATTGGGCGCCATGATGTCGGGTACCAAAGCGGGCCTTTCGTATCCTACCTGGCCCGATATGCACGGCACTTATCTGCCGGCTTTGTTGCTGGATCCGGCGAACTGGACCGCTGAAAATTTTCAGCACTACGACAGCGACATTTTTATGCCGACGCTCATTCAGTTTCTTCATCGCAATACGGCTTACCTGCTTTCAGCCCTGATGATTTATTTCATTTGGCGGACTGCTCCCGACACGCGGAAGGTGCCTGTACTGCGTTCGGGTACAATTGCGTTGTTGAGTATGCTTGGCATTCAGGTTTTGCTCGGTATATTTACACTGATCAACTGCAACGGCGGCATACCGGTTGTGCTGGGAGTGCTGCATCAGGCGGGCGCCATCTTGCTATTGGCTGTTCTGTTGTATGTGACCTATCAGTACAAATTGACATTTGAAACAAAAAACTGATTGGAGTACGATTTCCTGCAGACTCTATGCTGATGAGCCTCATTTTCTACAAATGATTTAGTTTGGCGGTTTTTGCTATTTTTGCACATCTTATATCGAACCACAACGAATGACTTTATCAACTAAAGAAGAAAACGGTTTCCGTTATATCGAATCCGGAACACAGGGTGAAACACTGCTTCTCCTGCATGGATTGTTTGGAGCATTGAGTAATTTTCAGGGAATCATCGACCATTTTTCAGATCGCTACAACGTGGTAGTTCCACTGTTGCCTATTTACGAGATGCCTATCTTTCAGGTATCAGTAATGGGATTGGTCGATTTCACAACCAAATTCGTGGAGTACAAAGAATACGACAAGGTGCATCTCCTGGGCAATTCACTTGGAGGGCACGTGGCTTTGTTGTATGCGCTGGCGCATCCCGAGCGCATTGCTTCCATTACACTGACCGGTAGTTCCGGTTTGTTTGAAAGTGCTTTCGGGACAGCCTTCCCGAAACGAGGCGATTACGAATATATCAAAAACAAAACAGCCGAAACGTTTTACGACCCGGCCGTTGCCAGCAAGGAACTGGTGGATGAAGTATTTGATATTGTCAACGACCGCAACAAGGCTATCCGCGTTGTTGCCACAGCCAAGTCGGCTGTTCGCCACAACCTCGGCGACAAATTACATAACATCAAAGCACCTACCTTGCTCATATGGGGCAAGCAGGATGCGGTAACACCGCCGTTTGTGGGAGAGAAATTCCACGAACTGATTTCCGATTCGCGCCTGTATTTCCTTGACGCATGCGGTCATGCGCCGATGATGGAAAAACCCGAAGATTTTAATGCTATCCTGGATGGATTTTTAAAAGAAGTATCGGAAAAGAACACAGTTGCTTGATTTACAACGTTTTAGATACAATAAAAAAAGCGATTCACAAAGTTGTGAATCGCTTTTTTTATTGTATCTAATTGATTATCAGTTAGTTGTGTTTATTTACACGTGAATAGGCCTGTTGGCTGTGGCTGCCAGGCATGCTTCCTTGAATGCTTCCGTGTAAGTCGGGTGTGCATGACTCATACGGGCCGCATCTTCTGCTGAGGCGCGGAATTCCATCAGGGCTACAGCCTCTGCAATCATATCGGCCGCACGAGCGCCTACGATATGAACGCCGAGAATTTCATCGGTTTCTTTGTGTGCCAACACTTTCACCATTCCATCCAAGTCCATGGAGGCACGAGCGCGGCCCAATGCACGGAATGGAAATTTTCCAGGCTTGTAAGGCGTACCCATTTCTTTCAACTGTTCTTCGGTGTAACCAACGCTCGCCACTTCGGGCCAGGTGTACACCACGCCTGGTATCAGGTTGTAGTGAATATGCGGTTTTTGGCCAGCCATCGTTTCTGCCACAAACACACCTTCTTCTTCTGCTTTGTGTGCCAGCATGGCGCCTTGAATTACGTCGCCAATAGCGTACACCCCGGGCGCGGAAGTTTGCAAATGCTGGTCAACCGGAATGCGACCTTTTTCATCCAAAGTGATACCGATATTTTCGAGCCCAAGATTATCGGTATATGGCCGGCGGCCAATGGCTACCAGGCAGTAGTCGACATTCCATGAAAGCGTTTTGGATTCGTCGTCACGGCTTTTGGCTACCACCTTTACTTTGGTTTTGGATGGAGTCACCTCGGTGACGGCGTGTCGAAGGTGAAACTGCATTCCCAATCCTTTCAAACTTTTTTGAAGTTCGCGGCTGCAGTCGGCGTCCATACCTGCAATGATCCGATCCATAAATTCCACCACATGCACCTCTGTGCCAAGTCGTGCATATACACTTCCAAGTTCGAGGCCGATCACTCCTCCGCCAATAATCACTATGCTGCCGGGTACCTTTTCAAGGTTGAGCGCTTCGGTCGAAGTAATCACTCGTTGCTTGTCATAGTTGAAAGCAGCAGGCACGATGGGTTTGGAACCCGTTGCGATAATGACTCGTTCTGTGTCTATTTCCACAACTTCCTGGGCTGTGATCCGGATACGATTTTTATTGACAAAGGAGCCATGTCCGTGAAAGACATCGATCTTGTTTTTCTTCATCAGAAACTCGATGCCTTTGTTGTTTTCCAGCACAACCTCTTTTTTGCGCTTGATCATTTGAGGCATGTCTACTTTCAAATCCTTTATGTTGATGCCATGGGTTTTGAAAGTTTTCTCGGCGTTGTGATAGTGTTCAGATGAGTCCAGCAAGGCTTTCGAGGGAATACAACCTACGTTCAGGCAAGTGCCGCCAAGTACAGCGTAACGTTCTATCAAGGCTGTCTTCATGCCCAGTTGGGCGCAACGAATAGCGGCTACATATCCTCCCGGACCAGAGCCGATGACGGTAACGTCGTATGTCATGTATGAAAATTATTAAAGTGGTGGAACAGGTTTTGAATGGAACTGCATTTGGAAATGCTTCACAAAAGTAGGGGAGTTGCCACTACTTCGAGGAACAAGAGCAGGAATTTTTACGCTATCAATGTTCCACGTGGAACATTGATAGCGACCGTTTCATTGGATAAACTACTTACAGTAAAACAAGGATAGGCGCGATGTGGTTCTTAAAAATGCCCCAACAACCAGGCCTTAAAGTTGTCATATTGAGTATTCATTTTCACCGACACTTTCTGCGCATCATGTAGCACAGCCAGTCTTTCGGGAATAGGTACTTGCTTTTCCAGGATACTTTCCACGTCTTCGATAAACTTGGAAGGGTGAGCCGTTTCCAATATAATACCCAAATGATCGGGATGAGCCGCCTGGTATTTTTTGAGGGCAAGATAGCCTACGGCGCCATGCGGGTCGATGACATAGTTATACCGGGCATGTATTTCTTTCATCGCTTCGATGGTCGCTGCATCGCTGAAGCCATACCCGCTTATGTCGCTTTTCATAATGTTCCACGTGGAACAATACAGGTCGAGCATACGGGCAAAGTTGGAAGGGGCTCCTACATCCATAGCGTTAGACAAGGTGCGCTGCGATGGGCGAGGGGTGTATGTACCGGTGCTCAGGTATTCGGGCACTACGTCATTACTGTTGGTGGCGGCTATGAAATGTGCTACAGGTAAGCCCATTTTCTGGGCCAGCAGGCCAGCAGTCAGGTTGCCAAAGTTGCCGGATGGAACTGAAAAAACAACTGGTTTGCCCTGGTTCATTACCTGCTTGTATGCCTCAAAGTAATAGAATGACTGGGGGATGAGTCGTGCAATATTGATACTATTAGCCGAACTCAGGCGTACCGATCGGGTTACTTCCTGATCCAGAAAAGCCTTTTTTACCAATGCCTGGCAATCATCGAAAGTGCCATCAATTTCCAACGCGGTGATGTTATGGCCCAAGGCAGTAAGTTGTTTTTCTTGCAAGGGGCTCACTTTGCCGGAAGGGTAGAGGATAACAACCTGGATGCCGGGGGTTTTGTAAAAACCTGCCGCTACCGCTCCGCCTGTATCTCCGGATGTGGCTACCAGGATAACCAATTCTTTGTCCTCCGATCGGTTGAAGTACGACATGGTTTGTGCCATAAAACGCGCCCCGAAATCCTTAAATGCCAAAGAGGGGCCATGAAACAATTCCAGTACGCAGGTATGGTCGTCCAGTTGTACTACCGGCGCAGGAAAATCAATGGCAGTATCGATGATTTTTTTCAAATCACTCGCCGGAATATCTTCATGCAAAAGGGCATTGGCTACCTCAAATGCAATTTCCTGAAAGGAATAATTGGCCAGGTTTTTCAAAAAAGAGTCTGACAAACGAGGTATTTCAAGAGGCATGTAAAGACCATTGTCGTCGGGCAAACCTTTAAATATGGCTTCCTGTAAACTTGCGCGCAGGGCAGGAGTATTGGTACTATAAAACTGCATAACGTACGATTCGTTGTTTGCTGAATGAATGAAGTGCAATGAAAAGGCTAATATCTGGTGCGGGCAAGCAAGTACTATATTTTTGTAATGACGATTTCTACCCGGCGATTCTGCCGGCGCAGGTCATCGGTGCTGTTATCAGTTAGAGGGTATTTGGGGCCGTGTCCAACGATACTTACCCGACCAGGGGTAATGCCTTTTTGTACGAGAAAGTCGCGTATAGCAGCAGCCCGTTCTTCTGACAAGCGGAGCAGGTCTTCGGCCTTACCTACATTATCCGTGTGGCCTTCGATGCGGATTTCAAGGTTTGGATTCTCTTGCAAAACGGCATACAAGCGCTCCAGTTCCGGGTAGGAACTTTCCAGAATAAGTGCCTTGGATTGCTGGAAAAAGATCGCGTGCAAGGGGATGCGTTCGTTTACTTCTGCCGGATCCAGGTAAAGGTCGATGTAATGCTCCTGGAAATAATAGTGGTCGCGGCGGAAAAGAATCGTATCCGTTTCGCCCCAGAAGGCCGGCTTGGAAGGCGTAAGCACGAAAGATATGCCTTTCGGTATCTTCAAACGGAAGGCGCCGTTTTCTGAACGGATGGTATGAACAGGCTCGCTATTGTCGGCCGTACCGTATTGTACGCTCACATTTTTCATGAGGGCGCCGGTCTTTCTATTCAAGACACGTCCGATTACCTCGATTTCTGTAGGCTGTGGAGGCGCTATCTGTACCCGATAAATATCGCTGTTTCCACCTCGACGAGAGGTGAAATACAGGTATCCAGATGTCATATTGAAATAAGGTTGACTATCGTCTGCCGCAGAGTTGATAGGCTCTACGAGGCGTACAGGAGTCGTCCAGTGAACCCAGGTATCATCCAGTCGTTTGCACATAAAGATGTCATTGCCACCGGAACTTTCTCCGCGGTTGGAAGAAAAGAACAGGGTCTCATTGTCTTCCGATAAAAATGGAGTGGTTTCGCGGCGTGCAGAATTCACTAAATAACCCAGATGCTGGGGTGCACTCCATTGGTGTTTGCCTTCGCGGAAGCAGACGTACAGGTCCATATCTTTGGAATCGAAGCGGGTGGCCGACAAGATCAGTACCTTCCCGTCGAAACTCATGGTCAGGCTCACATCCGAAGTGATGGTGTAATAGTCTTTGATTTCCACAGGCTCGGGCAAAGACCATGCTCCTGTACTATCCGGGTTCTGCTGAATCACAGAAAAGCCCTTGTTCAAGCCACCGCGACGTGGATACTGGTTGATGATATAGTAGGCGCCCGGGGTAGGGGTGGCCGCTACAAGGCTGTTAGGCAATGCATTGTTGAGCGGAAAACCTGGATGAACTATTTTTGTGAATTGCCCGACAGAATCTCCCTGAGCCATCCAGATATCCTGGTTGAAACCAGAGCGAACCGGATTGTACACATTTTTCCCGTTGATTTCCGTGTACACCTGCGCCAGCAATTCTGTATAGGCTGAGGGGGAAAGTTTTTTAAACAGATCGACGGAATCGATGAGCAAAGTGTGATCGAACTCCGGGTACCCTACCCGTGTAAAAAACAAGGTTTTTCCATCTCTACCGGGTACCGGAGAAATTTCTTCGTACTCCGAATTGATAAAATCAGGCAGTTTTTCCAGCGTAAAATCCTGCGACCAAACAGTACCAGCCATGCATAAGCAGGCCATTAAAAAACAAAAAATCCGGGCTGTGTGAAATAAAGTCATACACCTTGTAAATAAGAGGAACATGCTGGGCTATTTATTCGCTTTGCCCGCCAACAACTGTAAATAAACGTTTTCCTTGTCACGCATCGTCTTTTCGTCCTCAGGAGATTTATCTCCATATCCGATCATGTGCAACACGCCATGTACCATCACACGGTACAATTCCTGTAAAAAAGAAACACCATTGGTTTGCGCATTTTCGGCGACGCGCTCCGAACTGATGTACATGTCGCCATACACGGCATCATCTTCCTGTGGGAAAGTGATAATGTCTGTATAGTAGTCGTGATCCAGGTATTCGATGTTCACTTGACGCAAATACTCATCCGAGCAGAATATATAGTTTACCTCATAAAAAGGTGTGTCTTCTTGTCTGGCCACATCGACGAGCCATTCCTTGATGAGCGATTCATCAGGGATATCAAACTGAACATCTTCAAAATGAAAAAACACCTCGTTTTCTTCGGGTGTTTCATCGGATGGAAATTCCGGAAATTCCATAACCAAATGGGCGGTAACAGGTGACATTAAATAAAAAACATGAGCCACCACAAATCCCGCTGAAAACGGGGTGATAGCTCATGTCTTATCGAAAATAAAATCGGGAAAACCCGATCAAAGATTGAATTCAAAAAGCAATGGCAGGTATCCTAAATTTTGAAACGCATTTCAACCGTACTGCCTCCGCGTGTAAACCGACATTCGTCGCTCAGGTTGCGCATCAGGAAAATTCCCCGGCCGCCACATTTTTCAAGACACTCGTGATTGGTCGGATCAGGTACTTCCTGCGGATCGAATCCCGGGCCTTCATCCGAAACGCGGATGGAAAGGGCGTCTTTCTGATGGCGAAGGGAAATACTCACTGTTTTAGAACAGTCGCCACCATTTCCATGAAGAATGGCATTGGTCACTGCTTCTGTGAGACTGACAAGGATATTGCCATGAGTGCATGAAGAAAGTTTGTAGCGCGTTGCTACGTCATGTACAAATGGTTCGACTCTGGATACACTTTGGGGATCGGACGTAAGGGTAAGATTCGTGTGTAAGTCGCTCATTCGCAAATTTTTGTTATCAAATCCGGCGCTCATTGTTGAATACATCTAAATCGGTTGGTGGGTTAAAAATGCGGGATGTATGAACAATCAGATTACCGGGTTGGGTTGACCGAACTTTCGGAAACCAGGCAGGATTAAAAATCACCTGAAAGGATAGGCTCATCCCTTCGCGATGAAAAGAGCTGCAATTTAAGATTTTGTTAATACTCGGCGCAAGAGGCAGCGCGAAAAAAGTTCCTATTTTTTTAGAAAAAGGCGCTTTTCAGACGTTTTTTGGTCGAAAAGTCACAGGATTAACATTTCCCGTTTGGAGCATTTAGTGTAAAAACACCAATACTGTACGCTGTGGCAACAAAAAGGAGAGATGAGCAAATGATAAACATTCGTTAAGGGATTAAACATCGGGCCTGCTTCGTCGTCTTTTATCAAACAACCATCAAACAGGTAATTGCTCATTCATACGCGACTATAACAACGACATGGAGAAAAAGATGCAAAAACTAAAACATTTGCTCTGGCGAATGGGCTATGGGCCCCGTACGCAAAGTTGGAACAAATGGATGGCGCTTCCTGAAAATGCCTGGTGGCCCAAAATGAAAGACGATTCGGCCACCGAGCCGGAGTATTTCGATATTGCCGACAGCGCCGTAAAAGGGCTCCTTATGGGCATTGGAGAAATAGGGCGCATGGAGCGCCGCGAACTCGATCAGGCTGAAAAAAAACGTCTTCGCGAGCAAAGCCGCGACGACCTGCGCAACCTCAACCTGCTCTGGCTGGAAGAAATGACCCGCACGCAGGCCCAACTGCGGGAAAAAATGGCTCTTTTCTGGCATGGCCACTTTGCCAGCCGTAATATCAATATTCTGTACCAGCAGCAATTGCTGCATATCATCCGGCAAAATGCACTGGGCAATTTTCGCGACTTGTTGCGAGGCGTGTCCAAAAGTGCCGCGATGATCGCTTTCCTCAACAACCAACAGAATAAAAAGCAGCATCCGAATGAAAACTTCGCCCGGGAAGTCATGGAACTTTTCACCATGGGCCGCGGCCACTACACCGAACACGATGTAAAAGAGGCTGCACGCGCTTTCACCGGCTGGAGTTTCAAACTCAATGGCGATTTTGTTTTCAGGGCTTTTGACCACGATAAGGATGAAAAAACGGTGTTGGGCAAATCCGGCAAATTTGATGGCGACGACATCATCGATATCCTGCTTGAAAAACGCGAAACGGCGTATTTCATCGCCCGAAAGGCCTATAAATTCTTTGTCAACGATACCCTGATACCCGAAGAACGAATTAAATGGCTGGGCGACCGTTTCTATGATTCGGACTATAAAATCCTGCGCTTGCTCGAAGACATCGTTCGCAGCGACTGGTTTTATGCACCTGAAAATATGGGCAACCGCATCAAATCGCCGATAGAATACTGGGTTGGTATTCGGCGCGTACTGCCCATGGAACTGGATGCCCCGGAAGTGCAGTTGAAATTACAACACGCGCTCGATCAAACCCTGTTTTTTCCACCCAATGTAGCCGGGTGGCCAGGCGGAAAAGCCTGGATCGACAGTAGTTCGCTGATGCTTCGGCTTCGTATTCCCCAACTCATCGTAGACAAAGGCGATCTGGATGTGGAAACCAAAGACGACGACGATCAGCAAATGGGCATGAGGAAAGCAAATCAGCGACGTTTGTTGTCGGCCGATGTAGACTGGCAACCGGTGCTGAAACAATTTTCAACCCTGAAAGAAGATAATATCATATCGGCCCTTGCTGAATATTTGTGGCAAACTGATTCAAAAGTGCCCTTGAACGTGCTCGAAGAATATACCGATCGGCATAACAAGGAAAATCATATCAAAACGGCTATGATTCGCCTAATGGCAACGCCGGAATATCAATTGTGCTAATATTCTTTCCATATGCTGATTAAAAGAAGAGATTTCCTCAAAGCAGGTTCCCTGGCAACGGCTTCGCTGTTTGTACCCCAGTTTTTGAAAGCGGTGGAAGGGAGAAATACCATTGCCTCAAAAGGCAAAGCACTTGTTGTGCTCCAGTTGAGCGGCGGAAATGACGGCCTCAATACTGTCATTCCCGTACGTAACGACATTTATTACAAAGAACGCAAACGCATTGCTGTTCCACGTGAAACATCGCTGGCCTTGGGTACCGAAGCAGGTTTGCACCCGGTGCTGACCGCCCTGAAAAACGCATATGACCAGGGTGAAATGGCGGTACTCAACAGTGTAGGTTACCCCAACCCCGATCGCTCTCATTTCAGAAGTATGGATATCTGGCATTCGGCCAGCGCCGCTAACGAATACTGGCAAACGGGCTGGATTGGTCGTTACCTGGATGCCCAATGTACCGGGCGGCCATTGGCAGCCATTGAAATAGACGATACCCTGAGTTTTGCGCTCAAGGGGGAACAGCGAAAAGGCCTGGCATTGCAGGATCCAAAACGCTTGTACGATAGTGCACATAGCCAGTATTTTGCCGATTATTCAGCCGCTTACCAGCAAACCGAATCAGAGGCTCCAGTGGCCTATTTGTATAAAACCATGGCTGAAACGCTTTCGTCGGCCGATTATTTGTACGAACAAAGCAGGCGCAAACCAGCCTCCTCTGCATACCCTTCGACCGGGCTGGGCAAACAACTGAAAACGATTGCCTCGCTGATACTGGCCGATACTGATACCTCCGTTTATTACGTATCGCTGGGCAGTTTTGATACGCATATCAACCAGGAAGGTCAGCAAAAACGTCTTTTTCAGGAAATGAACGATGCGCTGGCTGCATTTATCAAGGACATGAAAGCCAATGGTAAATGGAATGATGTGCTGCTGACCACTTTTTCCGAATTTGGCCGGCGCGTTTCACAAAATGCCTCCGGCGGCACCGATCATGGCACGGCTAATAACATGATTTTTCTGGGAGGTGCACTTCGGGAAAAAGGACTCTTGAATCCATTGCCCGATCTGGCAGACCTGGACGAAGGTGACTTGAAATACCGGATAGATTTCAGGCAGGTATATGCCACTTTACTGCAGGGCTGGCTGGATGCAGATGCGGAAAAAGTGCTGGGGCGCAAGTTTGACCTGCTTCGTTTCGTCTGATCAAGCCATCACAATATATCTTTTTCCGGGCAGGGTGCGAATGGCGCCTTTAAATTCTAACCCAAGAAGTGCGGATGCCAGTTCGCCCGGCGGCATCTGCATGGAGAGCGTAAGTTGATCGATGGCAATTTCCGGGTGCTGTTTTATTTTTTCGAGCAGGCTGGATTCTTGCAGCGACAGATCGAGCAATAATTGTGTTTGGCGCGGGTTGGTTTTGCCAAATTCTTCCCAGCCCATCGATTCTGCCACATCGGCGGCCGACATAGTAAGCCGGGCGCTACCATTTTGAATGAGGTAATTGCAGCCAATGCTTTTCGAATCATTCGTTCGGCCAGGTATGGCAAAAAGGTCGCGCGCGTAATCGACGGCCAGTTGGGCCGAAATCATGGAGCCACCGGAGGCGGCAGTTTCAATGACGATCAGGGCATCACACATGCCTGCAATGATTCTGTTGCGCATTGGAAAATGTTCGCGGTCTGGCTTGGCACTGTGGATATATTCGGTGAGCAGCCCCCCATTTTCCAGCATTTTCAGCGCGATACTCCTATGCTGGCTCGGATATATACTTCCGAGCCCGTGGCCCAGGATACCAATATTGGGCACTTGTAATGCACATGCCTGGCGATGCGCCGAAATATCAATGCCATATGCTAAACCGCTAATAATCAATGTGTTATATGGTTTAAGGCTCTCCACCATTTCTTCACAGGCAGATTTTCCGTAATCGCTGGGCTGTCGGGTGCCTACAATGGCTACGATGCGTTCATGGTTGAGCAGTTGAATGGCCGAACCCTTGAAGAAAAGCAAAACCGGGCCATCGGGACACTGTTTCAACCTGAAAGGATAGTGTTCGTCTGTATAGAAAACAGCCTCCACGCCGTTTTTTTCCATAAAAACCATTTCCTGTTCTGCGGATGGCAATACAGACGAATGAAGAATGGAATTGGTGACTACCGAACCAATGCCCGGTATTTTGAGCAATTCCCGGCGGGAAGCCCTGAAAACGGCTTCGGCGCTACCGCAATAACTGACAAGATTTTTGGCCGTCATAGCGCCTACCTGAGGCACGAGGGTAAGCGCTATTTGGTATAGCAGATTATCAGACATAAATTTTGGAGTATGAAGCGTGATGATAACGGGATACTGTCTTTTTTTCCCGTAGTTTTATCCCGTAAAAATAAGAAATCAAGCGTTTAACCATGAAACTCCCACGCATTGAATCTTTGATTATTCTGGTTTTTTTGGGTTGTGTGGTGCTTTGGGGCATTTCAAAATGCTCTTCCCGTCGTTCTGACCTGGTTCGGCGTGTCAGTGAAACAAGCGATGAGGAAAATGAAGACAGGCCCGTACGGCACGACACCATTCGCGTCCCAACTACTACCACCGCTTCGGAAACACCTCAAATGCCAAACCCCAGCCCTAAACCGGTAGAACATAGCACCCCGGCTACAACAACGCCCTCGCCTTCCACCATACCTGGCACACGTCCTTCGCGCCCGACACTGAGCAATGAAACACAGCCCAAACCTGCCGCGCCGGCCACGACTGGCAGCAGCACAAGCAGTGCAAAATACTCCAGTCTGTATGTGACCATCGACGGTCTCAAACTGCGCAAACAACCGGGCTTGAAAGGCGAAGTTGTGGCTACGCTGGAATTGTATGAAGAAGTGTACTTTCTGAACAAAAAAAGCGAGAAAGCCGAAGAAATCAGCCTGGGCCTTGAAAAAGTGACCGATCACTGGGTAAAAGTGCGCACCAAGTCGGGCAAGGAAGGCTGGGTATTCGGCGCGGGTGTGCACTACTACAAAATGAAACGAAAAGGAGTCCTGTAAATGATGAAGGCTTACTGGCCGGCACTGCTGTGGCTGGTGATTATTACTATTCTTTCCGTGATGCCCAATGTGCAACTGCCATCGTTCAACCTGTTTTCGATGGACAAACTGGCGCATGCGGGCGTTTATGGAATATTTACCTGGCTATTATTGCGCGGATATGAGAAGTTCAAGGGGACGCCAGGAAACAGGATTTTTGTCATAATCACCTGTATTTCAATATTTTACGGTGTTTTGATGGAGTTTGTGCAATTTGCATTTATTCCAGGCCGTTTTTATGAAATCGACGACATGCTGGCCAATGCATTTGGCAGCATAGTTGGACTTGCATTTTTCAGAACTCTATTTTACAAGAAGTACATTCATTCAAATAAACACGAATAAAAAGGCATGGCACTCATTTTACCCTGTCATGGAATTGTTCCGCAAATAGGCGAAGACTGTTTTCTGGCCGAAAATGCCACCATCGTGGGCGATGTGGTGCTGGGCGATCAGTGCTCGGTGTGGTTTCAGGCTGTTCTGCGCGGCGATGTCAATTTTATCCGTATCGGCAACAAGGTTAATATTCAGGATGGCGCCATCCTGCATTGCACCTACCAGAAATGCGGCACGACCATTGGCAACAACGTAAGCATCGGCCACCGCGCGTTGGTGCATGGCTGTACGCTGCACGACAATGTACTCATCGGGATGGGGGCCATTGTAATGGACGAGGCCGTGGTCGAAGAAAACTGCCTGATTGCTGCCGGCGCCGTGGTGCTGGAAAAAACGGTATGCCATGCAGGCGGTGTATATGCGGGTGTTCCTGCGCGACGGGTAAAAGAAATGACACCCGAACTTTTTAAAGGTGAGGTGCTGCGCATTGCCAACAACTACGTGTTTTACTCCAGTTGGTTTAAAGGTGGAGACAATACTTCAAAACTTTAGTAACCACACGGGTTCGAGGCTTTCCATACGTGTTGCGGGGTTCAAAAAACGCCCGTTGAGCAAAGCCACCTGAAAATGGCCCATTTCATACACCATTTCATAGGGAATTTGCGCCCGATCGATTTCCTGCTTGCCTTTTTGGTTGGTGTACACCCAAAGATGGCCTGAATCCTGTACTATTTGGCGTATTTGCGCAGTGCTGTCGATTCGCTGCGTAATAGTTTGGCTGTAAAAATCGAGTGCGTGGCCATGCCGCTTGAAAAAGGCTACCCGATCCTTAGGTATACCTGCATTTTCAATATACTGCCCGATCTTGGAAGTGCTTTGAAAGGGGAGTAAATGCGGATAAAAGTGAAAATTCAGTACAAAACCTGCCAGCAGAGAAACCATTACACCTCGTTGTACCAACTGATCGGAAGAAATGTGCAAGGGATTCTTAGTGATTTTAAACAGCAGAAAAAACGTTCCGGCCATCAGTACCAGCCAGGCCATTACATTTCCCGGAAAAACAAACCCAACCAGCAGAAATGCCGTCGTCAGCGCGAGTAAAAACGTAAAATAGCCTACCCAAACGCCGAAAATAGGCGCACGATCCTCTTTTTTCCCTGCATTCAACCAATGCGCTACCATAACCGCTGCCCAGGGCAGGGTGATAAATATGTAGTGCGGCAATTTGTATTTCGATAAAGAAAGGGCGATAAACGTGAGCAAAAAACCGCCCAGCGAAAATGCTTCCGGCATTTGCGCTATCCGAAAATGAAATATTTTTTGCCAGGCCTGCCTTATCGAATACAGCAAAGCCGCCGGAACCAGCAATACCCAGGGCAAAAACGCCCAAAGGTACACGTGCAGGAAATAAAACGGTCCAGCGTTGTTGCGCCATACGTTGTTGCCCGTGATCCGGCCAAAACTTTGTTCCCAGAAGTAAAAATAGAGTCCGGACGTACTGATTCGGTCGTTGACGGCCTTTTCCGGATGTAAATCAAACTGATGATACAGGCCCCAGCACATGGGTAGCAGCACCAGGGCTGTTATAACAAGGCCGAGCAGCCATTGCCAGCGAAAAATATTGACCCAGTCACGCTGCAGCAGCAAATGCGTCCCGATGGCCAGTATGGGCATCACCAGCCCGATGGGGCCTTTAGCCAGCATGGCGCAGCCAATCCAGAAAAATGCACCCAGGAGGTTTTTCCAGCGCAGTTTTTCCAGGTATGCCGCCAGTTGCCACACCGCCAGCGAAGTTGTACCCAGCAAGAGTGTGTCGGTGCGTACATCGTTGCAAAGTACTATAAAACCCATGCAGGAAGCCAGGATAAATGCAGCTTGCCGCGCCGTCTGTTGCTTGTAAAAAATCAGGCAAAATCGATATATCGCATACACGCCGGCCAATGCGCCGAGCACTGAAGGCAGTTTATATGCCCAGGTTTTTAAACCAAACAGGAGGAAAGAAGCAGCAGATGTCCAGAACAAGAGCGGCGGCTTGTCTAAATAATCTGCTAACCGGTGTTTGACCTCCAGCCACGACCCGTTGCGGCTCATTTCCATGGCAATCGAGGCATACTGTGATGCATCCACATCCATCACGTCGAGCCACAAGCCGCGCAACAGCACAGCCATGAATGCTGCACCCAGCCATATCCAGGGGTTTCTGTAGAATTGAGAATCGTTCATCGCCGCGAAGTTCGTCATCAATGCATGGTGTCTACCAAACTTTTTACGCGGAACGCATTTTTAACATCGAGTTCGACTTTGGTGTCGAACTGGATGCTTTTGCGCTCATCGGGCAACAAGTCAAAGTAGTTGTCGCTGAAAAAACCGTCGGAATCTGTTTCAATTAGTACGTTTCGGGCCAGTTTATTGGACTGAATATCAATCTGGTAGCCTTTTTCATTGCGCGTAGCCGTCAAAGTGAAATCCGGGTGTGGCAATTTCTGTTTTCGCGGCGAAGCAGGGTAGTAGAGGCGGCGATAAACGTTTTTTCCACCTTTTGACAGCACGATTTCCACCACAACATTTTCTGTTTTACGTCCATCCACGACATTTTTCAAGGCATCTTTCCACAGCAACATGCTGGCATCGGGGCGAAGCGAAAGGTTTGTAAGCGTGGTTTCACTCAACACTTTGCCATCAAAAAGCAGTCCGCGCACCCGCAAATCGACGGTATCGGCCTGGAGATGGTCATTTACCCCATAAATACTGAGCGTATCGTTGTCGAGAGATGGCAGCGCTGCCAGGGGGCTATACGCTTCCCGGACGTAATAGTGCAAGGCTTTCCAGCGGCCAAAGCAGTCGATACTCGACCACGATGCCACGGGCCATACGTCGTTCAATTGCCAGTACAACGTGCCCATGCAATAAGGTTTGTTGCGGCGGTGTGCTTCGATGCCCACCCGCATACCTTCTGCCTGCAGCAACTGGCTTACGTACACAAAATCTTCAAAAGCATCGGGCACTTTGTAGTCGCGTTTCATGTATTCCGCAATCAGGGCGTTGCCACGCGGGTGTTTCTGGTGCAAAAGCATCACCTTGCTTTCCAGTTTGCGGTCTTCCGGCAGGGTAAACGATTGTATCGTGCGCCATTCCGGGAAACTCTGGAAGCCATATTCGCTCATGAAGCGCGGCACTTTTTTGTTAAACTCTTCAAAAGGCTCTTCATCGTGCCAGATGCCCCAGTAATGGCTATCACCTTCGGTATTGGATTTCGGATTGGCGCGCCCGAAACGGGGTGAACTTTCCCAATAGGGCACTTGCCCGCCGTCGTTGGCAACATAGGTGGGCAGCAGGTCGTTGAACAGGACTTTATACTCGCGCCACAGGTGGGTGCGCTGGGCTTCGTTGAACTGCATTTGCCAACCCCAATTGTTCCAGGCTTCGTTGTTTTCGTTGTTGCCGCACCACAGCGCTATGCAGGGGTGTTGGCGCAGGCGTTCTATTTGTTGCAGCGCTTCTTTGGCGGCTGTTTTTAAAAAAGATCCACCACCAGGGTACATCGCACAGGCATACATGAAATCCTGCCAAACCAGGATGCCTTTTGAATCGCAAAGGTCATAGAAAAGGTCCTCCTCATAGATGCCGCCGCCCCAAACACGCAACATGTTCATGCCACCGGCTACCGCGTCGTTGATCGTGCGGCCATATTGGGCAGGCGTGACGCGATCCTGAAATATGTCCTGCGGTATGTAGTTGGCGCCTTTGATAAACACCGGAACACCATTCAGTTTAAAGTAAAATGTTTCGCCTTTGTCGTCTTTCTCGGTGATCAATTCGATGGTGCGGATGCCTGTCCGCACATAGGATTTTTCCAACACCCGACCGTTTTTCTTGAATTCAAACGAAAAATCGTACAAATTCGGTTCTCCAAGTCCTTGACACCACCACAGTTTCGGGTTTTCTATTTGCCAGGTAACGGAATCCTCGTGTACGCCTGGGTAAAATTTTCGGTCTTCCAGCGAAACGCCCTTGCCATCGCGGGTAGAAACGAGTACCGGAATCACATCATCGGCGCGGTAGCGGAAACGCGCTACCATTTTGGCCAGTTCGGGTGTGACGCTTTGAGTGGTCACAAACATATTTTCAATCAGCAAATCATCCCAGGCGCGTATTTCCGGCGCATGCAAAATGCCGGTACCCACAAAACGAGGTCCCCAGTCCCAACCATAATGAAACTGTGCTTTGCGGGAAAATGTGCGGATACCTCCAGGAAGTTCGTAGCCCAGGTTTTTCCAGTCTTCCTCTACTTTTTTCACCGGGCTCTCAAAATAGATGTGAAGAACATTACCGGCAGGTTTCAGCCATTTTTTCACATCTACTTCCCAGGTACGAAACATATTATCGGTTTCCAGCACCAGGCTGTCGTTCACATAAATATGAGCATAGGTATCGAGGCCTTTAAAAACCAGTTCGATGTGTTTTTTTTGAAAAATGGCGGGTTCCACATCAAAAGTTGTCTGGAATTCCCAATCTTCTTTTTCTATCCATTGCAGTTTTTCCTCATTATCACGGTAAAACGGATCTTCAATCATACCGTTTTTTAGCAGGGCAGTGTGTACGCTAACCGGAATGGCAGTAGGCTTCCAATCGTTGGTATGCGCTTGCCGAAAAGTCCAGGCATCTGTCGGAAGCGGCTTTCGAACAGGGGTGTAACTGGCGGGTTGGGCTTGCAGGAGCATGGGCAGGAGAGAAACGAGAACCAGAATATTTCTGAACATGAATGGCAATTATCGGATTGAAAACGGGCAAAAGTAGTGGATTCTGCGGAGCGTAGCAGGCTTCCGGGGCTGTGATTGCTGCGTTTTGATGTTAAAAACAGACGCAAGGCCAAATATTGCAGCAAGTGTGGCACAAACCCTGTACTTTTGGCAACGTTTATTTAGCGTGCGTGCCATGTCAGATACATACCCAAATCTTCCACAGGTAGGCGACCTTGCTCCGGCGTTTGAATTCTCGACGGACAAGGGCATGATTCAGTTTCCGGAGTACAGTGCCGGTTGCTGGTGTGTGTTTTTTGCACATCCAGCCAATTTCACGTCTACCTGGACGATGTTTTCTGCATTTCTGGGTATGAAAGAGCGTTGGCTGCATGAGCGGAACACCAAAGTGCTGGGGCTTTCCAACGAGCCGATCTCTCAGAACGACTGGTCGAACAAGGCCCGGCGTTTTATCGGCATCTACCTGAAAGCACCGGTGCTGGAAGACCTCGATTTTCGTATTGCACGTATGTACGGCCTGGCTTCAGGCCGCCGGCCTCAGCCGGGTTGCGACCGTTTAGCGGTGATTATTGATCCGCAAGGTGTGATTCGCTATATTATTCACAGACCTTTGCCCAATATTGAAAGCGCATTGCTCGATATCGAGCGTGAACTGGAGCGCCTGCAGGGCAAAGAGATCCAAACGACAGATACTTCTCTGCGCTCCATCGATATTGTAGAACAGTCGGATGCAGTGGATTTGACGTACAAGCCCAAGGCGGCGCACTTTCCTACGAAGAAAATTTGCCCTAACTGAAAAGAGGTGAGAAGTGAGAGGCGGGAGGTGAGAGGGTGTACGCTACGCCCTCTCACCTCCCGCCTCTCACTTCTCACCTCTAAACAAAAAAGCCTCCCCGAAGGAAGGCTTTCAGTTGGGTCACAAGGACTCGAACCCTGAATAACAGAACCAAAATCTGCTGTGTTACCATTACACCATGACCCAATCGCTTCTAAAGCGGGGCAAAATTAATAGGAATGCATGAAGTGTGCAAGCAATAGCGAAAAAAAAGAACAAGAAAGTTCGCAATGCCTCACTTCACGCGCGTCCAGTATTGTGTGCGGTAAAAAGGCCCCAGGTATCCGCGCACCACGAGCGTATTGGGATCGCCCTCTTTCAGCCACATTTTGCAACTGTACCATTTGCCTTTTTCGGGGTCGAGGATGTCGCCCGATTGCAGCATACCATCTTTTTGTACCATGTTTACCAAAAGGATCATGCCGACGAGCGGCTGGTCTTTGCGTTCGCCGGGGCATTTATCGCAGTGGGTAGGGGCGTTGTTGCGCAGGAGTTTTTCAATTTTGCCATACACTTTTCCACCACCTTCATATATCAGAATATGGCTTTTGGCTTCGCCGGTTTCGTCGTCTTTCGTGCGCCAGGTACCTAAATAGGATTGTGCCTGTAGTTGTGCTGCGGTGAAAACAAGCAGCGTGAAAAGGAGTTTTTTCATGGTAATATGGTTGGTTAGCGTAAAAAAAGCCTTGCCGGTCATATAAAGACGCTTGCAAGGCTTTTAGAACGAATTGTCTGAAAATCAGTTGGCTGCAGCAGCCTGTTTTTTCAGTACCGTTTTGATTTTTTCCAGTTTCGGACGGCTTTTACCGTGTGAACCGCGGGAAATTTTACCCCGTTTGGTTCTTGCGTCACCTCTGCCCATGTGGATGGAGATTTTGATTGCGTTGAAAAATGTTGATAAAGAGCGCCAAAGGTATACAGTTTTTGCAGAAATGCTGCCAATATCCGGAAATGAAAAATGGCTGCAAGGCAAGAAGCCTGCAGCCATCAACTAAAAAAACTAAATTTATTCTTTGTCGAAACGAATTTCCTGGATGCTCACCGTGCTGCCACTTACTTTCAGGTAGAGGTAAACGCGGTAGTTGCCAGCAGTACCTGTCAGGTTGCCGATGCAGTACTGGTCGCTGTTTTCACGGCTGGTACCTTTGTGTACCTGGGTGAATGATTTGGGTTGGTTGGATCCGAAAAAGTTGCGGATCACCTCCGTCGCTTTCGCTTTGTTGTACGTTTGCTCCTTGTCTTGAATGGAGATTTCAACGTTGTCAGCAAAATATTTCGAGAGCCCTTCCGCGTCACCTGCGCCCAATGCTATCGAAATAGCGTCGAGGCTCGGGTTTCCCTGGTTGGCAAATGCAATAGCCGGAGTGAAAAGCAATAAGAAAAGCAGATTTTTCATTGCGTCAGTAGTTGATTTGATGTTCGTATAACCGAACGTTTGACATTTATACGTCGGTCTTAAACATTGTAACTGTCAATATCGACTTTATAGTGTCAATACAAAGTTAATGCCGTTTCCACTCTGTGTAAGAGACTGACTGTTAAAGTTTTAGAATTTTAACAGTCTGAAGAATTTCATTGCCTGATAGTTGCAGGTAATAGGTTCCTGCCGGCCATTTTTCTGTCTGTATCCGACGTGTGAATGCACCCGACGCAAGATTATGCGCCGATTCCGACCAAATCAGGTTGCCGGAAAGGTCGTATGCTTTGAGTAAAAAATTTCCCGAATAGGGGAGCAATGCCGACATACTGGTTTCCACGTCACATGGATTTGGAAATGCCTGCAGACTCAGTGGCCCCTCCTGAATAGGTTGCGAATTGGATAGCGTACCTGCTTCGAACAATTGCAGAGACGTATAATCGGCGCCGTCGCCCGAGCTGTTATTGTTGCCGTTCACAGCATTTCCGGCGGCATAAAAGGTAACGCTACCGGTTCCTGCTGCCGGCGCTGTCCAGCGCACATTAAAGGTGTCGGAAGCCGACATGGTGGGATGTTCGGCATAGGTGCGTCCGTTGCTGATGGTTGCGAGTTTATAATTGTTCGGATTAATGTCTGTAAAACCGTCGAGGTCGATGTTGCCATTGTCGCGCAAGGCAATCATCTGGAAACCATAACCGGCTGGAGTTCCCGTAGACGGGTTGACGGTAACGCGGGCGATATACTGCCGCCCGGGTATGTATTGGCTCACTGGCGTATTGCTTGAATCGATTACATGAATAGCCACAAAGGGATTAAAAGCTCCGTCATCATGGCAGTCGGCACAAGTGTATGGCATTCCGTTGAGGGTTTGATCGCCGGGGGCGCCGGTATTGCCTTTACCCGATTGGGAGGCACGGCCGTTTTTGTTGCCGGGTAAAACGACCCAAAGCAGTAACATCAGAAAAAGAGAAAGTGCAAGGCGGGTATTCATATCGATGGATTTAGTAAAGGAAAGATGCTGAAATCACAGTTTGCTTGGACGTTCAAACTGGCAAAAAGTTGAAACAGACATCTCTGAAACGCGCCTTTTTGTAAAGGAATTGCCATAAAACAACATGAGCCACCCCAAACCAGGGGTGACTCATGTTTTCAGTACCGGAAAAAACAATCAGGATTGTACTTCCAGCATCGATTGGGCGCTGTGCCGCAGGATATTGTTGATGGTTCCGGAAGATGGCATGAACTGCACTTTCGGAAATTCTGCTTTGGCCGCAGCCAGGCTTTGAAAAACAGCCAGCATTTCAACATCCTCTTCCAAAGAACCGGTCATTTCGACAACTTCTTGTGCCGAAAGTTCGTGGTAGAGATACTGTACCAACGCATCATATGTGTAGGTTTCTTCCATAGGCCTTAAAGGCATTTAAATTATTTATAAGGTTAAAATCGGTATTTAAACAACAGGCAGCGGTGGTATATTGCTTTTCAACGGTTAATATTTTGAATTTTAACATTGAATAAACAAATGATGTGAATGTCGATTTGCTGCTTTGTATTGAATTGACGTATTCTAACCATTTTAGGTTGCCTGGCCCTCGTCGGCAAGTGTTTGGTTCTGTTTGGCTTCAGTATATGCGTCTGTTTCGCCTATTTAATATCCCATTTTCTGGTTTTTAAAAAACGAACCAGTAAATATAGCAACAACCCCGACGGGCCAGTGAGCATGGTCAGCAACAAACCAGGTATCACGAATATGTGCCCGATTTGCAAATTGCGGGCATCGTGCGATTGCCATAGTCCAACCAGCAAGCAAAACGACAGGTAATTAAGCCAGCCGGTGAGCAGCATTTCCTTGCTTCGAAACAGGTTTTTAAACCCTTCCAGCGAAAAAAATCCGCCTTCTACGTTTGGGCCTGTCAAATAAAGAAAGGTAAATACCGCTGCGGCTACCAACAGAATTACCGCCGCTGCGAATGCCACCAATTCGGTGTAGCGGCCATTGGGTGCAAGAATGATCAGAAACCAGGGAATGAAGATCAGGATGCTGGCGTACCAGTAAAAGTTATCAGCGGACATGTTAGAGGTGAGAAGTGAGAGGTGAGAGGTGAGAGAGACGCTGGATGGCAAAACTGAGGTGACGATGTGTTTCTGCCGTAAGATAGCGGATGGCCCAGTTTTGCTGGACACAAAATTCATTCACGGCCTCCACCACCCCGTACCGGACGCCGCCGTCCCAGTTGCCGGTCACATAATCGTGCCCGGCAATCCAGCCGTCGGGCTTGACAACTCGGGCGCAGGCATACAGTTCTGCCTTGGTAGTCTGGTAGGAATGGTCGGTATCGATATACACCCAATCGAAGTAGTGATCCGGGAACTGGCTCAATGCTGCTACACTGTTTTCCTGGTGGATACGCACTATTCCGGAGGCCAGTTCAGACTGAAATTTGAGGCGTACTTCATCCAGGTTTTTCCGAGATCGGGCGCCTTCCCAACTGTCGATTAAATGTAACATGGAAGGATGCGTTCGTTGCAGTATTGACCTGCTGAAATCGCCCCGGAACACCCCCAATTCTGCCACCACAACCTCATGTGGAAGGTAATCGAGCAAGGCCTCCCGATTCGGAATGGTTTGAAGATGCCGAACATGGGCCTCACTAATTTCTACATAAGGAATGCGCCGACTCTGACTTGTTCGCCAATGTTTCAACGCATTCAGAATGAGGCGTTTCCACAGCATACCTAGCGAACGATTTTCAAACTCAGATCGAGTGGTTGTGCAGAGTGTGTGAGTGCGCCGGCTGAAATGAAATTCACACCGGTATGCGCATATTTCCGCACATTGTACAGGGTGATACCGCCACTGGCCTCTGTTTCAAAACGATTGCCCACCATGGCAACGGCTTCTGTGAGGATAGGCAGTTCAAAGTTGTCGAACATAATACGCGTGATACCGCCGATGTTCAACACTTCTTCCACTTCCACCAGATTGCGCACTTCTACTGTTATACCCAGTTGTAGTCCTTTCTCTTTTTGATAGCGCTGAGCGCCTTCGATGGCCTGCCGAACGCCTCCGGCAGCATCCACGTGGTTGTCTTTGATCATCATCCAGTCGTAGAGGCCCCAGCGATAGTTTTCACAGCCGCCGATTTTCACGGCCCATTTTTCCAGAAAACGAATCAGTGGTGTTGTTTTGCGCGTATCCAGCACCTTTACGGGCAAGTCGCCTACTTCAAAAGCAAAACGGCTGCTCAGGGTGGCGATGCCACTCATGCGTTGCATCGTATTGAGAACCAGGCGTTCGGCTTGCAGGAGTGCGCGCGTGTTGGCTTCCACTTCGAAGGCGATTTCACCAAAAAAGACGTCGGTACCGTCTGTTTTGTGTATTGTGATGTTTGAAGTGGGGTCAATATGTTTGAAAATGAGTTGCGCCAGTTCCACGCCGGCCAGCATCCCGTAATCTTTTACCTTGAGTACAGCGCGGCTACGGCTGTCGGCCGGAATAGTGGCCAGTGAAGTGTGATCGCCTTCGCGGATGTCTTCGTATAAACCGGCTTTGATGAAATCCTGGATATGTTGGTCAGTGATTTGTTCTGGTCGCATTGCTGTTAGTTATTGTAGTGACGGGTTTTGGTGGTCTATTGGATCAATGATCTGTTTTCCATTTGATATTACAGCCGCCGGAAGGGCGTTGCACGGCAGGCGCAGGCTGTTTGTTCAGCACAGCATCGATTGCCGCGCGCAGATCTTCTCCGGTGCTGGGTACAGGGTTGCGCTTGGGTCGGCTTGGGTCAAGTTGGCCCCGGTACACGAGGCGGCGTTCGCTGTCGAAAACGTAAAAGTCAGGCGTACAGGCCGCATCGTATGCACGTGCTACTCCCTGGGATTCGTCGTAAAGGTACGGGAAATTGTATCCCACGGTGCGGGCATGTTCCGGCATTTTATCCGGGGCATCATCGGGGTGGGTTTCTGCATCGTTGCTGTTAATACCTACAAATGAAACACCATGTGGGGTATATTCATCTACAATTCGGACGATTTCTGGGTTGACATACAACACATACGGGCAATGGTTACACAGGAACATTACCACGGTGGCATTGCCTGTTGGAATGTCCTGCAGGCGCAGGGTTTTACCAGTAGCAGGATTGGGGAGTTCAAAATCGGGCGCTGTGGTGCCCAGCGGAAGCATGTTGGATTCTGTGTAGGCCATTTCTTAAAACAGTAAAAACGTGTAAGAGAATTTTCCAGGCTATTGGCAATCCGTATTGATGTCTCCTACATAATATTCTACAGTATGGAGTTCGGGGGCCAGTTCGGCGCCCTTAAAACCCTGAATATCGGTGTCGGTAAGTTTGTTTTTGTAAGCCTGCAACAGCGGCTTGCTGAGTGTTGTGTACGACCAGTGCCATTTTTCCTCCTGATACCCATGCGCTCGTCCGGCGGTGTAGGGTTGGCAAAATCCATATTCATGGGCATGCGTTTGCAACCACTCATACACTTTTTGGTATTTACCGCCTTTTTCAAAAGAGGGGTTGTTGAGGTCGTTCAAATCAATATCCGTGCCCCAATGGTGACGCGAGGAGCCGGGCATGGAAGAAAACTGGAGAATTTTCAGGGCGCGGTCCTTCGGCAGCGGCGCATCTTTGGCGAAGCGTTCCCATTTGGTTTCCCAAATGGTTTTTTGCTGGCTGAAGGTGCGGGTGGAGGAAATAATGCGCAGTACGATACCATCCGCTTTTGCGGCCTGATACATTTGTTGGAAAGCCTCGAAGGTTTCCTTGCGCAGCATCATGCCCGTGCGGTCGGAGTAGGGTTTTCCTACTTGCACGAAATCAGGCCGGGTGGCCGGATCAAATTTTCCCAACAGGTATTCCCGGGCAAACGTATCCTGCATTGCAGGCGTAGCAGCGGATACGGAAGCCTGTTGAGTCGGAGTCGGCGTATGCTGACAAGCAGGCAGGAAAAAGGTAAACAACCACAGTAAAACTGACATGCCGCAGGTAAATTTCCGGGTTTTACTGGCTTTCAGCACGTTCGATGATCATTTTAAGGGCTGCTTTGGTCTGTACACCGGCTTCACTCCACAGCAATTGCCCGTTTTTATACAGCATCAGGGTGGGGACGCCCATTACTTTCATTTGTACAGCCAGGTCTGTGTTTTTGTCAACATCAATTTTGATGATGCGTACCCGATCACCCATTTCCGTTTTCAGTTCTTCCAAAACGGGCGCCATCGCGCGGCACGGTCCGCACCAGGTGGCCCAAAAATCAATCAGAACGGGTGTTTCAGATTGAACCAGTTGTTCGAATGAAGATTTCATATCTTCTGTTTTTCTAATTGAGATAAAAAAGCGGCACAAGATAGCGCTTCGCTGACATTTGCCATTACCACGCTCAAAGCGGTTGAACACAGGCAGGATAGCGCTGTCTGGCTATTTTCAGAAAAGACAAGGTAGAAACCCTTCTATTTTAGAGTTTTATTTTCCCAAACTTTCTGTCTGCTTAAATTTTTATGAAAAACACACATTTTGCCTTGCTTGTTCTATGCTTGTTCACAACAGTATCCTTGCGGGCCCAAAAAGAGGAAAAAGATGAAAAGGCTATCAAAGCAGTGATTAACCTGTTTTTTGAAGGCCTCGAACATGGTGACACCGTTTTGATCAAAAAATCCTGTACCAGCCAGCCGGTTATGCAAACCTATATGGCCGACCGCGACGGAAATTGGCAGGTATTTACGGAGGACTTCAGCGAACTAATCACGTTTGTCGGTACGCCAACCAAAGACAAATACGATGAAAAAATAGAATTTGAGTCGATCATGAGCGAAGCCTCGCTGGCCAGCGTCTGGACACCCTACAAATTTTACCTCAACGGGAAAATATCGCACTGTGGCACCAACTCTTTTCAACTGGTCAAAACCCAGGAAGGCTGGAAAATACAGTACATCCTCGATACGCGGCGAAAGGCCTGCAAGTAATTAACACGGGTACGTTCCTCATCCTGTACGGATTGCCGTATTTTTGCCCCTTTCCTGGCTGTTTTGATAACAAACAGATAAACGCTTGCTACTTCACGATGAGGAAAGTTTACCTTTTTTGCTGTCTTTTGCTGCCGGCAATGGCATGGGCAGGGCCTATCCCCGAGCCAGTGGTAGCGATGGGCGTGGAAGTGCAACCTGGTAATATATCCTGTACCGGTATGCATGATGGTACTTTTCAACTCACCCTCATTTCCAATGGCGGTTTTGTCATTTATGAGTGGGAAAGCCTTTTTTCCGATACGTTGGGCGGTATTGGTTCTCTTACTGGCAGCAGTCCTTCCGACTTTTTAGACAGTCTTCCGCCGGGCGATTATCTGTTTAAAGTGATGAACCTGAATGGCAACGATACCACTTTTGCCGCATCCATTATAGAGCCACCGCCGTTGGGAGGCGCAGTTAACGTACTGTCCAATTACAGCGGCTACGACGTTGCTTGCGTGGACGGCCCGGGCAATGGCAAGGTACGTGCAGAAGTGAGTGGAGGAACACATGAGTACAGTTTTTTGTGGTCGACAGGCGCTACCGGGCCGGTAGTTGTCAATTTGCCCCCCGGCCAGCATTCCGTTCAGATTAGAGACGCCAATGGGTGTCCGCTCGATCTCATTTTTACCCTCGATGCGCCGCCGCCGCTGTCTGCAGAAGTAAGCGCCAAGAGAGAAGCCTGTTTGGAACAACATACCGGTCAGGTGAATGTAGTGTTGGCCGGAGGCGGGGTGGGCCCCTATACTATGACCCTGGAAGGCAATACTGTTACCGGCTACACGGCCTCCTGGGACAGTTTGTCGCCTGGCTGGTACACCGTTGAAACACAGGATCAGAACGGTTGTACACTGCTTCAGGAAGTCGAAGTGGAGCAAGGGCCGGAATTTGAGTTTAGCGCAGGCGCGGATGCCGACGTTTTTTCTGGTGATACACTCGAACTGACACTCAACAGCGATCGCCTGCTGAGCAGCATCGAGTGGTCGCCCAAAATCGGCGTCTGGCAGGATACCGCGAGCGAAAAAGCAACATTTTTCCCGACTTTATCCACAGAATACACCGTTCGGGTGCGGGATGAAAATGGGTGCCTCTCGATAGACAGCATTCAAATTCAGGTGCATAAAAACCGGAATGTGTATTTTCCGAATGTTTTTGCGCCAGAAAGCAATGTGCCTGAAAATCAGTTTTTTAGTGCTTATGCCGATACAGGTGTAAGGGCCGTGCTATCGCTGCGCATTTATGATAGATCGGGCAGGTTGTGGTTCGACGGACGCAATATGTCTGTCAATGCCGCTGCAAGCGGCTGGCATGGCGAAACGTCCGGTGAAAAAGCCGAATCCGGCGTATATTTCTGGCAAGCCACGGTATTGTTCACCGATGAGCGTGTGGAAACATACCAGGGCGATGTGACACTTATCCGTTGAAGAAACCCGATCAAAATTTCTTTATTTTCCACGCAGCATCATATATGTATCTTTGCGGGATGAAAAATAGCCTTCCCATCCTGCTGTGGAGCGTTTTTATAGGAATTATCAACGCTCAACCTGCTCCAATACGCCCGATTTCGTTAAGCGATTGTCTGCGCCTTTCGCTGGACAACAGCGCGCAAGTGCGCAAGGCGCAACTGGACCGACAGGGCATTGAAAAACGATTGCAAGAAGGCAGAAGTGCTGCATTGCCACAAATTAATGCAGGCGTAAATATGGATTACCTGCCGGTACTCCCCACCCAACTGATTCCGGGAGAACTGTTTGGTATGGCAGATAACACGTATTTGCCCGTGCAATTCGGCCGTTCCTGGCAACTCACCGGGTCAATCTCTGTGCAGCAGCAGTTGTACAATGAATCTGCCCGCCGAATGGCCCCGGCTGCCAATATTTCCAGAAATATCTACGATTTGCTGCAAACCCGATCGGAGGAGGATGTCATTTACAGCACTGCAACCGTTTTTTATCAAACCCTGCAAACGGAACAACTGCTTCGGGCGCTCAATGCCAATCTGGACAAACTGGATGCACTGCAGCGCATGGCACAGTTGCAATTGGCCAACGGATATGCCATCCCTACCGATGTGAAACGCATTCAGGTAGCCCATACCAATCTGGAAACCCAGCGCCAAAATCTGTATACTGCCATCAGTGGCCTGCGGCAGACGCTTCAGTTTCTCTGCGGCGTTTCATACGACGAAGCATTCGATCCGGTAGACGACATGGCTGCTCCTGCGGCCGACTCGGCCCGTTGGCAAAACCTTGTACTTGCCGCTGAAACAACTACCGAATACAGGTTGCTGCTTCATCAGGTAGAACTCAATCACATACAACTGAACAGCCTGAAAGCAGAAAATGTGCCCAATTTCAGCGCATATGCCAGCGCTTATACCCAGACATTCCGGCCGGATGCCAATTTTTTCGACATCGATCGCCGCTGGTATGGGGCGGTGGCTCTGGGCCTTAAAATGCAAATTCCCATATTCGACGGTTTTCGCCGACTCCACAAATCGGATTTTCTGGCCATAGAAGGTCAAAAACTTGCAGAAGACCGCCGACAACTCAACAGTGCCAAGGAACTGGAATTCAGACAGGCACGCGAACAATTGCAAAGCGCCTTGCGCGGGCTCCGAACCCAGACGGATAACGTTGGCCTTGCGCGCGAAATCAGTGATAAACTCATGCTCCAGTATAAAGAAGGTGTGGTATCTCTCACCGATTTGCTCAATGCTCAAACGGCTCTTTCCGAAGCGGAAACCAACTATTGGCAACAGGTTTTTAGTTACAAACTGGCTGTACTTAAAATGCTGAAAACTACTGGAAAACTCAATGAACTGAAATAAGTCCTGAGTCGACAGTCCTGAGTCCTGAGTCTGTAGCGTACACCGGATGACCCTTGGCATAGTTAGATAGGAAAGTCAAGGGTCATCCGGTGTACGCTACAGACTCAGGACTCAGGACTGTCGACTCAGGACTTACTTCAGTTCTCAGGCAACCATTTCCCACGCTTATGCGTCATTCCACCCGTTTACGTAAGTAACACACAACTACCACCTGCTTTTTTTTTGACAATGACGAAGAGGAATCTCCTTCTTGCGGCAACCAGCCTGCTATCGGTATGTGTATTGTATGCCTTTTCCTACCCGGAAATTGCGCGTACGCAGCTGCTCACAATATTTTTTCCGGAAAAAAATCTTCCGGTAGCCATTGATCGCTTTGCCGATGTATCCGCCGAACCGGAATCTGCCCCTCCGCCCGCGGCAGTAGCCCCCGACACCCTGCCGCCCTTGCAGGAACGGTACGACGATTTTTTGCAAACCGGAGGAAGCAATCCGATCGACCTGAAAGATCCGAAGGCGATTGACCAGCAGGTGGAATACGATCCGACCACCGGGATGTACATCATTACCGAAAAAATTGGCGAGGATTTTTATCGTGCTCCTACCTACATGACATTTGAGGAGTATGTACGCTGGCGCGACCAGAAGCAACAAAACGAGTATTTCGACCGCTTGCAGGGCGTAGTGTCTTCCGATAAAAAAAGCAGCAATGGCGTGGTGGACCCGATCGCCAAGTTTGACATCAAAAACTCGCTGATCGATCGCCTCTTTGGCGGTACCGATGTGAGCATCAAGCCGCAGGGCAATATCAACCTGACCTTCGGATTTGACTACCAGAAAATTCAGAACCCCATTCTGACCCTGCGCCAGCAACGCAACGGCAACTTCGACTTCGACATGGACATTAACATGAACGCGTCGGGCAAAATCGGGGAAAAACTCAACCTGAATTTCAACTACAATACGCAGGCTACCTTCGACTTCGACAACCAAATGAAGTTGAATTACGATACCAAAGGTTTTTCCGAAGACGAAATCGTTCAGAATATCCAGGCAGGTAATGTGAATATGCCTTTGCGTTCCCAACTGATTAAAGGAGCGCAAAACCTGTTTGGTATCAAAACGGAACTGAAATTTGGTCACCTGCGCACTACCCTCGTGGCCAGCCAGCAGCGCTCCAAACAACAAAGCCTGACCGTACAGGGCGGCTCGCAGGTGCAGACGTTTGAAAAACCCATCGACGAATACGACGAAAACCGCCACTTCTTTCTCAGCCACTGGAACCGCGACGAATTTGAGCCGGCCATGAAATGCCTGCCTGTACCTATGTCGTTGTTCAACGTAACACGCATGGAGGTGTGGATCACGAATGACAAACTGGCCACCGAACAATTCCGCGACATTGTAGCCGTGACCGACCTTGGTGAGGCTGATACTGCCAAAATGGTAAGCGACCAGTATGCACTGACGGCTCCGCCATATCTGGATATCAAGGGAAAGGCCCTGCCCGACAACAACAACAATAGTTTGTATGCCCAACTGACTGAAGGGCTCAATGATGACCCGACGGGCCGTTACAACGACAAGGTAATTCGCCGCCTGACCAACGAACTGGGCCTGACGCAGATTCGGGATTTCGAAAAAATGAGCGGCCGCCTGCTCTCACCTTCCGAATATACCTACAACGAGCAACTTGGCTTCCTCAGCATCAACCTCAACGTGCAGCCCGACCAGGTGATCGGTGTGGCAGTAGAGTACACCTACAACGGTACTCCGCATAAAATCGGTGAATTTTCGAGCGACGTGCCGCGTACCAGCAGCCAGGACACGCTCAACACCAATGTGCTGTTTGTAAAAATGCTGAAAAGCACTACGGCCAACATCCAGTACCCGATCTGGGACCTGATGATGAAAAACGTGTATGCCGTAGGCACTGCCAATGTAGACCCCAACGAGTTCCGCTTCGATATTTATTATGAAGATCCGGGCAAAGGCCAGAAACGTTTCCTGGGCGGGGAAGGCAATGCTGATATTCCAGCGTCTATCCGTTCCAAACCATTGCTTCAATTGTTCCGGCTGGATACCTTGAACCTGCAAGGTGACCCGGGCCCCGATGGCATCTTCGACTTTGTGCCGGGTCTGACCATCAATCTTCGTTCGGGTCGTATCATGTTCCCGGTACTCGAACCTTTCGGCAGTTATCTGGAAGGAAAATTGTCCGACGCGGGCGCTTCACAGGCCGTCGTAAATAAGTACGTGTATCGCCAATTGTACGACCTGACGCCATTCCTCGCGCGGGAATACCAGCAATACAACCGATTTGTGCTGAAAGGATCGTATAAATCCAGTACGAGTTCTGAAATATCGCTTGGAACCTTCAACCTGCCGCAGGGCTCGGTGCGCGTTACTGCCGGCGGGCAGTTGCTTCGGGAAGGCGTCGATTACCAGATAGACTATAATATTGGTAAAGTGCGCATTCTGAACGACGCTATCCTGCAATCAGGACAGAACGTAAACGTCAGTTTTGAAGACAATACCCTCTTTGGATTCCAGAGCCGAACGATGCTGGGCGCCCGATTCGACTACGAATTGAGCAAGGACATCAACATCGGCGCCACGTACATGAACCTGTTCGAACGCCCGCTAACCCAGAAGGTGAATTTTGGCGACGACCCGATCAACAACAAAATGTACGGGCTCGATTTCAGCATTTCCAAAGACGCGCCCTGGTTGACCAAACTGGTAGATAAAATTCCATTTATCGATACCAAAGAACCTTCCAGCATCACGGCCCAGGCTGAGGTGGCAGCCCTGCAACCTGGTCACAACAAAGCCATCAACCAGGGCGGCGACAAAGGCGGTACGGTTTATCTCGACGACTTTGAAGGCAGCACGGCCAACCTGCCGCTCTCCAACCCGGCTAACTCCTGGGTGATTGCTTCGGTGCCTCAGGGCGACCTGACTGAATTCCCGGAAGGCAATGATACCACATTGGCGCTGGGCGCCAACCGTGCCGGTCTTTCCTGGTACATTGCCGACCCCAGCGCCCGCGACCAGGTAGACGGTACCAATCCGTACACCACACAAATCCAGTATCAGGACATTTTCCCGAACCGGCAGTTGACGCCGCTGGAACAGTCAGCCCTGCGCCCGCTCGACGTGACAATTTATCCGCGTGAGCGCGGCCCGTACAACTTCGACATACCGGGCGGATACATGGGCAAGTCGGCAGGTCTCACCACCAGCGGCCAACTCGACCAGCCGGGCACCCGCTGGGCAGGTTTTATGCGCGGGTTGAATACCAACGACTTCGAAGCCGCCAACATCGAATTTGTCGAATTCTGGGTGCTGAACCCGTACATGGAGAAAAACGACAATACCAACGTTTCCGATGATGGTAGTATGTTCATCGATCTGGGCACGATTTCGGAAGATATCATGCGTGACTCGCGCCAATTTTTTGAAAATACCCTCCCGACCGGCCCGGGTACAGGCGCTACGGCTCCTACACCATGGGGCCGCGTACCGGTACAAACCCCGGTAGTGAACGCATTTGACAACGACCCCGACAAACGTGTGCTTCAGGATATTGGTCTTGATGGCCTGAACAACGAAGGCGAACGGCAGTATTTCGCTGATTACGTCGCGACGATTATGGCTTCATCCCTGAGCCCGAATGCCAAACAGGCTATTATGGACGACGTATCCAATGACGACTTCGTGTATTTCCGCGATAGCCGTTTCGAAGGTGTAAATCCGGGTCTGCTGGCGCGTTACCGCCGGTTCAACAACCAGGAAGGCAACTCGCCGGTGAACAATACCAGCAACCTCAACCCCTCGGCTACCAACTTGCCGGACATGGAAGACCTGGACCGCAACAACTCGCTGAACGAAAACGAATCGTACTACCGGTATAAAATCAAATTTACCAGTAAAGACCAAAACATCCCTGTTACAGGCGAAATGTATCGGGGCATCGACCTGGACGACCCGCAAATGCAGGAACTGGTTACGGATACGGTAGTTTTCCGCCGCAATGGTGAATACTATGTTTGGTATCGTTTCAAACTGCCGCTCGACTATGCGCAGCGTCAGCAGGTAGGCGGTATTCAGGATCTGCGTTCGGTGCGTTTTGTGCGTATGCTGTGGAAAGGATTCACAGAGCAAACGACCTTCCGTTTCGCTACCCTCGAACTCGGCCGCAACCAGTGGCGCCGTTTCAAACAGGCGCTTCCACAAATCGATGTACCCAGCGGTACGGTGTGCGACGTAGGTTTTTCTCCCATTCCTTTCGACATCAACTCCGTGAGCATCGAGGAAAACTCCGCGCGTACGCCATTTAACTATACGATTCCGTTTGGTATCCAGCGGGAGCAGTCGGTGGGCGCTTTCCCCGACATTTTGCAGAACGAGCAATCCCTGTCGATGAGCGTGTGCAGCCTGGGTTATTGTGACGCACGTGCCGTGTTCAAAAGCCTGAACCTCGACCTGCGTCAGTACGAAAACCTGAAAATGTTCGTACACGCCGAACAGCAGGATGAAACCATCTTCCCTTTCGACAGCAGCGACCTGACCATTTTCATGCGCCTGGGTTCTGACTATGTGAACAACTACTATGAGTATGAGGTGCCTCTGTACCCATCTCAAAGGTTAAACATCGTCAATGCCTCGCCGGATAGCCGCCAGTACAAAGATGAGGTGTGGAGGCCCGAAAACAGTTTTGATTTTCCACTTGAATTATTGACGGAAGTAAAAAAACAACGCAATGCCAGTGGCACGACAGACCCCATTTTTGTAATTCCCGACCCGAATAACCCTCGAAACAAGGTAAAAGTAGTGGGCAACCCCAATCTTGGCTACGTAAAAGGCGTCATGGTGGGTGTGCGCAACGTCGATCCGGACAAACAACAGCACTGTGTGGAAGTGTGGCTCAATGAGTTGCGCCTCAGTGGCTTCAACGAACGCGGCGGATATGCAGGCCTTGCACGGGTGGATATGAAACTGGCCGACTTCGGCAATGTGTCGCTGGCCGGCAACTACACCAGCATCGGCTGGGGAAGCCTCGAACAAAAACTCATCCAGCGCCAGCGTGAGGAAGTAATTCAGGTCGATGTTTCCACCAACCTCGAACTGGGCAAATTCCTTCCGGAAAAATCGGGCTTGAAAATTCCATTCTACGCACAGTATTCCAATATCACCCGCAACCCGGAATACGACCCGTACGACCTGGATATCAAATTGAAAGACAAGATTCGCGACGAGGCAGATCCGGCAAAAAAAGAAGAAATCCGCACCCTGGCACAGGATGTGACCACCATCAAAGGGTTCAATTTCACCAACGTGCGCAAGGAACGAAAAGGCGGCGCCCGCAAAGTGCCACTGCCCTGGAACGTTGAAAACTTCAGCCTGACGTATGCATTCAACCAGCAAAAACGCCGTACGCCATTCCTCGTCAACGACGAACAGAATCGCTACAAAGGCGCGCTCGACTGGCAGTACGCCACGGGCCTGAAGCCGATTACGCCGTTTAAAAAACTGATCAAAAACGACAAGTACCTGAAGTTCATTTCGGAGTTCAATTTAAACCCGATTCCGAATACCTACGGCTTCAACAGCAATATGGAGCGCCTGGCAGGTGTAACGACTTATCGTTTCGCAGGGGAAGACCCTCTCCTGAATACCTATTACAACCGCCGTTTTACCTGGGACCGCAACTACGACCTGGGTTGGGATATTTCCAAAGCGCTGCGCTTCAATTTTGATGCAACGGCACGCAGCCTGATAGACGAGCCGCTGGAATACAATGGAGATGGTTCTGTCGTCACAAAACAACAACGCCGCGACTCCATTATTACCAACATCCTCAAACTGGGCCGCCCGAAAAATTACAATCACTCGGCCAGCCTCAACTGGACCCTGCCGTTCAAGGCGATTCCAATGATGGACTGGGTGTCGATGAAAGCCACCTATACGGCCGGGTACACCTGGACGGCACAGTCGCTGAAATTGCAGTACCTCGATGCCGGCGATTATGCTGATATCGTCAATTCACGTAGCCTGGGTAACGTTATTCAGAACAACAATACCCGTCAGATCAATGGCGATCTGAACTTCGAAGGTTTGTATAACAAAAGCAAATACCTGCAAAAAATCAACAAACCGGCTAAAAAGACGTCTTCGAAAGACAAAAAGACCTCCGATGACACTACCGGCGGACTAAATCCCGACGAGGAAGGCGGTGGCGGCAAAACAGCCAAAAACAACAATAAAAAATCGGGTGGCAAAAATGATCCCAAAGGCAGAAATACACCTGATTCCAAGGATATTTCCGACAAATCAGCCGAAAGTGTACGGCCCGCTGAAGGCAGCGATGGAAAAACTGCCGGCGCTCCGGATAAAGCAGGTGACAAAAACAGCAAAGACAAAAATTCAAAGGAATCCAAAGAAGGGGGCGACAACAAGGCTAAAAGCAAAGACCGCCAGCCTTCCATGGCCGAGCGCATTGCACTGCGCCCGCTGATGCTGATCCGCAAAGGCCGATTTACCTACAGCGAAAATTTCAATACCGTGGTGCCTGGTTTCACACCCGATACCAAACTCATGGGCCTGAGCGAAGGTTTTGCTGCTCCGGGTTGGGCATTTGTAGCAGGTATTCAGCCGGGCACCGAATGGCTTGACAAGGCAGCCGAAAAAGGATGGATTACCCAGCGCCCCGAACTCAACCAGCAGGTGATGCGCAATTACACCCAGAATTTCGATGCAGGCCTCACCGTAGAGCCATTCCAGGATTTCCGCATCGAACTGACGGCTAATAAACAGTATTCCCGCAATTCCACCGAACTGTTCAAGGACCAGAACTTCCTGCTTGATCCAAATGAGGTACAGTTCGAACACCGCGCCCAGCGCGATCTGGGTAGTTATACCGTGTCGTATTTCGCCATGAATACGCTGTTCAATAAAGATCTGAACGGTATTTTCACCAAGTATGAAGATTATCGCAAAGTGATTTCACAACGGCTGGGTACCGATATTGGTGTGCTCGATCCGCACGAAACAGATGAAGGTTACGTAAAAGGTTATGGTAAAATTCAGCAGCAGGTGCTGATTCCTGCATTTATTGCAGCGTACTCGGACGCCAATCCGCAAACAGTGGGCTTGAATATTTTCAAAACCCGCCCGGCTGTCAACTGGAAACTGAACTACAACGGCCTTGCCAAAGTAGGTAATTTGAGCAAGGTGTTTTCGAGTGTGCAAATCTCGCACGGTTACAAGAGCACCCTGACGGTGAACTCCTACAACACCGATATTTTCTACGATCCGAACAATGCGTACACCATTGATCCGCTGAACTCCAACTATGTGGCGCGTTTTGAGATTCCACAGGTAGTCATTACTGAACAGTTGCAGCCGATGCTGGGTATCGACATCAAGTTGAAAAATGACATGACGTTTAAAACCGACCTGAAAAAAAGCAGGACGCTGGCAATGTCGTTTATCGACTACCGCCTGGCCGAAACGCAATCGGAAAGTTATACCGTCGGGTTCGGTTACCGGATCAAGGATGTAAATATTCCGTTCCTGACGGGTAAAAAGGCAAAAAAAGCCAGCAGCAAGTCGAAAAAGAAACCGGCTCCCAAGCCTGATGCTTCTCCGACCCGCCCTGCTCCGGCAGCAGGAGGTTCGCAGCCGAATGATGTAAACATCAAGTTCGACTTCGAGGTGCGCGACGATATTACGATCAATCACCAACTCGACCAGTTGGTAGAGGCCATTCCGACACGTGGAGCACGCACAATTAGTATCAACCCGTCGGTAGAATACGCACTGAATCGTCGACTGAAATTGCGTCTGTTTACGGACTACCGCAAAACGGTACCGAAGACATCGCAGTCATTCCCGATTACTACACTGAGTTCGGGTGTAACGGTGCAGTTCCAGTTGAATTAATGAGTGGGCCCATCCAAGCAGGTTGGGAAAATGGATGAAATAGATTATTTCGGGTTTTAACTGATTTTTTGCGGATTTTCGACCATCATTCTATGAAAAATCCGCATGTACACGCTACGCTTTGTGTTCCTTGTGTACTCCGTGGTTTATTTTAAACTACATGAGTCACGGAGCACACAAAGCGCAGCGTGTACTTGTGTTCGGCTCTATCGCACCAATACCACGGCCCCATTAACCCTTTTCCACTCCACAGGCCGTTGCACGGGCGCCAATTGTAATTGTGCATCAAAAAGATACACCCCGGGTGGCAATTCCCGCCCGCTGAGTTGCCCGTCCCAACCCCGAGCCGGATCATGGCTTTCGAACAGCAGATTCCCCCAACGGTCGTATATGCGCAGCATACCCGCCAAAACCGGACAGCCTGCATGCAAGCGAAAAATATCTCCACCTCGCACACTTCCTGGTGCAAATGCATTGGGCGCATACACCTGACATTCACTGCAATCAGCAGCATGTACCACAATGGAGTCGGAAAAAGCGCAATTGCCGGCACTCATGCGCAGGATGTAAAGTCCTGGCGACGCAATGTCAATTTGTAGCCCCGTATCGCCAGTGCTCCAGCGCAAATCGTAGCCAAGAGCAGCAGGGGGGGCAGAGAGCCGGATAGTTGCATCGGGGCAAATCAAGGTATCTGACCCCAGTTCGATAATGGCCGCATTTAAAAGCGACACGTCAATAGCGTCGACAGCACTACAAACATCCGTAACGGTCACTTCATAGACGCCGGGATTAAAAACGGGCAATTGCGACTCGGTTGCACCTGTGCTCCAGATAAATTCGGCGCCGGCAATTTGTCCAGCCTGCAACAGCAAGGTGTCCCCCGGACACAGGGTAGTATCTGGCCCCAGAGATATAGGCGGCGGTGGCACAATCGTTATTGTTTGCCATGCCGTGTCGCGGCACCCTGCCAGGTTGAAAACATGTCGTGCAGAATAGGTGCCTGATTGGCTGTAGCGCACATTTTCAACCGATGCCCCGCTGGCTCGAAGCGGAATACCTCCTTCGAAGAACCATTCAGAAGTGCCAAAAACAGGGTCGTCTATTCCTGCATTTCTTTTAAAATTTACGGTATTTCCAGCACATATGACGGTGTCACTTACCTGAAAATCAGCATTGGAAGCACTGACTTCCACACAATTGCTTTCGGACTCCAGCGCGAGGGCAGTACTGATAAGTGTTTCATTTTGCAGGCACGTGGCGGGCGTACTTTGCCAGAAAATTGTCTCCGGAGCCAGCAAGGTGTCGTCTAATTCCAAATGACAAAGTGCAGGAAAAAAACAGCCTTCAAAGGTTGATCCGTCGGTACCTGACCGCGCCATGAAAAAATGACTGGCACTGATATTGGCAACACGGGCATATCCGGTTGTCGGTGCACTGGCGGCCATTTGTGCAAAAGGCCCGGCGAAGTAAACCTCTTCCTGCAAAAAATTACCTTGCAGATCGAATGCCAGTGCCGCTTTTTCACCACCGCTGGTATAAAATATGGCAAATAATCGGGATTCATCGGCCGAAGCAGCCAGTTCCTGACCCATGATATTGGGCAAAAAAGGAGTAGTGCCCAACCCGGCAGACTTAAACCACAGCCAGTTCAACTGAGCATCCATTACTCCAAGGCCTGTCCATGTAACATCGCTGGCGCTGCATCTGAACGCAATGTTTCCGTTGGAAAGCGGAACAAGGGCTGCCAGATGAACCACAGGGAAATAGGCCACCTGCAATACTTCGCCACTTGCAGCGATGCGAAAAAGGATCGTGTGTACAGGCCCGATGAGGGTTCCACCAATAATTTTCGATACCGACAAGGCCAGTACAATATTGCCATTGGCACAGGTAACGATGGATTCTACCGTGTAGTAATCCATATCGCCCGCTTCGAGCCATTGTTCCCAAATTACCTGACCACTGTTGCTGACTTTTCCCAAAAAAACCTTCCGCACGCCTTTGCCATTGGCAGCGTAATAGACATTGCCAGCATCGGCACATACCTTGCTGTTGCGCCAGAGGCAGGAAGCGTATTTTGCCCATTGAGGTGTTCCGTCGAGGCTGGTTTTGAATAAAATACCGGCCGTTTCGTTTGTGTTTTGCTCTTTTGAAGCAGCAATGATGAGTCCGGCATCCCGGGTAGTTCGGATACTGGTGGCTTTCGGGAAATAGAAATTGGGGTCGGCAGCCGTGTATGTTTTGCTCCACAGCAAGTTGCCGGCCGCGTCAGCCTGCATGATGAAGCTGCGCGGTCCGCCATTTTGCACAGAACCGGTTACAAAATAGCCTTGAGACGTATCGGAACAAATATCATGCGGGATAATAAAACCGCCATTGGCCTGGGTAAACTGTTTCTGAAATCCCTGGCCGAATGTGGCCTGAAAGCATAACGGGAACATCAGCAGGAAGAGCGCCGAAAACCTGTAAAAGGATGAAATATGTGAATGAATAGTCACTTCACCAAACGATTTAACGCCCCTAAAGTATTCTTTTTCGCTCTTTTCTGGGGATGTTCGTTTTACCTTTGCGGCCTATCACAAGAAAAATGCACACATTATCCGAGCTCCTCGAAGCCTTGCAGGTATTTGCAGCGGAAAATCCGTTTCCAGGTCAACCGGCCGAATTGTATCAGCCATGCGATTATATGCTGACGCTGGGTGGTAAACGCCTGCGGCCGGCAATTTTGTTGATGGGATATGAAATATACCGCGATGATGTGGAAAAAGCGCTTCCGGCGGCATGGGCCGTGGAATTGTTTCACAATTTCACCCTGATGCACGATGACATCATGGATGCTGCTCCGCTTCGGCGCGGACAGGCCACGGTGCACACGCGCTGGAACACCACGACTGCCATTCTCAGTGGCGATGTAATGTTGATACGCGCTTACCAGATGCTACATGCTACGGGCCAGACAGACAGGTTGCCGGCACTCCTGCAAACATTCAACCAGGTAGCCACCGAAGTATGCGAGGGGCAGCAAATGGATGTCAATTTCGAAACAAGGGCCGATGTCAGCATTCCCGAATACATCAAAATGATCGAACTGAAAACGGCTGTTTTGCTGGGCGGCGCATTAAAAATGGGCGCAATTTGTGCCCAGGCACCAGATACCGATGCAGAACACCTGTATCATTTTGGTCGACTGGCAGGCATTGCATTTCAAATTCAGGACGATCTGCTGGATACCTACGGCGATCCGGCGAAATTTGGCAAACAGGTAGGCGGCGATATTTTGCAAAATAAAAAAACGCTGCTCGTCCTCAAAACGCTGGAAACTGCTCCCGAAGCCGATTGTAATGAATTGCTGTCGTGGATGCAAACAGGCGCTGAACAAGGGGATGAAAAAGTAGAGGCTGTTCGCGCAATTTTTAACCGCAACAACATTCCTCAACTCATCGCCCTTGAAAAAGAAAAATATCAGGATGAGGCATTCCAACATCTGGCCTCCATACAGGCGCCGGATGACAGAAAAAGCGTACTCCGAAAAATGATTGAAGATTTATTGGAACGAGAACGCTGAGTTGGGGGTTGATAAAGGTTGATGAGGGTTGATAAGAGTTGATGAGGGTTGATATTCAGCCACTCTATTAAGGTAGAATTTCTCTTCATTGAGCCGCTGAATATCAACCCTCATCAACCCTCATCAACCTTTATCAACCCCATCAACCTCATCAACCCTCATCAACCTCATCAACCCCATCAACCTCACCAACCTTTCGCATTACTCATAAACGAATATTAATGAAAAAACACAATTTCTCTGCCGGGCCGGCCATTCTTCCTGCGCCGGTTCTGAAAGAAGCCGGCAAAGCCGCGGCCAATTATCAGGGAATGGGACTGAGTTTGCTCGAACTTTCGCACCGTGGCCCTGAGTTCACAGCCATTATTGAAGAAGCCAATGCGCTGATGAAAGAAATTATTGGCCTGCCCGACGACTACCATGTATTGTGGTTGTCAGGAGGCGCCAGTACACAGTTTTTTATGGCGCCGATGAATTTGCTCAATTCCGACGAAACGGCTGCTTATGTAGACTCCGGCACCTGGGCTAACAAAGCCATCAAGGAAGCCAAACATTTTGGGAATGTAGCAGTTCTGGCCTCCTCCAAAGAGCAGAACTATACTTTTATTCCGAAAGGTTATAAAATTCCCAAAGACGCAAAGTACCTGCATCTGACAAGCAATAACACCATTTTCGGTACGCAACTGCACAAGTTTCCGAAATCGCCAGCACCGCTGGTATGTGATATGTCATCCGACTTTTTGAGCCGCCCGTTCGATCCGAAACCTTTTGGGCTTATCTATGCAGGTGCACAAAAAAATCTTGGGCCTGCCGGCACCACGGTAGTTATCGTACGTGAAGACATGCTGGGCTCCGTTCAGCGCCAACTGCCATCGATGGTCGATTACCGCACATTTGTAAAGGAAAACTCGCTATACAATACCCCGCCGGTATTTCCAATCTACGTCAGCCTGCTTACCCTTCGCTGGATCAAAAAGAATGGAGGCTTGAAAGGTATGCAGCGCCGAAACAAAGCCAAAGCAGCGATTTTGTATCAGGAAATCGATCGCAACCCGCTGTTCAAAGGCACGACGGCTGTGGAAGACCGCTCTCTGATGAACGTGTGCTTCGTGATGGAAGAAAAATACGCAGCCCTGGAAAAAGAATTCCTGAAAGAAACGGAAGCCAATGGTATGGTGGGCCTCAAAGGCCACCGTTCGGTCGGTGGATTCCGCGCCAGCATTTACAATGCCATGCCTAAATCCAGCGTGCAGGCACTGGTTGATTTGATGGCGGATTTTGCCAGAAGAAAAGCCTGATAAGAGGTTGATGAGGGTTGATAAAGGTTGATGAGGGTTGATATTCATCGGCTCGATGAAGAAAAAATGGCCCTTGCTCGAGTCGATGAATATCAACCCTCATCAACCTTTATCAACTCTTATCAACCCTCATCATGAAAAAATACCGCGCAACCATACACGCCCACGGCCTCGAACTGCCTGTGGATATCACGCTGGAGCACCGGCGCGATACCCGCTTTGGGGTGAGGGGGCAGCGGGTGTCACTTCGTATGCCGGCCGGCGCGAGCCATGACGAGGTTCGCCGGCAACTGACAGCGCTGGAAGAGTGGGTTTGTAAGGTTTTTGAAGACAAACCTGTTCTAAAAGACGCATTTAACGAAAAAGAATACCACACGGGCGATGTGCTGGAAGTGGGTGGCCGCGCGTACCTGCTCCATTTGAGCCTGGAAGACCGGGCTACCCATACAGCCAAACTGGAGGGCAATACCATTCGCCTGCAACTCAGCAACCGAGCCAACCCGGTACAGCGCACCAAAGCCATCAAAACACTGATGAGCAGGGTGGTAGCCACGGATTTTTATCCCGAAATTAGGAAAAGGGTGCTCGATATGAACGACCAGACATTTCGCCAGCATATTCAAAGTGTCAACCTCAAGTACAACCACAGCAACTGGGGAAGTTGTTCGGCGCGCAACAATGTCAATTTATCTACCCGCCTGCTTTTTGCACCCAAAGACGTGCAGGACTACGTTATTTTGCATGAACTGGCGCACCTGGTCGAACTCAATCACTCCGACCGGTTCTGGGCGCTGGTAGCCCAACACATGCCCGATTACAAAACAAAAGAACGCTGGCTCAAAAAGAACCGGAACCTTTGCGACTTTTAATAAACAGTATGAAACACGACATCGAGAATGCTGCAGATATTAAAAACCTGATCGACCGGTTTTATGAAAAGGTGCGCGCCGACGAGGTGATTGGGTACATTTTCAACGACGTTGCAAAAGTCGACTGGACGCAGCACTTGCCCATTATGTATGCTTTCTGGGAATTTTTGCTGCTCGATACCCCCGATGCCTACAAGGGCAACCCCATTCAAAAACATTTCGACCTGCACGCACAGCATCCGCTGAAAGCAGCCCACTTCGAACGCTGGCTGCAATTGTTCCAGGAAACTGTAGACGAATTATTCGAAGGGCCTAAAGCGGCCGATGCAAAATTCAGGGCATTTGCCATCTCTGAAACCTGGAAACCCAAATTTGACGGGCCATTTGCACGGTAAAATATCCTTCCGGCCTACTCACTGTTTTTTTGTTTTTTTAACAACGCAAACGTTTTCGTAAACAGTAAAACGTATAAAACCCATGCTTTTTGCAAGGGAGCGCTATCTTTGCGCCGCATTTCACGTACCACCACCACCTTTCCTTTTTGCGTGATGCGCCCGTTCTTTTATTTGCCTTAACCAATTTTCTAAAAACTGAATTCATGCAGGAACTTGGACTGAAAAATCCAACCGCAAGCCTTGAGTCGGCAGGGCTCAAGCATTACAAAACAGCCTACTGGAACCTTTCCCCTGAAGAACTGGCAGAACATTCCATTCAAAAAGGAATGGGCCAATTGGCCGACAGTGGCGCCTTGGTTATTTACACCGGCGAGTTTACAGGCCGCTCTCCCGACGATCGTTTTATCGTAAAAGACAGCATGACGGCGTCTAAAGTGCATTGGGGGAAAGTCAACATTCCTTTCGAGCCCAAAAAATTTGACAAACTCTGGCGCAAATGCTGCGCTTACCTGAAAAAGAAAGATGTGTATGTGCGCGACCTGCGGGCCAATGCCAGCGCCAACCCCGACTACCAGTTGCGTCTGCGTGTGATTACGGAATACCCCTGGAGCAATCAATTTGCCAACAACATGTTTTTGCGACCCGATCACGCGGAAATCCTGGGTTTTGATCCGCGCTGGACGGTGTTGTGCGTACCTGGTTTTAAAGCCGATCCGGCCGTAGATGGCACCCGCCAGCACAATTTTGCTATTGTCAATGTAAAAAAACGCCAGCTCCTCATAGGCGGCACTGGCTACACGGGAGAAATCAAAAAAGGCATTTTTTCCGTCATCAACTTTGTGTTGCCTACGCGTACCAATGATGCGCTGCCGATGCACTGCTCAGCCAATGTAGGCGCAAAAGGTGACATTGCCTTGTTTTTTGGCCTTTCCGGCACAGGGAAGACGACCTTGAGTGCCGACCCGAACCGTCCGCTCATCGGCGACGATGAACATGCTTGGGCCAGCGGCGAAGTATTCAATTTTGAGGGCGGCTGTTATGCCAAAACCATCGACCTGACGGAAGAAAAAGAGCCCGATATCTTCCGTGCGATTCGCCATGGCGCTATTCTGGAAAACGTAGGTTTTGTAGAAGGCACCCGTCACGTTGACTATGCCAATCGCAGCATCACCGAAAACACCCGGGTATCATACCCGATTCACCACATTGCCAATGCCGTAACGCCTAGCCGCGCCGAAGGTGACCCTCAGAATATCTTTTTCCTGACCTGCGATGCCTATGGTGTGTTGCCGCCCATTTCCAGGCTCTCACCGGAACAAGCCATGTATTACTTCATCAGCGGATACACTGCACGAGTGGCTGGTACGGAAGTAGGGGTAAAAGAACCAAAATCGGTATTTTCTGCCTGCTTTGGCGCTCCGTTTCTGCCGTTGCACCCGACCAAATATGCCGATTTGCTGGGTAGAAAACTGCGCAAAAGCAAAGCAAAAGTATGGCTCATCAATACCGGCTGGAGCGGAGGCCCCTATGGTACGGGCAGCCGCATTAAACTGCCCTACACCCGCGCCATGATTACGGCCGCACTCAATGGAGCCCTCGATCAGGTGGAGTACCATGAACACCCGGTTTTTGGGATGCAAATCCCAAAAATCTGCGCGCATGTGCCCGATCACATCCTGAACCCGCGTGAAACCTGGCAGGACAAAGGCGCATACGACGCCAAAGCCGCCCAACTTGCCCGAGAGTTTTCCGACAACTTCAAAAAGTTTGCAGATCAGGCAAAGCCGGAGATCGCCGCGGCGGGACCGAGGTTGTAAGTCGACAGTCATCAGTCATCAGTCTTCAGTCAACAGTCTTTAGTACATTTGCACACTGAAGACTGTCGACTGAAGACTGTTGACTCACACATGATGACAGATGACTTAAAAATGGCTATTGTCCGAATGCCTGGCAAGGAAAAGGACAAAATTTTGCTACGGCTTGTGGCAAAGGACAAAAAACTGGTGCGCCGGCTTATATTTGAATTGCTGGAAGGCGGGGAAACGCGGGAAGAACGGGCGCAGGAACTTCGTTCGGAGATTGAAAAAAAATTGCCTGAAACGGGCGATAAGACGCTCACACCTGGCTACCTGCTGCTGGAGTTGAGATTCTGGAATGCCCGAATTACCGAGCACGTACAAGCCACAAAAGACAAACCTGGAGAGGTGATACTTACCTTCTTTTTGCTGGCTGAAGCCTTCCGCAGGCACAGTGTCATGTTGCGTTCCTTTCCAGAGCATCGAAGCAGTACATTCGCGCCGTATGTAGTACGCCGTATCACTACGCTATTAAAGAAAGCGGCTTCGCTGCACGAAGATTACTTTATGGAATACCGAAACGACTTGAACGAGTTGCTGGAATCCATCTACCGCTTCAGGCCCACAGCCTTGCTGGCACAACAGGCCGGGCTGCCGCACACGGCCGATCACTGATAAACACACCTGAATTTTCTACTTTTGCACATGCAACCGTCAGGGAATGATGACGGTCATTGGTGTAATCTTTTTTGGAAACCGGACGTTTTAATAACTCCTTTCACCAGGTGTTTCTCCTGTAAATTCTCATCAACTATGCGTCGGACGATTGTAATGTTGTTCTTTTCTCTGGGCCTTTTGGCACAGATGCGTGCTTCCGTTATGCTCCTGCCAATGGACGAAACGAGCCAGCGCGACCACCTGAAAGCCTATGGAATTACTTATTGGGTTATTTCACAGGGTGTGGAAGCCTACTGGTTGCTCAATTATCGCGGGGGCAGTTTTGCATTTGCCTATTCTACGGTATTCGAAAAGGAATGTAAAACCCGGAATGTGAGTTATGAGGTGATATCCGATGCGCAATTTGCGGCTATTCAGAACGAAATCCTCAACCCGGAGGTCAATCAGGACGTGATCAAACTGGAAAAGGCGCCGAAAATCGCCGTTTATACGCCCGATAAAAACGAAAAAGGAGAAGTTATACAACCCTGGGATGATGCGGTTACTATGGTACTTACCTATGCCGAAATTCCATACGATGTAGTGTACGATACAGAAGTACTACAAGGAAAACTGGCCGGATACGACTGGCTGCACCTGCACCACGAAGACTTTGCGGGTATGTACGGAAAATTTTACGCCAGTTATGGTGGCCAACCCTGGTACCGCGAGCATGTGCGCATGATGGAAAACCTGGCTACCAAAAACGGTTTTGACAAGGTGAGTCAGTTAAAACTGGCCGTCGCAAAAAAAATCGAGCAGTTTGTCAACGGCGGCGGATTTATGTTTGCGATGTGCTCGGCTACGGATACCTACGATATCGCGCTTGCGGCAGAAGGCACGGATATTTGTGCCACGCCTTTCGATGGTGATCCGATCGACCCCAACTGTCAGAGCAAACTTGATTATTCCAAAACATTTGCCTTTACCAATTTTCAGATCATCACGGACCCGAGTATTTATGAGCACTCCACGATTGACCACAGCGAGGTCACGGGGCGCCGTATTCCGCCGGAGCAGGATTATTTCACCCTGTTCGATTTTTCGGCCAAATGGGACCCTGTACCCAGCATGCTCACTCAATGCCATACCCGCACAGTAAAAGGTTTCATGGGTCAGGCAACGGCTTTTCAGAAAAAATATATCAAGCCCAATGTGCTCACAATGGGTGAAAACAAGCCCGCTGCGGAAGCCCGGTATATTCACGGTACACACGGATACGGTTTCTGGACGTACTACAGCGGCCACGACCCGGAAGATTACAGGCATTATGTGCAGGATCCGCCAACGGATTTGTCATTGCACCCTAATTCGCCCGGTTATCGTCTTATCCTGAATAACATCCTGTTTCCCGCAGCCAAAAAGAAACATCAGAAAACGTAAGGTGTATTATTCCTGCTGTTTTGGATACCAACCCCTGTTCTACCGAGGTAGAGCAGGGGTTGGCTTTTATAGGATGTTGCGGGTAACTTCAAACGTTAATCGCTCCATTCAATGCGAACATGGCATATCTTTGCCGGTCAAAAAAAGAAATATCATGCGCTCTCTCTCCAATCTGTTTGTTTTTCTGTTGATTTCTGCACTTTTTGCCTGTAAAAATGACTCGGCCGACAAAAAAACAACGGACGGCCCCGTCGGCCCAGAAACCTTTATGACGAAAGACGTAAAACTTCCGACGGAATCTGACAAAGTTAAATACCTGAATGCTGATGACTTTGATAAGTATGTGCAGAATAATCCCAATATCCCGATAATCGATTTGCGTTCTCCGGAAGATTTTGCAAAAGGGCGCATTCCCCGCGCATTAAATATCACGTTTGTACCGGAAGGATTCGAGGATAAAGTAAAACATTTGAAAGGAGCAGGTGAAATAATGCTGTATGATGCGAGTGGTATTCGTAGTGAACGCGCCAAGGAGGTATTGTTAAAAATGAACGTTGGGCACCTCGTTATCCTGGAAAAAGGCCTCTACAGTTGGGGTGTTGCTCATAAAATGTTGGTAAAAGACCAGGGTACTACCAAAAAGTGAGTCATGGTTTGAAATAGTTTATACTATTTTTAACGCGTAAAAAACGTGTTGAACCATGGTTGATTCCATCGTAGAGTATTTCACCCACATACCATCTTCCCACCGGAGCGCCATTCTGCTAGGAGGGCTTACCTTTTTTTTGCTGCTTGAAAGCGGCATCCCCCTGTTTAGAAAGCCCTACAATAAATGGTCGCACACTGGTATAAACCTGTTTTTTACGTTCACCACGGTGCTGATTAATTTTTTGATGGCAGTTATCCTGTATCGCTCCAGCGAATGGGTGGTGGAACATCATTTTGGTATTCTGCAATGGCTGCCACCAATGCCGATGTGGTTATTCCTGATTGTAGGGCTTTTGTTGCTCGATCTCGTTGGAGCATATATCGTGCATTGGGCTGAGCACAAAGTGCGCTGGATGTGGTTGTTTCATCTGGTACATCATACCGACCCACATGTGGATACAACTACGGCAAATCGACACCATCCGGGCGAAAGCGTCTTTCGGTTTGTATTCACCACGCTGGGCGTCATCATCGCCGGCGCGCCCATCTATATTGTTTTCCTGTACCAGTCGCTGTCGGTGGCCTTGTCGCAATTCAACCATGCCTATATTCGTTTCCCCAAACAACTCGATCGGCTCTTGAGTTGGGTATTGGTAACGCCCAATATGCACCGGGTGCATCACCATTATACCTTGCCATATACAGACAGCAACTATGGCAACATTTTTTCCATCTGGGATCGGCTTTTCGGAACATTTACCAGCCTCGACGATGAAAAAATTGTATTCGGCATTGACACTCATATGGAAGAAGCCGAAAACTCGCGGATTGCTAACCTGTTGAAAATACCATTTCAGCCATATCGCTCCCCGGTAGGCGCCAAATTTGAAGAATAAGCACAATAGGCCGCATGAAAGTATTTTTTACAGCACAAAAACGGATGCGCCTGCTGCACTTGTGTGGCTGGATGTTGTTTCCTGCAATATTTTTTGCGCAGACCACTTATTTATATTGTGGACGAATCATTCCCGTCAGCGGCCCTGTACAATCGGGCGTTACCATCGTGGTGGAAAACAAGCGCATTGCAAGGATTGAAAATGGCTATTCCAAAGCGCCTGCGAATGCGACGGTGGTCGACCTGAAATCTCAAACGCTTCTTCCCGGACTGATCGACTGTCATGTACATTTCGAATTCGAACAAAACAGAAATTCGTACAACGAGCGATTTACACAGAATGACGCCGACATTGCCTACCACGCAGCCGTGTATGCTCGCCGAACCCTCGAATCAGGATTCACTACCGTACGTGATCTGGGCGGTACGGGCGTCAATATAGCCCTGCGCAATGCCATCAATACGGGTTGGGTGGCAGGGCCACGCATCATCACAGCCGGCAAGGCCTTGAGTATTACGGGTGGGCATGGCGATCCGACCACGGGCGCACGCTGGGACCTATTTGACATTCCCGGACCTGAAATGGGCATCGCCGACGGCCCCGACGAATGCCGTGCTGCCGTGCGCAATCAGATCAAACGCGGCGCCGATTGTATCAAGGTGTGCGCTACAGGCGGGGTGCTTTCTCTGGCCCGTGATGGTCGGCTACCGCACTATTCTTCCGAAGAACTGGAAACAATCGTAAAAACCGCCCGCGATCTCGGTGTGGATGTAGCGGCACATGCCCACGGCGACGAAGGGATGCGCCGGGCTGTGGAGGCCGGAGTGGTAAGTATTGAACATGGTACCTTTATGAGTGATGCTACCATGGATGCCATGATCCAACACGGCACCTGGTATGTACCCACCTTGACAGCAGGTTTTGCTGTGAGCGACAGCGCCAAAAACGCGCCCGGATTTTTTCCGGAAGTAGTGCGTGTGAAAGCCCTGGAAATAGGCCCGCAAATACAGGCTACTGCGGCCCGGGCCTATAAAAAAGGTGTAAAAATTGCCTTTGGCACCGATGCTGGCGTTTTCCCACATGGAAAAAACAATCTCGAATTTGTTTACATGGCACAGGCTGGCATGAAAAACACCGACATCCTTCGATCTGCTACGCTCGACGCAGCGACGCTGTTGCACTTGCAAGATAAAATTGGCACCATTGAAATAGGAAAACTGGCCGACCTGGTTGCAGTAGAAGGCAACCCGCTCGATGATATCCAGGCCATGACCCGCGTCGCATTTGTTATGAAAGACGGAAAAGTCATTCTTCAAAAATAGCCACTCTCGCTTCTCACCTCTCGCTTCTCACCTCTCGCTTCTCACCTCTCACCTCTAAAAATGTTTCTGACCAACCGCTTCTTCTGGATATTCGGCGCTCTTACAGCCCTTTTTGCCCTGGCTTACCCCTTTGGCTGGCTGTTCCCTTTGGCGCAGATGACCCTGGGAGTAGGTGTGGCGGTATGGATGGGCGATTTGTTGCTACTCTATTCACGAAAACCTCGTGTAGTGTGCGAGCGACGCATGAGCCAGGTTTTTTCGTTGAGCGACCCGAATGAAGTGACCATTGCCCTTGAAAATCAGGGGAATATTTATTTCAATGCGGTCATTACGGACGAATTGCCGGTACAGTTTCAACGGCGTGATTTTGAGGTAAAATGCGCCTTGCCACCCGGCCAGCCATTTTTGGCCCAGCATGCGATGCGCCCCTTGTCGCGCGGGGTATATTCATTTGGAAACATCAACCTGTTCGTATCTACACGGATAGGACTCGTCGAACGCAAACTAGTGTTTAAACAACCACAGGATGTAGATGTGTACCCATCGATTATCCAGATGAAAAAATACGAACTTCGCGCCATGCAGCATATTGCCCACGAAACGGGCATCAAAAAAATGCGGCGCATTGGACACAGTTACGAGTTCGAGCAAATCAAAAATTACGTGGAAGGCGACGATTATCGCAGCATTAACTGGAAAGCCTCCAGCCGCCGAGCCACGCTTATGGTAAATCAGTACGAAGACGAACGCAGCCAGCAGGTGTACTGCATTATCGATAAAAGCCGGGTAATGAAAATGCCGTTCGAAGGGCTCAGCCTGATGGATTACGCCATCAATACTGCTCTCGCCATCAGCAATATTATTCTGAAAAAACAGGACAAAGCCGGGCTGCTCACGTTTTCCGATGTGCTGGGCGCCACCCTGAAAGCCGAACGGGAAAGCAGCCAGTTGAAAAAAATTCTCGAAGCCCTTTATCGGGAAAAGGAGCGCCCGGGCGAGGCCAACTACGAACTGCTGTACGAGGGTGTGCGCCGATTGATTGGAATGCGATCCCTGTTGATGCTGTTTACCAACTTTGAAAGCATCCATGCACTGGAAAGAGCCTTGCCTACCCTGCGCAGGCTCAACCGCTCACACCTGCTCGTGGTGGTATTTTTTGAAAATACGGAAATCCGAAAACTCGCCTCCGAAACGGTCGACCGTACAGCCGACATTTACCGCCAGACTGTAGCGCGCCAGTTTTTGCAAGACAAAAAGGAAATGGTCATCAAACTCCGTCAGTACGGTATTCAGGCCGTTCTTACCCGCCCGGAAGACCTGACGGTAAACACGATCAACAAGTATCTGGAGTTGAAATCGAGAGGACTGATATAAGAAGTGATGAGTTATAAGTGATGAGTTATGAGTGTGGGTGCTGTACCATGGGCTGTGTTTTAGAGCAGCCAATGGTACCGGTACCACATCATTCATGCCAACTCAGGACGGTCGATTTAGGACGGTCGATTTTAAGATGTCCAGATATTTCTGAATCACCTCCCTGTTTTCCCTGTACACTTTGGCGCCTCGGGTGGCCGTAACGATGCTGCAAGGCACGTCTTTCGCCACTTCCCGCTGGGAAAGGCCCCGATCGAGCGCATCGAAAATTTTCCAGCGTTCGAGCATCATTGCGCGTTCATTTTCCGTAAAGGTCAGATCGAGCAGTTCGTTAAATTCGGCTTCGGTTTTGGCGGATTGAAACAATTGGTAGAACATGGTCAAGGCTTTTTGTAGTCCTGAGTCGACAGTCCTGAGTCCTCAGTCTGTAGAGTGTACCAATTACTTTTGGCATTTACTTAAAGAGAAGCCAAAAGTAATTGGTACACTCTACAGACTGAGGACTCAGGACTATCGACTCAGGACTTTTTTAGTCACGACTCAAACGTTACGCTGTATTCCTTTGTCAGGTATTCCTTGACCCAATCAGTAGTAACCGATTTTGGGCGTTCGAGCGGAAGGCCCAGTACACGGCTCCAGCATTGGGCTGCCAGCACACCAAGTGCCCGACTTACGCCAAACAAAACGGTGTAGAAGTTGTATTCTTTCAAACCATAATGGATCAGCACAGCGCCGGAGTGGGCATCCACATTGGGCCAGGGGTTTTTCACTTTACCCAGGCTGGTGAGGATGGGTGGCACGACATCAAATATTTTCCAGACGACCTTGACCAGGTCGCTGTCTGGAATGTTATCTTCACAGAACTGGCGTTGAGCCATAAAACGCGGGTCGGGTTTGCGCAATACGGCATGGCCATAACCCGGAATAACCCGGCCACTGGCCAGGGTACTTTTCACATATTCCGAGATTTGCTCGCGGGTAGGCTTGGTGGTACCGAGTGTTTCTATCATTTTTTGTACCCATCGAATCACTTCCTGATTAGCCAGTCCGTGCAGCGGGCCTGCCAAAGCGTTCATGGCAGCGCTGAAAGACAGGTATGGATCGCTGAGCGTAGAGCCTACCAGGTGGGTGGTGTGAGCCGAGGCATTTCCGCCTTCGTGGTCGGCATGTATGGTGAGAAACAGGCGCATGTATTCCCGGAAACCTTCGTCCTTGAATCCGAGCATGTGGGTGAAATTGCCACCCCAGTCGAGCGAAATATCGGGCAGCACTTGTTCGCCATTGTGATATACCCGGCGGAAAATGTAGGCAGCCACCCGGGGCAGGCGGGCAATCAGGGTCATGGTATCTTCATACGTGGCATCCCAGTATTCCGATTTGTTCATGCCTGAGATGTAGCGCTGTGCAAAAACGCTGGTGCTTTGCATGGCCATCACACCTACCGATAACTGGGTCATCGGGTGGGTATCGGCAGGCAAGGCGTCGATAGCGCGAAACACATGTTCCGGGATATTGGCGCGGCGCACCCAGGCTTCTGTCAGCCATTTCACTTGTTCTTTAGTGGGGATTTCTCCTGCGAGCATCAACCAGAAAAGGCCTTCCGGGAGCGGTTCTTTTCCACCGGGAGCGGTAGGAAGTTTTTCGCGAAGTTCGGGAATGGAGTATCCTCTGAACCGGATTCCTTCCTCTGCATCGAGCAGAGAAGGTTCCCAGATCATACTTGTGATGTCGCGCATGCCGCCATAAGCCTGTTCGATACTTACTTCATCCAGTTTTTTATTACCGTGTTCTTTCAGTAGTTCCTTGACCTCTTTGGCGAGTGCCTGTGCTTTGTTGTAAAATTCTTGCTTGAGTAAATCCATATAGCGGTTGCGGCAAATTTGGTTATTACAGAGCGCTTACAGGGGGAAAAAAACGCCTTTTTTCGCGCCGGATGTTTAACGGGCATAAAGGTATGATTTTTCAATTTTCCCCATAAAAAACCCGCAATTTGTCGCAAAACAATATAAAAAAAGATTGGTTGCGGGAAAAAAAAATAAAAAAAAGCGCATTCGGAGTGCAAGAGCATGCTCTGAATGCGCAACTTTCTGGCAATTAGCCAAAAAGGCTACAAAAGTCAACGTGTACTAATTGTATTAAGTGTCTGTTCTTCGAATTTATCCCCTTGGAAAAATTTGGATTAAAATGAGGTGCAAAGATGATACGAACTTTTGAATAAATTATTCTCATTTGTTAATTTTTCGATCAACGTTAGTTAATTGTTGTCTAATACGGCTCAGCGATTGGGGGGCAATTCCTAGATAATTGGCCACGTGCCTCAAGGGTACCCTGGAAAGAATATGCGGGTAACGCTGTGTAAATTTCTGATAACGTGTAGTGGCATCGTCTTCCAGCATTTCAAACAGTTCAATGGTTCGGTTATACAAAACCTTCTGAACCAGGTCATTCATCAGCAAATTCCAGCCTGGAAGTTGTTCGCCAATCCATTTCATATCCTCCCGTTCCCAGACGATCATTTTGACGGGCGTGAGGGCCCTCCAGTTGCGAAGGGAAGGTTTTCGTTGCCGGTAACCCTCCATATCGATGACAAATTCTCCTTCTGCTGCAAAACCCAGGGTGCGCTCTTCCCCTTTTTCATTCAAATGATACATCCGAATCACCCCTTCCTCGATATAACCTGCCCGATGGGAAGTTTGGCCCGCGGAAAGGAAAAAATCGCCGGTGTCAAACGTTTCAGGTTTTGATCGGGCCATCACAATTTCAATTTCATGCCGAGGACGGGAATTGAATAGATTAATAAACGGAGGGAATTGATTCATTTGCTCGTTGCATGTCCAATGATAGGGTAAGCCGTGATGTTCGCTAAGCCGCATCTTCGACAAGTGATGTCAAGCGACAGAGTATGCTTACTTTAGCGCCAAACAAAACAACACCCGCCCATGTTTACGAGAGTACTCGCCTTTCTGGTTTTTTTACCCTTTTTGTCTACTTGTCAAACCGCCGCCCCTTCCAATATCCAGATTATACCGCAACCGCAGTCGATAAAACCTCAAACCGGCATGTTCAATCTGAGTGCTGATACGAGGTTGTATTATCCGGATGCACTACCCGAGTGGCAAACGGCTGCCCAATACTGGATAGCCATTGTACAGTCCGGTACGGGTATGAACCTGTTGACACAGCCGTTCAAGGAAAAATTTACCAAACCCCGCACCAACTCTATCTACCTGTTGCCGGATGAATCGGTAGAATCTGCTGAAGGCTATGTGCTGGATGTAAAGCCGGCAGCCATTCTTGTTCGGGCTCGTACAGCAGCCGGCGCTTTTTATGCCATTCAAACCCTTCGTCAGTTATTTCCGGCTGAAATCAATGCCCGTCCTTTGCCGCCTAAGACAAAAGCAAAAGGTGATGCAAAGCCCGCCGGCCTGAAATGGACAGCACCGGCCTGCTTGATCACAGATGCACCCCGGTTTCAGTACAGAGGCCTGCATCTTGATGTGGGGCGCCATTTTTTCCCTGTCGATTTTGTTAAACGGTACATCGACCTGTTGGCCATTCACAAATTGAATACTTTTCACTGGCATCTTACCGAAGACCAGGGCTGGCGTATTGAGATCAAGAAATACCCCAAACTACAAACCATCGCTTCGTGTAGAAAGGAAACCCTGTCGGGGCACTACACAGACCGCCCCATCAAATATGACGGCAAAAAATACTGCGGCTACTACACACAGGAGGAAATCAAGGATGTAGTGGAGTATGCGCGCAAGCAATTTGTCACCATCATTCCTGAAATAGAAATGCCGGGCCATGCGCTGGCGGCTCTTTCCGCATATCCGGAACTGGGTTGTGGAAAAAAATCTTACGAAGCCGCCACCAAATGGGGCGTTTTTGAAGATGTATTCTGCCCGAACGAACAAACTTTTCAATTTCTGGACGATGTGCTGGCAGAGGTTTGCGCCCTGTTTCCGGCGCCATACGTGCATATCGGCGGCGACGAATGCCCCAAAACAGCCTGGCAGCAGTCGGAGTTTTGTCAGCAACTGATGAAAAAGGAAGGCTTGAAAGACGAGCATGAACTACAAAGTTATTTCATTCGCCGGGCGGAGGCTATGCTTGCCAAACGCGGTAAAAAACTGATCGGGTGGGATGAAATCCTGGAAGGTGGGCTTGCGCCAACGGCTACAGTGATGAGTTGGCGCGGCGTGGAAGGCGGTATTGCTGCTGCCAAGGCTGGCCATGATGCTATTATGACGCCTACTTCCTATTTCTATTTCGACTATTATCAGGGCGACCCTACTACCGAACCACTGGCTATTGGTGGCTACCTCCCCCTCGAAACGGTGTATAATTACGAGCCTGTGCCTGCCGAGTTTACGGCGGAAGAAGCAAAGCATATACTTGGAACGCAGGCGAATTTATGGACAGAATACATCGAAGACGGCGACAAAGTGGAATATATGGTGTATCCGCGAGCTTGCGCTATGGCAGAAATTGCCTGGAGCCCGAAGGAAAAGAAAAACTGGAAGGATTTTTCCAAGCGTATCAAAGTGCATTTTTCGCGCCTGGATGCACTAGGGGTACACTATGCCAAAACTTTTTACGACGTAAATACGGCTTTTTCCAAAGGCAGAATTACGCTGAGCACGCTGGATGCTACCTCGCAAATCAGGTACACCACCAACGGGAAAGACCCTTCTCCAAAATCCAAAATGTATTCAGCACCTATTGCCATCAGTGAAACCACTACCCTCAAGGCTGCGGTTTTTCAGGGCGACAAACAAATGGGAAGCATTCGGGAAATGGAATTCCAGATGCACAAAGCCAGCGGGAAAACGTATAAAATGACAAAAACACCAGACAAATACGCCGGAAGCGATACCTACGCACTTACAGATGGCGTGAACGGTGCGCTCAAAACCTGGGGCAATTGGGTGGGTTTGCTCAACAGCGACATCGATCCGGTGATTGATTTTGGTACGCAGACGGAATTTAAACGCATCACTACCCATTACCTCTGCAACAATGCCGCACACATTTATCCGCCGCGCAGTATTGAAATTTTTGGTTCGAACGACGGTAAAAACTTCACCTCACTTGCAAAGCAAACCATCGATGTGAATACAAAAATCGATACACTGGCCATCGAAACCGTAAAAATGGAAAGCAAAAAAGCCAAATATCGCTACCTGAAAGTGGTCGCTACGGCATTCGGCCCTATCCCCGAAGGAGCACCGGGCGCCGGGAACGGGAGTTGGTTGTTTATGGACGAGATAAATGTGGAATGAGAGTTATGAGTTATAAGTTATGAGTTTTACTCACATTGCTATTGGTCACACAATTGAAGAAGCCAAAAGCAACGTGAGTAAAACTCATAACTCATAACTTATAACTCATAACTTAACTCATAGCTCCCCCAAAGCATCAATCATCGTTTTGAGCGCAATAAAGATCGGTTCGCGGCCTTCTTTGGTGACCAGCGATTCCGGGTCATCTTCATCTTCCAGCACGGCCTCTTCGGCGAAAGCAATGAGGTCTTCCTGATCGGTGCTTTCAAAAAACGGATCGAGGCGATCACGAAATTTTTTACCTTCGGTGTGCTCCAGAATTTCGTAATTTTTTTCCTCCGCTTCGCCAATCTGGTCCTCCGAAACGGCTTCCAGCACGCCATTTACCTTTACAATTGAATTCCACGCAATGAGCGCCAGGTATTGAAGATAACCTTTCTCATCTTCATTCAACAAGTCGAAATGCTCACTGAACAGCCAGGCAAAAAGTACAGGCTGAGCCTCGGCAAAGGCTTCCATTTTCTGCTCATACTGCCCTTCGGGGAGTTCTTCCAGTTCCTCAATGACGTCGTCTATGATGTTTTCGCTTACAAATTTCATGTTGAAACAGATTTTTAAAAAATCAGGGCGGCAAACTTACTATTTTGAACGTCGTTGACAAAATAATGCATCCAATAACGACGGTTTTCCACGATCTTTGTATTCTTGTTTTTTATCCCGCCGGTTTACTTTCCAGATTTTCGTTGCAGTCCTGACCAGGATTTCACCGGACTTTTCATTTGCAAACGAATAAAACCTGCCGTTCATGTCTCTTCTCCGTGCTGCCCTGATTGATATGTACAATGGCGAATCCAACCGCGGGATTCCCATGCTGAATAAAATATTGGGCCACTATGCCCGCGAGATCGACTACGATCACTTTGATGTGCGCGCCAAAACCGAAATTCCCGATTTGTCATACGATATTTATATTTTCTCGGGAGGCCCGGGCGACCCGCTGGAATCGGGCGGGGCATGGCAGGAGCCTTTTTTCAACCTGATCGGGCAATTGTGGGAGTACAACGAGCGCACCGAAGAGCCGGAAGCAAAAAAATATTGCTTTTTCATTTGCCATTCTTTTCAGATGGCGTGTCACCATTTCGGGCTGGGTACCGTTTCTTCTCGGTATAAAATGTCGTTCGGAACTTACCCGGTGCATAAAACCCACACAGGCAAGGAAGAACCGCTGTTTGAGGGGCTGGCCGACCCATTTTACATTGCCGATTTCCGCCGCTACCAGGTCACACAACCCAATCGTGAACGCCTGCGCAGCATGGGTGCCACCATTCTGTGCCTGGAAAAACTGAGGCCGCATGTGCACTACGAACGAGCTGTGATGGCTATCCGGTTCAGCCCTGAAATGATCGGAACGCAATTTCACCCGGAAGCCGATCCGGAAGGTCTGCTTACCTATTTTATGGAGCCCGAACGCCGACAGTCGATTGTAGAAGAGCACGGCGAAGCGCGGTATTTCCGAATGATCCGCGACCTGTCCAATCCGCAAAAAATACAGCGCACATTCGATACCCTGATTCCCGGGTTTCTGGACCACGCCATCGAGCAACTCACCCTCAGCACCGTATAACCACCTCTCACCTCTCGCTTCTCACCTCTACCACCGCAACAACACCAGTCTCAACTTATTCCTGAATTCTGAAGGTATAAGGCATTCGCCGGAGTTGAGTTGCAAGGCATCGCGGAAGCGAAGGCGCAGGCTTTGATTGACGGTAGTAAGCAGACTGTTGCGATCGAATTCGCCCAAGGGAGTCAGCACGTATTCGCTGCAAGTATTCTCATATTTGATTTCGTCGTTGAACATGAAGCGCAGTTTGTCCTGATTCATAAACAGAAAAAAGGATGAAAAGGTACCTTCATCGTCCTGAGAATACTGTTTTTTGTGGAGCACAGTTTTCCATTGCGGCTGTCCGTCGGGCTGGAAACCCAGTACGTACACATCGTCGAAGTAGTAATCGATGACCAGGCGCATGCCATCGCGCCAAAACCCGCGGCCCGACGAAGCGCCGCGTTGCAATTGATGGCTACGTTCGACGACCATAACTGCCCCGCCATCCTGCCGTAACACGAGTTGGCGCACTTCGCTGTCGGAGATGCCTTTTCCGTCGTCGGAAACGTCTTTCTGGCGAAGGATCGATACAAATTTATCGTCGAATGGTTCGTAGCGCAGTACCTGAGGCGCATTTGCACCGGCTGTCATACGCAGGTAAAAAGCACCGTTGGCATTTTCCTTGTTTTTTTCACTGTACAAGCCCGCTACGACCAGTTGGTTGTTTTTGTTGTCGAAAATACATTTGGCGGAGGAAGTGAGGAAGTTGGGCAAAGGCACTTTTGCCAGCCGGTCCGTGTTGTTTTGAACCTGCAGAATGTTCATGGTATGCTCATCCATTTTTCTGCTTCGGTTGTTTTCTTCTGACAGCAGGTAAAAATCGCCTTTGTTGCTAAGCACCATGGCTGGCGGGCTGTACTCATCGAATTCCTGCTTCAGTTCAAATGTTTTATCCCACAGCACCTGCATTTTGTCCAGTTGGAAGCAGGTGACTTCCAGGTTGCTTCGATCGCTGGTGTTGTACACGGCAATACAGTTTCGATCCTCGCTGTATATATAATTGAGGACAGGCGGGTTAAAAAGCCGTTCGCCGTAGTCTTTGATCAGCATGCTGTCTATCAGGTTGGCGCCAGGGTCGTATTTGTGGATACGCAGAACGGCGTATCCATGCCGCCGAATTTTGTGGATCACGGAAAAATCATTTTTCCCTGCCACTACAGCCACAATCTGAATGCCTTTGCTGTCGATGTCTTCCAGGGTACGGCTCCAGGCGAGGCGCATTTGTGTATCATAAGCCTGAATTTCAAAGTCGTTGTATTTATCACGAAACACCAGAATGCGGTCGCGCAGGCGACCGATCAACTCATATCCGTAATCGTTTCGAATGGAAATAGCATCTGAAACCAGCATGGTCTGTGCCAACAGGCTTTCAGGCTGCCAGGCGCTGCATACCAGAAACAAAAAAAATAGGACCAGTTTTTTCATAAAATCAGATTTGATACGGATGCGTCAGCAAAAGTTCTCAAAAATAGGCGGATTTTTGTGCTTATGAAAATTCTTATTATCAACGGCCCTAACCTCAACTTGTTGGGTAAACGCGAACCTGAAATTTATGGAAATCGCACATTTGAGCAATTTCTGGCAGAATTGCAGGCTGGATTTCCACAAATAGAGATCGATTACTTTCAGAGTAACCATGAAGGCGCCCTGATTGACCGCATCCATGAAGCCGGTTTTTCGACAGACGGTATCATCCTGAATGCCGGCGCATATACGCACACCTCCATCGCGCTGGCCGATGCTATTGCCGCCGTGCCGGCGCCGGTAATCGAGGTGCATATCAGCAATGTTCATCAGCGCGAGCCATTTCGACACCATTCGTACCTGTCGGCCAAATGCGTGGGGAGTATTGTGGGGCTGGGGCTGGAAGGGTATCGGCTTGCGGTAGAGTATTTAGAGAGTTATAAGTGATGAGTTATGAGTGTTGGTGCTGTACCATTGGCATTTCGGGTGAGTTGAGAGGGTTGAGGGGTTGAGATGTTGAGGGTTGAGGTACTTATCTTTTGGCATTCTTGATTGAGCAACCTAAAAGTAGAGGTTGTTCGGAAAAGAGTGTTCATCGATGCTTCTCTGAACAACCTCCAAAAATAAACATCTCAACCCTCTCAACCCTCTCAACTCACCCGAAATGCCAATGGTACAGCACCAACACTTATAACTCATCACTTATAACTCATAACTCTAAAAGCAACCTTTCCCGCCTTACCAGCGCCAACTACCCGATTGTACCAAAGTTTCTATTGATTATGCGCCCTTTCTTTATACTACTTTTCTGTTTTGTGTGCAGCGGATGGCTACAGGCCCAGACCGATACGATTTTCCCGCCCTTGCGTATTGGCGAGTGGCAGCAGCACCTGCCCTGGCAACGCTCTACCTATGTCACCCAAAGTACCGATAAGGTGTATTACTCCACAGAATGGGCGGTGGTAGAAATTGACAAAACAGACCGGAGTCCGCGCTTTATTACCAAAGTGGAAGGGCTAAGTGATGCGGGCATCAGACTGATTCGATATAACCAGGCAACCAATTCCCTGTTGATTGCTTATTCGAACAGCAACCTGGATATTTACCATCCTGCCGATGGAACCGTCACGAACCTGCCATTTATCTACAAGAACCTTAACCTGAGTGGCGACAAGCGGGTAAACAGTGTGTATTTTGAAGGCAAATTTGCCTATTTGTCCTGCGGTTTCGGGTTGCTGAAACTCAATATGGAACGCGCCGAAGCCACCTTCACCACTTTTACAGATGTACCAGCGAAGGCTTTTGCCATCTACAACAACTATTTCTACCTGGGCACGGAAGAAGGCCTGTTTCGCCTGCCTGCCAATGATATAAACCCGGAAGATTTCAGTCGATGGGAAATGCTGGGAGCAGCACAAGGTTTTCCGGCGGGTACATCGTATAATGCTTTGGCAGTTTGGCAGAATAACCTGTACCTTGGCATCGATGCATCCTTGTATAAATATACGGGCGCAGCACCCGAGTTGGTTACTACTAATCCGGACAATCGGCCTGTTCTTTACATGAGCCATGAAAACGAAGGGCTCCTCGTAGCCTGGAAAAGCGGGTATAGCGGCGTGGTGCAATACCTCGACCCCAATGGACAAAGACTGGAAATTCAGGGCGCCTGCGGGGCCACCTCTCCACTGTATGCCATTGAGGATGGTGCGAAAAAATTCTGGTTTGCCGACGACAATGAGCAGTTTCGCTACTACGATTTGGCGCAAAACAAATGCGACCTGTTTACGTTCAACTCACCCCTGTTTCAACATTCGGCTGAAATTGCGATTGAACGCGGAAAAGTGTACGTAGCAACACCGGGCGCCTTGCCCGACTTGTCGCCTTTGTTCCGCGACTGGGGTATTTACATGTATGAAGATGGCCGCTGGAAACGATTTTCAGTGGCTTCCAACCCCGAACTGGGCGATAGTTGTGGCGTTTCGCACTGGCGGGTAGCGCCACACCCTTCGGAAGATCGTTTTTATGTGGGCAGTTTTACTGGCGGCCTGATTGAAGCCACCAAGCCAGGCGCTCCGACAAAATGTTACACCCAGTACAATTCCATTTTACAAAGTGCAGGCGCTTCAGGGCAAAACCGGACGGCTATCGGTGGTCTGGCTTTTGATGAAAATGACAATCTATGGATCAGCAATTACGACGCTGTAGCCCCGATTGCTGTGCTGAAACCGGATGGTACGTTCCGCCATTTTTCCGGCGCTCCTGCCAACAATTTGCTGAATGTCACGGTCGACCACAATGGATATAAGTGGTTTGTTACCGCATTCAATGCCGGTGTGCTGGTGTATGACAGCGGGCAGGACCTCGACAGCCCTGCCGACGACCGATACCGGCTTATTTCAACCACCAACAGCGAATTGCCCTCCAATACAGTTTACAGTATTGCCGTCGATCTGGATGGCGATGTATGGATCGGAACACAGGAAGGGGTGGTCAGTTTTGAATGCGGCAGCAATGTGTTTGACGCTGCCTGTACGGGCCGCAAACGTATTGTAACCGTCGACGGATTCAATGCTTACCTGCTCGAAACGGAAGAAGTAAAAGCCATTGCAATCGACGGCGCCAACCGGAAATGGTTTGGCACCAACAACGGCGTGTTTGTGCAATCGCCCGATGGCATCGAACAAATAGCCCAGTACACCAACACCAACAGCCCTTTGTTCGACAATGCCATTACAGATATTGCTATCGACCAGGAAGCGGGCGAAGTTTGGATCGGTACAGAAAAAGGTATCGCATCGCTGCGCATCGAAGCCACCAAAGGCGGCAATATCAACAGCAGCACCGCCTATGCATATCCCAATCCTGTGCGCCCGGATTACGATGGGCCAATTGCTATTTACGGCCTCGCACGCGATGCCAATGTGAAAATCACTGATATCGCCGGCAACCTCGTGTATGAAGGAAAGGCGCTGGGCGGGCAAGCCGTGTGGAACGGCCGCGACTACCTGGGCCACCGTGCCGCCTCGGGCGTGTACCTGGTGATGGCGACCAGTTCGCAAAATTTTGATTCGCCTGATGCTATTATTACCAAAGTGGTCATTCTCAACTAGTTTTTTCTGAAACGGATGAAAATCGGTTGTCCATGACCTAAATACGTGCTTTGATCCGAAAATACACCGCGTAAGGCGCGCCGACATTCGGTGCGCCTTATTTTTACGGCAATCATCCAGTCAAACTTATTCTATATGCGTCTGCTTTTTGCCATTGTTGTGCTTCTTTTTCACGCACTCCTTCCTGCTCAAAAACCTATCACCCCGGAAGACATCTGGAAAAATGATGCGTACAAAAGCAAGGGCGTTCCGGGTTTCAATTTCCGCAACGACGGGATACATTACACCTTGCTGGAAGCCAATGCTATCGTGCAATACGACCTGCGAAGTGGTGAAAAATCGGGCGTGGTGCTGGAGGCAGCCTCTCTGCAAAGCAATGCGGCGGGCTGGACGGGTAAAATTGATGACTATGTCTTCAGTGCCGATGAAAAAAAGTTGTTGCTGGCCGCAGGCAAAGAGCCTATTTATCGCTGGAGCACACGGGCCGACTACTTTGTGTACAACCCCGGCAGTAAAACCCTTACCCCGCTGATGGAAGGCCGCAAACAGCGCTACCCTGCGTTTTCTCCCGATGCTTCCAAAGTGGCCTTTGTGGTCGACAACGACCTGTATATCAGAGATCTGGCAACGGACGCTCTTACCCGTGTAACCACCGACGGTAAAATCAACAACATCATCAACGGCGCCTCTGACTGGGTGTACGAAGAAGAATTCGAACTGCTGCGCGCCTTCGAATGGAGCCCCGATGGCAAACACATTGCCTTTCTTCGCTTCGACGAAAGCCTCGTTCCGGAAATTACGATGGACATGTACACGGGCAAGGATTATCCGGAAGAAGTGACATTCAAATACCCGAAAGTAGGTGAAAAAAACGCCGTTGTAACCGCGCATTTGTACGACCTCGCTTCGGCCAAAACCCAGGAAATTCAAATTCCCGATCGGCAGCCAGAAAAAGACGACTACCTGCCCCGCCTCGACTGGACGCCGACCGGCAAGGTGTGCCTTACCTGGATGAACCGGCACCAAAATCAAAAACGCCTGGTGCTGGCAGACCCCGCTACCGGAAACTGTAGCACCCTATTGGAAGAAAATAGCAAGTATTACCTTGATTTGCATGATGTTACGTTCTTATCGGATGGTTCCGGTTTTATCATTCAGAGCGAAAAAAGCGGCTTCAACCACCTGTACAAATACAACATGCAAGGGCAGGAAGTGGCAGCCCTTACTAAAGGTAAATGGGATGTGAGTGATTTTTTCGGCGTCGATGAAAAAAACGGGACCGTATTCTTTCAGGCCGGTGCCGAAAAACCCATGCAACGCGAACTGTACAGCGTCAACCTCGATGGCAAAAAACGCAAGAAAATAAGCGGCCCGGAAGGCTGGCACAATGCGCAGTTCAGCAAAACCTTCGACTATTTTGTCGATAGTTATGCCACCGCCAATTCGCCAACGCAGTATTCCGTACGCACCCGTACGGGCAGCCTGGTGCGTATGCTGGAAACCAATAGTACGCTGCAAACCAAACAACTCGAACACAAGGTGGCGCCCGTAGATTTTTTCAGTTTTAAAACCTCTGAAAATGTAGAACTCAATGGCTGGATGATCAAACCTACCGCTCCGCAATACCAGAACCAGAAACTGCCCGTGCTGATGTTTGTGTATGGCGGTCCCGGCAACCAGCAGGTGACCGAACAGTGGAAAGGCGCCAATTACTGGTGGTTTCAAATGCTGGCACAGCAAGGATATGTGGTGGCCTGCGTCGACAATCGGGGTACGGGCGGCCGCGGCGAAGAATTCAAAAAAATGACCTACAAACAACTCGGCCACTACGAAACCATCGACCAGATCGAAACGGCAAAATACCTGGGCGGCTTGCCCTTTATCGACAAAGAACGCATCGGTATTTTCGGATGGAGTTATGGCGGCTACATGTCGAGCAACGCCATTCTGAAAGGTAAGGACGTGTTCAAGGCTGCCATCGCCGTAGCGCCTGTTACCAACTGGAAATGGTACGACAGCGTGTACACCGAACGCTACATGCAAACCCACGAGGAAAATCCTGCTGGATACGACGACAATTCGCCGGTCAACTTTGCCGATCAACTGGAAGGCCAGTACCTGCTGGTGCATGGCCTAGCCGACGATAATGTACATTTTCAGAATACGGCCGAAATGGCCAACCAATTGATTGTCAACAACAAGCAGTTTGAAACAATGGTGTACCCCAATCAGGCCCACAGTATTTCAGACCCGAATGCCAAACTGCACCTCTACAACCTGATGACCAAATTTCTCAACGAAAAACTCAAGGGGAAAAAAGAAGGCGAAGTGTCGAAACCGTAGTAGAAGGACTTATGCTACCTTCGGGCCTCGTTAACCACCTGCATGGATCACATTCCCTTTTTTCGCGCCCGGCTCCTGCAATGGGCTGCCGAACACCCACGGCCTATGCCCTGGAAAGGGGAGCGCGATCCGTACAAAATCTGGCTCTCGGAAATTATCCTCCAGCAGACCCGGGTAGAGCAAGGGCTGCCGTACTATGAAAAATTTGTAGCGGCCTATCCCACGGTGACCGATCTGGCGCTTGCCCCGGAAGATGAGTTATTCAAACTGTGGGAAGGGCTGGGGTACTACTCCCGCGCCCGCAACCTGCATTTTACGGCAAAATACATCGCTACGGCGCTCGACGGCCGTTTCCCGGATACCTACGACACCATCAGGGCCCTCAAGGGCGTGGGCGACTACACTGCAGCGGCCATTGCTTCCTTCGCCTACGACCTGCCGCATGCTGTGCTGGATGGCAATGTGTACCGCATTCTGGCGCGGTTTTTTGGCATCGACATGCCGACTGATACGCCTGCGGCGAAAAAAGAATTTACGCGCCTGGCCCAGCAGGTGCTCGATGCCGAACGGCCCGCAGCCTTCAATCAGGCCATAATGGATTTCGGCGCCACACACTGTACCCCACAGCAACCCCGCTGTGCTACCTGCCCAATGCAGCCGCATTGTGTCGCTTTTCAAAGCGGGAGGGTGCAGGAACTGCCCATCAAATCGAAAAAACTGATCAAAAAAGAGCGCTATTTCTGCTACTTTATCTTCCATTACAAGGGCGATACCTGGGTGCGGAAACGTACTGGCAAGGATATTTGGCATGGATTGTTCGACTTTCCGGCTATGGAGTCGTCCGAACGACCCAATTGGCCGGAAAGCCGAACCGACATGGAACAATGGGTGCGAACACATCTTTTTCAGGAAACCACCCTCGATTTTCAGGTGACCCAGGTATCGAAGCCATATCGGCAAACACTCACCCACCGGCAGGTAGCGGCTATTTTTGTTGAGTTGGACCTGCAGAAAGAATTACCGGTGCATTTACCGGCATTTTCAGAGGTACAACGGGTATCGTGGGCCGATTTGAAAAAAAATATTGCAGTACCACGCCTGATTGATTGGTATTTGCAGGATAAAGCTGGAACTTTAAGTTTGTTTTGAAGGTAGCCGGATTCCCCGGTGCAATAGTTCTAATAATTTACTTTTAAAACACAATTCACAATTATGATCAACAAAGTAACCCTCATCGGAAATCTGGGCGGCGACCCGGAAGTCCGCCACCTCGAAAACGGCACTGCTGTCGGCCGTTTTTCCCTCGCTACCAACGAGAACTACAAAGACAAAGACGGCAACTGGCAAAAACTGACCGAATGGCACAACGTCGTAGTATGGCGTGAACTGGCAGATCGGGCGGAAAAGCAACTCAAAAAAGGCATGATGGTATATGTGGAAGGAAAAATATCCTACCGCAAATACGCAGGCCAGGACGGCGTGGAACGCAACGTGACCGACATCGTGGCCAACAACCTGCGCATCCTGGAAAAACTGGAAGGTAGCGGCAGCGATAGCCGTTTTCCGGTCAGTGAACCAGCCCGTAGTGCCGCAGCCGTCACCATGCCCGCCGACGCTCCGCCGCCGGCAGATGGCGACGATTTGCCATTCTAACATCCTTTGATACCTCGAGAGGGAGCCCCTCGCTTCCGTTCTATTGCCTTTCAAAACACTGCTCCCTCTCGAGTATTTCCTTTCGATTCCTTTCATGTTCTGGTTTTTCGTCGGCTTGATCCTGTTCATTTTGGTCACTGTGGCCGAACGCGCCCTGGTGGGCCTGTCGCCGCACGACCTGGAACAATTACGACTCGCCGAACGCCCTGCCTCACGCAACGCCTATTTGCTGGGGCAGGAAGACATTCGGTCGGCCCTGACCGCACTGATGTTTGCAAAGGTTTTCCTGCAGGTCATCCTGGTAGTGATCGGCTGTGTCGCTTTTTTTGGCTCCGAATGGATTAGAATAAACCTGGCCAACAGCGCTACGTATTTTGGATGGCCTGAATTTATACTTTGGGGTATCGCGTCCCTTTCTCTTTCCATTTTGCTGGCCCTTCTGTTCTGGGGCATTCAAAAAACAGATTTGTTCAAAAGCAGTAGCAGCACCCTTTTTTGGGTGCAGAGACTCACACCATTTATCTATTTCTGGAAAAAACTATTTAGCCCCGTTCTTCCGAAAGAACCGCAAAAAGAAACACATCAGACCGGAACACCGCACGATCATTCCAATACGACCGGTAACAGCGAAAAGCGGGAAATGGAATTGCTGAAAAGCATTGTGAAATTCAGCGACGTAACGGTAAAGCAGGTCATGCAGCCGCGCACCAAGGTAGTGGGCGTGGATTTCAGGACGGATTTTCAGGAGTTGCTGCAAATTGTGAGAGAATCGGAGTTTTCCCGCCTGCCTGTGTATGACGACGACCTGGACAACATCACAGGCATTCTTTATGTAAAAGACCTGCTGCTGCACCTCGATGCACCGGCGGAGTTCGAGTGGCAACCACTTATTCGTACCAATGTGATGCTGGTGCCCGAGAGCAAGCGATGCAGCGAACTGCTCGAAGAATTCAAGCAGCAAAAAATTCACATGGCCGTGGTGGTCGACGAATACGGCGGAAGCGCAGGCATCGTTACCATGGAAGACATTCTGGAAGAAATTACCGGCGATATTCGCGACGAATTCGATGAAGACAGCGAAATCCGCTACCGCAAACTCGACGAATACACCTACCTCTTTGAAGGCCCCACCTTGCTCAACGACGTATGCCGCATTGCAGGCCTCGATGCTGCCGCATTCGATGCCGTGCGAGGCAATGCCGATACACTGGCCGGCCTCGTGCTGGAACTGCGCGGCGACATCCCTAAAACAGGTGTAGAAATACCCTGGAACGGGTTTCTGTTTACGATTACGGCTGCCGATAACCGCCGTGTATCGCAGATTAAACTAGGCCTGCCGAGGCTGGGGAATTGATCTCCTATTTCTTCGCGTCTGTATACGCCTTCACCCGCGCCTGCGCATTCTCCCGTACATTCAAATAGTACAAATTCAAATCGCCGATATGGTAATTTTTACGCGTCAGCAGGATGCTGCCCGGAAATTTGGGTTTGGCAGCCAGCAAAATCCCCTTGTACACCTCGGCGTCTGTTACCCGTGGGCGCAGCACACCAAAGGGACTGATGACGGCGCCGGAATTGGAGGTTTTAGGGGCATAGGTTTTTTCTGTTACGCTCCAGTTGAGCGGGTTGGTGCATACAATTTCCGGCTGGTAGGCTTTGCGCAAGCCGTATTTTCGGTTCCAGGTGCGCCAGGTACAATAGCAGCCGGTTTGGTCGGGGGTGGCGCAGGGAGGAATCTGCGCAAAGAAATTGCCCGGCACGGGCCAGCCTACGATGTATCCGGCCACAAACTGTTGTGCAATCGGGTGGTTTTCAATCATTTCCTTTATTAAGAACATCGCATGCCGTGAGCCTTGGCTATGCGCGGCAATAATGAACGGCCGGCCGTGGTTCCAGTGGTCGAGGTAGTATTGAAATGCCGCTTTTACATCCGAATACGCTACATCGAGCGCTTCTTTAGCCGATGTACTGTCCTTTTTGGCAAAAAAAACATGCAAATGTGCCTGCCGGTAGCGCGGGGCAAATACACGGCCCGCGCCATTAAAAATGGAGGCCTGAAAAAGAATGGAACTCTCATCGGTTTTTTTGTTGGTTTTGGCATCCCTTACATCGGCATTCCAGGCATTTTCATAACGTTTGCTGCCGGTGTAGGTAGTAGGATGCAGGAAAAAAACATCTACCCCGGAACTATCCTGCAAATCGGGCAGTCCGGCGGGTGTTCGGTCGGCAGGGTCTTTTTTATCGGGGTGGGCTGCCCAGTTGTCGAGGCTGGCGTAGTCGGGCGCCGGCGGCACATTCAGGGGAGCGAAAGCCTGTTTGGGGTGTACGGCGCAACCGTTGAGCACGAGCCAGCAAGCGCAAAAGAGAAGAAGGATTTTATTCATAACAGATAAAGTTGTAGCAAAGCGGGAATTGCGATAAAAGTAGATGCAAATACGAGATTTATCTAAAACCGGATCACGTATTCTGTTGTTCCGGCGTTGTTTGTACCATGAAAAAAATATTGCGCAAAAGTGTACGTATAACAGCCTGGACGCTGCCGTTTGTTTTCTTGCTCGGCTGGTGGGGCGTGGAAAACGTATTGCCATACTGGCCCATAAAACCCTTTCGCCAAAACCCGGAACATGCCTCCTGGCGCATCCCCAAAGGTGCACACCCGGAAAACTATGGCCTCCGGGCGGATTCATTTGAAGTTCGCACGACCGACAGCATCCAACTGAAAGGCCTGTATATTCCGGCCCAGGCTCCTGCCCATAAAACGCTGATTTTGCTGCATGGCATCAGCAGTTGTAAGGAATTTTTTCTGCCTGCGGCTGAAAAACTTACCAGACATGGCTTCAACGTTGTGCTGTTTGATTTGCGCGCACACGGACAAAGCGGCGGCGAGTACTGCACCTTTGGCGCATGTGAAAAACACGATGTGAGTGCGGTAGTGGATATGCTGCTGGCCCGCGATTCCACACAGAAAATCGGCGTGCTGGGCCACTCCTTGGGCGGCGCAATTGCCCTGCAGGCCCTGGCGGAAGATAAACGACTCCAGTTTGGCGTCATTGAAAGCACATTTCATAGCCTGGAAGCCGTGGTAGAGCAATACGGGGTGAATTACTTTGGCATAAGAAGTCCCTGGCTGGCACACCACACCCTCGATAAAGCAGCGGGAATTGCCCATTTCAATCCATATGAAGTCATGCCTTGCGAGTCGGCACGCCAGATCACCCAACCAATTTTTATGTCGCATGGCGATCAGGACGAGCGCATTCCATGGCAATTCGGCAAACAAAACTTCGATCAACTCGCTTCTGTCGACAAGCAGTGGTACCTGATTCCCGGCGCGCACCACAATGGCTTGTGGCAAACCGGTGGCGCAGCATACGAAGCGGCGCTGATGGGATTCCTGGATAGACAGTGAGATTAGTTATCCGTTATCAGTTATTGGTTATCAGGGTGGTAGGGCACCATCTGTACCAATGCTTCGTATCTGTTTTATGTAGCCAAACTTTTGTACAGATGGTGCCCTACCACCCTGATAACCAATAACTGATAACGGATAACTATTCCCCGAACATTTCTTCCGCCTTCTTTTCCAGTTCCGACATCGGGTAAATACCCACCAGGCGCCCTTCAATACTCAGGCTGCCGCTGCCATAGTTTTTTTTGTATTTCACCAGCCCGATGCCTTTGGCGTACCACTCTTCGCCTTTGCCTTCCACTTCGGTATTGCCTTCCTTTTTATTGCCGATGGCCTCGGTCAGGCTGAAGCGGATACAGGGGAGTTGTTTGTTGAGGATTTCATAATTGGGAGCATCACCCAAAAAACGGCGATTGCGAATGACGTACACGGTGGCCAGGGTATCATCCGGCGGATGAAAACTGACTGAAAACAGGAAAACGCCGGTAGAATCCTTTACCTGAAACGGAAAAATATCGGGTGCTGTAATGGCGGCACGTGTTTGTATGGGCTCTCCGGAAATGGAATCGGGTTCGAATAGCATGTATTCCCGTGCCTGCGTGCCATTGTCCACCACCTTTTCCCGGCAAATCTGGCCGATCCGAAAAAACTGGTCGTAGTAGGTGCTACTTAGAAAAATCCCGCTGTCGCGCGAAACCGACCGATAAAACCAGTATTCCGGCGTAACCACACCATTCTGGCTCACTTCATACTCGTACACCAGTCCGCGACGAAGTTCGTCGATGGGGAAATAGTAGGCTTTTATATCGCGTTTGCCGTCTCCGGTACAAGCCGCAAAGTATATCCAGCAAAAAAAGATAAAAGCCCAGGTGCGCAACATGAAACAGGTATTTACATAAGCGCACCGGCAATGGTGCGCGAGGTTTCGGCGTCGCCCATGGTGTAGTAGTGCAGGCAGGGTACACCGGCAGCCTTCAGTTCTTTCGACTGCTGAATGCACCATTCGATGCCAATTTGTTGTACTGCCGCATCGTCTTTGGCTTTTTGCACTTCCAGTACCAGTTCCTGGGGAAAATCTATGAAGAACTTACGTGGAATAGAACTGAGTTGGTAGCGGCGTGTAAGGGGTTTCAGGCCGGCTACGATGGGGATGTCGATCCCGTTGGCACGGCATTTCTCCACATAGTCGAAGTATTTTTTGTTGTCAAAAAACATTTGAGTCACGATATACCCGGCGCCAGCGGCTACTTTGGCCTTTGTATATTGCATATCTACTTCGGAATTGGCGGCTTCAAAGTGTTTCTCGGGGTAGCCGGCAATGCCGATGCAGAAATCGGTGCGTTCGCCATTCTGAATATTGAGGTCGAGGTAACGACCTTCGTTCATGCCAACAATTTGCTCCACCAGATCGAGGGCATATTTATGGCCATTTTCTTCTGGTATAAATTTGTCTTCGAACTGGCGCGCGTCGCCGCGAAGCGCCAGTACATTATTGATACCCAGAAAATTCAGGTCGATCAGCGCGTTTTCCGTTTCTTCTACCGAAAAACCGCCACAAATCAGGTGCGGTACGGCATCCACGCCATAGCGGTGCATGATGGCAGCGCAAATACCCACAGTGCCGGGGCGTTTGCGGATGGCCGTTTTTTCATAATAGCCCGATGGTCGTTTTTTATAAATAAACTCTTCCCGATGGTAGGTCACGTCGATGAATGGCGGCTTGAACTCCATTAGTGCGTCGAGCGTGCCGAAAATGGCCTGCATACCGCCGCCTTTAAGCGGAGGCAGCACCTCGAATGAAACAAGCGTTTTGCCCTTGGCTTTTTTAAAGTGTTCCGTGACTTTCATGGAATAAAAGCAATGATGTACGCCGACGAGGCGCACGGTGTGTAAAAAACGTAACCGGCAAATACATGCAGCCCTCCATATCAGGCGATGTGTTTGGGGATACGGTACCGAAAAAAATTACCAATTTCTGCCTTTTATCGTTGTGCATCAGCACGGGCTTTCATTTCGGCTGCTTTTGCAGTATTGCCCAGGGCGGTATACACTTCTGTCAGGTCGTCGAGGATACGAATATCTTCATATTGACGATTGAGTCCGTATAACAGAAATTTTTCAGCCGTTTTCGCGTCGTTTTTCTTCTTGAAGAAAAATTCATACCCTGCCCGGTGGCAGAATGCGAGGTATTTGTCGGCATTGGATCCGTTCAGGTAATCCATGTATTTATCGAGGAAATCCCTGAAGTTCGGGTTGTATGGTATTTTCTCCATGATGTATTCCATTTCATGGAAAAATTTGTCCAATTGGTGGTCCAGGTCAAAGCGGGCAGCCGCCACAGCGCCTTTCATGATAAGTGCTGCTCCGTAGTCGGGGTATATTTGCAAGGACCGATTGATATGGTATTCCATGCTATCTACCAGAGGCTTTTTTATTGCAGGATCTCCGTTTTTGATGGGCACATATTGGTCTTTATACAAGGCAGTAACATAGAAACAGTGTGAGCGGGCACTTTCGTGCGACACTTCGACGGCTACTTTATTCAAAGCCATGGGGTCTTTCCAGTCGGGCACGCGGGTAAACGTACGGTAAGCAAACAATCCTGCAATGATTGCCAGCGGCATGACACTCAAAATGGCCATACGATCCTGCGGTTCATGGATGAGTTCAGGAAGTTTCCGGGCGAAAAACCATCCACCAAGGATGCAGAATGCTACAGAAGGCATGTACACAAAGCGCTCGTTCATAAAAGTGCCTACCGATACAAAGAGGTTGGACACGATGCTCAATGTAAACAGGAAAAACAAAATGGCGTAGGCAGGCACCTTGCGTTTTTTCACATTCATAACAGCCCATATGCCCATCCCAAGGTACAAGGCCAGCGACAACAATGCCCGCCAGTCCGTCCAGCCCACTTTTGGCACATGGTAGGGGTAATAATCATGTGTCAGAGGGTGCGGTACAAACAAGAGTTTTATATACCAGCCCAGGGTGAGAAAAATGGTAGCCAGGCGCTCGCCGCCAGTCATGCCTACGAATGGATTGTTCATCAAATCCACCGTGTCTTTGCCATGGCTGATCATATATCCCAGTGCTTTATAGCGAATCAGGATAAAAACCATGGCTGCCAGCAGCAGTGGAATACTCGCGCCGAAATTGCGCCCGCCCGACACAGGTGTGAAGAAGTACACAGTGAGCGGAATGACGGCAACAAAAGTGAGGGCATTTTCCTTGGACAATACTCCGAGCAACAGAAACAGCCCGGACAGGAGCAGCCAAAGTGTGCGGTTGGTATCGAAGTATTTTAGTGTGGCATACAAAGCAGCCAGGCTGCCCAACAGGGCTAGAATTTCATCGCGGCCTTTGATGTTGGCCACACACTCGCTGTGTAGCGGATGCAACACAAATATCATGGATGCCAGGAATGGCACGCTGAAATACCAGCGGCCACCTTCTTTCAATGGAAACAGCCCCAGCAGGATGCGGTACAGGAAAATTCCGGTAGCGCCATACAGCAGTATATTGATAAAGTGACTGATGTGAACCAGATTGGGATTGTCTTTGCCAAAAATCCCAATTTCTGCAGCAAAGGTGGCCAAACTCAAGGGGCGATAACGTCCGCCTTCCAACAAAAACTGTTGTTTCTGGAAATACCCCATAAAACTGTCATAGGCAAAAATGTCGCCCAACCCGGCAAAACCTTTTTGTACGTAAGCATTTTGCCAAATGACCAGCTGATCATCCAGCATGTACCCATAACTGATCGATATGCCATAAAGAAGAAACGCCGATACCATCAGCAGCAACGCCGGAATCCAGTTGTCGCGCCAGAAGCCGCGTTGGAATGTGGCAGTAAGGACTGGCGCCGCTACAGCGGGCCGGGTGTTGCGGGCAGGAGTTTTGGCAGGAGCCTGTTTTGCTTGCTGTTTCTGTTTGGCAGCCATCCGATTATGTTTTGCTGTTTGATTCGTTTCAAAGACCGGACGTATCACCGGTCATCGCATATGAAAAACGGCTGCAAATATCGGATTATCCTTGGTATATGGAACACGGATTACACGGATAGTATGCGGATTACACGGATTGCATGGATAAAAAATGGATTCGCGAGTCAAAAAGAAAAGTTGTAGAGATTTCCCCCTCCTGAAAATCCGCGTAATCCGCATTCTGTCTGTGCAATCCGCGTTGCAGAAAATCCGCGTAATCCGCATTCTATCTGTGCCATCCGTGTTGCAGGTTTCACCAGTTATTCAGCAATTCGGGCTCTTCCCGATACATATCTTTCACGGCAGCCATCAAGGCGGCGCCTCCGAATGTGAGGGTGTAATGGTGTGAAAAATAGATAACCCATTCCAAAGATGCATCGAACACCATGCCTTCGTGCGCGCCGGTAAAAATCTGGCTGGCATTTATTTCAAACAAGCCGGTTTCGCAGTCCAACAGATATAAGGGTTTGTGTACATGCTGTTGTATCCATTCCGTTACCTGCTGTTTCCGGTCGTCGGCCATTCCGTTCAGGAACACCACTTCAGAAGGGGAGGACTGGGTAAGCGGATCCCAGAAACTGGAATCAAAATTCCATTTTTCCTTGAGTTGGCTGCGCAACGTAGCGGCTGTTTCGCCCAGTACCCGTTTGAACATATTGCTTGAAACAGGCTCCGGCTGCATCGGATCGCCCGGGAACAGCACAGGGAGTTCGCTGGCAATGGTGCGTGCCGACTTCTCCACAATACGAAAAAGCGAACGCAGGTATTCGGGTACATTGGGGTCAATGGGAATCTGCACCTGCTTTTCACGGCGACCGATGTGGATATCGAGCAGGAATTTTACTGGCGCGTTGGCGGCTATTTTCTCTACCGCTTCCAGTGCCAGATCGGAATTAAAAATGGCGTAATAGTGCAGGTAATTGCCTGAAAAACGTTCGTTACCTCTCGGAATCCCGTTTCGGGTAGCCGTCAGCATCGATTCGATGGGATCGAGATACCCCGTCACCCAGTCGTCGTACCAGGGCGCTCCGGCGGGGTAGCCGCGCCAGCGAGGCATCTGGAAATGCAGGGTCATCACCTGCAGGTTGTTTTGATGGGGTTTGTGGTAGCCTTCAACAGCCCATTTTTCGGCTTCGAGGCGCAGTGCTGTGACGGGGTCTTTTGACGTGGAAAAGGATTGAAGCGTGGTACTGTCCGGGGATTGCCCGCAGCGGCCCGTTTCTATCAGAATCTGGGCGTCGGGTGTATTCGACAGCCGCACGTAGTGCCATCGTTGCCCGATTTGTTTGTAGAGGATTAATTGAAAAGTATTCACTAACAATAAGTTTTCTGGCATTTTTCTTTTTAACCGGCAAGGGTATAGAAAAGTTCGTGCCAGACTTTTTCAGGAAACGGCAGGGATACCGGTAGTTTTGGACTTTATTTGCAAATAAACGGATGAAAAATCATTTTTCTCACCCGTCATACCAAAAAAGGGGTAGAAAATCGACCATTATCAAAAAACAATGACACTCGCAACGGATCACACTGCACAGCGCCCCATACGTCGTTCGGCTTTTCGCCGCCGCATCGGCCGTTGGTTTTATATTTGGAAGCGTCGCTGGCAATGGTGGACAGGCAAAACAAAATGGGCGACACAACGCTATGCACCCCTGGAAGAGGAGGTAACTACCCACCACACCCCGCTCCTGCGCACCCTGAAACAGGTGGATATGTACTTGCAGGAGAACAAAAAAACCAACCTTCGACTGGCTGCTGAAAAAATTTGCGGCGTGTTGATACAGCCAGGTGAAACCTTTTCTTTCTGGTACCTCGTGGGGCGTCCCGCTGCACGGAAAGGATACCTGGAAGGGCTGGTGCTGGAAAACGGCCACATTGGAAAAGACATCGGCGGCGGGCTTTGTCAGATGGGCAACCTGATTTACTGGATGGCGCTGCATACGCCGCTTACGGTGACGGAGCGCTGGCGGCACAGTTACGATGTCTTTCCCGATGAAAACCGCCGGTTGCCGTTCGGCTCGGGCGCGACGCTGGCCTACAATTATATCGATTTGCAACTGCGCAATGATACTTTACAAACGTATCAACTTTTTATCTGGCTGACGGACACAGACCTGCACGGGGCCTTTTACAGCCCTGCTCCTTCGCCATATCGTTATGAAGTGTTTGAAAGTCACCACTTTATACGCCACGAACCCTGGGGCGGGTATTCGCGGCATAACGCCATTGCACGGCGGGTGTATGATGTTGCTTCGGGCACTTTGTTGCGCGAGGAACCGGTAACGCAAAACCATGCGCTGATGATGTATGAGCCGTTTTTGGAGGGGGGATAAAGGTTGATGAGGTTGATAAAGTTGATGAGGGTTGATGAGGGTTGATGAGGGTTGATATTCAGCCACTCGATAGCGATACAATTTTTCTTCATCGAGTGGCTGAATATCAACCCTCATCAACCCTCATCAACCCTCATCAACTTTATCAACCCTCATCAACTTTATCAACCTCATCAACCCCATCAACCCTACTGCGTTTTCTGCCCCAGGCGCAGGAGTGCTTCTTTGGCATCGGGATAATCAGGCGACATACCATTGGCCTGTTTGTAATCTGCAATGGCGGCGTCTTTGTCGCCTTTCTTTTCCGAGCACAATCCGCGATAGTAATAAGCCTTTACAAACAAGGGGTCAGTTTTGGTAGCAATATCGAAATTGGTATATGCCTGGTTAAGCGAATCCAGTTCGAGGTAAATTACACCCAGGTCGAAATAGGCATTCGAATAGTCGGGGTTTCGCACGATGATGTCGCGGTACACCTCGAAGGCTTTTTCAAAATTGCCGGTTTTTTTATAGAAAATGCCCTTGTATTCCCGCGCTTCGAGGTTGGTAGAGTCGAGGCGAAGCACATTGTCGAAATACTGCAGGGCAGCAGGATTGTTTCGATTCACAAAAATGCGCCCGAGAAACATCCAGGCGTCGAGGTGGCCAGCGTCGAACTGTGTCGATTTTTTCAGGGAAGCGATGGCGTTGGTGGTATCCCCCTTGTCGAGGGCAATTCGGCCGGCCATAAAGAATGCTTCTGCGTTTTGTGGATCGCGTTGCAGGATTTTATCCAGTGTTTTGAGTGCTTCGCTGTGTTGGCGAACGATCAACTGGAATTCGCTTAGTTTAAGCAGGGTGGCAAAGCGTGTAGGGAAACGCTGTGCTGCGAGTTCCATCACATCGAGCGCGCGTTTGGAGTCGCCCGGACGCGCATAATCCAGCAGGGCATCGCCCAGCAGGTGGTAATAGGCGGGCTGCATGGAGTCTATCTGAATGGCTTTCGACAGGTCGCGGATGGCTTCGTCGTAGGCATCCAGTTTGTAATAAGCCCGTGCCCGCAAATACAGAATGGAATCGTTGTTGGGGTTTTGGGCCACCAGATCATTCAATTTGGCAATAGTGGGATCTTGCCCATCCTGCCCCGTGTGGGTGCTTTTTTCAGGATCATTGTTGCATGCCCATACAAGGAACAGGGAAAAACAGAGCAGGCAGTAGCGGAGTGTCATAGCTTGGGTTTTTGCGTATAGAAACTTGAAAAAGTTTGCAAAAGTACCCGTTTTATGCCCTTCTTTTATGATTTGACCAAAAAATGGCATATTCGCACAGGAAAACACTACACCTATGCCCGAGACCAGTATTACACCCATCACAATTGGCCTGGCCGACGATCAGGAATTATTTATCGAAAGCCTGAGCGCTTTGCTCAGCAATGCCCGGGATCTGGTTGAAGTTGTCTGGAGTGCACGCAGCGCCGAGGATGCGCTCGAACGCATTCGACAACAGCCTCCGGATGTTGTGCTGATGGATTATTTTTTCAGAGGCCGCCCGATGGATGGTGGAGAAGCCTGCCGGATTATTCGGGAGGAATTTCCCAATGTAGGCGTGCTGATGCTCAGTGTCAGTTGCGATATGTCGGTGATTCGGGAGTCGCTGCAAAAAGGCGCGCTGGGCTATGTTTCCAAGGAAGTAAGCAAAAACGAACTGATACAGGCCATACAACAGGTTTCAAACGGACAATATTACCTGGATCGCACGGCATTGCGGGAACTCATTCAAGCCGTTGTGCAGCCTGCTCCCAAAATGCCCAAATCAGTGCTTACACCCCGCGAACTGGAAGTGGCGCGCGTGTATGTGAAAGGCGCTGCCATTCGGGAAATCGCAAGCACCCTTTTTATCAGCGAAGACACGGTGGAAAGCCATATCAAAAACATCCGCGCCAAAACAGGCGCATCCAGCCGCTACGAAGTAGGCGAATTTCTCAAACAGCATGACCTGTGGTGAGCACGTTCCAAGGGATGCTGATATTGACAAAAGTGCCGCGGCCGGTTGCCGATTCCAGGTGCAGCGTTCCGCGCAATACTTCCACCCGGGTGCGGATATTGGCCAGCCCGATACCATCAGACGGGTTATCAGCAGCAGTATCAAACCCGATACCATTGTCTTCCACGGTCAGGAGCAATAATCCCTGATGTTCGAGCACCTGCACGCTGGTAAGTGTTGCCTGCGCGTGTTTGAGTACATTGGCCATCAATTCCTGAACGATGCGGTAAAGGTGGATTTTTACAAGACGGTCTACCTTTTCAGGATCAAACTTTGCGTAAAATTGAATATCGAGGCTTGGCTGGGCATTGCGGCACCGAATTACAAGGTCTTCGAGCGCCACCCGCAGGTCGGTTTTTTCGAGGGCTTTCGACATCAGGTCGTGGGAAATACTGCGCAATTCCCGATATGTTTCTTCCAGATCAGTGGTAACGGAGGCCAGTTGTTCTGACAGCCCCAATTGATTGTCCATGCTGTCGCGCAAGTGGTCTATTTGCATATTGATAGCCGCCAGTTGAACGCAGGCGCCGTCATGAAGTTCGCGGGCGATGCGGCGGCGCTCGTTTTCGACGCCAAGAATCAGCGCCTGAAGACCTTCCTCCCGGGCTTGCGCAATTTTCATCTGGGTGCGTCGGTCTTTTTCCAGTAAACGCATGAATTTCTGCATGGAGAAATTGAACACCAGCAGCATTTCAAAAAAGAAGGCGGCCATTACCGGTACCGGCACATAGAAAGTCTGGGTGGTGAATACCAGTTTTTTCGTGAAAATATTGTCCGGCGCCCATGCTGTCAGGTTGTATCCCAATGCCTGTAAGGATGTTGTAGCCAGGCCTATAAAATTCAAAATGACCACCAAAAACAGCGCGGCAGAGCGCCTGCGTCTTTTCAGAAAAAACTCCTTCAAAGCCCACAGCATGATAACCAGGCAGAAAAAAAAGAGATAAACACAAAAGAAAACATACCCTGCATGCATCAGGCTGGCGTAAATACCTGAAAATGGCCCCCAAACGGTGTAAATGCTCTGTACCAGCAAGGCCATCAGGAAAATTCCAATTGTTACGCCGAGAAAAATATTGAGTCTGCGGGCATTGCGCGCCAGATCAAAATACGCCTGGAAAAACCAAATGCCGAGTATCAGACGCACGTTGTTGAGCGCCAGCGGCACTACGAATTGCAAACGGGGATATTCGGGCCATATATACTGGAATCCGTGCCCCAGAAACGCCGAGATAAAGCAGGCTGTAAGTAGAACATACCCAAAATAATACCACTGAAACCGCTGCCGGGTAACGGAAAATACAAAGGCTGACAGGATGAGGTACAAGGAACAAAATACGAAAAAAACCGTCAGCAGAATGTCTTCATATCGCCGGATTACCCCTTCGCGGGTGTCGTAATCCACGATGAGAATATTGGAATTGGGCAGAAAATCGCGGGCGATGGACAAATACACCTGGCAGGAATCGCCTTTTTCCAGGTGCAGCGGAAACATAAAATTGCGGCGTTGCACCGGTCGATGAGAAAACGGAAACGATGCGCCAGTGGAAAATGCTGTATCGACCTGTCCACGGCCGTTTACCTGAAAAAAAGAAAGTTTGGGAATGAGTGGATTTACCACCTCTACTGTAAATACCCTGCTGTATTCGGCCTGGTTGACTACCTTGAAACGGAGCCAGATCGTTTCATGGCGGTATCCGCGCACGAACGGCAGACTTTCCAGTGGCTGAAAGACACGTTGCTGCACTTGCCCGATGTCCAGCGCATTCGCGGTGTCCTCCAGCACTTCCAGTTGTGTATGCAGTACTTCAAAAACCGTGTCTTTCAGAAAACAGGCCGGCGATTGTGCCGCCGCGGGCCTACAGGTCAGCAAGATGCCCGCGCATATGGTCAGGAGTCGTTTCATAGGTCGCAACAACAAATATATACAAAGAAACAGGCCTCCAACCGTTCATGTGAGCCCCGGCATCTGCGCAACCTCAAAATCACGGAAAGCCGTGAGGCGCCTCTACCTGCAAACAGGCAAAGCCGTGATTTTTTGCATTTCCCGTATTTCGGGGTAGTGCAAATGGCGCCAAACCCGACACATTTGTATTCATAATCCGGATAAAACGACTGACGAAGATGAAACCAACTTACACACCTCTTTTCCTGTTTTTTGTCGTGTTTATATACGCCCGCCACGGAATGGCGCAAGGTTATTGTGCCGACGGAACGGTGTATCTCACCGAAAACCACCCCGTTGCATACGATGATGTGGTGTACAAGCAGGCAGCGGCCATTGATGAATGGTTTTTTGAAGTGCCCGAAAACATTCGCCTTCGGGTGTATTATCCCAGCGACCTGCCTGTCGGCGAACAACGCCCGCTGGTGGTGCTCATTCACGGCGGTTATTTTATTGCGGGCAATTACCAGGATTTTAATGCATTTGCCGAGCGATTTGCTCAAATGGGCTTCGTGTGCGCTACCATCGATTACCGCCTGTGCAAACGCAACGATTGTCTGCTGGCCAATGTGTTTTCACCCTGTAATATCAGTTGGGGATACTCCTTTGTGCCCAGTTCGTATGTGGCAGTGGTCGACGTAAATGACGGCATTCGCTGGTTGCAACAACACGCAAGCGATTACCACATCAACCCCGAACAGGTCATCGTGAGCGGGCACAGCGCAGGCGCTTTCACGGCCTTGAATGTGGCTTTTCTGGATCAGGATGAAATTCAGGAGGTGTTGTCGGGCGCAGGCACACCCGGCCACGACTATCTCAGCGAGCCGCTTGATCCTGTAGAAGGCATACAGGCTGTTGTCCCCATGGCGGGCGCCTCCCTGAATACCGAATGGATCGATGCCGAAGAAATAAACGACGAACACATTTCAGTAGCGCTGGTACACGGTACGGCGGATGGTGTGGTCGATTACGATGTCAGTGCCGCTATTCCCTGTTGCCATACGTATCAAACACAGGTGTATGGCGCTTGTGCGGTGGCGCATCGGGTACACGAACTGGGCGGGAATCTGCTACTGCTGAGTGGCGAAGGCTTTGGCCACGATATTGGCGACAGCCTGTTATTGCAGGCCATTTTCAGGGAAATACCGGCATTTATCGTAAAAACCGTCCTTTGTGGTGAAAACGTATCGCTGCATACCACGGTGACCCGCAGCGTGGCGCTTTCTTATTGTCCCGACGGCTCCGGCACAGCGCCTTCTATTTGCGATGTATTGCCTTCCGGGCCGGGACTTACGGTTCCGGTAGTCGATTTGCAGCCAGCGCGCATGGAGATTCGAATTGCGCCTTCGGCCATTGCAGGAAACAATGCAGAAGTCATAGCAGAGATTCCTTTTTCAGACAACTACCAATACGTTTTACAGGATCAGACCGGGCGCATTTGTCTTCAAAACCGGCTTTGGTTGCCGGCGGGCGAACAGCATATTAACATCGAGGTCGACCTACCAGCAGGGGTTTACATGCTGCATCTGACGGGTAGTAAAGGCCTTTCCGGGGTTGCCAGAATGCTCAGGTTGTAAGAAACCGTCTGAAAACCCTGGTTCGCACTCGTTTTCCTTACCCAATCCAAATTTTTAACATCATGAGATTCCAACTTTTTCTGATCGCCTGTTGCATGGTTGCAGCAGCCGAAGCCCAACCGCTTTTTCAAGTTCCAAAGCCTACTTGTCAATCGGTTCCAATCGACGTCATTATACCCAATATTTTTGCCACGTATCACTGGGATTTTGGCAACGGAACAACAGCAGACACGTATGCGCCACCCATCGTTCAGTATGCCACGCCGGGCAACTACACTATCAGCCTGACGGTGACATCTACTACGCCTTTTCGTGTGATTGACTCGGTGATTGTAACACAAATACACCCCAACTCCTGGGTAGGTGGCGGTTTTTGCCTGGGAGAAGGCTCTCCTGACCTGTTTCTGGAATATTTAAGTTACACCGCAAACAGCCCGTACTGGGTACGCACCCCTGTGCAGGATGAAGTACTGCCACCCGTCTTTTATGGCTTGTCGGGCCTTATCACCCACCAACAATTTCCCTTAACCGTTTGGGACAAAGACGACGGATTCTGGTGCGGTGCCAGCGATTTTCTGGGCCAGATCAATGTACCTGCCAATACCACTGGCGGACAGTTTTCCGATACTGGAAATCAATTAAAATTGCTGATCAAAACAAAAATGGTGACCTCCACCACTTTCAGCCAGTCGTTCCCCGTGAATGAAACGCCTGCGCCGCCGACGATTACCTGTGCCAACGATAGTTTGTATTCCAGTTACAGCAGTTCCAATGTCTGGCTGGCCTCCAACCAGACCACTATTTTGGGCTTCGGCCAGTCGTATCACCCAACGGCTGCAGGGACGTACTATGTAAAATACAACGATGCGAATTGCCCGTCTATTTCCGATGCTTTTCATTACATGCCGGGCTGTTCGGCCGTTGCAACGGAAGAAATTGCGGGCGAATCGTCGTTGCTGGTTTTTCCCAATCCTACCTCGGGTTTGTTTGAGATAGCCTTGCCGGTAGCAGGAAAAAACCGCAACTGGACATGCCGTATATCGGACATTCAAGGCAAGGTGATCGACCAAATTACACCGGTACCCACCGAAAACGGTACGCTGCAGATGAATGTATCACTTTTACCGTCCGGCGTTTATTTTCTGCAAGTATCGGATGGGGAAATGACGTATCGGGAAAAGGTGATCAGAGCATAAGAGAGCGTGAGAGATGTGAGAGCGTGAGAGATGTGAGAGTTCGTAGAGTTGACCGCTTCGCTATATGTAGATCCAACTTTGAAGCGAAGCGGTCAACTCTACGAACTCTCACATCTCTCACGCTCTCACCCTCTCACGCTCTCACCCTCTCACGCTCTCACCCTCTCACGCTCTCACCCTCTCACGCTCTCACACTCTCACGCTCTCACGCTCTCACCCTCTCACGCTCTCACCCTCTCACGCTCTCACCCTCTCACCCTCTCACATCTCTCACCCTCTCACATCTCTCACCCTCTCACATCTCTCACCCTCTCACATCTCTCACCCTCTCACATCTCTCACCCTCTCACTTCTCTCACCCTCTCACATCTCTCACCCTCTCACATCTCTCACCCTCTCACATCTCTCACCCTCTTTCTAAAATACCCCGCCAGCCCCAGCCCCGTCACCAAATCCCAAATACCCCACCAGGCGGCAATAAGCGCCATGCCGCCGAGGCCGTTGAAAAAGCGGAAAATCAGGAGCAGGCCAAGCGCAGTGTTGTGTACACCCGATTCGAAAGCCAGGGTGCGACAATCCAGTTCGGGCAGGCGGGCAAGACGGCCCAGAAAATATCCGTTGGAAAGAGCGACCAGGTTGTGTACCAGCACCAGCAAAAAAACAAACCCCAGGTAATTGCCCAGGTTATCGCGGTTGCCAAACAAGGCCAGCACCAAAATCGTGAAAAATATTAGCAGGGAAATGCGCTGCACCCAGGGCCGGATACGCGCAATAAAAACCGGAAAACGCCGGTTCAAAAACATCCCCAGCAGCAAAGGCGCCAGAATCAATTCCACAATAATCAGCGCCATATCCACAAATTTAATTTCAAAAGACTGGCGCAGCGCCGAAGAGTCAGGAATAAACTTCGACCAGAATAAAAAGCCGGCCGGCGTGACCACCGTGGCCGACAAAATGATAATGGCATTCAGCGTGACAGACAGCGCCACATTGGCCCGGGCAAAATGCACGAGAAAATTCGTCATATTTCCCGAAGGGCACATACTCACCAGCACCATGCCCATGGCCACACTCACCGGAGGGTGAAAAGCATAAATGATAGCCAGCGTGAGCAAAGGGAAAATCAGGTACTGCGCCAGCAGTCCCACGGCTACCGATTTGGGAAACTCGACTACTTTTCGGAAATCGCTCGGCAGTACATCCAGCGCCACGCCAAACATGAGAAATGCCATGGCGATGTTCAGTACGATCATTTGGTCGGGGTTGAAATGCAATTGCAGGGTATCAACCGGGTGCATAGGCAAGTTGGATTTTTCGGAAGGTAAAGGTTGGAATTTTTTTTTAGCCACGAACGTAAAAACCATTGTAGATTAAAAACAGTTATAGTCATTAAATCTCACCTCGTTTCAGGTCATGCTGCCACAATTTCCGGCAGCAACACCTGTTTACTGCCATTTTGTCAAAAAAGCCGCCTTTTTCCCATATGGAATGAAATGTGTCGCAGCCTTCCGTCTGCACCGACACGAAGTTGTATCTTTGCAGCCCCCATATGCTGAAGTGATCCGTGCGAAGCGGGAAGATTTGATTTTTACCCTTTGCCCAGTCAAATTACACATCGTTCACCACCATAATTCCCGACATCGTGTTTGGATTTTTAAAAAAAATACTCGGCACCAAGCAAGACCGCGACCTGAAACAATATCAGGCCACCGTCGTCGAGATCAATCAATATTTCGAGCAGTATCAAAGCCTGTCTCATGAGGAACTGCGCGCTAAAACGCTCGATTTCCGCGCTCGCATCAAGGAATACCTGTCAGACATCGACGCTGAAATCGTATCGGTAAAGGAGCAGGCCATCGCTGCGGAAGATTTCAACGAAAAAGACCGCCTTTTCAAAGAGGTGGACGAACTGGTAAAAGACCGCGACAAGGCACTGGAAGACATTCTTTTGTCCATTCAGCCGGAAGCCTTCGCCTTGGTCAAAGAAACCAGCCGTCGTTTCTCCCAAAATGAAACGATCGTAACCACCGCCACCGACCACGACCGCGAACTGGCTTCCAAACCCGGCAAAACATACGTCACCATCGAAGGCGACAAAGCCATCTGGAAAAACCGCTGGCTGGCTGCCGGTGGCGAAATCGTGTGGAATATGGTGCACTACGATGTGCAGTTGATCGGTGGTATGGTGCTGCACGATGGTAAAATCGCAGAGATGGCTACTGGTGAGGGTAAAACCCTCGTGGGAACCCTGCCTGCCTACCTCAACGGCGTGGCCGGCGAAGGCGTACACATCGTAACCGTGAACGACTACCTGGCCCGACGCGACTCGGAGTGGGTAGGCCCTATTTACGAGTTTCTGATGCTGCGCGTCGATTGTATCGATAAATACCGCCCGCATTCCAAAGAGCGCATCGACGCCTATAAAGCCGATATTACTTTCGGTACCAACTCCGAATTTGGCTTCGACTACCTGCGCGACAACATGGTTATCAGCCCGGAAGAACTGGTGCAACGCAAACACCACTACGCCATCGTCGACGAGGTGGACTCCGTGTTGATCGACGACGCGCGTACGCCGCTGATCATCTCCGGCCCTGTTACGCGTGGCGCCGACGACCAGGAATACGTAGAACTCAACCCGACCGTAAAACGCCTGCTCGAAGAGCAAACGAAACTGGCATCTCAGTTTCTGGCAGAAGCCCGCAAACTGATTGCTGCCGGCAACACCGGCGCAGAAGAAGGCGGCGGCGGCCTGTCGCTCTTGCGCGCACACCGCGCCCTGCCAAAGTCGCGCCCATTGATCAAATACCTCAGTGAGGAAGGCATCAAGGTGCTGCTGCAAAAAACGGAAAATGTGTACCTCCAGGAAAATGCCAAGCGTATGCCGGAGGTGGACCGCGAACTGTTGTTCTACATCGATGAGAAAAACCGCCAGGTGGAACTCAGCGAAAAAGGCGTGGAATTTCTGTCACGTTTCAGCAACGACCCGCAATTCTTCGTGATGCCCGACATCAGCGAGGCGCTGGTGCTCATCGATCGGGATGATGAACTGAGCCACGAACAGAAAATTGAGGCTAAAGAGCGCCTTTCACAGGATTATGGTGTGAAAAGCCGCCGTGTACACGCTATTCAACAGTTGCTAAAAGCCTACGCCCTGTTTGAAAAAGACAACGAATACATCGTTATCGACGGCGAGGTAAAAATCGTGGATGAGCAAACAGGCCGTGTCATGGAAGGTCGCCGCTATTCCGACGGGCTGCACCAGGCACTGGAAGCCAAGGAAAATGTAAAAGTGGGTGAAATTACCCAAACCTACGCCACGGTTACGCTGCAGAACTATTTCCGCATGTACCACAAACTGGCAGGTATGACGGGTACGGCCGAAACGGAAGCCAAGGAATTGTGGGACATCTACAAACTCGACGTAGTAGTGGTGCCCACCAACCGCTCGATTGTCCGCAAAGACGAAGAAGACCTGGTGTATAAAACAGCCCGCGAAAAATACAACGCCGTTATCGATGATATTGTGAAACTGCGCGATGCAGGCCGCCCGATTCTGGTAGGTACGACCTCCGTAGAAATTTCGGAATTGCTGTCCCGTATGTTGAAAATGCGCGGCATCGAACACAATGTACTGAACGCCAAGCAACACCAGCGCGAGGCAGAAATTGTGGCCGAAGCCGGTTTGGCAGGCAAGGTAACCATCGCTACCAACATGGCCGGTCGTGGTACCGACATCAAACTCGGCCCGGGCGTAAAAGACGCCGGTGGTCTGGCCATTATCGGTACCGAGCGACATGAAAGCCGCCGTGTCGACCGGCAGTTGCGCGGTCGTGCAGGCCGCCAGGGCGACCCGGGTTCGTCGCAGTTCTATGTTTCGCTGGAAGACCAGTTGATGCGCCTTTTTCAAAGCGACCGCATTGCCGGCCTGATGGATAAAATGGGCCACAAGGATGGGGATGTGATTCAGCATTCCATGGTAACCAATAGCATCGAACGCGCCCAGAAAAAAGTAGAGGAAAACAACTTTGGCATTCGCAAGCGCCTGCTCGAATACGACGACGTGATGAACATTCAGCGGGAAGCCATTTACAAAAAGCGCCGCAATGCGCTCTTTGGCGACCGCCTCTCGGTGGATATCAACAACGCATTCACTGCAATTACCTCCGAACTGGTGCATGTACACCGCGATGGCGGCGATTTTGAATCCTTCCGCCTGGATGCAATTCGTGTCATCGGTATCGACCCGGAAATGGACCCCAACTGGTTCAAAACAGCGCCGGTGAATACTGTATTGGCTACCTTCCAGCAGCAGGTATTTGACCTGTACGAACACAAATCCCGTCAGGTAGGCGAGCGCTTGCTTCCTATTATCAAAGACGTGTTCAGTCGTGAAGGGCACCGATACAAACGCATTGTGGTACCATTCACCGATGGCAGCCTCGGCCTCAATATCAGTGCCGATATGGAGGAGGCCATTCACTCGAATGGCAAATCCATCATGCACGACATCGAAAAAGTGGCCACGCTGGCTCTCATCGATGATGCCTGGAAAGAACACTTGCGCAATGTAGACGATTTGAAAGAATCGGTACAAGGCGCCTCTTTCGAACAGAAAGACCCGCTGGTTATTTACAAAATGGAGGCTTACAACCTGTTTGAAGGGCTGATCGGGCACATCAACTCCAATGTGACGTCTTTCCTGTTGAAAGGTTCGCTCACTTTGCCCGACGAGCAGCAAATGCAACGATCCCAACAGCAACAGGCCGCTGCAGAAGCCCAGCGCCGTGCACAGGCCAGCCGTCTGCGGGCCAATAACTCAGGCCAGGAAATGACCGAATCGCAACAGGCCGCCCAACGTGCTGCCGCTGCTGCCGGCCATAATGGACCTGTGCAACGCGTGCAGCCGATTGTCAAAACCGACAAGGTGGTGGGTCGCAACGAGCCTTGCCCTTGCGGTAGCGGCAAAAAGTACAAGAACTGCCACGGGGCATAATTAGTAGAGACAAGGCATGCCTTGTCTCTGCCACGGGGCATAATTAGAATATTACCAAAATGGTGGCATGGGTCATCTAAAAAAAGAGAGCCGATTTGGACATCCGTCCAAATCGGCTCTCTTTTTTTAGATGGCCATAGAGTAGAGACAAGGCATGCCTTGTCTCTACGCACAATCAACGAACAACAATCAGTTTTTCCGTTTTCACAGCATTACCTGCCTGAATCCGCACGAAGTAGAAACCCGAAGGCAGTTGCATCGTTTGCAGGGTGAATGTTTGCTCGCCTGCGGCGGCTTTTTCATCCACTTGCTGACCGAAATACTGACCGTTCATGCCATACACCGATACATTCAGGTTGGCGGCTTCAGTGAGTTGCAGTTGGAGCGTTACCTGGTCGTTGGCAATGGTCGGGAACAGTTTTACCTGCTGAATGTACTGTTCAACATTTTTTGTTTCCGTCAGACCGTCGATGTTCAGTTCGAGGAACTTGGCCCAGCCTTGTGTCCAGTCTTCATCGCCGCTGAAAGCGCCTGCGTACGACACCTGGTCGAAGAAAGCGTTGTTGATGCGTGCAGCAGTGAAAGAAGCAGCGCCCAAGGCCGGAGAAGAGAAGGTAGGAGATGCGTTGGGAGCGTCGAGATTGAACGGATTCTGCAGGTTCATAGACGAGGCAGCCGCCAGCGCAGAGTTGGCAAAAGCAGCCGTATTGAACCAGTCTGTTACATTGAAACCGTTGGTAGCGTTTGTCGAAAGCAGCGTAGTAGGGCCAGCAACGAAGGTATTTTTCACTTCGATTTTACCGGAAGTGGCATGTGTTGCGCAAGAGTCGCCATCGATCAAAATGCCAACCGGGTAACTACCCATGAGGATCGAATTGAAAATAGCCGGCTCGGAGTTGCGGCGGATATGTGCAGCACGACGGTAGTCGGAAGCAACCGAACCCGTGGGGCCTACAATTGTCACATTGGAGAACGTCGGACGTGTTTTGGGTGTAGCAGCAGTACCTGTTGCGTTGTTGTCGATTTCAAAACCATTGGAACCGCTTACGTCAGCAATTTCCGGGTCGCGCACGCTGAAAGCATATTGAATATTGCCATTGTAGCCAAAGTCGCAGTCGAAATCGTCGTCGAGGCCGCGGTAGGCAACGATGTGTTTGCAGTTAACCGAACCGCCAAACCATTCGTAGGAGTCGTCGCCAGAGTAAGACACCTGTACATGGTCGATGGTAGTACCCGAACCCACGGCGCCCATTGTCAGGCCGTTGATTTCATTATTGGGCTGGAATGCGATACCTGGATATTCGATGCGAACGTATTTCAGCGTACCGGAATTGTCGGTTGCATTGGGAGTGCCACCGCCGCATGCGCCGCCATAGAGGCCGTCGCCGGCAGCATTGTTTACACCGCCTTCGATTTCACCACAGCCAGCAGTGCCCTGGTAAGAAGTGTTGGTCGTGCCGTTGCCGAGAAGGATCAGGCCGCCCCAAGAGCCATAAGTAGGTTCCGGGTCGTTGGTCGTGAAGACGATGGGCAAATCGGCAGTGCCTTCTGCTTCGATTTTCGAGCAACGCGTAACAATCAGCGCGCCTTTGGTGCCTTTGTCGCCTTTGATAACTGTACCTGGTTCGATGGTCAGGGTAGCACAGTTTTTTACATAGATAAATCCTTGCAGTACGTACACTTTATCGGCAGTCCAGGTGGTGTTGGTAGTAATATTACTGGAAACAACCACTTCAGGTGTCGGAGCCAGGCCTACTTGCTGGAGGTTGTCGCCGAAACGCGACCAGGAAGCCGTCCAGTCGCCGGAAGGGCCAAAGGCGCCGGCATAACTTACCGGCGTGAAAAAGCCTCCACCCAGGCGGGCATCCGAGAAAACCGCAGCGCCCAGTACAGGCGAGTTGGCCAGCGGGCGTGGATCGGGAACGTTCAGGTTAAATGGATCAGCCAGTTGTGCATCGGCAGAATTGGTACCCGTTGACACCTGATTGGCAGCAGCATAAGCAGCAATATCGAAACCGGTTCCGTTGGTAGACAGTGGAGTTGTCATGCCATGGTAGAATGAATTTTTCACAACGAGTTTGCCATTGATCGCATTTTGAGCGCAAGAGTCACCGTCGATGAACAGGCCAACCGGGTAGGAACCAATAAATACGGAGTTGAATACGCCAGATTCCGAGTTTCGGCGCAGATGATTGGCACGCTTGTAATCGACAGCCACCGAGCCGCTTGGTCCGGCAATGGTTACGTTGGAGAAAGTAGGACGTGTTTTGGGCGTTGCAGCCGTTCCGGTAGCATTGTTATCTACTTCGAAACCATTGGAACCGCTCACGTCGGCTACTTCCGGGTCGCGCTGGGCGTAAGCAAACTGAATGTTACCATTGTATCCAAAATCCGCGTCAAAATCGTCGTCCAGACCACGGTAGGCGATCAGGTGTTTGCAGTTGACAGAACCGCCAAACCATTCAAACGAGTCGTCGCCGGAATAAGACACCTGCACATGGTCGATGGTTGTACCGGAGCCTACACCGCCGAGCGTCAGGCCGTTGATTTCGTTGTTGGGCTGAAAAGCAATGCCAGGATATTCGATGCGCACATATTTCAGCACACCTGAATTGTCGGTAGCATTCGGTGTGCCACCACCGCAACCGCCGCCATAGAGGCCATCTCCGTTGGCGTTGTTTACACCACCTTCGATTTCACCACAGCCTGCAGTGCCCTGGAAGGAGTTATTGGTAGTGCCATTACCCAGAATGATCACACCACCCCAGTCGCCATAAGTAGGAGAGGCTTCATTACTGGTGAATACGATGGGTTCTGCAGCCGTGCCTTCGGCAATGATCTTGGAACCACGGGTAACGATCAGGGCGCCTTTTGTAATTTTATCGCCTTTGATAGTGGTACCGGCCTCAATCGTCAGCGTAGCGCCGTTTTTCACATATACAAAACCACTCAACAGGTAGGTATTGTTTTTGCTCCAGGATGTGTTGGTCGTAATGTCGCCGGAAACAGTCACCTGGGCAAAAATGCCGGTGATGGCGACGAACAGAGCGGCCAGGAGTAGAAGAGTCTTTTTCATTGCAGGATATTTTTTATGAAAATGTTGCGCCGCAAAGGTCGGCCGGGCGCATCCCTGCACTGAAAAAGAAGGGGTTAAGTTTGGTTTAAGTCTGTATTAACGCAATGTAAAGTCCTGAGTCGACAGTCCTGAGTCCTAAGTCCGTAGAGTTGAGCACATTGCTTTTGGCATTTCCATACAACAATGTCAAAAGCAATGTGCTCAACTCTACGGACTTAGGATTCAGGACTGTCGACTCAGGACTTCAATTATTTGTTGGCAAAAACCCATACTCCCGCCCATACCGCAGCATTTGCTGCACAAAATCCAGTTCGCGTTCTACTTTGACTTCAGTGATATTGCCGTTGGCATCTTTCACTGCGACGAGTTTGGGCTGAACGAACCCGGAATACGCTTTGGTGGGCAGGCTGGCGTAGCGCGCTTTCACCTGTTTACCGGTTTCGGCATCGGTTTTTACGCCATAGGTTTCAACGAGGTCGCTGGCAGCGGCGAAATCGCCTTCCGATTTGATGCGCTGAATTTCGGACAGCAACTGACCGAACAGCGTGCGCAGTTTGGCGTAATCGCGGATGTCGTAGTAAATTTTGCCGTTGCGAATTTCTTTGACGATGACATTCTCGGCTTTGCCTTTTTCAAAAGCCCAGGCGGCTACCAGTTGGCGGTTGCGCATGTGATCTTCCTCGATGTCGTGGCCGGGTTGCAGGCGCCGCAGTTGCATGAGCAGGCCATTGCGGATGTAATTGTCGTATTCAGCCATGAAAGCATTGGCATCGGGCAAGAGGCCCCATTCCACGAGTTTCGGGTCGGGCATAAAATACAGGGCCACGAGGTCGGCACGCGCTTCTTCGAGCGTGCTGGCGTAGTGTTTGAGCGTGATATTGGGCTCTGAAACGCCTTTTTTCAATTTACCACTGGCATGGCCAATAACCTCATGCAAAGCCGTGTGCATTTTGCCGCAGGCTTCGGCGTATTTTTTGGCGTTTTCAATTTCCTCGGCATCGTTGGCAAATTCAGCGGTAGCGAGCGAGCCACCTGCCTTTCCATATGCATTCTCGATGTTGTTGAGGCTCACGGATTTGGAACCCAGTTCCCGGATCCAGTCGGCATTGGGCAGGTTGATACCGATGGGCGTGCTGGGCGCACAGTCGCCGCCTTCCATAGCCACATTGATCACGCGGTAGGAAACGCCCTGCACACTTTCCTTTTTGTAGGCAGCCGGAATCGTGCTGTTGTCTTCAAAATACTGGGCGTTTTTGCTCACAATTGCCATTTTTTCAGTGGCTTCCGGGTCGTTGTATTGCACTAAGGCTTCAAAGTCGGCTTTGTAACCTTTTGGGTCGTGGTACACCTCGATAAACCCGTTGATGAAGTCGATTTTGCTTTCCGTGTCTTTGATCCAGGCGAGGTTGTACTCGTCGAATTTTTTCAGGTCGCCGCTCTGAAAATATTCGATCAGGAGGCCGATGGCTTTTTTCTGTTGCTCGTTTTCAGCAAAAGGCTGTGCTTTTTGCAGGTTTTCGACAATTTTGTCGATAGCCGTGCCATACATATTGCCTGCTCCGGCCCGCCAGACGTACTCCTTGAGCGTACCGTTTTCATTCACCAGTTTGCTGTTCAGGCCAAATGAAGGGGCATTTGCGCCGGCAGCCTTTTTCATGGGCTTGTAAAATGCGTCGACCTGATCGGCCGTCACGTTTTCATAAAAATTCACGGAAGACCCTTTGATGATGTCGCCCGAAGCATCCTTGCTGGTGCGTTTTGGGAAAACCGTGGGGTCGAACATCACCGGCAGCAATTTCATCATGAAAGCATTCATGTCTTCACCCTGGGCAAGCGGGAAGGCCTTGGCGTCCGATTGTTGTACCAACGAACTGAAATAGGGCTGCGGGAATTCGGGCAGAATTTTGGTTTCGTTGTAGTGGTGGTGAATACCGTTGCTGAACCATACGCGTTTGGCGTAAGTTTCAAACGCCTTCCATTGTGGCGAAGTGCGATCGCCTTTGTAGGTATTGAAAATGGCCTCCAACGATTTGCGCACGGTGAGATTCATCTTACAGTGCTGGTCGTAAATAATATCACGTCCGGCCAAAGTGGCTTCTGACAGGTAATAAATGAACGTTTTCTGGCGCAGGTCAAGTTTTTCCCAACCGGGCAGTTCGTATTGCAGTATCTGAAGGTCGGCAAAGGTATCCAGCACCACTTTTTCAGTGGTGTTTGTGGTGCTTGCTGTGGTGGCGGGTTCCTGTTTTTGCCCACAGGAAAAAAGGAACAATGAGCAGGCCGCCCCAAAGGTCAGGGCGCGCAGCGGAAAGTGATGTTTCATAAAAATGAACGTTTAAGTCGTGAGTCCACAGTCCTGAGTCCTAAGTCTGTAGAGTTGACCGCATTGCTTTTGGCATTTACATAGAATAATGCCAAAAGCAATGCGGTCAACTCTACAGACTTAGGACTCAGGACTGTGGACTCACGACTGCTTACATGGTTTTATCTTTGTTGACCAGTTTGTTGAGGTCTTTGTACAATTGTTCAACTGGTTCGGCTACGGGGAATTTTTTATCGCCCCAAACGATTCGTTTGCCTTTCGATAGTGAAATAAACGAATACATGTTAGCCGGGTGGTTGAAGTCGAGGGTATGGAGGCCGGCTTTTTCGGCTGTTGTAAACAAGGACTTGGCCGTTTTGCGCTTCACCGTTTCTATCTCGGCCATACTGTCGCCCCAGGTACCTTCGTGCTGAAATACCTGCCCGTTTTCCAGCAGGATGTAAAACGACTCCTTTCCTACAAAACCGCCGCCAGTGCCCCATTGGAGTCTTTCTTCCGGCAGGTTGGAGGGTGTGTAATGGGTGTGTTTGCAAGCTGTACCAGCCAACATGGTGGTTAAAAACAAGGCAAAGAGAACGTTTTGTATTTTCATCGGAGAGGAATGGTTAAGATCAAAAAATTATTGTGCGCAGCAAATGTAGAATAACGACCAACGTAGACAGCGTGTGCTGTGGAAAAAGTAGGCCCACTTTGCTATATTTTTTACAGTTTTGCCCCGGCGCACATGAAAAAAAGAGTAGACATACGGGTATTGTTGTTAACAGGACTGCTGGCTTTGCCGGTGGCACTGTGTGCGCAGACTGGTAGGGCCGATTCCTTGCGCCAGGTATTGCAGAACATAAAACAGGATACACAGCGTGTAAATGTACTGACCGAACTGGCCTGGGAAATCAACGAACGCCATACCGATGAATCTGCCGCGCTCTTTGAACAGGCTGCTATGCTGGCAAAATCATTGGGTTATGCAAAAGGAGAAGCCGCTGCATGGAACGGACTGGGGGTAGTAGAGGAAATCAGGGGCAATCTGGCGCAAGCAGAGGCAAACTACAAAAAAGCGCTCGCTATTCGCCGCCAACTCAACGACCTGAAAGACCTCGGGGCTTCGCTCAACAACCTGGGCGTCATCAATGAAATGACGGGGCATTTTGATACAGCACTCGTCTTTCACCGCGAAAACCTTCGCATACAGGAGCAATTACGCGATACCGTCAAAATAGCCCGCGCGCAGTTCAACCTCGCCGCAGCATATCAGGAAATGGGTCTTTATCCGGAAGCGCAAAGCCATCTGCTTGATGCTCGCCTGATACTGGAAGCCCGCAACGACCGCGACGGAATGGCCAAGGTGTACACCCAACTCGGTCACTTGCAACTCGAACTGGACCGCTATTCCGACGCCCTCAAATGGTACACCCGCGCACTCCATATGCGCGAGCGCCTCGACGACCCTGCCCGCCTGGCCGAAGCGCTGACAGACTATGCCAATGCGCTCGATGAGGTAGACTCCTCGCGGGTGGCACTCACTTATTACCAGCGCGCACTTCAACTTTGGAAAGACCTGGACGACCTGCCCGGTCAGGCCAATGTGTACACCAACATCGGTGATGCGTACAAGCACATCGGCAACTACGACCGTGCGCTGCGATACCTCCAGCAGGCCGAAAAAATATGCCTTTCGCTTGATGACAAGCAGGCACTGATGGAAGTGTACAACACCATCGGCGACGTGCATTATCGTGCGGGCCGACAATCGACAGCCCTCGAATACGTTCAGAAATACTACAATATCGCGCTGGAAACAGGCGATGAAAAATATGTGCAGGGGGCCTACAAGGATTTTGCAGAGGTGTATGCGCGTATGGGCAATTTTGCGCAGGCGTACCATTGGCGTGTGCAATACGACAGCCTCCGATATGTTCGTCTGAACGAAAAAATAGGCACCGACTTCGTGCGCAAGGAAGCCGTATTTGCCGACCAGAAAAAACAGGAGGAAATAGAGGAGCAAAAACGCGAAATACGGGTGCGCGACGCCGAACTGGCCTCCGCCCAAACCCGTCAGTGGGCCCTGCTCGGTGGCGCGGTATTGTTGCTGCTTGTTGCCGGCCTGCTCTACAACAGGAATCGCATCCGCGCACGTGCCAACAGTGAACTGGCTGCTAAAAACCGCGCCATCCAACTGGAGCGCGAGCGTGCCGACAACCTGCTAACCAACATTTTGCCAGAGCAGACGGCACTCGAACTCAAATTGCACAACAAGGTGCAACCTGTTCGGTATGAATCGGTTACGGTGATGTTTACCGATTTTAAAGGTTTCACCACCATTGCCGAAAGCATGTCGCCGGAAGCGCTTATTGCTGTGCTGGATGAGTGTTTCAGGCTGTTCGACGAGATAATTTCACGGCACGGACTGGAAAAAATAAAAACCATTGGCGATTCCTATATGTGCGCCGGAGGATTGCCAGTCGAAAACACTACACATGCATTCGATACCGTAAGTGCCGCTATGGAAATGCTGGAAGAACTGCGTATGCTGATGCAACGCAAATCGGTCAGTCTAAAAACACTTTTTGAAATGCGTATAGGTATTCACACCGGGCCGGTGGTGGCTGGTGTGGTGGGCAGTCACAAATTTGCTTACGACATCTGGGGCGACACAGTCAATGTAGCAGCAAGGCTCGAACAAGGCGGCGAAATCGGACGAATCAATGTGTCGGAAACGACCTATCAACACATCAAGGACCATTTTCACTGCACCTACAGAGGGCACCTGGCAGCCAAAAACAAAGGCGAGATTGCAATGTATTTTGTAGACGGGCCGAAATTGGAAAAGTAAAAATACCTTTGCGTTCGCTTCTCAGGAAGCAATAAGCAAAACAGCAAATTGCAATATGCAGGAATTGTTGGTAAAACTGTTCAAATTCGGAGTAGTAGGCGCCTCGGGCGTCGTCGTTGATTTTGGTATCACCTGGTTGCTGAAAGAACGCGCCGGCCTGAATAAATACATTGCCAACAGCACGGGTTTTGCCTGTGCTGTGGTAAGCAATTATTTGCTGAACCGGGTCTGGACCTTCCACAGCCACGACCCCAACGTAGCCATGCAGTTCGGGAAATTTGTCATCATCGCCCTGATCGGACTTTTGCTCAACAATGGCATCATTTACTGGCTTACCGAACGTCAGAACGTTCGTTTTTACCCGTCCAAGTTATTTGCCACAGGCGTGGTGATGCTCTGGAATTTCTGGGCCAACTACACCTTTACTTTTAAAATCTGAGGCCTCCATCAGGCAACTTTAACCCCTACGGCGGTCATTCCTTTTTTGCTTTTTTTGGTTTCGAAAACGACATCATCGCCATTTCTGATTTTGTCGACCAACCCGGTAACGTGCACAAAAATCTCCTGTCCGGTACCCTCTTCAACGATAAACCCATAACCTTTGGCCTCGTTGTAAAACTTGACGGTTCCCTTGTACATTGAAAAAAGTTTAAAAAAATGAAAAATGAGGCTGGTATTTTTCCGCAGCAGACGGGTAATAAATACACACCGCTCCTGCGGTCAAATACGCTGCAAAATTAGGAAATCGACTGAAGTGATACAAGTCTGGCCGCTATGAGTTCACAGGCTGCGGTTGCTATTTCGGGTCACCCGGCGCAGTTTTACGTCCTTCACGGGTTGCAGTATCAGGGGCGCCTGCTCCTCCTCCACGGAATCAGAATCCAGTCCGAACCAGTTTTTCGGCGACGACACCCAGCCTTTTACAGTCAGGTAAATGCTCAAAATGAGTTGATCTTTCCACGGAAGTTCGTTTTCATTGCTCAGGAACTCCTGTATAATGACAAAACGAAAATCGCCGGTTGGATACTTGCTTACAGACGAATGGTATCGCGAATAAATAGTAAGTTCTTCATTTTCAACGAGTTCCTGCACCACTCGATGCATAAAGACATTCATACGTTGTTGTACGCGAAAGCCCAGCCTGAAGTTGACCTTGTACACATCATCCGGAACGATGGTATTCACCTCATATTCCATGGTATACGGCTCGTCGGTTGTTTCGATATGCACAAACCAGTACACGTCGGCGCGTTTGGGCTGGGTTTGTAAAATAGAATACAACACTTTTTCCTCTACCTTTTTTGGGTTTTTGGCCCCGCTCATAAATACGAGGTTGGTAGCGTATTTGGGTACATCATTGTCGTTGCTCAATGAAATCAGTTGATCCAGGTAATCTTTGATTTTTACCTCGTCATTGTAACGCATCCGGATACGTCGCGCTGTAATCCACAGCAGCATCATACCGAAAAGCAAAGCCCCCATGATGACCGTGACATAACCACCTTCTGAAAATTTCAGCGTATTGGCAACGAAAAAACTGCCTTCCCACATGATATAGAAAATCAGAAACAGCCAGATCAACGCCGATTTGTAACGATGAATCACCATCCAGTTAGACAACAAAATCGTGCTGCACAACATAGTCACTACCACAGAAAGCCCGTATGCCGCTTCCATTTTCGAACTGTGCTCGAAATAAAGTACTACAGCCACGCAGCCCAGCCACAAAAATGTGTTGACGGATGGAATATAGATCTGACCTTTCAGGTTGGTTGGAAAACGAACCGTCATTTTTGGCAGAAACCCCAGCCGAATGGCTTCGGAGGCCAGCGTAAACGATCCGGAAATCATCGACTGGCTGGCGATAATGGCAGCAAAAGTAGCGATGATGATGCCTGGCCATAAAAACCAGTCGGGCATAATGCCGAAAAACGGGTTTTCATCCAGCGGTTTTCCGCTGTGGTGCAACAACCAGGCCGCCTGTCCGAAATAATTGAGCAGCAGGCTAATTTTCACATACACCCAACTCACCCGGATATTTTCCCGCCCACAATGCCCCAGGTCGGCATACAGCGCCTCCGCCCCGGTGGTACACAGAAAAACGGCGCCCAGCACTACCAGCATGCTCGGGCTGTTGCGAAGCAATGCAAAACCCATGCGAGGGTCGATGGCATGAAAAACATCCGGTTCAAATATCGCCTGGCTGACGCCCAGCACACCCAGCATGGTGAACCACACGAACATCACCGGCCCAAAGCCCTTTCCAACAGCTGCGGTACCAAACCGCTGAATAAAAAACAGCAAACAAATGATCGTTACCGTAATGGGTATGGTCGGAATGCCCGGGTATCGGATTGCCAGGCCCTCAATAGCGGAAGAAACGGTAATGGGTGGAGTAATCATACCCTCAGCCAGTACAGCAGCGCCTCCCAACAACGCTGGAAACATAAGCCAGCGTTGCCGACGTTTCACCAGTGAATACAGAGAAAATATACCGCCCTCTCCTTTGTTGTCGGCGCGTAGTACGAGCCATACGTATTTAAGAGTTGTTTGAATGGTAAGCGTCCAGAAAACCAGAGAAACCCCTCCCAGTACCACCAGACGATCTATGATCTGCCCTTCACCAACAACGGCCTTCATTACATACAAAGGCGAAGTGCCAATATCACCGAAAATGATACCGAGGGTAATGAATACACCTGCTGCTGAAAGCCGGTGATGATCGTGGTTGCTCATCGTTTCTGAATTATATTAAAGCAGGCAAAAGTATAAAGGTGTAGTGTTCATTTTTGCCAAAAACTTAAAAAATGCGGTATTACGTCTTCTTTCACCATAGGAAATTGGCAAAAAGCAGTGTTCCTTTGCCAAATGTGGCGTACCGGACTGATTATTATCGCTCTTTGGCAGGTTTGCTTCCCATTGTTTGGGAGGGAAGCGCCATATGTGCGCAATTTCGCACCATCCGATTACAACGCACAAAACCAGAACTGGTCGCTGGCACAATCACCGGAAGGCTGGCTGTACGCTGGCAACAACGGCAGTCTGCTCGAATTTGATGGCGCACGCTGGCAGAAATTTTTCCTGCCCGAAAAACAAACCGTTCGGGCAGTGGCTGTCGGCAAAAACGGAGAGATATTCTGCGGCGGTTTTGCGGAATTCGGTTTCTGGAAAACCAATGCCTCCGGTCGCATGGAATATACATCGCTGAGCAATCAGGGGCTTTCAAAACAATTCAACAAGGAAGAAATCTGGCATATTCTGGTACTGCCTGATTGCGTGCTGTTTCAATCTTTTTCTATCCTGTACAAATACGACTATGAAAAAGTGACAGCCGTCAAACCGCCAGAGGCCATCATGTTTGCTTCAGCCGTCAACGGGAAAATTCTGTTGCCGGTTATCGGTCAGGGGGTCTATGAATTAATGCCCGACAATACCTTCCGTTTTCTCGAAGGCACAGCTGTGCTGCAGGATAAAATCGTGCAGTTTGTAGTGCCCGGCCCTGCCGGAAGCATCTGGATCGGCACCACCAATCATGGCATTTACGAGTGGAATGCAGGGCAATGCAAAGCCTGGGCCGACCCACTGAATGAAGCCTTGCGCAAAAACCAGATCAACAAAGCCATTTCCCTGAAAAATGGAGGCTGGGCCATTGGCACCATTCTCAATGGCGCGTATATCCTCGAGCCCTCAGGCAAGTTACAATGCCAGGTCAACCGTGCCAACGGCCTTCAGAACAACACAGTGCTGTCGATGCTCGAAGACTTTGATGGTAACCTGTGGATTGGGCTCGACAAAGGCATCGACTTCGTCGCGCTGCAATCGCCACTTACCTTTTTCAACGACCAGACTGGCCGGTTGGGCGCCGTATACACCGCCGTTCAATGGTCTGACCGCCTTTACCTGGGCACCAACCAGGGCGTTTTTGTCAGAACTGCTTTTCAGAACGGACACTCCGAATTTCAACTGGTAGAAGGTACGCAGGGCCAGGTGTGGGATTTGCAGGTTTTTGATGACCAACTCATCTGCGGGCACAATACGGGCACTTTTTTGATTGATAAAAATGGACAGGCAAATAAAATCTCCGAGGTGACAGGTGGCTGGTGTACCGAACAGGTACCCGGCAATCCCGATCTTTTACTTCAGAGCACCTATACTGGATTGATCCTGTTTGAAAAAAATGCAGCCCGGCGCTGGCAGTTTGCCCGGCGTATTACGGGGTTTGCAGAGCCGCTTAAAAAAACGGCTTTTGATTCTGTAGGTAATTTATGGGGCGTTCATCCACACAGGGGGCTTTTCCGCCTTCGCCTGAGTTCAGACTGGTCGAAAGTAGTGGAGTACCGCGCCTACGCACGGGAAGACGGATTGCCATCCGATTTTAAACTGGGGCTGGCTCGCATTGGAGGGCACATCGTTGTCAATGCCGACCCAGGGCCTTGCCGGGCAGAAGTAGTGGCCGATAAGGTGCTGATTTTTCCCTTATCCAAACCGGAATATCCTCAAAAATGGCTTCCCGGCGCAGGCAACGACTACTTTATCCTTGCCAACAATCATATCCGGCTGATGTCTGGCAAAAAACAGATCGACCTGTTGCTTTCACTGGTGCCCGGCTTCGAAAATATTGTAACACTTCGCCCGGGTGTGTACCTTTTTTGTCTGGAAGACGGATTTGCCTTGCTCGAACAGTCAACCAATAAAAATCAGGGCAATCAAAGGTCGGCACAACCGATTATCCGACTTATCGAAACCCCTGATGCAGCCTGGGTAATACCGGATGAAAAGAGCGACTTGCGGTTCGACTGGAGCAAAAACAGCCTTTTGTTCCGTTTTGCCGCACCGTTTTTTGAAAGGGCTCCCAAATTTTCCTGGAAACTGGACGGATTTTCCAATCAGTGGTCGGCCTGGCAATCTACCCCCGAAAAGGAGTTTACCAACCTTCCAGCAGGAAATTACACTTTCCGGGTACGAACAGATGTGGGAGAACGAGAGGCGACTGTTTCGTTTCGAGTGGCGCCGCCCTGGTACCTGTCGGGCTGGGCGGCCGTTGCCTACTGCCTCCTTGCGGTAGCGGGGTTCTGGGCAATGGAGTTTTTTAACCGACGGAGACTTCAGCAACAGATGCTTCGACTCGAAGCGGAAAAAGAGCACGAAATTCTGGTGCTGGAAATAGAAAACAAAAGTCGAGAACTGTCGAATGCGGCGCTCAACCTGATTCGAAAAAACGAGGCGCTGCAAAGCCTGAAAGACAATTTGATGGAATCGCGCAGCGAGCCTCGTTCTATTGAAAAAATTATCCGCCGCATCGATGAACACCTGGAAGCCGACCATGACTGGGAAATTTTTGAAGCATCGTTCAATCAGGTACACGACGATTTTTTCAAACGCCTGATGGAACAATACCCCGACCTTACGCCCGGCGACCTGCGCCTGGCCGCATACCTCAAAATGAACCTCTCTTCCAAGGAAATTGCACCCCTCCTCAATATCTCCATTCGAGGGGTGGAGAACAAACGCTATCGCCTTCGCAAAAAAACAGGCTTGCCGGAAGATGCCAACCTGACCGAATTTATGATGCGTTTTTAACCGTTTCTGTCTAAATTAGGCGTGGCGTAGTAGTGGTGAGGTGCCTTTTTATATGTTTCTGCTGATCTGCCCGTAATTTCATGCTGTAGTTGACGCCGGCTGCCGAATTTATTTCCAAAAATGAAAAGGCAGTTGGGCCAGCCCCTGAAATCGTGTATTTCGGTTTCAGCAATGTGTCCAATCGGGGCAAAGCAAGAAACGTACCATGAACAAATTCAGCCTACTTATCTTTTTTGTTGTTTCGGCAGCCGCGCTTGTCAACGGTCAATCCCCTCCTGCAGGGTTTTCTGCTACCGCCTACGAACGACATGTCGAACTCAGGTGGCAGCCAGTAGCAGGCTCCAACATCCTGGGCTACAAAATTTTCAGGCGCACAGGCGACAGCGGCGATTTCCAGTTTTTAAAACAGGTTGATAACCTGAACGCTGCGCTCGACTGGACCGGCGCCTCCCAAATCGGCACTACATTCCAGTACAAACTAAAAACTGTAGCCACCAATGGCACGGAAAGCGATTTTTCAGAACCCGCTACCGCCACTACCTATACCATGTCCGACGAACAAATGCTCGATATGGTGCAGCGTGCTACGTTCCGCTATTTCTGGGATTATGCCCACCCGAATGCAGGCTTGGCCCGAGAGCGCAACAACGGCGATCCTAATATTGTGACCACCGGAGGTTCGGGATTCGGCATCATGTCTATTGTAGTGGCGGCAGAGCGCGGCTGGATTACCCGCGACGAAGCCGTAAACCGAATGGTACAAATCGTATCTTTTCTCCAGTTTGCAGATACGTACCACGGCGCATTCCCGCACTGGATCAATGGTAACACCGGCAATGTGGTACCTTTTAGTCAGTACGACAATGGCGCCGACCTCGTGGAAACGGCTTTCCTGATGCAGGGGCTGCTCGCCGCCCGACAGTATTTTAATCAGGACACGCCACTGGAAGATGCGGTGCGCAGCGTCATTACCGGCCTGTGGGAAGATGTGGAGTGGGACTGGTTCAGGAGGAACAACAGCCCTGTGCTGTATTGGCACTGGTCGCCCAACTACGGCTGGCAAATGAATTTCCAATTGCGCGGCTTTTTTGAAGCGCAAATCGTGTACATCCTGGCCGCAGCATCGCCTACGCATCCGGTGCCTGGTAGCCTGTATCAAACGGGCTGGACCTCAGTCAACTACGCCAATGGGGCCGTTCATTTCGGATATCCGATCTATTGCGGGCCTTTCGGCGGCGGCCCCATGTTTTTTGCACATTACTCTTACCTGGGTTTTGACCCTCGTGGCATCCGAGATTCCTACTGCAACTATTTCGTTCGCAACCGCAACCACGCCCTCATACAATACAATTACGCCATTGCCAATCCGGAAAATCATGAGGGTTACTCGGCCGACTGCTGGGGGCTCACTTCTTGCGACCAGCAAAACGGCTATGCAGCGCACGACATCGTAGCAGCCAACGACAATGGCACCGTGGCGCCTACGGCGGCTCTGGCTTCCATGCCCTACACACCAGAAGAAAGCCTGAGAGCGATGCGCTGGTTTTACCGCGAACAAGGCGAAAAACTGTGGGGGCTATACGGATTTTACGATGCCTTCAACCTCGACCAGAACTGGTATGCCTCATCCTACCTGGCCATCGATCAGGGCCCGATTGTGGGCATGATTGAAAACTATCGTACGGGCCTGTTGTGGAATCTGTTTATGCAAAACCCGGAAATACAGCCTGCACTGGATGCTATTGGTTTTGTAGAGGATGCGACGGCCACGCATGAACTCAACTTGAAAAACAAAGGATTTGACGTGGCGGCATGGCCGAATCCGGCGGGAACGAGCACCAATCTTTCTATTGAAATTGCGCTTAACCGACCACAGACCCTGAACGCATGGCTTTGGTCGGCCGATGGGCAACGGATACGACCGGTATTTGACAGAAAAAAAGTTTCCGGTAGTGCCTGGCAGGATTCCCTGCCTCTGGAAGGGCTGGCGCCGGGAATATACCTGCTTTCGGTGTCCAACGAACAAAACGAATCGGTTACCCTGAAAATAGTAGTTCAAAAAGATTAAACCCCAGATACCGATCACACAACCAGTTTATAACATTCCTAATCTGCATGCCACCCCGAAGCCGATACAACAAACAATTACCAACCAATTTTTTTCACTAACCATTCTAATGGAGCAAGCATGAAAAAGCAATTCCTCGCTACCTTGATGGCCCTCCTCAGTTGCTTCGGTTTATCCGCTCAGGTCGTTTATGAAGACTTTGAAGGCGGTTCCGGACTCACCTGGACAGGCCTGAACGGTGTCTACAACGGTACTGTGCCGAACCCAAGCCCTGACGCTGTCAACGGTTCTGCCACAGTTGGTTCGTACACCAACGTTAACACATTTGATTTCTGTTTCAACCTGGCTAATTTGCCCAATGCGGTTGATATTTCAGAATTCAACCAATTTAAAATGAAAGTATGGTCGCCGGTGGCCACAGGTAAAATCCTGTTCAAACTGGAGACAGTAGGCGGCGGCTCATTTACAGAAAAATTTGTCGACATCACGGCTGCCAACCAGTGGGTGGAATACACCTTCGACTTGTCGGGAGGCGCCAGTGCCACAACACTGAACCGTATCGTACTTTCCTTCAACTCGTTTGTCTTCGATGGCAGCACGTTCTTCTTCGACGATATTCGCGCAGTAAAAGCGCAACGGAACTACGAAGATTTCGAAACGCCATCCGGTATCAACTGGATCAGCATCAACGGTACCTACAACGGCACGGTTGCCAATCCTGATCCTAACCAGATCAACAGTTCGGCTACAGTGGGTTCGTTTACCAACAACCCGGGTGTTGATTACAGTTTCGCATTCGGCACCCTGGCTGCGCCCATCGATTTGACCAACTTCAATCAGTTCCGTTTCCACCTGTGGGCGCCGGAACCTACCAAAGTGTTGTTCAAAATTGAAGGTTCGGGCGAATTTCAGGAAAAAGTATTGAACGTAGCAGTTGCCAATGAATGGCAGGAATACACCGTAGATTTCTCTGCTTCCGCTGATTTTACCACGATCACCAAATTCCTGATTGCCTTCTCTCCGGGTGTCACGGGCAGCACCGCTACCTACTACATCGACAATATCTATGCAGTACCCGATCAGTGCCCCGACACTGACCCGGACCCGGATGTGATCGATGATTTTGATTGCACCCGCAATGCTATCTACGGAGTGGGCTGGGACAGCCTGGTAGTTATATCCAACCCCGATGTGGATGGCGACAATGCTTCCAAAAAAGTAGGTCAGTGGAATCGCCCTGCCGGCGACGGCACTGAATACGCCGCACTGGTAATCGACTATGAAGATCCCATCGACCTGAGTGTACGCAACCAGTTCAGCGTCCAGGTGTGGGCGCCGAAAACCGGCAATATGTTGCTGAAAATTGAAGGCCCGAATGGTAACAAGGAACAGTGGATTCCGATCGAGGAAGCCAATACCTGGGTTACCTACACCGCTGATTTTAGCAGCCGTGCAGGCCTGGGCGACAAACGCCTGGTACTGTTCTTCGGCGCAGGCGCCAATGGCGAAGCGGGTGATGTGTACTACTTCGACAACATCAAATTGTCGGCGCCAACCGAACTGGCTCCGATAGAAGATTTCCAGGGCACCGAACTTAACCTTGGCTGGCTGGCGCTCGACCTGCAAACCGTATTGCATGGTAATTTCACTGGCCCGACCGACAACCCGAATCCGGGCGGTGTGAACAATTCCACCAAAGTTGGTTGCTACTCCAAAGGCGCTTCCAACCTGTCGACCCTGCAAATTCTTTCCGTAAATCCGTTTGACCTGAGCCTTTTCCCGCAGTTCAACCTCGACGTCCTCAGCCCAACCGCCGCCGTAGCAGGTCAGACGCAGGTAACCTTCCAACTGATTTCCGCCACGACGGGCAGCCAGGAAGCCACTGCCAAAGTGCAGACCCCCGGCGAATGGGAAACCCTCTCCTTCGACTTCTCTGCTTTTAACGCTACTACCGACTTCCAGGAAATTCGCATCCTGTTCGATCCCGGTACCGTTGCTGTAGGCCAGTCATGGTGCATCGACAACCTGCGCCAGGGCCTCACCACCACCGATCCTTGCCTGGATGTAGAACCCAACACGAATATTGTAGACAACTTCGAGTGCCAGCGCAACTATGTAAACGTATTCTACGGCGCTGACGACCTCGAAGCAGTGAACAACCCGCATATCAACAACGACAACCCGACCATTAAAGTAGGTGAATACAACGACCCGCCAGGTGCTTATGCAGGCATCGGCTTCCAGTTGAACGGTTCACCTGATCTGAGTGTATTCAATCAACTGCAGGTAAAAGTTTGGTCGCCAGCAGGCAATGTTCCATTCCTGTTCAAATTGCAGGGCGGTCAGGGCCAGTATGAAGTGTTTGATACCGTTCCGGCCAATGGCGCCAACAAATGGACCACTTTCCTGATCGACTTCAGCAACCCGCCTGCCAGTTACAGCAACGGTACGCAGTTGGTAATTTTCTTCAATGTAACCAACGAAGCAGGTGGCGGCACGTACTACGTAGACGAAATCGAATGGAAACGCCAGGGTTACAACGGCTGTATCCTCGACTTCGAAACGCCTGCTACCACGATCACGGCATTCAACTACTTCGACCAGGGCTCTTACAACCAGCCGTTTGAGGTGGTAGACAACCCGGATCCGGATGCTGTAAATACGTCTTCCAAAGTTGGTAAATTCGTAAAACCATCTGACGGTGGCAACTTCACGGGTTTCTACACCGACCTGGACGCACCTATTGATTTCAAAGGCATCAAGGAAATGCGCGCCAAAATTTACATGGACCACCTGGATACCTTCGTACTGAAAGTAGAATACGACAAATCGGGTCTCAGCCTGCCTGCTACGGAAATTCCGTTTGCCAATACCGTCACCAACCAGTGGGAAAACACGTTCCACAACTTTGCTACGGCTCCTGACAACGCGAAATACTATCGCTTTACGATCTTCTTCGACTGGAAAGGCCCGGGCAACGGCACATCGAATGTGATTTCCTACTTCGATGATATTTCGATCGGCGACGGTCAGTGTGGTATCGTGGGAACCTGGCACCCGCTGCCGGTAGAACCGATGAAGATTTCTCCGAACCCTGTGAGTACCGTACTGAGCGTTGAAAACTTCCGCGACATCGAGCGCCTGGAAGTACGCAATGCATTTGGACAGGTAGTGCTGACCCACAGCATGAACCTCGATTTGCGCGCCAACATCAACGTTGAATCTTTGCCTGCAGGCGTATACATGCTGGCTGGATACAACCAGAAAGGTGTGCTGATCGGCAACGCGAAATTTATCAAACAATAATTGCATGTGATGTGGCACGCCTTTCGGGGCGTGCCACTATTTGCTTGCCTTTTGAGGCTGCCGTTTACTCGCCCCTTCATTGCCTGCACTGCTGAATCTGTATCGATTTTTTTCATCCCACACTCTCCTTTGATGCTGCGTTATTTGTTATTGATATGGCTCTGCATGCTGCCTTTTATCGGGTTGCTGTCACAACAAAACCCGTCTGCCCCTGCTACATCTCATACTCCGAACGGACCATTTTCTCTTGACGAACTGCAACGGCGGAACTTTCTTTTTTTCTGGGAATTGGCAAATCCTGTCAATTTTCAGATTCCGGATCGCTACCCCAGAGTCGATTTTTCCAGCGTAGCGTCGACCGGATTTGGACTTTCTGCCTATCTGGTAGGAGCCGAACGCGGCTGGATCACCCGCGCACAGGCAGCCGAACGAGTGCTCAAAACCCTTGAAGTATTAAAAAAATTGCCCCAGGGCCCCCAACCCAGTGGAGTAGCCGGCTATAAAGGTTGGTTTTACCACTTTCTCGACAATCAAACTGCCCTTCGTTTCAAAAATGTAGAACTGTCGAGTATCGATACCGGCCTGCTGATGGCCGGGGTGCTCTCCTGCATGAGTTACTTCGACCACGACGAACCTGTTGAAAAGGCCATCCGCGAAAACGCCGATTTTTTATTCCGCCGGGTTGAATTCGACTGGTACATGAACGAACACCATCGTCTGAGCATGGGCTGGTTCCCGGAACGCGGGTTTCTGCCTGCCGACTGGCGCGGTTACAACGAGGCCATGTTGCTGGTCGTCATGGCAATGGGGTCTCCTACGCACCCCATTCCAGCCAATGCTTGGGAATCGTGGTGCAAACCCTATTTCCGCGCCACCTTCAAAGGCCAGGATATGGTCAACTTTGGTCCTTTGTTCGGGCACCAATACAGCCAGTGCTGGATCGATTTTAAAGGAATACAAGACCCCTATATGAAAAAAATGGGCATCGACTACTTCGAAAACAGTCGTCGTGCCACCCTTGCCAACCGGCAATACTGCATTGATAACCCGCTGAAATTCAAAGGCTATGGCGAAAATGTATGGGGCCTAACCGCCGGCGACGGTCCTGATGCAGAAATGGAACACAATGGCCAACGTTTTTTCGCCCCGGGTTACGATGCGCGCGGCGTAGCCATCGATTATCAGGAAGACGATGGCACTATTGCCCCGACGGCGGCGCTTGCCTCTATGCCTTTTGCACCCGAATACGTATTGCCGCTCGCAGAGCACCTTTGGAATCGCTGGCCGGTGGGCCCGTACGGCTTTTTTGATGGATACAACGAAACCTTCACTGATCTGAGCCGCTCCCCCAATGCACAAAAAGGATATCCATTTTGGGTCGATCGCGACTATCTCGGCATCGATCAGGGGCCCATTGTTTTGATGATAGAAAACTATCGTACGGGCCTGATCTGGAACCTGTTGAAAAAAAATCCCTACATCGTTCAGGGGCTAAAACGCGCAGGTTTCAAAGGCGGCTGGATCGACAGCCCCGAGGCTGCCAATGCGCTGAAAGGCGTCGTATTTGCCGACGGCCAAAAAGCCCGGCCCAATAAGGATGTGCCTGTAGAACCCAACAGTTTTTTCAAAAGACTGACATATGACGGCGCCGAGGGCCAACAACTGCTATACCAGTTGATGGAGCCCGTCAAAAAAACGGCGGGACAAAAATACCCGCTGGTCATATTCCTCCATGGCTCCGGCGAACGCGGCACTGGCAACAACGAACAGATGCGCAACGGCGTGCATGCCTTTTGCGAAAAAAATACACTCAAAAACCATCCGTGCTACCTGCTCGTGCCCCAATGCCCGCCCGAAGAAGTGTGGGGTGGCGTGAGCCGCGACTGGGAGAAAGTGGCGTTCAACGATTCCACCTACAGCCCCAGTGGTAAAATGGTGATCGAACTGATTGATAAAATGCTGCGGGAAAACCCGAACATCGATCGGAAAAGAATCTACATCACCGGTTTGAGTATGGGCGGATTTGGCACCTATGATCTGATGATGCGCCGTCCCGACTTGTTTGCCGCAGGCCTGCCTGTGTGCGGTGGCGCCGACCCCGCGTTTGCCTACAAAATAAAAAATATCCCTATCTGGGCCTTCCACGGCCGCCTCGACGATGCGGTGTATCCCAAATATGACTGGCAAATCGTGGAAGCGCTCAAAAAAGCGGGCAGCCCAATCAAGTACACCGAATACTCCACCTTCGGGCACAATATCTGGGACATTACCTACTACAACCCGGCCGTGTTAGAATGGCTGTTTGCACAACGCAAAAAATAAACATTCGGGGCTGAACCGTACGGTGCAGCCTCCCATTTCAATATACCGACCATGAAAAAATTGACATACCTGTTTCTGCTGTTTCAGATGTTTCTTTTGGGATCACTGAACGCCCAACCCTACAAACCATCGCCAGGCATAGATGCCAAAGTAAATGCGCTGCTGGCAAAAATGACCCTCGATGAAAAAATAGGCCAACTTACCCTGTACACCACCGACTGGGGCAGTACCGGGCCTACCATCCGCGAAGGATACAAGAACGATATTCGCAGTGGCGCCTGTGGCAACCTGTTCAACAGCCACACGGTAGGATTCGTGCGTGAACTACAACGGGTAGCCGTGGAAGAAACGCGCCTGAAAATTCCCCTGCTCTTTGGTTTCGACGTGATACACGGGTATAAAACCATTTTTCCCATTCCCCTGGGCGAAGCCGCCTGCTGGGACCTGGAAGCCATCGAACTGTCGGCGCATATTGCTGCTGCAGAAGCCGCGTCAGCAGGGTTGAACTGGACTTTTGCTCCGATGGTCGACATTACCCGCGACCCGCGCTGGGGTCGTGTCATGGAAGGTGCTGGTGAGGACACCTGGCTGGGATGCCGCATCGCAGAAGCGCGTGTACATGGATTTCAAGGCAAAAAATTGGGCAATACGGATGCCGTACTGGCTTGCGTAAAACACTATGCTGCCTATGGGGCTGCTACTGCCGGCCGCGACTACAATACCGTAGACATGAGCGAACGTTTTTTCCGCGAATACTACCTTCCGCCGTACAAGGCTGCCGTACAAGCGGGTGCAGCCACTGTGATGACCTCTTTCAATGAGTATGATGGCGTGCCGGCTACGGGCAATAAATACCTGCTGACCAATATTTTGCGCAACGAATGGGGCTTCAAAGGTTTTGTCGTAACCGACTACACCAGCATGAATGAAATGGTGAACCACGGTGTGATTGCCGATGAAAAAGAGGCCGGCGAACTTTCCCTCAACGCAGGGGTGGACATGGACATGCAGGGCTCTATTTACCAGCGCTTTCTCAAACAATCGCTGAAGCAGGGCAAAGTGCTGCAAAAACAGATCGATGAGGCAGCCCGCCGGGTACTGCGCCTGAAATTCGAACTCGGCTTGTTCGATGACCCGTACAAGTTCTGCAACGAGGAGCGCCAGAAAGCCACACTGCTCAGCGCCGATCACCGCAAGGCCGCCCGCGATGTGTCGCGCAAATCCATCGTGCTGCTGAAAAACGATAAAAATGCACTGCCGCTACAACGCAACCAGAAAATTGCCCTAATCGGGCCGCTGGCCGACAACAAAAGCGAACTCATCGGCAACTGGAACGGCGCTGGCAATGCCGACGACTGTATAACCGTAGCCGGCGGACTGCAAGGCTGGAACGTAACCCAGGTAAAAGGTTGCGACATAGAAGGAACCGACAAATCCGGCTTCGAGGCAGCACTGGCTGCCGCCCGCAATGCCGACGTGGTAGTGGCAGTGGTAGGTGAAAAGGCTATGATGAGCGGGGAAGCCGCCTCCCGCACCGAGATCACACTGCCTGGCGTACAGGAAGAACTGATTCTGGAACTCTGCAAAACAGGTAAGCCCGTCGTGGTAGTTCTGATGAACGGCCGCCCACTGGCCATTCCCCAAATTGCACAAAACGCCACGGCCATCCTCGAAACCTGGTGGCTGGGTACCGAAGCCGGCAATGCCATCGCCGATGTATTGTCGGGGACATACAACCCGGCGGGCCGACTGCCCATGAGTTTCCCGCGTTCAGTAGGGCAGGTGCCTGTTTTTTACAATGAAAGAAATACAGGTCGTCCCTATAACCCGGATTCAAAATGGACCAGCCGCTATATCGACGAGGTGAATGCGCCGCTGTATCCTTTTGGTTTTGGCCTGAGTTACACCACGTTTTCCTATAGCCAGCCTACTGCTACTGTGACTTACGCTGCCAATGATGCTTCCAAACGCTTTGCCAAATCTCCTGTGACCGTACAGGTAACGGTTACCAATAGCGGAAAAGTAGCCGGCGAAGAGGTAGCACAATTGTACGTACGCGATTTGGTAGGCTCGGTGACACGCCCCGTGCGCGAACTGAAAGGTTTTCAGAAAGTCATGCTGCAACCCGGCGAGTCCAAAACGCTCACGTTCACGCTGAAATCAGAAGACCTGGGTTTTTACCGCCGAAATATGACATTCGGGACCGAACCCGGCGAATACGATTTGATGGTGGGCGGTAGTTCGCAGGATGTAAAAACAGTGCGGGTACGACTGGAAAAATAAATGTACCTGCTACTTTACGAATCACGATTTAATCTTTCTCCTGACAATACAAAACCATTCAATGTAAGTTACCATGAAAAAAATGCTTGTATACAAAAGACTATGGCTGCTTCTGCCGGTGCTGTTGCTGGCAGAATGGGCAGGCGCCCAGGTGACCGTCAAGGGGCAAGTCTCCGACACCCTCGACAAATCCCCCTTGATCGGTGTAACCATTCGTGAAAAAGGCGGCGCTGCAGGCGCTGTAACCGATTATGAGGGCAACTACACGATTTCCGTCAGCAAAGCCGACGCAATACTTGTATTTTCCTACACCGGCTATGCTACCCGGGAAGTGCCGGTTGGCGGCCGCTCGGTTGTCAACCTGACCATGGGTGAAGATTTAACCACTTTGCAGGAGCTGGTAGTAGTGGGTTATGGTATTCAGCGAAAAAGCGACCTCACGGGCGCAGTAGGCACGGTGAAGTCAAAAGAAATTGAGCGGATTCCTACTTCTTCCGTCGAGCAGGCCTTGCAGGGTAAAATTGCAGGGGTGTACGTCACGCCCGCCAGCGGCCAACCCGGCGCCGGTGCAGTCATTCGGGTACGTGGTACTGGAACCCTGAACAATGCCAACCCATTGTTTGTAGTAGATGGTATGCTGCTCGACGATATTTCCTTTGTGAACCCGCAAGACGTAGAGTCCGTAGAAGTGCTGAAAGATGCCTCTGCAACGGCCATTTACGGCAATCGGGGCGCCAACGGTGTTATCATCATTACCACCAAGCGCGGTAAATCCGGAGAAAAAGGCATTATTCAGTTGAGCACCTATTACGGCACACAGGCCCTGGCCAAAAAAATCCCCATGGCCAATGCTGCCGAGTATGCACAATTGTACAACGAACTTCCGTTGCCCGATGTATTTGCCAATCCGTCGGCCCTGGGCGTTGGTACCGACTGGCAGGATGTAATTTTCCGGGATGCGCCCATGGCCAACGTTCAACTCAGCGCCAGTGGCGGCAACGACAAATTCCTGTACAATGTATCGGCCAACTATTTCGACCAGACGGGTATCCTGGAAACATCGCAATACGACCGTTTTGCGTTCCGTGTCAACAATGAATACAAGGTGAACCCCTTTGTCAAATTGGGACACAACCTCAACTTTACACATGTCAACAGCCAGAACCCGCCCGGAGTAATTGCATCCGCCCTGCGCATGCCGCCGATTTTTGCCGAACGCGATTCTACCGGCGCATTTTCCGACCCCACATTTTTTGGGACGGCTATTGGCAACCCGGCAGCCGATTTGTATTACAAGGACCGCAACTATTCCAAAACCAACAGGCTGGTCGGAACCGTTTATACCGACATTACGCTGTTCAAGCACTTTACTTTCCGCAGTAATTTCGGTATCGATCAGGCTTATATCGGTACAAAATACTACGAACCCAAATTCGAAGTATCCATTTCCCAGCGAAATGCCGAAGATCGCCTGAACATAGGTTCCGTACAGCGCCGTACATGGCTCTGGGAAAACACCCTGACGTACAACCAGGAATGGGAAAATCACCGACTGAATGTTCTGGCGGGCTACACCTCGCAGGAATTTGGCGACGAAGCATTCAACGCCAGCCGGGCGCAGTTCGGTTCGGGACAGGACGAACTTCTGTACCTCAATTACGGCAACGATACCACCCAGATGAATTCCGGCGAAGCCAGCCAGTGGGCCATGGTGAGTTATCTCGCACGTGCCAACTACACTTTGATGGATCGGTACATGCTGACGGCCTCCATGCGCGTCGATGGTTCTTCCCGTTTCTCTGAAAAAAATCGTTATGGTTATTTCCCATCCGTTGCCTTGGGCTGGAACATTGGTGAAGAGTCATTCTTGAGACACCAGCACCTGATCGATCGCTTGAAACTACGCGCTTCCTGGGGTGTTGTAGGCAATGATAAAACACAATTGTATGCTTCACTCGGGGCTATTCAGGGTGGTTTGTACGGTATTTTCGGGCCCGATGAAGCCCTCAATCAGGGCGCTACGCTGATCCGCCTCTCCAATCCGGATGTGCGCTGGGAAAATGCCCAACAAACGGATGTCGGTCTGGAAATTGGCGTACTGAAAGGCCGCCTGACTGCCGAAATTGACTGGTACAACCGCATCACCTCCGATATTTTGGCCGAATTGCCCATCCCGGATTATGTTGGTTCCGACGGCAACCCTGTGGTAAACTCTGCCAAAGTGCGCAACACCGGTTTCGACTTTACCCTCGGCTGGCGAGAAACACGCGGCAAGGTGACCTATAATATCACAGGCATTCTTTCTACCGTCGACAATGAAGTGCTGGCACTCAGCCGTGGTCGGGAAGAAATTTTTGAAGGCAGTACGCCACAAGGTGATTTTGCTACCCGTACGGTAGTGGGGCAGGATATCGGGGCTTTCTATGGCTATCAGGTGGCTGGCGTGTTTCAAAATGCGGAAGAACTGGCCAGTCTGCCCAAACTGGGCGGGGAGCAGGTAGGAGATTTCCGTTATGCCGACCTCAATGGCCGCGATTCACTGGGTAATCTGACCGGCGTGCCCGATGGAAAAATTACTGCCGACGACCGCATCTCTCTTGGCAGCCCGATTCCGAAGATCAACTACGGATTCTCGTTCGGTATCGAAGCCTTTGGGTTTGATTTCGCAGCCGATTTCTTCGGTGTCAGCGGCAATAAAGTGCTCAATGCGAAAGCCATGGCCCGTTATGGCACTTACAACTGGGAAAAATTCTTCTACGATGGCCGCTGGACGGGCGAAGGCACAAGCAACGATAAACCGCGTATTACGGATGGTGGGCACAACTACCGCATGTCCGACTACTGGGTCAAAGACGGTTCGTTGCTGCGACTGCGTACCCTGGTGTTGGGATATACCATTCCACGCGACTGGACTAATAGCATCGGTGTGTCGCGCGCCCGTTTCTATGCCAGCGGTACCAACTTGTGGACAAAGCAGTCATACAGCGGATATTCACCTGAGTTTGCCGGTGAAAATGTATACAGAGTGGGTATCGACAATGGCTCCTATCCGCTTGCCAAAACTATTCTGTTTGGTTTAGACGTAAGTTTCTGACCCTCTTGTTTTCAAATTTTACTCAATTAAAACGTTCATTTTCACATGAAAACGAATTTTTTAGCACATAAAAAAATATTCCTTCCAGTGCTGCTCGTGCTGGTATTCGCCAATGGCTGTAAAAAGGAATTTCTGGATCGGAAGCCGCTGGGCCAACTCACTTTCGATACCTTTTTTCAAAATGAAGAACAGGCTATACAGGCTACCAACGCCGTGTACAACCAGTATCGATCTTTCGACTGCGCTGCGCTGGCCCTGCTTGCCTGCTCGGATATTATCAGCGACGATGCCGACAAAGGTTCGGTGCCCAATGACCAACCACCTATTCAGGAAATCGACGATTTTGTTGCGGGGCCGTCCAATAGTTTCTTCAGCGCCATCTGGAGAGGACATTACCGTGCTATTGCCCGGGCCAACCTCGCCATACAGAATATCCCGAATGTGGATATGGATGCGTCCCTGCGCGATCGCCTGGTAGGGGAGTGCCGCTTCCTCCGGGCGCACAGTTACATGCTGCTGGTACAATGGTTTGGCGCTCTTCCGCTCATCACAGAGCCTTTGAATGAAGATGAGTACTATGCGCAGCAAAGACAGCCGGTCGAATCGGTATATGCCCAGATAGAAGCCGACTTGCTGGCGGCTATTACTGCATTGCCTGAAAAAAACGGATATGCATCCAAAGACCTGGGCAGGGCTACCAAAGGTGCTGCCAAAGGGCTGCTGGCCAAACTGTATATGCTGAAAAAAGACTATGCAAATGCCGAGCGCTACTGCATGGAAATCATTCAGTCCAACCAGTACAGCCTGGTGCCCAATTATGCCAATATTTTTACACAGGCGTATGAAAACGGGCAGGAATCCCTATTTGAAATTCAGGCCGCCGCTTACCCGGCTGCAGTAGCCGGCCCGGGCGCTTCTCCTTATAATATGGTACAAGGGGTGCGTGGCACGCCCAATCTGGGCTGGGGTTTCAATCGCCCTTCCGACAACCTCGTAGCGGCATATGAAAATACGCTCGACCCGCGTCGGAAAGCGACCATCATCAATGAAGGAGATGTATTGCCCGATGGAACCGTGGTGCAGGATAACCCACAGATTCTGTATGCCCGCTACAACAAAAAAGCATGGGTGCCTTCTCACTCGGGCTTACAGGACAATGGTCCGGGCAATATTCGCATCCTGCGTTATGCCGACATCTTGTTGCTGGCTGCCGAAGCCCTCAATGAAAATAACAAACAAGCCGAGGCGCTTACCTACCTCAATCAGGTACGCAAACGCGCACGTGATTCCAGTCCTGTTCCGCTGCCGGGTCTGTTACCAAATGTAACTATTACCGATCAGGCGCAATTGCGCGAACGAATCTATCGTGAGCGCCGCGTTGAACTGGCTATGGAGCAACTCCGCTGGTTTGATTTGTTGCGCTGGGGCCGTGCCGCATCGGTAATGCAGGCAGTTGGTAAAACCAATTTTGTAGCCGGAAAAAATGAATTGCTGCCCATTCCGCAAACCGAAATTGATCTGACGGGGCAGTTGATTGCACAAAACCCGAATTATTAAAAAAGTCGACAGTCCTCAGTCAACAGTCCTCAGTCAACAGTCCGTAGGGTGTACAATCGTGGATTCTACGAACTGTTGACTGAAGACTGTTGACTGTCGACTTTTTTCAGTGATGATGTCCGCCATCCCCGTGCACGTGGCCGTGTTCCAGTTCGGTCGGGTCAGCGTCGCGCACGTTTTCTACATGGCCTGTGAAATACAGATCGACGCCAGCCATCGGGTGGTTGAAATCGATTTTCACCTTGTCGAGGCCTACCCAGGCTACCATGCCCTGGAAGTGATTCCCTTGCTGGTCGGTCAGTGGAAGCATATTTCCGATTTCCAGTAGTCCGTCTGGAATTTTACCATCCATTTCGAACATATTTTTGGGCACTTCCACGAGTGCTGTGTCGTCGTATTCGCCGTATGCCTGTGCAGCAGGAATACCAAAGGCGAATTGGTCGCCCGCTTTCATTCCTTTGAGGTTTTCTTCAAAATCGGGGATCATACTGCCGATACCAAAGATAAAAACAAGAGGCTGACCGCCGTTGGTAGATTCCACCAACTGTCCGTCGGCCGTACCTTCTGTAAGAGTATAGTGTACAGAAACCACTTTCTTGGGTTCGATAACCATTTCGGATATTTTTTAAAATTCGCCGCAAAGGTACGGGTATTTTACCGGTGCGGAGTTATGCGTTACAAATAAAAAGAGGATGCCTGAATGGCACCCTCTTTCCTGCTGTTTATCGTTTCCGAAGAAAACGAAAGGCTTTTAGCCCATTTTGTGTGTAGTATTGTCAGTAGAATTATTCAAAAATTAATCGAGCGACTGGTTGGCAACGTTGGCACTGTTTACCATGTTCTGGTATTCTTGTGGCGTCAGGTTGTCCAGGCAGAAATTGATCGGATTGATCGGATTGCCTTTGAAATGCACTTCATAGTGCAAGTGCGGGGCGGTCGACAAACCTGTATCGCCCACTTCGCCGATCTTGTGACCTTTCTTCACTTTTTCACCCGGGTGTACGGTCATTCTGTTCATGTGGCCATATAGCGTTTCATAGCCATATCCATGGCTGATTTTAACGCAGTTGCCGTAGCCATTGTGCCAGCCGGCTTCAACCACCACGCCATCGCCAGTAGCCTGAATGGCAGTTCCTACGCGGGCCGGGAAATCGAGGCCTGCATGGAATTTTTTCACTTTATATACAGGGTGAATGCGGTATCCGAAACCGGAAAGTGTACCAATGCTTTTTTGCAGTTTGTCTTCCCGTACAGGTTTTACGCTTGGAAGAGAAGCCAGCATATGTTGCTGGTTGTTGGCCAATTGCTGAATAGTATCGAGCGATTTGCTTTGCAGTGCCAACTGACGGCTAAGGAGATCAATTTTTTCTAGGGTGGAACCCACGGCATCTGCGCCGTATTTGAAGGCGGCCAGTTCGGGGTGGGCTTCATGGCCACCGACACCACCCATCCAGATGTCATTGTCGATAGGATCCATGCCGAAAACGGCACGGTGTACATTGGCGTCGCGCTGCTGAATATTGGTCAGCACTTTCGACATCATATCGACCTGGCCGTTGAGTTGGCCATATTTATAGTCCATTTGCTCGATTTCGCGCATCAGTTCTTTCTCACGAGGAGATGGGAACAGCGAATACAGCAAAGCCAATAATGCAAAAGAAGTTACAAGAACAACGGAGAAAAAACCGAAGGCTTGCCAAATGCGCGTCTTAATGGGAACGACGACTTTTTCGTAGGTAAGCGTGTGAATGTTGTAAACAAACTTTTCTTTCCTGCCCATACTTTAATTCTTTACCAAGCGAATCATGTATTGCAATACCTCTCAAATTGCAAATCTTGCCGACGGGCTCTGTATTCTGAAGAAAAAGGTTTTAGATTGCTTTCGTCAGAAAAATTACCGGTGTTTGTACGCCAAGTGATTCTCGATGGTTTGTGAGACTCTTGACTGCTCCTTGAAAAGACAGAGGAGAGCAGCGCACAAAAGTAGCAAAGCATACTGGGTAAACAAAACTTTTTGCTCAAAAATCAACAATTTGCAGCGTTTTGAACAAAAAAAGTGTTGATTACTACAATTTAATGGCTGTTTTTATCAAATGAACACATAAAAATTTGCTTTCAATTGTTCAGCATTTGAAATGCTGCTGACAACTGGAGCGGAGGCGAAGTAACGCTATCGCAACGACAAAATGGCGCATTTGCCAGTTTTTAACATATTTCAGTGTTGCCGGTCGTCGCGTTCTGCCAGGTCGAGGATCATGATTTTCTGCCAGATTTTTCCGGAAAGCCCCTGTGTCAATTGTTCGAGGTCGTTGACGGCATTCAGTACCACGGGATCATCGATGTTCTGTGCAAACAGAGCCGCAATTTTTGCAATCAATGCAAGCATTTCAGAGCAGTAATCGAGGTAGCGGGTCAGTTCACTTCGGGTAAGGGTGCGATGAGGCGAGGCGTTGGTTTGCACCAGCCGCCCCAGCACATAGGCAGGGTCTTTGGTCAGTTGGTGCATATCCACAACGTGCGCTATACTGCGAAGCCTATGCAGGGCGCGTAAAGCGGAGTGTCGTTTCAGGCGTGTTTCGAGTCCGACCAGAAAAAACAGGGCGAGTCCCAGGAAAATCAGTTCGTTGATCGCCGACTCTGCCGATTGCACCAGATCAGAAATGCCTTCTGCATTCAGGGAAAAGTGTGTCACCAACTGCCCCAAAGCCCACATGACAAGCCCTACAAGCAGGAATGCCGCAGCAAAAGCAAACACCCGAACCGGCCATATGGGCGGGCCGAGCCGTTGTGCCAGGGTATTGGAGTCATGGGCCAGGGTGCGGAATTCCATACACACCTTTAATAACCCCGAATCCGGAAAGCGCTCGCCGATGCGGACTTCCAGGCGTTCTACGGTTTTCAGGATCATTTCCGAGCGCAGTTCGGTAAATTTTCCGTGCTGCTGCCGGGTGTTGCCGGCAGGGGTGAGCCAATCGTACAATGACATAGACTTTGCGGTTCATTTCCAAAAATGAATATCCTGCTTCCGATACCACATGAAATGAATCGGAAACAGGATATTGAAAATCAGGATTATTTACTCAATGCTCCGCATGCGCAGCCTGCTCCTTCGCGTACTCAGCGGTGATTTTTGCCTGTACATCACTCGGAACGGGGCTGTATTCGGCAAAAGACATAGAGAATTTGGCTTTGCCTTGTGTCAGCGAACGCAGGGTGGAAGAGTATTTGTGTAATTCTTTCAGCGGAACACGTGCCCGGATCACCTGATAGTGTCCGTCGGCATCCATGCCCATGATGATGGCCCGGCGGGTTTGCAGGTCGCCCATCACGTTGCCCATTACTTCTGAATCGCACATGACTTCGAGGTCGTAAATAGGTTCGAGAATTTGCGGCCCGGCCTTAAGAAATGCTTCCTTGAACCCCATGGTGGAGGCAATCTGGAATGCCATATCATTGGAATCCACATCGTGCATTTTACCATCATAAACACTCACCCGAATGTCGCGGCAGTAAGAACCTGTACCCGGCCCTTCTTCCAGTTTCGACATGATCCCTTTTTTGATGGCATTAATGAACCGGCTGTCGATCACGCCGCCCACGATGGCCCATACGAAGGAGAATTTGCCGCCCCATTTCAGGTCTTCTACTTCGATATTCTTGGCATTGAGGCCATGCGGGGCGGGCATGCCGTCGAAGTATGGCTCGACACGCATGTGTACTTCGGCAAACTGGCCGGCGCCACCTGTTTGTTTTTTGTGTCGGTAATCCTGGTTTACTTCCCTGGTAATAGTTTCACGATAAGGAATACGCGGTTCAATGAATTCCAGATGAACGCCGAAGTTTTGTTCGGCTTTATACCGCACGATGTCGAGGTGCATTTCTCCCTGCCCCTGAATGATGGTCTGGCGCAGTTCCACACTTTGTTCGACGAGCAGCGTAGGATCTTCTTCCTGAATAGAGTGAAGCGCGTGGGCCATTTTTTCCACTTCTGCTTTGCTCGGAGGCACTACGGCCATACGGATACGCGGCGCCGGGAAGTGAATGCGTTCTATTTTAGTATCGGTACCTTTTGGATTGAGGGTCTGATTGGTATGCGAGCCCTTGAGTTTGACCGTGCAGCCGATGTCGCCTGCGCGCAGTTCATTTACAGTGTCTCGGTTTTTGCCTTCACTTTCGAACAATTGTGAAAAACGTTCGGCCGTACCATTGTCTGCATTCACCAGTTCGTCACCTCCTTTCAGTACGCCGGAGTACACCTTGAAATAGGAAACGCTGCCGACTTTGGGTTCATTAACGGTTTTAAATATGAAAACGCAGGTGCGAGCACTGGCATCGCAGGGCTTGGAACCGCCGTTTTCCAGCGAGGCAGCAGGCCGGTCGGCCGGGCTTGGGCAAATGTCATGGATAAAGCCCATGATGCGGCCGCTACCCATGTCTTTCAAACCCGAAGCACAGAACAAGGGGAAATACTGGTGGTGTGCAAGACCGATGCGGAGTCCTTTGGCCAGTTCTTCTTCGTCGAGGTTGCCTTCGGCGAAATATTTTTCCATCAACTGGTCGTCGTTTTCCGCTGCGGCTTCTACCAGGGCATTGTGCATTTCATCGGCGCGCGCCTGGTGTTCGGCCGGAATGGCTTTTTTCTCCGGCTTGCCGCCGCCTGCCGGGAATACGTACATGACCATACGCAGGGCGTCGACGATGGCATTAAAACCCGTGCCCTGATTCACCGGAAATTGGAAAGGCAAAACCCTTGATCCGAAGCGTTTTTTTGCCTGATCCAGGGTCATTTCAAAATCAGCCTTTTCATGGTCGAGTTGGTTGACAACGAACATGGCAGGCGTCTCAAATTTTTCAATGTATTCCCATAACAGTTCTGTTCCTACCTCCACTCCGCTGCGTGCATTGAGCAACATAACGGCGGTATCGGCTACTTTCAATGCCGTTACTACTTCCCCGGCAAAATCGTCGAGCCCCGGAGTATCTATTATGTTGATTTTTGTATCCTTCCACGAGCAGTGGAGTACGGAAGCGAAGAGGGAATGTCCGCGTTGCTGTTCCAAAGCAGTGTAATCACTTTGGGTATTACTTTCTCCGACGCTTCCACGTCGTGTAATAGCCTTGGCTTCGAAAAGCATCGTTTCGGCAAATGTGGTTTTGCCGCTGCCGGAATGCCCGCATAGGGCAATGTTCCGGATTTTGCTGGTGTCGTAGGCAGACATAGGAAAGAACTTGGTTTGGTGAACAATGGCCAGGAAGACAAGTCCTGAGTCGTCAGTCCTGAGTCCACAGTCCGTAGAGTACACCTGATTACTCTTGGACCCTAATTCGAAACAGACTCCAGAGTAATCAGGTGTACTCTACGGACTGTGGACTCAGGACTGTGGACTCAGGACTTATACCCCTGGCTGGAATGTAAACGGGCAGAGTGCATAACAAGAATTTTGTTTGGTGAATGATTCTGCTTCTGGCGGTTAAAGTAGGTCGGTTTTGGAAACTGGAAAAGAAAACGAGGTTTTTTTTGAGGGTTTTGGGATTGAGTCCTCTCATGTGTTTGTATGACCGCGCTCATGCTTTATAGTCCTGAGTCCACAGTCCTAAGTCCTGAGTCTGTAGAGTACACCTGATTACGCTTGGACAGTACCTCGAAGCAGACTCAAGCGTAAACAGGTGTACTCTACAGACTTAGGACTTAGGACTTAGGACTTAGGACTGTGGACTCAGGACTATAAACCGAGTACCAGCGGTTCCAGGCCTTTCTTTTTTGCTTGCAGAAACTGTGCGCCGGTTTCCCGGATGGTTTGTTCGAGCGGGCGATACTTAAAATCGAAAACACTGCAGGACTTGGCATTGTCGTAATAAAATGTGGAAACACTGCTTCGGGCGGTTTCTTTTGTAACCAGCGGATCTTTGCCGAGCAGTTTTTCCTTGAGCCATTCTACTCGCCAGGCCACTTCTGCCAGGAACGGTGTGACCGGGATAGGCGGCGTTTTGGCGTGGATGGATTGGGCCACCATTTTGAAGAAGTCGCGGTAAAGAATGTTTTCGGCATTCAGGATATAGCGTTCACCGGAAATGTCACTTTCGAGCAGCAGGGTCATAAAACGGGCTACATCGCGTACATCGACAAAACCGGAGCGGCCAACGGGCGAGAACTTGAGCCCGTCGTTGATTTGTTTAAAAAATTTGGCTGAACCCTGCTCCCAGAAACCACTTCCAAGTATGATAGCAGGGTTGACGATCGCCACCGGCAAACCTTCTGCGTGACCACGCCAGGCTTCCTGCTCACCCAGGTATTTGCTGATAGCATATTGGCTGTTGCCGCCGCTTTGCACCCATTTGCAGGTTTCATCGAGTCGGGGGCGTTCTTTGGTACGCCCGATAGCGGCAATACTGCTAACATGGATGAAGCGCTCGACGCCCATCTCGAGCGACAAGTTGATGAGGTTGGCAGTGCCCTCCACATTGACCTGCATCATGCGGCGTACGTCGCGTGGATGAAACGATACCATAGCCGCACAGTGCATCACACGCTTTACACCTTGCATCGAATCTTCCAGGGCTACAATGTCTGTTATGTCGGCTTCAACCCATTCTACCTGCCCTTCCTGGCCGGCTAACAAGTCCATCGGACTGTTTTTTCTGCGCAAAGCCCTTACGCTGTACCCTTTGGAAAGTAAAATTCTGATGACATAAGCGCCTAAAAATCCGGTTCCACCTGTAACCAATATGGGTTCTTTCATATTTGTTTTATGCTGTTAAACACGCTGATTTGTGAAGTTGAAAGCATGAATGCGCAAAATTAAGTGTCGAAACACAAAACTTTTTTAAGAATTTTACCCTAACATATATATGAAGTATGAATGAATAAGCGTAATTTCGCCCTTGAAATATCCCATCAGAATTTTTTTTACTTCAAAACTGAAAACGATTATTCGGCGTTGCCAATAAATCTGCTGGTATTCGCTACCCCAAAGGCCCACGGATCAGACTAATATTTGTTCATAGTGTTTGTTTTTTGTTTTGTCCCTGTTTAAGTAGCAATTATTTAACAGGGCTTTTTTATTTTTATATGTCACGTGTCCGACAAAAAAACGACCATACAGAACAATTTTTGGCATGTGTTTAGCATTTAACACACTGCTTTATACAATAGAAACGGTTTAGTAAAAAAGCCCGGGTCGAACGCGACCCGGGCTTCTTCATTTTCTGAATCTAGGAAATATTATTTGGATGGAGGCGACTTCATCGAAGCAGCGTCAGATTTCCTGCTTTCACTTTTTCTACGCCCTTACATTTGTATCGCAAGCGGTACAGGAACACACCCGGGTTTACAGGTTTTCCATCAAAAGTTCCATCCCAGTCTTCCGTCACATCTGCGGCTGCAAAAACACGTCCTCCCCATCGATCGAAAATTTCGAAAGAAATAAATTCATCGATGGCAAATTTGTTGCTTACGCCGAACGCATCGTTGCGGCCGGGCGAAGCGCCGGGTGTAAAGGCATTTGGAATGAATATTTTATTGCAATCGAGTGTGTCGGGGTCGATTACGTCGACAAAAATACTGTCGAAAGCAATGCAGTTGTTATCGTGCACGATGGACACGATGTAGGTAGTGGGAAGCACCGGCGTTACCACAGGATTGGGAAGCGAAGGGTCGGAAATGCCGGTAGCGGGATCCCAGTCGAAAGCCGAAGCGCAGTTTTGCGTAGTATTCAACTGGAAAGAGTTGCCGAGGTAAATCAGCGTATCGTTGTTCAGAATCTGGTCGGCCTTTAGGTTGTATTTGTTGATTTCTTCTGCTGAGAGGGCCTTGCTGTGGAAGCGCAGTTCATCGAGGTCGCCTTTGTACACTTCATCCAGCGGGCACACCTGTTCACCTATTTTAAAGACCGCTGTGGATTCCAGGTCGATACGGGCAATCGCCGATTTCTGGTCGCGTTTTGTGCCATTGATATATAAGGTGTAGGTGGCGTTGCTGCGCGTCAGGCTGATGTACTGCCAGCAAGGTGCATCGTCGAGTTTGCCTTGTACGATGGTTACCAGCGAATCATTTTCACTGATGCCGGAAGAAATGATACGCGTTTTCGGGCGGTAACGTACCCAAAAAGCCTTGTCCGTATTACAGTTTTCCTGCTTGGCCATCACAATCTGCGAATTTCCGGTCAACTGGCCATCTGGCGGGCGCATATAGAAACTAACAGTAAAATCGCTGGTGGAAAAAACATCGGCGAATGGTCCTACCAGAAAGATGGCGTCGCTGGTATCGGCAAAACGCATACAGGAGTCGCGCAATCCGCAAGCACATCCGATATTACCGATAAGGGCGCCACTGGAACCATTGCCGCTATCGTCGATGGCTTTACAGTCATCAAAGGAAAAATAGGCTTCGAGTTTGTCGGAAACCGTTTGGGCCCGCAGGCTCATGCAGGTTATTAAAAAGAGGACGAGGAAAGTTATACGCATTCTGATCGATCGAATTTTGGAACATAAACGCCTCGCACACAGTCTAAGTATGAATGCTCAAAAGACTTCACACACAAAACTCCTGACTGACGGACTGACGACTGTTGACTGACGACTGTTTACTTAAACAACTGATCCATTCCACCCGGCAAAAGGTTGCCCAGCAATTTGTTGCTTTCAGTAGCGGCTTCCTGACGGGCCAGTTCTAGTGCCCGGTTGAGTGCTACTACCAGCAAATCTTCCAGTTGCTCGCGGTCGCTCACATCCACTTTTGTAGGGTTGATGCGAATATTTTCGATGTGCAGGTCGGCGCCGGCTTTTACCGTGACAGCGCCATCACCGGCTTCTGCTTCTACGAAGATGCCGGCCAGTTTCTGTTGTAACTCTTCCTGCTGTTTTTGCAGATTGCCGAGGAGGTCTCCAAACATGGCGTGGTTGTTTTAAAGTTTAAAAATGCACCAGCGCTGCAAATTGCTGCACCCGCTTTTCAATCATGGCAGGTGTCAGGCCGCGCAGGCGCTCGATGCTGAATTTCTCGACACAAAATGAAGCCATGGCAGAGCCGTAAACAATGGCTCGTTTCATGTTTTTGAACGAAATATCATCGGTTTTTGCCAGCCAGCCGATAAAACCGCCTGCGAAAGTGTCGCCTGCGCCGGTTGGGTCTATCACTTCAGCCAGCGGCAGGGCCGGGGCAAAAAATATTTCCCCGCGGTGAAACAGCAATGCGCCGTGTTCACCTTTTTTAATAATGAGAAATTTGGGGCCCATTTTATGGATTACATGCGCTGCTTTCACCAAGGAATGCTCGCCGGAAAGTTGGCGGGCTTCTTCATCATTGATGGTCAGTACATCCACTTTTTTGAGCACTTTCATCAGGTCGGCCAGGGCTGTATCCATCCAGAAATTCATGGTATCCATCACCACGAGTTTGGGTCGGTGTTTCAGTTGTTTCAGCACCTGAAGTTGCACCTGAGGCGTCAGATTTCCCAACATCACATACTGCGCATCGCGGTAATGTTTGGGCAGAATCGGATTGAACGTAGCCAAAACATTGAGTTGGGTATCCAGGGTATCGCGTGTATTCAGATCGCGGTGGTATTTGCCCGCCCAGAAAAACGATTTTTCACCTTCCCGAATTTGAAGGCCATCCAGATCGACACCACGCTGCTTCATGTATTCCAGCATTTCTTCCGGAAAGTCATCGCCGATTACGGAAACGATGCGAACAGGCTTTACAAAGTAGGATGCGGCAAGAGAAATATACGTACAGGCGCCTCCTACCACACGGTGGGCATTGCCAAAAGGGGTTTCAATATTGTCGAATGCAACAGTGCCGACGGCAACTAAACTCATATTAGATCAGGTAAGGTAAAAAACAGAATTTCCATCTCGCACCGGATTGGAAGGCGCAAAGATGGGGTTTTCCGCAGGCATTCGGTAATGATTATTTGTCAAACCGGCATTTTCCATGCAACTTTGACATACCTGGGCTGTCATTGGGGCATTTGCACCTGCAATGCCCCGGCTCGCAGGGCGTATTCCTGTTTCATAAAAACAATGTATGCTGCCATGAAAACAATTGGTACATTTCTACTCTCGGCTTTCGTTCTCATGCCCTGGTGCCTGACACAGATATCGGCACAGCAAAACAGTCATTCCAAACAAGTCATTATCACCAAACATACCGTGGCGCCCGATGGATCGGAGCAGACCGAAACCATCATCAAAAAAGGAAAGGCTGCCGAGAATTTTGACGTGGAAGCATATCTCCGCGAAAACCGTTCTAAAAATTCCACCATCAATGTTCAGGTGGAAAATGAAAAGGGTTCGTCCAATACCTGTGTTTCGGATGGCAGCAATATCGGGACCAACAATTGCACGGCCGTCTGTGCTACTCCAAAGTTGCGTGGCATACTGGGTGTAATTGATGAGGAAGAAAATGGGAATAAACCGGGTGTTGTAGTGGGTATTCAGGAAAATTCGGCAGCCGACAAGGCCGGGCTGCAGGATGGCGACGTCATCATTTCCCTGAATGACACTCCTATGAATACGTTCGAAGAAGTGAGTAATTTTATGCAATCGACCAAGCCCGGCGACAAAGTGCGCATTGTGTACGAACGGGAGGGCAAACGTGCGAATACCGAAGCCACTTTGAGAGGCCAGCCCCGAAAGGTACTGGAAACATGGAAAACCAATCCCGACTGGATGGGCAGCCGCAACCAGAGAAAATGGAACTGGGACAATTACGATGTAACTATTCGTGAAAAAGACGCCTGCCTGGGCGTATACACTACTACCAGTCAAATAAATGACAAAAAGGGTGCGCAGGTAACCAATTTCACCGATCAAAGTGCTGCCAGGGAAGCCAAAATGGCTAAAGGTGATCTTATTCTTTCCATCGACGGCAAACCTGTACAGGATCAGGAAGCGCTCTGGAACGAAATTGCGCGCTACAAACCTGCCGAAGCAGTAAAGGTTTCTTTTATGCGCGATGGCAAAACCTTGCAGGTGGAAGCCACTCTTAAAGCCTGCCGCAACAAGCCTGATCAGACTTTGAATGCACAACCGGATCAGAATGCAGCCCCGGCAGGTCACCATAATGAGGGCAGGGTTATTACTATTTTGCGCAATGACGACACCCAGGCGCAGCAGCCTGCTCCCGCACCATCCGGAAAACAACTCAAACTGAATGCCTTCCGCACATTCCCCAACCCGACGAGCGGCAAGGCTACCATATCGTTTCAGGGAGAACCTGTGCCAACAATCGTTTCCATGTTTGATGCCTCCGGCCGCCAATTGTACCGCGAAGAAATCAATGCTTTCAATGGCGAATACCTGCAGGAGTTTGATCTCTCGGAATATGCGAAAGGCACCATTGTGGTGCAGGTACAGCAGGGGGAGAAGGTGCATTCGGAGCAGATCATTGTAAATTAGGGGAGTCCTGAGTCGTAAGTCCTGAGTCCTGAGTCTGTAGAGTATTCCTTACTATTTTTGGCATGTATTAGTTGGAATGCCGAGGGTAGTAAGGAGTACTCTACAGACTTAGGACTCAGGACTTACGACTCAGGACTTTTAGTGTTATTTTTGCCCCAAAAAACACTCTTGAAATGCACTTCCCATCCTGCATCTTTCTTTTGAAATACCCTGCCATATGATCAGTCAGGGTGTCATCTGGGGCATATCATTAAGTTTTATGATTGGGCCCCTGTTATTTTCCATTATCGAGGCTGGTATAGTACATGGGTTCAGGGCCGGATTGGCCGTAGCCCTGGGCATTTGGGTCAGCGATATACTGTATGTAGGCCTGGTGGTGAGCGGGATGGATGCACTGGCACAAATGACAGCCCTTCCGGGATTTAAAATGTGGTCGGGCGTGGCAGGCGCCTGTTTATTATCGGCATTTGGTATCGGCGCCTGGTTGAAAGCCGGGAAAAAAATGAAAAAGATAGAGACCGCCCTTGCCGATTCCGGAAAATCTTACAGCATTCCTTCCTACGTATTGCGCGGTTTTTTACTGAATACCGTCAATCCTTTTACCGTTTTTTTCTGGCTGAGCATCACTGGTGCGGTCATTATTCCCAATGGTTGGGATTCGGCAGAGGCACTGGTTTTTTTTGCAGGTATGCTGGGCACGCTGGTTGTTACGGATACCCTGAAAGCGTATGGCGCTCGGGAAATTCGCCGTTTTTTGACCCCTCAACACACCTTTTGGGTACAAAGAAGTATCGGGGCGCTGCTGCTGATATTCGGACTGGTGTTGCTGTTGCGGGTGTTCTAAACCGTGAAGTAGTTTCACAGAAGGGAAAATTGACGTATAAAAACAGTCTCATAACGTCGTTTTTAAGCAAATTTTCTAAAAAACTATTGCGACCCGCCCAAACTTTGGAATTTTGCACATAGAATATCTGCGAAACTCCCTCAACGGTAACTTCACCGCCTACATTTTTCAAAAACAATTGACCATGCGCCAATTTTTTCTACTAGTATTGGTTTTGGGTGCTGTGGCACAACTTGCTGCCCAAAATACCCCTGCACAGTTCTGGACGCCGCTGGCACCCGGGGCTGTTGCCCTCCCGCAAGCAACCAAGCGGGCTGCGCCTTCGCACTTCACCACGTTTCAATTAAACTACGACGCATTGGTGGCTGCCCTGCAACAGGCGCCGATGGAATTTACCCGGGCCGCTGCTACGGAAGCGATGGTGCTTCAGTTGCCTATGGCCAATGGCTCCATGCGGAGTTTCCGGGTAGTTGAATCGCCAATTATGGAGCCCGAACTCGCCGCCAAGTTTCCTGCCATCCACACCTATTATGGGGTGGCTATGGATAAATCGGGCGTATTCGTACGCCTGGGCGTGGGTTACCAGGGTTTTCATGCCTATTTCTTCGGCGATCAGAATGGCGCTCAATCCGTACGCCGCTATTCGGAAGAAAACAACAGCATTTATATCGCTTACAAAACTGCCGACCTGCCCGTAGACCCTGCGCTGGAAGGACAGTTGCGCTGCGGCGCCGACGATTTTGGCGTGTATATGCAGGATGGCCCGGCGCATGCCGAACATTTTGCTACCTCCGAACGTGGACTGGAACCCAAGCCGCTCAAGCGTTATCGTTCCGTGGTTGCGGCCCAGGGCGAATACAGCATATTCAATGGTGGAACAAAGCCGCTGGTGCAGGCTGCTATTGTAGAAGCCATGAACTACATTACGGCCATTCAGGAGCGCGACTTCGGGGTGCGTTTTGTATTGATTGGAAACAATGATGATGCTATTTTCCTCGATCCTGCCACAGACCCATATGAAGGTGAAAATGACCTGAATTCATGGATGAACCAAAATCCGGGTGCAGTAAATAACGCTGTGGGTGTGAACAACTTCGACATGGGTCATGCTTTCTGTCAAACCGGCGCAGGTGGCGTTATTGGCAAGGCAGCATTGGGTGGTATTTGTGACATTCTGAATAAGGCAAGGGCTGCTTCTTCGTGGTTTACGCCCAATAACGAAAGTTTTTACCTGACGGCCGCACACGAAATGTGCCACCAATTGGGCGGCAATCATACTTTCAGCAATTGCCCTCCAAACGCTGATGCTACCAATGCCAGCACTGCTTTTGAACCCGGTGGAGGTTCCACCATCATGGCATATACGTCTGCCTGTGGCAATCAAAATTTTCAAAACAACGAAGACCCTTATTACCACGTAGCCAATCTGGAAGAAGTGCTTAACTTTATTCAAAGTGCAGGCAATCTCTGTGGCGAAAACGTAGATGTAGGAAACAACACGCCAACTGCCAGCACGACCATACCACCGGTAGGCATGTACATCCCGATCAGCACGCCGTTTGTGTTGAGCGGAAGTGGTAGCGACCCGGATGGCGATGAACTGAGTTATTGCTGGGAACAATACGATCTGGGGCCAGTTTCCCCCATTGGCTCGCCTACGGGAAGCACACCCACTTTTAGGACGTTCCTGCCTACTTCCAGCCCGGTAAGGGTTTGCCCGCGCATGTCGAACATTATCAGCAACTCGCCTACGGCAACGGAAGTGCTGCCTACATACACACGCGTGCTGACATTCCGCATGACCGTGCGGGACAACCACCCCGGTTGTGGCGGCGTAGATTGGGTGCAGGTACGTTTGCAGGCAACAGATGCTGCCGGGCCTTTCCTCGTATCTTATCCGAACGAACTTGTTACATGGTATGCGGGCGAATACCAGACCGTTACATGGAATGTAGCGAATACCAATGGCGCACTGGTAAATTGCCAGACTGTCAATATTCACCTGAGCACCGACGGCGGCCAAACCTATCCGATTATGCTGGCATCTGGTGTGCCCAATACTGGCAGTTACTGCATTCAAGTGCCGAACATTACGTCGAATACTGCCCGCATTCGTGTAGAGGCTGCCGACAATATCTTTTTCGATATTTCAAATGCCAATTTCAAAATCCAACAGCCTACGGCTGCCGGATACACTATTTGTGGCGCGTTGAAAGACCAGGCTTGTTTGCCCAATGGATATACCACAGAAATTTCCACCGCTGGCGCGCTGGGCTTTAGCACACCCATCGATTTGTCCATCTCCGGCCTTCCAACAGGCGCTACGGCTACCTTCAGCCCCAATCCGGTGGCCCCAGGCAGCACCAGCCTGCTGACCATTGAATTTGCACAAGACCAGCCGGAAACAACCTTTACGGCGACGGTTCAGGCATCGGCAGGTACGACTCGCAGTTACGAACTGGTACTGACGACTGTCCGCAACGACTTCTCTGCTTTTGGTCTGCTGAGTCCTGCCGATGGCGCTTCCGGTATTAATATTTCGCCTCTTTTGACCTGGAATGGCGTGGCCGATGCCAACCTCTACGAACTGGAAGTGGCTACCAATCCGTCTTTCGAGGCTGCTACCATAGTGGTGTCTGAATACAACCTTGTCGACGACTCCTATGATATTCCAGGATTTTTGACAGAAGGCACGGCCTATTACTGGCGTGTGCGCCCGAAAAACGAATGCGGTACAGTAGCCTGGTCAGAGCCGTTTGTATTTATGACACAGGTACAATCCTGTCAGACTTTCTCGGCGACCGATTTGCCAAAAAACATTTCCAGCAATGGTACGCCTACTGTGGAATCTGTTATCAACGTACCATTTGGCGGGGCTGTCAGCGATGTGAATGTGAAGAAAGTACAGGGCAACCACAACTTTTTCAGCGACCTGGAAGTGCGCCTCGTGCGCCCGACCGGCGGCAACGTACTGCTGTTTAAAAACCGTTGCAGTTCCTACGCGGGTACTTTCAATATAGGTTTTGACGACGTAGCCAACGATGCTTTCGGATGCCCGCCGCCACAAACCGGTACGGCATACAAACCTACCGAAGCATTGAGCGCATTCAACGGCCAGGATGCTGCGGGCGACTGGATTTTGCGTGTAAAAGACAACGTAGCGAGCTCGGGCGGCCAGTTGTCTGCCTTCCAACTGGAATTGTGTTCCAACGTATCGCTGAATGGCCCGGTCATTGTAAACAACAATGTCCTGACCCTGACCTCCGGCAGCAACTCCGAAGTGTCTACCAGCCTGCTGAAAACGACGGATGCCAACAATACGGACGACCAGTTGCTGTACACCCTGATCACGATTCCTTCGTCCGGTGATGTGCAGAAAAACTGGACGGGCGCCATGAAAGTAGGTGATCAATTTACACAGACAGACATCAACAACGGCGCTATCCGGTATTTTGATTACGGATTCGGCTCAACCGATAATTTCCGCTTCTCCGTCATCGATGGCGAAGGCGGCCTGGCATCGGGTACTTTCACCATTCAAACGGAGGCTTCCGGTACGAAAGACCTGCAACGCCGCCTTTCCTTCGACCTGGCGCCCAACCCGGCGGATGAAACCGTTCGGATTTCTTTTGGCGAACTGCTTACTTCGGATGCCCACGTTGGTCTGTACAATGCTGCCGGACAGTTGATTCAAAGCCATATTATTTCCGCCGGAAATCAGATGCTCACGATGCGCATCGCCGATTTGCCTCAAGGCATTTATACCGTGCTGGTTTCTAATAGCCGCGCTACGGGAGTGAGGAAATTGATTAAGTCCTGAATTTAAGTCCTGAGTCCTGAGTCCTAAGTCCTAAGTCCTAAGTCCTAAGTCTGTAGAGTTGACCAATTGCTTTTGGCATTGTTGTATGTAAATGCCAAAAGCAATTGGTCAACTCTACAGACTTAGGACTCAGGACTGTCGACTCAGGACTTATTATTCCCAGGCATCCCATTCCCTCTTTTTCGCGTCATACCTTTCAATGCGTCTTTTCAAGCCGTAAACAATGCTTTTATGATAAAAACGAGTGTCTTGTTGCTGCTGGCAAGTAGTGCAATGATGTGCTGCATGAGCGCATGTTCAGGTTCTGTTGAAAAAGTGGAACACCGCAATGAAAGAGGGCAACTGGAACGCTTTGAACGCCGGAAAAAGGATTTTGCCAAAGAAGGTTTGTACCAGCGTTTTGATGAAAAGGGGGTGTTGCTGGAGGAAGCGCATTACAAAAATGACACGTTGGACGGGGAGCGCAAGTATTTTTATCCAGGCGGAAAATTGGAGAGTGTAGAGCATTACAGCAATGGAGTGTACCATGGGAAGTACCAGAAATACTACGATTCCGGGGCATTACAGGTAGAACAGGAGTTTGTAAATGGCGCATTGGAAGGAGTAAGTACAGCCTACTACCCAAATGGCGCTGTAAAAGAGAAAGTAACCCTGGTGCACAACGAAGAGAATGGGCCTTTTACGGAGTATTATGAAAATGGCCAATTGAAAGCAGAAGGCAGGTACGTTCCGGGCGAAGATTTCCCCATGGAACAGGGCGAATTGAAAGAATACGATGAAACAGGCCAATTGATTCGGATCGCCGACTGCCAAAGCGGTATTTGCCGAACCAGGTGGAAAAAGGAATAATTCCAATCATATTTTAACCATGAGACAAACCATACGCGGCTATCACTTTTACCTTTTTTGCATACTGTTATCTGTACGGGCATTTGACGCACAGGCGCAGGTGACCGGCGGCCAGCACGTATTCAAATTGCTGACACTGTCGCCTTCGGCACGTATGACGGCACTCGGTGGAACACAGATTACTGTGAAAGACGACGATGTGGCCCTGGCTGCTGCCAACCCGGCAGCCCTGAATGCCGGTATGGACGGACGGCTTACGCTGAACCACAATTTTTTCCTGAAAGACATACAACATGGCTACGTAGCCTATGCCCACCACCTGCCACGCATCGGGTTTACCATTCAGGGCGGTGTGCAGTATATGAACTATGGCGACATCAAACAGGCCGACGAGTTTGGGAATGTAACTGGAATGGTGAAGGCTTCCGAAACGACCTTTACTCTGGGGGCTGCCCGGCCCCTGACCGACAGGCTATCGCTGGGTATGAATGTCCGGTTCGGCGTATCAACCCTCGACTTGTATCAGTCGTCCATGCTCTCGGCCGATGCTGGTTTTTTGTATACCGATACAGCCCATTTGATTTCAGCCGGACTGGTATTGCGCAATGCAGGTGTGCAATTGGCCACCTACAACGGGCTGCGCGAAGACCTGCCTTTCGACCTGCAACTGGGATTCAGCAAGCGCCTTCGCTACCTGCCGTTTCGCCTCACTGTAATTGCGCACCACCTGCAGGAATGGGATATACGTTACGACGATCCGAATGCCGAGTCGGACGACGTGTCGTTGTTTGGCGAAGAAACGACCAAAAAAGGTGCACCTGGTGTAGACAACTTTTTCAGGCATTTGATTTTTAATGGTGAGTTTCTGCTGGGCCGCAACGAAGGATTCCGCATCCGGTTTGGCTACAACCACTTGCGCCGCAGAGAATTGTCGGTCAACAATTACCGAAGCCTGGCCGGATTTTCGGGTGGAATCGGCCTGAAAATCAACCGTTTCCGGGTAGATATGGGATATGGCTCCTATCACCTGGGCGGCGGCGTGGTACATTTCAGCGTAGGTACCAACCTGAAAGAATTTTTCTAGAACTGTCAGTCTGTTTTTGCAAGCAAAGCCTGTAACTAATTGGTTCCCACAGACTTTGATATTATTGCTATTGCCTTTTCGCATAAACAGCCTATCTTTGTTGAGGTTTTTCGGCTCATAAACAGGATGCAACCAATGCTGCTTCGCCGGTGAACCTCACACTATGCCCATAGACATTATTTTTCTGGCAGTTTTTGCTTACGGTTTCTGGATCGGCTATTCCCGCGGGATTATTGGCACCGTTTTCAATTTTGCAGCCTACCTGTTCGGAGTGGTATTTGCTTTTAAAATAACGCCGACTACCACAAAAATCCTGGAATCACTTTTCCATTCTGATAACCCGTCGATGTTTCTGGCGGCTTTCGTCGTCAACCTGATTTTTATCATGTTCATTTTGCGGCAGGCAGCCAAAGGAATGGAGTCGGCATTTCAGGCTGTATACCTGGGTGTCATCAACCAGACCGCCGGCGGTGTACTCATGGCGGGCTTTGGTGTCGTAGTGTATAGTATTCTAGTGTGGTTTCTGGTACAGGTGCGTTTTTTGAACGACGAAACCCTGTCAGAATCAAAGACATATCCTTTACTAAAAGACTTGCCCTCCAAAGCGAAAGCCATTGCAATTCGTGCCAAACCATTTGCAGAAGATATTTGGGGCTATTCTATGAACTGGATGGATCGGGTAGAGCAATACGGCGTTCAGAAAACGGCCACCAAACCCAATATTTACAAAGTGCCCGACGATGGAAAAGCCATCGATGAAGATGCGCCCGAACCGGCCACCAATACCCAGCCAACCTATCAGGAAGACAGTGACGGGATAGAGGAATGAAAGTATTGCTGCTGGATAATTACGACTCTTTTACCTATAATTTGTACGATTACCTGCTCCAGACCGGGGTGGAGTGTATGGTGCATCGGAATGATGCCTTTTCGCTAAAGGGCTTTGAAGAACTTGATTTCCAGGCAATTGTGCTTTCTCCCGGTCCCAAGCGCCCTGCTTCGGCGGGTCAAATGATGCCTTTGTTGCAGCGCTTTATCGGCAAAGTACCCATACTTGGCATTTGCCTGGGGCATCAGGCCATCGGCGAGTATTTCGGCGCCCGGCTGGTAAAAGCGCGGGTGCCTATGCACGGCAAAACCAGCGTTATCAGGCACCTCGATCATCCGCTTTTTGAAGGCATTCCTGAATTTTTGCAGGTGATGCGATACCACTCGCTGCTGCTCGAATCACTGTCGGGCACACCACTTCTGAGCATCGCAAGTTGCCCTGAAAATGAGATCATGGCGCTCGCACACCCGACGTTACCCGTTTGGGGCGTACAGTTCCACCCCGAATCTATTCTTACAGAATACGGCATTGATTTGCTTCGCAACTGGGTGAAAATGGCTGCTGCTGTTACAGCCCATTAATATTTTGAGGTTTCTGAGTATCATTGCGCACTTTCAACGGATATCCTTATGAAAAACACCTGGAAAATACTGTTCGGCATTGCCTGTATTGTGCATTTGCTTGCCTTGTTGTTGCGCCAACCGGGACTTGCATTTGTCAGCAAGCCATTGCTCATGCCATTGCTGGCACTTTGGTTTGCTTCCGAAACAAAAACCAATCGTTATGTTAGCCGTGTGTGGATCGCAGGACTCATTTTTTCCACTTTCGGAGACGTACTGTTGATGTTTACAAAAGGCAGTGGCGAAATATTTTTCGTATTGGGCCTGGCGGCTTTTTTGATGGCACACCTGTTTTACATCAGTGCGAGTTGGCGGATTTTGCAGGGGCGGACAGGTTTTTTGCGCTCGTATCCTGTGTGGACACTGCTCCCCCTGGCGTATCTGGCTGTGTTGCTCTGGATTTTGTGGCCCGGCGTACCGGCTGGGTTGAGGGTACCTGTAGCGGCTTACGGACTGGTTATTACGACAATGGCATTGAGCGTGCTGCAATTGCGGACACATATTCCGGACGGCCATTTCCGGCTAATGATGCTGGGCGCGGTGTTGTTTGTTCTATCGGATAGTTTGCTGGCGCTGGATAAATTTGCGGGTGTGCCTGCCGTGCCGCTTTCGATCATGGCAACCTATATTTTTGGACAGGTATTTATGACCATTGCAGTGATGCGGGTGTTAAATCAAAAATCATAAAATGTTCAAAATCAGCACGATGGAACGTTTTTGCGCTTTCTGCTTTTATATAACACTGCTTTGCATCACTGCCAGTACATGGGGTTGTGGCAGTTCGGAAACGCCGCTCGACGCCAAAACCCGCGAGGCCATCGACTCCCTGTCGACGGCTGAAATCCGATTGCTGCGGGTCGAACTCGACAGCCAGTGTCAAATGGCTCGAGTAACGCAAATGCCCCAGTTGGTAGATTCCATCAAACAGGTGCGTCTGCGTGAAATTCAGGAACAATTGAAAACGGTGCCAAGGTGATTTGGGGATTTTTGGTGTTTTGGTGTTTTTGTGTTTTGGTGTTTTAGTGTTTTGGTGGTGCGTTGCGCCAGGTATTTTCGATATTTTTAATGCATAAATGAACCACTCATGCCAAGGGTCGAACTACCAAAACACCAAAACACTAAAACACCAAAACACTAAAATCTCATTCCTTCTGCAAAAAACTCCCTGTTTCCCAGTCTACGATGTAATGATTGGCTTTGGTCATTTCGGAAGCGATGAGCGCGCCAATCAGTCCAAAAGATGCCTGGCCGATGGCCATGTTGCTCAACTTCTTGTCGTAGTCGACACCATTGAACTGGAACAGGTTGCCGGGTAGTTTTTCCAGTTTGTAAAATGTACCGAACTGGTTGATATACATGTCTTTACCATCGCAGAAACCCCATAACCTGTCATCGGGTTTTACCTTCCGAAACTTTCCCTTTTTTCCTTCGATGAGCAAAATTCTTTTGTCGCCGTCCATTTCATAGTCGATGGGCAGGCGCGGGTTGTTGTTTCTGAAATCCGTGAAGTTTTTGTACGCCCCGGCGGTCAACTGCCCCTCGGTTAGAATACGCGGTGTGATGCGTTGGGATATTTGTTCCAGTGTCATGTCGGCCGGCAAGGCATCTGTTTTTTTCCAGTCGACGGAGTCCTGCAGGTAATCGACGGCGCTTTGCAGGGCAGCACGGAGGTTGTCGTCGTGGTATTTGGTTACATTGGTGCCCAGGCCTTCCGTAAATCGGAATTTGCGGTCGCCCAGCGAGGCGTATTGTTCGCCTTTCCGCAGAAAAAATTCGAAGTCTACCGCTACACGTGCGCCTTCAAAACCGCCGACATTGATTTCCTCCCACAGCCCGAGCCTACTCACCCGTAGCAATACATCGGGCAAACCCGACTCCGCTGGTATTTTGGAAGTAAAATATTGATACAGAACAGGTTCCAATGAACCGCTCAGGATAATGGGCTCTTTCCTATTGCCAAGCCCCAGCCGCGCAATCCCCAAACGAGTCGTGTCGTATCGCGCGTCAACTACCTGTACAATATTAAATCGGCGTTTGCCCACATCGAGGCGCGATTTGTTGAGTTCGATGACCTTTTGCGCCTGCGCAGGAAATTGCAGCGCCAGAAAAAGGAATAAAAAAGTCTGCGTAAGTTTTTTCATGACAAGGGAAAAATGGGTTGGTATTGGATATGTGGAAGATGCACGAAAAGCAATTCTGGTTGGTTGATACTGCTATACCCTCACAAAAACGATCAAAAAAATATTTGCATGATTCATCAAAACGATTTTATCTTTGCATCATTGTACTGATACACTAATACATTTTTTCAATGCATACTGCCACCGTTCGATTGCCTTATTCAGACGCCTTGCCGCTTTATCGTCACCTGCAAGGCCAGGGCCCTACCTGTTTGTTCGAATCAGCTTCGGCGGTCGACAAGTCGAGCCGTATGTCGGTGATCGGTTTTCAGCCGACGCTGGAACTGACGGGCAAGGACGAGCAACTGAGCGTACGCTTGCTTGATGCGCGCGGGGTAGTTTTTTATGATTTTATCAAAACGGAATTTGCCTCTTTTTTGGAGTCGGAGCGAGAAGGTCGAATGTTGTTACACATTCCGAAACTGCCTTTTTTCGGCTCGGAAGAGGATCGACTCGATCGACAAAACATCGTACAGCCCTTGCGCCGTACGCTGGAGCATTTCAAAACAGACGACAAGAATTTCATGGGTTTTTATGGTGCGCTGGCGTACCAGTTTGTGTATCAATTTGAAGATATGCAGCATTGCAAGCCTTGCCCTGAGCCGGATTTTCATCTTTTTTTGTTTGATAACATATTGCTGTTCAACCACTTAACGCAAGACCTTACGCTCTATGTAACCCGTGAATCGCAAGAAACCGCCCAGTCCGAACTCGAACTACTACACCAATACCTGTATGATCCGCAAACCGCAGGCGTCGGGGCGATGGAACCACTGCACATTGGAAAATTTGTGCAGACACCCGACGACGAGACCTTTAAAAAACAGGTGGCCCACGGTATCCAGTTGTGTCACGAGGGCGAGTTGCTGGAAATTGTGCTGAGCCGCAAGGTGACAGCGCCGGTTTCCGGCAACCTGCTGCCTTTGTACGAACGTTACAAGGCCATTAATCCATCCCCCTACCTTTTCTTCTTTGATTTCGGCGACGAAACACTGCTGGGAGCAAGCCCTGAACTGATGCTCCGCTACGAAAACGGCCGCGCTACCCTCCGGCCAATTTCGGGCAGCGTACGCCGCTCCGGCGACCCCATCGAAGATCACCACCTGATGATGGAACTCCTGAACTCGCCCAAGGAAAATTCGGAACTGGATATGCTGATCGACCTCGGCCGCAACGACCTGGCGCGCATCTGCAAACCCGGCATCGAGATAGATCAATATCGCATCATCGAAAAATACTCCCACGTAACCCATACCGTTGCCCAGGTGAGCGGCGTACTCGAAGAGCGTTACTCAGGTTTCGATGCCCTCATCGCCAGCCTCAATGCAGGCACCCTCACCGGCGCGCCGAAAATAGCAGCCATGGAGTACATCGAACAGATCGAACAGCACACACGCGGCTACTACGGCGGCAGTATCGGCTGGTTGCTGCTCAATGGTGATGTGAACACAGCCATCACCATCCGGACGGCCCATGTGCGCGACGGATTGCTCTCTTTCAGCGCTGGCGCCACGCTTTTATACGAATCGGTGCCTGAAAACGAATTGAAAGAGACAAAAATAAAAGCCGGTGCGTTTATGGCAGCGGTTGAGGGTGTTATGAGTTGATTTCTATCTAAATTCGAATAAATTGTCGAATCATTAGAAGATTTATAAAACAATAATTCAAGGCAGTTTTTGAAACTTTCCAACCCAGGTTCGCTTATTATCTGTAAGCTGCACCAGATACAGGCCGGAGGGCAGCGTGGAAATGTCCAGTTCCTTCGAAATCGACAAATTCTGGTTGCGGGACACGTATGTTTTTCCACTGATGTCATGGATACGCACCCATATTTCACCTTCCAGATTGGCTGCTTGAATGCGCACAAAATCCTGGGCCGGATTGGGCACGACAGCGAGCGGGAATGTCGAGGCGGGCGCATGCGTGGCAGTAAAAAATGCGTCGGAAGTAAGCGTTCCCCAAACTGTATCGCCCTGGATGAGGGCGCCTGTCAGTGTTTCATGAAAACTATTGTCGATCACCCTGATATCGAGTTCCACCCTGCCGAGCCCGCTGCGATAGTCTTCAAAATAACGGCGCCATTCACAGTTGGTGCCGTTTTGATGGCAGCAACCTCCCGAAGGGTCAGGCAATGGAATGTAACTTTCCTGAAAATCATTTGAGCCCGGAAAAACAGCGCATTCAAGTTGTTGGCCTGGCGCCGTTACCTTGCTTCCAATTTTTTTTCCGCTGGCAAATGCTGTGCAATAGGAAGTTTCGTCGGAAAAATAGGACGAGAGTGCGACCTGCTGTCTGTTGTACGCATCGGCGTTGGGATAAACACTTTTTTTGAAGTCGAGCCAGGCGGTGTCGTGCTTGTAGTTAAGGCCAAATGGCGGACTGGTATAAATGGTTTTTACACGGCGATCAACCAGGTAGCGGAATTCATCCTGCAACACTTCTTTTTGCAATATGTACCATTTGGAAAAACGGATAAGCCCGCTTCCAAACATAGACTGCTGTAAATGCCATTCAAAAACATCTCCGGGCTGAAAATCAAACAAGCCATCGAATCCGAGTGCTTTTTCACCCAGATTGCGGGTTTCGATACCAACAAGTTGCAAGCGTTCTGTAGTGAAAAACAAATCTCGTGCATCAACAATGCCGTGGTTTTTACTGAAGACCCACTGTACGCCATTGCTGAATTGAATAGTCTTGATCGAGTCCGGTTCTCCCAAAACCATGCTCGCCTCTTTGGATACAACCGAGGCTGTTAGCAAGGGCGTACTACTGGCCGTCCAACTACTCCCTGGCTCGGTAAGAGGGAAAAGAGTGATTGCACCGGTATTGTATAGTTGCGAAAAGAATGTACATCGGCCGTTGGGCTTTTTGGTCATCGTTTGGCCCAAAAACTGCCCCGCACCACTGGAAACCGTAATTAAATTCAGGTTTACATTGTCAACAAATACAATTCTGTTGAGGTAAAACACGGTGTCGGTTCCATTGACTTTTATGGAGTCAATTCTAATCGTGTGCGTAACGTAACTCGAATCCAGGGCCCGGAAATGATACACATCGCCCGGCACTACCGGCATCCAGTTTTGGGCAAAAAGAGTAGCGGAAATGCAAAGCAGGAAGGGAAGGAGAAGGTTTTTCATCGGCGTGATTCTTTAGTGTGAAGGATTTTACGGGTAAAAATGTTATGATTACCTTTTCCGATGGTACTTAATGTACTTTTTGAAACTTTCCGGCCCACATTTGCTGCGTGTCGATTACCTGCACCAAAAAAGCGCCGGAAGGCAAAACAGAAATATCAAGCCTGGTACCTGGTGCAATGTTCAGGGTTTGCTGCACAAAGGTTTTTCCACTTAAATCAGTAATTTTCACCACAAACTCTCCTTCCGGGTTTGCCATATTCAGGTAAATAAAATCCTCGGCAGGATTAGGCATTACAAGCAGGGGCTGGGGTTGAGTGGGCGCATGCGTGGAAGTAAAAAACCAGTCGGGTGAAATAGCGCCCCAGACGGTATCGCCCTGGATAACAGCACCAAGGAGTTGTTCATGGTTATAGCCATCAATATAACGTTCGATAAACCCTACTCTCCCCAACCCGATCCGGTATTCCTCATAATATTGGCCTTCTTCGCATTCGAAAGTGGCTATGTTGCAACAAGCGTTGCTCTCACCGGCATAGTAATATTCATTCAGGTTGTTTCCTGCGGGCAAAACCGGACATTGCACAGGCTGCCCGGAAGCATAAGGCTTACTGCCTATTTTTTTTCCTTGTTCAAAAGAAGTGGCATAACTGGAACGATCTGCAAGCCACAGATAAACATTCTCATGGTTGTATGCATCTGCTAAAGGATAGAGATCTCTATAAAATCGAATCCACAAAGTATCTGCCTTGTAAGCAATTCCGGAAGGTAATGGCCCGCCGCCAAAAGAATATTTTTGTTTCCTGTCAACGAGGAAAGCGTAGTAATCAGGCTGCAATTCTTTTTCTAAAATCAGGCATTTGCTCGTACTGAAATTTCCAATCCCAAACCCTTCATGATACTCGTACCATTCAAAAATATCGCCAACATTAAAACCAAAAAAATTATCAAAATAAAGAGGTTGTTCGCCCAGTGAGCGCGTCTCAATACCGACCAGCATGGGGCGCTGAGATGAAAAAAACGGATCAAGGGCTTGAATCACTCCATGGTTTTTACTCAAAATCCATGTGGCGCCATTGCTGAAAAGGATGGTTTTTAGTGAATCCGGCTCACCAAGAACCATTCCTGCTTGAATGGATAGTATTGTAGCAGTGACATTTGAATCGGGTACAGCAATCCATGTATCATTCACTGCTGCCAAAGGCCTTATTTCTATTTCGAGGGAACTGGACGACCGATGGTATAAAAGCATCAGACTTCCATTGGGTTTTTTGGTCATAGTTTCACCCAAAAACTGACCAAGGCTGTTTTCAAAAATGAAAACATTGGGGTCTATATTGGTCGTTTCTATTACCCGGTTTAAATAAAACACACTGTCTTCTCCCACCTTTTTCACCGAATCCACTCTGATCGTGTGCGTAACGTAACTCGAATCCAGGGCCCGGAAATGATACACATCGCCCGGCACTACCGGCATCCAGTTTTGGGCAAAAAGAGTAGCGGAAATGCAAAGCAGGAAGGGAAGGAGAAGGTTTTTCATCGGCGTGTCAAGTTTTAGCCAAATATAACCTTCCATCATTTTCCAGCTGCTTTTATTCCCCCAAATCGTCAGTTTTTAGCAAAAACACCTGCCCGCATGGCCAATGCCCAGCCTTCCTCGATGGCGCGTTTGGCGTCGAGTTCGCCGGCTTCCTTGGCGCCGCCGATGAGATGCACAGGAATGCCCACTGCCTGCAAGGGCTCCTGCAATGCCCGCAGCGAATGTTGCCCTGCACACACCACAATGTTGTCCACCTCCAGCACCTGCGCCTGGCCTTTTACGGTGATGTGCAACCCGGCGTCGTCAATTTTATCATATTGCACTTCCGACCACATCCGAACGCCGCGGTTTTTGAGTGTCAGGCGGTGCGCCCAGCCGGTGGTTTTGCCCAGGCGGTCGCCCACTTTGCCTTTGGAGCGCTGGAGCAGCCAGACTTCCCTTGGCACCTGTTCCTTGACGGCGGGCATGAGGCCACCCCGCTGGCGATATTGCGCGTCGATGCCCCATTCTTCGCGGTAGGCCTCCACAGGCGCTTGTTCGTGGCCAGGGTCGGTCAGAAAAACCGACACGTCGAAACCGATGCCGCCCGCGCCGATGACGGCCACTTTTTTGCCCACCGGCTTGTTGTGCAGCAAAACGTCGATGTACGACAATACTTTGGGGTGTTCGATGCCTTCAATTTGGGGCACCCGCGGACTAACGCCGGTAGCCAGCACCACTTCCTGAAAACCCTGTTGTATCAGAAAATCGGCATCCACACGGGTATTGAGGTGCAGATGAACGCCGTTTTTTTCGATCATTTTACCAAAATACCGCAGCGTTTCGTAAAATTCCTCTTTCCCCGGAATGCGTTTGGCCATGTTGAATTGTCCGCCGATTTCATTGGAGGCTTCGAATAAATGCACTTCATGGCCTAGCGCCGCCAGTTCGGTAGAGGCTGAAAGTCCGGCAGGCCCGGCGCCTACCACGGCAATTTTTTGGGAAGTAGCAGGTGGGGGCGGCACCGATAGGGTGCCTTCTTTACAAGCGCGCGGGTTGACGAGGCAACTGGCGTCTTTGCGCTGGAAAATATGATCGAGGCAAGCCTGGTTGCAAGCGATGCAGGTATTGATGTACTCGGCGCGGCTCTCTTCCGCTTTTTTCATAAAATAAGGATCGGCGAGCAAAGGGCGGGCCATCGACACCATATCGGCATAGCCTTCGCGCAGAATTTCCTCGGCTTTTTCCGGCGTATTGATGCGGTTGGTGGTGATGAGCGGAATGCGTAGTTTGCCCATCAGGCGCTGCGTCACCCAGGCGTAGGCGCCACGCGGCACCATGGTAGCGATGGTGGGTATGCGCGCTTCGTGCCAGCCGATGCCGGTATTGAGCATGGTGGCCCCGGCCGCTTCGAGTGCCAGCGCCAACTGCTCCACTTCTTCCCAGGAAGAGCCTTCTTCCACCAGATCGAGCATGGAAACGCGGAAAATGACAATAAAATCCTTGCCGGCTTTTTCCCGTACGCGACGCATCACTTCCAGCGGAAAACGCATACGGTTTTCAAAAGAGCCACCCCAATCGTCGGTACGTTTATTGGTGCGCGGCGCAATGAACTGATTGATCAGGTAGCCTTCGCTGCCCATGATTTCCACGCCGTCGTATCCGGCGTCGCGGGCCAGGGCGGCACAGGTGCCGAAATCGTCGATGGTAGCCTTCACCAGTCGGCCGCTCATTTCCCAGGGTTTGAATGGTGAAATGTGTGCCCGGATGGCGGATGGTGCCACGAGCAGCGGGTGTGCAGCATATCGGCCTGCGTGCAGAATTTGCATACAAATTTTGCCGTCTTCGGCATGTACGGCCGAGGTGACGGTGCGGTGATGCGCCACTTCGCTGCGCGCACTGAGTTTGGCGCCGAAGGGGATGAGCCAGCCTTGTCGGTTGGGCGAAATGCCGCCAGTCACCATAAGCCCGATGCCGCCTCGGGCGCGTTCGGCAAAATAGGCCGCCAGCGCTTTCATACCGTCCTTGTGTTCTTCCAGGCCGGTATGCATGGAGCCCATGAGGACGCGGTTTTTCAAGGTGGTGAAACCCAGGTCGAGGGGGCGAAAAAGATTTGGGTAGGTCGGGTGCATATAATAAAAGGTGTGATGGAAGCCGGGAGAATGAACAGCACAGGTAAAGGTGAAAAAAAATACCTTACGGAGAAAACATCGATGAAAAACAACTTTCCTGTTTTTTCAAAAATGTTTGCTAACCTTGCCAGACTAAAAGCAAAACGAAATATTTCGCCATGAGTACAACACCGTCGTCGTCGGGCCGCAACCCATACCTGGTTCCTTTTGCCCTGGTGTGCAGCCTGTTTTTTCTGTGGGGAATTGCCAACAGCCTCAACGGCTCGCTGATCCGCCATTTTCAGTTTGCCCTCGATCTGAAGCGCTGGCAGGCAGGTATCGTCGATTCGGCATTCTACTTCGGATATTTTGTGATGGCCATCCCGGCGGGTATTTTTATGCGTAAATGGGGCTACAAACGCGGCATTTTGGCCGGATTGCTGCTGTACGCCGGCGGCGCCCTGCTGTTTTATCCGGCTGCCGACGTGCGGGTGTACGCTTTTTTCCTGTTCGCCTTGTTTGCCATTGCATCGGGACTTGCGTTTCTGGAAACGGCCGCCAACCTGTACGTGACTGTTTTGGGTGACGCCAAAGAAGCGGAGTGGCGCATCAATTTTGCGCAGTCTTTCAACGGCATCAGTATCATTCTTGGGCCTATCATTGGCAGCCTGTTTATTTTTTCCAAAAAGGAATACAATGCTTCCACATTGGCCATGATGACACCCGAGCAGATCCAGGCGGCGCGGGTAGAAGAAGCGCTTTCTGTGCAGGGGCCGTATCTCACGATCGCGATCATTGTGGCGGCTGTAGCCGTATTATTTGCACTGACAAAAATGCCGGAAATCGGCAAGGAAGAGGAAGCCGCAGAAGGTAATGTGAGCATTTTTAGTCTGCCAGGCCGCTACCGCCACCTGGCGCTGGGCATTTTGGCGCAGTTTGCCAATGTAGGCGCGCAGGCTACTCTGTGGGGCTATTTTGTCGATTTCAAAATGGATTTTGCTGCCAATGACCATATCGGCGTGGCGCTTGGCTATGCCGATTTTATCAACAAACTGGTGGGCGACGCGGGAAATATGACGCCGGAGAGAATAGCCGGTTTTCACGCATCTTTTGCACTCGTGTTGTTTATGCTGGGCCGTTTTCTGGGCACCTGGCTGATGAGCCGCTACGAGCCGCGCAAGGTGTTGCAGTGGTATTCCATGGCCGCGGTAGGCCTGGTGGTGCTGGCATTTGCTACGGGCGGCACAACGGCTATTTTGTGCATTATGCTCACATATTTCTGCCAAAGTATCATGTTCCCGACCATTTTTGCGCTGGCCACCAAAGGGTTGCCGCCTGCCGAAGCCAAACTCGCCTCTTCGCTGGTCATCATGGCCATTGTAGGCGGCGCGGTGATGCCGCCCATTGCAGGACTGTTGTCGGGCGCTGGTGGTATGAAAATGGCCCTGCTGGTGCCGCTGCTCTGTTTTTCCTTCGTGGTGTATTATGTAACCAACGGCTACCGCGTCAAACAACAGGTGTTGTAAATGCTGGCTGTATCGGTCAAAAATCGGATGGAAACGATGCTGGGCGCGCCGATTGGCGTTGTCAGGGCTGTTTCCGGCGGCGATATTCACCAGGCATATCAACTACACACAAAAGAAGGCGGACAATGGCTGGTAAAAACCAACCGGCATGCGCTGGCAGCCGATATGTTCCGAACGGAGGCGCAAGGCCTGGCGCTGCTAGGCGCCTCTCGGGTTATCCGTACGCCCCGCACGTTGGGGCATGGCATCACGGACGACGGCTACGGCTATTTGTTGATGGAATTTATCGAATCCGGCTATAAAAACCGCTTGTTCTGGGAAAATTTTGGGCGCTCATTGGCGAATCTGCATGGCAATACTTCGGCCCAATTCGGTTTTGCGCACCACAATTTCATCGGCTCTTTGCCGCAGTCGAATACCCGGCACGCCACCTGGGAATCGTTTTATGCCGAGGAACGCCTGTGGGTGCAAATGCTGCCTGCCTGCGAAAAAGGTTATTTCACAAAAACGCATGAAAACCAACTGGATGGGCTGTGCCGCAAACTGGCGTCCATTTGCCCCAAAGAACCGCCAGCACTGACGCATGGCGACCTGTGGAGCGGCAATTTTTTGTGCGATCCCATCGGGCAGGCGGTGCTCATCGACCCGGCGGCGGCTTTTGCACACCGGGAAATGGATTTGGCGATGAGCCGGCTGTTCGGCGGATTCGATACTGCTTTCTACAAAGCATACGAGGAAGCCTGGCCGCTGGAAGCAGGGTTTGAAAAACGCCTGGAAGTGTATCAGTTGTACTACCTGCTGGTACATGTGAATTTGTTTGGAGGTGGGTATGTGGAGCAGGTGAGGGAGATTTTGCGGAGGTGGGGGTAGAGGGCGTTACGGATAAGCGTTAAAAACTTATTGTTTAAAATTTAGGAAAGGGTATCTTTGTGCACCTATGAGCAGTTCGCATCCATATAGCCCGATTGAAGTAAAAACAGACTTATTGCTCGGCGATAGCCGGGAAATCCTCACACAGTTGCCCGACAACTCCGTCGATCTGATTTTCACCTCTCCACCATATGCCGACCAGCGAAAAAGCACATATGGCGGCATACACCCCGACAAATATGTGGAGTGGTTCCTTCCTGTTTCAGAGCAACTCCTTCGGGTGCTGAAGCCTACTGGAACCTTTGTGCTGAACATAAAAGAAAAAGTGGTAGAAGGTGAACGCAGTACCTATGTAATGGAATTGATCATAGCCATGCGGAAACAGGGTTGGCTGTGGACCGAAGAATTCATTTGGCACAAAAAAAACTGTTATCCTGGAAAATGGCCCAACCGGTTTCGGGATGCCTGGGAACGGCTCCTGCAATTTAACAAGCAGAAGCATTTTAATATGTACCAGGATGAGGTAATGGTTCCAATGGGCGATTGGGCCAAATCGCGACTCAAAAACCTAAGTGATACAGACAAAATGCGCGACCCTTCTAAAGTCGGTAGTGGTTTTGGCAAGAACATTTCAAATTGGGTAAACCGCGACAAAGCGTATCCTACCAACGTACTGCACCTGGCTACCGAATGTAGCAATAAAAATCACAGTGCCGCTTTCCCGGAGGAATTGCCGGAATGGTTTATTAAACTCTTTACAAAAGAAGGTGATATAGTACTTGATCCATTTATGGGATCCGGAACTACCAATATCATAGCGCAAAGGTTGCGCAGGGATTCTATAGGTATAGAAATTATGCCGGAATATTACGATATGGTAAAAAAACAAATAGAACCCCTTCAATTATTCCTGTTAGACGCCAGACCAACTGAATATGAAAGCACTAAACCCGGCCGACGTAAAACAGTACGTTGAGAATAACATTGAGACCTTCCACAAGAAACGTATTTCTTCCTTGAAAAAATTGAAGTTGAATACGGTACTTCGCAAGAAAAATCCATATCTCTTCAGAGCAAAATACCTGCTCACGGCAGAACAAATTATCCGCAGTCTCACAGATGCCTTTATTTCTTCCAATGAAGAAACCATTTTTGGCGATTGGCTGGAAGGCCTGGCTATTTTTATTAATGGGAAGGTATACGAAGGGCGAAAATCGGGTATCACCGGCGTAGACCTGGAATTTGATAAAGGTGGTATTCGATACATTGTCAATATAAAATCTGGGCCTAACTGGGGCAATTCCAGCCAAATCAAAAAAATGCGGGATGATTTTAAGTCTGCTATCAAAACCCTGAGAACCAGCGGCTCCGGAGTTCAGGTGGTTGCTGTAAACGGCTGTTGCTATGGGAAAGATAACCATCCCGACAAAGGAGATTATTACAAATACTGCGGACAGGAATTTTGGGCATTTATTTCCGGCAACGAAAACCTGTACACAGAAATTATTGAACCACTAGGGCATAAAGCGCAAGAGAAAAACGACGCATTTCAGGAGGAGTATGCCAAGATGATCAACCAGTTCACGCTCCAGTTCGGCAAGGATTTTTGCAAATCTGACGGCTCTATTGACTGGCCAAAATTAGTGGCGTTTAATTCGGGTAAAAACCGCTGATCTCCCTACTTCTTCCTCTCCGTCACAAAAATCAGCAACTCGCGCATGGCCCTCCGAGCCTCGCTGTCCGGCAGCGTTTCCAGCAGGTCGAAGGCTTCCTGGCGGAAGCGATACATGGCTTGTTCGGAATATTCGATGCCGCCGCTGTTGCGCACAAACTCGATCACTTCGGCCACTTTTTCGGTGCGGTGGCTTTCATTTTTTACGATATTGATCATTTTCCGGCGCGTACTGCGGTCGGTGTGCGTGAGGGCATATATGAGCGGCAGGGTCATTTTTTTCTCTTTGATGTCGATGCCGAGTGGTTTGCCTACGTCGTCGACGCCGAAGTCGAACAGGTCGTCGCGGATTTGAAAGGCCATGCCCGTTTTCTCGCCGAACAGCCACATTTTCTGGAAAGTTTCGTCGTCGGGCGAGGTGCTGATCGCGCCTGCGCTGCAAGCCGCGGCAATGAGCGAGGCGGTTTTCTGGCGGATGATTTCGTAGTACACTTCCTCCTTTATGTCGAGGCGGCGGGCTTTTTCCATTTGCAGGAGTTCGCCCTCGGCCAGTTCCTGCACAGAGCGGCTCACGATTTCCAGCATTTTATACTGACCTGTACGTACGGAAATAAGCAGGCCTTGAGAGAGCAGAAAATCGCCGACCAGCACGGCAATTTTGTTTTTCCAGAGGGCATTGATGGAGAAAAAACCGCGCCGTTCGTTGGCATCATCCACCACGTCGTCGTGTACCAGCGATGCGGTGTGCAGCAGTTCGATCAGGGAGGCAGCCGTATAAGTGGCTTCGTTGATGGGGCCAAACAGCCGCGCGCTGAGCAGCACCAGCATGGGCCGCACCTGTTTTCCCTTGCGCTGTACGATGTACCAGGTGATTTTGTCGAGCAGAGCGACTTTGCTGCGCATGGCTTCCCGAAACCGGCCTTCGAAAATATCCAGTTCGGTTGCAATAGGGCGTTTTATTACATCTAGAGACATCGTAACGGTAGCAAAAAGGGCTTTTCCCAGAGCTGCATGCAAATGAAAAGAAAAGCGCTCGTTTTATGTATTTTCAAAAAAAATTGAAATATCTGAAAGTACAACATACACAAAGCCGGAAGGTTGGGTAAACGTTTACTTTTTCCCGACGGCCATGCGTTTTTGTATTTCTGTAAGGAAAAGTGCCTGCCGATTCAGCGTTTCGCGGTTTTTGAGGCGTGCGTCTTCTGTTTGGGGGTTGGGAATCGTATCGATGCGATTTGCCCATTCCAGGGCTTTCGGGAACTCGTTCAGTTCCATGTATGCATAGGAAAGGCTTAGTTTGCCTTCGTCAAATCTTGGATTGATGGTAACGGCCTGTTCGAGCACCTGAATCGCTTTGTTAATATCGCCCTGTTTCAGCAATGCAGAAGCATAATTGTTCAGTACCTGAAACGACCAGGGGTTGAGCCTGTATGCCTCTTCAAACGCCCCTACACTGGCCGCTGCATCATCCAAGTAATAATAGCCAATGCCCTCATGCCATTGCAAAGGAATGGCTACATCGTTGTATTCATTAAAAAGATTGCGACTTTTTTGGGCTTCCTGCACCAACAAACGGAAGTTTTTGCGGCTTTGCGCCTCCATGGCTCGAACAGTATGGATTTCGCCGTTCACACGGCTCCAGCCAATCCATACATTCAGGACAAGGCCGAGCGCGAGCAGCCCGAGAAATGAATCTGCTACGCTTTGAAATTTCAAAGAAGGTGCATCCGGCGCGGTTTTCTGATCGTAAAAAGCAATGTATGCAAACAGTAACGCCAGCATTGCCTGCATTTCTATTCGTTCCCGGGGAAAATCAAAATATTGAATCAGGCAATAGCCCAGCAATCCGGCCACAAGCGCCAAAACTTCATGGCGAAAGGCGGTCTCCTTTCTTTTTTTCAACAAGCGCCCTGCCATAAAAAAGGCCCATACAAACAGCAGACAGTACAGCGTCACTCCAATGATGCCCAACTCGGATCGTATTTCCAGGTAGTCATTGTGGGCGCGGGTGAAAACCACATTTTGCTCCTGTAGCCGGTACCCGCCCTCGATGCTTTTGGAAGGGAACCAGAATTTCCAACTGCCATTGCCAACGCCCACCCAGTAGTGGTCGCGGTTGAGCATGTCTGTTTTGTACCACACGAAGCGGCGTTCATTGGCCGACACACTTTCGAGGTAGGTTGCAGGGTTGAGGCGTTCGAGCAGGCTGCTGCCACGGCCTTTTACTGCTACTATGCCCGCCAGCAGTAGCAAGGCTACGACGCCTGCGGGTAGTATTTTTTTTAAAAAAACGGGTCGAAAAGCCTCATCCAGCCAGGCGCGAAGCGGGAAATACAACAGCGCTCCCAAGGCCAGGGCCAGGTAGGTGGTGCGGGTTTGCAGCAAAAGAATGAGGATCAATTGCAGGCAAATGGTGGCATAAAATACCGATTTGCGTGCAAATTCTCTATAAAACAAGACATTGATGACCAGCAAAAAAAACAGGAATTCGGAGGCCAGGCTTTTGTTGCCATACACGGCACTGGCGTAGTCGTATAAGGCCTCATTGCTCAAGCCGTCGCGACCTGCAGCAATAACCAGTTGAATGATAAGGATGCCACAAACTATCCACGTTAGCCACAGGTGAATCCTGAACAAGGCCCTGCGCACCATCCCTTCGTTGCGTTGCAACGCCTGGCGAAGCATCCAGTACACTGCATACAGGAGAAATATTTTCTGGGTATAAAAAATGGATTCCGACCAACTGAATGCCCAGCCGATGGAGGCCGCATTCCAGCCCAGCCAACCCAGCAAAAGTGCATCGAAAGGGCGCAATTGCCAGTCGGCATATTGTTTCAAATCGCGCCAAAGCCAAACAAGGCAGCCCAGCAATGCCAGCGACAGGAACAAAAATCGGGGGGCCAGGTACCTGTCCAGACATTGCCACCAAAAGAACAATGCGTTGGCGCCAAATGCCAGCCACAGAAACACCCGGTAAGGCGCCATACCGTCCGACTGCGGTTTCTGGATGCTGATGTTGTTTTTGGCAGGTTTTTTCCCGGACATAATGTTCCTGAATGTTTCTTGTAACTATTTGAAAATGTGCAAGTTGAAAGATATGGTTTCACCTTGCATCGTTTTTATGTTGCAATATTCAAAAGAAATCGGGATTCAATGCGCATCTTGCCCGAGTTCGCCACATACTTTTGCTGCGGAAAGCCAACCTACCATTACGATGCATATTTTCAAAAAGGTGTCCGACCTGCAGGCATGGGTCGCCCGGGAACGCGCCGAAGGCCAGCGCATTGGTTTCGCTCCCACCATGGGCGCTTTGCACGACGGCCATATGGAACTTATTCGGATGTCGTGCCGCGCCGGTCACCGCACTGTTGCCAGCATTTTCGTCAACCCGACCCAGTTCAATGACCCGAAAGACCTGGAAAAATACCCTCGCACGCCGGAAAAGGATATTCTTTTGCTGCATAACAATGGTTGCGATGCGGTTTTTATGCCCAGTGTAGAAGAAGTGTATCCACCAGGGATAGACGTCTCCATCGACCTCGATTTCCGGCAACTGGATAAAGTAATGGAGGGTGTTTTTCGTCCCGGTCACTTCAAGGGCATGGCTACGGTGGTACATCGCCTGCTCGACATCGTACAGCCAGACAGCCTGTACATGGGGCAGAAAGATTTTCAGCAATTGACAATCGTACGCGATATGATCCGGCAGATGCACTTGAAGGTCGAACTGGTGATGTGCCCTACGATGCGTGAAGCGGATGGCCTGGCTATGTCGAGCCGGAATCTGCGCTTGAGCGCTGATATGCGCAGTATCGCCCCCGTTATTTTTCAAACCTTGCAATGGGCAGCAGAAACCCTGCGTACCCGCCCGGCTTCGGGCATTCAAACAGAAGCCATGCAACGCCTGGAGGCTGCCGGTCTTCGCCCTGAATACTTTGACATTGTGGATGGTATTTCACTACTGCCAGTGGCGCACTGGGCGGACAGCGAGTTTATTGTAGCCTGCACGGCCGCATTTGCGGGGGAGGTGCGGTTAATTGACAATATAGTGCTGAAACAATAATAAACGTACCTTGTAACACCAAAATACGCACCCATGCAGAATGGTCAAAAGATACCTTATACCTTACCGGATTATTTCTGGCAGCATCTGCAACAATGGAGTTGAGTAGCCGCTTCAGGAAGTCTGCTCAGCCGCATACACTGCTGCGCCGATAATGCCAGCGTTGTTCAGCAGTTTGGCAGGTATGACCCGTGCCTGGGTGTGCAATTGCGATTTATACTGCTCAAAAAACTTGCTCTCGCCACCACCGAGAATAAACAAGTCGGGTGAAAACAGGCGCTCCAGGTGCAGCAAGTAGCCATTGAAGCGCTCGGCCCACTCCTTTCGGCTGATTTTCAGGCGTTCGCGCGCGCCGGAAGATGCATAGGCTTCGGCGGATTTGCCATGAGGCCACAGCAGGTGGCCCAGTTCCGTGTTGGGAATCATCATGCCTTTGTAAAACAGCGCCGTACCAAGCCCTGTTCCAATGGTAATCAGCATTACCACTCCTTCTTCGCCCTTGCCTACACCATAACGCATTTCTGCCATACCGGCAGCGTCAGCGTCGTTGGTAACGAATACCGGGCAGCCTGTATGCTGGCCAAACACCTGTTCGGCATTGGTGCCGATCCAACTTTCGTCGATATTGGCAGCAGATTGGGCCACGCCATGTTTGACAATGGCAGGAAAGCCGCAGCCAATCGGGCCTTTGTAGTTAAAAAACTCTACAATTTCGGCAAATGCCCCCCCCATCGCTTCGGGCGTGGAAGGGTGCGGGGTAGGCACACGAAAGCGCTCTCCCTGGAGTCTTCCATTGTGTACGTCCACTAAAGCGCCCTTTATTCCGGAAGCGCCTACATCAATGCCTAAAATTGCATTCATAATTGTTGGTTGGTTTTGTTTTTTAGTTATCCGTTATTGGTTATCAGTTATCAGGGTTGGTAAGGTTGAGTAGTTGAGGGGTTGAGATTCAGTTACACATACAACGAAACAATTGATCCTTGTTGACCAGATGAGACTCAACTTCTCAACCCTTCAACTTCTCAACCTTACCAACCCTGATAACCGATAACTAAACATGTTATTCCTCCGGAATCACATTTTCCACTACCTCGTCTTCACCCGTTTCGCTGAGCAAGGCTTTTTGCTTGCGGCGTTCGAGGGAGTTGGCATGCATGTCGAGGTATTCGTTGCGATTGCGAACGATATCGGCGGCGAGAAATAATGCTTTGATAAAAGAACTTTCATCGGCTTCTCCTTTTCCGGCGATGTCGTATGCCGTGCCATGATCGGGAGAGGTGCGTACAGAAGCCAGCCCTGCGGTGTAGTTCACTCCGGCTCCAAACGAAAGCGCTTTGAATGGAACCAGCCCCTGATCGTGGTACATGGCCAGAATGCCATCGTATTTGCTGAATTGACCCGAACCAAAAAATCCGTCGGCCGGGAATGGGCCGAATGCCAATACACCTTTTGCTTTGGCTTCTTCGATGGCCACGCGAACAATGGTATCGTCTTCTTCGCCGATGGCGCCTTCATCGCCTGCGTGCGGATTGAGGCCCATAACGGCAATGGTGGGGCGCTGAATGTTGAAATCAACGCGCAGCGTTTCAGCCATGATAAGGATTTTGCGCAATACGCGTTCTTTGGTAATGGCGGCGGCCACGTCCTTGATAGCCAGGTGATTGGTCACCAGACCGACACGAAGCGCATCCGACACCATGAGCATCAGCGATTCTCTGGCTTTGAATTCGTTGGCGATGTATTCCGTATGGCCAACGAAGGGGAAATTGGCCATTTGCATCGCTTTTTTATTGATTGGGGCCGTTACCAGGGCGTCAATTTCTCCGGCGCGCAGGTCTTTCACAGCCCGTTCAAGGGCCTGAAATGCGCATTTCCCACCCATATCTGTGGGTTTCCCGAGGGTGATGTTCACATTATCAGGCCAGCAATTGATGACGTTGATGCGATCGGAAAGCGCTTCGGCAGCCGTATTGACCGAGTGAAACTGGATGTTTTCCTGGGTAATAATATTTTTATGATAAGCCACCACCTTGGTGCTGCCATAAATAATCGTTCTGTAATTCGGCGCGGAGTTTTTGATGGCCAGGGCTTTAAGAATCACTTCCAGCCCGATGCCATTGATATCGCCACAGGATATTCCGATAGTTATATTGCTCATCGTTGTGCGGTTGCTACGCGTATTGTTTTTTCAGAAAATCGTACAAAAGGCGGACGCCCACCCCGGTTCCATCCTTGGTTCGGTAGGCGTTTGCGCTGCGAAGATAGGCAGGCCCGGCGATGTCTAGGTGCAGCCAGGAATATTCGCCGACGAAATGTTCAAGAAATTTTCCGGCAGTGATCATTCCGGCGTTGCTGCCGCCCAGGTTTTTCAGGTCGGCAATACTGCTTTTCAGTTCATCTTCAAACTCTTTCCACAAGGGAAATTCAACCAGCCGTTCGTAAGTGGCCCAGCCACTGCTTTCCAAAGATGCTTTCATCGCCTGCGATGCAGTGCCCATATAACAAATAGCCTGCGTGCCCAAGGCCTTTACCGCAGCACCTGTCAAGGTGGCCAGATCGATCACCAGTTCGGGGTCGTATTGACGGGCATAATGCAGCGCGTCGGCGAGCAGAAGGCGCCCCTCTGCATCTGTATTCACTACTTCCACCGTGGCGCCCGAATACATGCGAACCACGTCGCCTGGCGCAAATGCCTGATGGCCCACCACATTGTCGGTCACTGGAATCAGGCCAATGAGGTGCACCGGCAGTTTGTTGGCGGCAGCGGCACAAAACAATCCAATGACTGCAGCGCCACCCGCCATATCGCATTTCATATAGTCCATGGCTTCCGAAGGCTTCAGGCTCAACCCGCCGGTATCGTACACCACTCCTTTACCCACCAAAACGACGGGCTTCGGGTTGCGGGCGGCCTCCGGTTTCCACTCCAATACACAAAAACAAGGGGGCATTGTGCTGCCTTTGTTGACAGCCAGCAGCCCACCCATTTGCATGGATTCGAGTTGTGCTTTATCCAGAATGTTTGCCTGAAATCCGTGGGCACGCGCTATTTCGAGTGTCGACTCGGCCAGGCGCGGCGCATCCATGTGAGAGTAGGGTTCATTGACGAGGTCACGAGCCAGAAAAACGGCCTGTATTACGTCGTTGAGTTCGGCAATGCTTGCAGAAGAAGCGTCCTCTAGGCATATTTCCGTGAGGTTTTTTTCTTTCTGTTCCGGTTTGCTGAAATATTTCAAAAACTGATAACTGCCCAGTGCCATGCCTTCGGCAAATGCGAGTGACAGGTTTTCGGGGCCAATATTGCGCAACCGTATAGCAGTAATTTTGTAGTGGCGCAATTCGCGCAGCATGGCATTGCCCGCAATTCGGGCGTTTTCTTCACAAATGGCTGGCGATTTATCGTGTTTCAACAAACGAACAAAAATTGGAGCCGCCGCACGCGGGAAGCAAAAAGTATGGGAATCAAGTTCGACAGAATGTCGAAGAAATGCCATTTCATTGGCATTCAGGACGGACTCAAGCGGGTCGAGTGCGTCTTTTTGGGATAAGATAACGAGCGCGCCAGATGAGGTTTCAGATGGAGTGGCTGTGAGTTGAACGCGTTTCACAGAAAATCAGGTTGGGTCGAAAAAAATGGTAACCGGGTGTGAAAAGGGACGCGAAGGTACCATTTTTTAGAAAGTGAGAGGGTGAGAAAGTGAGAGAGTGAGAGGGTGAGAGATGTGAGAGGGTGAGAGAGTGAGAGGGTGAGAGAGTGAGAGGTGTAGAGTTGACCGCTTCGCTCATAACCTAAGTTTTTGGGAGCGAAGCGGTCAACTCTACACCTCTCACTCTCTCACCCTCTCACATCTCTCACTCTCTCACATCTCTCACTCTCTCACCCTCTCACTTTCTCACCCTCTCTATTTCTTGTCCTGTCGTGCAAACACCTTCTTCAACAATTCCGAATTGCGCTGGCTCACATCGGTACGGATACCCTTTTCTTTCTTTTCCACGAGGCTAAACATTCCTTTAAGGGCTTGTTTGGTGACGTGGTCGTCGAGTTCGGGGTTGGTTTTGGTCACGAATGGCAGTTTGTTATAGGTTGTAACGGCGTTCGACCAGTATTCGCGGGCGTTCACTTTATCAAGCGAGGTCTGGATAATGGGCTTGAACTCGTTGTACAATTGCTGGTACGTCGATTTTTCCAGGTAACGCGTGGCGGCGTCGGTGTTGCCTGTGAGAATATTCATGGCGTCCTGGAAAGTCATGTTTTTGATGGCTGCCACAAAAATCGGTTTGGCTTTAGTAGCAGCGTCTTCCGCAGCGCGGTTCATGCGTTCGGTCAGGTCGGCTTCGATATTGGAAAAGCCCGGTACCGCCTTTAGTTTGTCGGTTACCTTTTGGGCTTCTTCCGGAACCAGAATTTTATAGGGGCTTTTGAAATAACCGTCTTTGGCCGACAGGAAATCTACGGCTTCGCCAATGCCGGCATTGAGGGCTTCCTTGAGGCCATTGCCTGCTTCTTCCTGTGTCAGGCTACCCTCCGGCAGTCCAACGGCTTTTTTGGCTTTGCTAAGCACATCGCCGAATTGGGCATGCGCTAGCGTGGCGCCCATCAGCGCAATCATTAAAAAGAGTGATTTTTTGAACATGGCAGTTGATGTTGAATGAAAAACGTTTCTATGCACATCCAATAAAACGCCATGTGAGGCAAAACGCCACTCAAAGGAAGCAGGTTTAGATTTTTTTTAACGTTCCATTCAACCTATTCCGTCACCACCCGAATGCCCAACTCCTCCAATTGTTTCAGTTTAATGGAATCGGGCGCATCGATCATCATATCGCGGCCCTGGTTGTTTTTCGGGAACGCAATAAAGTCGCGGATCGAGTTGGCTCCATTCATCACGGCGTTCAGGCGGTCGAAGCCAAACGCGATACCACCATGTGGAGGTGCGCCGTATTCGAATGCGCCGAGCAGAAATCCGAATTGTGCTTCCGCTTCTTCGGCGGTGAAGCCAAGCAGTCGGAAGTTGCGGCTTTGCAGGTCGCGGTCATGGATACGGATCGAGCCGCCGCCAATTTCCACACCATTGAGCACCAGGTCGTAAGCGTCGGCTCGGATGCCTTTCAGCACGGTATGGTCGTCGCTTTCCATTTTGGCAATGTCTTCGGGTTTTGGGCTGGTGAAAGGGTGGTGCATGGCAAAAAAGCGCTGTTCGTCTTCATCCCATTCCAGCAGCGGGAAATCGACCACCCACAAAGGTTTGAACTCGTCAGGTTTGCGCAGTCCGAGGCGGCTGCCCATTTCGAGGCGCAGTTCGGAAAGTTGTTTGCGCGTTTTTTCTTCCTCTCCGCACAGAAGAAACAGCATATCGCCAGGTTTGGCGCCGCAACGTTCGATCCACACTTGGAGGTCCTCGGGGCTGTAAAACTTGTCGACCGACGACTTCACATTTCCGTCGGCTTCGTAGCGCACATAAACGAGGCCTTTGGCGCCGATTTGCGGGCGTTTTACCCACTCGGTGAGTTCGTCTACCTGTTTGCGGGAATAATCGGCGCATCCGGGCGCACAAATGGCAATAACAGACTCGGCGCCATCGAATACCGGAAAGCCTTTGCCTTTGGCTATGTCGGACAGGTCTACGAACTCCATTCCGAAGCGCAGATCGGGTTTGTCGGAACCATACAGGCGCATGGCTTCGTCGTAGGTCATACGCGGGAAATCGCCCAGGGTAATGCCCAATGCCTGTTGAAAGAGGTATTTTGTGAGCCCTTCAAACGTATTCAGGATGTCTTCCTGGTGAATGAACGACATTTCACAGTCAATTTGAGTGAATTCCGGCTGGCGGTCAGCGCGCAAGTCCTCATCGCGGAAGCATTTTACGATCTGGAAATACTTGTCGAAACCGGCCACCATCAAAATTTGCTTGAAGGTTTGAGGCGACTGTGGCAGGGCATAAAACTGCCCTTTGTTCATGCGGCTGGGCACCACGAAGTCGCGCGCGCCTTCGGGCGTCGATTTGATCAGGTTGGGCGTTTCCACTTCCACAAATCCCTGGCCAGCCAGGTATTTGCGGGTTTCGATCGCGAGGTTGGAGCGGAACAGCAGGTTGCGCTGCACGGCATTGCGGCGCAGATCGAGGTAGCGATATTTCATGCGCAGGTCGTCGCCGCCGTCGGTGTCGTCCTGAATGGTAAATGGTGGTGTTTTGGCTGCATTGAGCACCTCGAAGCGGGTGACGCGAATTTCCACGTCGCCGGTTTCGCGGTCGGGGTTTTTGCTGGCGCGCTCGCGAACCGTTCCGCTGGCCTGGATGACAAATTCACGGCCGAGTTTGCGGGCGCGCTCGCACAGTTCTGCATTGTCATCCATGTCGAACACCAGTTGGGTAATGCCATAGCGGTCGCGCAGGTCGACAAACGTAAGGCCTCCCAGGTTTCGGCCGATGGCTACCCAGCCGGCCAGTGTCACTTCTTTGTTGATGTCCGAAAGGCGTAGTTCGCCGCAGGTATGGGTCCGATACATGGTATTATGCTGATCTGTTAAACAGGTTTTTTAAAAAAGAGGCGCAAAAGTAAGGTTTTACCGCAACAAACGCTCCAGGTAATGTTCGGGAATCCCGAATCCTGCCTTCAAAGCGGCAATTTTTTCCAGAACGGGTTCTGCGGGTTTCGGTTTTTTTTCGGCAATCGCCGTAATCATGACGTTTTTAGCCGTGTGCTCGGTAGAAATAAACTCAAAAACATGGGTTTTGTACCCCCTGGATTCGAGCAGCAAGGCCCGGATGCCATCGGTCAGGATTTCTGCCTGCCGTTCTTCCAGAATACCGAAACGGAGCAAAGGCGCCATTTCGTTCCGGGTTTCCATGTCGCGCCGGATTTGTTTGTGGCAGCAAGGCGCCGCCACGATGATTTGTGCTTTTTGCTGGATGCCGGTAGCCAGTGCCAGATCAGTCGCCGTATCGCAAGCATGTAGGGCGATGAGCATATCCAGTCGCTCGGGCTGGTAGTCGTTGATGTCGGTCGCGACGAAATGTAGCCCTTCAAATGCATTTTCCCGCGCTGTTTTGTTGCAAAATTCCACCAGTGCCGGACGAAGTTCGATGCCGGTTATCTGGGGCTGCATGCCCATGCGGGATACCAGAAAGTCGTACAGGGCGAAGGTGAGATACCCTTTTCCCGAACCCATATCGGCAATCCGCACATCGGGTGGAAGGGCATGTTGGCGCAGCAGACTTTCTATGGTTTCAAGGTATTTGTTGATCTGGCGCCATTTATCCTGCGCTGCTGCCAGCACTTCGCCTTTGGCACTGGTAATGCCGAGCGTATGAAGCCAGGGCGCGGAGGGGTCGAGCAGGCGTTTTTTTTCGCGGTCATGGCCTGTTTCGAGGGAGACGGCGCCGGAAGATTTTTTATCCGTCATGCGAGCCGTACCGTCTTTTTCAAAACGCAGGCTAAAATCTCGTTCAGCAGTAAACATTTCGGCATTTAAAAAGGCTGTCCCCAACAAGGCTTTCAATATTTCAAGGGCTTCCTCCAGGCTGTAATTTTTTACCTCGTCGCGTGTCGCATAACGATAGTTGAAGGCTACTTTTAGCCCGGATTTTAAGGTTACCGGCCTGATATAAATATTTTTAAGTCCCGAAGCGGCAGCAGAAGTGGTTTTGCTCAAGGTGCATTTGAGCAATTGACCGGCCTGGAAAGCGGCCTGGAAGTGTTGGAGAAAGCGATCGAGGGACATGTTGAAGGGTTGATGAGGGTTGATAAGGGTTGAGAGGTTGAGGAGGGTTGAGATTCAGTCACTCTTACAACGAAACAATTCATCCATGTTGAGCAGATGAGACTCAACTTCTCAACACCTCAACTTCTCACGTTTCATCAACCCCTAATTCGCCCCCCAAAACTACGGCCTCCCCTTCAAATTATGAAAATGTTAAAATTTCGTGCAACCCTCTTCGATTAAAGATGTCAATACACTCAAATAACGAAATGGACGCACTACAAACGCACCGCGACCTGGTTGAAAGATGTCGGAAAGGGCATCGGGATGCACAGTTCGAGTTGTACCGCCTGTATTCTAAGGCGATGTACAACACGGCGCTGCGTATGGTACAGCATCCCCATGATGCGGAGGATTTGTTGCAAAGTATTTTTGTTGAAGTATTTACCAAACTGGATTCCTTTCGATATGAAAGCACCATTGGCGCCTGGATCAAACGGATAACGATCAACAAATGCATCAATTTTCTCAAAAGCAAACGCCTTCCCTTATCAGAATTAAATGCCACGAACGATCGCGCTGTAGAAACGGAGCCAGATTCGGAGCCGCTTTATTCAGTCGAAAAAATCAACCAGGCCATTCAACGTTTGCCAGATGGATACAGGGTGGTTTTTAACTTATATGCGGTAGAAGGATATGACCATGAAGAAATTGCACAGATTCTTGGTGTGACCGAAGCCACTTCCAAATCGCAGTACAGCCGCGCCAAAGCCAAACTCAGAGAAGCGCTTACATCATCCGACTAAAACCAAATAAATCCAAAAATAATCCTCTTAAACCGATACCCGACACCACAAGTATGACCGACAAAATAAAAAACTTTATTCAGCAGCACCGCGAAGCATTCGACTCGAATGTGCCCGGAGCCCATGTGTGGAATGGCGTGCAACACACGCTCGGCCGCCTGCAATCTGCCGATGCGCTGGAGCAAAGCATACTCATACAGCGAACGCAGATCGACACGGAAACCCCGCCAGCAAGCGCATGGGAAAATATCTGTGCCGAACTCGAAACCGTTCCCGATTCGGACAATGCGCTGGAGCATTTTATTCTGGCCAACCGAAACGCCCTCGATACGGCCGTTCCCGATGCCGCGCTCTGGCAACACATCGAACGAACCGTACATGGCGCTTCAGCCACTCCTAAGATGGTGCATATGACCTGGCAACGGCATCTCCTGCGCATAGCCGCGTCCCTGACCCTGCTGATCGCAGGCATTGGCATCGGCACCTGGTATGCCCGGGCCAGCCAAAACAGCATGGATATGGCGGATGTTTCCTCTGAATACGGAGAACTGGAACAATTTTACGAACGTGATATCGCCACCAAACAACAAAAACTGGCGACCTTTACCGGCAACAGACCAGCAGAGGTGAATACAGACCTCCAGCAACTCGACTATATTATGCAGGATCTTCGCCGCGAACTGGCCGAAGTGCCTCCTGCCAACCGCGAACAAGTGGTCAGGGCTATGATCGAAAACTATAAAGCCCGGACAGCCATTCTGGAAAAGGTGCTTCGCAACCTGGATCCCACCCAAAAGCCCGTAAAAGACAACAGCGATGCAGCAGGATATGAAATTAAGGACCTTTAACACCCTTACGGGTTCCATACAACAGATAGCCGTCTGGATAGTCATGCTAGCCCTGTCGCCCAGTGCGTTTGCCAATGGCCCGAATCAGGAGTTTTCGCGTACGATCAATCGGGAGTTTGAGACGAACTCGAATGGAATGACAGCGATCTATAACAAGTTTGGTGCGGTAAACGTCAAAACCTGGAATAAAAACCTTGTAAAAATTGACATCGTCATTCTTGTCAATGCAAAGGATCAGCGCGAAGCAGATAAAACCTTCAATCGGGTAAAGGTCAATTTCGCCCATACAGCCGGGTACGTCAAAGCCGAAACCATGATTCAGGAAAAATCCGCCTGGTGGATTGAAGACAATACCTGTCAGGATTTTAAGGTCAATTACGATGTATGGATGCCCAGCGGCAATCAACTCGACCTGAAAAACAAATGTGGCAATTCCTACGTGGCAGTTATGAGCGGTAAATTGACAGCCGAAATCAAATACGGCGATTTGCGTACCGAAAGCATTGCCAATGACGCCGACCTTCATGTTTCCTATGGGAAAGTATATATCAATCGCGTCAATAACCTGTACGGACAGGTTGAAAACGGGAAACTGAATATCAATGAAGTGCGCAACATTCAATTCAACAGCAAAGACTCTGAATTGCGGGTGGAAAGAGCCATTAAAGTGCGGCTCATTTCTCAAAATGACAACCTGGTTTTCGGCAACCTCGACGACCTGCGGCTGCAAACCAAATATTCCGATCTGAAACTGCAAAAAGCGCATGCCGCCTATTTCACTACCCAGTACACCGATGTGCGCATCGCCAATGTCGGGAAAACGGTAGATGCAGATATGACCTACGGAAGCCTTAAAATCGAATCGCTGGGGCGCAATTTCGCCGGCGTCAATGTCATCGGAAAATACACCGACGTGGCCATCGCTGCCGAGCGCGGAGCTGTATTCCGCTTCGATGCCGAAGGAAGTTCCACGCCACTTCAAACACCCTCGGGCGCCGTCATCCGCCACCGCAACGATGAAGGCTCGCGCGAACAGGTGCAAGGCTTCGTGGGCGACGCCAATGCACGGGGCGTAGTGAAGGCAAGGCTGGTGTATGGAGATTTTGTGCTCCGCTGAAACACGGGGGAACACGGATTACACGGAATAAACGGATTAACACGGATAATTACGGCAGTGGAGAGTGATGGCAGGATTTAGATGAATAGTAGTATTCTGTACTAGCACTACATGCTGCCTTCCTATAATTTAATGACAAAATGTAAAAACAAGAAGGCTTATCTTTGTAAATCAAATCTATAAAATATGTCATACATTAGAGTTTTAGGTGGAGGGAAGTCGCAAATAATCAAGGATTTGGCGTTCTGCTCCTTGCTTGAAGGCATTCTTCCAGAAGCAGACAAACAATTTTCCATCCTTTTCAATGAATTTGATAATGAGGTAAGGACAGAAGACGACAAGATTACAAGAGAGGCATTGAGCAACGTCCACGGCGACTGGTACGAATGGCTTTTGGCTATATGTGCATGGAATTACTTTGTAAACAACCAAAATGCACATTTAGCGATACTTCTGCCAAACGTGGTACAGTTTGATGTAGCAACTTTGTACGAAAAGAGATTAAACGACCTGGTTATTGACCTAAAAAGGAAGGTTGCAGAAGTATCAGAAGTTCAATTAATCACATCGAACCCCGATTTTGTAATAATAGATGGAGATTTAGCAAGAGAAGTAATTGGACAAGTTTCTGAAATTCATAATATAACCCCTGAGAGCCTAATGTGGCTCGAAGGCATCCATCAAATGTTCATCGACAAGTGCAATTTTGAAGAAATTGAAGGCTATATTTCAGTTAAGACATCACTAAGACCTGACAGGCGTTTGCAGATTTCGCATGAAGGTAGCCTTATGAAAGCCCTTTATGCTCACCTTCAAACGAGAGAATGGATAACGTCACCTAAAGGACTAAAATATTATGCAGTGGCGACGAAAATAACCGAGCCGGATAGGAACGCATTGAAAACAGTTGCTACGCACTCTTTGACCACAGTTTTTAGTTTACCACAAGCAGCGGTCGACGAGGTTTACGAAGTCAATACGCTTCAACAAGCGAATCTTGCTTTTTCCTCAATTCTAAGTTAGCGGATATCTGTTTTCGCAGGGCAAGACCTAATGCTTTTGCAAGTCCAGGAGGTACAGCATTCCCAATTTGTTTTCCGCCGCTAACTAATGTAACATTGGCTCGTCCAAATGTTTTAAACTCCCAATCAAAAGGAAAATTTTGTAGTGCAGCCATCTCTATGGTGTTTAGTCCTCTATCCTCAAAGGGATGAATATACATTCCTTTGGCGCAATTATATGCTGCCGTTCTTATCGTCACAGAGGGGAAATCCGCAATCAAACGCCCAAAAGTGTCATTACCTTGGTGCTTACCAGTTTTCCAGCAATCAGGGCGTAGTTTGTCAGGTAACACTTTGAAGTTTTTTCCTTGTTCAATATAGGTCATCCGTTCCTTGACTATTGGCGAGACCCCCATTACAGCATAGTCTTTCCGTTTAGTGTAATCCGAAGGTAGATTATCGAAAGTCTGTTTGACAGTAACCCATTTTTCGGGCGTTATTTCAGGCCTTGGCGTTAATTCAGAGGTAAATATATCCCACGCTTTGTCGTCTTTCATGTGTGTTGGCAAAGGAAACGCAGGGCTTTCAGTACCTTTAATACCAATTAGAATGAAACGTTCCCTTCTTTGAGGGACACCATAATTAGCAGCGTTTAGCAGAGAATACGATAGCCCATATCCTGATCCCTTGAACTGGTCGAACATGTATTGAAGGACATTAGAATGCTTGCTTTGTGTAATGCCTGCAACATTCTCAAAAATAAAGGCTTCGGGTTCAATTCCTTTAACCATCCTGACAAATTCCAAGAATAAATCGCCATTTTTTTCGTCATTTTCGCCTTGCTTTTTCCCAATATTACTGAATGGTTGACAAGGAGCGCCGCCGACAACGAGAGCAACTTTGCCTCTTTGAAGTCCTGAAAATTCAAGCAGTTCGTCAACTTCGATTTCACGGATGTCACCGGGTTGCCTTTCTTGCATTCGTCCCCCTTTGATCTTTACCGGATTATCGAACAGTAACCACTCAGGACGATTGTGGCGCAAAGTAGTACGGCAATTAATATCGTTTTCAATGCATACGACCGTTCGGAAACCAGCTTGTTCCAAACCAATGTCAAGTCCTCCGGCACCCGAAAAAAGGCTTACTACGGTATATTCCATACCGTTGAGGGTTGCATCGTGTGCGGAGATTGGGATATAAGTTAGACCAGTTTTATTGTTCTTGTATTTCATGAGTAACCTTTTTCTTCGATTTGTAAATTTCACGAGGTTCTTCAACCATATCGGCAGAAATTTCGGGGCAAAAGGATTTGCAGCCTATAGCAACAAGGCATTGAACAAGAAAAGCAGCACTAAAAGTACCTCTGGACATTTTGCTGTCAATACTTGCCTTGGTTTCTTCAACCCCTATATCTGCAAGCAAACCAACAAGTTGTTCATAGGTAATACCTCTGCGCACAATCTCTGATTTGAGAAGTCTTTTAACCTTGTTGTGCCAAATTGTTGAAGTCATGACGCAAAGATAGCAAAAACCGGCATATGTGCAAATAAAAAGTCAAAAATAAAAAATAATAATCAAATATGATCGAACATAGCAGCGAAAATCTAACTTACTAAGCCAAAACATGCTGCAAAGTCGCTCATAAAACCGACATAGGTATTCAAACCTTTTCACAATCCGTGTAAATCCGTTTATTCTGTGTAATCCGCGTTTCCGTGTGTCAAATATCCGCCCGCCCACGTACTAAACTTCCTGCCCGGCAAGTTTATAGACCTGCCAATCATATTATCCGGCATCCATCGATTTTAAAACCTTCAGGTTGATATGCTGAAACAGGTCGTTTCCTTTGCATTTTTATTGTTTTTCGCTCAAAATATTGTTGCACAGTGCGTTTCCGGTAATTGTACCAATGGAAAAGGCACTTTTGTATATCCATCCGGCGCCAAGTACATCGGCGACTTTAAAAATGGCGAGATACACGGCGTAGGGGTTTGTTATTACACCAACGGCAGCAAATACAGCGGCGAATGGCGGAATCGATATCCGGAAGGGAAGGGCACCAAAACCTATTCCGATGGCACTACCCGCACCGGTTTATGGAAAAAAGGCAAACCTGTAGACGAACAGGGGAATGTGCTGGAGGAATATATCGCCAAGAAAAAGGAGGAACGCCAGGACGATGGAACGAATATTCAATCAGGCTGCCTTTCGGGCGATTGCAAAAACGGTCAGGGTATCTATGCTTATCCCGACGGCAGCAAATACGAGGGCAGTTTTGTCAGTGGCAAATTTGACGGACAAGGCACGTTCTGGTTCGCTGACGGAGATCGTTACGTAGGCCATTTCAAGGAAAATTACCCCGACGGCCAGGGCGTCCGATACCTCAAAATGGGCGGAGAAGAAAACGGGGAGTGGAAACAAGGGGAATTTATTGGCGATAACCTGGCAGTAAACGGCTCTATTGGATGTGTACAAGGCAATTGCGAAGACGGAGAAGGTACCTATTACTACAAGGCAGGGTCGGCCAAATACGTAGGCCAGTTTAAAAACAAATTGCCCGACGGCGTGGGCGCCTGTACCTACGCCAATGGCGATGTGTATCAGGGTGAATGGCTTACAGGAGCCTTCGGTGGCAAGGGCACACTTACCCTGCACGATGGCACCATCGTAGACGGGTACTGGCGGAATGGAGAGTATGTTGGCAAGGAACCGCCTTCCGATTATCAGCCCTTGGCAGCCAGTGAAAAACCGGTAACACCTTCGCCAGCGCTGGCGCAAACAAAAATATGGGCCATCGTAGTGGGCGTGGCTTCCTACGACCACATGCCGGTATTGCGGTATACCGATGACGATGCCTACCGGTTTTATGCCTTTCTGAAAAGTGTGGAGGGGGGCGCATTGCCCGACGAAAACCTGCGTATCCTGATCGACGAAGAGGCCACGCGCGACAATATTCTGGGCAATATGGATGAAGTGTTTTCCATGGCAGGTCCCAATGATCTGGTCATTTTTTACTTCTCCGGCCATGGTCTGAACGGTTCTTTCCTGCCCATTGACTTCGACGGGTTCAACAACAAAATCGCACACGAGGAAATTGCTGCCGCCTTCAACAAATGCAAGGCAAAATTCAAACTTTGCCTGGCCGATGCCTGCCATTCGGGCAGCCTGATTGCCATGCGCAGCGGCGAAACCGAGCCTGTTATTTCACAGTATTACCAAACGCTGGCGAAATCGGTTTCCGGTACCGCTGTACTCATGTCGTCTAAAGCAGAAGAAACTTCGCTGGAATCATCCGGCCTGCGCCAGGGCGTGTTCAGCCACTTCCTCATTCGCGGACTGAAAGGCGAGGCGGATACCAACAAAGACAAGGTGGTGAGCGTGGAAGAACTGTTCAAATTTATTGAACGCAATGTGCGCGAGTACACAGGCAATCGCCAAAGCCCGGTCATCAAAGGCACCTACGACCCGGCAATGCCTGTGGCTGTTGTGAGGTAGGGGGCTTACTCACTTCACCAAATCCGCAATCGGATTGTCTTTCCGCATATACGGTTTCAAACTGCTGTATGGTATCAGCAAGGCTTGCCGTCCGTAGGATGGATGGAACAGCGTACTGATTTCCAGACCATCGCGTCGAATGGCAAACAGCGGAAATCCTTCTTTATTGATCCATTCGCGGTATTGGGGGTCGGCGGCAAAAGCGGTCATTTTGGGCGATTCGCGGCGTGCGTATTCTGCCAGCCAGCCGGCAGCATCAAAACCTTTGTTGAACAGTTCGTTGAAAGTAATAGGTTTGCCCGTACGCAGGTCGAAATTGTAGGAGAGGCCATCGATACGCGGGTCCCAGGTTTCCGAAAATGACATATACCCACTAAAAATATTTTCCGTCCAGCAGGCTACTTCCGCCCAGGCGCTGGCACGCTGACTGCTTCGGTTGACCGGCGTGAGTGCAGCCTTTTTTTCATTCAGGGCTGTTTTACAACGATTTACCCAGGTGGTCACCTGCTGATCGAGCCAGTTGTTGCAGCCAGAGCAAGGCGTGCGCGGATACAGCGCATCGTAACTCGTGGCGTAATCGGCGTATTCGTAGCAGCCCGACAGAAAGTAATCTTTCATGGTAAATTTGAAGGTTCGCTTTTCACCGCTGCCAATCCAGTTGCAATCGGTATTCTGACCAGGTTTGATGTTGCCTTGCACGATGCCTGCCACCTTGCCATTGGGCAGCAAAGCCTCCATCTCATAGTTGCCATCCTGTGCAATATCTCCTTTGAGCCGATAAGTTTTGTTGTCGGCTTCGATCCACAAAAAGCCGTCGAGCGCCCCGTTGTGCGAACGAACAAGAATCATGTCGCAACGGGCATTGTTGTAGCGCGTAATGTAGCGGCTGCTCCATTTGTTATCGCTGCAATTGACAGAAAACGATTGACCGGGCAGCACTTCTTCCGCTTCGATGCGCGCACCCAGGGTTTTGTCCGCATTGCTCCATTCTGCAATCATCCGTCGGTTGGAATAGGTGCCGGTGAGGTATCCGGTGATGCCACGCGCCATGTCTCTTTCTTCCAGTTGGAAACCGGAAAGAGTATCAAAATAACCTTCCAGGCGGAAGCGGATACGACTTTTGGCATACGACATATAGCCGCGGCAATTCATACCATCGAAACCCAGTGAAATATCCACCACGGAAGCATCATCGAGGCGACCTTTAAAAATTTTTACCCATTGCAGGTCTGTGGGCTTTTCAAACAGTTTGGCAATCGCCGTATCGCGCACTGCGTATGGCACAGCCGCGGGTGGCAGAGAAGGCGCACTGGGTTTTGTACTAGTGCCTGAAGTAGTCGGCTTGTTGGAGGAAGTAGCAGGTTTTTGAGCAAAAAGCAGGCAGGGAAGCGCACAAAAAAACGCGAGAATACCCACCTGACGGCAAATAGCAACCATGTGTAAATTGTTTGGACGAAAACGGTATTGTGATTAAGAGCGTGTTCGGGATTTTTTCGCCGGGTCTAAAAAGCGGCTTTTTTGCACGTTTTTCACCTTTTTTCACTTACATAGTCGCCACTATGCGCATGAAAAAACGCATAAAACGTGCAAAAAATCCATCTTTTCAGCCACCGGCAAAAAATCCCGAACACGCTCTAAAAGACTGCAAAAAAACGATGAAATTAATCAATCTCGATCTCATCTGAAAAAATCCAGCACGAATACCCCGCGCCTTTGTGCCATTCGGGGCATTTTCCCTGCGGAATGCCGACTACCCTTATAAAACGAACCCGCGCTTCCGGAATACTTGCTTCAAAATCTTTTTGCTGAATAAGAAGATCGTTCTGAATGGGAGGCCCGGCAATTTCAGCCAAAGGCGAAAAAAGGACGCCGTCAACAGAACCCTCAAAACGCACCGTTTGCGGAAAAAATATCCAGGCATTCTGGTCTTGCAAAAAATGGGCATTCAGGTGTTTGACAAGTTGCTGTTTCCCCAGATCAATCACAACATCGAGCGGTACGCCTTCAAAACCCTGCCAGTCGCCGGTACGAAAATCGAGTCCTCCCCGGATACCATCGATCAGCCCTTCCCGGCCGCCGGCTGTGTACTGCGGACTGTAGGGATGGGCATAGCGCAGAACAGACCATCGTTCGGGAATTTTGATAAAAGCAGCGCTTTGATACACTGTATGGGAGTTTTTTTGTGCCCGAAATGACATTTTGACGGACTCCTTGATGTCAAAGGGCTTTTTGTACTTCTTTTCTGTGGAGCGCTCACCTTTGAGGTTATAGTACAAATCTGCGTCAGGATCGGCAGAAGCCAGTGCGATGCGCTGATGCCCACGAAAGGTAGCGTCGCCCTCGGCGATAAACGGCGCAATCACAAAATCGGGGTCGATAATTTGCGACACTGGCCGATCCTGCACAGCAGTAGCCCAGGCGCCGGGCTGCAAACCCATTTCAAATAACAGTTCACCACCGCTGACAAGATCGTTGTGAAAAATCCGGGAAGCGGCATGCTGTTTTTCGTTCAGCCGCACACTTTGGATATACGGCTGGAGGCCGGAAACGCCGGGTGCGCGCAGCGTAAAAGTCTGCCCGTTGTCGAGGTGCAAACTAACTTTTTCAAACAGTGGCGTCCCAATCACATAGTAATCGCTGCCGGGCAGTACGGAGTAAATTCCCACAGCCGACATTACATACCAGGCCGACATCTGGCCGCAGTCTTCGTTGCCGCTCAGGCCATCGGGTCGCGCTGAATATTGGGTGTCGAGTATCTGACGGATGCGTTGTTGCGTTTTCCAGGGTTTGCCAATGTAATTGTAGAGATAAGCAATGTGGTGGCTGGGTTCATTGCCCTGCACATACTGCCCGATGAGTCCGGTGATGTCGGCCTGATTGCGCCCGGAGGTGACTGATTTGGTAGTAAACAGACTGTCTAACTGAGCCTCAAACGCCTCGGCGCCACCCATGAGCCGAATCAGGCCGCTTACATCCTGCGGCGCTGAAAAACGATATTGCCAGGCATTGGCTTCCGTGTAATTAAAATTGACTTCGTAGGGGTCAAATGGTTTGTACCAGGCGCCGTTCTTACGGGCCCTGAAAAAACGAGCACCCGGATCAAACAGGTTTTTGTAAAACTGTGCCCGGTGGATGTGTTGGCTATACAGTGCACTGTCGCCTGCAGCACGGGCTATTTGTGCGATACACCAGTCGTCATAGGCCAGTTCCAGCGTTTTCGACACCGATTCCGGCGCATCGGAAGCCTCGATCAAGCCCTTGCTGCGAAAGGCATTCAAATCGGGCGCATTGCGCGACACGGTTGCCTGCATGGCTTTCATGGCCAGCGGCAGGTCAAAATTGCGAATACCCTTGGCATATGCGTCGGCAATGACCGGAATGGAATGGTTGCCGATCATACAGTCGGTTTCATTGGCGGCCAGTTCCCACACGGTAAGTCGCCCGCCTTGCTCATAATGCCGCAAAAAAGTTTTTACAAAATCTGCAGTTCGTTTGGGCTCCAATATGTTCAGCAAAGGGTGCAGGGCGCGGTGTGTATCCCAGGTGGAAAACACTGTGTACACATCGTGTCCGGGGTTGGGGTGCACCTGGTTGTCGCGGCCGCGGTAACTGCCATCTACATCATTCCACAGGTTGGGGGCGATCATGGCATGGTACAAGGCCGTGTAGAACACCGTTTTTTGCTCCTTGCTGCCGCCTTCTACTTCTATCTTGGAAAGTTGGCGGCGCCATTTTTCCTGGGTTTCCGTTTTAATTTTTTCAAAATCAAAGCCGGGGCATTCTGCTTCGAGATTCCGTCGGGCGCCTTCTATGCTCGTGCCGGAAATGCCTACGGTGACCACCAAAGGTGTTTCCTGGTTATAAAAACCGAACAGACCAACTACGGCTTTGCTGTTGACCGTTGGTGCGGCTTCCCGCGGGTTTTTGGCCATATCCAGCACGATACTGCTGAAAAACGGTTTGCTGAAACGCGCCACGAAATACACGTGTTGTTCTTGTGCCCAGGCTTTGGAAATGCGGTAACCGGCAATTTCGCGGTCATTTACCACAGTGAGTTGAGATTCTAGCACTTCGTCGCGGTGCCGAAGATCGACCACCAGCGAACCTTTTTCCTGATTCAGCGGGTACGAATATCGATGCACGCCAACACGTTCGGTAGCAGTGAGTTCGCATAAAATCCGGTCGCGCTCGAGCATCACCGAGTAGAAACCCGCCTCCGCTTTTTCCTTACTTTTTTTAAATGGTGAAGCATATTCCTCCGGTTCCAGCCGTACGCCGCCTGTAAAGGGCATCAACAGGATGTCGCAATAATCGGCCACGCCCGTACCGCTCAGGTGCGTATGAGAAAAACCGTACACCAGCGAGTCGGAGTTGTGGTAGCCGGAACAGGCGTCCCAATCCATCATGTTGGTGCGCGTGTCGGGGCTCAATTGTACCATGCCAAAAGGTGCCGTAGCGCCCGGGAAGGTGTGCCCGTGGCCGCCCGTCCCGATAAAGGGGTCGACAAACGGCAGCGGATTTTGTGCTCCGGCAAAGAAGGGGAGCAAAAGCAGTAGGAAGGAGTATTTCATGCGGGAAGGATTTTGGTGGTGGGGTTGAACAGGATTTTTTGGATTTTAAAGAATTAGAAGGATTCCTTACGTAGCAGACAAAATTTTAAAAATTATTAAAATTGTCATCACGAAATCGGGAATCCTTCTAATTCTTTAAAATCCAGACAAATCCTGTTCAACCCCTCCTCATCAGCGTTTCACCACTTTCACCACAGCGCCCGTTTTGCCGGTAGCGATGCGCAGCAAGTAAGTGCCTGCGGGCAATTGACCCAGGCGCAGGTCAAACTGATTCGATCCGCTGTTCAACTGCACCGTTTGGGTTTGCAGGGTTTCGCCGAGCAGATTGCTGATTGTTACTTGTGCGGAGGTGTTTTCAGCGCTTTGCAGGCTGATTTGAACCCGATCGGTGGCAGGGTTGGGCGCCACGGACAGTTGCAGAGCCGAAGCAGATGCTTCTTCGGTGCCTACCTGCAAACTGCGGTCGCCGGTAGCGTACCAAACGCCTTGCTGACGGCTGGTAATCAGCAAACTGGCATTGCCCTGACCGGTAATTTTGGTGTTGTTTACGCCTTGCAGATACAGGTCGTAGTCGCCGAAAATATCGGGACTTTGGTGAAGTACTGCATTGTCGAGGCGGTTGTAACTCGGCCAGCCCAGATCACCATTATCACTTACAATGACATCGTAGTCGCCGGTTTCGGAGTTGGAGCCGTACACATCATAGAAAGAACCGTCATTGGCAAAAAAGTCGAACGCCAGCACGTAAGGCGAGTTTTTGGCAAAAGCCGGGTCGCCGATGCTGGTATTTTCAGGAATACCGGTAAACAATTTGGAAATGAATGGCGTGCCGGTAACGAACTCGCCATTGTCGCGGAATTGCAGGAAACTGATGTCCCAGTAACTCAGGTCGGTGCTGCCGTTAGACAAGTTGTTGAACGCATCGTACATCAGGTTTTCGCCCGAATAGTCGAATTCAAGCACGTCGGCATACTGTACCTCGCCGGTAACGGTATTTTCAGAATAGGTAGGATTGTACAGTACATACACATACGTATCTCCCAGGATGCTCAACAGGTCGGCGATGTAGATTTTGTTATCCGCATCTTCCGTAATGGCCGCCAGGTAATTACCGTCTTTGGAAATGGCTACATTGCGCCAGATGGGTTCGGCAGAGTATGGCGGGTTGACGGTAGGGATAATCTGCGATTGTGTGTACACCAGATCGACCAGAATAATATCGCCTTCGGCATTCACGAAAGCCACTTGCGAACCGTCATCTGACACGCTGGGGCGGCTGCGTACGCCACCTGTGTAAATAGAACCCAATACGGTGCCATCGCTCAGGGCAATGTCGAGGTTCTGGTCGTTGTTCGTAACGCAGAGGATGAGGTCTTCACCCGGGTTAGGCGAAAGTTGGCCCAGGTAATTGCCGCCTGGCGCGCTGCCGATACCCACCTGCGAAAATGCAGTAGCAGCGGCGTTGGCTACGGTAGTGCCGTACAAATCGGTAGCGGCCTGAATCACAGCAATACGGGCATCGATAAACTGGCTGGATTTCACCAGATAGTCATCCAGTGCTTTGTAGTACACCAGTTCTGCTTTGTCTTTGCCTACGCCTGCTGCATTGGCAAAGAGGTAAAAAGCGTGGTTGGGAATACCGCTGTTGATGTGTACGCCGCCATTGTCGTCATTACCGTTGTACTGTTCATTGGTATGGCTGGGTTGCCACCATTGGCTGCTCGAACTGACGCCGTTGTGCGGGTCTTGCAGGCTGCGGAGTACGCCATTGGGGTTGACGCCGCTTTGCATGACGTCTTCACCAATCGTCCAGTCGTCGCGATCGATCATGGCGCCGAATACATCGGCGAAGGATTCATTGAGTGCGCCGCTTTCATCCTGGTATTCGAGGTTGGCGGTTTTTTCCACCACACCGTGGGTCATTTCATGGCCGCCTACGTCGAGGCCCCGGGCCAGTTTTTTGAAAATACTGCCACCATTGCCGTACCACATGGCAGCACCGTTCCAGTAGGCATTTTCCATGGAGGTGCCGTCGTCGTCTGCTACATTGTAAAATGCGATGATATTGCCGCCTACACCATCGATGGAGTTGCGCCCGAAGGTGGTATTGAAATAGTCGTAACTTTTGATACTGTTCCAGTGTGTGCTGACGGCTGTGGCGTTACTGAATGTAGTGGAGCCGGAGGTAGCAAGCGTATAGTTGAAGGAAGCCTGATTGGCCGGCGAGGTGTTCAGCGCGTCAACGGTAACAATTGCTCCCACTGGGTCATTCGGCATGGAGGAGGCACTGTTGTTGAACATCGGTTTGCTGGCATCTTCCATCACAATGGTATTGCCCGACTGCCAGGCACCGAAAGAGCGGTTTACATTTAACAGATCAGTGCCCGATGCCGGAACAGGCCCATCTACTAACAATTTCTCCTCTCTCACCTCTCGCGTCTCACTTCTCACCTCTCGCATCTCACCTCTCACCTCTCGCCTCTCACCTCTCTCATGAGCATGCCCCGCAATGTTGCACGTATTGTCATACTGGTGCAGGATAGCGCCGGTTTGAGCGTCTACAAAATACACTTTACGCGCCATCAGGTTGGGGTGTGCCACGATGTACCAGGCCAGGCGTTCGGTATTCAACTGGCGATCCTTATGGTAAATAACCAGTTCGCTGCTGAATGGATGTCCGCCGATGATTTGCAATTCCTGTTCAGACCAGGTAGTTTTCACCTTGTCGGCGCCAATGTCCAGTTTCACCTGCTCGATGGCACGTCGGGCATCGAGCGCGGGCGTTACATTTTCAATAACAGGCGTAGGATAGTAGCGTCCGTTGAGCATATCGAACGCGCCATTGTGCGTATGCGCAATCAGTTCGGCGCCGTACACAGGAACGCCCATCAGCACCTGTTGCAAACGCACATGAGTATTACCCTGCGCGTCCGTTTTTACGTTGGAAACGATAAACTCGGCCAGGGGCTCGTTGATGGCAGCAGGCTCCAGGCTGGCCAGGTATTGCAGGGCACGAATACCTGCCTCCTGCACATCCGAAGCACTACCCGAGGCAGCCGTTTTGCCTTGAAAGGCGATGGGAAGGCCGTTTTTATCTTTGGTAATTTTTACAGACACCGGGGCTCCGGATACCCGGTTCAACGCGGGCATGGGCTGACGAAGCGCGCTCCCTGACGATGGAAGGGGGGATTTTACGGTGGGGATAGCGACGCCATCGGGGCGTCGAATCTTGGTTTGCCAGGATTCGTAACCGGCGCCTTTTTGAGGTGGATTTTTTTTCGCGTTTTGGGCCGTTGCTGCTGACACCAACGTGAAAAGTATAAACAGCGGGAGAAGTGATTTCATAAAAAAAGAGAATTTAAGAATTGGAATCGGTTGCTTATGCAGGAAAACCCGCGATTATTGAATGATTTCTTTCCAGTCGAGGCTGTCGTTGTGCGAATGGGTGAACCCGATGGCACGCTCGGCAGCGATGGTTTGCTCGTCGCGGAATGCCATCACGTAGGTTTTGCGCCATTCGGTGGTATAGTTTCCGCCCGAGCCGTGCACGATGCGTTCATCGTGGATGGTAATGCTGCCGCGTTTTACGGGCAAAAAAACGGGTTTGTCGGTAGGCAGGCTTTCAATGACGAGCGTGTGCGAATCGGAACGATCCATGTTTTCATCGTGCTGATGGCCATAGTCCTTGGGGCGGTGCGGGCGGAGTTCGGGTTCGTGGTTGGTGCCGGGAATGACCTGCAGGCAGCCGTTTTCAATGGTGGCGTCATTGATGGCCAGGGAAAAAGTGGCCGTCCAGGTATTGGGCGTTTTGGGCCAGTAGCCCAGGTCTTGGTGCATGGCAAACTCGGCCTTTGTTTTATTGGGTTTTTTAGCCAGAAACTGCTCGTAATCCATACGCGCCACGCCTTCCGGGTACAATTGATCGGCGATACTTTGTGCCACCCTGAAAAAAATGTTGTTTTTCAATTCGGGCCTGTAGGTGCTGGGCAGCATGGCATTCACCAGTTGGAACTCTTCCACAGGGGTGCCATACGGCTGGCTCATATCGCAAAAATCCTTCTCCATGCCAGGCTCTTTCCCGTGGATGAAATGATCGAACCAGGGTTCGAGTGCTCCAACTTCCTCTTCTGTGAGTACGTTTTCGAGCACGAGGTAGCCCTGTTCGCGATATTGGCGGATTTCATCGGGGGTGATGTGGTAGGTGTCGCCCTGACGGCGAGGAGTAGTTTGATTGGTCATAGCCAGAAATAAATGGATTGCTTCGAATTATTTCGAAAATTTGAGCTTATCCTAAGGGAAGAGATAGTTGAAGCACCTCTTTCTTTTTTACTCCATGGTTGTGTTGTAGAATATGGGCAGGAGGTGTAAAATTACAAACCAAAGCTTCTACAACAGTCTTTCTATTCTCGATACTCGCTCCATTATGGTAGAAATGGTCTCTGGTGATCACGTTGAACTTTCCCCAGTATTTGGTTATCATGTCATTTGCTCTCCAATCATTGTGGTGCCAGGTTGAAAGAATAAATTTTGCCCTTGTATTTGACAACAAATGGAATAACAAGGCTTCGTCATCTTCTGTCCAACCGTTGTAATAATCTACATGACGGCCAAAATAGGGCGGGTCACAGTAAATCACATCGCCTTCCTTGGCAAGCGGGATAATTTCTGCGAAGGATTTGTTGAAGAATGTCCAATCTGGATGCGGTTTGATAATTTGTGCTATCGTTGAAACCTGATTGGAAATTTTTGTGATATATGCCTGAGAGAAGCGGTTAGGCTTTTTACAAAACGGAATATTCCAATTTCCTTTTTTACCGAATCTCATCATACCGTTAAAACCTGCACGAGAAAGGAAGATGAAATCGAAGGGAGAAAAATCTTTATTGAATCGGCTTCTAACCGTCAGATAATGTTCATATCCATTATTGCCGGCTTTACTCAACAATTCTCCTTCTTCTTCCAGATACGCACGAATTTTTGGCGCTGTAATTTCTCCTTTTTGAATTCCAATGTAAAAATTGATGATATGAGGATTGGTATCATTCAAAATTGCTTTGTTAAACCCGGAATTGAAAGCGACCACGCCGGTACCCAAAAAAGGCTCAATCCACCAACCATTAGAAGGTGGGACTACATCTATAATCCAGGGTACTAATTTAGTTTTGATTCCCTGGCTTTTTATTGGCGGAATAAAAACTCTCATTTTTTAGCCCTGTTTTTTGTAACTATTTGGTCAATAAGGTCGGGTCTGCCTTTGAAAAGGAGGAAATCTTTTAGCGTAGTTATTTTGACCGGTCTTTCTCCTTTTAACATGGTTGCTACCCCGTAATTCATCCAGTATTCGTCGAACCATTCCTCTCCAAGATTACTGAATACACCTGATTCATTTTTTAGGGCCTCAATATCTGTGACCGATCCTATGTTGGCAGTGTTCCCGGAGCCTTGTGCGTCACTTGCAATTTTCCATTTTTCGGCTACGAAAAAGTCAAAATTCTTGATGACAGAAGTAATGGATGTTAGATTTTTCACAGTAGTTACTTCTCTCGATCCTACTTTTTTCTGCGGTGTTTCATATTCTTCCTGCAATTCCTGCACCTGATAAATGTCAGTATCGGATAAATCATCCCCTTCTGCTCTGGTATAAATCACACCAAGACAAAAATGCCCCAGGTATTCATTATACGGGAATTGAATATTTTTATTCTTGTCCCTTTCCTTGAAGTATCCGCCATGGCTACCTAACGTAAAACCTGCGGTATTGTGATTCCTCCTAAAAGTGGTCTTTATGTCAAGTGCAAATTTTACACTACTGTTTGCTTCATGAATAAAAGTCAAATCAGGATACCAATTCTGTTTTTCGGCAAGTACTATTTTGTATCCTGCTTCTTTAGCGAATTGGAGTATTTGTGGAAAAATGTGTATTTCAAGGATTTTGGAAACAATTTTGGTGTCAGATGAAATCGTGTAGATATTCTTGTAAACGTCTATGAACCCTTTTACTGACCATTCTCCGCCCTCAGTCGATACATATGACACAAGTTTATCAGCAAACTTGCGCAAGTCATGTTTGAATGCATCTTTGTATCTGTTTTTTTCTTTTAAATCCATCAAAAGGGAATTTTTGAAGCAGTGTAGGCAAGAGCGCTAATATATAATCTATTTCGCTCTTGCCTACAAAAACCATTAGTTTTCTACCTGTACCCGCGTACCGTCCACTTCACCTTCCCGCCTGTCGGGTCTTTCGTCAAAGTATAACCCTTGCCTTTTTTCACTACGGAAATATCCTGCAATTGCTGATCGGCAGGCAGGCATATTTTCCCTTTGGATTCAGCACCGGTCGTTGAAAAAACGACCAGTTCCAGGTTGTTCCAGTCCATGTCATTGGTCGATTGCGCCAGTCCGATATGTGGAATAACCGCGCCATCGCGCACCAGCATCACTACCGGAATGGCGCCGCCCTCCATACGATGCCAGCCGCCGGAGTACACTTTTTTGCTTTGATAATCAATCCATTGGCCAGGTGGCAGATATACATCGCGACTGGTTTCATTTTCTTCAAACAGGGGCGCCACAAGAATGTCGATGCCGTAGAGGTATTCATTGTCGACAAGCCAGGAGCCCGGGTCGTTCGGGTATTCCACAAACAGGGCACGCAGCATGGGCAAGCCTTTTTCCGTGCAATGTTTTGCCTGTGCATACACATAAGGCATCAGGCGGTATTTCATCTCGATGGCCATGCGGAAAGTATCCTGAAAACCCTGGCCGTATTCCCAGGGTTCTTTGGGCGGTTGTCCGTGGCAACGTGTGTGCGAGGTAAGTACGCCCATTCCGAGCCAGCGTTTATACAGTTCCGGCGGCGTTTTTTTAACAAAACCGCCTACGTCGTGGCTCCAGAAAGAAAAGCCCGACAAGCCCAGCGAGAGGCCGCCGCGCAGTTCGGCCTGCATACCCATGTCCGTGGTTTCGGCGTCGCCGCCCCAGTGCAGCGGGTAGCGTTGGCTGCCTGCCCAGGCGCTGCGCGCCCAGATGATGGTTTCGCCCGTGGTTTGTTTCGTAATGTCGGCTACGGTTTTGTTGTAGCGCAGCGGGTACAGGTTGTGTTCGTAAAATCCGGTGCGGCCGGAAGCGTATAAGCCATTAGGGGGCGCCGCTTCACCAAAATCGACTTTGATCACGGCTACCCCAAGTTTGAGCAATCCTTCAATTTTCTTCTGATACCAGTTGACCGTATTCGGATTGGAAAAATCCAGCACAGCGTCTTCGTAAGGCAGGTTGCCTTTCGCATCGCGCACGGCCAGGCCTTTTTCCATAATTTCATTGAAAAGCGTGTTTTTAGGCACGAAATAAGGCAATTGCCACAGGCAGGTGCGGAAGCCCTGCGTGCGAAGGTCGCGGATCATACCTGTCGGGTCTTTGAAACGCGAAGGCGAAAACTCGTAATTGCAGCGCCAGTCTGTCTCAAACCAGCCCGTATCGAAGTGAATCACATCAGATGGGATGCGGTTTTTCCGCAGTTGATCGGCTACGCGCCGGCCGTCGGCTTCCGAAAAATACGTGATACGGCTCATCCACAGTCCGAACGACCACAGCGGTGGCATGGCAGGTTTGCCAGTCAGGTTGGTGTATTCATCCAGAATATCTTTTGGCTCGCCCAGAAAAACAAACAGGTCCAGCGCCTCGTCGCCAATCATCAGGGCATTGCTGGCTCCGAAAGTAGCCCCAAAATCGCAGGTAATGGGCGTGGAAGTATGCATAAACATGCCATAACCCCGGCTGCTGAGAAAAAACGGAATGGGTTTGTATATCTCCGTGTTTTCCACGCCATTGGCGTCGTCGGTCCAAAGCACTACTTTCTGGCCGTATTTGTTCAGTTTGGTAAACGACTCGCCGCAACCGAAGATTTTTTCATCGGGCGACAAAGAAAACACTGCCGCCACGCTGCGCGAGTAATCCGTAGCCCGGCGCACAAATGAAAATGGGAGGGTCGGGTAAAACGATTTGGCTACGTCGCCGGGGTTGCGGGTACTGGTGAGCAGACGCCCGGAAGCATCGCGGAACTCCAGTTTCCAGGGGTGTTCCAGGATGGTTACGCTGCCGAATTTGCTGATATAGCGATGCCCGCCCTGTATTTTGCTGTACAGCCACGAACCGTCGCGCGAGGGTTCTTTTACCAGCATCAGGGAAGGTTCGCGTGGATGAAAATCGGGGCCTGTCTGCGCGCGAATCCGCACCGTGCGCGGCGATACAAATTCGATGGAAAAAGGCAGGGCAGGGTTGGGTGCGTACTCGCCGGAGGGAAACTCGTTGGGCGGCGCAGGGCTCACACCGAGCATCATGTTGTCGAATGCATGGCGTACGGTGTACAAAGAGCGCTGCCACACCAGGCGACCGGTTCCGCTGGCCGGGTCGAAATTGGCGAGGCTGTCGGCTACGAAATATGTATTCGACATATCGCGGAAATCGCCGCTGATGTCGATGGGTTCATTCAGAAGGCGTTGTGCAAAAGCATGCTGTGCCACCAAAAGCAGCAGCATCGTGCGGATACCTTTTTGTATAAAACTGGACATGGGAGGAATTTAAAAGATGGATATTTAAAAACGGCGAATCAGAATTACGCCAGCAATAATCAGCAAAACACCCATGATGCGGGGCAGATTTACGGCCCGCACCGGAACACCCAGCAAGCCATAATGGTCGAGCACAAGTGTAATCAACATTTGCCCTGCAATAATGAGGCTGAATGTGAGGGCAACACCCATTCGCGGCACCATCATGATCACGGCTGTCACAACATACGCGCCCAGCAAACCGCCAATCCATGCAATTGCCGGAGCATTTTTTGCCGCCAGCAACCCGCGGAAAGGAACCTGCGCCGCTGCGCAATATAAAAACAGCGCTAAGGTGCCAATCAGAAAAGATACCAGCGAAGCCAGTAAGGGCTGCTGAAGCACCGTAGCCAGTTTGTTGTTCACAGCAGCCTGTGTTGGCAGGGCTGCGCCCGCTAACAGTGCCATGATAATAAAAATCCAGTGTTGCATAGTCAGTTGTTTCCACGGCAAAGATCAACAAGTCTGCGGTATTCCGAAGGAATAGAACCGGCAATCACTACCTTTGAAGGCATACAAATCAGCCATTTTTAATGAAACATTGTCTTCTTTTATTTTTTAGCGCCATCGCGCTCGCTAGCACTGCCCAAAAACAGCCGTTTTCTTCTGCAAGCCTTTGGTACGAACACCCGGCTGCCGACTGGAATGAAGCACTGCCTGTGGGAAATGGCCGACTTGGCGCCATGGTTTTCGGGCAGGTAGAAACCGAGCGGCTGCAACTCAACGAATCCACGGTTTGGGCTGGTGAACCAGAGGATTTTATCAATCCGGCAGCCAGGGAAGTGTTGCCACTGGTGCGCATGATGCTGTTTTCCGGCCAGTATGCCGAAGCACAAAAACTTGCCCAGGAACGCATGATGGGCCACAAACCCACCCACAGCCGTTACCAGACGCTGGGCGATTTGTATATCGATTTCGGAAAAGAACACGCTGCAAATATCACTGATTATCAACGCTATCTGGACATCGACTCAGCTGTGGCCGGCGTTCGCTACCGATCCGGAGGCATCACATTCAGCCGGGAAATTTTTTCGAGCGCACCCGACCAGGCACTGGTGTTGCGCTTGCTGGCCGACCACTCCGGAGCCCTCAGTGCCCGATTCCGACTGAGTCGCCCCGGTGGTTTTGCCCGGCTGGAAATAACCGGACACGACATTATTCTGCGCGATCACGTAGACCGCGGCCATGGCGTACAACTCGTTACCCGCCTTCGAATTGTGCCTGAAGGCGGCACGGTTTCGGTGCAAGACAGCATTGTGCGCATTGAAAAAGCAGATCGTATTACGGTGTTTCTCACGGCCGCTACCGACTATTGGAAAACGGAGCCTGAAAGTGTAACGGCAGATCATTTAGAAAGCGTTTCCCGTAAACCTTACACCATCTTAAAAACCGCACATATTGCTGATTATCAGCAGTTTTTTAAAAGGGTTGGTCTGCTTCTGGGAGAAACGGAAAATCGAAACTTGCCTACCGACCGGCGTTTGGCAGCCCTGCAAAATGGTGCAGCCGACCCGGCGCTCATCGCCCTGTATTACCAGTTTGGGCGATACCTGCTCATCAGTAGTTCGCGGCCAGGCGGATTGCCCACCAACCTGCAAGGCATCTGGGCCGATGGCCTGAATACGCCCTGGGACGCCGATTTCCATATCAACATCAATATTCAGATGAATTACTGGCCGTCAGAAATCTGCAATTTGTCGGAAATGCACCTGCCTTTTTTGCAATTCATCGATTCCCTACAGGCCGATGGGCATAAAACTGCCCGGGAGATGTACAACAAACGCGGCACCGTAGCGCATTTCACCACCGATGCCTGGCATTTTACCGAAACCTATGGGGAAACACAGTGGGCCATGTGGCCGATGGGAATGGCCTGGAGCGTGCAGCATTTCTGGGAACATTACCTCTTTTCCGGTGATCAGGAGTTTCTGGAAAAACGCGCCTACCCGGTGATGAGAGATGCTGCGCTGTTTTGCGCGGATTGGCTGGTGGCCAACCCGAAAACGAAACTACTGGTGTCAGGGCCGTCCATTTCCCCTGAAAACCGCTTCAAAACAGCCAAAGGAGAAATTTCAACCATGGTGATGGGCCCTACGATGGACCACATGATTATCCGGAGTTTGCTGGAAAGCACGATTGCCGCTTCCCAAATCCTGCAAACGGATGATGAATTTCGCGCCCGGCTGCAATCCATCCTCAAACGCCTGGCGCCTACCCGTATCGGAAGCGACGGGCGCATCATGGAGTGGACGGAAGAATTTGAAGAACCCGAGCCCGGGCACCGCCATATTTCACACCTGTACGGATTGCACCCTGGCCATGAAATCAATCCAAAAACGCCGGAACTGATGGTGGCTGCCCGCAAAACCATCGATTATCGACTGGCGCACGGAGGAGGGCATACCGGCTGGAGTAGAGCCTGGATTATCAACTTTTTTGCGCGGCTGCACGACGGCGAATCCGCGTATGAAAACCTGCAGGCGCTGCTGCGCAAGTCGACGCTGCCCAATCTGTTCGACAACCACCCACCTTTTCAGATCGATGGCAATTTTGGCGCTACGGCAGGCATCACCGAAATGCTGCTGCAAAGCCAGAACGGAGAAATAGAACTTTTACCTGCCCTGCCTGCTGCCTGGCCCCAGGGGCACATTCATGGCTTGTGTGCCCGGGGCGGCTTCGAAATTGGTATGGAATGGGAGGGGGGAAAGTTGAAACAGGTGGAAATAGTGTCGAAATGGGGCAAGGAGTGTGTAGTGAAATACGGGGATAGACAAGTGATGCTCAGCGGAATTAACAAGGGAGAAAAATATATGCTGGATGCCGATTTAAAGAAAATGTGATTCATAATGCCAACCCATGCACCTGCGTTTATGCATGTGCATTTTTTGTTTTACTCAAACACTTTACCACCACACCATGAAAAACATATCCATATTCCTGCTCCTGTTTGCGCTTCCTTTCACAACCCGTGCCCAGGATTGCAGCACCTACTACAGTTTTATGTACGAAGGCGCCCAACTGGAATACACCCATTACAACAAAAAAGGAAAGGTGGAAATGGTCACTTCACAGCGCGTTTCTTCTTTGGAAAACCATAAAGACACGCTGATTGCCAATATTGACATGACCGTTATCGACGAAAAAGGAAAAGAACTCAACAAAGGTATATTCCCGATCAAGTGCCATAAAGGAACCCTGATGATGGACATGCGCAGCATGATTCCGCAACAAAACAGCCAGCAATCGGCCGATATGCAGGTAGAAATCAAAGGCGCCGATCTGGTTTTTCCGCCCGATTTGAAGGCAGGCCAAACCTTGCCCGACGCCGATATGCAACTGACCATGCGCCTGGGCTCCTTACAGGTACTCAGCACCCGGTATTTTGTGAAAAACAGAAAAGTGGAAGGCGAAGAATCCGTTACAACACCTGCCGGAACCTACGCCTGTCAGAAAATCAGTTACGACTTTGAATACAAACTGATGGGCGTCCGCACGATTCACACCGAATACTGGTATTCACCTAAAGTAGGCATGGTAAAATCTGTTTCGTACGATAAAAAAGGCAATGAGGAAAGTCGGATAGAATTGACGAAATTTGTGCGGTGATCAATCTTTATTACGATTTTTCCTCGATATGACTGTAGGTGCTTTGAGGCAGCAGATAGGCCTGGCTCCCCTGTGATGTACATGACCCAAAAACAAATGCGAATTGAAACTATTTGATTTGCACTACATTTGAAGCCATATCTGTACACAATACGCCTATCGTAATATGCTCGACGCCGCCAAAACGCTCCTGATAGACCTGTTGCTGGAAAACGACGCCGTCAAAAACCTGTCGCCCGATTTCGTGTCCGCCTCCAACCAGTGGTTGCGCAACTGGCTGCAACGCGACAGCGATGCCATCACCCGCGCCATTCTCGACTCGGCTGGCAATGAGCCGCTGAAAAAACTTATGGTAGAAGAAAAACTGCCCGCGTTGTTGCAAAACGCCAGTTTTTCGCAGGAGTTGTTGCAATTGTTCGCCCAATACGCCCAACAGAAAGAACGGCAAAAAAACGTGGTCGAAAACTCCCAGATCGATGTAAAAGGCAATGCAGTAATCGGCGACAATGGCCCGAGCGTCGACGATGGTTACGACCAGAAAAACAAGGTATCCGGCAGTACCCTTTCCGCTGGCGGCGATGTGCGCGTAGGCGACCAGAACCTGCAGGCGGGCGGCAATATTCATTTCGGCGACATTCACTACCACGGCGCGCCGCCACCAGCCGCATCCCGCCCGGGAGGAACAATTTCGTCTACTACCGCCCAGCAATTACGTGATCTGGTGGCTTCCGGTCGTACGGGTGATGCCATCACTCAACTACGCACGCACACTGAACAAAACGACACCCACCTGCGCGACGAGGTGTCGCAACTATCCGCGCGCTGGGAAAACCTAAAACGCCGCGAACGCATCGGCGTGATCAACTACTCGGAAGCCACGCTGGAGCGGAATCAATTGAACAATGCGCTGTTGGAATTGATCGGAGGACTGGGGAGGTGAACAGGAGGGTTTTGAACAGGATTTTCACAGATTTGTAAGGATTAGAAGGATTACCGACTTTGTGTTGACAATTTTTTTAATTTTAAAAATTTTGACTGCGACGAGAGGAATCCTTCTAATTCTTTAAAATTCTCCAAAATCCTGTTCCAACTACCACCGCATCAATTTCCCGCTACGCCACTTCCTGCCTGCCTGTAGCCTGTAATAACCGATCGAGCCCGAAGAAAGTACCTCCTGTTCCACCGTAATGGTTTGGTCGCCTGCGGGCAAACGATTTTCATACCTGTACAGATTTTTTCCGTGCAAGTCGTACACCTCCAATCGTATCGTTTCGGGCGTTTCCAGGTGAAATGAAAAAGTGGTGGCATCGGAAAATGGATTGGGGTCTGGCGCTGAAAGCCCATCGCCCGAACTCGGCTCCGATGCAGCAGAAACATGATACACGCCGCTGCTAAATTGGATGCCGCGCGGAGGCGCTAGTTCATAAGCCCCCAAAGATTGGAGGACAGAGGGGTTCAGGGAAAATGCGTTGGGCAAGTACACTTCCGAATGGGCTGTGAAACGGAGTTTCATCAACAACATGCCTGGTTCTATAGGTGGGTCTATTTGCAAACTGGCTGCCCTGATTTTACCTGGAACAGCATTATAAACCACCATCGGGAAAATATCTGTGGGCACAGGGCCATTGAAAGTAAGCAGGCTGGTATCGTATAAAAATTCCACCTGCATGCCCCGCAAGTCCAGGTCGCCGCCCATTTTGATTTCAATCACCGTGTCAATGCCCGCTGGAAGTACGATATCCGGAATGAGCAGTTGGGAAAAATTGGAAATGAACGGGTAGGAAAAGGATTCTGTTGGAGAAGCGTCGCCATTCACGTCGCCAATCTTTACACCGGCCAGATGAAGCGTATCCGGAGGAGAAGCGAGCAGTTCTTCCACCGAGACAGCCGGGCAGGTGTTTGAAAACGGGTTGAAAGGGTTGGGATACATGCAATTTCCCTGATAAAACCGCCAGGAGGTGCTGTTGGGAAATGTTTCGTACTTTCCAATAATAAGATTTCGGATATGCACCTGGTCAAATCCTGTAATAGTGCCGGATTGATTCACATCGGCTGCAAAAAATGCGTAAGGAGAAGTCAACGGGTAAATTCCCAGAATATGGCTACTGATACTGACCATGTCCAGTATGTTCACGCCGTTCAAATCGCCGCCATTTTTCACCCCCCCGTATTGTAGCGTAGTGCCTGCAGGATAATTGTCTAAGAGGGTATCTTCTAGGGAAAAACAAGGGACGCCTGTTGCCGAAATCGTTGCAGGCGTTTCACCCGGTGCGTTTAGCGTGATGTTGAGGTCTGCTGCGGTGACAGGCATGCCATTTCCCCAAAAGGAAGTGCAAAAAGTAACCTGTGCCATCACTCCGACCCATTTCAGGAAGTAAAGTGACAGGAGGAGTGATTTTTTCATATTGCAAAGTTGTTTTTCCTGATGGGTAGACGTTTTGAACAGGATTTTCGCAAATTAAAAAGGATTAGAAGGATTCTTGCGCTACATTCAAAAATTATAAAAAATTAGAAAAATGGTCGACTCCACGTTGGCAATCCTTCTAATCTTTTTTAATCCGCAAAAATCCTGTTCAAACCCAACCCAAAGGCATCTACCAATATAAATACGTACTTTTGTCACCGCAACAGGTCATTCCACATGAGAACCGTCGATATATTCATAGCCTACTCCCACAACGACTTAGGTCATAAAAACGAGTTGAAAAAATTTCTGCGCCCCCTGATCAACACCGGGCAGGCGCGCTTGTGGGACGACCATGAAATTGAAGGCGGCCAGGACTGGGAAGCGGAAATCAAAAAACGTTTGTACGGTTCCGACATCATTTTGCTGCTCGTAAGCCCCGATTCGCTGGCCTCCGAATACTTTTACGGGCAGGAAGTGAAGGTGTCGCTCGAACGCCACGACAAAGGCGAATCCGTCGTTGTCCCCGTCATTCTGCGCCCCTGCACCTGGACGCTCACGCCGCTCAAACGCCTGGAGGCTTTGCTTGAAAAAGCGCGCCCTGTTACTTCCTGGGCTTCACAGGATGAGGCGTACACTGACATTGCCCAACATATTGGCGCCATTGTAGAGAGCCGCCAGGCTGCTATCGCTGCCGCCACGGCGCAGGAAAACCAGCGCCGCGAATTTGCCGCTGCCGCCGAAGCCGCCGAACATCTGTTTCACAAAAAACAGTGGCCGGAAGCACAAAAAGCATTTGCCTCAGCCTTGCAACTGCACCAGCCAGGCTTCTCGCCCGACCGCGCCAGCCTGCAAAACCGGCTTGCTGCCTGCGTGTCCGAACAACAGCAGGCCGATGCGCGCGCTGCATGGGAAGAAAAAAGGAAAGAATACCAGGGCCTGCTGGATGCTGCGGCATTTTCGGAAAATCCCAAACAGGCGGTACAACACCTGCAAAAAGCACTGGCCTTGTACCAGCCAGGATTTCCGGAAAGCCCCGAGACCCTGAACGACCGTATCCGGCAGTTGCGCGCCTACAAAGCGCCTGCGCTGCCTGTAGTGGAAAAGCCGGTGCTTCCATACCCATCTGACGAAAAGCCGGCTTTTAACACAAAGGCTTTATTGATCGTCGGGGCGGCCGTCTTGCTCGCCCTGGTGGCTATATTTGCCATGCGACAGTGCGGTGGCGAACGAAAACAACCGGAGCGCAATGCCAAAGACCCACAAATAGAAACACCAACTGCACCCGCTTCTAACTGGCAATCTGCTGCCGTAGCCTCTTTTTTAGTAAAAATACCGGGCGGTACTTTTTCCATGGGCGACCTGTTTGGAGAGGGCAGCGACGATGAGCGCCCGACACACAATGTTACGCTCAGTGATTTTTACCTCTCCAAATACGAGGTGAGTTTTGACGAATTCGATGCGTTTTGTTCCGCTACCGGGCGTGAAAAACCTTCCGACAACGGCTGGGGCCGAGGCAAACGCCCGGCTATCAATGTAGACTGGTACGACGCCATCGAATACTGCAACTGGCTGAGCACACAACACGGGCTGCGGGCTGTGTACAGCATAGACAAAACGACCAAGGACCCCAACAACAAAAATACCAATGACAGCAAAAAATGGAGCGTAAAAACCGACTGGACAGCCAACGGTTACCGGCTGCCTACCGAAGCGGAATGGGAATATGCAGCCCGGGCCGTAACAGTGTCGGGCAATGCGCGCGGTGGCGGCAAGGTGCGCTTTGGCAACGGCCGCGATGTGATTGATCCTTCGGAAATAAATTTTGATGCGAGCAGTGCATACAAAAAGCCATATTCCGTAGTGGGCGAATACAGGCAGCAAACGGTAGCCGTAGATGCCTTGTCGGCCAATGCATTCGGCCTGAAAAATATGAGCGGCAACGTATGGGAGTGGTGCTGGGACTGGTACGACGGCGAGTTATACAAAAACACCGAAGGCAGCCGAGACCCCAAAGGCGGAACAAGTGGAGAATATCGTGTTTTGCGCGGCGGTTCCTGGGACGACGTTCCAGAGTTTTGCCGGGCTTCCTTCCGCAATTCCTACTGGCCGAACTACCGCTCCTCAATTTCGGTTTTCGGGTTGCCCGGCACTTGTAACCCTTTAGCCCTTTTTTTCTTTTACCTTTTAAAATAACGGCGCAGCCGTTTTATTTTTTTACTTTTGATTTTCGGCGAAGCCGAAAAAAATATTTTTGAAAATGGGAAAAAAGAACGGGAGGATGTTCTGCAAGGATGTGCTTGCATACTAACCCTGCCGTTCTATCGACGTATTTGCCAGGTAAAACCTTGTGTGGCCGACCTGAACGGGATAAGCCTCGCACTTGCATTGGTACGCTCGCAGCAGCCCACACGAACCGGCAACGACTCTGACCCTTCTGAAAACAGAAGTGCAAGTCCCGGGCAACCCGAAAACCGATATTGTTGTTGCGGTTGTTCGGCCTGTTGTTATTGCGGTTGGAAGCCCGGCAATTCTCTGGATTGTTGTTCCAGGAACCGCCGCGCAAAACAAAGGAACAGACTTACCCACTGTTGGCGAAGAAACAAAAATCTATTTGGTTTCAGGCAATGATTTTATCCAGCCTCCTATCATTCGACCAATTTCATCTATGCGTTCGGAAAAATCCTTGTATTTGATGGAGTGATAATAGCCACGCTCGTATGCCAGCCGAAAGTAGTAGCGCAGCATTTCAAGTCGGATATTCGACTGGAAAAGAATGGGGCGTTTTTCGTTGGCCGTCTGATAGTAAGCACTGATTGCAGACTCCAATAAATCTGAGATGTGATTTTGTATTCGGTCACCCAGTGTAAACTTTTGGCTGCGCGGAAGACCTTCCAGCATTGGAATCGTAACTTTCAGCAAGTCATAAATTTTTGCCACAATTGTGTCTTTAGGTGCTTTCATGAAAACCTACAGTAATGTTTTTTCGCAAATAATATCCTGGGATAACTTGTTGTCGGCGGCTTTCAAAGCGTCGAAAGGCAAACGATTTGATCCTGCGGTCACAAAGTTTCACATTCGCCTTGAGTCGGAAATATTAAAATTACAACAGGAATTACGAACACAACAATATCAACCCGGCGCGTATAAATCTTTTATGATCTATGATCCAAAGGAACGCATGATTAGTGCGGCGCCTTTTCGTGACAGAGTAGTACATCATGCATTGTGCAATGTGATAGAGCCCATTTTTGATAATACTTTTATATATGATAGTTATGCGAACCGAAAAGGGAAAGGAGCGCATCGAGCCATTGAACGATTTCAGCATTATGCGCGTAAGTACTCTTATGTGCTGAAAAGTGATATTCGAAAATTTTTTCCAAGCCTCGACCATGAAGTTTTAAAGCAAGAAATTAGATGGAAAATCACTTGCCCTCAAACGCTATGGCTTGTTGATCTGATTATTGATAATTCAAATGAGCAAGAACAAGTGAATGATAATTTTTTTTATGAATCTCCTGAACGCAGAAGAGGCTTGCCTATTGGAAACCTGACCAGCCAATTCTGGGCGAATGTGTACCTCAACCGCTTTGATCACTTTATCAAAGAAGAATTGAGAGTGCCCGGGTATGTGCGTTACGTTGATGATTTTGTATTGTTCAATGACTCAAAAACAATACTTAGAGAATACTGGAGAAGTATAGAAAGCCGGATACAAGTTATCAGATTGAATCTACATCCTAAAAAAACTCATATTCACAAAATTGAGCAAGGGGTGCCTTTTTTGGGGTATCATGTTTACCCGCATTGGCGTATTGTGAAAAAATCAACCGTTCGACGATATAGGCGTTACATTGGAGCAAAATTATCTGTACGCACGGGTGACTGGCCTTCTTCGCTGGAGAAAGGGTTGAATAGTTGGTTAGGGCATATCCGTTATGGACAACATTTCAAGGTTGAAAAAAATGTATTCTCCCAACTTTGTAGCCAGGGAATAAACGTTGTTGTACATCCAAATGGGAGTTGGAGAGTACTGGAGTATATGAGCAGCGAATAGCAGGCCGAAGGAATACCGAAAGGCACATCAGGCCACTTCTCCCAACCGCTCTTTCAATTTAGCCAGCATCATAATGCGTATATCCGTTGACCGTTTCACTTCTTCATAAGGAAGTTTGATTACGATATACCGGACGCCTTCTTCCACCCAGTCATCGTTGGCTCGATCATCGTTGGTACAGACATAGGTAATGCCTATCTCCTTCTTCAGGTGATTGAGTTTGGAAGCGATAAAGGAGGTATCTACTTTATCGGCTACATCCTGTTCGACAATTTTTGTGACGGTGACCAAAGGATAAGTTTTTGCAAAGTTAAGAGATTTCACCAAGCGCTGTTCCGACGGTGGCATGGGCTTTAGCCCGTCGGGATAGCGCCATTCATGCCACCACTAAGTTACCGGAATTTGAACAGGATTTTTGCGGATTTTACAGGATTAGAAGGATTCCTGCACTACATCCCAAATTCCAAAAAATTAAAAAAATTGTCGACACTCGGTTGGCAATCCTTCTAATCCTTTCCAATCCTCCAAAATCCTGTTCAACACCCCCAAGCCAAAACAAAAAGGAGTTACAAGATTTCTCTCGTAACTCCTTTATAATCACTGTGGGCACAGAAGGATTCGAACCTCCGACATCCTGCTTGTAAGGCAGGCGCTCTGAACCAACTGAGCTATGCGCCCTTGTAGAATTTGAATTTTTTCGTTGAGCGGCTGCAAAGATATTAGCAGGCGTTTGTGAAAACCAAACAATGCGGCCAAAAAAATAAAAAAAAATTTTCTTGGCAGATATAACTATTTCTTTTTCAAGCCTTTATTGCACTAAAGCAGATAAAACAGCCATAGCGGCGCCTTCTGCTACTGCGTCCTGTTCGATCAGTTCCCGGGCGTACAATTGCATGGCTTCTGCCTTGCCGCCGGCCAGCAGCGCCTGGGCACGGGCATCGGCAGCCAGGGTTTGGTGCGCAGCGTCGGCATCCGGCAAAGCCGGGAGCGAGGCAATTCGTCCGAGGTTGTTGCCTGTCAGTACAGTGCTGTGCAGCAGGGCGGGAGGCAGCCCGTCGAAACCCACACCGAAAGCCGTCACTTCCTGCACGACCTCTTCCACAGCAGCGCCGCTGGCCCGGGCGTAGTAAAAACGGCCCATACGGCCCATGAGGTCGATTTTATGCGGGTCGATGCGGCCTTTATCCGTTAGCACCGATTCCGAAATATGCATCCGCACGATGCGGCAGATGATGAGGTTGCCCGCGCCGCCGCCCTCGCCGAGCGGCAGGATATTTTCCACCTTGCATTCCATGTGTACCGGGCTTTCAGCCACGCGGAACGGTTTCACGAGTTCGGAAGGCAGGGGGGTGAAACCACATTTTACAAACTCGTCCACCTCCGGGCCGTATTCCACGCTCGCCAGTGCCATTTGGCGAACAATGGCGTGTGGCACTACATTGATGACTACTTCGCCGGTGTCTTCCACATTTTTCAGCGTGTCTTTCGTTGTGTTGTTCGACACGCGCCGGTTGCTGGAAAAGATCAGGATAGGCGGATTGCTGCTGAAAGCGTTGAAAAAACTGTAAGGCGCCAGGTTGGGCACGCCGTCGATGCTGATGGTACTGGCAAAAGCAATGGGGCGGGGGGCTACAGCACCAAGAATGAACTGGTGCAGGTCTTTGGTGGCAATCTGGCCCGGGTCGATGGTGAGCATATCGGAAAACGAATAATTGGGCGGCAAAGATACTGTGGGGGTAGGGATTTACGATTTACGATTACATGATTTACGATTTCAGATTGGATTTTTGAATGACGAATTTTGATTATTTAGGATGCTTTTAATCAAAAATCCTCTTTCAAAAATCCAATCTGAAATCGTAAATCATGTAATCGTAAATCGTAAATAAAAAAAAGACCCGGCCCTGACGTTTCAAGACCGGGGTTCTCGCCTATGAAGCATAAGACATCTGAACCTAAAGAGTGTGGTCATGGGGTGGTGGCACGCAAAAACATTGTATGTCTGTTCAGTCAGGAAGAATAATTGTAATTATCCTGCTGAATGTACACATACAAGAAACTGTATTTGCCTAATGAGCAATACAGCAAACGAGCGTAGCAATGATGCCAGCGAACCAGAAAAAAAATTGAACAGGAATTAGTACAACTACTCACGTAGAAGGGGCAAGAAGAAAACGCCCGGGTAAGCAGCAACAAATCCGTTCATGGGAAAAAGTGAAGATCAATGCGTAAAGCATTGGGATTAAAAGTGAACTGCGCAAAGATACATAAAATGAATGAAAAGCCACAAACAGGCAGGCGTATTATTAGCGATATGTCATCTAATCGCCATTTCTAACAACTCCTCCTGGCTAAAAATCGGAGAATCCGGCCCATTTTCCGCCGAATTGTTCCCAGAATGCCAGCACCTTGGATCGCGCCGGGAATTCGGAATAAATAATCCCCTGCCGGATACAGCGCAGCACGTGCAGGGTTGGCTTCGACACTTCATCCGGCAGGTTATCCATCGGGAACCAGCCTACATCCTTGAATTTTTTGGGCTCCAGGGATTCTGGTTCGCCATAGAACCGGGTTGCCTTGAAATACAGGACGAGCAGGTTTTCGTCTTTTTTGAGTTTGTGGCGGTGCAGTACGTGCGTCAGAATCAATTCATCCGGCTCTACATGAATACCGGCTTCTTCCTTGGCTTCGCGCGCCAGGGCTTCCCGAGCAAATTCATGGTCTTCCACGTTGCCGCCCACCAGCGAATAGCGACCGCCATTCCGCTTGGTTTGACGCAGAAAAAGCATTTTGCCGTTGTCTTCCAGAATCAGGCGGACAGCAAAGGTGAGCATCCCTAAATAGCGCTTGGAAGGGTTTTATTCGCTGTAAATGTCAAGAAGGGCCGCTTCGATGGCCTCTTTGCCGGCGCCATTGAGCATCATTTCCTTGCGCTTGTCTGATTGCTGGGTGCGTACGCTGATCTGTGTTTTCTGATACAAATCAACCTGCTCTTTGGTGTGCAGGATACGACGAATGCTCGCCAGCGTGCCTTTTTGCAGGTTTTGCACTTTGGTGCGGTACAGGGCAGCATCGCTAGACTGAAGAGGTGCTATTTCGGCAGTATTGCGCAGTTTGCGCATCTGGATGGTGTACATCTGTTTGGCCTGGTCTGCATCGAGTTTGTATTTCGCTGCGAGGCGGTCCGTTGCTTCCCGTGCAGTGGTTTCGTCGCTTGTACGAGGAGCGGCGGAACTGGCGTTTTGTGCAGTTGCCTGGCAGGCCATCACAACTACAAAAAGCAAAAGAGCGGAGAGGTGCTTCATCGTCAGAGTATGTGTTTTTAAAATTTGCTCAAAAGTAGGGAAAGTTTTGGTTTGCGGCTTACTGCCCCTATGAAGATTCTTAAAAGTGACAAAGGGCGACGGAACAAACCTCTATTTGCGGTGTATGACGCAGGGTGACAGCATACATTCATACACCGCAAATACAATCCTATCGGCGTTTTTTCTTGTTTGTAATGACAAATGACGCTGTTATTCCGCCAAAATAGTACCAGTCGCCGCTGTTGGGGTTGCCGTTATAGCGCACCCCGTCGAGATCGTCGGAAAAAACAGGGCGCAACCCACCTTCCAGGCCCAGTGCAAATGCTTCGGAAATATCGGCACGGATACCGGCGCCGACAGGTACGAGCAAAAATCGATCAGACAAGCCTTCTTCCGGCAGCGGTACTTTCAGGTTTTCATTGAGTTGGTCGGCAGGGCCGTAATACTCGGCTTCTGCATTGGCGAAGGTGATACCAAGGCCTGTGAAGATGTAGGGTGTAAGTGAAAAATTATGGATTCCGGTTTCATTAAACCGTTTTTTTCGTCCAAAATTGATCTCGCCTACCATTCCCAGTTCGACGATATTGGTAGAAAAACGCAGGCTGCGGGCAGCACGGCTCGTATTGGCATCGTCGCCGGAAATGGAACCCGAGTAAACATGTGCCTTTAAAGAAAATACCGGGCCGAAGTGGTAGCGGGCATAAGCGCCGTAGCCCACATGGGTTTCAGAAACTTCGACGCGTCGTTCTACCATATCGCCAGAATAATTGGTGACGCCAAACAGAAAACCGGCCTCCAGGTATCGATTGTTTTGGTATTGCGCGTTCAGTTGAAAGGCGGAGAAAAGACAAATAAGTATTGCAAATTTGTGCATGGGTGGGTACTGGATTTTAAAAATAGAATGGGCAAATTTCGGTAAAACGCTCTCAAAACGGAGATGTTGTAAACCTTTTATCAAAAAAGCCTTTTATGGATATTAAATTTCATGAATTTTGATTGCCCCGTTTGAACCTTTTACATTTGCCGGGTCTAAGAGCGTGTTTTAATTTTAGTAACCGGGCTGCAAGCGGCAAATTTTATTTCATGCCGCGTTAAAATTTTCGCCAAAGGGCCCGGCTATGGCTGCAAATTTTGCCTTGCCTGAAATAAAATGTACGCGCTTTCGCCACGCTACTGAAATTAAAACACGCTCTAAACTTAGCACCATCTCGAAATATGCCACTCGATCAGGATCACGAACTTGAACGCATGAAAAAAGAACGCGGAGAAATGTCTTTTTTCGAACACATCAGCGAATTGCGCAGGCATATTCTCCGTTCGGTGCTGGCTATTGCCATTGTGGGTACGGTCTGTTTCCTCAACAAGGATTTCATTTTTGATAAAATGATTTTCGGACCCCGGCATGCAGATTTCCCTACCTATACCTTTTTGTGCAATGCGTCTCACTCGATGGGGCTAGGAGAACAGATGTGTTTTACGCCTCCAAAATTTGACCTCATCACCCGCGAACTGGGTGAAGTCATCATGCAGCACTTGTATGTTTCGTTCTGGCTGGGCGTAATCGGGGCATTTCCCTTTATTTTCTGGGAATTCTGGAAATTTGTTAGTCCTGGCTTGCTGGAAAATGAACGCAAAGTAGCACGGGGCATCGTTTTTATTTGCAGCCTGCTGTTTTTACTCGGGGTGGTGTTCGGCTATTATGTCATTGCACCTTTCTCCATCAGTTTTCTGGCTGGCTACACGGTGGAAGGCGTTGTTGTTTCGCCCACGCTGGACTCTTATGTTACCTACATGACCATGTTTACCCTGCCAACGGGCCTTGTGTTTGAAATGCCTATAGTTGCCTACTTTATGGCAAAAATCGGGATCATGGGTACGAAGTTTATGCGTACCTATCGTCGCCATGCCGTGGTAGTCATTCTCATTGTTGCAGCCATCATCACGCCGCCCGATGTGGTATCTCAAACGCTGGTCGCCATTCCGCTGTATATGCTTTATGAAGTGAGTATTCTGGTGGTCGCACGTGTACAACACCAACAGAAAAAGGCTTTGGAGAGCAGCGAACGGGGATTGACGAAAAGTGAGAAATGAGTGATGAGTTATGAGTTATACTCACATTGCTTACGGCTTCTTCAATAGAGTAACCGATAGCAATGTGAGTATAACTCATCACTCATAACTCATAACTTTAGACAGTGCTTTCCCCGCTATCCATCCGCCTGTCCAGGCTGCCTGAAAATTAAAGCCACCGGTAATGGCATCGATGTCGAGTACTTCTCCTGCGAAGTGCAAGTTTGGGTGTAGTTTGCTTTCAAATGTTTTGAAATGCACTTCCCGCAGTAATACACCGCCAGCGGTGACAAATTCTTCTTTAAACGTGCTTTTTCCGGCTATTTGAAAGGTGGCGGCACCCAGTTGTGCTGCCAGGGTCTGGATATTTTTTTTGTCAAAATCAGCCCAGCGACGATCTGCGGGAATTCGTGTGGCGGCTACCAGTTGTTGCCAGAATCGGAGCGGAATTCCAAAAAGTGGATGGGCGCCGACAGTCCTTTTGCCCTGCGAAGTTTTGAGCCCACTGATTTCCTGTTCTATGTCCGCTATCGGGTGGTCGCCGGTAAAATTGATCACCAGGGGGAAATGATACTGTATCCGGTGCAAGTCGCGGGCGCCCCATGCCGAAAGGCGCAGGATGCCCGGGCCACTCAGCCCCCAGTGCGTAACCAGCAGTGGGCCGCGGGCCGACAGCGAGGTGCCAGGAATGTGCAGGGCCACATCCGGCACCGATACGCCCGAAAGATCCCGCAAGCGTGTGTCTTTGGTATTGAATGTAAAAAGCGAAGGAACCGGCTCCACAATCGTGTGCCCCAACTGGCCGAGTATTTCCCAAACAGCAGGGCTGCTACCGGTGGCGATCATGATTTTGTCGAAAACCTGCGGTCGTTCGTCTCCATGCACCACAAGTTCCCATCGCCCGTTCTGTACAGGTTTGAAGTGGTCTATCCTGGCAGCGGTTTGCACTACCACTCCTGCCTGTCGGGCCGAGCGCTGCAGACAATCTACAATGGTTTGAGAATCATCTGTATCCGGAAACATACGCCCGTCGGCTTCTGTCTTTAATCTTACCCCTCGTTGTTCGAACCAGGCCACTGTGTCTGATGGCCCAAATTGCATGAAAGGCCCGAGGAGTTCGCGTTCGCCACGCGGGTAGAATTGCGTCAGTGCCCGAGCATCATAGCAGGCATGCGTCACATTGCATCGGCCACCGCCACTGATACGTACTTTTTCCAGCACCGATTTTCCCCGCTCGAAAATGGTGACCGTGCAGTCCGAATTACTTTCTGCACAGGTGATGGCAGCAAAAAAACCGGCCGCCCCACCGCCAATGATGCCTATGCGCATGATTTTAATTGTTAAGTCCGGAGTCGACAGTCGTAAGTCCTGAGTCCGTAGAGTACACCGGATCATTTCAAGGCATTCTTTTTTACACCGGCCAAAGGTAATCAAGTGTACTCTACGGACTCAGGACTTAGGACTGTCGACTCCGGACTATTTTCATATCTTTGTTGCCCGTTTTACCTTTTTTTTTGAACAAGCAACACTCCCCAATCGTTACCCCTCATCAACCTCATCAACCTCATCAACCCTCATCAACCCTCATCAACCTCATCAACCCTCCTCAACCTCATCAACCTCATCAACCTCATCAACCTCATCAACCTCATCAACCTCATCAACCTCATCAACCTCATCAACCTCATCAACCCTCATCAACTTTTATCAACACAAAAATGTCCACCACCCTTGCATCCGCAACCCAGCAACTTGACCGCGTCGGTTTTCTCGACCTTGAAGTGGATCCAACCATCGATCTTATTGCTGAAATAAATCGCCTTAAAAAAGAAAAAAACGCCGTTATCCTGGCACACTACTACCAGGAATCGGAGATTCAGGATATTGCCGACTACATAGGCGATTCACTTGGATTGTCACAAAAAGCCGCTGCTACCGACGCAGATATCATCGTTTTTGCCGGTGTGCATTTTATGGCCGAAACAGCCAAAATGTTGTCGCCCAGCAAAAAAGTATTGTTGCCTGACCTGAAAGCAGGTTGTTCGCTGGCCGATTCCTGTCCTCCTGCCCTGTTCAGAAAATTCAAGGAAAAATACCCCGATCACATTGTGGTCAGTTATATCAACTGCACGGCTGAACTGAAAACGCTGACCGACATTTGCTGCACCAGCACTAATGCCGTTCAGGTCATTGAAAGCATCCCGAAAGACCAGCCGATCATTTTTGCACCGGATAAAAACCTGGGTGCATACCTCATCAAAAAGACCGGCCGCGACATGGTACTGTGGAATGGCGCCTGTATGGTGCACGAAATTTTCAGCCATGAACGGATCGTCAAACTCCGGCAGCGCCATCCCAATGCCAAATTCATCGCCCACCCGGAATGCGAGGCGCATATCCTGGAAATGGCCGATTACATTGGCAGCACCACAGGTTTGTTGAAATACACCATCAGCGACTCCGCACAGGAATATATCGTAGCCACCGAAGCAGGTATTCTGCACCAGATGCAGAAAGCCAGCCCGCAGAAAACATTCATTCCTGCGCCGCCTGAAAACAACTGCGCCTGCAACGACTGCCCTCACATGAAACGCAATACCCTGGAGAAACTTTACCTGTGCATGGAACATGAACTGCCTGAAATCACGCTGCCCGATTGGGTGATTCGCGAAGGCCGGGCCAGTATCGACCGTATGCTGGAGATTTCGGCAAAGGCAGGATTGATTGCAGGATGATTAGAGAGGTGAGAGGTGAGAGGTGAGATTGGAGCGGGATATTCATTTGGCTGCAAATGAATATCCCGCTTGCTTATTTTTGCCGGAGAAAAATTCAATATTTTGCTGAAAATGCCCGGACAACTGCGATTTGCCCTTTTTCTGTTATTTTTTCAAACCACGTTGTCTGCCCAGACGGACACCCTGCGCTTGCTTTTTACCGGCGATATCATGGGGCACGCCCCACAGGTGCAAAGTGCAGAGGTGGTAAAAAATAAAAAATACAACTACGAACCCTGTTTTCGCTATATAAAACCTGTGCTGGAACAGGCGGACATTGCGATCGGTAACCTCGAACTCACCTTGCCGGGCAAACCACCCTACACCGGCTATCCCATGTTTCGCAGCCCCGATGACCTGGCAACGGCGCTCAAGGGCGCAGGTTTCGATCTGTTGGTAACAGCCAATAACCACTCCAACGATTCGCACGCGCTGGGCGTAACACATACCATCGATGTACTGCGCGAAAAAGGATTCCTCCAAACAGGCACCTTCAAAAGCCGCCGCGACAGGGATGCATTTTACCCGCTCATGGTGTACAAAAACGGCTTCAAAATCGCCATAGTCAACTACACCTACGATACCAACGGGGTACCCACCGAAGCGCCTACCGTAGTCAACCTGATCGATACTGTGCAAATAGCCGCCGACCTGCAGGAAGCCGTCGCCCGAAAACCTCATTTTATCATCGCGGTCATGCACTGGGGAATCGAGTATCAGTTGACGCAGAACAAAGACCAGGAGCGTCTGGCGCGTTTTCTGATTCGAAATGGAGCCGACATGGTCATCGGCATGCATCCACATGTGGTGCAACCCATCAAAAAAGAGCGCGTGAAAATGCCCGACGGCTCCATCAAGGAAGCCATTGTGGTTTATTCACTGGGAAATTTCATTTCCAACCAAACGCAGCCCAATACCGACGGAGGCATTCTGTATCAGGTTGATTTGCTCAAAAAGAAAGGTTCGCCCGAAGTGCATATCGGCAAACAGGGCATCATCCCGGTCTGGCGTTACATCCACAAGCCTGCCGGAGGAAAGGCTACCTACTATGCCCTGCCGGTTCACCTGCTCGAACAAAATCCGGAATATTTCAAAGGGATGAGCGAAAGTGGCAGAGCCACCATGCTGAAATTTGCCAGCGGCGTGCGCAAACGCCTCGGCTGGGCAGAAATTAAGTAATATGTAAGTTCTTACTTACCCGGCGCCCGCGTTACCCGTTTTTCCACCACACCTTTTTCAGTGAAAATCCGGAGCGTGTACACACCTTGCGGGTAGTCTTTCAGATCGACGCGAGCAGTGGAGCCGCCACTTGCCTGGGTGTGGCAAATCTGGCCCAGCGGATTGAGTACCTCTATCCGGCTCATTTCCGCATCCTTGCAATACACCATCGCATGGTTGTCCGTCGGATTCGGGTACACCGTGACGCCGGTTTCATCAACAGGTGTTTCGGTAGCCGTTGAGCCTGTCAGTTTTATCCAAATGGTATCCTGCAGCACGGAAAGTTGCTTTTCATTACCATATTCATCCACAGCAATAAGGCCGTTGATCGGAATGCGGAATGGAATGACATTTTGATCGGTACGGTCGCCTACATCGATGATGATGATAAAATCGGAGCGGAAAGTCAGTTGTGCGATACGGCCATAACCGCTCACTGCCTGGCCATTGGTACGCGTGATGCCGATATCGAGTTGTCGGCGGCTGTGTATGTCTTTAGGCATCCACAGGGTGTGGTTGAACCCAAACATACTCGTCCCGTCATAGTTGGCGGAAAGGTTGTGGTCTACAAATTCCGGATAACGTAAAGCGCAGGCCAGCCCGTAAATATTCAGCGCCGGTTTTTCGGGTGTACCCAGTATCAAATCGGCAGTAATCTCCAGCGGTTGCGGGTTGTTGATGTTCAACACCACCGTGTCTACCGGAAAAGAAACCCAGATTGGCGGCGCATCGGCGGTAGAAATCACTTCCGTAGTATCGATGGGCGCGTAATGTTCCAGGATAATGTCGGCATCGAGTGCATTCACGGTACCGTTGCCATCGCAGTCCAGGTGTTTGTAATTGACGTTTTGCGCCACAGCCTGCATCCAGTCGGGCGCAAATTGGGGTGTCCAGTCAGGGGTAGCAAACGGCCGTGGGGCGCCTCCGGAGTAATGGCCAATGCCAATATTCAGCAGGTCATATACATTGGCCTTTCGGTCGCCGTTGGCATCGCCAGGCATGACGTAATCGGTACCACCCGGCATGTTTTCCACTGACATATTGTAGGCATCCGTAAATACCAGTTGTGTGACAGAGGATACGCAGGCCGTGTTGATCCAGCCAGCCAGATTGGTTTTGTAAATGCCCCCAGCCGGGTAAATATGATACAGCGTATCGAACTGCGTGCCTTCCCACATGGGCGAACCATCGCCGTAGTCGAGTTGGATAAAGGCAAAATCATTGGGCGAAGTGCGGACGAATTTGACGATATACCCTTCTTCCGGACTGCCCCCCACTACTTTGGCATCCATTTCCAGATGACAGGCGCTCAGTGCTTCGGCGCAAGTGCCTGCCCACCAAACGGAAACGCCCGCGCCCTGGGCTTCGCACTCATTTGCATAAGTGATACCATCGCAGCCGCATACCGGCGCATAAACCGGGGGGCAGATGGTGAGCACATCGTCCATGACCGGGTTTCTGCAACCTGGTTCAACGACCACCAGCGGTTGGCAGCGGGTGGTGGTGCAGGAGTCGCCTGTTACGCTGTTTTTAATTTTGTATTGGGCACAAATCAGGTAGTCGCCATAACCTGGCAAAGGCGCTGACAGCACCGGATCGTACGACAGTACCTGATTGGATTTGCTGGTGTACCACTCCACCGAACTCACATAATAGTCCGGATCAAAAGTGAGGGGCGATATTTTCCCGTACACGTGCGTGCCAACGGCAGTTACTTCGATCCCGTACCCGCAATCGTTGGGGTTTTGCGTATTGACACTTACTTCCTTGCAAATTTGAGCATTGCAGCCAAAAGGGTCGGTCACGGTCATGCAGACACTGTAAATGCCCGGCTGCTCATATTGGTGCTGGATGTGGTTACCAGTACCCGTTTGCCCGTCGCCAAAATTCCAGGAACACAACTGTATGGAAGCATCATACACATTGGCTTCAAAATTCAGCAGCAAGGCGTTTTCATCGCTGACAAAAAAGCCAAACTGTGCAGCACAGGGCAGTGTATCGGAAACACAGGTAAGTGCCACGACCGGAAATCCTTCGGAAAAACATCCAATGGGCAGTTCGGCAGGCGTACTGGTAAAACGAATTGTCTGACCCCCGAACAGCGATTCCGACCCTTCGAATGCGCGCAGGATTTGCCCGTTGTCCAGATCGATAATTTTTACGCCACAGCCTGGCGTTACACTGGCCACCCAACCTACCCGCTGGCATTGTGCATACAAATGACCGCTGAACCAGAATTGGAACAGCAAGGCCAAGCAAAGCGGTAGAAAGTATTTAAGATGGCGCATCGGAATGTTTGTTTGAAAAGACAGGGATACAAGGCGTTTGCGTTGGCATCCCTGTCATATTTCAACGATACAAAGGTTCGTTATTTTTATTTACAATTCAAATACATTTTGCATAACTTGTCGGAGGAAAAAATGTTGTACCGACAATTTAATTAATTGAAAGTCATTGTTTTGCATCGTTATGGTACTATTGCTGTTTACTTGCCATGCCTAGTGAAAAACTAATCAGTCTGCTTCGTACATTTTCCAAACCGGAACTGAACCGTTTTCGAAAATACCTGCAATCGCCCTACCTCAACGATCAGCCGGATGCGTTGCGGCTGTTTGAAATCGTGAATGAAGGTTTGCGAAAAGCAGCGGATGACGAACGCGATTTTGACAAGAAACACGTGTGGCAACAACTTTTTGCAAACAAAACTTTCGATGATCTTTACCTGCGACGGCTGGCTTCCGACCTGACACAACTTGCCATTCAATTCATGCTTGCGGAAGCCCGCCAGCACGATCCACTTTCCGAAGCACTTGAATTGCAACAGTTGTTAGGCAAACAGGAATTGAAAAAACACCTGGCCGGTGCAGAACGCCTAATCGACAAACACCTCGAAGCGGCAATAGGCAAGTCAACAAATTATTACTACGCTCAGTTTAAAAAGCATATCCAAATATTCAACCAGGCCTCCAAAACGGTGTCGACAGCGGGTTATATGGATCGCCTTTTACCGGCCGACTATTACCTGGAGTGTTTTTACATCGTTCAAAAACTGAAATTGTACGTGGGCTGGCTTCACTTTAGAGGTACACGCGCCACCGACCGCACCCTGGAGGTTTTCCCCGGCTTTTGGGAATACATTTCCAGTGAAAAATTTGCCGACGTACCCATCATCGGGGTATATCAAAAAATGATCGCCTGTTTTACGGAACCCGAAAAGGAGGAGCATTTCCGGGAATTTCTGGCCGATCTCAATCGGTTTGCCAAAGTGCTGCCCGAAGAAGACCTGCGTGAATGCTACCAAACTGCCCAGAACTACTGCGCCCTGAAAATCAATCAGGGCCATACAGAATACTATCCGGTGTTTTTTAACCTCATCAAAGACACGATTCAGTGGGGAATTTTGCTGGAAAACGGCCAAATTTCGGAAGGCGTTTTTAAAAATACCGTTACCATCGGCTTGCGGGTAAATGAGCTGGAATGGGTAGAAAATTTTATCCGCGAATACGCATCTTTCCTGCCTTCCGCTATCCGCGAAAACGCCCGCACCTTTAACCTCGCCAATGTGTATTCCCACCAGAAAAAATACGATCAGGTTATTGAATTGCTGCGCGATGTGGAATACAGCGACCTGGTGTATGCGCTCGGCTCCAAACTTATTTTGCTGCGCACCTACTACGAAACAGATGAATTGATGGCCATGGACTCACTCATCGACAGTTTCAAAATATTTCTGCGGCGCAATCAGGTGATGTCCAAAGGCCTCAAACGCGAGTACAGCAATTTTCTGCTCTTCCTGAAAAAATTGTCCACTATTCACCCCTCCAACCGACCCGCCGCTGAAAAACTCAAAAAACGTATTCTGGAAACCTCCCATGTCATGTCCAAAAAGTGGCTTTCCGAAAAAATCACAGAGTTGGCAGAGGTGAGAGGTGAGAAGCGAGAGGTGAGAAGCGAGAGGTGAGAAGGTACACTTCAATCAAAATTTTTGGTATTATTCCCCTTTCCACGTACTTTTGCGCCCCTAAATTACCCTCTCACCCTCTCACCCTCTCACCCTCTCACCTCTCTAAAAATGACTCCGCGCACCGTCGCCTTTCACACCCTGGGTTGCAAACTCAACTACTCCGAAACGTCGGCACTGGCCCGGCTGTTTGAGGGGAGCGGTTACCTGCCTGTGAAATTCGAGGAAGGTGCAGACATTTACGTGCTGAATACCTGCTCCGTAACGGAACAAGCCGATAAAGAGTGTCAGAAAATTGTGCGGCAGGCCCTGCGCCGCCGGCCGGGTGCATTTGTGGTGGTGACGGGTTGTTACGCCCAACTCAAACCCCACGAAATTGCCGAAATTCCGGGGGTGGATATGGTGTTGGGCGCTGGCGAAAAATTTCGCATTCTCGACTATGTCGACGACCTGAGCAAAGCCCAGGGAAAAGGCATGGTACATGCCGGTGAAGTGCGCGATGTGAACACCTTCACCTCGTCGTTTTCCTTTGGCGACCGCACGCGTTCTTTCCTGAAAGTGCAGGACGGCTGCGATTACAAATGTTCGTTTTGCACTATCCCGCAAGCGCGCGGCGCGAGTCGTTCGGATACCGTGGAAAGTGTGCTGCAAAATGCCCGGCAAATTGCTGCCAGCGGCGCCCGGGAAATCGTGCTGACAGGCGTCAACCTCGGCGATTTTGGCAATGGCACAGAAGTGCTGGAAGGCGTACGGCCCAAAAAAGAAGCGCTTTTTATAGACCTGATTCGCGAACTCGACCAACTCGACGAAGTGAGCCGTTTTCGTATCAGCAGCATCGAACCCAACCTGCTGACGGATGAAATCATTGCTTTTGTGGCACAAAGCGAACGTTTTATGCCGCATTTTCATGTGCCGCTCCAGTCGGGCAACGACAAACAACTGCGCGATATGCGTCGGCGCTATCGCCGCGACCTGTACGCCGAACGTGTGGCACTCACCAAACGCCTCATGCCGCATGCCTGCATTGGCTGTGATGTGATTGTCGGTTTTCCGGGCGAAACGGAGGCCGATTTTCTGGAAACATACCAGTTCCTGCAAGAACTCGACGTGTCGTACCTGCATGTTTTTACCTATTCCGAACGCGCCAATACGCCCGCAGTCGAGATGCCCGGTGTGGTTCCCGTAGAAGAGCGCCGACGCCGCAACCAGGCCTTGCGCGGACTGTCGGAAATGAAACGCCGCGCTTTTTACCAGGAACATAGCGGAACCGAACGCCCTGTGCTGTTTGAACAACACAAAGACCGCTCCCTGCTGTCGGGTTTTACCGACAATTATGTGAAAATTGAAATGCCGTTTGAAGAAGGCCGACTGAATACCATCGCTCCCGTGTTGCTGGGCCAACTGAATACCGATGGGGAAGCATTGCAAGCGCAGGCGGCAGTATTGAACGCACTTTAACTTTTGCCCCAACTGGCCACAATTATCCACGAACACATGCTCAAGTACCTGACGTCAAGATTTTACAAGTGGACAGAGCGCAAGATCAATGTATCCATAAAGCCGCTGCTTCCACTCGAACGCCTGGGTACGACATACGGCGGATGGATCATTCCGGAGGGAATGCTCAACCCGGCATCCACCGTGTATCTGGTTGGGGCGGGCGAAGATGTTTCTTTTGATGCAGCAGTGGCTGGTAAATATGGCTGTGCCGTGCAAATTGTCGATCCAACGCCCCGCGCAGTAGCACACGTACAGCAATTACAAAACAGCATACGCGCTGGCGCCGACATGCCTTTGTCCAATACGCCTTCCGGAAAATACCCTTCCTATCCGCCGAAAACGGCCGATTTGCTGCATATGCATCCGATTGGACTTTGGAGCGAAACCACGACGCTGCGTTTTTTCAAACCTGAAAACGAGGCGCATATTTCGCATTCTCTGGTCAATCTGCAAAAAACCGAACAGTTTATCGAAGTGCCGGTTTGCCGCTTGTCGGAGTTGATGCATGCCCAGGGCCATACCCATATTGATTTGCTGAAAATCGACATCGAAGGTGCGGAGTACACGGTTTTACAAACGGTTTTGGAAGATAAAATTCCGGTCAATGTACTGTGTATCGAGTACGATGAATCGCACGCCAACCACCTGGATGGTGGCTACATCGGGCGCATCGAAGCATCCTTGCAATCGTTGGTACAAGCGGGATTTCGAGTGGTGGCCAGGGAGCCGAATTGTCATAATTATACGCTGGTGCACGAACGGTTGCTTTGATGCACTGTGTTCATCAAACCCTGGTCGTTCCGCCCGTCAAATGCACCGGATACACCCGGGCAACAATCCCAAACGCTTCTTCGTAAGCCGTACGCACGAAATCCAGAAAAGCATCCATGGCTGCGGTTTCTACCAGGTTGATGGTACAACCGCCGAATCCTCCGCCCATCTGGCGGGCGCCGGCTACGCCTGTGAAATTGCGGGCCTTTTCCACCAGAAAATTGGTTTCGGGCACACACACTTCGTAGTCGAGATTCAAGCCGTCATGGCCTTCAAACATCAGTTGGCCCAGGGCTTTAAAATCCTTTTTCTGAAGTGCGGCGCATGCCTGCTCTACCCGCGCAATTTCGGCCACTACGAATTTGCAGCGCCGAAAAACAAGCGGCCGAAGATCGGCTTCGTGTTGCTGCAATAAATCCATCGACACATCGCGGAGGCTACTGATACGCGGGTCGAATTGTTTCAACACAGCCACCCCTTCTTCACATTCTGCCCGACGGGTATTGTATTCGGAGTCCACCAGGGTGTGCTTCACGCCCGAGTCGATCAACACCAGGCTGTACTCTTCCGTATCAAAAGGGAAATAGGCATAATCGAGGCTGCGGCAATCGAGGCGCACCACCGATTTTTCGCGGCTGATGACTGAAGCAAACATGTCCATGATGCCGCATTTCATGCCTACGAAATTGTTTTCGCCGCGCTGGGCCAGCCGCACGATGTCCATGCGCGACAGCCCGAGATTGTATAATTCATTGAAAATGAACATCGCGCCGCTTTCCAGCGCTGCCGACGAACTCAGCCCGGCGCCCAGGGGCACGTCGCCACCAAATGCCACATTGAGTCCACCGATGTTATGGCCGTCTTTGCGGGCCTCGCTGACGACGCCAAGCAGGTAATTGGCCCATTTGTATTGTTCCTGAAAAATCGTGTCGGCGTTTTCAGAAATAAAAAATGCGTCGAGATCAAGCGCATAAAAAGCGAATCGCCCATCGTCGCGCCGCCCGGCAGCCATCCAGATGGCTTTGTCGATAGCGGCCGGCAATACGAATCCGGCATTGTAGTCGGTGTGTTCACCAATCACATTGATGCGTCCCGGCGCTCTCACGGTGATCTCGGGTGCTGCGGAAAAACGTGCTGAATAAGCAGACTGGACAGAGGATGCGTTCATGATGAAATGTGAGATGAAAGGGGTGTTTCACTTTCGAAAACTTTCTTTTCGGGGTCAATTACCAGCCACAGCAGACATGCACCGAACAGCATGGCAGCAATCAGGTACAAGGGCGCATTGTAATCGCCGCCGCTCAGGCTGACTATATACCCGAAAACAACGCCCAAAAATACGGCGCCCAATTGTCCGAACATATTCATGGCGCCTGATACCGTGCCCGATTTGCTTTGACCAATGTCAACACAAACGGCAAAGGAAACGGGCAGCGTCAGGTCTTTGAAACCCATGCCCATTGCCAGAAAAATAGCCGCTGTGTAGTTGTCTTTTGTTCCGGCTGCGATTAAAATGACGATGCTGGAAAGCCCCATTCCGAGGATGCCTATTGCGCGCCGACCGAACCGCAAGCTGTAACGCCGCGCCAGCCAGTCGCTCGCAAAACCGCCGGTAAAGCAGCCGAGCGCACCTAGAAAAAACGGCAGCATGACAAACATTTTGCGTTCATCTGCCGAAAAGTGCCGCCCTTCTTCCAGGTAAGTAGAAAGCCAGCCCGTGAAAAAATAGGCGCCCCACATATACAGATGAAACATGCCCATGATCGCCCACATGTTGCGGCTGCGCAGCAGTTGTCGCCAGGGAATGTGGTGGCTGTGCTGGCGAAAGCGGCGTTTTGATTCGATGTGTTCCAGTTCTTCCGGAGAAATGCCTGGCATTTCATGCGGCAAATCGCGAAACCAGCGATACCACACCACTGCCCACAGCACGCCGATAACGCCTAATACCCAGAACGAGGCGCGCCAGCCAAATGATTGTGCCACACCCAAAACAATTACGGGCGCCAAAACGCCACCCAGGCGTCCCGCAGCCCAGATGAACGACTGTGCAGCCCCCGTTTCTGCCGCCGGAAACCAGCGCGATACCACAATGGATGCATTGGGATAAGCCCCTGCCTCGCCTGCACCGAACAAAAAACGCACCGCGATCAGGTGCATCCAACTCAGTGCCGTGCCGGTGAGCGCTGTAAATACCGACCACCACAACACTACCCGGGTGAGGATGCGGCGTGGCCCGAGCCGGTCGCCCAGCACACCCGTCGGCAGTTCAAACAGGGCGTATGACAGTGCAAAAGCGCTCAATACCCAGCCCCACATTTCGGTAGAAATCTGTAGTTCCTTCTTGATTTGTCCCGACACCAGCGATATACATACCCGATCGAGGTAAACGATCACAGAAAGAAAAAACAGTCCGGCCAGGACTTTGTATCGCACAGGAAATTTCATGCACAAGAGTAAGAAGTTGTTCATAATTCCTTTGCAAACTGTCGGGATAAAACTGCGCCCTGCCTATCTTACTGCCCGTTTCACCTGAATAAAAATACACATGGCAACCAGCGTTATCGAACAAAAACTTACGGCCCTGGGCCTCACACTTCCCGTACTTCCTCCTTCCAAAGGCATTTACAAATCCTGCGTGACGGTGGGTAATCTGGTATATGTTTCCGGCCACGTTTCCATTCAAACAGATGGCACACTCATCTCTGGCAAACTGGGCAAAGACCTGAACGAAGAACAAGGCCAGGCAGCCGCCCGACAATGCGGCCTGGCTATACTTAGTTCACTTGCAAAACACCTGGGCAATCTCGACCGGGTAAAAGGAGTGATCAAACTGCTGGGCATGGTAAATGCCACGCCGGAATACGAGAAGCATCCGATTGTTATCAATGGGTGCAGCGCTTTGTTTGCCGAATTGTGGGGAGAAGAACACGGCATCGGCGTACGCAGTGCAGTCGGCATGGGCTCTTTGCCCGGCAACGTGGCCGTGGAAATTGAAGGTATTTTTGAACTGGTTTGAGCAAATTTCCATGGCAGTTCAATATTCGATAGACGACATATCCGGGCTGGATTCTCCCGCGCTGGTGGTATACCCGGAAGTGGTGCGCCACAACATCGACCTGGCCATTCAAATGGCGGGAAGCGCCGATCGATTGCGCCCGCACGTAAAAACGCATAAGTCGCCGGATGTGACCCACATGATGCTCGAAGCGGGCATTCGGAAATTTAAATGCGCCACCATTGCCGAAGCAGAAATGCTTGCCCTCTGTGGCGCGCCCGATGTAGTGCTGGCCTACCAGCCGGTGGGGCCCAAAGTGCGGCGATGGATCGGGTTGATCCGAAAATTTCCGGCTACCCGATTTTCCTGCCTGGTCGATGACCTTTCGGCGGCAACGGCGATTTCAAACGCATTTGCCCAACAGCAAATGGAGGCACAGGTGTGGGTTGATCTGAATATTGGGCAAAACCGTACCGGAATTTCGCCTGAAACTGCTTTCGATTTGTACGCTGCCTGTGTGGAAATGACGGGCATTCGGCCAGTCGGATTGCATGCCTACGACGGGCACATTCGCCATGCCGATCTGTATGCACGCGCAGCAGCCTGTAACGCAGCATTTGAACGGGTAAAAAACTTGGAGGAGGCGCTGTTGCATGCAGGTTTTCCTGCGCCGCACATCATTGCCGGCGGCTCGCCCACTTTTACCATTCATGCGCGGCGGCAAGGCGTGGAGTGCAGCCCGGGAACCTTCGTGTACTGGGACAAAGGTTATGGAGATTTATGTCCCGATCAGTTGTTTCGGCCGGCAGCACTGCTTGTTACACGTGTTGTTTCCTTGCCGGCAGCCGACAAAATTTGCCTCGATCTTGGCCACAAATCCGTAGCCGCAGAAAACCCGATCGATCATCGGGTATTTTTCCCCGATGCGCCAGGACTAAAACCCGTCGGGCAAAGCGAAGAACATTTGGTCGTGGAAGCGGAATCCGGCCACGCCTGGAAAACGGGCGATGTGTTGTATGCCATGCCTTTTCACATTTGTCCCACCGTGGCCTTGCACGAACGCGCCTTTACGGTTGAAAATGGCCGAGTGACAGGCGAATGGCCCACGGTCGCCCGCGACCGCACCCTCACCATCTAAACCACACACCTCGCCCTTTGCCTCTTGCCCCTTGCCCCTTGCCTCTTGCCCCTTGCCCCTTGCTAATTGCCTCTTAATTTATCCGACATGTTTATAATAGACGCGCACCTCGACCTCAGCATGAATGCCATGGAGTGGAACCGTGACCTGCGGCAGCCCATTCTGGCTATCAACGAACGCGAACAAGGCCTGACTGACAAGCCTGATCGGGGTCATGCTACTGTTTGCCTGCCCGAATTGCGGGAAGGCAATATTGGCCTCGTGGTGGCGACGCAAATTGCCCGCTTCGTAGCGCCCGACAATCCCTTGCCGGGCTGGAATTCACCCGAGCAAGCCTGGGCGCAAACGCAGGCCCAACTGGCCTGGTACCGCGCCATGGAAGCCGCAGGTGAAATGGTGCAAATCACTGATTTGCAATCACTAAAAGATCATCTTGCCATGTGGAATGACGGCGCATCCACGGCACAAAAACCTGTAGGGTACATCTTGAGCCTCGAAGGCGCCGATTCGCTGGTGAGCCTCGAACACGTGGAAATCGCCTGGAACTACGGTCTGCGCGCGATTGGCCCTGCTCACTATGGCCCGGGGCGGTATGCTAATGGAACCGATGCAACGGGGAAAATGGGGCAGGCAGGCATCGATTTGCTAAAAAAAATGGAATCATTGGGCATGATTCTCGATGCCACGCATTTGTGCGACGATGCTTTCTGGCAAGCGATGGAACATTTTAACGGACATGTGTGGGCCAGCCACAACAATTGCCGGGAACTGGTACCGCACAACCGACAATTTTCCGATGAACAACTGAAGGAACTCATCCGACGAGGTGCTGTGATCGGCGCAGCATTCGATGCGTGGATGATTGTGCCGGACTGGCAACGCCAGGTATCGACCCCTGAATCCATGAATTGCAACATGGATCGGATCATCGATCATATCGACCACATCTGTCAATTGGCTGGAAACGCCTTGCATGTCGGCATCGGCTCCGATCTCGACGGTGCTTTCGGTACCGAACAATGCCCCTACGATGTGACCACCATTTCCGATCTGCAAAAAATGGAAACCCTGCTGGAGGTACGCGGCTATTCAGAAGAGGACGTGGAGAATATTATGCATGGAAACTGGCTGAAGTTTCTTCGGAAAGTCCTGAGTCGACAGTCCTGAGTCTGTAGAGTACACCTTGATACTCCTGGCGTTTGTTAATTTGAATTCCAGGAGTATCAAGGTGTACTCTACAGACTCAGGACTCAGGACTGTCGACTCAGGACTCAAGACTTCATCCTCCTCACCGTCACCGTAGCCAGCACCACCACACTGACCACAAAAAAAACGGCCAAAGCCAGAACGCTGTTGCGCATACCGCCGGTAAGTTGTTCTACAAAGCCAAAAACGAAGGTGCCGGCAACGGTGGAAACCTTGTCCATGACATCGTAAAAACTGAAGTAGGAAGCCGTATCCGGTGTGTTTTCAGGCAAAAACTTGGCATAAGTAGCCCTGGACAGCGATTGGATTCCTCCCATCACGAGGCCTACAGCCGAAGCCAGCAGGTAAAAATCGAGGCCCGTCTGAACAAAGTAGCCGACAATACAAACCACCGTCCAGATGAACAGCATGATCATCAGCGAGAATTTGTTGCCCTTTTTGCCCGAGAGTTTGGCGGAAGCCCAGGCGCCTCCAATGGCTACAATTTGAAGGATCAACACCAGCAGAATCAAGCCGGCAGATGAAAAATGGAGTTCTTTCTCAGCAAAGGTGGACGCCAGAAACAGTACTGCCTGCACGCCCGCATTGTAGCAGAAAAAAGAAATCAGAAATGCTACGGTATTGCGATCCTGCTTGAGCGAGTGCCAGGCTTTGAGCAATTCATCGTAACCCTTGCGTATCAGATTGGCCTTGGGTTGCTTCTCTACCCGGTCTTCCGGGAGCCTGCGCAGCGGAATTTGCGCAAACCCGATCCACCAAAGTCCTACCATCACAAATGCTGTGGGCACTGCCCGCAAGCCATCCGGGAACCCAAACCACTGGTATTTCATGATAACCAGCAGGTTGATAAGCAGCAAAATCACGCTGCCAATAAACCCGTAACTGAATCCCTTGGCGCTGACATCATCGTATCGGTCTTCCGTAGCGATGAGTGGCAAAAAGGAATTGTAGAACACAATACCACCGGCGAAACCTATCGTAGCCAGTATAAAACCCAATACGCCCACCCACAGCGTGGGCATGCCTGTGAAAAACAGCAGGGAGATGCACGCCAGCGCACCGAGTGTGGTAAAGAAGCGCAAAAATGCTTTTTTCTGACCTCCATAATCAGCAATACCCGACAAGATGGGCGACAATATGGCAATGACCATGTATGCCAGCGCGATACTCCAAGCGTACAAGGTGCTGTCCGACATCCGGAAACCGAGCACATTGACAGAGTCGCTGGTAAGTTCCAGGAAGTAGCCAGGGAAAATAGCCACTGTGATCACCAGCGCATAGGCGCTGTTTGCCCAGTCGAAAAATGCCCAGCCATTGATCGTGCGCGGGTTGTTTTTTGCGGGCGCTGCTGTAGTATCAATTGTTTCCACAAGAAGTATTTATGGGAGGTAATAGTACGTTGAAATTTTCTTTACCGCACAACTCTTTTACCACCAGTCATCAGATACTCTCCTTGCGGCGCTCCTTGGCAAGTTCGATACCGGCTACGTCGAAGGCTTTTTTCAGTTCTTCGTACATAAAGAAAAGGGCCTCTTCGTACGTTTCGCCCATGGTCCAGACGGCAATTTGCACCTTCATGTCCTCGCGGTTCATGCCACTCACCTGTACTGTAGCAGGCGCCTTGCCGGAATTGTAGGGACAGCGGGCCGCCACCTCATCCACTGTAGCACGCAGCCACTCCAGCGGGGTTTTAGTGTTGACAAGCAGGCTCACCTCGGCCTGCACGTCGGCGCCATCGGCAATATTTTCAATAGGGCCTTCCAGCATTTTTCCATTGGGAATGATGATTTTTTTTCCGGAAGATGTCATCAAAATGGTACTGAACACCTGTATTTCACTCACTTTCCCGGTTTTGTCGGCAACAGTAAGCATGTCGCCCACGCGAAAAGGCCGGAACAACAGGATCAAAACGCCACTGGCAAAATTCCCCAGACTCCCCTGCAAGGCCAGGCCGATGGAAAAGGCTACAGCCGAAAAAACAGCAATGAAAGAAGTGGTTTCAATACCTACCGTACTGGCCACCATGAGGATCAAAATGGCTTTCAGTCCTGTATCGCACAGAGAGGCAAAAAAGGGGCGCAGGCTGGGGTCCACTTTTTTCGTGCCCAGAAACATATCAAAAGCGCGGGTAAGACGTTTAATGACCCACAATCCAACAATGATCAGCAACAAAGCACTGATCACTTTAGGGCCATACAGCCAGCATAAATCTACCAGCCGATCGAGGTACGTTTTTTCTTCCAAGAGCGTTTCTTTACAGTTGATGACATAAAAATTCCGGCTTTTGGCCGAAAACGTCGCAAAGTTGTTAAAAAGGTGGAATTGAAATGTGAATTTTGCACCTGAAATTTCATCTATCCCCAGACACAGTTATTTTCCAACCACACGTATTTTCCACAAATTAATTTTTAATGCGAACATTGTTTTTGCCGGCCCTCGTAGCCGCATTCTCTCTCTACATGGCGTGTACGCCCAAATCGGGGGCAAATATGGCCTCCACGCCTACGCCGGCGCAGGAACCTGCCGCATGGGATACCATGGGGAAACCCGTCATGGGAGAAGAACCGGCAGAGGAACCCGTGGAATACGCTGCTTTTGACGAAGCAGAGGTAAGACCCGAACCGGCCACCAACCCCGACACACTGGCGCCCTACAACCCCTCGCACACATTCGAGCACGATCTGATCCATACCAAAATCGAAATTTCCTTCGACTGGGAGAAAAAACGCGCCAATGCCACCGCTACACTTACCCTGCGTCCCTGGTTTTATGCCACCGACAAACTGACCCTGGATGCCAAAAACTTCGACATCCACTCCGTCACCTATGCCGGGAAAACAGAGCAGTTGAAGTACAAATATGACAATGCACAACTGACCATCGACCTGGGTAAAACCTACACCCGCAACGACGAATTCAAGGTGGCTATTCAATATACCGCCAAGCCGGACGAACGCACCAGCATCGGAGGCAGCGCAGCCATCACACAGGATAAAGGCCTCTACTTTATCAATGCCGACGGCGCTGATAAAGACAAGCCTCGCCAAATCTGGACCCAGGGCGAAACGGAAAGCAATTCTTTCTGGTTTCCTACCATCGACAAGCCCAACGAACGCTGCACGCAGGAGATGTACATCACCGTCGAAGACAAATACAAGACACTCTCCAACGGCGTCATGGTATCTTCCAAAAAGAATACCGACGGTACCCGCACCGACTACTGGAAAATGGACAAACCTCATGCGCCATACCTGTTCATGATGGCCATCGGCGAATATGCAGTAGTAAAAGACAAATGGCGCGGCATCGATGTCGACTATTATGTTGAACCAAAATATCAGGCCTACGCCCGCGATATTTATCCGTACACCACAGAAATGCTGGAGTTTTTCTCCAACAAACTCGGCTACCAATACCCCTGGTCCAAATTCTCGCAGGTGGTAGTGCGTGATTACGTCAGCGGCGCCATGGAAAATACCACGGCGGTGATTTTTGGCGAGTTTATGCAAAAAAACAAACGGGAACTGCTCGACGACCACCTCACCAATGAAAAGGTAGTGGCCCACGAAATGTTCCACCACTGGTTTGGCGACCTCGTGACGACCGAAAGTTGGTCGAACCTGACCCTGAATGAAGGTTTTGCCAACTATTCCGAGTACCTCTGGCTCGAAAACAAATACGGAAAAGACGAAGCCGATTTCCATGAAATGCAGGAACGCCAGGGCTACATATTCTCCGCTGCGGGCGGCGGCCACCCCTTGATTCACTTCGGATACGACGACCGGGAATCGATGTTTGATGCACACTCCTATAACAAGGGCGGCGCCATTCTTCATATGCTGCGCAATCAGGTGGGCGACGACGCCTTTTTCACTGCCCTGCAACGCTACCTGAAGAAAAACGAACTGACCGATGTGGAAGCCCACGAATTGCGCCTTGCTTTTGAAGATGTAACCGGACAAGACCTCAACTGGTTTTTCAATCAATGGTTCTTCAGCGCCGGCCATCCCAACCTGGACATCAACTACGGCTGGGATGAAGCCACGAAAAAAGCCACAGTGACGATTTCCCAGATTCAGGAAGGTGAAAACGTGCCGCGTATTTTCGACCTGCCCCTGAGTGTAGACATTTATGATGCTTCCGGCAAGGTAACCCGCCAGACAATTCGTGTTACCAAACGCAACCAAACGTTTACATTCGATGCGCCCGCTCGCCCGGCATTGATCAATACGGATGTGGAAAGGACCTTGCTGGCGGTCAAACGCGACAACCACACCCCAGAAGAATGGGCGTTTATGTATCGCCACGCTACACAATTCCTGGCTCGCTGGGAAGCGCTCGAAGCACTGGCCGACAACAAAACCACCCTCGCTACCCAGGTGTTTGAAGAAGCGCTTAAAGACGGTTTTTACGGTATCCGCCAGAAAGCGCTGCAGTCTGTAGATCCTTCCAAACCAAGCGTGTTGGCAACGGTATCACAGATAGCCGAAAAAGAAACAGAGCCGGGTGTAAAAGCCACTGCTATCCAGATGCTGGGCGAAAGTGGCGACAAAAAGTATGTGCCTATGATACAGAAAGCACTCAGTGCCGACCAGGCTTACAGTGTGGTGGGCGCCGCGCTTTCTGCACTGACCAAACTTGACCCACAGGCCGCTGTAGCGGCCTCCAAATCGCTGCAAAATGATGAAAGCGAGGCTATTATTCCGGTGTTGACCGAACTGTACGGCGCCAACCCTGACCGCTCCAACCTGCCATTTTTTGAACAAAAAATGGATAAGGTCGACTACATGGGTGCGTTTTCGTTTTTTGAAAATTATCGCAAATTCCTCGTAGCCCTCGGCGATACGGAACTGATGGTGGCAGGCGCCGACAAACTCAAGGCCATTGCCCTGAACCAGAACACCAGCCAGTGGCGACGTTTTGGCGCTACCAAAGCCATTGTTGATTTGCGCATGCATTTCAGACAAATGAACAATTCGGACCAAACGACATCCATGACTAAAATCCTCAACGAAATCAAGGAAAAGGAAACGGACTCCACGTTGAAGATGTATTACAATAGCATGTTCGACGAACCTTAAGGTTATTGGTTATCAGTTATTGGTTATCGGGGGTGGTAGTGGAGCATTTGTGTGTATATTTGGCTTCCCTTTTGTGTGGCTAAATATATCTACCAATGGTCCACTACCACCCCCGATAACTAATAACTGATAACCAATAACTAACATGCCAGAAATAACGATTCGCCCGGCTACAGAAGCCGATTTGTCCGCCATTCATGCCCTCATGTACGAACTGGCCGTGTATGAAAAAGCACCCGAAGCGGTGGCTGCCACGGTAGAAGAATACACAGAAGATTTCCGGAACGGGCTTTTTGAAAGCCATGTGGCTGTACTCGACGGCCAAATTATCGGGATGACGCTTTTTTACATGGCTTATTCCTCCTGGAAAGGCAAGATGCTGTACCTCGACGATTTTGTGGTCACGGAAGCCAGCCGTCGCTATGGCGCAGGGCAATTGCTGTTCGATGCATTTCTGGAAGAAGGCCGTCGCCGTGGCTGCCGACTGGTAAAATGGCAAGTACTCGACTGGAATGAGCCGGCGCTGAATTTTTACCGGAAAAACGATGCCATTATCGAAATGGACTGGTGGAACGGGAAAATATTCCTGAATGTAGGATAGGATGTTCGGCTTCGCCTCACGGGGGATTTGGGATTGGGCGGATTATGCGGATTAAATAGATTTTTTATTGAAAAATCAATAGAAGTGGCCGTAAGGCCACAAAAATCTATTTAATCCGCAAGATCCGCCCAATCCCAAATCCCCCGTGAGGCGAAGCCGAACATCCTACTCTTCATCACGCATCGATGCGCGCGTACTTGGCATTGGCTTCAATAAATGCGCGGCGTGGCGGCACTTCATCGCCCATCAGCATGGCAAACATGCGATCGGCTTCAGCGGCATCTTCAATGGTGGCTACTTTCAGAATGCGCGTCTGCGGGTCCATGGTGGTTTCCCAGAGTTGTTCGGCATTCATTTCACCCAAACCTTTATAGCGCTGTACTTTCACCGAGTCGTCGTCTTCTCTGCCGCCAGAAAATTCAAGTTGGGCGGCTTTGCGATCCTTGTCGTTCCAGCAGTAGCGCATGTTTTTGCCTTTTTTTACCTGATACAGCGGCGGCTGTGCGATGTAAATATGGCTTTTTTCAATCAGTTCGCGCATGTAGCGGAAGAAGAAGGTCAGGATCAGCGTGGTGATGTGGCTACCGTCGACGTCGGCGTCGCACATGATCACGATCTTGTGGTAGCGCAGTTTCTCAGTATTCAACACGCGGTGGCCTTCGTCGTTTTCCTGGATACTGACACCGAGTGCAGTGAAGATATTTTTGATCTCCTCGTTCTCGTAAATTTTGTGTTCCAGCGCTTTTTCCACGTTCAGGATTTTACCACGCAGCGGCAAAATGGCCTGTGTGTGGCGGTCGCGGCCCTGTTTGGCCGTACCACCTGCGGAGTCACCTTCGACGAGGAACACCTCGCTTTCTTCCGGATTTCGGCTGGCACAGTCGGCCAGTTTGCCGGGCAGGCCGCCGCCAGTGAGCGCGCCTTTGCGTTGCACCATTTCACGCGCCTTGCGGGCAGCGTTGCGGGCGGTGGCAGCCAGTACCACTTTTTCGATGATACGGCGGGCAGGGTTGGGGTTTTCTTCCAGGAAGGTTTTCAGGGCGTCGCCCACACAGCGTGAAACGATACCTGTCACTTCGGAGTTGCCCAGTTCGCCTTTGGTTTGGCCTTTAAACTGCGGTTCGGGTACTTTTACCGAAACAATGGCCGTGAGGCCTTCCATGAAGTCTTCACCTGAAATCGGGAAGGTCACTTTTTTGAAAAAGCCGCCTTCTTCGCCGTATTTTTTGAATTCGCGGGTAAGGGCACGGCGGAAACCGTTGACGTGCGTGCCGCCGTCGCGGGTGCTGATGTTGTTAACGAAAGAAATGACATTTTCGGAATAGGAGGTGTTGTAGGTCATGGCAACTTCCACGTCCACGCCTTCTTCCTTGGCCGTAATGTAAATCGGGGTGTCAATGAGGCGCGTTTTGGCTTCATCGATCCACAGTACAAACTCCTGCAAACCGCCTTCAGAATAGAAAGATTCGGATTTGAATCCGTGTTCATCCTTTTCGCGTTCGTCGGTCAGCGAAAGGTTCAGGCCTTTGTTGAGGAACGACAGTTCGCGGAGGCGATGCGCCAGGATGTCGAACTTGTATTCGTCGGTTTCAAAAATTTCCGGATCGGGCAGGAAATGGATGATCGTGCCGCGGTAGTCGGTTGCGCCGATTTCGCGCACATCGTATTTCGGTTTGCCCTGGCTATATTCCTGCTCGAAGATTTTCCCGTTGAGGTGGACTTCCGCCCGCATTTGAATGGAAAGGGCATTCACACAGGAAACACCTACACCGTGCAAACCACCGGATACTTTGTAGGAATCCTTGTCGAATTTACCACCGGCGTGCAACACGGTCATAACGACCTCCAAAGCACTCTTTTTGAGTTTGGGGTGCATGCCGGTCGGAATACCACGGCCGTTATCCTTTACAGTGATGCTGTTGTCGGTATGGATGGTTACCTCGATATTGGTACAGTGACCGGCCAGGTGTTCGTCGATCGAGTTGTCGACCACCTCCCACACCAGGTGGTGCAAGCCTTTGCTGTCGGTACTGCCGATATACATGCCGGGGCGTTTGCGCACGGCCTCGAGGCCTTCCAGTGCGGTAATGCTACTGGCATCATAGTCGTGTGGGACGCCTTGCTTGGGTTGTTCCTGATCTTTCTCGTCTTTCATAAATGGGCCTCCTCAGGCTTGATTTTTTTATTGTCGAAACAGAGGGTTTCAAGTGTGCAAAATTACGAAAACTAAACGGTTTTTTGGTAGAAATTGTTCAAGAAAAAATCGTTTTTAAAGTATTGATATTCAACGTTTTAAAAACGATTTTTTGCCCATTAACAAAGGTGCTTCTCAGGAGCCGGAAACAGGGGGGTAAGGAACATGATTTGCCTGATAAAAAAATCCCGGATACACACCTGTCGGGTGCATATCCGGGAGATAAATGCAGGCGCAAATCGGCTGCGAGTTATTCAGATGCGGCGGCGTTCAGAGCGGCGCCTTTCAGTTGTTCGGTATCTGCTTTTTTCGTCACCTCGTCCAGAATTTTGTGGAATTCATCGGAAGGTACGGCGCGATCGGAAACACTTACCTGGGCACGGATGGCTTCGAAAATTTTGTCGGTTTCGATGTCGCGGCGCGTGCTTTCCAAATCCTTGTCATTCTTCATCAGGCTCTGAACGGTGCTGGCAATGACATTTTCCGGCAGGTCGGCCTGGAAGTAATTGCGCACGCGTTTGGTATACTCCTGATACAGGTCTTCGTCGGTTACTTCGAGGTTGAAGATTTCCTTAATCTTGTCGCGCAGCATGGTCCAGCGCAGGTTATCGGCAAAGGCCGGATATTCCCGTTCGATCTGTGCTTCGTCGAGTTTGCCTTCATTGGTCAGTTTCAGCCAGCGTTTCAGGAAGGTATCGGGCAGTTCCGGTTGGTTGAGTTGCATGAGGCGTTCCTGGAAAGAACGCATCAGCAGGGCATTGGAGCGCACATCGTAGAATTGCAGGATACCTTTTTTGAGTTGCTCGACGGCTTCTCCTTCGTTGCTGACGCCGCCGCCGAAGTACCCCTGGTAAAATTCTTCGTTGAGTTCGGCATCTTCCACTCGGCTTACTTCCTCGATGGTGCCTTCGAAATGATCACCTACGGTGCGGTCGTCTTCGTCGGGCAGGTTCAGAATGTACTTGCGGTAGGATTCTTCTTTTTCCTGATTTTCGATGTCGCGGGCATTGAAACGCAGCGTGTCACCTTTTTTCAGCGACAGCAACTGGGTTTTCAGAGGGCCTTCCGTCATGCTTTTCAGGTGAACAGTCATGGTTGTTTCCCAGCCACCATCTTTCACGGCGTCGCCATCAAGTTCGCGGGCTGCGATGCGCACGATGTCATTTTCCTGAATGTCATTTTCCGGATTGCTGCGTTTGCCCATGCGTTTGCGGGCATAGTTGAGGTCGTCGGCAGCCAGTTCGTCGAGGTTGGAAACGGTGATACGTTCGAACGATTCGCTCTTGTCCAGGCCTTTGATTTCAAAAGGCGCTACAAACCCTACTTCGTATTTTACCGTATATTCGGGGTCGGGGTTGCTGACTTTAAAAGAGTATTGCTGCTGGTCGGCTACCGGCAGGGGTTGTCCCAACACGTCGAGTTTACTATCGCGCAGGTAGTCATACAGGCGGCTCGACAGTAGTTCATTGAGTACATCGCCAAAAATAGAGGGGCCGTATAGTTTTTTTACGAAATCCATTGGCGCCTGGCCCTGGCGAAAACCCTTGATGGGAGCGCGCTGGCGGTAGCGTTTGAGTTCGGAATCGAGTTTTGGTTTTATTTCGTCGCGGGTAACAGTTACGGTTACAAGAGCGGAGGTGTTGTCGATATCTTGGCGGACAACCATATTGATAGAGAGTGAGAAAGTGAGAGAGTGAGAAAGTGAGAGAAGTGAGAGGGTGAGAGATGTGAGAGTGCGTAGAGTACACCGCTTCGCTCTTTACTTTTAAATTATTAAGCGAAGCGGTGTACTCTACGCACTCTCACATCTCTCACCCTCTCACTTCTCTCACGCTCTAAAAAAGTGCGGGCGGAGGGACTCGAACCCCCATGCCTCGCGGCGCCAGATCCTAAGTCTGGTACGTCTACCAATTTCGCCACGCCCGCAGAAATTATTTCAAAAGAATCGATATACAGCGTCAACAACTGTACACCTGAAAAAAAATCTTCCAATTGTGTGATTTTGGCAGGTAATTTGACGTCTGAAAGACAAACCCGAACAAAATTTCATTTGAAATATTCTTTTCAAAAAGGAGCGCAAAAGTAAGGCCTTTTGCGGAAAAACAAAGTCTTTTTACAGGATAAAAACAGTTAACAAGCGCTAAACGGATTGTCGTATCCATTTGTTTGAACTAATTTTGTAGGACAGACCACCATAAATCATAAGCAGGGTACTATGGAGCAGGTAAATTTAGTAACGATCGTAGAAGAGGCAACGGATCTTTCTCCCCATTTGTCGGAGCAGGAGGGTGCAGGATATGAACATTTCGACGCCATTATTCCCGGGTCTGAGGAAGACAAGGTATTGATTCAGCGCGCATACCGCAACCTGCTCAAATCTATCAAAACCGACCTGAGCCAGAAAGACCGCGAAGATATTCGCGCTGCATTCGAACTAGCCGCCGAAGCGCACCACGGACAACGCCGGAAAGCCGGCGAACCCTACATCATGCACCCTATCGAGGTGGCTCGCATCTGTGTGGAAGAAATCGGGCTCGGCGCTACCGCCGTCATCTGCGCCCTGCTGCACGATGTGGTAGAGGATACGGAAGTGGAAGCCATCGACATCAAAAAGAAATTTGGCGACCGCATTGCCCGTATCGTAGATGGCCTGACCAAACTCGACGGCCTGCACGACAAGGAAAGCCCACAGGCCGAAAACCTGAGTAAAGTGCTGAAAGCCATGCTGTTCGACGTGCGCGTGGTGCTCATCAAAATGGCCGACCGACTCCACAACCTGCGCACAATCAAGAGTATGCCGTATCACAAGCAACTCAAAATTGCGGCAGAAACCAGTTACATCTATACTCCACTGGCGCACCGGCTGGGCCTGAACGCCATCAAAACCGAGTTGCAGGATACTTGCCTGAAAATTACGCAACCGGAAGTATATCAGGAAATTGCCTCCAAACTGGCCGATACCAAGCGCTCCCGCCAGAAATACATCGATGCGTTCATGTCGCCGCTCCTCCATTCGCTGGAGGAAATGGATTTTAAAATCCGTATCACCGGGCGCCCGAAAAGCATCTATTCCATCTGGAACAAGATCAAAAACAAGAACGTCCGCTTCGAAGATATTTATGACCTGTTTGCACTCCGCATCATCGTAGATGTGCAGCCGGAGCAGGAAAAATTTGCGTGCTGGCAGGTATATTCTATCGTGACCGATCATTACAAGCCGGTGCCCGAACGCCTGAAAGACTGGATTACCAACCCGAAAGCCAATGGCTACGAGTCGCTGCACACCACCGTGGCTGGCCCTGAAGGCCGTTTCGTGGAAGTGCAGATTCGCTCCGAACGCATGGATGAAATCGCCGAGCGCGGTTTTGCGGCGCACTGGAAATACAAGGGCGTAAAAAGCATTGCCAACAAAGCCAATACCTTCGACAACTGGCTGAGCCAGGTGCGCGAAACGCTGGAAAACCACAATTCAGGGAGTGCGGTCGAATTGCTGGCCGATGTACAGAGCAACCTTTTTACCGACGAGGTGCATGTATTTACCCCCAAAGGTGAAATGCGCATCATGCCGGAAGGCGCCACCATTCTCGATTTCGCTTTCAGTATCCACTCCGACGTAGGCTGTGCCTGCCGCACGGCCAAAGTGAACAACCTGCCCGTTTCGATCCATTACCGCCTGAAAAATGGCGATCAGATCGAAATCATTACCGATAAAAACCAGAAGCCCAGCGAAGACTGGCTGAAACACGTCACCACCTCCAAAGCTCGCAACCGTATCCGCGTAGCACTTAAAGAGGAAAAACGCATGCAGGCTGAATACGGCAAGGAAATCCTGACCCGAAAACTCAATGCACTGAAGGTATCCGTGGAAGCCAATGCCGATATGCTGGCCAAATACTATGGTTATCCCAACCGACTGGAGTTTCTGAGTGCTATTTACCTCGAACAGGTAAACCTCGCCGGACTAAGCCGCAAGTTTCGCACCGAAGGCGCCAACCTGGTGCAAAAAGTAGTAGCCAAAATAGAGCCGGAAGCGCCCGAACAGGTGTCCGACTCGCCGGTGCGCTCCAAGGTGCCGGGCAAACCCGAGGTCATCATCAACGACGAACCCGGCAATTACTACCAGTACAGTTTTGCCAACTGCTGCAATCCTGTGCAAGGCGATGATATTTTTGGTTTTGTGCTGGTACAAGGCGGCGTCAAAATTCACCGCTCCAGTTGCCCAAATGCCGACAACCTGCTGGCCAACTACGGTCACCGCATCCTGAAAGCCTGGTGGGGCAATACCGTAAAATCGGATTTTCTCGCAGAAATTGTTGTTACCGGTATCGACGACGGCCCGGGCGTTATCAATCGCCTCACCAACCGCATCGCCGATATGGGCATCAATATCCGCCAGTTTTCCATCAGCGGAGAGGGCGGCTATTTCGAAGGTCGTATCTCGCTGATCGTGGCCAATACCGACCAGTTGCAACGCGCCATTATTGCGCTGCGGGAGTTTCATTGGGTGACGGGGGTGAGTCGGGTAGAATAGAGGTGAGAAGGTGAGAGAGTGAGAGTGCGTAGAGTACACCGCTTCGCTTTTGGATTTTACATATAAGAGAGCGAAGCAGTTCTTATGCCTAATTTCTCGATCTTCCATCTTTATTATTTTGTTCCCTACCTTTGGTCATCTCAAATGATTTCACCAGATGCAACCGAAAATTCTGATTTTCTCAGCGGAGGAAGGAAAACCCATCGCGAATGCTCTCAAAGGTGTTCTGAAAAGTGATGTGGAAGTGATAGTGTGGGACGATACCTTGCTGTCTGAAAACCCCAAGGGTTATATAGACGCCATGCTGCTTAGTATTCCCGAATTTAGTTTTGCCATAATTGTCCTCACTCCTGTAGACAGCCATATTAAAAGACAAAGTCTGGGTGTTGCAGCGCGAGAAGATCTTATTTTTGAAATAGGAGTCTCATTAGGCCTACTGGGTAGTGCCCGGATTTTAGTGGCTGGCGATACCTTAACGGGTAATATGGCCGCATTAAAAGGCATTAAAACGTTTGTTTTTGACACGACCAGCAGCAATGAAAACTATTTCGATAATATACATACCGCCTGCAGCCAGATAAGGGATTACATTAAACAACAAGAAAGAAGGCAGGAACTGAAACTCCTGCCTTCTTTCGCACTGGCAGTTGGCTATTTCCAGAATTTTATCCTTCGGATTTGCAAACCGCTCAATTATGCTGACAAAATAAGAATCAACATTGAGGGTAAAGATGTATCAGTGGAAGACCCTTCTTTCAGGCTCACCATTCTAGTACCTTCCTATTCAGAGTTTCTTAATTCTGACAACCTGCGGATTTTTGAAAAAGAACAAAAATTTCACAAGGTCACTCTGTTTGTCGAAACTGAAACGTTTTCCAACATCAAGGTAAAAGATACCTCGTTTTTACTCGGCAATAAAGATATTCACCTGTATGACATACCCAATAACCTCACGACTTCAGGTCTGGCCATCAATTTTTATCTCCAGCGAAAATCAGACGCAACACCCGATCAACAGAGCCTGCTGCTGAAATCGGAAGTAGATTACTTTAGACAAACATTGCTTTATCTGTTAGGGCTCGATGAATACAAATGGCTCAGAAATATAGTTAGTGTAGAAACGTCAGAGGAAAGTTGAAGCGCCGCCAGATACCGCTCAATGCACGCTTGGTTCCATATTCGAATCCTCCATAAACAAAATATAAACGGATGCTCGTCATCGTTGCATTGTTGACTTTTCTCCTGATGTATCTCCTCATGGTAGTCCGGAATGATAAAAAAACCATCCGCCAACAGGCAGAGGAATTGCAGAAAATTCGGCTCAGCGATAACTTCATCGACGATATAACAGGTACTTACAACTCAAAATCCATAGAACATATAATTGAAGAGCGCCTTCAGTATGCCCGACACAAAAACCGATTGGTTTCATTTCTCCTGATAGATATTGACAATTTCAAACGTGTAAACGATGCTCATGGAATATCAAGAGGGGATCTTGTTTTGAAAAAATTAGTTACCTTATTTACAGGAGAATTAAGAGGAGACGATCGGCTGATCCGTTACAGAATGGGGGACGAGTTTCTGGTTATTGCCACCAATACCACAGGCATAGATGCTGCAAAAGCACTTGGAAATCGATTGAGGGAAAAAGTCGCTGCATTCGACTGGAACACCCCGCCTTTTCAATTGAATTTCGCAATCACAATTAGCGTCGGCGTGACGGAATACAATATGTTTTCCGATGCATTTATCAACGTTTTACATCAGGCAGAAGAAGCTTTGCAACATGCGAAAACGTATAGAAATTGTGTAGTGCTGGAAAATGAAGGCACTTTTATACCTTTCAAATTACAATGAGGGGTGGAGTTATTTCATACCTTCGGTATCGTCTCAAACTGCGCTTGCTTGGGACTCTATATATAATGATGCTGCTTTTGCGGCAGACAATAAACGTGACGCTAAACATCCTCTTGCCATGAAAAAAAACCTTTTTATCCCCATCCTGCTGTGCTGCATTGTTCACTTGTCGGCCCAGCAAATTCCCGATGCCATTTCTTATCAAGGTATTATCCGAAACACCGACGGAACGGTGCTTGCCAACCAGCCTGTCACCATGCGTTTCACGATTGCTGAAAATACGGCCACCGGGAATCAGAGTTACCGGGAAAAACACACCGTGACGACCAGTGAATTTGGGCTTGTTGCGCTTCAGGTGGGGCGCGGGCAGGTCGATTTTGGAAATTTTTCCACTATTGCCTGGGCTGCCAATTCTAAATTTCTCAAGGTGGAGGTCGACCCGACGGGCGGCAACAGTTTTATCGAACTGGGTGCGGAAGAACTGAAATCCGTGCCTTTTGCATTTGCAGCGCGCACAGTGACGAATCCGCCGGCCCTCAATGCATTGCCGGACGTTCAAACTACCAATCTGGCAACTGGGAATGTTCTGAAATGGGATGGCACACATTGGGTACCCGCTTCCGACCTTATTGGCACTGCCGGATATACTGCGGGTCAGGGCATCGGAATCAGCGGCGATGTTATTTCCAACACAGGCGATTTGAGCAGTACAAATGAAATACAAACGTTGTCAATCAACGGATCCAGCCTTTCGCTGAGCAACGGCGGCGGTTCCGTCACCCTGCCCTCCGGTGGCGGCACGTATACCGCTGGCCCCGGCATCAGCATCAGCGGAGGTGTTATCACCAACACCGGAGACCTGACCAATACCAACGAAATTCAGGTATTGTCTGCCAATGGCACTAACCTGACACTGTCAAACGGCGGTGGTAGTGTCACGTTCGATCCGTCCAACACCAATGAAATTCAGACGCTGTCTGCCAACGGCACCAACCTGACGCTGTCCAACGGCGGTGGCACGGTTACTTTCGATCCTTCCAATACCAACGAGATTCAAACGCTTTCCATCAATGGCAGCACACTTTCCCTGAGCAATGGCGGCGGCTCCGTCAGCCTGCCCTCCGGAGGCGGCAGTTCATATTGGGGATCGGCCGGCGGCAATGATATTCAGAACAACAATGGTGGTACTGTATTTGTCGGGCCTGCTCCTTTCCAGGCACTTTTTGCACAAGGTTCGAATAATTCCAGCACCATTTATTCCCAAAACAACGGGACTGGCAAGGCAATATCAGCAGAAGCAAACAACGGGACAGCACTCCAACTCAACGGGCTGGTTGCCCTGGATGCTACCGGTACAGGGCCAAGCCCCGCTGGAACGTTCAGTAATTTTTCTGGCGATGGTATAGCCCTCAAGGTCAACGGGGGAATCGGTATCCGTGGCGGATATGAAAACTATGAGGGTACGATTTCAAAAGCCGATGTTATTGCCAACTTCAAATTCGGAGGCGGCCTGTCGCCCGGCAGCAACAATTTTTTTGACCTCGGCAGTTCAGATCGACGCTGGAAAGTAGTGTATGCCACCAACGGCACCATCAACACCTCCGATGCACGCCAAAAACAGGCCATTCAGCCTCTCGGCTACGGCCTGGAGCAGGTAAAAGCCATGAAACCCGTCAGTTTTGAATGGATCGACCACCCCGAGCAGGGCCGCAAACTTGGTTTCCTGGCCCAGGATCTGCAAACCATCGTGCCGGAAGTAGTGTCTGAAACGGAGTGGGTCGACGACGGCAAAGGACACCTTGTGCCCAAAAAAGCGGAAGCCCTGGGGGTGTATTACTCCGACCTCATTCCGGTACTCGCCAAGGCTATTCAGGAGCAGCAGGCGCAAATTGAACGACTGGAACAAAGAATCAAAGCGTTGGAAAAAAAATGAGAGTAGTGAATAGTGAGTGGTGAGTAGTGAGTTTTACTCACAGTGCTTTTGACCACTCTCTTAGGGAAGCCAAAAGCAATGTGAGTCAAACTCACTACTCACTATTCACCACTCACTATTCTAAAAACCGTACGCTGCCGTCAACGACCACGCCGCATTTTTCAAACCGCCAAAAATATCTTTCAGGCTGTCGTCCTTGCGGATGTCTTGCAAGCCGCGCGATACGCGCAGGTGAATACCGATATTGCCCAGATCAAGGCCGCCGCCGAGGTGCCAGCCATAGTCGAAACTCTCGAGGTCATCTTTTCCAAAGTCCGTAACAATGGAGTTGCCCTGCGCATCCTTGAATGTGCCATCGGCCGCCGCCAGCAGGCCTGCGTGTACACCGGCGTGGATGTTGATGATAGCAATATTCAATTCGAGCGACAGCGGAATTTCCAGGTAACTCAATTTAAGGTCGGAGGTATTGCCGCCCACCAGGTCGAATTCGGCGCCTTTGGTGGTAAACAGCAATTCGGGGCGCAAGGAAAAGTGCTTGCCGATGGGTACTTTTACAAAACCGCCGCCGGTAAAGCCAATGCGTGCTTTTTTATCATCGGCAATGGCATCATCGTACAGGTTGGAGCCTGATACGCCCAGTTTGAGGCCAAAACGGGGTTTGCCTTCGGTAAGTTGGGCATGGAGGCGTTGAGATGCACCGAACAGTGCCAAAAGGGCAATCAGAACAGGATAGATCGTTTTCATAATAAAGATGTTGATGAATGAGCAACACGCTCATTGATTGGACAAATATAAAACTTGATTGCCGTGTCGGCAAAGCCAGGCAAAGCAGCAGGCACAAAAAAGGCCGACAGGATTACCTCCTGCCGGCCTCGCTTTGTTCATAGTATGTTTTATCCTTGTTCGTCGGCTTCCGACGCATCGTCGGCATCTGCCACCTCCACATCTTCCGGTTTGCCTTTCGGATGCCCCGTAAAATGTTTTAGCATGATGATTTCCCGCTGTGTCAGTTCGCGGAAATTACCACGTGGCAGGTCTTTTTTGGTCAGGCCTGCGAAGTAGAAACGATCGAGTTTGAAAATTTCGTATCCAAGGTGTTCAAACAAACGGCGTACGATGCGGTTGCGGCCTGAAGAAATTTCCAGTTCCACGATATCGCGCTCCGGATGGTCTTCCGAGAAACGAATCCAGTTGACCTCCATCAAACCGTCTTCCAGTTCTACGCCGCGTTCGATGTGCTCGAAATCGGCCTGGGTCAACGGACGACGCAATCCCACGCGGTATTGTTTCTGTACGTGGTGGCTTGGGTGCGACAATTTCTGTGCCAGGTCGCCATCATTGGTGATCAGAATCAGGCCTGTAGTGTCGCGGTCGAGGCGACCAACCGGGAACAGGCGTTCAGGGAAATGCGGATCGACGATGTCAAGTACCGTATTTCGGCCACGGTCGTCTTCCGTTGTAGTGATAACGTTTTTAGGCTTGTTGAGCAGTACGTACACCATACGTTCCTGCACCGTAGCCACTTGTCCGTCGCATACCACGACGTCGCCCGGCTGGATGCGGTAGTAGGGCTCCGATTTTACTTCACCATTTACGGTGACGAGGCCTTGTTCGATAAATTCCACGGCTTTACGGCGCGAGGAAATGCCGCAGTGTGCCAGGTATTTATTCAGCGGCATACCTTCTCCGGTCGGGAGACTGGGCTTGGGCTGAGGCTCGATGTAGAATTCTTCTTTTTTGCGGAAAGGCTTTTTGCCAAACGGTTTTTTACCACCAAAACCGCCGCCGCCTCTGTTATTGTATGGCTTGCGTTCGTAGCCGCCGCCGCCACCCTGATTGCGATCTTGCCAGGGCTTGCGTTCATAACCGCCGCCACCTTCATTGCGGTCGCGGTTGTAGGGGCGGTCGCTGCCGCCGCCCTGGTTGCGATCTTGCCATGGTTTGCGCTCATAACCGCCACCGCCTTCATTGCGGTCGCGGTTGTAGGGGCGGTCGCTGCCGCCGCCCTGGTTGCGATCTTGCCAGGGTTTGCGTTCGTAGCCGCCGCCTTCATTGCGGTCGCGGTTGTAAGGACGGTCGCTGCCGCCGCCCTGATTGCGATCTTGCCAGGGCTTGC